>Ga0209564_1000045_pt1 | contig 376549 bp, 342 predicted proteins | sample AraplaCol_mMF_r2_FD_184272 | JGI IMG/M metagenome (GOLD analysis project Ga0209564, IMG submission 184272) | Arabidopsis root microbial communities from North Carolina, USA - plate scrape MF_Col_mMF_r2 (SPAdes) (version 3) | ecosystem: Host-associated > Plants > Roots > Endosphere | place... | reverse complement strand
CAGGGAAAGGCACCTATCTGACCCGCGTGCTCAAAGGCACTCTGTCCCGTCGGCATCACTTTCCCTGGCCGTTTCTACATAGTTATTATCGACTGAAGAACCGGTATGCTCAATATACGAGGTCCCCCATTTCTACACGGGCTCTTCCGTAGCATCCGCTACGGAAGAGCCCGTGTAGAAATGGGGGACCTGACCCCGGATTAAAAAAGCCCCGCCGGCCTGAACGCGCTCAAGAGCGCGCCCAGTGCCGGCGGGGCTTTTTTGGTTTGCTGCCCTGGCGCGATTAGCGGCGGGTGTCCACCTGGACCAGCGGCTCGTCAGCTTGCGGCGGCAGCGGCTTGCGTTCGCGTGGAACGCGGGCCGGTGCGACTGCCTTGGCGGCGGCTTCCTGCGCTGCGCGCAGCTTGGCCGGATCGGTGGCTGCCAGCGTCAGGCCGGCGGAGCCGAGCACTGCTTGCAGGTCGATCGGCGCCGACGGTGCAGGTGCAGCCACTGGCGCTGGTGCTGCCACTGGTGCCGGAGCAACGGCGACCGGAGCGACTGGCTCGGCAACCACTGGCGCTGCGACTGGCGCCGGCGCCAGAGTAGGCGCAGGTGCTGGTGCAGCAACCACCGGTGCGGCTTCGACGATGGCTGGAGCGGCAACTTCGGCCACCACTGCCGGCGCTTCGGCGACGACCGGCTCAAGCACTGGCTCGGCGACGACCGGCGCTTCGACCACAACCGCTACTGGCTCGGCGACGACTGGCGCTGCTTCGACTACTGGTGCGGCCTCAATAACAACGGCGGCTGGCTGTTCAACCGGTGCCGGTGCGGCGACTGGCGCTGGCGCCACAACTGCTGCGACAACAGGCTCGGCGGCCGGTGCTTCGACGGCTGGTGCTGCCACGACAGCTTCCGCTACCGGCGCTGCTGCAACTGCTGCCGCCTCGGCGACTGGCGCGAAGCTCAGGGCGATTTGTTCGCCTTGCTCGCCGGCTTCGGCTGCTGCCGATTCCTGGCCTTCAACGCCTTCCGTACCTTCCGCACCGTCGCGGTCGCGGCGGTTGCGGTTGCGGCCACCACGACGACGGCGACGACGCGGTTCTTCACCGTCCACCGCTGCTTCGTTTTCATCACCCTCAGGACCGGCGTTCGGCGCGGCTTTCAGGATGCTGGTGGTCGCTTCGGTCACAGGACCGGTCGACGGCACGCCTACGTTCAAGGCCAGTTCTTCAACCTTGGCTTCGACTGGCGCTTTCTCGCCGCGCGGTTCGCGTGGAGGACGCGGGGTGCGTTCTGCGCGTTCCGGACGCTCGGCGCGTTCTGCGCGTTCGCGTGGGGCCTGGCCTTCTGCTGCCTGGTTTTCACGCGGTTCGCGTGGCTCGCGCGGTGGACGCGGTGGGCGTGGCGGACGGCCGTTGGCGTCTGCCGCCTTGGCTTCGTCCTGGCCTGGACGGGCTGCGCCTGGCTCGCGCTCTTCGCGCTCGCCACGGCCGCCGGCCTTGCCGTTACGGTTGCGGCCACGTGGGCCACGGGCGTTGCGGTCGCCACGGTCGCCCGACGGCGCCTTGACCACGATGGTCGGCTGCTGCGGCAGGGCCGGGGTTTCCGGTTTGCCGGTGAAGAAGCTGATCAGCTTGGCGAAGAAACCTTGCTCGGCCGGTGCTGGCGTTGGGGCCGGCGCTGGCTTGATGACGGTTTCGGTCGGCTTGCGCTCGACCAGCGGTGCTGGCTGGTCCGGGGTGATGGTCTTGACCATGGCTTCCTGGCGCGGCTTGGCTTCTTCCTTCTGGCGCTTGCTGTAGGCCATGTCGGTTTCGGCTTGCTCGGCCAGCGAGTAGCTCGCCTGGCTGTCTTCCAGACGCGGATCGTCGTGCTTGATGCGCTCCAGCTTGTAGTGCGGCGTTTCCAGGTGCTTGTTCGGCACCAGGATGATGCTGATGCGGTGACGGGTCTCGATCTTCAGCACTTCGCCGCGCTTTTCGTTCAGCAGGAAGGCTGCCACATCCACCGGCACTTGCACGTGGATGGTGGCCGAGTTTTCCTTCATGGCCTCTTCCTGGATGATGCGCAGCACTTGCAGTGCGGACGATTCGGTGTCGCGGATATGGCCGGTGCCGGAGCAGCGCGGGCAGGTCACGTGCGAACCTTCCGACAGCGACGGACGCAGGCGCTGACGCGACAGTTCCATCAGGCCGAAGCGGGAAATCTTGCCCATCTGAACGCGTGCACGGTCGTGGTGCAGCGCGTCTTTCAGGCGCTGTTCGACTTCGCGCTGGTTCTTGGCCACTTCCATGTCGATGAAGTCGATCACGATCAGGCCGCCCAAGTCGCGCAGGCGCAGCTGGCGGGCCACTTCTTCAGCGGCTTCGCAGTTGGTGTTGAAGGCGGTGGTTTCGATGTCCGAACCGCGGGTGGCGCGGGCCGAGTTGACGTCGACCGAGACCAGGGCTTCGGTGTGGTCGATGACGATGGCGCCGCCCGATGGCAGCGGTACGGTGCGGCTGTAGGCGGTTTCGATCTGGTGTTCGATCTGGAAGCGGGAGAACAGCGGCACGTCGTCGCTGTAGCGCTTCACGCGGTGCACCATGTCCGGCATCACGTGGCTCATGAACTGGTGAGCTTGTTCGTAGATGTCGTCGGTGTCGATCAGGATTTCGCCGATGTCAGGCTGGAAGTAATCGCGGATGGCGCGGATCACCAGCGACGATTCCTGGTAGATCAGGAAGGCGCCCGATGCCGATTTGCCGGCGCCTTCGATCGCGCGCCACAGTTGCATCAGGTAGTTCAAGTCCCACTGCAGCTCGTCGACGTTGCGGCCGATGCCGGCGGTGCGGGCGATGACGGACATGCCTGGCGGCAGGTCCAGCTTGTCCATGGTTTCGCGCAGTTCCTGGCGCTCTTCACCTTCGACGCGGCGGGAAACACCACCACCACGCGGGTTGTTCGGCATCAGGACCAGATAGCGGCCGGCCAGCGAGACGAAGGAGGTCAGGGCCGCGCCTTTGTTGCCGCGCTCTTCCTTTTCCACCTGGACCATGATTTCCTGGCCTTCGCGCAGCGCTTCCTTGACGGAGGCGTTGCGAACATCCACGCCTTCGCGGAAGTAAGTGCGTGCTACTTCCTTGAATGGCAGGAAACCGTGGCGATCTTCGCCGTAGCTGACGAAGCAAGCTTCCAGCGACGGTTCGATGCGGGTGATCACGCCTTTGTAGATGTTGGATTTGCGCTGTTCGCGGCCGGCGGTTTCGATGTCGATGTCGATCAATTTCTGACCGTCGACGATTGCTACGCGCAGTTCTTCTTGCTGCGTAGCATTAAACAACATGCGTTTCATTTTTATTAACTCCGCGACCCGTAGGTCATCTCTGTGCCGCTCGGTTTCTTAGGACCGAGGCAGCGTGGTACAGGGATATACGCGAGAATTAATGTGATTGCGGTGGGTATGCCCATCCTGTGCGGCGCAGAAACGCGAACGAAAACGTCCGCGTTGCGGCCGCAACTGGGCGCATGAGGTCGATCGACATGCCGAGTGCTCGCATCACCTGCAACTCATCCATGCGGCCCCTACGGACGGCAGAGAAATGCAGGCGGTGAGCAACGTCGTTGAGAGCCAAATCCTGACCAGGCTTACGTACTACAAGTATCGCAACTTCGCGAAGATACAATGCTTCAGGCTTGTTTCAGCCGTCCATCGAGCTTGCAGCAAAGCATGGGGTCTGGCGAAAACGGCAAGCGTTATCAACTTCATCAACCGGCCAGCTTGGTGCTAGACCAAGCTGGCCGGACTTTATCCTTACAATCCAACCATATTAATTCAGCATCCTTGCAGGCATCCGATTACAACAACGGTGCAACCTTGATTCCGGCAGGGGTGGTGCGTATACATTTTTTCCTCTGAATTTGCAATTTGGCGAGGCCAGTGGAGACGCCCCTGTGTAAAATGTGCTTTTATTCTTACACTTGCCGCAGATTGAACCGCAGCGAAACAATTATATATTCAAAATGAAGGACTTAGAGAGATTTCTGGGAAGACAGAGCAAATGAAGCAACAAAAAGATGTTATCCCACCTTCAACACCCCAGGTTGGCCTGCCGGTTCCGCTGCAAGCACAGTTCGTCACCATTACTGAAGAAGAAGCAGGTCAGCGTATCGACAACTACCTGCTGCGCGTATGCAAGGGCGTACCGAAAAGCCACGTCTATCGCATTTTGCGTTCAGGGGAAGTACGTGTTAACAAGGGCCGTATCGATCAACTGTACCGTCTGGTACAGGGTGATGTCGTCCGTATTCCGCCGGTCCGCATCGCGGAAAAGGCCGATACCACCCATGTGCCGGCGGCCGAATTCAAGGTCATATTCGAGGATGCCCACCTGCTGGTGATCGACAAGCCGGCCGGTGTGGCCGTGCACGGCGGTTCCGGCGTGTCCTTCGGCGTGATCGAGCAGTTGCGCGCATCGCGTCCGGACGCCAAGTTCCTGGAGCTGGTGCACCGCCTGGACCGCGACACCTCCGGTTTGCTGTTGCTGGCGAAGAAACGTTCGGCGCTGACCAACCTGCACGAGCAGATGCGCGACGGCCACACGGACAAACGCTATCTGACGATGGTGGCGGGCGACTGGAAAAACTCCCGGCAACACGTCAAGCTGCCGCTGCATAAGTACACGACCGCCGACGGCGAGCGCCGCGTGGCGGTGCAGGCCGACGGCATGCCGTCGCACACGGTGTTCACGCTGCTGAAGAAATTCAAGGATTTCGCGCTGCTGGAAGCCGAGCTGAAGACCGGACGCACGCACCAGATCCGCGTGCATCTGTCATCTTCCGGCTTCGCCATCGTAGGTGACGACAAATACGGCGATTTTGCCTTGAACCGCGTCTTGCTGAAGGCCGATGCCACGCGCGGCGCGCTCAAGCGCATGTTCCTGCACGCCCATCAGATTACGTTTACCCATCCAGATTCCGGCAAAATCATGACGCTGAATGCGCCTTTGGCCGCCGAATGTGAGCGATTCTTGGTAAGCTTGGGGAAACCTCTTAACTAATCGCAAATATTATTGAAGGAGCCGGCTTGCGGTAGCAGGCCGGAACACATGGCAAGAAAGCAATTTGATTTAATCGTCTTCGATTGGGATGGAACGTTGATGGATTCCACATCAACGATCGTGAAATGCATACAGGCGGCGGCGCGGGACTTGTCGTTGCCGATTCCGCGCGAAGAGCTTGCCGCCCATGTGATCGGCCTGGGGCTGCATGAAGCCATGCAAGCCGTGTTGCCGGAGATCGATCCATCCTACTATCCGCGCATGGTGGAGCGTTACCGCTATCACTTTCTGTCGCGCGATCACGAGCTGACGCTGTTCCCCGGCATACACGACATGCTGACCGAGCTGTCGCAGAACGGCTATTTCCTGGCCGTGGCGACCGGCAAGAGCCGGGTCGGCCTGAACCGCGCCATGAACGATGTCAAGCTGCTGTCCATGTTTGACGCCACCCGTTGCGCGGACGAAACCTTCTCCAAGCCGCATCCCGCCATGCTGCAAGAGCTGACGCGCGAGTTGGGCCAGGATATGCGACGCACGGTGATGATCGGCGATACTTCGCACGATTTGCTGATGGCGAACAATGCCGGCGCGTCTGCTATTGCGGTCCAGTACGGCGCGCATCCGGCCGACCAGTTGGCGGCTTGCAATCCGCTGTACTCGGCCGCCACGGTGGCCGAGCTGCACCAATGGCTGAGCGAGCACGCATAATGGCGGACGAAGACATTCTGATCTGCGATGCCGAGGCGGTGGTGGAGGGCGGCAAGGGCGTGCGCTTCCTGGTGACGGCGGGCGGCGACGACGGCACCGGCTTCGTGGTGCGCTACGGCGGCAAGGCGTATGCCTACCTGAACCGCTGTGCCCATGTGCCGATCGAGCTGGACTGGGCTGAAGGCGAGTTCTTCGAATCCAGCGGCTTGTACCTGATGTGCTCCACCCACGGTGCGATTTATGTGCCGGAAAGCGGTTTTTGCGCCGGCGGCCCGTGCAAAGGCGGACGTTTGCGCCCGATCACGGTAGTAGAGCGCGATCAGCAGATTTTCTGGCAACCGGATGACTATGTGCGCCCCGCGCGCGCCTGACTGTAACCATACGAGAACTATGAGCGATAACACGAGCGAAAATGGCGGCAACGGCGCCGAAAACCCCGCACCGGCCGCGCCGGCCCCGGCGTCGGCACCGGCCAAGGTGACGGTCCAGGCTTCCAACTGGGAGCGCGAAGTGCTGGAAAAGCTGGTGTTCGCCACGCTCAAGGAGCAGAAGGCGTCGCGCCGCTGGGGAATATTCTTCAAGGCGGTGACGCTGCTGGTAATCATCGTCGGCCTGAGCGCCTACCTGGACATCAGCTGGACCGGCTCGGAAGAGACGTTGGGCCGCCATACCGCCCTGATCGAGATCGAGGGCGCCATCGAATCGGAAGGCAGCGGCGCCGCCTCGGTGGTGATCCCTGCGCTGAACAAGGCGTTTTCCGACAGCGGTTCGGTGGCGGTGGTGATGCACATCAACAGCCCCGGCGGCAGTCCGGTGCAAGCCGGCATGATCGTCGACGAGATGGTGCGCCTGCGCAAGGGCTATCCGGCCAAGCCGCTGTACGTGGTGGTCGATGAAATCTGCGCCTCCGGCTGCTACTACATCGCCGCCGGCGCCGACCGCATCTACGTCAACAAGGCCAGCATCATCGGCTCGATCGGCGTGCTGATGGACGGTTTCGGCTTCACCGGCATCATGGAAAAAGTCGGCGTCGAGCGCCGCCTGCTGACCGCCGGCGAGAACAAGGGCTTTATGGATCCGTTCAGCCCGCTGACCGACAAGCACAAGCAATACGCGCAAGCTATGCTCAACGAGATCCACCAGCAGTTCATCCAGGTGGTGCGTACGGGCCGCGGCAAGCGCCTGAAGGAAACGCCGGACATGTTCTCCGGCCTGTTCTGGACCGGCGCCAAGTCGATCGACATGGGCCTGGCCGATGCCTTCGGCACCGTCGACAGCGTGGCGCGCGACGTGGTCAAGGCCGAGGACATCATCGACTACACCCAGCATGAAGGCTTGCCTGAACGCGTGCTGAAGAAATTCGGCGCGGCGATGGGCGCGGGAGCAATGAAATCGGCGGTGGACAACGTCAAACCCAGCTTGCGCTGACAGGGGGCGGTGTTAGTCGCAGTGATAGGATCACTGGACTTCCGATTAACATTATCAATCCAGCCTTTTTCATGCTTGCATATCCAAGCTGGTGGACTATAGTGGTGTTGTAGTTCTTTCCAAGGGGGGCCGATATAAACAGTTTATCTTGTTGTCAGCACGATCTTGTTCAGTTTGATGGAACTACTCAGCTGCATCATTGATGCGGAGTAGAGAGAATTTCGATTCCTCGTAAAGAGTCCTGTAATGGGGCTGAAAACAGCGGCGCAATGCCGCTGTTTTCAATTGCGGCGTCGCTTTGTGCGAAACCGCCGGCGTCCAGCCAGGCCAGGAAGCCCGCTTGCCGGGCGGCATGCCATGGTTCCTGGGCGCCGCCGGGGGCGTCGCTGGGCGGCAGACCGCTGCGGCAGCGCGCCAGCAGCAGTTCGGTTCTGTGCTTGGCGGCCTGTTCTTGTGCCGCTGTCGTAACGGTAAGTAAGGTAGACATGATGAGGGCCTGCTGAGTATTTCCTAGTGCATTAGGCGGATTCCTAATGAGGTTTCAGTTTATCAACGCAATCCGTGCGGGGCTTGATATGCATCAAGAAAGCTCACCGTCCTGGACAGATGCTGCGCTGCAACGGGCGCTGTCTTTCCGCTACCACCCGCATCCTGTAAAATCCGGCCATGAGCAAATTATCCCTAGACCGCATCCTGCAATCGCAGGGTTACGGCACCCGCAAGTATTGCCGTTCCCTCATCGAGGACGGCGAAGTCAGCATCGGCGGCGTGGTGCATGACAACTACAAACCCAGCATCGAGACCGATGGCCTGGTACTGACCATCTTCGACGAGGAATGGGTGTACCGCGAACACCTGTACCTGGCGCTGCACAAGCCGGCCAATTTCGAATGCTCGCGCAAGCCCAGCCACCATCCGGGCGTGCTGACCTTGCTGCCCGAGCAGTTCAGCTGGCGCGAAGTCCAGCCGGTCGGCCGCCTCGACCATGACACCACCGGCATGCTGCTGATGTCGGACGACGGTCCCTTCATCCACGCGCAATCGTCGCCCAAGCGCCATGTGCCGAAGATTTACCAGGCCACGACCCAGGAGCCGGTCACCGACGAGCTGGTGGCGCAACTGCTGTCCGGCGTGCAGCTGCACGACGAGCCGGCGCCGCTGGCGGCGCAAACCTGCGTCAAGCGCGGCGAGCACCAGCTGGAAATCGTGCTGGAGCAGGGCAAGTATCACCAGGTCAAGCGCATGCTGGCGGCCGCCGGCAACCATTGCAGCGCCTTGCACCGTTCCGCCATCGGCACGCTGACGCTGGAATCGCTGGGCCTCGCCGAGGGCGAGTGGTGCTATCTGACGCCGGAACAGCTGGCGATGCTGGCGCCCGCCGCATGAAGCTGGCAACACTGAAAGACGGCACCCGCGACGGCCAGCTGATGGTGGTGTCGCGCGACCTGAAGACCGCGCAACTGGCCGACGGCGTGGCGCGCACGCTGCAGCGCGCGCTGGACGACTGGACTTTCATCGCGCCGCAGCTGGAGGCGATCTACCAGGACTTGAACCATGGCCGCGCCCGCCGCAGCTTCGACTTCGAGCCGCAGAACTGCATGGCGCCGCTGCCGCGCGCCTTCCAGTGGGCCGACGGCTCGGCTTACGTCAACCACGTCGAGCTGGTGCGCAAGGCGCGCGGCGCCGAGCTGCCGCCATCGTTCTGGGAAGATCCGCTGATGTACCAGGGCGGCAGCGACGATTTCCTCGGCCCGACCGACGATATCGCGCTGTTCCATGAAGCGTGGGGCATCGATTTCGAGGCCGAGGTGGCGGTCATCACCGACGACGTGCCCATGGGCGTCACGGCGGACCAGGCGCACCAGCGCATCCGTCTGCTGATGCTGGTCAACGACGTCTCGCTGCGCAATCTGATTCCCGAGGAACTGGCCAAGGGCTTCGGCTTCGTCCAGTCCAAGCCGGCCACCAGCTTCTCGCCGGTGGCGGTCACGCCGGACGAGCTGGACGACGCCTGGAAGGGCGGCAAGGTCCACCTGCCGCTGCTGTCGACCTGGAACGGCAAGCTGGTCGGCAAGCCGCAGGCCGGCGTCGACATGGTGTTCAACTTCCCGCAACTGATCGCCCACCTGGCCAAGTCGCGCAATGTGCGGGCCGGATCCATCATCGGCTCGGGCACGGTGTCCAACAAGGACGCCAAGCGCGGCTATTCCTGCATCGCCGAACAGCGCTGCCTGGAGATGATCGCCGGCGGCGAGCCGGTCACGCCGTTCATGGCCTTCGGCGACACCATCCGCATCGAAATGCTGGGCGGCGACGGCAAATCCGTGTTTGGCGCCATCGAGCAGACCATCAAGCAGGCCGAGCAGCGCAAGTCCTGGTAATTGCCGTATGGAATCTACGAGCAGGCCCGGAAATACCGCCGTATTCCTCCGATGGCCTGTCCTCGCCGCAGCCGATAATGGCACGGTCGAGATAAACCCCGCAGCAGGCAGACCCCATGGCAGAAGACAGCGACGCAGAAAAGACCGAACCCGCGTCACCGAAGCGCCTCGAGCAGGCGCGTGAGGAAGGCGATGTTCCCCGTTCGCGGGAAGTGGCGACGTTTACCGTGCTGATGGCGGCCGGCGCCGGCCTGTGGATGACCGGCGACGGGCTGGTACGGCAACTCCATTCCGCCCTGGTATCCGGCCTGACGCTGAACCAGGAGCAAATCTTCGATGCCGACATCCTGCTCAACCGCATCCTGGTCGACGTGGTGCGGGTGATGATCGCCTGCCTGCCGCTGGGCGTGGCGGTGATGGTGGTCGCGCTGGCCTCGCCGCTGCTGGTCGGCGGCTGGCTGTTCAGCGGCAAGGCGATCGCGCCCAACTTCAACAAACTCAATCCCATCAACGGCATCGGCAATATGTTCTCGTCCAACTCGCTGGTCGAGTTGTTCAAGGCAGTGGCCAAGGCATTGGTGGTCGGCCTGGTGGCCTGGCTGGTGGTCATGAAGCAGAAGGATGCCGTGATCGGCCTGGCGGTCGAGCCGCTCAAGCTGGGCGTGGCGCACACGCTCAATATGCTGGGCAGCAGCTTCCTGTTCATCGTCGGCGCGCTCGGCTTCATCGCCGCCATCGACGGTCCCTACCAGATGTGGCACTACGCGAACAAGCTGAAGATGACCCGCCAGGAGCTGATCCAGGAATCCAAGGAATCGGACGGCAATCCGCAGATCAAGGCCAAGATCCGCCAGCTGCAACGCGAGATGGCCAAGCGCCGCATGATGGCCGACGTGCCGACCGCCGACGTGGTCGTCACCAACCCGACCCACTATGCGGTGGCGCTGAAGTACAGCGACGGCATGCGCGGCGCGCCGAAAGTGGTGGCCAAGGGCACCGACGAAGTGGCGGCCAGGATCCGCGAGATCGCCCGCGAAAACAAGGTGACCTTGCTGGAGGCGCCGGCGCTGGCGCGCGCGCTGCACAAGCACACCGAGATCGGCGACGAGATTCCGGAAGCGCTGTACTCGGCCGTGGCCGAAGTGCTGGCCTATGTGTTCCAGCTGCGCCTGTTCAGCAAGGGCAATGGCAACCGTCCCGATGTGCCGAAGACGCTCGATGTGCCGGCCGAGCTCGATCCGCTCAATCCCGCATCGCAAAAGAAGAAACCTGACTTGAATAACGGAGCACCTGCATGAACGCCTTGAGCAACCTGAAACTGCCGCCATGGCTGCAAGGTATCGCCAACAGCCGCAACAAGAGCAGCCTGGCCGCGCCTATCCTGATCATCATGCTGCTGGCGATGATGGTGCTGCCGCTGCCGGCCTTTGTGCTCGACATCTTCTTCAGCTTCAATATCGCGCTGGCGGTGATCGTGCTGCTGACCAGCCTGTACACGGTCAAGCCGCTGGACTTCATGGCCTTCCCGACCATTCTGCTGGTATCGACCATGCTGCGCCTGTCGCTGAACGTGGCGTCGACCCGCGTGGTGCTGACCGAGGGCCACACCGGCGCCGACGCGGCCGGTAAAGTGATCGAAGCGTTCGGCCACTTCCTGATCGGCGGTAACTACACGGTCGGTATCGTGGTGTTCATTATTTTGACGATCATTAACTTCACCGTGGTGACCAAGGGTGCGGGCCGTATCGCCGAGGTGGGCGCGCGTTTCGCGCTGGATGCGATGCCGGGCAAGCAGATGGCGATTGACGCCGACCTCAACGCCGGCCTGATCGGCGAGGCCGAGGCCCGCAAGCGCCGCAGCGAAGTGGCGCAGGAAGCGGAATTCTACGGCGCCATGGACGGCGCCAGTAAGTACGTGCGCGGCGATGCCGTGGCCGGTATTCTGGTGACGGTGATTAACGTGGTCGGCGGCCTGCTGGTCGGCCTGCTGCAGCACGACCTGACCTTTGCCGACGCACTGAAGAACTACACGCTGCTGGCCATCGGTGACGGCCTGGTGGCGCAGATCCCGTCGCTGGTGATTTCGACCGCCGCCGGTATCGTGGTGTCGCGCGTGGCCAGCGAGCAGGACATCGGCACCCAGGTGGTGGGGCAGTTGTTCGCCAAGCCGCAGGTGCTGTACATCACCGCCGCCATCATCGGCGGCATGGGCCTGATTCCGGGCATGCCCAACCTGGTGTTCCTGCTGCTGGCCGGCGTGCTGGCCGGTTCGGCCTACCTGATGACGCGCAAGGCCGAAGCCGGCAAGACCGCCGAAGTGGCGGCGGCCGAGGCTGCCGCTGCCTCGCCGGCCGCCGCGCCGGAGCAGGAAGAGGCCAGCTGGCAGGACATCATGCCGGTCGATACGCTGGGCCTGGAAGTAGGCTACCGCCTGATCCCGCTGGTGGACAAGACGCAGGGCGGCGAGCTGCTCAAGCGCATCAAGGGCATCCGCAAGAAGTTTGCGCAGGAGGTGGGTTTCCTGGCGCCGCCGGTGCACATCCGCGACAACCTGGAATTGAAACCGTCTGCCTACCGCATCACGCTCAAGGGCGTGGAAGTGGGCACGGGCGAGGCCTTCAACGGCCAGTTCCTGGCGATCAATCCGGGCATGGCCAGTGGCACCTTGCCGGGCCTGGTGACGAGCGATCCGGCCTTCGGCCTGCCGGCCACCTGGATCGACGCCAATCTGCGCGATCAGGCGCAGGGCATGGGCTACACGGTGGTCGATGCCGGCACGGTAGTGGCGACCCATTTGAACCACCTGATCACCACGCATGCGTCCGAGCTGCTGGGCCGCGCCGAGGTGCAGGCGCTGCTCGATCATCTGGGCAAGGACGCGCCCAAGCTGGTGGAGGACCTGGTGCCGAAGATGGTATCGCTGTCGACTTTGCAGAAGGTGCTGCAGAACCTGCTGGTGGAAGGCGTGCATATCCGCGACATGCGTTCCATCATCGAGACGCTGGCCGAGCATGCCGTGCATACGCAGGACCCGGGCGACCTGACCGCGCTGGTGCGCATTTCGCTGGGCCGCGCCATCGTGCAGCAGCTGTTCCCCGGCGCCACCGAGTTGTCGGTGATGACGCTGGACAATCGCCTGGAGCGTTTGCTGATGCAGGCGCTGGCGGCCAGCGGTCCCGACGGTGCTGGTATCGAGCCTGGTTTGGCCGACACCATTGCGCAGCAGGCGCAGCAGGCGGCGCAGCAGCAGGAGGCGCTGGGTTTGACGCCTGTGCTGCTAGTGCCGGGTCCGCTGCGGGCCTTGCTGTCGCGCTTCCTGCGCCGCGCGTTGCCGCAGTTGAAAGTGCTGTCGCATGCGGAGATCCCGGAGACCAAGACCATCCGCGTGACGGCGCTGGTGGGCCAGCAGCCGGCCTGAGTTTGAGCGGATCGCGCATGCATCCATGCGGGCGGCCTAGACTGTCCGCATGGATGACGACGATTTCGATACGCCGTGGAAGGAGGTGGTCATGTGCCACTTTCCGGAATTCATGGCCTTCTACTTTCCCCTTGCGCATGCCGCGATCGACTGGTCGCGGCCGCACGTCTTTCTCGATCAGGAATTTGCTGCGCTGAGCCGTGATGCCGAACTGGGCAAACGTCTGCTCGACAAGCTGGTCAGTGTTTATCTGCGTGACGGCGGCGTGCAGTGGCTGCTGGTGCATGTGGAGGTGCAGGGCTGGCGTGATGCCCGCTTCGCTGAACGCATGTTTGTGTACAACTATCGCGTTTATGACCGTCACCGCCGAGCCGTCGCCAGCCTTGCGCTGCTGACCGACGATAACCGGCATTGGCGGCCGTCGTCGTTTGCTTATCGTCTGCTTGGTTGCTGCATGGCGATTGAATTTCCGGTCGTTAAACTGGTGGATTTCGCCGATCATGCCGACGCGTTGCTGCGGCATGACAATCCCTTTGCGCTGGTGACGCTGGCGCACCTGCAGGCACGCCAGACACGCGGCAACGCCCATCGCCGCCGCGCCGCCAAATTGAGGCTCACCAGGCTACTGTATCAGCGTGATTGGGACAGGCAGCGTATCATCAATTTGTACCGGGTGATCGACTGGATCATGCGCTTGCCGCAGGCATTGGAGGTCCGGTTGAGTTATGTGGCGCTGCAATTGGAAAGGAGGCGTGCTATGCCTTACATATCTTCGATGGAACGCTATTGCATGGAGCGCGGGCATCAGCAAGGGCTGGAAAAAGGGCTGCAAGAAGGACGGCAAAAAGGGTGGCAAGAAGGCCAGCAAGAAGGACGGCAAAAAGGACGGCAAGAAGGGCTGCAAGAAGGGCTGCAAGAAGGGCGGCAAGAAGGGCGGCAAGAAGGGCAGTGCGTCCTGCTGACCGAATTGCTGCAGCAACGCTTCGGCGAACTTGACGCCGTCGCCCGCGCAAGGCTCGCCGCAGCCGATGTGTCCCAGCTGCTTGTCTGGGCTAAAAACTTCGTCAGCGCCGCTACGCTGGACGAGGTTTTTCGCGACAGCTAAGCCGCCTCGGCCGCAATGGGGAAATGCGGCCCATTTCTACCCCTGTTCATCGGATCGTTTCCAGAGTGCATCGTCAATAATGGCACTGTCAGAGTAAAGGCGTCTCATCCGGAAGACGCACTGCTCGACTTAGATTCCTGAGAGCCGGCCATGAACGTCAAAAAATTTACCGCACCGACATCCCGTGAGGCACTGCGCAAAGTGCGCGAGTCGCTCGGCCCCGATGCCGTGATCCTGTCCAACCGCCAAGCCGATGGCGGCGTTGAAATCCTCGCGCTGGCCAACGACGATGCCGCTTCGCTGGCCATGCCCGCGCCGCATTCGCCGATGGCCGATCCGGCGCCGTCGCTCGACCTGAGCACCGCCGCGCCGCAAGCCCGCGCCGATCAGCGTCTGGAGCCTCGCATGGAATCGCGCATGGAACCCCGCTTCGAGAATAACTACCCAACCCCGGCCCCGGCCGCCCTGCCAGCGCAACCGGTGCGCCGCGTGGTGGCTTCCGCCGCGTCGTTCGCCAGCGCCACCAAGGCCGCCGCCGCAGCACCGGCGCCGGCACCAGCCACGCTGGACGTCGACCAGATCGCCGCCATGGTCAGCGCCGCCGTCGCCAGCGCCAAGCAGAACGCCGCCGCCGAGATGCAGAACATGATGGGCGAAATCCGCGCCATGCGCGGCATGATGGAGACCCAGCTGGCCGAAATCTCCTGGGGCACGACGCAGGCGCGCGAACCGCAGAAAGCCACCGTGCTGCGCGAGATGCTGGCAGCCGGTTTCTCGGCCAGCCTGGCGCGCTATCTGATCGAAAAACTGCCGGCCAACCGCGATGCCGCCGACAGCATGCGCTGGATCAAGAACGTCCTGACCCGCAACCTGCAAACCATGGCCAATGAAGACGCGCTGATCGAGCAGGGCGGCGTGTTCGCGCTGGTCGGTCCGACCGGCGTCGGCAAGACCACCAGCACCGCCAAGCTGGCCGCGCGTTGTGTGATGCGCCACGGCCCGGACAAGCTGGCCCTGATCACCACCGACGCCTACCGTATCGGCGCCCACGAGCAGCTGCGCATCTACGGCAAGATCCTCGGCGTGATGGTGCACTCGGTCAAGGACGAAGCCGACCTGCGCATCGCCCTCAAGGAACTGAAGAACAAGCACACCGTACTGATCGACACCGTCGGCGTCAGCCAGCGCGACCAGATGGTGACCGAGCAGGTATCGATGCTGCAAGGCGCCGGCTCGGACGTCAAGCGCCTGCTGTGCCTGAACGCCACGGCCACCCAGGAAACGTTGAACGAAGTGGTGCGCGCCTATCAGGGCAGCGGCCTGGCCGGCTGCATCATGACCAAGCTGGACGAAGCCGCCGCGATCGGCAATGTGCTCGACGTGGTGATCCGCCAGAAACTGAATCTGTTCTACGTATCGAACGGCCAGCGCGTGCCGGAAGACCTGCACCTGGCCGATCCGGCCTACCTGATCGACCGCGCTTTCAAGTTGAAACGCGATGTCGTCAACACCCAATACCTGGACGCCGAACTGCCTCTGCTGATGAGCAACGGCGAACAAGCGATGCGCGAGGTGCACCTTGGCTAATTTCGATTTCGATCAGGCGGAGGGACTGCGCCGCATGCTGGCGGGGCCGCAGCCCCGCATCGTCACCTTCCTGTCGGCCTCGCCGCAGGACGACAAGGGCGCCATGCTGGTCAACCTGGGCGCCTCGCTGGCCCGCGCCGGCAATGATGTTTTGCTGGTCGACGCCTGCGCCAGCGCCCACGGCGTGGCTACGCGCCTCGGCGTGGACGGCGGCGCCAGCCTGCTCAACGTGGCGCGCCAGGAGTGCGCGTTGAACCAGGTGATCCACCAGGTGCCGCAAGGCTTTGCTGTGGCGTCGATGACACGCGGTTTGCCGCGCAGCGGCCCGGACGAGACGCGCCGCCTGGCCAAGGCCTTCGATGTGCTGGCCAAACAGACCGGCATCGTCATCGTCGACGGCGAGTTCGACGGCGTGGCCTTCCCGGTGCCGGTCATGGCCAGCTCGGAAATCGTGGTGCAGGTGTCGAATAGCGCTACCTCGATCAAGGCCGCTTACAGTATGATCAAGCGCCTGAACCAGGAGCTGGGTCGCCGGCCGTTTGGAATTCTGGTCACCGGGGCTTCCGAATCGGAAGCAAAGGTGGTATACGATAATATGGCACAGGCAGCTAGCCGATACCTGGCGGTGAACCTCGTTTCGATGGGATCGGTGCCGGCGGATGAATACCTGCAACGCGCGGCACGCTTGGGGCGTGCGGTGGTCGATGCGTTTCCGCTGGCCGGGGCTTCGGTCGCGTTTCGTCAACTGGCGGGGCGCTTCGCGCTGGCCGGCTCGCCATCTTTCCGTTAAGGGAGCATCAATATTTTAGCGCTTAATCAATAATAAACAGGCTATGTACACGGTCAAAGGGAAAGCGGACAAGGATTCTTTGCTGACGGAGCATATGCCGTTGGTCAAGCGCTTGGCCCATCACATGAAGGCGAAACTGCCGCCCAGCGTCGAAGTCGACGATCTGGTGCAAGCCGGGATGATCGGCCTGCTCGACGCCATCAGCCGTTACGAGGAAACGCACGGCGCCCAGTTCGAAACCTATGCCGTGCTGCGCATACGCGGCGCCATGCTGGACGAGCTGCGCAACAGCGACTGGCTGCCGCGCTCGATGCGCCAGAACATGCGCAAGATCGAAACCGCCATGAGCACCTTGCAGCAGCGCCTGGGCCATCCGCCGACCGAGTCGGAAGTGGCCAAGATGCTCAAGCTGTCGCTGGCCGACTATCAGGAAATGCTGTCCGAAGGCGGCGGCCACCAGCTGGTGTACTACGAGGATTTTCACGACGACGACGGCAACGACAGCTTCCTCGACCGCTATGCGGCCGACGACGATGCCGACCCGCTGCGCTCGCTGCTGGACGGCGACTTCCGCCAGGCCGTGATCGACGCCATCGACGCCCTGCCGCCGCGCGAAAAGATTCTGATGGGGCTGTACTACGAAGAGGAGCTCAACTTGAAAGAAATCGGCGCCGTGATGGGCGTATCGGAATCGCGCGTATCGCAATTGCATACGCAGGCCGTGGCGCGTCTGCGCGCCTCACTTCGGGAGCGGTCTTGGACTGGGCCAGCGTAGCCGGGGTGCTGCTGGCGCTGGCCGGCATCGTCATCGGCCAGACGCTGGAAGGCGGCAAGCTATCGTCGCTGCTGCAGCCGGCCGCGTTCGCGATCGTGGTGGTCGGCACCTTCGGCGCCGTCATGCTGCAGACCCGCTTCCAGACTTTTGTGCGCGGCCTGCGCATGCTGCGGCTGGTGTTCGCGCCGCCGGCCGACAGCCGCGCCGTGCTGGCGCGCGACATCAACGCCTGGAACCTGGCGGCGCGGCGCGACGGCCTGCTGTCGCTGGAGCGCTACATGCTGGCGTCCAAGGACAAGTTCAACACCAAGGGCTTGCGCCTGATCGTCGACGGCATCAACCCCGACAAGCTGCGCCAGATCCTCGACACCGAGATCACCGCCTTCGAAACCGAAGAGCGGCAGGCGGTGCGCATCTGGGAATCGGCGGCCGGCTATTCGCCCACCATCGGCATCCTGGGCGCGGTGCTGGGCCTGATCCACGTGATGGAAAACCTCACCGACCCGAGCAAGCTCGGCTCCGGCATCGCCGTGGCCTTCGTCTCGACCATCTACGGCGTCGGCCTGGCCAACCTGTTCTTCTACCCGATCGCCAACAAGCTCAAGGCCATCGTCACCCAGGCCGTGCACCAGCAGGAAATCGCCGCCGCCGTGTTCTACGACATCGCCACCGGCGACCACACGCGCGTCATCGACGAGCGCATCGCCACGCTGATGCGGGAGCACTGAGGTGCAGAACCGGCGCGCGCGCAGGAAGTTCGACGATGAAGCGGAGAACCACGAACGCTGGTTGATCTCCTACGCCGACTTCATCACGCTGCTGTTCGCCTTCTTCGTCGTCATGTACGCGATTTCGGTGGTCAATATCGGCCAGTACAAGGTGCTGTCGGTGGCGCTGGGCGACGCTTTCGGCGGCGCCGGCTCGGCCAAGCCCATCAATACCGAAGTGCCCAACCTGCCGATACCCAATCCCAACCTGAAGCGCCACGCCGAACTGCTGCGCAAGGAAAAGACCCAGATGACCAAGCTGGCGCAGGACTTGTTGTCCACGCTGGCGCCGCTGGTCAAGGAGGGCAAGGTGCGGGTGACGCAAAACAGCCGCGGCGTCAGCGTCGAGATCAACGCCTCGGTGCTGTTCGATCCGGGCGAGGCGCGCCTGACCAATGAATCGACCGAAGCGCTGCGCGCCGTCGCCAGCCTGCTGAAAAGCGACGACCACAAGGTGCAGGTCGAAGGCCATACCGACAACCAGCCTATCCGCAACACGCTGTTCCCCTCCAACTGGGAACTGTCGGCGGTGCGCGCCAGCAGCGTGGTGCGGCTGTTCATCGACGCCGGCGTGGCGCCGGAGCGGCTGACGGCGGTCGGCTACAGCGCCAACGTGCCGGTGGCGTCGAACGACACGCAACTCGGCCGCGCACGCAATCGCCGCGTGGCGGTAACGATCTTGTCCGGCATTCCGGACGCGGTAACGGAGTTGCCGACGACGCCGGCGCAGTAATCAGCCGGCCAAAAAGCCGCGGCTGCGGGGCAGGGAAGTGGACAGGCCGCCAGGGCCATAGAAGTTGTTCGCGGCCGCCGTTTGCGGACGCAGCGCTTGCAGCGCGCCCTGCGTATGGTTCATCTGCTTGTTGATCAGCATGCCGTTGATGCGGTTCAGCTCCTTGGCTGCGCGCGCATGCTGTTGCAGCGCTTGCCACAGGGCGGTCGCTTCGGCGGCATCGGCGCCGCAGGCGGCAGCCCAGGCATCCATGCCGGCTTCCTCGGCCGGGTAGCCGGCCTTGCCCAGGGCGCGGTGGCGCTGGGCCGACAACAGGGTCATCTGCGTGACCAGTGCCGATTTCTTCGTGGTGAGGGCCGTCAGGCCGTCGATTTCCGCCGCCACCAGATATTGCTGCTCCTGCTTCAGGACGCCCAGCAGGGTCGTCATGATGTGTTCTTCTTCGCGCAGGCTGTTCAGCGGGGTAGCGGTTGACATGGTAGACCTATCGTTTGCGAGAGTGCAGCAGATCCTTGACTGTATCCAGCAAGCCATCCGCTACTTTTTCCGAGTTGACCTGGAACTGGCCGTCGGCTATCGCCAGCTTGATGCGTTCGACTTTTTTGGTGTCGAACACCGCGCTGTTGCCGCCGGCCGCACTGGCCGCCAATGCCTGGCCTTGCGGCGACAGGCGCACATTGTCGGACGTTGCAGGCGTCGCCGGGGCCGCCGCCTTGTCTGCGCCGCGCGCAGTCGAGGTGGAAGCCGGGGACGACGACGGCAAGCCGGTCGTGCTCTTCAATGTATCGTTAATTTTCACAGCTCTATCCTTCTCTGGTAGGAGTACGAAACTCCGGGATCTGAGTATGTAACGGCGGCTGCGCCCAAAACTTTAGCGTTGCCGTGCCTCAAGTCCCCTGGCGTTCGATCAAAACGCCACCTCCACCAGCCCGCCAGCCTTGGCGATCCCCGTGATTTGTTGCCCACCGGAAGTTTTTACCTGGACTACCTGGCCGTCGCCGGCCGTGCTCATGGCGCGGGCCTCGGCCGACACGCTGAAACCGTTGCCGCTGGATACCAGGCGCACCAGTTGTCCGGATTGCACCACCGGCTTGCTGCGCAGCGTATCGAGACGCAGAGGAGTGCCTGGTGGCAATGAAATATTGGTGCTGCGGCCGATCACCTGGCCCATGTCGGTGGCTATGCCGGCCGGCAGCATGGTCAGATCGCCCTTCAGCGTCACCAGCTGGCCGGCTTCGATGGCCTGGCCCTGGGCCAGCGGCGCCGCGCTGGCGATGTAGTCGCCGACCACCGTCACCGTGGCCTGTATATAGATCGTCCAGGCCGTTGGCGATGCGCAGCGCACGCCGACCGTGGTCTTGCCCCAGGCGCGCGCGCCGGGCATGAAGAAGGCTTGCGGCTCGGCGCAGGCGGCCAGGTTCATGCGCGGGTCGACCGCGCCGACCGCCACCGTCACCTGGCCCGGCAGGCCGCCGCTCTGTACTTGCAGGAACTGTTCGACGCTGCGTTTGAGCGCGGCCGGGTCTTGATAAGCGCCAGGGCGCGGCGCGGCGGCTTGCTGGGCGGTGGCCGCCGGCAGCAGGGCCAGCAGGGCGGCAGTAGTGAGCAGTCGTTTCATGGCGTGAATATCCCCTTCAATATTGCCATCATAGTCTGGCGGTCTGAACTTGAAGCCTTGAATAGGACCGAAAAGCGCTTGCTTATCGCTCGATGGTGTCGGTCGGCAACTCCGTATCATCGATCCTGTCATAACAAGTACGTCCATTGGGAGCTGCCATGGTTGGGAAACTCGACGATTACCTGCGCTTTAACGAAGCTGCGCTGGGCTTGCGCTCGCAGCGCCAGAGCGTGCTCGCCTCGAATATTGCCAACGGCGATACCCCGAACTACAAGGCACGCGACATCGATTTCAGCAGCGCGATGCAGGCCGCGCTGGACAAGGCCAGCCCGAGCGCGGCGGCCAGCTTGAAGACCACGGCCAGCAAGCATTACCCCAACCCTCCGCAAGACGGCAGCACCATGGCGGACGGTACGCCGCTGCTGTACCGCGGCGTGGTGCAGGGCGCGGTCGACGGCAACACGGTCGACATGGACGTCGAACGCAACCAGTTCGCCGATAACGCCATCCGCTACGAGGCTGGCATCACCGCAATCAACGCCCAGATCAAAAGCATGATGGCGGCGATCCAGGGAGGTAACTAATCATGTCGCTGTTTAATATTTTCAATGTTTCCGGTTCGGCCATGAGCGCGCAGGCGCAGCGCTTGAACGTGGTGGCGTCCAACCTGGCCAATGCCGACAGCGCCACCAGCGCCAGCGGCGAAGCCTACCGTGCGCGCCAGGTGGTGTTCGAAGCCACCACGCCGACTTCCGGCGGCGCCGCCACCGGCGTGCGCGTCAAGCAGGTGGTGGAAGACCAGTCGCCGATGAAACAAATGTACGACCCCAAGCATCCGATGGCCGATGACAAGGGTTATGTGACCATGCCCAACGTCAATGTGGTGGATGAGATGGTCAATATGCTGTCGGCCTCGCGGTCCTACCAGACCAACGTCGAGACCATGAATGCGGCCAAGACCCTGCTGCTCAAAACCCTGACCATCGGCCAGTAATCTTTAAGAGGCAATCATGACTATTAGCGGAGTGATCGACACGCCCAAGGCGGCCGCGGTCAACACCACCAGCGGCACCGGCAGCGCCACCAGCGCCAGCGGCACCAAGAACGCCAACGACATCGGCGCGGACCAGGACAAGTTCATGAAGCTGCTGGTCACGCAGCTGAAGAACCAGGATCCGCTGAACCCGATGGACAACGCGGCCATGACCAGCCAGCTGGCCCAGCTGTCGACGGTGACCGGCATCAACAAGGTCAACGCCACGCTGGAATCGCTGCGCACCGACCAGGCCAGCGCGCAATCGATGACGGCCACCAATCTGATCGGCAAGGGCGTGCTGGTGGCGGGCAAGGGCGTCGAGCTGTCGAGCAGCACCGATTCGGCCGGCAAGACCACCAGCACCAGTGTGTTCGGCATCGACCTGGCCTCGGCCGCCGAGAGCGTGACCATCCTGATCCAGGACAAGACCGGCGCCACCGTGCGCACCATGAATATGAAGGCGACCGACGTCGGCACCTATCCGATCACCTGGGACGGCACCACCGACGCCAAGACCACCGCACCGGACGGCGCCTACACCTTTACCGTCAAGGCGGTCAGCGCCGGCAAGACGCTGCCCGACGCGACGCCGCTGCAACTGGCGGCCGTGGCCAGCGTGTCGACCGGCAGCGGCGGCGTCAAGTTGAATACCTCGCTCGGACAGTTTGCGATGTCCGAGGTTAAAGAAGTTTTGTAACGTACGTCATACCTAGCATAGGGGAATACCATGTTCCAACAAGGACTTAGCGGCCTGAACGCAGCATCCAAATCGCTGGACGTTATCGGCAACAATATCGCCAACGCCAGCACCGTTGGTTTCAAGGGCTCGCAGGCGCAGTTTGCGGACCTGTACGCCAATTCGCTGAACGGCGTGTCGGGCAACAACCCGGGCATCGGTGTGATGACGTCGAAGCTGGCCCAGCAATTCAGCCAGGGCAATATCGAAACCAGCAACAACCCGCTGGACATCTCCATCAACGGCGGCGGCTTCTTCCGCGAAGTGGTCAACGGCGCGGTGCAGTATTCGCGCAATGGCCAGTTCCATGAAGATAATACCCACACCCTGGTCAATGCCCAGGGCGCGGTGCTGACCGGCTACCTGTCGAACGCGGCCGGCGTGATCCAGCTTGGCGCGCCTGTGCCGCTGACCCTGGACAAGTCCGATTTGACGCCGGTGCAAACCACCACCGCCAACTTCCAGCTGAACCTGAGCTCGGCCGAGAAAGTCCCGGCCACGATCCCGTTCGACGCCGGCGATCCGACCAGCTACAACAAGCAGACCGTGCTGAACGTGTACGACAGCCTGGGCACTTCGCACATCATGACGACCTACTACGTCAAGACCGATGCCAACACCTGGGACGTGTACGCTGCTGCCGACAACAAGGAAATCATTTCGGGCAGCGTGGCCGCGGCGATTAACATCGACCCCAACGTGAAGACTGCGCGCACCGCCTACAATGACGCGGTGCGGGCAACCCCGCCTGATCCGGCCGCCATCGCCGGCGCCGCATTCGTCTATGCGCAAGCGGCCCACGATTCGATGGCGGCGGCAGCTGTGGTGCCGCCAGCCGCCGCCTCGCCGGCGCAGCTGGCCGCGTTGGACGCCGCTTTCACCGCGCTCGACCCGACTGGCAGCAATTCGATCACCGGCATGACGCCCGACCAGATCAATGCCAAGCTGGCTGCCGCTATCACCGTGCCAGCCGTCAAGGCCGGTACGCTGCTGTTCAGCAAAACCGGCGTGCTGGACCCTGAGGCGATGGCCTTGATGGTGCCGACGCCGCAAACGCTGCCGTTCAATATCCAGCTGCCGATCTTCCCGGACACCGGTTCCCAGCAGCCGCTGACGGTCGCCACCACGTTCGACAAGACCACGCAGTACGGCAGCGTCACCAACGACCTGGGCTCGGTGCAGAACGGTTACTCGGCCGGTTCCTGGCAGCGTTACGCCATCGATGCCAACGGCGTGATCCTGGGCCAGTACAGCAACGGCAAAGCGCGTCCGATGGGGCAGATCGCCATGGCCAACTTCGCCAGCGTCGACGGCCTGACTCCGCTGGGCAACAACGCCTGGGCGGAAAGCTCGGCCTCGGGCACGCCGCAGGTCGGGGTGCCGAACGCCGGCTCCATGGGTTCGCTGCGCGCCAGCTCGGTCGAAGTGTCGAACGTCGACCTGACGGCCGAACTGGTCAACATGATCACCGCGCAGCGCGTCTACCAGGCCAATGCGCAGACCATCAAGACCGAGGATTCGGTGCTGCAAACCCTCGTGAACTTGCGTTAATGCGCTGCGTTAATCGGAGATAGCCATGGACCGCCTGGTTTATACCGCGATGACAGGGGCGCGGCACGTGATGGAGCAGCAAGCCACCGTTGCCAACAACCTGTCCAACGCCACCACCACCGGCTTCCGCGCCCAGCTCGACACGTTTCGGGCGGTGCCGGTGGTGTCGGAAGGCTTGCAGACGCGCGCCTTCGTGGTCGATTCCACGGTGGGCGCCGACATGCGCGCCGGCCCGATCCAGACCACCGGCCGCGCGCTCGACATCGCGGTGCGCGACCAGGGCTGGATCGCGGTGCAGTCGGCCGACGGTTCGGAAGCCTACACCCGCAACGGCAGCCTGAAGGTCAGCGAGAACGGCCTGCTGCAAACCACCAGCGGCCAGACGCTGGTGGGCGACGGCGGCCCGATCGCCATCCCGCCCGACACCACGGTGATGGTGGCGGGCGACGGCACGGTCAGCACCATCTCCACCGATTTCAAGCCCGGTCCGGCCAATGTGCTGGGGCGGATCAAGCTGGTCAACCCCGATCCCAAGGGCCTGGTGCGCGGCGACGACGGCCTGTTCCGCCAGCTCAGCGGCACGCCGGCCGAGAACGACCCGGCGGTGCGCGTGGTCGACGGCGCGCTGGAGGGCAGCAATGTCAATCCGGTCGATTCCATGGTCAACATGATCAGTCTGGCAAGGCAGTTCGAAATGCAAATGAGTTTGCTGAAGAACGCCGAGAATAACGCCGCAAAAGCCACCCAGATACTATCGTTGAGTTAGTGATTTTTCCTCTCTTGATTTTAAAATTGCAAAGATATTAATTGAACGATACAATTGTTTCTGTTAGGTGAATTTAGTCTAATAATATCGTTAAATTATTGCGAGGAATGAAAATATAATGAGTATATTTAGTCGATTGGATGTGACTTTTAGGGGGCTGTCATCTATTGCTCGTAATTTTTTATTTGGAATTTCCTTTTTCACGATAGTTGCCATGTCGCAGCAAGCTGCGCAAGCAAGTGTCGTAACCTTAATAGGTGGCGGCGACAATCATACCTGCGCAGCTCTGGCCGAAGGCGGGCTTAAATGCTGGGGTTCTGGTTCCTTTGGGCAAATTGGTGACGGCGCGAAACTTTCGCGTAGCACCCCCGTCGCTGTTCCAGCGCTTGCAGGGTTTAAAATTATGGCCGTTGCCGGCGGTACATATTTTAGTTGTGCGTTGACTTCAACTGGAGCGATTTATTGCTGGGGACACAATGCATATGGACAACTGGGGAATGGTACTTATGTTGATAGTGCTACACCGGTAGCCGTCCACCTGCCTACGGGTCCTGCTGTGGGTCTTATTGCTGGACGTCAATTTGCATGTCTTTTAGATACTTTTGGTAATGTCTATTGTTGGGGACAAAACAATTTTGGTCAGCTAAATAGATCTGTGAAGGCGATTGGCGGTTCAAATGTTCCTATTTATTCGGCGGGTGAAAATAACATTGTCGCCCTCGCTGGAAATGGCATGGGAACATGTTTTTTAGATAAAACTGGTGGAGATAAATGTTTCGGCGTTAACCAGCAGGGTCAAAAGGGGATTGGTGTCAAGGACGCTACTGCGGGAGCAACATATGGTACTCCGTCATATGTGACTGGACTTTCCACGGGGGTAGTATCGATCTCGGCTAGCATGTATGACGGGTGTGCGGTAACGACCTTGCATGCTCTTTATTGCTGGGGGGAAAATACAGCTTTTGGACAATTTGGATTTTCTGGAACTGGATATTATCTTACACCCTTGGCTATTTCCGGAACACGCAGTGATGTCAAAGCAGTTTATGCCAGGGATTACCATACTTGCATAACTACAGTAGGCGGTGCCGCTCAGTGTTGGGGTAATAACACGTACGGGCAGGTCGGTAGGGGAACTCCGTCAAATAATGCGACTCCCGGTGACGTGCTCACTCTGAGCGAAGGCGTTATTTCATTGAGTTTGGGCTATGGTCATTCATGTGCGCTGCTCAAGGGCGGAACAGTAAAATGTTGGGGGTTGAATAACCTGAGTCAGCTTGGGAACGGTAGCACGACCAATAGTATTCTTCCATTGGCTGTGCCACTGTAATTTTTCGCCAGATATGTGCGATGCGGGTTCAGTTTGACCTCGTCGCACACCATCTTGAAGGATTCTGTTCACCTCATGTTGACTCGCTGAGAATAACGCCGCAAAAGCCACCCAGATCCTCGCTTTGAGTTGATGACCTCTCCCGCATAATGATTGCATGGGATGAGTAGCTGTCGCTTTTGACAGCTCCCGTCCAAGCAACGGGAGAAGCATCATGATACGTTCACTGTGGATCGCCAAGACTGGCATGGAAGCGCAACAGACTGCGCTCGATGTCACGTCCAACAACCTGGCCAACGTCAGCACCAACGGCTTCAAGAAATCGCGCGCCGTGTTCGAGGACCTGCTGTACCAGAACATCCGCCAGCCTGGCGGCCAGTCGTCGCAGCAGACCAACCTGCCTTCGGGCATGCAGCTCGGCACCGGCGTGCGTCCGGTGGCGATCGAGCGCGTGCACACCCAGGGCAATCCCCAGTCGACCGGCAACGACAAGGACCTGATGGTCAACGGCAACGGCTTCTTCAATGTGCTGCTGCCCGACGGCACCACCGCCTACACCCGCGACGGCTCCTTCCAGCGCGACAACAACGGCCAGATGGTCACCTCCAGCGGCTTCGTGCTGCAACCGGCCATCACCATCCCGATCACCGCGCAATCGATCACTGTGGGCCGCGACGGCACCGTGTCGGTCACGCTGCCGGGCCAGGTGGCGCCGCAGCAGATCGGCAGCGTGCAGCTGTCGACCTTCATCAACCCGACCGGGCTGGAATCGAAGGGCGAGAACCTGTACGTGGAAACCGGCGCTTCCGGCAACCCGCAAACCAACACGCCAGGCACCAACGGCACCGGCGTCATCCTGCAAGGCTATGTGGAAACCTCGAACGTCAACGTGGTCGAGGAAATGGTCAATATGATCCAGACCCAGCGCGCCTATGAAATCAACTCGAAGGCCATCACGACCTCCGACCAGATGCTGGCCAAGCTGTCGCAGATGTAAGGAGTCGAGCATGAAATACGCCATCACCATCGTTGCCGCAGCCGCCGGCCTGAGCGGCTGCATGAGCACGCCGACTTCCATCGTGCAGATGCCGATGTCGGCCCGTCCGCTGACCAGCGAGCGGCTGCAGGCGGCGCCCAGCAACGGCGCCATCTACCAGACCGCCGCCTTCCGTCCGATCTTCGAAGACCGCCGCGCGCGCCACGTTGGCGATGTGCTGACCCTGGTCATCACCGAAAAGACCTCGGCCGTCAAGGCTGGCGCCAGCTCGGGCAACAAGTCGGGCAGCGTCAGCGCCAGCATTCCCGGCCCGCTGCAATCGACCTTCGGCAATCCGCTGGCGGTCAGCAGCTCGAACAAGTTCGCCGACGCCGACAACCAGTCGGCCAGCAACACCTTCACCGGCACCATGGGGGTCACGGTGGTCGAGGTGCTGTCCAACGGCAACCTGATCGTCGCCGGCGAGAAGCAGGTGGCGATGAACAAGGGCGTGGAATTCATCCGCTTCTCCGGCATGATCAATCCCGACAATATCGCCACCGGCAACACCGTGCAGTCGACCGCCGTGGCCGACGCCAAGGTCGAGTACCGCACCAACAGCCAGATCGACCGCGCCGAGATGGCGTCGATGGCCTCGCGCTTCTTCCAAAGCCTGTTACCTTTCTGATGGCGATCATGGACAGCACTCAATCAATCATGCAGGGCGCGCGCAAGCTGGCGGCGCTGTCGCTGGTGGCGGCCGCGCTGCTGGTGCAGCCGGTTCACGCCGAGCGCCTGAAGGACCTGGTCAGCATCGCCGGCGTGCGGCAGAATCAGCTGATCGGCTATGGCCTGGTCGTCGGCCTCGACGGCAGCGGCGACCAGACCACGCAAACCCCGTTCACCGTGCAGAGCGTGGTGTCGATGTTGCAGCAGCTGGGAGTGAACCTGCCGCAGGGCACCTCGTTGCAATTGAAAAACGTCGCCGCCGTGATGGTGACGGCCTCGCTGCCGCCGTTCGCGCAGCCGGGCCAGACGCTCGATATCACGGTGTCGTCGATGGGCAACGCCAAGAGCCTGCGCGGCGGCACGCTGCTGATGACGCCGCTCAAGGGCGCCGATGGCCAGGTCTACGGCATGGCCCAGGGCAATGTGCTGGTGGGCGGCGTGGGCGTCGCGGCCGGCGGCGCGGGCGGCAGCTCGCTGACCGTCAACCACCTCAGCGTGGGCAAGATTTCCGGCGGCGCCACCGTCGAACGCGCCGTCGCGTCCAGCCTGGGCGAGGGCAACTTCATCAAGCTGGAATTGAACACCGCCGACTTCGCCACCGCCAGCCGCGTGGTCGAAGCGATCAACGATAAATACGGCCCCGGCATCGCCTATGCGCTGGACAGCCGCGTGATCCGCGTGCAGTCGCCCAGCAGCAGCGACCAGCGCGTCAGCTTCATCGGCACCTTGCAGGACATGCAGGTCAATCCGGCCGAGCAGCCGGCCAAGGTCATCATGAACGCCCGCACCGGTTCGGTGGTGATGAACCGCGCCGTCACGCTCGACACTTGCGCCATCTCGCATGGCAACCTGTCGATCTCGGTGACGGCCGATCCGCAGATCAGCCAGCCCAATCCGCTGTCCGGCGGGCGCACCGTGGTCGCGCCCAACCAGCAGGTGGGCATCAAGGCCGACGGCGGCAAGGTCATGATGGTCAAGGGCGGCGCTTCGCTGGCCGAGGTGGTCAAGGCGCTCAACGCCATCGGCGCCACGCCGCAGGACTTGCTGGCCATTTTGCAGGCGATGAAGGCGGCCGGTTCGCTGCGCGCCGAGCTGGAAATCATTTAAGCGGGGTAGCGTCATGACCAGTCCAAACACCTCCAACGATCTCAGCAGTAAGTTCGCCCTCGACCTCAAGGACATGGGCAGCCTGCGCCAGTCGGCCAAGGCCGGCAGCCCGGAGGCGCTGAAGACTGCCGCCACCCAGTTCGAAGCCATGTTCGTCAACATGATGATGAAGAGCATGCGCGAGGCGACGCCGCAGGACGGCATGATGGACAGCCAGCAGAGCAAGATGTTCACCACCATGCTGGACCAGCAGACCAGCCAGAATATCGCCAAGAAGGGCATCGGCCTGTCGGACATGCTGATACGCCAGCTGTCCAAGACCGCCGACCAGCAGGCGCTGGCGATCGGCAACGAGGCCGGCGACCGCAGCAGCGGCGCCAACGGCGGCAGCTTCGGCGGCCTGGCCAGCCTGATGGACGCCAAGCTGCAACGCGCCATCGCGGCGGCCGGCGGCGCCGGGGCGGCCAACGGGGCCGGCTCGGTCGACGACAACAGCGCAGTGCCAGCCACCAGCGTCAACAAGGGCAGCCAGGCGCCGCATGTGCGCAGCTTCCAGGACAAGCTCGGCGCGCACGCCGAGGAGGCCAGCCGCGCCACCGGCATTCCGGCCAAGTTCATGCTGGGCCAGGCGGCGCTGGAGAGCGGCTGGGGCAAGCGCGAGATCAAGGGCCGCGACGGCAGCAACAGCCACAACCTGTTCGGCATCAAGGCCGGCGGCGACTGGAAGGGCAAGGTGGTCGAGGCCACCACCACCGAATACGTCAACGGCAAGGCGCAGACCCGCGTCGAGCGCTTCCGCGCCTACGACAGCTACAGCGACAGCTTCAAGGATTACGCCAAGCTGTTGGCGAGCAATCCGCGCTACGAAAAAGTGCTGGCCAGCGCGGGCGACGCCAGCAGCTTCGCCCAGGGCTTGCAGAAGGCCGGCTACGCCACCGACCCGAACTACGCGAACAAACTCACCAGCATCATCAAGCGCTCGCTGGCCGGTTGAGCGGGCGCGGGGTCAAGTTTTCCGGCGGTTTGCCGTTACCAATTTACGAATAGAGCATAAACATCATGTCCAGTCTTCTCAGCATCGGCAAAAGCGGTTTGTTGGCAGCCCAGGTAGGTCTGTCGACCACCGGCAACAACATCACCAACGCTGGCGTGGCTGGCTACAGCCGCCAGGCGGCGATCCAGTCGGATACCGCGACCCAGGACCAGGGCTTCGGCTTTGTCGGCAGCGGCACCGAGGTCAGCGCCGTGCGCCGCTACTACGACAATTTCCTCGCGGTCCAGCTGCGCAACGCCGAATCGAGCCAGGCTTCGCTCGACACGTACACCAAGCAGATCAGCCAGATCGACAATCTGCTGGCCGATCCCAAGGCCGGCCTGTCGCCGGCGCTGCAGGACTTCTTCAACGGCGTGCAGGACGCCACCTCGAACCCGGCCTCGTCGGCATCGCGCCAGGCCATGCTGTCGACCGCCAATTCGCTGGCCTCGCGCTTCCAGGGGCTGAGCGCGCGGATGACCGAGATCGCTTCCGGCGTCAACGGCCAGATCGGCTCCACCGTCAACGAGATCAATTCCTACGCCAAGGAACTGGCGGCGCTGAACAACACCATCGCCGGCCTGGCCACCGACGGCAAGGCGCCCAACGATTTGCTGGACCACCGCGACCAGCTGCTGACCGAGCTGAACAAGCTGGTCAAGACCACGGTCATCCCGGGCGACAACAACACTTTGACGGTCGAGTTCGGCACGGGGCAGCCGCTGGTGGTGGGCAACACCGCCTTCCAGCTGGCCACGTCCACCTCGCCCACCGACGCCAGCCGCGTCACGGTCGGCTACCAGAGCCCGAGCGGCAGCTTCAGCGCCTTGCCGGACAGCGTGCTGAGCGGCGGCCAGATCGGCGGCCTGCTGGAGTTCCGCAACGGCGCCATGGACCGCGCGCAGAATTCGCTGGGCCAGGTGGCGGCCGGGCTGGCCGTCAGCTTCAACGCCCAGCACCTGCTGGGCCAGGACCAGAACGGCGCGCTGGGCACGGCGTTCTTCAATCCGATCAACGCCTATGTCGGCGTCAACAGCCGCAATTCGCCGGCCAGCACGGCCGATGTCACGGCCGTCGTCACCGACGCCAGCAAGCTGACCGCCAGCGATTACAGCGTCGATTTCGACGGCACCAATTTCAACGTCACCCGCCTCAGCGACGGCCAGGTCACGCAGATCAATCCCTTCCCGCAGGCGGTGCCGCAGACCATCGACGGCGTCGACTACACGATCACCGGCACGCCGGCGGACAAGGATAACTTCCTGGTGCGGCCGACCTACAATGCGGCCCACGATTTCAGCGTTGCCGTGACCGACCGCACCAAGATCGCGCTGGCGGCGCCGATCGCCACCGCGGCGCCGAACGCCAACGCCGGCAACGCCAAGATCACCCCCGGCACGGTCGACAAGAATTACCTGACCCCGGGCAATGCGCTGGCGGCGCCGGTCACGCTGAGCTATGACAAGGCTTCCAATTCGCTGTCTGGCTTCCCGCCGACCCAGGATGTGACGGTGACGGTCAACGGCGTGGCCACCGTGTATCCGGCCGGCACGCCGACCGTGCCTTACACCGATGGCGCGGCGATCAGCTTCGGCGGCATCAACTTCAACATCAGCGGCACGCCGGCCGACCTCGACACCTTCACCATCGGCCCGAATGTCAGCGGCGTCGGCGACAGCCGCAACGGCGCCTTGCTGGCCGGCCTGCAAACCAAGAACATCCTGGACAACGGCAACGCCACCTACCAGACCACCTACGCGCAGATGGTCAACTTCGTCGGCAACAAGGCGCGCGAGGCGCAGATCACCGGCTCGGCCGCCGACGCCGCCGTGGACCAGGCCACCAAGCAGAAAGAAAGCGTGTCCGGTGTGAACCTGGATGAGGAAGCGGCAAATCTGTTACGCTACCAGCAGGCTTACCAGGCCAGCGGCAAAGTCATGCAGGTGGCCAGCACGCTGTTCGATGTTTTGCTCAATATTAGGTAATTATCATGTCCATGCGCATCAGTTCCAAGACGATCTACGACGTGGGCGTAGGGCAGATCAGCTCGCTGCAGAGCGCGCTGGCCCGCACCCAGGCGCAGCTGTCCACCGGCCGCAAGAACCTGACCGCCGCCGACGATCCCATCGCCACCGCGCGCGCGCTGGAAGTAACGCAGTCGCAATCGATCAACACCCAGCTGGTGACCAACCGCGCCAATGCCAAGGGCGTGCTGTCGCTGGAGACGGTGGCGCTGGCCAGTTCCACCGCCATCCTGCAGGACATCAAGACGCTGACCGTCAACGCCGGCAACGGCGGCTTCACGCAGAAGGACCGCGAGTCGCTGGCGACCGAGCTGGAAGGCCGGCTGGCCGACCTGCTGGGCCAGGCCAACACGGCCGACGGCGCCGGCGGCTATGTGTTTTCCGGCTACAAGTCGACCACCTTGCCCTTCACCCAGACCGCCAACGGCGCCGCCTACCAGGGCGACCAGGGCCAGCGCGAGCTGCAGGTGGGCTCGACGCGCAAGCTGCCGATCAGCGATGCCGGCTCGTCCGTGTTTGAAAACAATGCGACCGGCAACGGCACTTTCGTCACCGGCGCCGACCCGGCCAACTATACGCGCGGCGGCAGCGGCATCATCAGCCCCGGCTCGGTCAAGGATGCGACCCAGCTGACCGGCCACAAGTACCAGATCGATTTCCAGGTGGTGCCGGCCACGCCGGGCACGCCCAAGGTGACCACCTACACCGTCACCGACCTGACCCTGAACCAGCCGGTGCCGCCGGCGCCGGTGCCGGCCGTGCCGCAGCCGTATGTGAGCGGGCAGAACATCACCTTCGACGGCGTGCAGTTCGACGTCAAGGGCGATCCGGCCGACCTGGACAATTTCACCGTGCAGCCGAGCACCAAGCAATCGGTCTTCACCACCGTGCACGACCTGATCGCCGCCTTGCGCGCGCCGGGCGACGGCGCGGCGGGGCAGGCCAGCCTGAACAACAAGCTGAACCAGGCGCACATGAATATCGACAGCGCCACCGACAATCTGCTGTCGATCCAGTCGGAGGTGGGCTCGCGCCTGAAGGAGCTGGATTACCTGGACAGTTCCGGCGACGACTTGAATTTGCAATACGCGACCACGCTGTCGGACTTGCAGGAAGTCGACACGGTGAAGGCGATTTCGCTGTTCACGCAGCAGCAGACCACGCTGGACGCGGCGCAGAAATCGTTCAAGAGCCTGGCCGGGCTGTCGCTGTTCAACTACATCACCTGAGCGCGGCGGCGCCGCGCCGCCAACGCACAAGAAAAAGCCCCTGAGCGCATCGCGCCAGGGGCTTTTTAACGTGGGGTTTGACCCCCAGGCTTATTTCGCCGCCAGGATGCCGCTGGCCGCGTGCTGCTTGCGGAACCAGTCGTCGTCCTGGGCGGCGGCGCTGCCGCTCAGGCCGGTGGTGGCGGCGTAGTGCTGCAATTGCTCGGCCAGCGCGGCGACCTGGCCCGCCAGGCCGGCGTCGGCCGGCGCCGGCGTCAGCTGTCCGCCGCTGTTGCCGGCCGGCGCGGCGCCGGCTTGCTGGCCGTAGCTGCCGATGGCCTGCGTCAGCGCGCTCGCCTGCGCCGCCCGGCTGGCCAGGAACCAGACGTCGGCCATCTGGCCGGCCGTGCCGTCGCTGCTGGTGTAGCTGGAGCGCAAACCGATCCAGTTGTTGTTGTCCAGCTCGCTCACCTTGCTGGCCGCGACCGTCAGGCTGGCGATGCCCAGCGAGGCCAGCGTCTTCAGCTCGTCGCCCTGGCTGACGCCGTCCGCGTTGGCGTCGACCCATACCCGCAAGTCGCCGAACTGGCCATCCTTGCCGTCGACCACGCCGTCGTGGTTGCTGTCCATGTCGGCCAGCGCCGCGAAGCCGTCCTTGGCCTTGCCGCCGTTGGCGCTGTTGGTGGCGGTGCCGAACAGCTCGCTGCCGTCGTTGATCAGGCCGTCGTGGTTGCGGTCCAGCGCGAGCAAGCCGTCGCCCTTGCCGACCCAGCCGACGTTGATGCGTTCGCCTTCGGCATAGATGTCGAAGCGGACGCCGGCGTCGATGCCCAGCGTGCGGATGCCGTTGCCGTCCAGGTCGAGGATCAGCGGACTGCCGATCGGCAGCACCGCCAGTTGTTCCTGCGTCAGCGCCGCATGCTGGTCGGCGGTCAGCGCGCACACCTGGGTGGCCGCCAGCGACGAGATTTCCGTCACGGTCAGCGCGGCGATCTGTTCCAGCGTCAGCGCCTTGATCTGGCTGGCCTTGAGCGAACGGATCTGCGAGGTCGAGAACGCCGCCACCTGGAGCGCCGAGAATTTGGCGATGGTGGTGCCGCTCAGGCTGGACAGTTGCGCGGTCTTCAGCGCGACGATGTCGTTGCCGTCGAGCGCCTGGATCTGGTCGGAGTTCAGCGCGTTCAGCGCCACCACCGACAGCGCCGCCACCAGCGTCGGGTCGAGCGAGGAGATCTGCGTGGTGGTCAGGCCCAGCGACTGGGTCGAACCGAAGCCGGCGATCTGGGCGGTGCGCAAGCCGTTGATCATGTCGGCCGCGACGCCGGCGATCTGGTCGGAACTGAAGCCGCCGATCTGCGCCACCGTGAACGGGCTCAGCGTGCCGAGCGCGGCCAGCTGGTCGGTGTTCAGGCCGCGGATCTGCGTGACCGCCAGCGAGGACAGCGAACGGGTCGACAGCGCCGAGAACTGGGCGCCGGTCAGCGCGCCGATCTGGTTGGTCTTCAGCGTCTGCAACTGCGCCGTGGTCAGCGCGGCCACGGCGTCGACATTGAGCGCGACGATCTGGTCGGTGCCCAGGATGGTCATGTTCAGGCCGCGCGCCTGCTGGGTGCTCAGCGAGCCCAGCTGGTCGGTGGTCAGCAGCGTGAATTGCTTGAGCGTCAGCGCGGCGATCTGCGCCGAGCGCAGCGTGGCGAAGTGATCGACGTCGATGCCGCCCAGCTGGTCGGAGGTCAGCGCCGCCACCTGGCCGGCGTTCAGCACGCCCAGCGTACTCAGCTGGTTGATCTGCTGGGTGCTCAGGGCGGTGATGTCGCTCGGGCTCAGCGTGGAGATCTGCTGGGTCGCCAGGCTGGCGATCTGGCCCAGCGTCAGCGCCGAGAACTGGGCCTTGGTCAGGGAGTTCAGCTGCGCGCTGGTGAGCGCCGGGATGTCGTCCAGCTCGATCACCTGGATCTGGTCGGTGCTCAGCCCGGCCAGCGCGGCCACGCTCAGCGCGCGCACTTGCGCGGTGGTCAGGCCGACCAGCTGGTCGGTGGTGAAGGCTTGCAGCTGGTTCTTGGTCAGTGCGGCGATCTGCGCGGTGCGCAGCGTCACCATGTGGTCGCCGTTGAGGGCGACCAGCTGGTCGGTGGAGAGCGAGCTGACCTGCAGCGTGGTCAGGCCGGCCAGCGTGGCCAGGCCGTTGAGCTGGTCGGTGGTCAGGGCCTTGGCCTGGGCGCCGGTCAGCGCCGCCACCTCGGCCGTGGTCAGCACGCCGAACTGGTCGACGCTGAGCAGCGAAATCTGCAGCGTGCTCAGCGAGGCGATCTGGCCGGTCTTCAGGCCCGACAGGTCTTCCACCTCGATGGCGGCGATCTGGTCGCTGTACAGGCCGCGCAGCGCCGAGGTGCTCAGGGCGCGCCATTGCGCGACCGACAGCTGCTGGATCTGGTGGGTGGTGAAGGCGCCCACCTGGCGGCTGTTGAGCGCGCCGATCTGCGCCGTGGTCAGCGCGCCCAGCTGGTCGTCGTTGAGCGCCTGGATGCGGTCGGTGGTCAGCGTCGACACCTGGGTGGTGTTGAGCGAGCCCAGCGAGCCGAGCAGCAGGAACTGGTCCGGCGTCAGATAGCTGATCTGGGTGGTCGTCAGCGCGGCGACCTGGGCCGTGGTGAGGCTGGTCAGCTGGTTGGTCGTCATGCTGACCAGCTCGTCGGACGTGAGCGCGCGGATCTGGTGGCTGCGCAGCGCGGCCAGGTCGCCCAGCTCGATGGCGACGAACTGGTCGGTGCTGAGCGCGGCGATGGCGCGGGTCGACAGCGCGCGGAACTGCAGGTCCGTCAGCGCGGCGATCTGGTCGACGCTCAGCGCCCGCGCCTGGTTGGCGCTCAGGCCGCTGACGGCGTTGGTCGACAGGAAGGCGATCTGCACCGTGTTGATGGCGGCCACCTGCGCCGTGGTCAGCGCCTGCAGCTGCGCCGAACGCAGCGCGGCGATGTCGGCCAGCTCGATCGCGGCCACCTGGTCGGTGCTGAGCGCGGCCAGCGACCGGGTGGCCATGGCCAGCATGTCGGCGGTGGTCAGCGCGACGATCTGGTCGGTGGTCAGGTAGCCGACCTGGGTGTTGCTCAGCGCGGCGATCTGGGCGGTGCGCAGCGAGGCGATCTGGTCCGGCAGCAGCGAGCTCAACTGGTCGGACGTCAGCGCGTGGATCTGGGCCGTGGTCATGCCGCGGATATTGCTCAGGTTGACCAGCTGGTCGGTGCTCAGCGCCGCGATCTGGCTGGCCTTCAGGGCCGCCACTTCCTGCGACGTCAGCAGGCTGACCTGGTCGCTGGTGAGCGCCTGCAGCTGGGCGCTGTTGAGCGCTTGCAGCTGCGCGCTCTTCATCGACGGGATGTCGACGGCGTCGATGAACGGGATCTGGGCGGCGCTCAGGCCGGCCAGCGCGGCGGTGCTGAGCGCGCCCACCTGGGCGCCGCTCAGTTCGATCAACTGGTCGCTGCTCAGCACCGACACTTGCAGCGAGGTCAGGGCGCCGATCTGGCGCGTGCTCAGCAGGTCGATGTCCAGCAGCGACAGCGCGACGATGCGGGTGGTCGACATGGCTGCGATCTGCAGCGTCGAGTAGTCGGCCAGGTTGCCCAGCGCGCTGGCCTGGGCGTTGCTCAGCACCGACAACTGGGTTTGCGAGAAGGCGGCGATGTCGGCGCTGCTCAGCGCGTGCAACTGGTCGGTCAGCAGGGCTTGCATCTGCTGGGTGGTCAGCGAACGCAGCTGGGCGGTGGTCATGGCGGCCAGGTCCAGCGCTTCGATCGCTTCGATCTGGTCGGTGCTCATCGCCGCCAGCAGCGTGGTGTTGATGGCGCGGATCTGCGCGGTCGACAGCGCGACGATCTGGTCGGTGTTGATGCCCTGCACCTGGCGGCTGCTGAGCGCGGCCAGCTGGCGGGTGCTGAGCGTGACGAAGCGTTGCGCCGTCAGCGCGTTCAACTGATCGGTGCTCAGGGAGCTGATCTGCAAGGTGGTCAGCACGGCCAGATTGGCCAGCGCGGCGATCTGGTCGCTGGTCAGGTAGCTCAGCTGGCGGGTGGTCAGGGCGGCGATTTCGCTGCTGATCAGGCTGCCGTACTGGGTCAGCGACAGCGCGCCCAGCTGGTCGCTGGTCAGCGCCATCAGCTGGTTGGTCTTGAGCGCGGCCAGTTCGGTGCCGGTCAGTTCCAGGATCTGGTCGGTGGTCAGCGCGGCGACCGCGGCGGCCGACAGCGCCCGCACCTGGGCCGTGCTCAGCACCGGAATCTGCAGGCTGGTGAAGTACTGGATCTGGGTGGTGCTGAAGGCGGCGATCTGCGACGTCTTCAGCGCGGCCACCTGGGCCGGCGTCAGCGCGATGATCTGGTCGCTCGACAGGCCGCTGATCTGGCGCGTGTTGAGGCCGGCCAGACTGCCCAGCGCGGCGAACTGGTCGGTGGTCAGCACGCCCAGCTGGCGCGTGGTCAGGGCGGCGATTTCCTGCGAGGTGAAGGAGCTCAGCTGGGCCAAGGTCAGCGACGACACCTGGCTGGTGCTCAGCGCGGCCACCTGGCTGGTGCGCAGCGCGGCGATGTCGACCAGCTCGATGGAGGAGAACTGGGCGGTGGTCAGCGTGTTCAGCGCGTTGGCGCTCAGGCCGCGGATCTGCGCCGTGCCCAGCGCGACCAGCTGGTCGGTGGTCAGCGCCTGCAACTGGTCGCTGCCCAGCGCGTTGAGCTGGACGGTCTTGAGGGTGGCGACCTGGGCCAGGCCGAGGCTGTCGATCTGGGCGGTGGTCAGCGCGGCGACCTGGTTGCTGGTCAGCGGCGCCAGCGAGGCCAGGCTGTCGACCTGGGCCAGCGACAGCGCGGCCACCTGGTCGGTGGTCAGGCTGGCCAGCGTGCGGGTGCTCAGCGCGGCGAACTGGTTGGAGGTCAGCGCGGCCAGCTGGTCGCTGGTCAGCGCGCGGATCTGGCCGGTGCCCAGCGCGGCCACGTCCACCACTTCGATGGCGGCGATCTGATCGGTCGACAGCGCGGCCAGCGTGGCGGCGTTCAGGCTGCGCACCTGGGCCGTGCTCAGCGCGACGATTTCATCGGTGGTCAGCGCGCCCACCTGCAAGGTGGTCAGGCCGGCGATCTGGCGGGTGGTCAGCGTGGCGATCTTGGCCAGCGCCAGGCTGGCGATCTGCGCCGTGGTCATGGCGGCGATCTGCCTGCTGGTCAGCGGCGCCAGCGTGGCGAAGCTGGCGATCTGGTCGGTCGACAGGCCGGCGATTTGCTGGGTGCTCAGGTTGGCGATGTCCTGGGTGCTGAGCGCGGCGAACTGGGTCGGCGTGAGCTCGCTCAGCTGGAGCGTGGTCAGCGCGGTGATCTGGCGGGTCGACAGCGCCCGCACGTCGGCCAGCTCGATGGCCGGCACCTGGTCGGACGTGAGCGCGCCGATCTGGTCGCTGGTGAGGGCGCGGAACTGGCCGGTGGTCAGCGCGACGATTTCATCGGTGGTCAAGGCGCCGATCTGGTCGGTGGTCAGCGAGGCGATCTGGCGCGTGGTCAGGCCGGCCAGGATGGCCAGCGGCAGCGAGGCGATCTGGGCGGTCGTGAGCGCGGCGATGGCGGCGGTCGAGAAGCTGGCCAGCGAGCTCAGCGCACCCAGCTGGTCGCTGGTCAGCGCAGCCTTCTGGTCGCTGGTCAGCGCGGCGATTTCCTGCGTGGTCAGGGCGGTGATCTGGGTGGTGCTCAGCGCGACGATCTGGTCGGTGCTGAGGTTGACCAGCTGCTTGGTGCTCAGCGAGGCCAGCTCGATGTTGCTCAGCGCGGCGATCTGGCCGGTGGTCAGCGCCGCCATATTGGCGGCGGCGATGCCGCGCAGCTGGGCCGTGCCCATGCCGCGGATCTGGTCGGTGGTCAGCGCCACCAGCTGGTCGGTGCTGAGGGCGCCGATCTGGCGCGAACTGAGCGCGCGCAGGTCGGGCAGGTTCAGCGTCGCCAGCTGGTCGGTGCTGAAGCCGGACAATTGTTTGGTGGTCAGCGCGCTCAGCGTGGCCAGGGCGTCGATCTGGTCGCTGCTCAGGCCGGCGATCTGGGTCAGCGTCAGGGCGGCGATTTCGCCGGTGGTCAGCACCCGCAGCTGCTGGGTGCTCAGCGCGGCCAGCTGGGCGGTGGTCAGCGCCGCGACCTGGCGCGTGCTCAGGGAAATCAGGTCGACGTTGCGCAGCGCGGCGATGCGGTCCAGGCCGAGCGCGGCGATGGCGTCGGTGCTGAGCGCGCGCACCTGGGCGGTCGACATGGCCAGGATCTGGTCGCTGCTGATCGCGGCGGCCTGGTCGGTGTTGAAGGCGGCCAGCTGGTTGGTCTGCAGCGTCGCGAAGTCGCTGGTGGTCATTTGCGCGATCTGGTCGGTGGTCAGGCCGGCGATCTGCCTGGTCACGAGCGGGCCCAGCGTCGACAGCGCGACGATCTGGTCGCTGGTCAGCACCGCCACCTGGTCCGAGGTCAGCGCGCGGATTTCGGCGGTGGTGAAGGCGGCCAGCTGGGCGGTGGTCAGGGCCGTCACTTGCAGCGTGCTCAGCTGGGCGATCTGGGCGGTGCGCAGCGCGCGGATGTCGCGCGTTTCGATGGCGGCGATGGCGTCGGTCGACAGCGAGGCCATGGCGCTGGCGCTCAGCGCCACCAGTTGCGCGGTGTTGAGGCCGACGATCTGGTCGGAGGTCAGCGCCTGCAGCTGGTCGCTGGTGAAGCCGGTGAACTGGCGGGTGGTCAGGCTGCTCAGGTCGGCGGTCGTCAGGTTGCCGATCTGGAGCGTGGTCAGCGCGCGGATCTGGCGCGTGGTCAGCGCGGTCAGGAAGCGCAGCGCGTCGATCTGGTCGGTGCTCAGGGCCTGGATCTGGTCGGTGCTCAGGGCGGCGATTTCGCCCGAGTTCAGCGCGACGATCTGGTCCGTGCTCAGCACCATGATCTGGTCCGTGCCCAGCTTGTTGATCTGCTGCGTGTTGAGGCCGGCGATGTCGCGGGTTTCGATCACCGACACCTGCAAGGTCGTGAGCGCGGCGATGGCGGCCGAGTTCAAGCCGCGGAACTGGCCGGCGCTCAGCGCGACGATCTGGTCGGTGGTCAGCGCCTGGACCTGGTCCGAGCTCAGCGCCCGCAGCTGGCTGGTGGCCAGGGTCGCCAGGTTGTGCGTGGACAGCGAACTCATCTGCGCCGTGGTGAAGGAGCTGATCTGGCGGCTCGACAGGCCCACCAGCGTCGACAGCGCGTTCAGCTGGTCGGTGGTCAGCACGCTGATCTGGTCGGTGCTGAGGGCGCCGATGGCGCTGCTCGAGAGCGCGGCGAACTGGTCCGACAGCAGCACCACCAGCTGGTCGGTCGACAGGCGGGCGATCTGCGCGGCGCGCAGGGCGGCGATGTCGCGCGTTTCGATCAGGCCGATCTGGGTGCTGGTCAGGGCGTTGAGCATGGCGCTGCTCAGGTTGCTGTACTGGGCCGCCGTCATCTCGATGATCTGGTCGCTGCTGAGCGCCTGCACCTGGTCGACGGTCAGCGCCGCCAGTTGCACGCTGCTGAGGTTGGTGACGGACTTGCTGCTCAGCGCCACCACCTGGTCGGTGGTCAGCGCCTGGATTTGCAGCGTGCTCAGCGGCACGATGGATTTCAGCGCGGCGATCTGGTCGGTGGTCAGCGCGGCCAGCTGGTCGGGCCGCAGCGCCGCCTCGTCGGCGCTGCTCAGCGCGGCGATCTGCACGCTGGTCAGCGCCACCAGCTGGTCGGTGGTGAGCGCGCGGATCTGGCCGGTCGTGAAGACGGCGAAGTCGCGCGTCTCGATGGCTTGCACCTGGTCGGAGGTCAGCGCGCCGACGGTGGCGCTGGTCAGCGCGGCGACCTGGCCGGTCGACAGCGCGATGATCTGGTCGGTGTTCAGCGCCTGCACCTGGCCGGCGCTCAGCGCCGCCAGCTGGGCGCTGCTGAGCAGGGCGATGGTGCGCGTGGTCAGCGAGGTCAGCTGGTCGGTGCTCAGCGCGCCGATCTGGGCCGAATTCAGGGCCGCCAGCGAGCTCAGCGCGTTGAACTGGTCGGTGCTCAGCACCGGCAGCTGGTCGGTGGTCAGCGCGGCGATTTCATGGCTGCGCAGCGCGTGCATCTGGTCGGTGCTCAGGCCGCCCAGTTGCAGGGCGCTGAGCACGCCGATCTGGGCACTGCTCAGCCCGATCAAGTCGCGGGTTTCCAGCGCGGCGATCTGGTCGCTGCTGAGGTTGACGATGGTGGCGGTGGCCAGCGCGCCCACTTGCAGCGAGCTCAGACCGGCGATCTGGTCGGTGGTGACGGCGGCGATCTGGCCGGCGGTCAGCGCGTTGAGCTGGCTGGTGGTCAGCACGCCCAGCATGGCGGTCGCCAGCGAGACGATCTGGTCGGTGGTGAGGGCTTGCACGGCGCCGGTGTTGATGGCGCGCAGCTGCTGCGTGGCCAGTGCGCCGAGCTGGTCGCTGACCAGGCTGGCGACCTGGTCGGAGCCCAGCACGTTGAGCTGGGTGGTGGACAGGGCGCGCAGGTCGGCCGTCTCCAGCGCGGCGACCTGCACCGCGTTCAGCGTGTTGAGCTGGCGGCTGGTCAGGGCCAGCATTTCGCGGGTGCTGAGGGCGGCCAGCTGGTCGGTGCCGAGGGCGGCGATCAGGTCGGTGTTCAGGGCGCCGACCTGCACCTGGGTCAGGGCGGGGACGTTGTCGGTGGTCAGGCCGGGCAGCGCGGCGACGGTCAGGTAGTTCAGTTGCAGCGTGCTGATGGCGCGCACCTGGGAGGAACTCATCACGCCGAGCTGGTCGGAGCTGAGCGCTTGCATATCCTCGGTCGTGAACAGGCCGATCTGTGCAGTCGTGAGACTGATGATCTGGTCGGTTGTTAAATTGGTAACGATCGAAGTCATTGCAGTGTTCTCCCGGGGAGCTTCCATGATACGCGCATAATTGCCTCATGGAAACCAAAAAACATGGCTAGGCTATTGAATCTCGCTATGGCCGCGGCGCTGGAGGTCTAAGCGGCAAGTTTGCCGGTTTGACCGCTTCGGGGCGCTGCGACCATGTGCGCGGCATCAGCCGCGCGCGTTCTATGCCATCCAAAAACAGGTTTTGCACGGGCGTCGCCAGGTACGGGAGCGTCATGGCGATGACCAGCAAACCTACACCTAAAGTGATCGGAAACCCGATCCCAAACAAATTCAGTTGCGGCGCCGCGCGTGTCAGGATGCCCAGCGCGACGTTGGTAATCAGTAAAGCTGCCACGATGGGCAACGACAGTTGCACACCGGTGCTGAAGATCTTGCCGCCCCAGTCGGCCAGCTGCTTGAAGCCGCCGCCGTAGACCGGCGAGGCCGACACCGGCAGCGTGTAAAAACTTTCCACCAGCACCGACAGCAGCACCAGGTGGGCGTTCACGGCCAAGAAGGCCATGGTCGCCACCAGCGCCAGGAACTGGCTGATCGCCGACGAGCGGCCCTGGGTGTTGGGGTCGAAAAACGTCGCAAACCCCAGGCCCATGGTCAAACTGGAGATTTCTCCCGCCATCTCCACCGCCGCGAACACGATGCGGATGCTGAAACCCATGGCCAGGCCGATCAGCATTTCCTGCACCAGGATCAGCAAACCGGCCAGCGACAGCGGGTCGCTGCCCGGCAGCATCGGCACGGCCGGCGCCACGACCATCGCCAGCAGCACGCCCAGGCTGATCTTGACGCTGGCGGGCACGCTGGAATTGCCGAACAGCGGAGACGCCGCCAGCAAACCCAGGATGCGCGTCAGCGGCCACAGCAAACCAGCGATCCACAGATTGATATCGGCAGTGGAGAACGAAATCATGAGGCCTTTTACCTATTTCTTTCCACCGGGCATCAACAAACCCATTTTAAGTCAACTTCTTATTTAATCGGAAAATGTTACATATTGGCAAAGTATCTACCCGACCAGGCCGGGGATGCCGCCGAAGACTTCGCGCATGTAGTCGAGCATGACCGACAGCATCCACGGCCCGGCCACCACCAGCGCCACGAAGATGCCGACCAGCTTGGGGATGAAGGACAGCGTCGCTTCATTGATCTGGGTGGCGGCCTGGAAGATGCTGACCACCAGGCCGATGATCAGCGCCACCAGCAGCATCGGGGCGGCGATCATCAGGGTCACTTCCATGGCGTGGCGGCCCATGGTCATCACGCTTTCGGGTGTCATGGCCGTCTCCTAGTAAAAACTCTGGGCCAGCGAACCGAGCAGCAGTTGCCAGCCGTCCACCAGCACGAACAGCATCAGCTTGAACGGCAGCGAGATCACGGCCGGCGACATCATCATCATCCCCATCGACATCAGTACAGAGGCGACCACCATGTCGATAATCAGAAATGGAATGAAGATGGCGAAGCCGATCTGGAACGCGGTTTTCAGCTCGCTGGTGACGAAGGCCGGCACCAGGATGCGCAGCGGCACGTCTTCCGGCCCCTGCAGCGCGGGGCTGCGCGACAATTTGACGAACAAGGCCAGGTCGGCCTGCCGGGTTTGCTTCATCATGAAAGTTTTTAATGGTGCCACGCCCTTGTCCATGGCCGCGCTCATGTTGATCTTGTTTTCCTGCAGCGGCAGATAGGCTTCGGTGTAGATCTTGTCGAAGGTCGGGCCCATGACGAACAGCGTCAGGAACAGCGCCAGCCCGACCATCACCTGGTTGGGCGGGGCCGACTGCGTGCCCAGCGCCTGGCGCAGCAGCGACAGCACGATGATGATGCGGGTGAAACTGGTCATCAGCAACAGCGCGGCCGGGATGAAGGTCAGCGCCGTCATCAGCAGCATGGTCTGGATCGGCAGCGTGTAGCTGGTGCCGCCGCCCGGCGCCGGCGCGGCGTTGAAGGCCGGGATGCCGATGCTGGAGTCGGCGCCGGCCGCGAGCGGCAGCGCCAGCGCGGCCAGCATCAACAGGGGTTTGACCACGGAGGAAGGGGGGATGCCGGCCTGCTTATTTGCCATTGCGCTTGTCGATCGTTTGTTTGAACCATTCGGCGAAGTTGGCCGTCGGCAGCGTGGCCGAGGCGGCGGCTTCGCTGCTCTCCTGGCGCGGCATGGTGGCCAGCGCGTTCATGCGGCCCGGCGAGGCGCCGACCACGATCCATTGTTCGCCCACTTCGACCACCAGGATGCGCTCGCGCGCGCCGACGTTGAGCGCGCCGACCAGCTTGACGTTGCTGTGGCCGCCGCCCAGGTTCTTGGGGCCGTAGCGCTTCAGGAACCAGGCCAGGCCCACCAGCAGGGCCAGCACGAACAGCAGCGCCAAGGTGGTTTGCAGCAGGCCGCCGCCTGCCGCGGCCGCCGATGGCTGCGGGGTGGGGATGGTCATCGCCAGCGGGCCGGCGGGTGCGGCCGGCGCTGCTGCCGCAACCGATGCAGGGCTGGCGGCGGCAGCGGCCGGGGCGCTGGCCTCCGGTGCGGCGGCGGCAGTCGCAGCAGCCGCTGCGGCGGGTTCGGTGGCAGGCGCTGCGGCCGTTGCGCTGGCCGCATGCTGGCCGCCGATGGTGCCCGACACGCTGCGCTGGGCCATTGCAGGCGCGGCGGCCAAGGCCGCCGCGAGGATCAGAGGGAAGGTCAGTCCGTGCTTCATTTATTCAGTTTTCGGATACGTTCGGAAGGCGTGATGATGTCGGTCAGGCGGATACCGAACTTGTCGTTCACCACCACCACCTCGCCCTGGGCGATCAGGCAGCCGTTGACCAGCACGTCCATCGGCTCGCCGGCCAGGCCGTCGAGTTCCACCACCGAGCCCTGCGCCAATTGCAGCAGGTTCTTGATGGCGATCTTGGTGCGGCCCAGTTCGACCGTCAGCTGCACCGGGATATCGAGGATGAAGTCGATATCGTTATGGGTTTCGGTCTTGCTCGGCGTGCTGGAAAAATCCGTGAACACGGCGGCGCTGGCCGTCTGGGCCTGCTGTTTTTCCAGCGCGGCCGCTTCGGCCTGGGCTTGCTCGGCGATCGCCGCGCCCCATGGGTCGTCGTCCATCGTATCGTCTTGATTATCCGACATGCTTCTCTCCTGTATTGCGGTCGCCGGCGGCGGTTGCGCCGGTGTTATTTGATGTTATCGGCATTGGCCAGCAGTTTCTCCACCTTCAATGCGTATTGTCCGTTCATCACGCCGTAGCTGCAATCCATGACCGGCACGCCGTCGACCGTGGCCGACAGCAGTTCCGGAATGGTCAGCGGGATGATGTCGCCCACGCGCATATTGAGGATCTCGTCGAAATTGACCTTGGCCGTGCCCAGCGAGGCGACGATTTCCACCTCGGCGATCTGGATCTGCTGCGTCATCAGGCGGATCCAGCGCTTGTCCACTTCCAGCGCCTCGCCCTGCAGGCTGGAGGTCAGCGAGTCGCGGATAGGCTCGATCATCGAGTACGGCATGCAGAAGTGGATCTGGCCCGATACCGAGCCCAGCTCCACCGTGAAGGTCGACGCCACCACCACCTCGTTCGGGGTGGCGATGTTGGCGAACTGCGTATTCATTTCCGAGCGTATGTATTCGAACTCGACCGGATACACCGGTTCCCACGACTTGGTGTAGGCCTCGAACACGATGTCCAGGATGCGCAGGATGATGCGCTGCTCGGTCTGGGTAAAGTCGCGGCCCTCGACGCGGGTGTGGAAGCGGCCGTCGCCGCCGAACAGATTGTCCACCAGCAGGAACACCAGGCCCGGATCGAACACCATCAGCGCGGTGCCGCGCAGCGGCTTCATGTGCACCAGGTTGAGGTTGGTCGGCACCACCAGGTTGCGGATGAACTCGGAATACTTGGAGACCCGCACCGAACCGACCGACACCTCGGCGCTGCGGCGCAGGAAGTTGAACAGGCCGACGCGCAACAGGCGGGCGAAGCGCTCGTTGATAATTTCCAGCGTCGGCATGCGCCCACGGACGATACGTTCCTGGGTGGCCAGGTTATACGTTCGTACTCCCGCGACATCTTCCTGCGCCTGGACGTCGTCCTGGTCGCCGTTGACGCCCTTCAGAAGGGCATCGACTTCTTCCTGGGAGAGAAAATTATCAGCCATGACGATCTACTTACTGAATGATAAACGAGGTGAACAGCACATCTTCGATGTCCTGCGGCGCGCCGCGGTCCTCGAAGGGTTCTTTAAGCTGGGCAATGATTTCCTTGGCCAACTGGATCTTGCCTTCCGGCGTATTGATGTCCGTCGCGCGCTTGCTCGACAGCAGCAGCAACATGCGGCTGCGCACCTTGGCCATATTGTTCTTGACGTTTTCCTTCTCTTCCAGGCCGCCCACTTCCAGCGTGAACGCCAGCTGCAGGTACTGGTCGGCGCCGCTGTCGCCCGGTTGCAGGTTGACCGTGAACGGATCGACCGGCACGTATTCCGGCGGACCGGCCTTGGCCTTCTTGGCGTTCTTGTGCTTGTTCTTGGCCGGCGCCTCTTCCTCGGCGGCGTCGCCTTTGCCATGCAGGAAGAACCAGGCCGCGCCGCCACCGATCCCGCCCAGCAGCAAAACCACCGCGAGGATGATGATGATCAGTTTTTTGCTGCCGCCACCGCTGGGCGCTGCTTCAACTTTCTGATCGGCTTTCATTTTTGGATTCGCTTTCAAAATAGCCCTTGCTTGGTGCGGAAGTGGATCATGACGCCATTATGTCATTATCGGTTGCGACTGCGACATAGCATACGCCGAAAAGAAGGGCGATCCTGTGGCTGCTCGACGTTTCCATGGTGGAACAAACAACAAAACCGGGAAGGCGCTGTCGCCGCTCCCGGTTTTGGCCGCTTCAAGGCCGGGATCAGGCGAAGGTATCGACCGCGCCGGCCGGCACGCGGCGCGCCGGCGGGGTGCTGCGCGCCACCTCGGTACCGCCGCTGTCATTGCCGAAACGCTCGCCGGAACGGCTGCCGCCGCGCTGGCCGCTGCCGCTCTGCGCCGAGGCGGCGGCCTGCTGGTTAAAGCCGTTGTTCTGGTCCGACATGCCGGCCGAGACGGTGGCGTTGCCCAGCTGGATGCCGGCCTCGCTCATCATTTCGCGCAGCTTGGGCATGGCCGCTTCCAGTGCCTGGCGTACTTCCGGCGTGGCCGAGCTGAAGGCGGCGGTGGCCTGGTCCTTGTTCACGCTCAGCACGACCTGCAGCGGGCCGAGGTCGGGCGGGTTCAATTCCATGGTGGCGCTTTGCTCGCCGCCGGCGGCCATGAAGATGATTTTTTGACCCAGTTGCTGGTCCCAGGCCTGGGTGCCGACGCGGCTGCTGAGCTTGTCGGTCGGCACGGCGGTCACGGCCGCCTTGGCCGCTTCCAGCGCCGATTGCGCGGTCGGCGCGATGGTGATGGCCGGCGCGGCTTCCTTCAGCACCGGCGCCGCTTCGGTCGGCTGGGTGGATTTCGGATTGAATACCGGTTGCAACGGATCGGACTGGCGCTGGGGGCGGGCGACCTGGTCGTGGTTTTCCATGCCGGGGCCGGCCTTGATCGGCGGCGTCGGTTCGGCCGGCGCCGCCGGAGCGGCGTCGGTGGTGTCGGACAGGGTGTCGATGACCGGGCCTTCCGGCACGGCGCTGACCGGCTTGGTTTCGATCGGGGCTTGCTTGCCGCCCGCCGCGGTGATGGTGGCGCCGGTGGAATTGGCCGTGGTGCTGGCCGAGGCGGCGGCCTTGGCGGCTGCGGCGGCCGCATCGGCGGCGGTTTGCGCGGCCGTGCCGGCCTGGTTCAGGGCGGCCTTGAAGTCGGCGGCGGCGTTGGCGTCGTCGCCGGCCTGGGCTGTTTTCAGGGTGTCGGCATCCAGTGTGGCGGCGGCTTGCGGGGCGGCGCCGGCCTTGGCGTCGACGGTGGCGTCGTCGGCCGCGGCGGCGCTGGCTGCGGCGGATGCAGCTGCGGCCGCAGCCGCTGCTGCCGCGTCGGCGGCCAGGGCGGCGGCACTGACGGCGCCGGCGGCTGCGCTGGCGGCCGAGGCATCGGTCGCGCTGGCGACCGGGGCGCTGGCTGGCGCTACCGGCTGGTTGAAGGCGGCCACCAGGGCCAGCATGTCGGCGACCGGGTCGGCTTGCGCTGCGGCCTGGGCATCGCTGGCGGCGCTATCGGCGGCCTGGTCGGCGCTGGAGCTGCTGTCCTGGTCGGCGCTCTTGGCTGGCGCAGGCGCGGTTGGCGCTGCCTGGCTATCGTTCCTGGCGACGGCCTGGTTGTTGTCAGCCGCATCGGCCTGCTGGTTTTTCGCCGGGGCCGGCTTGGCTTGTTCGGTTTGCTTGGGCGCGGACGGGCGCGAGGCGGCAGGGCGCTCCGGCGCCTTGGCGCCGATATTGCTGCTGGCGTTGCCTGCGGCCGGACCGGCCTGGCGCTGGTCCATCTCGCGCGACAGGGCGCGCTGGAAGGCATTGGTGTCGCCGCCGGCGTTCAGATTCAGGTTGACCTTGGGGGCCGCCACAGTGTTGGCGGTCAGGGTAGGAATTTGAAGATTCTGGGTTTGCATGATCGCGCCGTGTCGGTTGGTTGCTACTCAATAGGTCAGCGTTTGTAATACGCCTGCCGTGCTGCGTGTTCGTCCATCTGCTTCTGGTCGCGCTTGTTTTCCAGCTTGAGCGCCTCGGCCGCCGCCCTGTCATTCAGGGTGGAGTAGGACATGCGCTTGCGCTCGCTGGCCTGCCAGGCGACCTTTTCCTGCCCGCTGCGGTACTCGGCGTGCTTGATCATGTCCAGCTGGCCCTTGACCGCCACGTCCAGCTTTTCCATGAAAGCCTGGAAATTACGGTAAGCCATGGGCGTGATGCCGGCCGCCTGCGCCGCTTCGAAGCGTTTCGCATACTCGTCGCGATAGCCGACCAGCATCTGGTGCTTTTGCTTGGCCTCGTCGACCGCTTTCAGCGCGGCGCCGAGCCGCTTGGCGGCATCGTCGGTTTCCCGCCGCGCCAGGTCCATCAGTGTTTCAAGTTGCGCTTTGGAAGCCATGATGGGTCAATTATAGGGGGCCGGTGTCGGCGGCAATCAGTCGAATAGAGAGGTAAGTTGGCCCAAGCTCTCGCCCATGGTCACGCGCTCGCTGATTTGCTGCTGGAGGAAATTCTCTATCCGGTCATGCAATTGGATGGCCTGGTCGAGCACCGGATCGCTGCCCGGCGCATAGGCGCCGACGCTGATCAGGTCGCGGCTGCGCTCGTAGCGCGAGAACAATTGCTTCAAATGGCGGGATTTGGTCTGGTGCTCGGGCGAGGTGATCGAATGCATGGCCCGGCTGATCGACTGTTCGATGTCGATGGCGGGGTAGTGGCCGGCCTCGGCCAGGCGGCGGTTCAGCACGATGTGGCCGTCCAGGATGGCGCGCGCGGAGTCGGCGATCGGGTCTTGTTGATCGTCGCCCTCGGTCAGCACGGTGTAGAAGGCGGTGATCGAGCCGCCGCCCATTTCGCCGTTGCCGGCGCGTTCGACCAGGATCGGCAGCTTGGCGAACACCGACGGCGGATAGCCCTTGGTGGCCGGCGGTTCGCCGATGGCCAGCGCGATTTCGCGTTGCGCCATGGCGTAGCGGGTCAGCGAATCCATGATCAGCAGCACGTTCTGGCCCTGGTCGCGGAAGTGCTCGGCGATGGCGGTGGCATAGGCCGCGCCTTGCAGGCGCATCAGCGGCGGCGTATCGGCCGGAGCCGCCACGACCACGGAACGGGCCAGGCCTTCCTCGCCGAGGATCTGTTCGATGAACTCTTTTACCTCGCGGCCCCGCTCGCCGATCAGGCCGACCACGATGACGTCGGCCTCGGTGTAGCGCGCCATCATGCCCAGCAGCACCGACTTGCCGACGCCCGAGCCGGCGAACAGGCCCATGCGCTGGCCACGGCCGACGGTCAGCATGGCGTTGATCGAGCGCACGCCGACGTCCAGCGTCTCGGTGATCGGCGCGCGGCCCAGCGGGTTGGCGGGGCGGGTGTTGATCGGCGCGCTGTCGGAGGCGTTCAGCGGGCCCAGGCTGTCGAGCGGGCGGCCGGCGCCGTCCAGCACGCGGCCCAGCAGTTCGGGGCCGACCGGCAGGTGGCGCGCGCGGTCGCTGGGACGGCGGCGCGGGTGGTTGACCGTGCCGGGACGGGGTATCGCCGGCTCGACCGGGAACACGCGGGTGCCTGGCACCACGCCTTCGACGTCGCTCTGCGGCATCAGGAACAGTTTGTCGCCCTCGAAGCCGACCACTTCGGCCTCGATCTTGCCGCCGGACGGCAGCGGCACGGTGCAGGCTGCGCCCACGGCCAGCCGCAGGCCGACCGCTTCCATCACCAGCCCGGCCACGCGCGTGACGCGGCCCGACACTTGCATCGGTTCGACAAAGCCGACCAAGGCGCCGCAGTCGTGCAGATAGGATTTCCAGCGGCCGGCGTGCGGGCTGGCGGGGGCAGGGGAGGCGGGAACGGCGTCCATGTCAGGCCAGCCAGTCCACTTCTTTGCCGAGCGCGTGGCTCAGGCGCTGCCAGCGCGCGGCGGCGGTGGCGTCGATCTGGTTGCTGGCGGTATCGACCTTGCAGCCGCCACGGCCGACCTGCGGATCTTCGACCACGCGCCAGCCGCCCTTGTCCAGCTCCTCGCCGATGCCGGCGCGCACCACGCCGGCGTCATCGGGATGCAGCACCAGCAGCGCCGGCTGTTGCAGCACCGGCAGGTATTCGATGGCTTCGCGCACGATGGGCAGGATCAGTTCGGGCTTGACCTGCAAGGCATTTTTCAGCATGCCCTTGGCCAGTTGCAGGGCCAGTTCCAGCACGTCGTTGGCGATCAGCTGGTCGGCGTCGTGCAGCGAGTTGGTGAAGTTGGCGGCGATGGCGCGCACCTGCTCCAGCTCTTCGGCGGTGACCAGCTTGCCGGCCTCGATGGCGTCGGCGTGGCCGGCCGCGTGGCCTTCCGCGTAGCCGTCCTGGCGCGCTTCCTCGCGGATCGCTTCCAGCTCTTCCACGGTGGGGTATTCCATCGGCGGCGGCAGGGGCGGGCCCATTTCCAGCGCTTCCTGCTGTTCCATCAACGCATCCTGCACGCGCTGCTCGGCGTCCAGGCGGGCTTGTTCGGCGTCGCGCTCGCGCTGCTCGGCTTCGCGTTGCGCGATCACACGGGGACGCTCGTCGCCAAACGAGGTCATCTCCCAGCGCTGGAACGCCGACTGCTGTTCTTTTGGTAGCAGAGACATTAGACGAAGGAATCCTCACCTTTGCCGCCGAGCACGATCTGGCCTTCGTCGGCCAGGCGGCGGACGATTTGCAGGATCTGCTTCTGCTGGGTTTCCACTTCGGACAGGCGCACGGGGCCTTTCGATTCCAGGTCTTCGCGCATCATTTCCGAAGCACGGGCCGACATATTCTTGAAGATCTTGTCGCGCAACTCCTGCGACGCGCCTTTCAGGGCGATGATCAGCATTTCCGACTGCACTTCGCGCAGCAGCAGCTGGATGCCGCGGTCGTCGATATCGATCAGGTTGTCGAACACGAACATCTCGTCCATGATCTTCTGCGCCATGTCGTTGTCGTAGTTCTTGATGTTGTCCATCACCGAGCCTTCCTGCTCGCCCGACATGAAGTTGAGGATCTCGGCCGCCGCGCGCACACCGCCCAGCGACGATTTCTTGATGTTCTCGTTGCCCGACAGCAGCTTGGTCAGCACGTCGTTCAGCTCGCGCAGCGCGGCCGGCTGCACGCCGTCCAGCGTGGCGATGCGCAGCACCACGTCGTTGCGCAGGCGGTCGGTGAAGTGGCCGAGGATTTCGCAGGCCTGGTCGCGCTCCAGGTGGACCAGGATGGTGGCGATGATCTGCGGGTGTTCGTTGCGGATCAGCTCGGCCACGGATTGCGAATCCATCCACTTCAGCGATTCGATGCCGGAGGCATCCTTGCCGCCCAGGATGCGCGACAGCAGCACCGAGGCCTTGTCGTCGCCCAGCGCCTTGGTCAGCACCTGGCGGATGTACTCGTCCGAGTCCAGGCCCACGGTGGAGGCGGCCGCGACCATGTCGCGGAAATTGTCCAGCGTGCCCACCACTTCCTCGTGGGGAACGTTCTTCATGGTCGCCATGGCGGCGCCCAGCTTGAGCACTTCGCGCGGGCCGAGGAACTTCATCACCTCGGCGGCCTCGCTCTCGCCCATGGCCAGCATCAGGATGGCGGCCTTTTGCAGTCCGGTATTCTCAGTCATTTGCGCCTATCCATTCTTTGATCACGTTGGCAACAATGCGCGGATCTTCGGTGGCCAGTTTCTTGGCCATGGCCAGATTTTCGCGGTAAGAGCGCACGGTGTTTTCTTCCATCTTGCGCAATTCTTCTTCGGCGATGAGGGCCTCGTCCGGGCCTTCCTCGATGATTTCCTCCGGCTCTTCCGGTTCCGGCTCCGGCGCATTGATCTCGTCGATCTTCTTGAACACCGGACGCATCATCGGCTTGACGATGCGCAGCACGATGTACAGCAGGATCAGCGCGGTGATCAGGAACTTCGCCAGATCCTTGGCCATCGGCAAGTTGGCCGGATCGCGCCACCATTCCGGCGGCGGCTCGAACGGCTTGTCGACGCCGTCGAACGGCGAATTGGCCACGCTGACGGCGTCGCCGCGGTCCTGGTTGTAGCCCATGGCCTGCTTGACCAGGTCGTTAATCTTGGCCATCTCTTCAGGAGTATAGGCCTTGATGGTGACTTTGCCATCCTTGCCGACGATGCGTTTGTAATTGACCACCACCGCCACCGTCATGCGGCGCAGGCCGCCCATGCCGCGCTGCTCGTAGCGCACGGTCTTGTCGACTTCGTAGTTGGTGGTCGATTCCTTGTGGCTGGGGCCGGCTGCGGTGCTGCCGGCGGCGGCCGCGCCCGGCGGCGTGCCCGGCGCCGGCGCGGTGCCGGTCGGGGAGCCGGCGGTCTGGGTCAGCGGCGCCGTGGCCGTGCCCGGCGGCTGGTTGGACAGCGCGCCCGGGATGCCGCCCGGATTGGTGGCGCCGTTGTTGCCGTTGGTCTCGCTGCTCTGCTGGCTGCGGATGGCCGAGGCGGCCGGCGGCGAGTTCGGCTTGTAGGTTTCGGCGGCTTGCTCGATCTGGGCGAAGTCGACGTCGGCCGTGGCCTCGGCGCGCACATTGCCTTCGCCGACGATGGGGATGATGATCGATTCGACCTGCTTGATGACTTGCAGCTGCATGTCCTTGACATACTTGAGCTGGGTCTCGTCCATGTTCTTGGCGTTGAGGCCGGAGCTGCCGTTCTTGGTCTGGTCGGAAATCAGGTTGCCGGCCTGGTCGAGTACGGTGACATTGGCCGGCAGCAGCTCGGGCACGCTGGAGGCGACCAGGTGGACGATGGCGGCGGTCTGGCCGGGGTCGAGCATGCGGTTGGGGTGCAGCGTGACGATCACCGAGGCGGTCGGCTTTTGCTGGTCGCGCACGAACACGGACGGCTTCGGCAGCGCCAGGTGGACGCGGGCGTTCTCGATCGCGGCCAGCGACTGGATCGAGCGTGCCAGCTCGCCTTCCAGCGCGCGCTGGTAGTTGACCTGCTCGAGGAACTGGGACACGCCCAGCTTCTGGTTTTCCATCAGTTCGAAGCCGACATTGCCGCCCTTGGGCAAGCCCTGGGCCGCCAGCTTCAGGCGGATATCGTGCACCTGTTCGGTCGGCACCAGGATGGCGGTGCCGTTCTCGGAAAACTTGTGCTTGACGTTGAGCTTGTCCAGCTCGGCCGTGATGGCGCCGCCGTCGCGGTCGGTGAAGTTGGAGAACAGCACGCCGTAATCGGGCGGCTTGTTCCACAGCCACAGGCCGAGCAGGATGGCGACGATGGCCGCCGCGCCGGCCGCGCGCAAAAAGTTGCGGCCCATCGGCGTCTGGATGAAGGGTAGCTTCTCGGCACCGTCATCCTCGGCGGCTGCGGTGTCGTTGTCGATTTGTTCGGCTACGGCCATGATGATTGGTTTCCGGTGCGAGGTTCTAGAGAGGATGAGCCATTATCGCTTGTTGGCGGGCAATTCAATCGGCCAAACAGAGCGCCATTTACGGTTCTGCTCGGCCATGGGGAGTGGCCTTGCTCTTGGTATTCTGGCAGCACTGATAGAGCCGTGCCGTATTGTAACGCCGCGCTCGGCTATGTCGTGGGAATTTGTTTCGCGACAGCAACAAGATGGAGAGTGAGATGAAGACAGGTGGAATCGACGGGAGCCAGATCCAGGCCATGATCGCGCAGTTGAAGGCGCACGCCACGCGTCCGGGGCTGACGCCGCCGGTGATCAAGACCGAACCGGCGCCGGCCGCCAAGGTGGAGTTTTCCGACGCGCTGAAGAACGCGCTGGACGGCGTCAACACCAGCCAGGTGCAGGCCGACGACATGGGCAAGAAGTTCGCGATGGGCGACGACAGCGTCAGCCTGTCGGACATGATGATTTCGATGCAGAAGGCCAGCATCAACTTCCAGGCCACCATCCAGGTGCGCAACAAGCTGGTGTCAGCCTATCACGACATCATGAACATGCAGGTTTAACATCGGGGTCAAGTCTGACATTTGGACACGAACTCAGCACTAGCGGCCGCTAGTGCTGAGTTCGTGTCCAAATGTCAGACTTGACCCCCGCTGTTTTAGCCGAGGCCGGCGATGCGGGCGTTGCGTTCGCGTTCCAGCTTGGTGATGTAGCGCTGCACGTACGACAGCATGCCGCGCGAGATGTTGACGAACTCGCAGCCCAGGCGGCGGTTGGTCTTGTTGTTGAGCAGCGTCAGGTCCAGCGAGTTGCGGATCTGTAGCGAGGTCGCCACCTGGCCGATTTCCGGCAGGTCGATCTTGCAATCGAGGTAGTTGCGGCCGATGGCGTCGCCCAGGATCATCTTGTTGTCGAGGATGGCGATGCCGCCGCAGCTGATGTCGGCCAGCGGGAAGGTGGTGCTGCCGCCCAGTTCCTCCGGCAGCGGTATCAACACCCGCACCGGGTTGGTCACGGGCGTGGAGATGCGGTAGTACTCGCGCCGCTGCAGGCGGATCAGCGTCGGCGGCACGGCGATCTTGAACGCCGGATTGCCTTCGAAGGTGGCCGATTCGATGCGGTCGGCGGCAAACAGGATGCGCACCTTGTCCAGCGTGGTCTCGAACGACAGCCGGCGCGAGGCCAGGATGCGCTTGTTCTGCTCGCGGTCGATCGAGCAATCCAGGTACACGGTGTTGAGCTGGTCGTCCACTTCCAGGATCGAGGTCACGCACACGTCCGACTCGCCCTGGATCAGCATGCGGATCAGCTGATTCTTGCCGCCGATGCCGCGCAGCAGGGAGAGTATCTCCTTCCGTGACTCAACCTCAAAATCGTGCCAGTTTTCCAATTCCGCATCCTGAAAGTGTGGGTACATCGGTGTCAAATTTCTGTAAGAGGGATGCTGGTGTCCGGCGCTGCTGGAAGTGGCAGGCCAGACTTTTGCGCTGATTCAATATGATATAGCCACGCTAATAGTTCCGCAATCGTCCGATACAGCGTGGGGGGAATCTGTTGATCTAGATCTATGTCCATGAGCAGAGAGACAAGTTCCTTGGACTCGTGGATGAACACGCCGGCCTCCAGCGCGACGCCGATGATCTGCTCGGCCACCAGCCCGCGACCCTTGGCCACGACCTTGGGCGCCGGGGCGCCGTTCTCGTAGGTCAGCGCCACCGCCTGTTGCAGCGGGCGGCGCGGCAGCTCGTCGGTCATGGCGACTCCTGGGCGATGGTCAGCGAGGACAGCGGCGCGCCGGCCGCCTCCATCGCCTGCTCCAGCCGGCTGGCGTAGGCGCGCAGCGTGTCGGCCGTATCGCCGTCGTCGGCTTGCACCTGGATATGCACCTGGCCGCCGATCAGCGTCACCGCCGCCGACACCGCGCCCAGCATCGGGAAGCGGAAGCGCACGCCGCTGCGCCAGATCTGCTCCGGTTCGCCGTCGCCGCCATCCTGGCCGTCGTTCTTGCGGCCGTCGCGCTGCTCGCGGCGGATTTCCCATTGCATGGGCTGGCCCGGCCAGGCTTCGCCGTTCCATTGCACCCGGCCTTGCTCGTGGGTGTGCAGTTGCTGGTTGATCAGCTGCGCCGCGCTCAGGTCGGGGCCGTTGGCGGCGGCGCGGGCGGCGGTCTCGCCGCTTTGCAGCATGCGCTGCATCTGCGGCTCGCGCATCAGCTCGGTCAGGGGGCGTTCGCCCTTGGCCCATTCGGTGACGTGCGATTCGTAGAACAGGCCGCTTTGCGAGATGGTGTCCTGCAGCTTTTGCGCCAGTTGTTCGGCCGCCGGCGCGGCGTTGCCGAACAGCGCGCTCTTGCCGATCAGGGCCAACTGCTGGGCGTTGCCGCCCTGGGCGCTACTGAGCACGCTGGTCAGCACGCGTGCGGTGTTGCTCAGCGTGGCTTGCGGCGTGCTGGGATCGAGGTCGGGCAATTCGTTGGCGGGCGTCAGCGGCGCCTTGCCGAGCAGGGTGGCGGCCAGGCTTTGCGGCTTGACCGCCTCGGCCGGCAGCGCGCCGCCGGAGGCTTGTGCCGCCGCGGCGGCACTGGCGGCGGCTTGGGCGCCGGCGTTCGCGGCGGCGGGCGGCGGCGAGGCGCCGGGTGTGGTCGCGGCGCCGGGCGTGGCGACGGCGGGGCGGGCAGTGGCGGCCTGGCCTTCGGCGGCGTCCGCCGCTGCGGCGGCACCGGCGGCTGTTGCTGCGGCAGCGCCGGCTGCGGCGCCGGCTTGCGCCGCGCCCGCTGCGGGTCCGGCCGCGCCGGCCGGCGTGCCTCCCGTTGCCGGAACGCCCGGTTTGAGCTGGCCCGGCACGCCGTCGGCGTCCGCCTGCGCGGCGGCCTCGGCCGAGCCCGGCGTTGCCGGCTGGCCTGGTGTGGCGTTGCCGGCGGGCGGGCGCGCGGTGCCCGCCGGCGTGGCCGGCGCGTCTTGCGAGGGCAGGGTGGGTGAGTACAAGCCGTCGCCGGCATCGGCGGATTCGCTATAGACCAGCGTGGCCGGGCTGCCGGGAGGAGCGTTACCGAGCTGGAAGGTGGGACGGGGCTGGGCGCTGAGCACGGTCAGCGGCACTTCGGCGCCGACCTGCACGCCCGGCGGCAGCATCATGCGCACGGCGTTGTCGGCTACCTTGACCAGGAAGCTGCCGTCGTTGAACTTGGACATGACCTCGGCCGTGACCGATTGTCCGACCAGGCTTTGCAGCGCGCGCTGGAATGCCGCTTGGCGGCCGTCGCCCACCGGGGCGACTGCGCCGGTGCCGACAGCCGGGCCGACCGGCAGGATGGTGACCGCTGGCGGCAGCATGGCGCGCCCCCGCTTTAGACGCTGCCGTAGGCGTTCAGCACGCGCCGTTCAGTGCCGGTGGAGTTGAGCAGTTTGGACAGTTGCGCCATCCACGGTAGGGTGAGGTCGCGGATCTGGCGGTCGGCGTTGAGCATCTGGCGGATCAGGTTGATCTTGCGTTCGCGCTCGGCGCCCTGCATCGGCTGCGCCGGCTCCTGCTCGCGCAGCGCCTGCACGTGGGCGGCGCAGCGCTGTTCCAGCAACACCAACTGGTCCCAGTCGCTGCTGGTGGCGGCCTGCACCATTTGTTCGGTCAGGTCGGCCATGGCGGCGTACACGGATAAGATATCTTGGCTGGTCATCATGAATCAGGCGCTCGCGAGATTGGTGGGGTGGGCGCCGGTGGCGGCGGGGGTGTCGGCGATCGCATTCCAGGCGTCGCGCAACTCGGTCAACAGGCGCTGCACTTCTTCCAGGATCGCCGGGTCGTTGGTCAGGTTGGCCGTCAGCAGGCGCGCGCTCATGTATTCGTACAGCGCGTCCAGGCCTTCGGCGATTTCGCCGCCGGCTTTCTTGTCGAGCGCGGCGCGCAGGCCGCTGTCGATGATCATGATGGCTTTGGAGATCGATTTGCCCTTCTCGCCGATGTCACCGCTGCGCATGCCGTGCAGCGCCGCGTTCAAGGCCACCATGGCGCCGTCGAACAGCATGACGATCAGCTTGTGGGGACTGGCGGCGACCACGCCGGTTTCCATGCCAACCTTGGCATAGGCGTGCACGCCAGTTTGTCGAGATCCAAACATACTCTGTCTCCTGTTAAAGCGTCAGCGGTTATTGCTTGGCAAGCGCCGCGAACTGTTGCGCCAAGAAGGACGCGGTGGTATTCATGCTGGCGATCGACGAGTCGAGCGCCGTGTACTGCGCGCGGTAGCGCGCTTCGATGTCGCCCAGTCGGGAGGCGAAGGCGTCTTTCTGCTTGGAGACGTCCTTGACTGAGTTGTTCAGGCCGGTGGTGCGGCTGGTGATCGCGCCCTTGGGGCCCAGATAACCGGTCGCCAGCGCGTTGAGCTGATAGGCGTAGCCCTGGGAGAAGCCGAAGTTGCCGCGCGAACCGGTGGTCTCGCCGGTAACCGTCAATTTCAGTCCATCGACCGGTCCGCCCGGCGAGCCGGTCAGGGTTTGGCCGCTGCCGGTGGCGGTGTAGCCGCCGATGGTACCGGCCACGTCCAGACCGTCGACCGATGCTCCGGTGCCGAATACGGCCGAGATGTCGGTGCCGGTCGCCGTGGCGATATGGATGTTCGATTTCGAGCCGTAGTTGGTCGAGGCCAGCTTCAGCTTGCCGTCGTCGCCGACGGTGGCGGTGACGGTGGCGCCGGCGTTGGCAAACGCGCTGACGCCGTTGATCGACGATTGCAGCAGCGTGGCCAGCTGGCTGGGATTGTAGCTGCCGGCCGGCAGCGAGATCGTGGCGGTGTTGGCCAGCGTGGCCGGCTTGGTGTCGTTCAGTGTCACGGTCCAGGTGGTATCGGCATCGATCACCGTTTCGGCCGGCAGCACGGCGTTGCCCTGCAGCGTCCCCTGGGTGGCCAGCTGGGTGATGTTGATCGGGTAGTCGCCGGCCTTGGTGTTGGTGCCGGAGCTGACAAACTTGACGTCCGGATCGCTGCTGTGGCCGACCGCCGCGAACAGGCCGGCGATGTCGCTGAAGTTGTTGGTGACGGCCTTTTGCAGCTTGGCGTTGTCCAGGGTCAGCGTGCCGTCCTTCTGGAACGAGATGCCGATCTGCGACAGGTTGGTCAGGCTGGTGCCCTGCAAGCCGGTGATCGAGGTGCTCAGCTGGCGACGGATCGAAGCTTGCAGATTGCGCAGGGTCGTATCGCCCAGCAGCGGGCCGCCGGTCTTGGTGTCCGGGTTATAGGCGCCCAACTGCGCTATCTGGTTGTTCAACTCGTTGTAGGCTTTCACGAAACCGCTGACCGAGCCGGTCAACGAACCGCTGTCCTTGCTGATCGACAGCGACGAACTGCCAACCTTGAGGACGTTGATGGTAACGCCGCTGATCGCGCCGTTGATGCCGGTGCTGGTACTGGTGACGGCGATGCCGTTGACGGTCGCCTGCGTATCGGCGGCGGCCGCCTTTTGGCTCAGGTTCTGTACGCCGCCGGGATCGTAGCCGAGCAGGGTCACCAGTTCGCTATCCGGCGGATTGCCGCCGGAGCCGGCCAGGGTGATCTTCATGGTCGAACTGGCGCCGGTGGAGGACGATGTCAGTATCAGGTGGTTCGGCGTGGCGTTGGTGCCGCTGGAACCGTCCGAAACGATGCTGGCGGTGACACCGAAGTTGCCCTTGTTGATCGCCGCCATGATCCCTTGCAGCGTATTGTTCGAGCTGTCGATGACGATGTTGCCGCTGGTGCGGCTGGAGTCCGCCGCGAAGCTGGCGCCGATGTAGGCGCCGCCGACGCCGGCGGTGAATCCAGCCTTGGTGGGATCGGTGCCGCCGACAGTGATCGGGCTGCCGTCGGCGGACACCAGCGAGATGGAACTGACGGCTGTCGTGCTGGAACCGATATTGGCCGTGCCGCTGTTGCCGATGCCGCCGGTAACGGTGCCGTTGACGGCTTCGGTGATGGCGATGTTGCTGCCGTCCTCGTTCTTGAATTGCAGGTCGCCGCCGGCGGCTGTGCCGGTGATGGTGATGTTGGCGTCCGCCAGAGCGCGCCGGGCGGCGCTGTTGGGCGCCAGGGCGGCATCGAGCGAGGCGGCGGTGATGCCGCCGGCCGCTCCTGCGGCCACACCGGTGGCCTGGGTGGCGATTTCCACACCGCCGACCGACAGCGTATAAGTGCCGCCGCCGCTGGTGTCGATATTGCCGAAAGTCGAAGCGCCAGCGGCGCCGAACAGGGTGGCGCTGGTCAGCGTGGCGGCGGCCTTGGCCGACACGCCGGTGGTGGTGCTCTTGGCGTTGATGGCGTCGGCCAGCAGGCGCGCGCTGCGGGTGTTGCCGTCAGTGGCGATCGCGGTGTTGTTGATGCTGAGCGAGCCAGGCGACAGGCCGCCGCTCGACAGGCTGGCGCCCAGCTGGGTGCCAGTGATGCCGAAGGTGCCGCCGCTGGCGGTGCCGAGCGAGAAATTGATCGTGGTCTTGGCGCCCAGGCCGATGGCGGCCGTCGTGCTCTTCTTGCCGGTCGAGGCCAGCGTTTGCGCCTGCGCGATCTGACTGACGTTGACGCGGTAGTTGCCCGCCTGCGCGGTGCTGCTCGCGGTGGCGGTCATGACCGTCGGGTCGCTTGGCGTGCTGATCAAGGTTTGAAAGCTGGAGACCGAGGTCAACCCGGACAGCGCACCCTGGAAGGAACCCAGGGCGCCGGATAAATTGCCGAACGCGGACACCTTCGCCAGATAACTGGCCGACTTCTTGTCGTAATCGGCCAGCGGCGCGGACTCAACCGCCATCAGCTTGCTGACGATTTCATCGACTTTGATGCCAGAGCCTATGCCTGGTGAAGAGATGCCCACGATGTGCTCCTAAGTAAAGCAATAATATAAGACAATATCGGCAGAATCAAACCGGACTTGAGAGGGGAGAATACCTGCCAGTTCAGGCAAAGCTGAAAAAACGGGCAGCGGTCGGCGGTGCAGGGCGTGGCGGGGCGGCGGTATGGCTGCGCAACGGGCGCGGCCCGTGAGATCCGCAGCGGCGGCATGCCTGCTCGCAGGATGCCATGAAGACAGAAAAAGCGGCGCGCGCGAGCGCGGCCGCTTCAGGCGGTTTGCTGGATCAGCAAGCCGGAGGCGCCGGATTTCGATTCCAGCGATTTGGCGATTTCCAGCGCTTCGGGCGATGGAATCTGGCGCAGCACTTCCTTGGTGGTCTGGTCGATCACTTTCACCACGGTGCGCTTGGTGTCGCTGTCGACCGAGAATTCCAATCCCTGCGACTTGGCTTGCGCCGACTTGTTCAGCTGCGATACGGCCTGGTTGACCTGCTCCAGCGTCGGTACGTTGGCCGGGCCTTTGACGGCGGCCGCGGTTTCGACCGCCGTGGCCGGCGCGCGCGCGGCGCCCTGGGCGGCGACATCGCCGCTGGCGGCGGTGGCCGGGCGGTCTACTGGGCGGGCCTGGGAGGCCGAGCCGATGGTATCGATAGTCATGATGCTTCCTTTGTGAAAAATCCCCGGTTGAATAAATCAACCGGGGAACCTAGTCAGAGCGACCTTACTGCGTCAACTCATCCCCGGATTTTAGCCACGCAGCAGGGACAGCACGCCGTTCGGCAGCGAGTTGGCCTGGGCCAAGATGGCGGTACCAGCTTGTTGCAGGATCTGGCCGCGGGTCAGGTTGGCCGTTTCCGATGCGAAGTCGGTATCTTGAATCCGGCTACGCGAAGCGGACAAGTTCTCCGTCGTCGTGTTCAGGTTCGAGATGGTCGAAGCGAAACGGTTCTGGATCGCACCCAGTGCAGCGCGGTTGCTGTTGATCTGGTTCAGTGCCGAGTCGATGGTTTTCAGGGCCTTGTTGGCGCCGTCCACGCTCGACACGTCCACCTTGGACACCGATTGCAGGTCCGAACCGGTCGAGCCGCTGACGATGGTCCCTAAGCCGCCTGCCGAAGCGACGGTGAAGCCGCTGTCGGAAGAGAAGTTCAGCTTGCCGCCGACGGTGATCGTGCTGCCGCTCGCTGGACCGGTCTGCGAGTTCGCTGCCTGGGCAGCGGTGTTGCCCACCGCTGGCTGGTCAGTGCCACGGATGGAGGTCGTGGCCTTGGCCAGCAAGTCGTCGGTGGCGGCGTTGGTGTTATTGATCTCGATGTCGGCGCCGGACGCATTGGACAGCGCCAGTTCCTTGACGCCGGTCGTGTTGTTGGTTTTAATCGAGGCCGAGACGCCGGTGGTGCCGACCTGGGCATTGATTGCCTGTGCCAAGGCCGACAGGTCGCCGCCTTTGACTTTAGCCGAGATGGTGACGGCGGTCGAGTTGGGATCATTTTCCAGCGAGTTATCGCCACGCAAGGTGAACTGCAGCGAACCGTCGCCCACGCCTGCGGCGGTCAAGCCGGAGATGGTGGCGCTGGTGGAGGCCGTCGCGCTGACGCCGCTCTGTGGCGACAAAGCGTTGACACTGGCTGCGATCTTTTTGGCGGAGTCGCCGGCAGCAATGCTGACATTGGTAGCAACACCACTACCGGAGGTCAGGTTCAGCGTATCGGCTGCCTGATTGTTGGCCACGTGAGCGCCAGGGGTTGCAGGGGCGGCAGCGGCAGTGGCGTCCGACAAGGTGCCTGCACCGGGACCACTTTGGAAGAAGGCCGACAGCGTGTTATTGCCGATATCGGTGGCCTTGGCCGACTGCACGCCGATGCTGATGGTCTGGCCGGAGTTGGCGCCGACCTGGAACTGGGCCGAAGTCAGCGAACCGTCCAGTACGTTCTGGCCGTTGAACTGGGTCGACGTGGCAACGCGGTCGAGTTCGCCCGACAGTGCCGATACCTCGTTCTGGATCGATTTACGGTCGGAATCGGAGTTGGTGCCGTTGGCGGACTGGACTGCCAGTTCGCGGATACGTTGCAGCAGGTCGCCTGCGGTGCTCAAGCCACCCTCGGCCGTTTGAGCCAGCGAGATACCGTCGTTGGCGTTACGTGCAGCCGTGGTATTGCCGCGAATTTGCGAGGTGAAGCGCTCGGAAATCGCCAGGCCGGCGGCGTCGTCTTTGGCGCTGTTGATGCGCAGACCGGAAGACAGGCGTTGCAGGGAAGTCGACAGCGAGGCTTGCGACGTGGTCAGGTTACGTTGCGAATTCAGCGATGCAATATTAGTGTTAATGACTTGTGCCATGATGTTTCTCCAAAATACTTCGATTCGGCGATATGCTCAGTTCCCATTGGTCTGCCTCCACACTCCGAGACAATCAAACCGCTGTTGTAATCGGTAACGGTTGCCCAGTGGGAAAATTAAGGGGCAAAAAGGCGGGAAATTTTCTGCATCAGGCCTAAAGTTCAACACGCTTGCCCGTTTAAACGACCGCATTCGGGGAATCTTTAGGGCAAAAATAATTATATTTCGCTCTTTATTTGGGGCAAAAAAAAGCCCGGCGGGCACCGGGCTGTAAGTATCTTGACAATAAAACGGCTCAGTCGGCCACCACCACGCGGTTCTTGCCGGTCTGCTTGGCGGTGTACATGGCCTTGTCGGCCCGCTTGACCAGCTCGGTCTGCTCCTCGTTCGGACGGCGCAGCGCCACCCCGGCCGAGAAGGTGATCAAGACTTTCTCGTTATCGTGCAGGAAGAAGTGCTTGGTCAGTTCGCGCTGCAGCCGGGTCATGGTGCTGGCCGCCGCCTCGACCGAGGTTTCCGGCATCAGGATCAGGAATTCCTCGCCGCCGAAGCGGGCGATCACGTCCATCGAGCGCAGCGTGTCCTTGACGATCTTGACCAGGTGCTTGAGTGCGGCGTCGCCGGCGATGTGGCCGTAGGTGTCGTTGAGCTTTTTAAAATCGTCGAGGTCGAGGATGGCGATGCACAACGGCGTGCCGCGGCGGTCGGCGCGCGCGGTCTCGCGCTCGAACACATCGTCCAGGCCGCGGCGGTTGAGGCTGCCGGTCAGCTGGTCTTCGCGCACCAGTTCGCTCAAATGCTGCAGCTTGGCTTCCAGCGCGTGGATGCGGTTTTCGGCGTCCTGCACTTCCTGGCGCGCCAGCACCATCTTGTCGCGCGCCTTCAGGGCCTCGCTCTGCACCAGCCGGGTTTCCTTGAGCACTTCGTCGAGGATGCTGTTGAGCTCGGCGATATTGTCGGCCTTGCTGATCTTTTCCGAATAGCCGCCGATCTTTTCGTGGAAGTCGCCGGTCGAGGCCGCCACTTGGCCGAGACGGTCGATAAAGGTCATCATCATGTTCTTGACGGTGAGCTTGACGTCCGACAGGCTGTGCTTGAGCTGGCCCTGCTTGTAGATCACTTCCTTCAGGCTGCGCGTGGCTTCCTCCAGCGCGCGCACGTCGATCGGGCCGGTGATCAGGTTTTGCACCGATTCGATCTGGCCGCGCAGCCAGCTGTCGTCGTCGAGCAGCTCGCTGACGTTTTCCAGCAGCAGCTTGAACAGGCGCAGCAGCAGTTCCTGCTGTTCGCCGCTGTCGCCGCCGCGCAGCTCGATCTGGTAGCACAGCTGCTTCAGGCGCACGGCGATCTCGGCCAGCGCCTCTTCGCTATGGGCCAGCTTGGTGGCCGCGCCCAGCGATTCGGCCTCGGCCACCAGCACCGGCGCGCCGGACAGCAACGAGGCCACCGCGAAGGTCAGGGTGCGGCTCAGCAGGTCGCGCAGCGTGCGGCTTTGCTCGTCCTCGGCCGGCATGCCGGCCACTTCGATGCCGGCCTTGCGGCTGATGAAGTGTTTTTCCACCAGCTGCGACAGCGCCTTGGCATAGCCTTCCCAGTCGCGCGACTTGACGGCGCGGTTGAAGCGGCGGCCGAAGTCGGCCAGGTCGCCGGTGTTTTCGGTCAGGCGGGTGGCGAACTGGCTCAGCACCGATTCCGGGCCGGGATCGACCGCGACGACGGGCGCGGCGGCCGGCTCGGCGGCGACGCCGGCGATTTCGTTGTAGATGTCGCGGTAGGCCTCCGGCGTCGGCGCTATGCGGCGCACCGCCAGGCGCTTGAACGCCTCGCGTGCGATATCGGCCGGATTCTGCTCGGGAGTGGTGGGTTTGCTGGACATGTTACGCGCGGCCTCTTAAAGGTTTACTCATTCATACCATGATAAGTGCGCGTTGCGTTCGGCATAGCCCGGATAAAAGGCCGGAAGGTACCTTTCATCATGGCATTAAGCCTGGGCATTCCAGCAACCGTGTGCGCGCGCCGTCCAGTGTCTATTCTATCAACTGGTTCTTGATTGCGTAATGGGTCAGCTCCGCGCTATTTTTCAGCTTCATCTTGACCAGCAGCCGGGCCCGGTATTCGCTGACCGTCTTGACCGACAGCGACAGTTCCTTGGCGATCATGCCCACCGTCTTGCCGGAGGCGATCATGGTCAGCGTCTGGTACTCGCGGTCGGACAGGCTGTCGTGCGGCGGCGCCTCGTGGTCCTCGCCGACGTGGTTGGCCAGTTCCTGCGCCAGCGCCGGGCTGATGTACTTGAGCCCGCCCGCGACCTGGCGGATCGCCGTCACCAGCTCGCGCGGCGCGCTCTGCTTGGTCAGGTAGCCGGCCGCGCCGGCTTTCAGCGAGCGGATCGCGTACTGGTCTTCGCGGTGCATGGACAGCATCAGCACCGCCAGCTCCGGTTTTTCCTTCTTGATCTGCTTGAGCACCTCGATGCCGCTGCGGTCGGGCATGGAGATGTCGAGCAGCATGACCTGGCAGTCCGACTTGCGGAACAGCTTGATGGCGTCCAGGCCGTTTTCCGCCTCGCCGGCCACGACGATGTCGCGCGTCTCGGCCAGGATTTGTTTCAAGCCTTCCCGCACGATGGCGTGGTCGTCGGCGATGAAGACCTTGATGATGGCTTTTTCTGACATGTGATTCTTGATCCTATCTTTTACTATTTCACAGCAGAAATGTTTTCACCCGCTATTGTAGCGCCGGCGGCGGCCGCGATGAGGGCCGCACGCTCGGTTTCGCGCTTAATTTTGATCGTCACCACGGTGCCGCCGCCGGCCGCGTGGCTCAGGTTGAGCGTGCCGCCCAGCGCGCGCGCCCGTTCGGCCATGCCGCGCAGGCCGAAGGAATCGGGCTTGGCGCGGTCGGCCTGGCGGATGCCGCTGCCGTTGTCGCTGATTTTCAGGCTGACGTGGTGCCGCAGCCGCGCCAGCTTGACGCTGACCCGCGTGGCGCCGGCGTGCTTGGCGATATTGGTCAGCGCCTCCTGGGCGATGCGGAACAGCGCGGTCGCCTGTTCATTGTCGAGCTCGACAGCGCGCTGGTTGGCATTGAAGGTGCAGGCGATGCCCGCCTGTTTCTCGAATTCCTTGACCTGCCATTCCAGCGCCTCGACCAGGCCCAGGTCCAGCACGGCGGGCCGCAGGTCCAGCGAAATGCGGTGCACGGCCTCGATGGTGCGGTCGACCAGGGCGTCGACGTAGTCGGTCTTGTCGCGCAGCGCCGGGTCGGCGCCCGTGCTGTCGAGGCGCGCGGCCAGCATGGCGACCGCCATCTTGATCGCCGTCAGGTTGCCGCCCAGCTCGTCGTGGATCTCGCGCGCGATGCGGGTGCGCTCCTGTTCCTTGACGCGCTCGGCATGCGCGCTCAGCTCGGCCAGCCGGGCGCGCGAATGGCGCACTTCCAGCTGCTCCTGCTTGCTCTCGCTGATATTGGTCATGATGCCGTCCCAGCGCACCGCGCCGCCGGCCAGCGCATGCGGCGTGCAGCGCAAATTGATCCATTTGACGTCTTTCCAGGCGTCGACCCAGATCCGGCCTTCCCAGTTCCAGCTCCACAGCGCGGCGGCCGACGCTTGCATGGCGTCCAGGTAGGACTTGCGGTCGTCCGACAGTATCAGTTCGAGGAAGCGGGAGGGCCGGGCGTGCAGCTCGGCCGCGGTCAGGCCCAGCAGCGCCTGGCAGCCGTCGCTCAGATAGGGGAAGGAGACGCTGCCGTCGGCGTGCAGCACGAACTGGTAGACCAGGCCCGGCGTATTGGAGACGATGGCGTCGAAGCGCGTGCGCACCTGTTGCAGTTCGTCGGCCAGGGCCGCGCTGTCGGGGCGGGGAGGGGAAGCTGCGCTCATGATAAATGGTATAAATGATATGAAGGGTTAGCGGGCGCGCCAGCGCGCGCGGAAGCGCCGCAGCAGGCGGCGGAAGCGCGCCATCCAGCTGCCCGGCGCCGGCGCCGCGTGCTGGCGCCAGTGGCGCCAGGCCTTGGCCAGCGCATCGACGCGGCGCCAGGCGCGGGTGGCGCGCAGCCGTGTTATCCAGCGTTCCTTCAGCGCCAGGAACCAGTGCAGCAGCCGGGCGAACCAGACGATGGTCATCAGCACCGGCCGCGTCAGCAGGAAGATGCGCGCCACCGCTGCCGCGCCGGCCAGCTTGGCCAGCAGGATCACCAGCAGCCCCAGCAACGCGTGGCCGTGCGCCATCGCCCACAGCGCCAGCAGCTTGACCGGGAACAGCAGCGCGGCCGGCAGCACGAACAGCGTCAGCGCCGCGTAGGGGCCCAGCGAGCAGATCCAGTCCTCCAGCCGGTGCAGCGGCGGCCACAACGACAGGCGGCGCAGCACGCGCATGCCGACGTCCCACAGCCAGTCTTCCAGCAACAGCAGCAGCGCCGCCAAGTAGACCAGCGGGGCAAACAGCGAGCGGCAGAAGCGGTGGAATAGTTTCATCGTTGAAGCGTTGTTCTATCGTTATCATGATACGTGAAAGCATCGCCGGCGCGGGGAAAAACACCGAACGTGCACAACAGCCCCGCCAGCGCACGAAGCCGTTACAATAGCCCGCATGAATAAAGCATTTGTCAAAGAGTCGGACCAGGACGACGACGAGGAAGCCGCCGCGCTGGCGCTGGCGATTCCGGCCGGATCGAAGAACTATATCCGGCCCGAAGGCTACCAGCGCATCAAGGATGAGTTGTTGCAGCTGATCGACGTCGACCGGCCGGAAGTGGTGCGCATCGTGCACTGGGCGGCGTCCAACGGCGACCGTTCGGAAAACGGCGACTATATCTACGGCAAGCGCCGGCTGCGCGAGATCGACCGCCGCATCCGCTTCCTGACCAAGCGCATGGATTCGGCCGCCATCGTCGATCCCAGCGTGCACCACGGCAGCGACCAGGTGTTCTTCGGCGCCACCGTCACCTATTGCAACCAGCTCGATGAAACGCGCACCATCACCATCGTCGGCATCGACGAGCTCGATCCGCTGAACGGCAAGATCAGCTGGGTGGCGCCGGTGGCGCGCGCGCTGACCAAGGCGCGTGAAGGGGATGTCATCACCTTCCAGGCGCCGCACGGCGTGGAGGAGCTGGAAATTCTTGAGGTGAGCTATCCGGCCCCGGTTGCCGACTAGCGTCCGCCGATCGCTGCGCGGGCTGTGCCTGCTGGCGCTGCTGGGCTGGCAGGCTTCCGCGCTGGCGCTCGATACCTACATCATCGACCTGAACTCCAGCAAATCGGATTTCTATAACAGCCACATCCGGCGCCTGCTGGTGGCCGCGCTGGATGCGTCTAGCCCGAAGTACGGCGCCTACGACATCAAGATCTCGACCCTGCGCGTGCAGCGCGACCGGCTGATGCTGGAGATGATGAAAGGGCAGGACGTCAACCTCAGCGCGCAGGTGACATCGCCGGAGTGGGAGCAAAAGCTGATACCGGTGCGTATCCCGGTGGACAAGGGCGTGTCGGGCTACCGCATCTCGCTGATCGACGGCCGCGACCAGGCTGATTTCACGGCGCTGCGCACGCTGGTGCAGTTGAAGGCCATGAGCATGGGGGCGGGGCGGCAGTGGAGTTCGACGGTGGTGTTTGCGCGCAATGGCTTCACGGTGCAGACCGGGGCGACCACGTCGGGCCTGCACCGCATGCTGGCGGCGCACCGCTTCCAGCATTTCCCGCGCGCGATCGACGAGGCGCTGTTCGAGCGGGACGAATATGCGGCTGGCTTCCCGCAGCTGGCGCTGGAGCGCAGCATGGCGATCTATGTGCCGCTGCCGCGCTATTTCTTCATCGGCGCGCAGCCGAGGCTGGCGCAGCGGCTGGAGTACGGGCTGCAACTGCTGGTCGCCGACGGGCGATTCGACCAGATCTTCCACGAATTCTATGACGGCCTGATCGAGAAGGCGGGCTTGCGCAAGCGCCGGCTGTTCAGGCTGGACAATCCACTGCTATCCCCGCAAACGCCGCTGGCCAACAAGGCCTATTGGTACGATCCCTTCGAGCAGCGTTGAGCGTTCGGCGCTAACGCGCAATGGCTTGCAAAATAAAATATCTCTTATTTGCAATGTTACTTTTATGGTAAATTCTTTTGGGAAATAATTCCGAGCGAAAACTTCGCTTGATTATGTTATTGAATTTACTTTAAGGAGTTTGCATGGAGTCATTGCATCGCCGCCGGGGTCGCTCCGCGTTGGGTGTCGTTGGTGCATCACTGAGTATGGTCGCGGGCATGGCATTCGCCGCCCCGGATATCGCTGTTCGCTATGTGCAGCTGCCACCGATGACGGGGAGCCTGAACTTGACGTTGAGCGCGGATGGCCGTTATGCGGCTTATCGCGTTGCAACTGCTGGCACAAGTACCGTCAATATCTACGTTCATGATTTGATCAACGACACGCGACTACAGGCTAACTTGACGGCCTCCGGTGATGCACCGACAGCCGCGCAGTGTGATGCACCAGCAATGAGTGGGGATGCACGTTATGTGGTCTTCGGCTGTCTGTCTGCAACCATGGGCTCGCAGCCTTCTGCGGGGAACCAGTCTTATTATGTCTACGACCGCATTCACAACAAGACTGAAGTGTTGCCAACGTCAAATATGGTGAACCGGTTGGGCGCTGTGGCGATTACTGCGGATGGGCGATACGTTGCGTATCGCTCTTACGATGCGGCGGGTGTTGCCTCGCTCTTCGTGCGCGATATGCTGAACAAAACCACGCGGACTACTACTGCTAAGGCGCTAACTCCAATCGGATTTCCGGCCTTGACTACTATCAGCGCTGACGGCCGCTTCGTTTCATACGATGGGCGCCCGACGCCAGGTGCTTCAACCTCTGAAGTGTCGGTCTATGATGTTTCTAAAGGCATTACTGAAACGATAAATGTGAATACGGCAGGTGCGCGTGGTCCTCAAGGTGGAACTCAATCGACGATGAGCGCAGACGGTAGTGTGGTCGCGTTCTTCTCGGGCGATCCCAGTTTGACCACGCCGCCTCCGCCAAATTCTGGCGGTATTATCGTCCGGGACCGGGCGGCAGGGAAGACCGAGTTAGTGAGTAAAGGCCCTGCCAATTATCCCGCGTTGAGTGCTAATGGACGCTATGTCGCTTTCGTTGCCAATCCAGTGCCTAGCGTCAGAAACCTGTATGTGTATGATCGGTTAACAAAGGTTACGCGGAGCATTCCTGGCGCTTTCACCGGTGGTCGTGCTGTGACTTGGTCGAAATTCAGTGCTGATGGGCGCTATCTCGCATTTGAGTCCAATCAGTATGTACCGAATAGTCCTGGCAGGTTGTCGATTGGGATTGCCGATTTGGGAGCGGCTGCCGGCCTGACCGTGTCCGCTGATCCATTGTTGCTCACCGAAGGTGGCGCTGCCGGCACCTACTCACTGGTGTTGGCTCAAGTGCCGAACGCCGACGTCACCGTGACGATCAGCCCCGACAAGCAATTGAGCGTCGCGCGCACCAAGCTGGTCTTCACGCCTGATAACTGGAATGTGCCGCAAGTGGTCAGCGTGCAGGCGCTGCAAGACGGTGTGGCCGAAGGCAAGCACAACGGCGTCATTACGCACATCGTCACCAGCGCCGACATCGACTACACCGTGGTCAAGCCGTCGAGCGTGACGGTGGCGATCAACGATGCGGTAGTGCCGACCGTGGTGCTGCCGGGCGCGACCTGGAATCAGTCCGAGCTGCCAGTCAGCGGTACCGCCGCGCCGGGCGCCAACGTCTTGTTGACGGCCACCAACCGCAGCACCGGCTGGCTGACCTCGGTCAGCGTGCTGGCTGATGCGCAAGGCAACTGGAGCCGCACCTTGAGCGGCTTGAGCGACGGCGTGATCGAGATCGACGCGCAAGCCGACGGCATCCACAGCGCAGTGCAAAGCATCACCGTGGCGCTGCTGCCGCCACCACCCATCAGCCTGCCTCCGGCGCAGCAATAGACCGATAAAAATATCTTCTCAGGAGTTTCTATATGAAGCATCAAATCAAGGCAGCTGCGGCTCTGTTGCTGGTCGCCATGGCGTCCGCCAGTCCGGCCTATGCTGCGCCCGATATCACCGTCCGCACCATCCCGTTCAATGTTTATGCCCAAGATGCCCAGGCAACCATCAGCGCGGACGGCCGTTATGTTGCCTATAAATTTCAGCAACGCGGACCTAGCACCTATGCCACCAGTATCTACATACAAGACATGGTCACGAACCAGAAGATTCCAGCCAACGTTACGCTGAAGGGCGTAGTCGGCGGGGCCTGCGATTTTCCGTCGATGAGCGCGAATGGCCGCTATGTTGTGTTCGGATGTACGGCGGCGTCCATGGGCGCTGTGACCAAAAGCGGGGCAGGGTATTTCGTCTATGACCGTGTGACCAATACGACCCAGATGATCCCCGATACCGGGGATGACCGGCCTGCCGTCGGCTATGTGACGGGCATCAGCGCGGATGGCCGCTACGTTGCGTTCCGCACGAACACGGCGTCGGGAGTCAGCAAACTCTTTGTCCGCGATATGGTGAACAAGACGACCAGCAGCACGAACGCGCAGTTCGTTAACGCCGGGGCTAACACACGCCTGTCCATCAGTGCCGATGGCCGCTATATCGCTTATTTCGGCAGGGCTGGATTCAGCGGTAATCCGAACATTTCGGTGTACGACCGCACGACAGGGGTGACCGAGGCGGTCGATGTACTCCCCGACGGCAGCCGCAGCACCTTCAACCCGACCGAACCGACAATCAGCGAAGACGGCTCCGTCGTCGTATTCACATCGGCCGATTCGGCGCTGGCGACACCGGCTACCGTCAAGGGGTATAGCGCCGCCTTCCTGCGGGACCGGAAGTCTGGCAAAACTGAGCAGATCAGCGGTGTCAGCAATACTCACGTGGTGCACGCTGCGATCAGCGGCAATGGGCGCTACGTCGGCTATATGCTGGGGAACTCCATGTATGTTCATGATCGCCTGACCAAGATTTCCCGTAAAATCGTATTGAGCGCCCTCATGGTCTACGGTCCGCCACGCTTCTCCAGCGATGGTCGCTATGTGGTGTTCACGACTGTCAATTTAGCCGGTAACATGCAATCGGTCACCATCGCCGATATGGGTGTTGCGGCGAACGTCACCTTGTCCGCCAACACGCTGTCGCTGACCGAAGGCGGCATCGCCGGCACCTACAGCATGGCGCTGACGCAGGCGCCGGAAGCCGATGTGAAGGTCGCGCTGGGGACCAGCACGCAGCTCAGCCTGGCCCGCAGCGAACTGATGTTCACGCCGGATAACTGGACCCAGCCGCAAGTGGTCAGCGTGCAGGCCGTGGCTGACGGTGTGGCGGAAGGGCAGCACAGCGCCGCGATCGCCCACACCGTCACCAGTGCCGACATCAATTACGGCGTGGTCAAGCCAGCCAACGTCACGGTGACGATCCAGGATGGCATCACGCCGACCATCGTGCTGCCGGGCGTGACCTGGTCCGGCACCGAGCTGCCGCTGACCGGCACGGCCGCTCCGGGCGCGACGGTATTGCTGACCGCCGTCAATCGCAGCACCGGCTGGCTGTCTTCGGTGAGCACGGTGGCCGATGCGCAGGGCCAGTGGCGCTATGTGCTGAGCAACTACACCGATGGCGTGATCGATCTCGACGCGCAAGCGGATGGCATCAAGAGCGTGGTGCGTACCATCACCATTGCGTTCTTGCCGCCTCCACCGATCAGCCTGCCACCACCGCAGCAGTAAACGCAAAAGGGCAGGCGCGATGCCTGCCCTTGTTGTGCTGTGCGACAGCAGAGCTCGTGTCCAAATGTCAGACTTGACCCCGGGGGTTAGCTGCGTTCGCGCAGGATGCGGTTGACGCCGGCCACGCGGCGCACGTTGCGCAGCAGGCCCGCCAGGTGCACGCGGTCCTTCACCTGGATCGTGAAGCGCAGCTGGTGCAGCACGTGTTCCTTGTCCTCGTCCATGCCGACATAGGTGATGTTGGCGTCGGACTCGCCGATCTCGGCCGCCACGCGCGCCAGGATGCCCTTCTCGTTGTTGATCAGCAGCTTGATGCGGCTGTCGAAACGGCGGTTCAGCTCGGTCCCCCACTTGACCGCGATCCAGCGGTCCGGTTCCTTGATCTTCTGGCGCTTGGCCAGCGTGCAATCGTTGGTGTGCACCAGCAGCCCCTGGTCGCGGCGCAGCTGGCCGATGATGGAGTCGCCCGGTATCGGCAGACAGCACGGCGCCAGTTGCACCGACACGCCTTCGCTGCCGCAGATGGTGACGGGATCGAGCTCGGCCGCGCTGTTGTGGTCGACCGGCGCGCTGGCCGATTCGCCGCCGCGCAGGCCGAAGATGTGGCGCGCCACCAAGGCCGCCATGCGCTTGCCGATGCCGATGTCGGCATACAGCTCGTCGAGCGACTTGGCGCTCGATTCGTTCAGCAGGCGTTCGGCCAGGTGCTCTTCCAGCTCCGGATTGATGCCCAGCGACGACAGCGCCTGCGACAGCAGCTGTTCGCCCAGCGTGATCGATTCCGGCAGGTTGATGGTGCGCAGGTGGTGGCGGATCGCCGAACGCGCCTTGCCGGTGCGGACGAACGACAGCCACGTCGGGCTCGGCCGCGAGTTGGCGTCGGTGACGATTTCCACGATGTCGCCGTTGCGCAGCTCGGTGCGCAGCGAGGCCGGTTCGTTGTTGATGTTGACCGACACCGTGTGGTCGCCGATGCCGGTGTGGATCGAGTACGCGAAGTCGATCGGCGTGGCGCCGCGCGGCAGCGCGATGATCTTCGATTTCGGCGTGAACACGTACACCGAATCCGGGAACAGGTCGACCTTGACGTGTTCGAGGAATTCGGCCGAGTCGCCGGTCTGCTGCTGGATGTCGAGCAGCGATTGCAGCCACGCGTGGGTACGCTGCTGCAAGTCCGACATATTGGCTTCGCCGTTCTTGTACAGCCAGTGCGCGGCCACGCCCGATTCGGCGGTGCGGTGCATCTCCTGGGTGCGGATCTGGAACTCCACCGGCGTGCCATACGGACCGATCAAGGTGGTGTGCAGCGACTGGTAGCCGTTGAGCTTGCGGATCGCGATGTAGTCCTTGAACTTGCCCGGCATCGGCTTGTACAGCGAGTGCAGCGTGCCCAGCGCCACATAGCAGTTGGGGAAGCTGTCGACCACCACGCGGAAGCCGTACACGTCCAGCACCTGCGAGAACGACAGGTGCTTGCTGCGCATTTTTTTATAGATGCCGTACAGCGTTTTCTCGCGCCCGTAGACCTCGGCTTCGATGTTGGCCATGGACAGCGTGTTCTTGACCGATTCCAGGATCTTCTTGACCACCTCGCGGCGGTTGCCGCGCGCCGCCTTGACGGCCTTGGCCAGCGTGCGGTAGCGCAGCGGATACAGGTGCGAGAACGACAGGTCTTGCAGCTCGCGGTAGATGTTGTTCAGGCCGAGGCGGTGGGCGATCGGCACATACACTTCCATGGTCTCGCTGGAGATGCGCGCCTTCTTGGCCGGCGCCATCACTTCCATGGTGCGCATATTGTGCAGGCGGTCGGCCAGCTTGATCAGGATGACGCGCACGTCGGACGCCATCGCCAGCAGCATCTTGCGGAAGTTTTCCGCCTGCGCTTCGATCTGGCTCTGGAACTCGATTTTTTCCAGCTTGGACAGGCCGTCGACCAGGTTGGCGACCGGCGCGCCGAAGCGCTCGATCAGCTCTTCCTTCTTGACGTCCTGGTCTTCCATCACGTCGTGCAGCAGCGCCGCCATGATGGCTTGCGCGTCGAGCTTCCAGTCGGCGCAGATCTCGGCCACGGCGATCGGGTGCGAGATATACGGCTCGCCCGATTTGCGCACCTGGCCCAGGTGCATTTCGTCCGAGAAGCGGTAGGCTTCCTTGACCTTTTTCAGGTCGGCGGCGTTCATGTACTCGGCCAGTTTTTCAGTCAGGTGCGTGACGGAGGCGACGCCGGCGGTCAGGGTGGGCGTGGCCAGGGGCGACGAAGAAATCACAGGCGGTACGGGAGCTGGTGCGGATGAGGCGATGGTGGAGGCGGTGCTGTCCCCTGCGTCGGCGCCGGACATGGCTTCAGCCGGCGTGGTGGCCGGCTGTTTGGCCCGGGCGGGCTTGCCACTCAATGTCGGATCGGCAGGGATCAGATTCATACGGTTGCGTTCCGTCTTTATGAGAATGTGAAATCATAATATGCGATACACGAATATCCCATACTACTGCTAAACCGCACCATTCACATTGTTCGGGAACGCTGGGCCCAACTTACATTGGGACCTTTTTCAACATTTCCAGACCGACTTTGCCGGCGGCGATTTCACGCAGGGCGACGACGGTCGGCTTGTCCTTGGCTTCCACTTTCGGGGTGTGGCCTTGCAGCAGTTGGCGGGCGCGGTAGGTCGCGGCCAGGGTCAGCTGGAAACGGTTAGGGATAGTTTTCAAACAATCTTCAATAGTAATGCGGGCCATCTTAACTCCTAAAATCTTGTGTAATTATTCAGCGTGGATACCCAGTTGGGCAAAGAGCGAGGCGTTGCGCGCCGCTTGTTGCGCAAACCGGCAACGGGCCGCTCTGACAATCGCCGTCAGTTCCGACAGGGCGACTGCAAATTCTTCGTTGATGATAGCATACTCGAACTCGGGAGCGTGGGCGATTTCGCCGCCCGCCGCCAGCAGCCGGCGCGTGATCACATGGGGGGCGTCGGTGGCGCGTTTCTTCAGGCGTTCTTCCAGCGCGTCGATCGACGGCGGCAGGATGAAAATGCCGGCCGCCTGCGGGAACTGCTTCTTCACCTGGCGCGCGCCCTGCCAGTCGATTTCCAGCAGGATGTCGGTGCCGGTCTTCATCTGTTCTTCGACCATGATGCGCGAGGTGCCGTAGTAATTGCCGTGCACTTCGGCCCACTCCAGGAACTCGCCGGCGTCGGCGCGCTTGACGAAATCTTCGGCGGTGGTGAAGTAGTATTCCTTGCCGTGGGTCTCGCCCGGACGCGGCGCGCGGGTGGTGGTGGAAATCGACAGCTTGATGGTCGGTTCCTGCGCCAGCAGCGCGTTGACCAGCGTGGACTTGCCGGCGCCCGAAGGCGCGACGACCATGAACAGGCTGCCTGCGAATGAGTTGGTTGAGCTCATGTCTCTCTTTCGAAAACGTCAGCGGGCGAACAACTGCGTCGCCCAAAGACGTATTTTACCAAGAGCAAGCACTTGCATCCAATTTACAGCAGTGCGAGCAAGTGCAGGGCGGCGGCCGGCGCGCGTTCCTTGGCGCCGTTGATGAAGTAGAGGTAGGCGTCGCCGGACTTGGCGCCTTGCTGCCATTGGTGCGCTTGCGCGGCCCACTGTTGCAGTTCGGCCTTGGTGTAGCCGGTTTCCTGTTCGCTGCGGGCGTTCATCAGGCGCGCGTAGACGAACTCGCCGGTGATCTCGGTGAGGTTGGGATACTTGGGCGAGTCGGTGATGACGGTGGCGATCTTGTGCTTGCGCGCCAGCTTGTAATAGTCGTCGCACAGGAAGCTGGGGTGGCGGGCGTCGAGCACGTGGCGCAGCTTGCGCGTGCCGAGCCTGGCGGGCAGCAGCTGGAAGAAGGCTTGCAGGTCGTCGGGGTCGAACTGCTTGGTGGCGGCCAGCTGCCACAGGATGGGGCCGAGCTTGCCGCCCAGTTCATCGAGGCCGCTGCCCATGAAGCGTGCTATGGATTCGCCCGCCTCGGCCAGCACCTTGCGGTTGGTGGCGTAGCGGCTGGCCTTGACCGAGAACACGAAGTCGTCCGGCGTCTGCGCGGCCCAGGCGGCGAAGTGTTCGGGCTTGGCGGTGCGGTAGAAGGTGCCGTTGATTTCGATGCTGCTGACCTGGCGGCTGGCGTATTCCAGCGCCTTCTTTTGCGGCACGCCTTTGGGGTAAAACGTTTCGCGCCATGGCGCGAAATCCCAGCCGCCTATGCCCACCCTGACTTGTGCCATGCGCATCTCCTTGTAAGCCGATGCGGCGATGATAGCGGGATTTTCGTCCAGGGGGCTTGCTGATTTGCTAATCGTCCCTATTTGGGGTGCTCATCCACTATAGGAGTCCCCATGCAAGAACTGATCGTCATCGCCACCCTGACCGCCAAGCCTGGCCATGAAGCCGTGATCAAGGCCGCGGTGGAGCGCATCGTGCCGCCGACCCGGGCCGAGGACGGCTGCACCCGCTACGATCCGCATATCGACCTGGAGCATCCGGGCCGCTACGTTATCGTCGAAGCCTGGCGCGACGCCGAGGCCCATGCGCGCCACCTGGCCACGCCGCATTTCCTGGAGCTGGTCAAGGCCATCGACGGCCTGGCCGATATCCAGATCCTCAAGCTGAACGAGATGCGTTAACACTGTGCGGGCCTCCGCATGGAAAGAACACGGCCGGGTGATATACTTTAGATATGCATTTACCTGGCCGGGGAGCGTTGCAAATGCCAAGGACTACAGCAAAACCTGCAGCTAAATTTCTGCTGCGGCTGCGCGAGCGCGACACGCCTACAGGCGTTAGCGAAGCCACGGTGGAGAAGTTGATGAAGGCGACTGGCCTGAGCAAAACGGAGGTGGCCCATCTGGCTTTGAAGCAAATGGCGGGACGTTATCTACCTTTTTATGAGCAGGACGACGGGCCGTTGACGCTGGACCAGATCCGGGCAATTCGTCAGGCCAGTAGCGCGACCGACACGCCGGAAGAGCAGTTCACACAGCGGATATTCTGATCCATGGCGCGCGCGGCAAAAAAGTCCCTTGCCAGCGGCCTGTCGCACCGCACCAAGTTTGACGTGGCCCATCAGGTTCAGCTGCCGTTCGACAGCGCCTGGTTTGCGCCCGCGCCCGGGCCGCAAACCAATATCCCCTTGCCCAAGATGGGCGTGCTGCATCCGAGTTATATGGCTGCGCTGGCTTCCGCCGTGCAGCGCATACGCCCCTGAGCGGGTTTTACTCCAGGTTCTGCACCTGTTCGCGCATCTGTTCGATCAGCAGCTTGAGCTCCATCGAGGCGTCGGCCAGTTCCTTGACCGAAGCCTTGGCGCCCAGCGTGTTGGCTTCGCGGTTCAGCTCCTGCATCATGAAGTCCAGGCGCTTGCCGACCTGGCCGCCTTTTTTCAGGATGTGGCGGGTCTCGGTCAGGTGGGCCGACAAACGGCCCAGCTCTTCGGCCACGTCGATGCGGATGCCGTACAGGATCACTTCCTGGCGGATGCGCTCCAGCGCGTCCTGGCGCGACAGCGCCGAATTCGAACCCTGGCAGGCCAGCCCCAGCGCGTCCTGCATGCGCTCGACGGCTTTTTGCTGGAAGGCCGCCACCACCTGCGGGATCAGCGGCGTGATGCGCTTGACGATCACTTCCATCGCCTCGATGCGCGAGGTCAGCATCGCTTCCAGCGCCGCGCCTTCGCGCTGGCGGCTGACGACGAAGGCCTGCACCGTGCGCGCGGTCAGCGCGGCGACGTCGGCCTGCAGCGATTCCTGGCCGATCTGGGCTTCCTCGATCACGCCGGGCCAGCGCAGCAGCTCGGCCACCGACATGGTGGACGCGGCCGGGAAATGGCCGCTCACTTCCGCCTGCAAGCGTTGTAATTCGGTCAAAAGCGGCAAATTCAGCGCCTGCGAACCGGCGGTGGCCGCCTTGCGGCCAAAGCTCAGCCGCAATTCCACCTTGCCGCGGGTGATCGCCGCCATGATTGCCGAGCGCAAATCGGGTTCAAGCGCTCGTAAATCGTCGTTTATTCGAAACTGCAAATCTAAAAACCGCGAGTTGACACTCTTGATTTCGATAGTCAGTGTTCCCGCCGCACTTTCACTGGTGGCGACCGCGTAGCCCGTCATGCTGGAAATGCTCAATGGATGTCCCCGATTTAATCTTTACAAAACAGTGATTTATCCACACAATCCGGTTGTTGAGGCGAGGAACTCTATGGCTGCACAAAACAATGCCCCGTTGCCAGATGGTCTGGAAATTGCTGGATATCGCATTGTAAAGAAAATTGCGTCCGGTGGGTTCAGTATTGTTTACCTCGCGTACGACGGCGACGGCGTGGCGGTGGCCATCAAGGAGTATTTGCCCAGTTCCCTGGCCCTGCGCCAGCAGGGCGAACTGGTGCCGGCCATCGCGAAGGCGCATCTGCCCGTGTTCCGCATCGGCCTCAAGTGCTTCTTCGAGGAGGGCCGGGCGCTGGCCCGCATCTCCCATCCGAATGTTGTAAGCGTGCTCAATTTCTTCCGCGCCAACGACACCGTCTACATGGTGATGGCCTACGAATCGGGCCATTCCTTGCAAGAACACATACAACGCCAGCGCGGCAAGGGCAGCAAAGTGGGCGAAGCCTTCATCCGCACCATCTTCCTGCAGGTGCTCAAGGGCCTGCGCGAGGTGCACGCCAACAAGCTGCTGCACCTGGACCTGAAGCCGGCCAATATCTACCTGCGCACCGACGGCACGCCGATGCTGCTGGACTTCGGCGCCGCCCGCCAGACCGTCAACAACGACATGCCGACGCTGACGCCGATGTACACTCCCGGCTTCGCCCCACCGGAACTGTACGCCAAGACCGGCGGCCTGGGGCCGTGGTCGGACGTGTACAGCATAGGCGCGGCCATGTTCGCCTGCATGGTCGGCTCGCCGCCGCAGCCGGCCGACCAGCGCAAGAGCGAGGATAAAATGGCCGGCCACTTCGATAAACTGGCCGGCCAGTACACGCCGGAGCTGGTCGCCATGGTGCGCTGGTGCCTGGAGCTGGACCCGCTGGAACGCCCGCAAAGCCTGTTCGCGCTGCAGAAGGTGCTGCAGGCCGCGCCGGCCGCCGCGCCCACGCCGCCGCCGGCGCCGCAGGGCGTGCTCGACCGGCTGGGCGACGGCCTGCGCGGCCTGGTCGACCGGCTGGGCGGCCGCGGCAAGGCCAAGGCCAAGGCCGGCCCCGATACGCTGATTTAACTGACAAAAGGCTCACCCATGCAATTCTCCGTGTATCAGGAAAGCCACATCGGCGGCCGCAAGGTCAACCAGGACCGCATGGGCTACAGCTTCACCCGCGACGCGCTGCTGCTGGTGCTGGCCGACGGCATGGGCGGCCACCTGCGCGGCGAGATCGCCGCCACCGTCGCCCTGCAAACCATCTCGGCGCTGTTCCAGCAGCAGGCCACGCCGTACGTGAAAAAGCCGCAGCGCTTCCTGGAAGAGGCGCTGCTGACGGCGCACCGCGACATCCACCAGTACCGCACCGACCACGGCCTGGCGGAGACGCCGCGCACCACCATCGTCGCCTGCCTGATCCAGCACAACACGGCGACCTGGGCCCACTGCGGCGACTCGCGCCTGTACTGGATGCGCGACGGCCAGATCCTGGCGCGCACGCGCGACCACTCGCACGTGGAAAGCCTGATCGCCAAGGGTTTGGCGCAGCCGTCCGAGCGCGCCACCCATCCCGACCGCAACAAGCTGTACAACTGCCTCGGCGCCGACAGCCTGCCGAAAGTGGAAATCTCGGCCGGCGGCGGCATGCTGCCGGGCGACCTGATGCTGTTGTGCTCGGACGGGTTGTGGTCTATGCTGCCGGACGACGACATGGTGCGGCGCCTGCAGAGCCAGACCGTGGTGCGCGCCGTGCCCGATCTGCTGCAGACGGCGCTGGCCGCGGCCGGCAGCGCCAGCGACAACGTCACGGCGCTGGCCATCATGTGGCAGGGCAGCTCCCTGATCGACGGCGTGGGCGCCAGCACGCTCGCTGCGGCCGAACTGTCGACCGTGGTGTCGACCGAAGCACTGCCGCAGGGCTTGCACAGCACCACGATCAACAGCGCGCCGGTGCCGGAGCAGGCCGCCGCGCCGGCGCCGCAAGCTGACGCCATCGACGCCTTCGACGACGATGAAATCGAGAAGGCCATCGCCGAGATTCGCGGCGCCATCGAAAAATCCTCCCAAATACTGAAATAACATTGAAATAAGGAATACTGTTTATGACATTTGAATCCCGTCCGAGCGGCCGCGCCGTCGATGCGCTGCGCACCCTGCGCCTGACCCGCGACTACACCAAGCACGCCGAAGGCTCGGTGCTGATCGAATGCGGCGACACCAAGGTGATCTGCACCGCCAGCATCGAAGACAAGGTGCCGGGCTTCCTGAAGGGCAAGGGCCAGGGCTGGATGACGGCCGAATACGGCATGCTGCCGCGCTCGACCCACACCCGCATGGACCGCGAGGCCGCGCGCGGCAAGCAGTCCGGCCGCACGCAGGAGATCCAGCGCCTGATCGGCCGTTCGCTGCGCGCGGCGTTCGACCTGGAAGCGTTCGGCGAGCGCACCTTGCACCTCGACTGCGACGTGATCCAGGCTGATGGCGGCACCCGTACGGCGTCCATCACCGGGGCGATGGTGGCGGCGCATGATGCGTTCTCCAAGCTGGTGGCGCGCGGCGCGGTGCCGGCGATCCCGCTGAAAAGCTTCGTGGCGGCGATTTCGGTCGGCGTGTATCAGGGCATGCCGGTGCTGGATCTGGACTACATCGAGGATTCCGGCTGCGACACCGACATGAACGTGGTGATGAACGACGCCGGCCACTTCATCGAAGTGCAGGGCACGGCCGAAGGCGCCGCCTTCGACCGCGCCGGCATGAACCGCCTGCTGGACCTGGCCCAGGGCGGCATCGCCGACCTGATCAAGCTGCAGAAGCAGGCGCTGGGCCTGGCCGCTTAAGCGGAAGCCGGCGCCGCTCGAACCCCGCAAGCCTGGGGTCTGACCCCGGACGGGGTCAGACCCCGACTGTTCGGGGCAAAGGGTTTACAATGTCGGCTTCATTGCAATATGTAGCCGACACCATGACCCAACGCCTGATCCTCGCCTCGAACAACGCCGGCAAACTCAAAGAATTCAACGAACTGCTGTCCACCGTGGGCTTTTCGGTCCACGCCCAGGGCGAGTACGACGTGCCCGAAGCCGACGAACCGTTCCACACCTTCGTTGAAAACGCCCTGCAAAAAGCCCGCCACGCCTCGCGCCTGACCGGCTTGCCGGCGCTGGCCGACGATTCCGGCGTCTGCGTCAACGCCCTGGGCGGCGCGCCAGGCGTGTATTCGGCGCGCTTTGCCGGCGAGCCGAAATCGGACGCCCGCAACAACGAGAAAATGATCGCCGACCTGGCCGCCCACGCCGACAAGTCCGCGTACTACTACTGCGTGCTGGTGTTCGTGCGCCACGCCGACGACCCGCAACCGGTGATCGCCGACGGCCGCTGGAACGGCGAAATGATCGCCACCCCGCGCGGCAACGGCGGCTTCGGCTACGATCCGCACTTCTACGTGCCGGCGCTGGGCAAATGCGCCGCCGAGCTGACGGCCGATGAAAAGAACGCCTTGTCGCACCGCGGCCAGGCCCTGCGCGCGCTGGTAGAGAAACTGAAATGATCCCGATTAAAATCGTCGGCGCCACCAGCAAGGCAGCCAAGCCGGCCACCGACATCAGCGAAGCGGCCGGCGTCGCCGCCAAATACCTGCAGGCCGGTTCGCTGAACCTGCAGGCGCTGCCGCCGCTGTCGCTGTACATCCACTTCCCGTGGTGCGTGAAGAAGTGCCCTTACTGCGACTTCAACTCGCACGAAGCCAAGGACGGCCACACCTTCCCCGAACAGGAATACCTGGACGCGCTGCGCAGCGACCTGGAAATGGCGCTGCCGCTGATCTGGGGCAGAAAGATTTATACGATATTCATCGGCGGCGGCACGCCCAGCCTGATGTCGGCCGCAGGGCTGGACCGCCTGCTGTCTGACGTGCGCACCCTGCTGCCGCTGGACAGCGACTGCGAGATCACGATGGAGGCCAATCCCGGCACCTTCGAGGCCGAGAAGTTCAAGTCCTACCGCGCCAGCGGCATCAACCGCCTGTCGATCGGCATCCAGAGTTTCAACAGCCGCCACCTGAAGGCGCTGGGCCGCATCCATGACGACAATGAAGCCAAACGGGCGGTGGAAATCGCCCAGGCCAACTTCGACAACTTCAACCTCGACCTGATGTACGCGCTGCCGTCGCAGACGCTGGAGGAAGCGCGCCACGACGTCGAAACCGCGATGGCCTTCCAGCCTCCGCACCTGTCGCTGTACCACCTGACGATGGAGCCGAACACGCTGTTCGCCAAGTATCCGCCGGCGCTGCCGGACGACGACGCCAGCGCCGACATGCAGGACTTGATCGCCGAGCTGACCGCCGCCAACGGCTACGGCCAGTACGAGGTGTCGGCCTATGCGAAGGAGGGCCGGCGCGCCCGCCACAACCTGAACTACTGGGAATTCGGCGACTACCTCGGCATCGGCGCCGGCGCGCACTCCAAGCTGTCGTTCCCGCACCGCATACTGCGCCAGGCCCGCTACAAGCAGCCCAAGGCGTATATGGAGCAGGTGCGCCTGGGCGCGCCGGTGCAGGACGAGTACGAGATCGGCCGCGACGACATGGGCTTCGAGTTCATGCTCAACACGCTGCGCCTGCACGGCGGCTTCGACCCCAACCTGTTCAGCGAGCGCACGGGACTAAGCCTGAACGCGATCGAGCAGCAGTTGAACGCGGCCGAAGCCAAGGGCCTGCTCTACCGCGACTACAAGTTGATCAAGCCGACTGAGCTGGGCCAGCGCTTCCTCAACGACTTGCAGCAGATGTTCCTCAAGGCTTAGAACTCTTCCCAGTCCTTGTCGCCGCCGACGGTGGCGGGCTTGCTGGCCGACAGCCGCGAGGCCGCCTTGGCTGGCGCTGCCGGGCGCAGGGCCGGTGCCGAGGCCGGACGGGCAGGGCGCGCAGCCGGCAGCGCCGCAGCCCTTGCCGGAGCGGCCAGCGCCGGCTGCCGCCCCTCATCTCCCAACTTGAACGACGACGCCACATCGGCCAGGCGCGCCGCCTGCTCCTGCATGCTGGCCGCCGCCGCTGCCGATTGCTCGACCAGGGCCGCATTCTGCTGCGTCACCTCGTCCATCTGGCCGATGGCGATGTTGATCTGGTCGATGCCCAGGCTTTGCTCGGTGCTGGCCGAGGTGATCTCGCCCATGATGTCGGTCACGCGGCGCACGCTGGCCACCACATCACCCATGGTGGTGCCGGCCTGCTGCACCAGCCTGGCGCCGATGTCGACCTGCTCGACCGAATTGCCGATCAATTCCTTGATCTCCTTGGCCGCCGCCGCGCTGCGCTGCGCCAGGTTGCGCACCTCGGAAGCCACCACTGCAAAGCCGCGTCCCTGCTCGCCGGCGCGCGCCGCTTCCACCGCCGCATTCAGCGCCAGGATATTGGTCTGGAAGGCGATGCCGTCGATGACGCCGATGATGTCGACGATCTTGCGCGCCGACGTGTTGATCGAACCCATGGTGTCGACCACCTGGCCGACGATGGTGCCGCCGCGCTCGGCCACGTCGGACGCGGCCTGGGCCAGCTGGTTGGCCTGCTTGGCGTTCTCGGCGTTCTGCTTGACGGTGGAGGTCAGTTCCTCCATCGACGACGCGGTTTCCTCCAGCGAGCTGGCTTGCTCCTCGGTGCGCGACGACAGGTCCATATTGCCGGCGGCGATCTCGTTGGAGGCGGTGGCGATGGTGGTGGTGCCGCTCTGCACCTGGCTCACCACGTTGCGCAGCGCGTCGTTCATGCCCTTCAAGGCGGTCATCAGGTCGCCGATTTCGCACTTGGTGGTGTCGGCGTCGAAGCGGGTGGTCAGGTCGCCGTTGGCGACGGTGGCGGCGATGTCCACCGCCGACTTCAGCGGCACCGTGATCGAGCGCGAGATCACCCACGCCGCCAGCGAGCCTATCGTCACCATCAGCGCCGCCAGCACCATCAGCAGCATGTTGCTGCGGTCGTTGGCGGCGTCGATCGCGTGGGCGGTGTCGTCGATGGCCTTGCGCTGCAAGGTCAGCAGCGCCTGCACCTTGTTCTGGTAGGCCGTGGCCGCCGGCATGAAGACATCCTTGTACAGTTTTTCCGCCTCCTCGGCGCTGCCGGCCTTCTTGGCGTTCATGATGTCGGTCTTGGCCTTCTGGTAGGTGGCGCGCAGGGCGGCGGAGGCGTCGAACACGGCCTTTTCCTCGTCGCTGGCCAGCAGCTCCTTGAGTTTGCCTATCAATTCGCCGCCGCGCTTGGTGCTGTCGGCGATGACGTCGGCGAAGGTGGTCGACAGCGTATCGTCGCTGCTGCGGGCGATCAGCGCGGTGCGCGCCACGGCCGAGTAGATCAGCACGTACCAGTCGGAGGCCAGGCGCTCCTTGGCCAGCGGCTTCTCCATCATGTGGCGGGTGGCCTCGGCGTTGGCGCGGGCGTTGTACAAGGCCACCGAGGTGGCGAAGATGGCCAGCAGCAGGACGATGGCGAAGCCGACGGCGAGGCGGGTTCCGATGCGCAGATGAGCCAGAAAATTCATGATGTCACTCCGATGGAAGCGGCTGTGCGCGCCGGACGGCGCGGCTTGCAGGCTTCAAGTATGCGCCCGTCGCCCGCTGGCGGTCATGCAACTTCGGAGGGTTCTGTTGCTTTTTTGAAACAATCAGAAGGCGGCGGCCTGGCCCAGGTCGGGCCGTTCGCACCAGCGGGCGAAGGCGTCGGCCAGGCGTTCGCTTTCGGCGATGGCGCGGGTCCAGTCGCGGGTGCGGGCGGCGTGGTCCTGGCCGTAGAACTTGAAGTCGCGGCGGTCTGGCAGCTTGCCGTTGGGCAGGCTGGCGACGAAGGCGGGCGACGGCGACACCAGGATCACATTGTCCAGCGCCGGATCGCCGCCGCCGGCGCGGCGCCATGGCATGGCCTTGTCCAGCCAGCCGGGCACGATGTAGTCGCTGAAGTGCGGGTACAGCACCAGGCCGGGATCGCGCTGGTAGGGCAGGTGCAGGTGGTAGTCGATCAGGCCGCCGTCCCAGTAGGCGCCGTCCGGGGCGCCGGCGATGGCGGAGACGGCGTCGAGCACCAGCGGGATCGAGCCCGAGGCCAGCAGGGCGTCGCGCAGATTGGCCGGTTGCAGGCCGACGAAATGGGCGGTGAAGGCGTCGAAGGGCTGGCGCAGCCAGTCGGCATGGTCGGCTGCGTGGTGGAACACCACGCGTTCCATCGATGCGGCCAGGTGGCGGCGCGCGACGGTGTTGCTGGCGGCCGCGCGCAGGAAGCCGGCCATCTCGCGCCAGCGCTGGCCGCCGGTGCGCCCGAGCGGGCCGACGCCGCGCACCGTCAGCACCGACAGGTGGTGGTCGGGATGGCTGACTGCTTCGGCGGCGCGGCCGTCGAGCAGTTCGTCGAGCAGGGCGCGGCAGGTCTGGCTGACGTAGGCGGGCGTCACCTTGGCGGGGTAGCGTTGGGCGGCGTACAGGCGGGCCAGGCGTTGGTGGGCGGCGACCGGATCGTCGAAGGTGGAGGCGGCCATGCGCCAGGCGCCGATGGAGGCGCCGACCAGGCGGCGCTGGCGCGGCGCGGCTTGCAGCCAGCCGCCGAACATCCAGCAATCGAGGCCGTGCAGGATCAGGCCCTTGGGGCCGCCGGCGGCGGCCGGCACGATGGCGACATCGGCCGCCTGCACGCCCTCGGCGGCAATACGCTGCCGGGCGCGCGCGCCCAGGCGGATGGTGATCGGAGCAGTCATTTCAAGTCGGGGGTCAAGTCTGACATTTGGACACGAACTCGGCCGTAGTGTCCATTACGGCAGGGCTCGTGTCCAAATGTCAGACTTGACCCCAAGGTTATTTTAGGCCGCCGCCGAGGGCGCGGTACAGGTCGATGGCGCTGGTGGTGCGCAACAGGCGGGCTTGCACCAGCGCTTGCTGCGCGCTGAACAGTTCGCGCTGCGCGTCCAGCACGTCCAGCGAGCTGGCGACGCCGTTGTCCTGGCGCAGTTGCAGCAGCTTCAGACGGTCGGCCTGCGCTTCCTGCACCGCGCGCTGCGCCGAGACTTGCTCGCCCAGGTAGTCGCGCGCGGCCAAGGCGTCGGCTACTTCGCGGAAGGCGGTCTGGATGGCTTTCTCGTAGTCGGCCACGGCGATGTTCTTGCGCACTTCGGCCAGACCCAGGTTGGCGCGGTTGCGGCCGGCGTCGAAGATCGGCAGCGTCAGTTGCGGGGCGAACGACCAGCTGCCCGAGCCGCCGTCAAACAGACCGCTCAGCGACGGGCTGCTGCTGCCCAGCGCGGCCGTCAGGCTGATGCGCGGGAAGAAGGCGGCGCGCGCGGCGCCGATGTTGGCGTTGGCCGAGATCAGCCGCTGCTCGGCGGCGCGCAGGTCGGGACGGCGGGCCAGCAGGTCCGACGGCAAGCCGGCCGGCAGCGCGCTCAGGTCGTCGATCTGGCGGTCGCTGGGCATGGCGCCTGCTGCACCGGCATTGGCGCCGCTGGCGGGTTGGCCGACCAGCAGCGTCAATGCGTTGTCCGCCTGTGCGCGCTGGCGGGCCAGCGTCAGCGCGGCGGCGCGGGCGGTTTCCATCAGCGTCTCGCTGGAGCGCAGGTCCAGGCGCGATGAGGCGCCCACTTCGGCGCGCTGCTGCGTCAACTTGTAGGTGCGGGCGCGGGCGTCGTAGGTCTGCTGCGCCAGCGCGTACTGCTCGGCGTAGGCGCGCTCGGTGTAATAGGCTTGCGCCACCTGCGCCACCAGGCTGATTTGCGCCGCCTGGCGCGCTTCGCTGGTGGCCAGGTAGGCCGCCAGCGCCGCATCGTTCAAACTTTTCACGCGGCCGAAGAAATCCAGCTCGAAAGCGGAAATCGCCAACCCGGCGTCATAGCGCTTGCCGATCGAGGTCTGCCCGCTTGGCGACAGGAAGGCTGGCGTCTTGGCCTTGGTGACGGCCGCATTGGCGTTCAGATTGGGCAGACGGTCGGCCGACTGGATGTCGTACTGCGCGCGCGCCTCCTCGATGCGCAGCGCGGCGGTGCGCAGGTCGCGGTTGTTTTCCAGCGCGGCGGCGATCAGCTGCTGCAGGCGCGGGTCGGCGAAGTAATCGCGCCAGCCGGTATCGACCGCCTCGCGGGCGCCGGCCGCCGACGGCAGCGGCACGCTGGTGCGGGCTGCTGCGCCAGCGGTATCAAGCGGGAAGGCCGCAGCCACCGGCGCGGCCGGGCGCTGGTAGGTCGGTGCCATCGAGCAGGCCGACAGCAGGGCCGCCGCCAATACGGCCAGGGGCAGGGCAGGCTTATGGACAGGCTTAGTCATAGGTTTCATGGTTCTTATCGTTCAGTTCATGTGCGGCCAGTTTGCGCTGGCGTTCGCTGCCCTTGAAGATCTTGCGTATCACGACGAAGAACACCGGCACCAGGAACACCGCCAGCACCGTGGCGGTGATCATCCCGCCCATCACGCCGGTACCGATGGCGCGCTGGCTGGCCGAACCCGCGCCGGTGGCGATCACCAGCGGCAGCACGCCGAGGATGAAGGCCAGCGAGGTCATGATGATGGGGCGGAAGCGCAGATGCACCGCCTCCAGCGTCGCTTCGATCAGGCCCTTGCCCTGCGCCTGCAAGTCCTTGGCGAATTCGATGATCAGGATCGCGTTCTTGGCCGACAAACCGATGATGGCGATCAGGCCGACCTTGAAGTACACATCGTTCGGCAGCCCGCGCATGGTGGCGCCCAGCAGCGCGCCCAGCACGCCGAGCGGCACCACCAGCAGCACCGCCACCGGGATCGATTCGCTTTCATACAGCGCCGCCAGCACCAGGAAGGCGGCCAGCAGCGACAGCGCGAACAGCATCGGCGCCTGCGAGCCGGAGGTCTTCTCTTCCAGCGACTGGCCGGTCCATTCGATGCTGAAGCCTGGCGGCAGCTGCGCCGCCAGGCGTTCCAGTTCGTCCATCGCCTCGCCGGTCGAACGGCCTGGCGCGGCGTCGCCGGTCAGCTTGATGGCGGGGTAGCCGTTGTAGCGCACCAGCTGCACCGGACCTTGTATCCAGTGCGACTTGGCGAACGAGGAGAACGGCACCATCGTGCCGCTGGCGCTGCGCACGTTGAGCTGCATGATGTCCTCCGGTTGCAGGCGGCGCGGCGCGTCGGCCTGCACGATCACGCGCTGCTGGCGCCCGCTGCTGGCGAAGTCGTTGACGTAGGATGAACCGAGCGCGGTCGACATCATCGAGTTGATGTCGGCGAAGCTCACGCCCAGCGCATTGGCCTTCTCGCGGTCGATATCGACTTGCAGCTGCGGCGAATCCTCCAGCCCTTCGGGACGCAGGCCCTTGAGGATGGCGCTCTTGCCGGCCATGCCCAGCAGCTGGTTGCGCGCAGCGATCAGCGCGTCGTGGCCCAGCGCGCTGCGGTCCTGCAGGCGCGCGGTGATGCCGGTGGCGTTACCCAGCTCGCGGATCGGCGGCGGCGACAGCGGGAAGATCACCGCGTCGGCGATGCCGGACAGCGCACCGAACGCGCGCTGCGCAATCGCCTGCGCCGATTCCTCGGGACCGCGTTCCTTCCAGTCCTTGAGTGGAATGAACACCAGGCCGGCGTTCTGGCCGTTGCCGGAGAAGCTGAAGCCCGCCACCGCGATGGTGCGGGCCACGCCCGGCTGCTTGCGGAAGTAGGCGTCGGCCTGCGCCAGCACGGCCTGCGTGCGGCTGGTCGAGGCGCCGGCCGGCAGCTGCACGTTGGCGATCAAATAGCCCTGGTCTTCGTTCGGCAGGAAGGACGACGGCAGGCGCGCATACAGCCAGCCCACCACGCCGCAGATCAGCGCGAACACCACCAGGTAACGGCCGGTGCGCTTGATCATCTTGGCGATCACGCCCTGGTAGCCGGTGGCCGTCACCGCGAACTGGCGGTTGAACCAGCCGAAGAAGCCTTTCTTCTCGTGGTGATGGCCGGCTTCCACCGGTTTCAAAATGGTGGCGCACAGCGCCGGCGTCAGCGTCAGCGCCATCAGCGCCGAGAACAGCATGGCCGACACCATCGCCAGCGAGAACTGGCGGTAGATCGCGCCGACCGCGCCGCCGAAGAAGGCCATCGGAATGAACACGGCGATCAGCACCAGCGTGATGCCGATGATGGCGCCGGTGATCTGCGTCATCGCCTTGCGGGTGGCGTCGCGCGGCGACAGGCCTTCCTCGCTCATGATGCGCTCGACGTTTTCCACCACTACGATGGCGTCGTCGACCAGGATGCCGATGGCCAGCACCATGCCGAACATGGTCAGCACGTTGATCGAGAAGCCGAACAGCTGCATCGCGGCGAAGGTACCCATCAGCGCCACCGGCACCACGATGGTCGGGATCAGCGTGTAGCGGAAGTTTTGCAGGAACAGGTACATCACCAGGAACACCAGCACCACCGCTTCGAGCAGGGTCTTGACCACTTCCTCGATGGAGATCTTGACGAACAGCGAGGTGTCGTAAGGGATGGTGTACTTCACGCCGGGCGGGAAGTACTTTGCCAGCTGGTCCATCTTCTCGCGCACGGCGGTCGCCGTTTGCAGCGCGTTACCGGTCAACGACAGCTGCACCGCGATCGCGGAGAACGGCGCACCGTTCAGGCGGGCGTTGATGTTGAAGTTGGCGCCGCCCATTTCGATGCGCGCCACGTCCTTCAAGCGCACCAGCGAGCCGTTGGGGTTCGCCCGCAGCACGATCTGGCCGAATTCGGTGGTGGACGACAGCTGGCCCGTGACCACGATGGGCGCGGAGAAGGTCTGCTTGGCGGGGCTGGGCAGGTCGCCCAGCGTGCCCGATGTGACCTGGGCGTTCTGTGCGCGGATGGCGGCGGTGACGTCGGCCATGTTCATCTTCAGGCCGATCAGCTTGGCCGGATCGACCCAGATGCGCATCGCCCGTTCGGTGCCGAACAACTGCGCCTGGCCCACGCCCGGTATGCGCTTGATCTCGTTGACCACGTTGCGCGCCATGTAGTCGCCCAGGCCGGTCGGATCGAGGCGGCCGTCGGTCGAAGTCAGGCCGACGAACATCAGGATGTTGGAGCGCGCCTTGTTGACCTGCACGCCCTGCTGCGTGACGGCGGCCGGCAGGCGCGACTCCACGCGCTTGATGCGGTTCTGCACATCGACCGCCGCCAGGTCCGGATTGGTGCCGGGGACGAAGGTGACGGTGATGGTGACGGCGCCGCTGGCCTCGCTGGACGATTCGACGTATTGCAGGCCGTCGGCCCCGTTCATCTCCTGTTCGATCACGCTGGTGACGGCGTCGTCCAGCACCTGCGCGGTGGCGCCGGGGTAGTTGGCCGTCACCACGATCGATGGCGGCGCGATGGTCGGGTATTGCGACACGGGCAGCACCGTGATCGCCAGCATCCCGCCCAGCAAAATGAATAGTGCGATCACCCACGCAAACACGGGGCGGTCGATGAAAAACTTGGCCATCAGGACTCCCCGGGGTTATTTGGCGGAAGCAGCAGCGGCCGGTGCGGCGGCGGGCGCAGTGCCCGCCGGGCCTTTCCACGGCTGCGGATTGACGGTGGCGCCGGGCTTGGCCTTCTGGAAGCCTTCGACCACGATGCGCTCGCCGCCCTTGAGGCCGGAGCTGACCACCCAGTTCTGGCCGTCGTTGGCGGTGGCCGTCACCGGCTGCGAGATCACCTTGTTGTCGGCGCCGACGATCAGCACCGACGAGCCCTCGGGGCTGCGCACCACGGCCTGTTGCGGCACGCTGATGGCCGCCTCGCTGACGCCTTGCTCCAGGCGGGCGCGCACGTACATGCCGGGCAGCAGGGTGCGGTTAGGATTGGGGAATTCGGCGCGCATCGCCACCGCGCCGGTGCTCTCGTCCACCGACACGTCGGAGAACAGCAGGCGGCCGGCTTGCGGATAGGCCTGGCCGTCTTCCGTCACCAGCGTCACGCGCGCCTCGTTCTTGCTGGCGCCTTTGAGCTTGCCCTCGGCCAGTGCGCGCTGAAGCTTCAGCAGCTCGGTCGACGATTGGGTGATGGTGACGTAGATCGGGTCCAGCGTCTGCACGGTGGCCATCGGCGTCGCTTCGCCCTGGCCGACCAGCGCGCCTTCGGTCACCAGTGCGCGGCCGATGCGGCCGGAGATCGGCGAAGTCACGGTGGCGTAGCCCAGCGTCAGGCCGGCGTTGGTGCGTGCGGCCTTGGACGTGGCCAGGTCGGCGGCGGCCTGCTTCTGCGCGGTGACGGCGTCGTCGTATTCCTGCTGGCTGACGGCTTGCGCGGCCAACAACGGTTTATATCGTTTTACCTTTAACTCGGCCTGGGCCAGGTTGGCCTCGGCCTTGGCGACGGCCGCCTGGGCGCTGTCGTAGGAAGCCTGGAACTGGGCCGGATCGATGCGGAACAGTACCTCGCCCGCCTTGACGTCGCCGCCTTCCTTGAACACGCGCTGCAGCACGATGCCGGCGGTCCGCGCGCGCACCTGCGCAATGCGCGACGCTTCCGTGCGGCCCGGCAGTTCGGTGCTCAGCGTGAGGGCGGCGGGAGCGACGGTGATGACGGCGACGGTGGCGGGGGGCGGAGCGGCGGGAGCGGCGGCTTTGTCGCCGCAGGCGTTCAACAGGGATAAGGCGAAAACGGCGGAAGCTACGGCGGTATAACGAGGGACTGATCTCATGGATGGGTCTCGTGAAAGGAGGTATGTATCGAGCTTGGTCAGCCATGCTGGGTCGCTGGCTAAGGTCGCAACATTGTAATACAGCCAGTAATGTAACGTTTTGTATAGGTCAAAGGCGAAAAAAAAGCGGGGACGCGGCCTGTGCCGCGTCCCCGCCTGGTGTGCCGTCGCGCGCCGTATCAGCGCATGCCGGAGATGATTTGCTTCAGCTTGCCGGAGTCGGCGCAGAAGGCGCGGATGCCTTCGCCCAGTTTTTCCGACGCCATCTGGTCTTCGTTGAGCTGGAAGCGGAAGGTCTTCTCATCCTGCGACAGCTTGATGATGCCGGCGCCCGGCACGCTCTCCGTGCTCAGCTTGCGCTCGACCGGCGCGCTGGAGTCGGCCAGCTTTTGCAGCAGGTCCGGGCTGATGGTCAGCAGGTCGCAGCCGGCCAGTTCCAGGATCTGGCCGGTGTTGCGGAAGCTCGCGCCCATCACCTCGGTCTTGTAGCCGAACTTGCGGTAGTAGTTGTAGATGCGCTTGACCGACTGCACGCCCGGGTCTTCGGCGCCGACGTAGTCGATGCCGGTCGATTTCTTGTACCAGTCGTAGATGCGGCCGACGAACGGCGAGATCAGCTGCGCGCCCGCTTCGGCGCAGGCGATGGCCTGGCCCAGCGAGAACAGCAGCGTCATATTGCAGTGGATGCCTTCTTTTTCCAGGATCTCGGCGGCGCGTATGCCTTCCCAGGTGGCGGCCATCTTGATCAGCACGCGCTCGCGCTCGATGCCGGCCTGCTCGTACAGCTTGATCAGCTCGCGGCCCTTGGCCACCGAGCCTTCGACGTCGAACGACAAACGGGCGTCGATCTCGGTCGACACGCGGCCCGGGATGATGCGCAGGATCTGCTTGCCGAAGGCGATCAGCAGATGGTCGATGGTCTCGGCGATCGAGTTGTCGAGGTTGTCGCGGACGGCTTTTTCCAGCAGCGGCTTGTACTCGTCCTTTTGCACCGCCTTGAGGATCAGCGAAGGATTGGTGGTGGCGTCGCGCGGGGTGTAGGCCTGGATCGACTGGAAATCGCCGGTGTCGGCCACTACGGTGGTGAATTTCTTGAGCTGTTCGAGCTGGTTCATATGCGCTGACTATCAGTTGAGGGGAGTAAGGCGGTCGTGTGCTTGCCTTATTGTACTCAACCGTGAAGAATTGTTAAAGAATGCGAAATCCAATAGTCTCCATATTGTCACGCAATAAAGGTCAGTTTGCCGATTAGGCAAGATCATTGCCGGCCTTGCTCCAGCTGCGACAGGATGCGGTAGGCGGCCTCGATCCGCGCCGCGCCGGGATAGAACTTGTTTGCCAGCATGACGATGCCGGTTTTCCGGCCGGGGCTGAAGAGCACGTAGGCGCCGAAGCCGCCGGTCGATCCGGTCTTGTGGAGCAGCGCATCGGCTTGCGGCGCCAGCGGCGGCGTCAGCGGCGTGACCGGATTGCTCTTCCACGTCACCTGCTCGGACGCGCTGACCAGCAGGCCCGGCAGGCCTGCGGCGGCGGGATATTGTTCCCAGATCAGGTCCTGGGTCATCGCGCCGAGCTTGAAGTAGCCGATATGCGTGGCCTCGACCGCCTGGCGCAGCGCGTCGTCCAGCGCGGCCTGGCCCAGGTTGGCGTCGACGAAACGGATCAGGTCCGCCGCCGTGGTCTTGATGCCGTATGCCTCGGGTTCCAGCACGGCGGGATGGACGCGCACCGGCGCATTGGCGTCGTTATAGCCTTGGGCGTAGTGCGTCATCTGGTCCGCCGGCACCTTGATGTAGGTTTGCCGCATGCCCAGCGCGGGCAGCAGCTGCTTTTCCATCGCGTCCGCAATCGGCAGCCCCATGCTCTGGGCGCTGATCATGCCCAGCAGGCCGATAGTCAGGTTGGAGTAGGTTCGGCTGGCGCCGGCGGCGCTGGCCGGCTGTTGCCAGCTTCGGTAGTAGTCCATCAGCTGATCGTAGTTCTTGACGTTGTCGGGCACATGCATCGGGAATTCGCCGGCCGTGTGCGTGCCCAGGTGGATCAGGTTGATATGGTCGAAACTGCTGCCGCGCAGCGCCGGCATATGCTGGCTGACCTTGTCGGACAGCGCCAACCGGCCCTGGGCTTGCGCGTAGGTGGCCAGCGTGGCCACCAGCGTCTTGCTGACCGAGCCGACCTCGAACAGCGTGTCGCGGTCGACGGGCTGGCGGGTTTCCCGCGAGGCGAGGCCGTAGTTGAAGACGTAGTTTTTACCGTGATCGGTGAGCGCCAGCGCCATGCCGGGGACATCGTATTTTTTCATCAGCGGCTCGATGGTCTGGTCCACCGTTTCCCTGAGCATTGCCTCCTGCTCCACGGAGCCCAATAGCAGCGGGAGTTCCTTGAGCAGCGCCTCGCGCGCCAGCACGCCGGTCGAGACTTCCTTCGGCTGCGTGTCGTCCCTTTGCATCAGGTGCGCGAAGCTGAAGCTGCGCTTGCCCTTTGTTGCCCAGCCCACATACCAGCCGTAGCCGGAGGCGGCGCCGGTCTTGCCGTGGATGCGCCATCCGGCCAGCGGCTGGTCGCGCTGCGTCAGGCGCGCAGTCATGTCGTAGGCGTGGGCGCTGACGCCCAGCTGGCGGTTGACCACCTTGTTCAGGAAGGTCAGCTGCTCCAGCGGCGAGATCTTCAGCGATGAGGAGATCCACGACAAGGTCAGTCCGTCATGTTCCGCATCGCCCGCGACGTTGGCGTTCCCGTACTTGAATTTGCTGGTGTAAGCGGCGAAGCGCTGCATGCCCAGTTGCTGCGTCACCTGCTGCGAATACCAGACCACCGAGTTCGTCATCCACATGGTGGGATCGGTATCCTGGCGCCAGTCGGCACGCCAATCGACATAGCCTTCGCGGAACGGCAGCTTGGGCGTGCGCTGGTCTTTCAGGATGCCGGCGTCATAGCCCATCAGGCTGATGGCGATCTTGAAGGTCGACGCCGCCGTCACTTGGCGCTGGCAGTCGCCCCGCTGGAACAAGGTCGGGCCGTTGCTGTCGGCCAGCGCCGTGCACACTTCGGTGGCGTGGGCGGCGGAAATAGGGACGAGACTAGCCAGCGCCCCCAATATGATGTGGCGAAAATTCATACAACTCCTTTGGTGGTGTTACGGGTGTTTAGAGCGCGTCCAGTTGCGCAGGCAGGTCGCGCAGGAACGCTTCCCTGGTTCTGGGGCCGGCGGCGGAGCCGGCTTGTTTGTCCGCCAGCACCAGGCGGGAAAAGACCACGGAGCGCCCGTCCTTGGTGGCCCAGCCGACAAACCAGCCGTAGCTGTGTTGCGGGTCGTCGCTGCCGTCGGCCAGCACCGGCGAGGCGGTGCCGGTCTTACCGTGGATTTGCCAGCCGTTCGGCAAGGTGCCCAGTGCGGTGAGGCGGGCGGTCATGTCGTAGGCGTGGGCCGACAGCGGCAACTGCCGGTTGACGACCTTGCGCAGGAAGGCCGTCTGCTCGGCCGCCGATATCTTCAGGCTGGACGCGATCCAGGACATGGCCAGGCCGTTGTCCTTGCCGGCGTCGCCCGAGGCATCCCGGTTGCCGTAGCCGAAGTTGTTCAGATACTGCTGGAAGCGGCGCGCACCGAGACCGGCCGTCACCTGCTGCGCGTACCACACGGTCGAGTTGCGTATCCAGCTGGTCGGATCGGTCGTGGCGCGCCAGTCGGGGTTCCAGTCGATGTAGCCGGGCTTGAACGGCAGGCTGGGGGCATGCTCGTCGCGCAGTATGCCGCTGTCATAGCCCATCAGGCTGACGGCGATGTTGAAGGTGGATGCCGGCGTGACGCGCTCGTCGCAAAGGCCGTCGTGGACCAGCCGCTTGCCGCTGGCGGCATCGACCATTTCCGTGCAGCTGAAGGTGGCTGGCGTTGCCGCCTGCGCCGGGGCGGAGCGGTCGGCCAGCGCGGGCTGGAATAACAGGCTGGTGGCGAAGATGGCCGCCAGGCCGGTGACGGCGGCGCCGCGCGCCCACGGCCCGTGCGGTGCGGCACCCGGTTCGCGGATCAGGCTGATGCGCGCCGCCACCGTGCGGGCGCTGACGCCGCCGAAGGCCAGCGCTGTCTTGACAGGATGCGGCTGCAAGCGCAGCTGCGCCACCAGCGCGGCCGCATACGCCTTGCGCTGCGCCGGCGGACGGTTGCGCAGCACGTCGCGGTCGCAACCAAGTTCCTGCGCCCATGCCAGGTTGTCGCGCAGCAGGCGCATGAAGGGATTGAACCACAGCAGCGTTTGCAGCACGATGCCGGTGCTCATCCATTGCAGGTCGTGACGGCGCAGATGCATGAGTTCGTGTTCGACGATCAGCTGCTGCTGCTCCGGGGCGAAGCTGCGCAGATGGCGCGGCAGCAGCAGGCGCGGGCGGAACCAGCCGAACAGCATCGGCGAGATCGGCGCGTCGACTTCGATGATGGTGAGTGACGGTGCCGGCGTCGCGGCGGCATCCAGCCCGTGGTGCAGGCCCGGTGTGGCCAGGCGCTCGCCGGTGGCGGCCAGGCCGTTCAGCGTGCGGTGCGCTTGCAGCACGCGGCCCGTCGTGTAGGCCAGCCCCAGCAAGTAGAGCGACAGCCAGGCTTGCGCGCCGCCGGTCAGCCAGGCGCGGTAGTCCAGCGCCGCATTGCCGCTGTCGGCCACGGCGGCTGCCGATGCAGGCGTGGCGGCGTGGTCCGGCGCGGCAGGGGCGGCCAGCATGGTCTCGGGGAGTTCAATCGGGGGAAGCAGGCGCAGGCGCTCGCTGTGCGGCAGCAGGATGACCAGGAAGGTCGCGATGATGGTCATCTGGCCCAGCAGCCAGGTGGAGCGCTGCACGGCGACCTGGGGCAGGTAGCGGCGGCAAGCGGCGGTCAAGGCCCACACCACCAGGCCGGCGGCGACGCAGCCCAGGCTGGCAAGCAGGAAACGGAAAATCACGAAGGTGGAAATGGCCATGCGACGCCTCTATGCGACAGATGTCACGCATTATGTGACACGTGTCGCAAGACGTCAAGAACCTTTGTTGCCCGGGGTGCTCAGCCGATGAAGGAGTCGAATTGCAGGTCGAACTCTTGCAGCGCCTTCTGGGCGTTCTGCATCTTCTTGCGGAACTCGGGGCCGCGTTGCAGCGCCAGGCCGACCGCCAGCACGTCGATCACCACCAGGTAGGCCAGGCGCGCCGAGATCGGCGTGTAGGGATCGATGTTGAAGATCAGGTCGATCGGGATCAGCACCGTCGCCAGGTCCGCCAGCGGCGTGCCGGACGGCGCCAGCACGATCACGTCGGCGCCGCCGCGGCGGGCCAGCTTGATCGAGCGCACCAGCGACGGGCTGTTGCCGCGCTGCGAAATCGCCACCACGGCGTCGCCGGTGCGCAGCAGGGCGGCGGCGATGCTGTGGATGTGCGGGTCGGCGTAGGCCACCGTCGGCACGCCGGAACGGAAGAACTTGTGCTGCGCATCCGCCGCCACGATGCCGGAGGTGCCCTGGCCGTAGAACTCGATCTTGTTGGCCTTGGACAGGATGTCGAGCGCCTTCTGGATCGCTTCCGGGTCGAGGTTGTTGCGCAGGTCCAGCAGCGTGTTGATCGAGCGGCTGCAGATCTTGTTGACCAGGTCTGCGGCCAGATCGTCCTGGGTCGGCTGCTCGTTCAGGCCGGGCAGGGCCAGCGCCAGGCCTTGCGCCAGCTTGAGCTTGAACTCATGCCAGCCGTCGTAGCCCAGCGTGCGGCAAAAACGCACCACGGTCGGCTCGGACACCTGGGCGCTCTTGGCGAGCGCCGTGATGTTCTGGCTGACCGTCTGGCCCGGATGATCGAGTACGGCCAGCGCGACCTTGCGCTCCGATTTGGAGAGCGAGTCGAGCTGGGTGCGGATGGAGTCTAAAAGCATTTAATCCTCAGGCAAAGCTTCTTCGCGCCACTGCAGGCCATCGCGGCCGATCAGTGCCGATGCGGCGGCAGGGCCCCAGGTGCCGGAGGCGTAGGGAATCGGGAAGCTGTCGTCCGCTTCCCAGTTGTTCAGGATAGGCTCGACCCATTCCCACGCCGCTTCCAGTTCGTCGCCGCGCATGAACAAGGTCAGCTGGCCGCGCAGCACGTCGAGCAGCAGGCGCTCGTAAGCATCCATGCGCGGCGATTTGAACGACTCGCGGAAGTCCAGTTCCAGCTCGGCCTGCTTCAGGCGCATGCCGTCGCCCGGCGTCTTGGCCATCAGGTTCATGCGCAGGCCTTCGTCCGGCTGCAAACGAATGACCAGCGAGTTGGGCTGGAAGCTGTTGGTCGGCTGCGCGAAGATCGAATGCGGGATCTGCTTGAAGCGCACGACGATCTCGGCCAGGCCGTCGGCCATGCGCTTGCCGGTACGCAGGTAGAACGGCACGCCGGCCCAGCGCCAGGTATCGATTTCCGCCTTCATCGCGACGAAGGTCTCGGTGCGCGAATGTTCCGGCGCATCCGGTTCGTCGCGATAGCTCGGCACTGCCTTGCCGTCGACGTGGCCGGCGCGGTACTGGCCGCGCACGATGTTTTGCGCCAGCGTGGTCGGGGTGAATTTTTTCAGCGAACGCAGCACCTGCAGTTTCGCATCGCGCACGGCGTCCGGAGCGATCGAGGTCGGCGGTTCCATGGCGACGATACACAGCAGTTGCAGCAGGTGGTTTTGCAGCATGTCGCGCAGCGCGCCCGAGGTGTCGTAGTAGCCCATGCGGTTGCCCACGCCCAGCTTCTCGGCGATGGTGATCTGCACGTCGGAGATCCATTCGCGGCGCCACAGCGGTTCGAACAGGATGTTACCGAAGCGCAGGGCCAGCAGATTCTGCACGGTCTCCTTGCCCAGGTAGTGGTCGATACGGTAGATCTGCGATTCCTCGAAGACCTTGCCCACTTCGGCGTTGATCTGCTTGGCCGAGGCCAGGTCGCGGCCCAGCGGTTTTTCCAGCACCACGCGCGAGTTCTTCGTCACCAGGCCGTTGGTCTTCAGGTTCTCGCAGATCTGCGAGAAGATCGCCGGCGGCGTCGCCAGGTAGTAGACCTTGGTGATGGCGTCGTCCTTGCGCAGCGCCTCGACCAGCGACTTGTAGCTGTCGGAGTCGGTGGCGTTGAGCGACACATACACGATGCGGGCGGTGAACTTGGCCCAGGCGGCCGGCGTGACGGCCGGCGACTTGATGTGCGGTTTGGACGTGGTCTCTACCGTGTTGAGGAAGTCTTGCTGGCTGGCGTCGGCGCGGCCGACGCAGATGATGCGGGCGGTGGCCGGCAAGTCGTTGGCCACGTCGCGGGCGTACATCGCGGGCAGCAATTTGCGCATCGCCAGATCGCCGCTGCCGCCAAACAGAACCAGGTCAAAATCGGTAAGAGCCATAATTATTCGCAGTATGTAGAGTGCTGAAAGAGGGATGTCTAGTCGTGACCGTAAATTTACTACGCAAATTATCGTTTTGCAAGAAAATTTACTACAAATGCTGCGGTTGCAGCATATAGTTTATTCGATATACGCAGGCTCCGTGCGGCCGGCCACATCGACGCTGATCGCCAGCAGCTTGCCGCTGAGCGGATATTGCGCCAGTTCGGGCGCCGGACGGGCGCCGGCGCTGGTGACGTACAGCGTGCGCAGGTCGGCGCCGCCGAAGGCCATCATGGTCGGGCAGCGCACCGGCAGCGCGATCTCGCCGATCAATTCGCCGGACGGCGACAGCTTGGCCAGGCGCGCGCCTTCGAACATCGCCACCCAGTAATTGCCTTCGCTGTCGACGGCGGCGCCGTCGGGACGGCCGCCGTAGTTGTTCTCCTTGTCCATCGAGAACTGGTGCAGCAGGCGCTGGTTGGAAGCGAGTCCGGTGGCGACGTCGAAGTCCAGCTTGGTGACGCGGTGGGCGCTGGTGTCGGCGTGGTACATGGCCGTGTAGTCCGGGCTGAAACCGAGGCCGTTGGAGTTGGTCATGCCGCCCGACCAGGCCTTGCGGATCGCGCCTTTTTCGAGCACGAACATCTCGGCGGCCGGCTTGTCGCGCGGCTCGTAGATGGTGCCGACCCAGAAGCGTCCGGCGCCGTCGACGTGGCCGTCGTTGAAGCGGGTGATGGCGGTGTCGTAGGGCGCGGCGGCGATTTCGGTCAGGCGGACTTCATCGCTGCCGGTGTCCAGGTGCGCGAAGCCGCTGCGCATGGCGACCACCAGGCCGCCCTGGTCGCTGATGGCCAGCGTGGCAGGTTCGCTGGAGAGCTTCCACGAACGGTGCGCGCCGCTGGCCGGATCGAGGCGGTGCACGGTGAAGGCGGGGATGTCGACCCAGTACAGCGCCTGCTCCTGCGCGTGCCACAGCGGGCACTCGCCGGTTTGCATGACGGCGTCGTAGGCTACTTCGATGTGTGGTGTGCTCATGGTCTTAGATGTGCTGTGCGGCTTTGGCCATGATGATCAGGCCATTGGTGGAGCTGTCGTGGCGTTCCGGCTGGATGTCGCCGGTCAGCTCCGCGTGGATGTTCTTGGCCAGGACCTTGCCCAGCTCCACGCCCCATTGGTCGAAGCTGTTGACGTCCCAGATCACGCCCTGCACAAAGGTCTTGTGCTCGTACAGCGCGATCAGCGCGCCCAGCGTGGACGGCGTCAGCTGGTCCATCAGGATGGTGTTGGACGGACGGTTGCCGGGGAAGGTCTTGTGCGGCACCAGTTCGTCGATCTCGGCTTCGCTCAGCTTCTGCGCGGTCAGGTCGGCGCGCACTTCGCCGGCGGTCTTGCCGGTCATGAAGGCTTCCGATTGCGCGAAGCAGTTGGCCAGCAGCGAATCGTGATGGCCCGGCAGGTCGTGCGTGGCGCGCAGCGCGGCGATGAAGTCGATCGGCGTGACGTCGGTGCCCTGGTGCAGCAGCTGGAAGTAAGCGTGTTGCGCATTGGTGCCGCACTCGCCCCACACCACCGGACAGGTCGGCGTATCGACTTCGGCGCCGGCACGCGTGACGCGCTTGCCGTTGCTCTCCATATCCAGCTGTTGCAGGTAGGCCGGGAAGCGGCTCAGGTCTTGATGGTAGGGCGCGATCGACAGCGAGCCGGCGTTCAGGAACTGGCGGTTCCAGAAGCCTATCATCGCCAGCAGCACCGGCATGTTCTGCTCCAGCGGCGCGGTGCGGAAGTGTTCGTCCATCGCGTGCGCGCCGTCCAGGAAGGCCCTGAAGTAGCCGAAGCCCACCGCCAGCGCCACCGCCAGGCCGATCGCCGACCATACCGAATAACGGCCGCCGACCCAATCCCAGAACGGGAACATATTGGCCGGATCGATGCCGAAGGCCTGCACCGCCGCGGTGTTGGTGGAGACGGCGACGAAGTGGTGCGCCAGGTCTTCTTCCTTGGCCGTTTGCAGGAACCAGGTGCGGGCGGTGCCGGCGTTGAGCATGGTCTCGGCGGTGACGAAGGTCTTGGAGGCGACGATGAACAGCGTGGTCTCCGGGTTGACCTGCGCCAGCGCGGCGTCCATGTCATGGCCGTCGACGTTGGAGACGAAGTGCATCTTCAAGCGAGGGTGGGCGTACGAGCGCAGCGCCAGCACGGCCATCTTCGGTCCCAGGTCCGAGCCGCCGATGCCGATGTTGACGACGTCGGTGATCGGCTTGCCGGTGTGGCCCAGCCATGCGCCGCTGCGTACGCGGTCGGTGAAGCCCTTGATCTGGTCCAGCACCGCGTGCACGTCGTGGGCGATGTCCTGGCCGTCGACGGTCAGCGCCTTGCCGCGCGGCATACGCAGGGCCGTGTGCAGCACTGCGCGATGTTCGGTAAGATTGATCTTTTCGCCGCCCAGCATGGCGTCGCGCTGGCGCTCCACGCCGCGTTCGCGGGCCAGGTCCAGCAGCAGGCCGATGGTGCCGGCGTCGAGGCGGTTCTTCGAATAATCGAGGAACAGGCCGGCCGCGTCCACCGTCAGTTTGGGGAAGCGCTGCGCGTCGGCGGCGAACAGCTGGCGCAGTTGCCAGTGTTTCGCGTCGGCTGCGTGGGATGCAAGGGCTTGGAAGCAGGAAGTGGAGGTCAGTGCTGGCTGGCGCATAATTGGTGGCGTCGTTAAGTCTGAGGGAGGGGATGCGTGAATGATACATGAAAAAGAGGTAAATTCACTACGGTTCCGTTAAAACTCTGCTTTCCGGGCTGCGCAGGGTGGGCGGCCAACAACCCCGGACGCGGGCGGGATAATAAAAGTAGGCTGAATTCGAAATTTTGTAGTAAAATTTCACGGAATTCATTCATAAGGAACGATCATGGCGTTGCATCCAGTCCTAGAAACCGTCACCGCACGCATCATCCAGCGCAGCAAGCCGTCGCGCGGCGCGTATCTGGCCCATCTTGAGGCCGCCCGCGTCAAAGGCGTCCAGCGCGGCGCGCTGGCCTGCACCAACCTGGCCCACGGCTTTGCCGCTTTCCCCGCCAACGACAAGCTGTCGCTGAAGGAACTCAAGAAGCCATCGGTGGCGATCGTCTCGGCCTACAACGACATGCTGTCGGCCCACCAGCCGTTCGAAGGCTACCCTGCGCTGATCAAGGATGCGGTGCGCGAAGTCGGCGCGGTCGCCCAGTTCGCCGGCGGCACGCCCGCCATGTGCGACGGCGTCACGCAAGGCCAGCCGGGCATGGAGCTGTCGCTGTTCTCGCGCGACGCCATCGCCATGTCGACCGCCATCGCGCTGTCGCACAATATGTTCGACTCCGCCGTCTACCTGGGCGTGTGCGACAAGATTGTACCGGGCCTGCTGATCGGCGCGCTGCACTTCGGCCACCTGCCGGCGGTGTTCGTGCCGGCCGGGCCGATGACCACCGGCCTGTCCAACTCCGAGAAAGCCAAGATCCGCCAGCTGTACGCGCAGGGCAAAGTCGGCCGCGCCGAATTGCTGGAAGGCGAATCGCAGTCCTACCACAGCGCCGGCACCTGCACCTTCTACGGCACCGCCAACAGCAACCAGATGCTGATGGAAGTGATGGGCCTGCATCTGCCGGGCGCCGCCTTCATCACCCCGAACACGCCGCTGCGCGACGAACTGACCAAGGCTGCCGCCCAGCGCGCCGCCGTCATCACCGCGCAATCGAAGGAATACCTGCCGGTCGGCCACGTGGTCGATGAGAAGTCCATCGTCAACGCCATCGTCGCGCTGCTGACCACCGGCGGCTCGACCAACCACACGCTGCACCTGGTGGCCATCGCCAAGGCGGCCGGCATCGTCATCGACTGGAATGACTTCGACGAGCTGTCGAAAGTGGTGCCGCTGCTGACGCGCATCTACCCGAACGGCAACGCCGACGTGAACCACTTCCACGCCGCCGGCGGCACCGGCTTCGTCATCCGCGAACTGCTGGACGGCGGCCTGCTGCACGACGACGTCACCACCGTGCTGGGCAAGGGCCTGCGCGCGCACTGCGCCGAGCCTTTCCTGGGCGAGGGCGGCAAGGGCGTTATCTGGAAAGATTCGCCGACCGAGTCGGGCGACGAAGCGGTGCTGCGCAAGATCACCGCGCCGTTCTCGCCGGACGGCGGCACCGTGCTGGTACAGGGCAACCTGGGCCGCGCCGTGATGAAGGTATCGGCCGTCAAGCCCGAGCATCAGACGGTGGAAGCGCCGGCGCTGGTGTTCAACTCGCAGGAAGATTTCATGGACGCCTACAAGGCCGGCCAGCTTGATCGCGACTTCGTCGCCGTGCTGCGCTTCCAGGGCCCGCGCGCCAACGGCATGCCGGAACTGCACGCGCTGACCCCGGCGCTGGCCAACCTGCAGGACGCCGGCCGCCATGTGGCGCTGGTGACGGACGGCCGCATGTCGGGCGCGTCGGGCAAGGTGCCGGCGGCGATCCACGTGTCGCCGGAGATCCTGGCCGGCGGTCCGCTGGGCCTGGTGCGTGATGGCGACATCATCCGCGTTTGCGCTCGCACCGGTACGCTGGAGGCGCTGGTTGAATCGAGCGTGTGGCATTCGCGCTCGCTGGCCACGGCCGACCTGACGCCGAACGGCGTGGGCATGGGTCGCGAGCTGTTCGCCATGTTCCGCAACAGCGTGTGCGAAGCGGAGAAGGGCGCGACCACGTTCCCGCTGCCGTCGCCGATTCCTACCACGGTGGGCTTGCATGACAAAGACCCGGTCGGCAACACCATGCCTGGTTCCGATGAAGATTACTCGATGAAGAAAGATGCGTAAATCATGACCATGACTCTGCTCGACATTATGCGTACCTCGGCCGTGATCCCTGTGATCGCGATTGACGAACCTGAACATGCAGTACCGCTGGCGCGCGCGCTGGTGGCTGGCGGCATTCGCGTGCTGGAAGTCACGCTGCGCACCAAGCACGGCCTGGGCGCGATCAAGGCCATGTCGGCGGTGGAAGGCGCCATTGTCGGCGTCGGCACCTTGACGCAGCCGGAGGAGTTTGCTGCCGCGCGCGATGCGGGCGCGGTGTTCGGCGTGTCGCCGGGCTTGACTGCGGCGCTGATCGCCGCCGCCAAGAGCAGCGGCCTGCCGCTGCTGCCGGGCGTGATGACGCCGTCGGAAGTGATGGCTGCGCGTGAGCAGGGCTTCCGTCAGTTGAAGCTGTTCCCGGCGGTGCCGGCGGGCGGCATCGGCATGTTGAACGCGATCGGCGGTCCGCTGCCGGACGTGATGTTCTGCCCGACCGGCGGCATCTCGCAGGAGACCGCGTCGCAGTTCCTGGCGCTGAAGAACGTCGCCTGCGTAGGCGGCTCGTGGCTGACGCCGAAGGACGCCATCGCCGCCGGCGACTGGGACCGCATCACCGACCTGGCCAAGGCGGCTAGCGGTTTGCGTTAAGCAGATAAAAAAACGGCGCCTAAGGCGCCGTTTTTTTTTGACTGTCAATGTCGAGCAGGGAAAGCTCTTCTCTGATAACTTTTCTGAGTGATGCTGCCGTGAGAGGCTTGTTGCGATCGGTCGTCGTATTCATTGCAGCTCGGAGTGCGGTGTTGATCATCGTTTGATAGCCAGTTCCCTGCGCTTCTGCCTGATTGCGAAAATGTTGTATCACATCGTCGTCAAGCATGATGGTAATGCGGGTTTTACCCGTCGCTGCGATGACGGCACCGCGTTTTCCCTTGCTGAAATCGTATTCTTTACGCATCGTATTGCTCCGCTTCGCCTTTGCTTGCCTTGACCGGGGCAAACTCGACATCTATATAGGGGGTATGCATATCCTATACATATAACGTCAAGCGAGGCGTGTGCCTTGATGTTGCACAGCCTCGGGGCAATCAACGGTTGGGATTCAGGCAGAACAGGCCCGCCTTGGCCGCGAGTTCCAGGATCGGCGCCGCTTTTTCCTTGTTGCTGAAGTAGAGGATGTTGGTGTCATCCCAGCCCGCCGCGTAGATGCAGCCCAGTTCCGGCAGGATGATGAACTGCGACGGCACGCCGTAGTCGTTGAAGCGCGACTGGCGCAGGAAGCCTTCGCGGTCGGTGTAGCGCTTCAGCACCAGCTTGGCCTTGGCCGGCCAGCGGCCGCGGTAGCGCAGCGTGTAGACCGGCGTCAGGTCGAACAAGGCCGCCCAGTGCTGCTCGAACTTCTTGTTGCGGCGTACGCGTTCCTCGCCCTCGAAGCAGTCCAGCAGATCCCACTCGCTCTCGTCGTCCAGCCAGTGGTCGAACACGGAAATCGCCAGGCGCTCCATGCCGCCATCCGAGTCCAGCTCGCGGATTTGCTTCAATTGCGGGAACTGCCGATCGATTTCGGCAGTGACGTTCGCGTCAACGCGAGACAGCATCTTCATATACTTCTTTCATTGGTGACTGGGTCTACAGCGCCGAAGTATATACGTTCAGCCGCCCAACACAAATGTGGCGAGGTATTTCGCGGGCACCGTCACCTCATACAGCGCGCCGGAGAGGGCCGCGACGATCAGCGTTGCGGCCGCGAAGCCGGAGACCATCAGCAGCGTCGTGGCGATGCGCATCGCCCCAGTGCCCAGGCGATCATGCGCCAGCCAGCGTAGCGCCCGGGCCAGATGGACTGTGATCGCCAGCACGGCGAAGAAGTAGTAGGGCATGAAGAAGTAACGATACGGCAGCACATGCATGCCGGCGGCGGCATAGTAGACGTTCGTATCGAGCCCGAACTTCATGCGCCCGGCCAGCACCGCCCCCACATGCGCCAGCAGGAAGAACGCCAGGTACAGCCCTGAGCCGAGTTGCAGCAGGTCGAGTCCCTGATGCCGGTCGCGCCAGCGGCGGCGGACGAAGGTCAGGCCGCTGGCGACCTGGCTCGCCACACATAGCAGCAGGATGATTTCAACCACCCGGTTGCGGTACACCGCGCGAAACGTCTCCATGAAGTGGATGTGGGCCTCCACGCTGCCGATCGCCAGCAAGTGGTTGAACAGATGTAGCGTCAAAAAAGCGCCGAGTACACAGGCGCCTGCGCGATGCAGCTTGTGCAGCATGGGGCTTACGCGACGCGGTCGCGCAGCCGCATGCGCAGGCCGACCGGCGACATCGTAAAGGCCATCAACTCTTCCGGTTCCTCGCCGTCCACCGTGTCCAACGAGGCGATGTCGAAGCTGCTGAGCACCATGGCGCTGGCCAGCTTGATCTCCAGCAGCGCCAGGTAGCGCCCGGGGCAGGTGCGCACGCCGGAGCCGAATGGCATCGACACATGCTTGTCCATCGCGCCGTCGCCTTTTTTCAGCCAGCGATCGGGATCGAACTGGTCGGCCTGCGGCACGTGGCTTTCGCTGACGCTGTCATGGCGCATCACGCACCACACCAGGCCACCCTTGGGGATCTGCACATCGCCGATCACACTGTCGCGCAGCGCTTCCAGCGGCATGAAGGGCGCCACCGGCTTCAGGCGCATCGCTTCCTGGGCGCAGGCGTCGAGGTAGTCCAGGCCATCCATCTGCTCGATGTTGAACGCGGCCGGATCGGGGGCGACGCGCAGCACCTCTTCGCGCGCCTTGCGCATCGCGGCCGGATTCTGTTGCAGCAGGTAGAGCATCCACGCCAGCGTGTTGCTGGTGGTGTCCTCGCCCGCCAGCAGCATGGTGGTGACGTTGCCCGCCACGGCGACATCGTCGACACCGCTGTCGCCTTCGTCGGCGGCGCAGATCATCGCCTCCAGCAGGTTGGCGGGATGCTCGCGCCGCTGCGGTTCGGCGGCCAGGCGGGCGCGCGCGACGGCGATCAGTTCATCGACCGCCTTGTCGACTGCGCGCAGGCTTTTGTCCAGGCGGCGGTCGTGCGGTAACTTGATGTAGCGCCAGTAAGGGAACACCGCGAACGAGCGGCGCGACACTTCCGGCAGGATGACGTCCATGTGGCGCTGGATGACGTCCTCGCCACCGTCGATGGTGTTGACCTCGGAGCCGAACGCCAGGCCGGCGATCACGTCGACGCTGAAGCGTTTCAGGTCCTCGGTCAGGTCGATGGCGCTGCCGTCTCGCGCCGCCTGGCGCCAGCGCCGTTGCAGGCGCAGGCCGACCGATACCAGCGAAGGGAAGTAGGCCTTCACCGCGTGCGGCGCCAGCGCCGTCATCACCATGCGGCGCTGGTTGCGCCAGGCCGCGCCTTCGGCCAGGAACACGCCGGGACGGCCGCCCATTTCGTTCGATACCTCGGCCGTGATGGACGGGCGGCGGAAGCCGTCGGGGCGGTCGCGCAGCGCGGCGTTGACCAGGTCGTGCCCGGCCAGCACCACCATCGGCGTGCTGCCGATGTAGATCTTGAACATGGGGCCATAGCGCTTGCTCCACTCCTCCACGCTGCGGTGGATGTGCCGCAGCTCCATGTTCGGCAGGTTGCCCAGCAGCGGCCATGGGCGCGGACCTGGCAGGCTTTCCACGGTGCGCAGGTGGGTGGCGGCGGGGGAGGTGATCGTATTCTCCATGTCTGCTTCCTCTCGTTATGATGGCCTCATGATGCCGCGTCGCCGCCGGCGCGTATTGAACGTTTGCGACAGCTTTGGTATAAACTTTGCAAATGTCCGACACCGAGCCATCCCTGACGCGCCTGATCGTGCCGCCCTTTGCGCTGGCCTCCTGCGTGCGCGCCTACATCACGCGCAGCACGGTGGAAGCTCCGCTGACCGATCCGGCCGACCGCTTCAATCACTTCCCGGCCACGCCGCATTGCTCGATCACCTGGTTCATCGAAGGCGAGGCCGAGGTGGTCGAGCCGCCGGGCATGCCCAAGACCGAAATCCGCGCCGTGTTCGTCGGCCCGCAGACGCGGCCGATGATTACCTACAATCCCGGCGCGGTGCGGATATTGATGGTGATGTTTTATCCGCAAGCTATGCACGCGCTGAGCGGCATCGACGTGCCGGCCTGGGTCAACCGCTGGGATGACGCCGGGACTGTGCTGGGGCCGGAGTGGGCCGCGATGTCCGACGCGGTGCTGGCCGCGCCCGACGACGTTGCGCGGCTGGCGGTGCTGGAAGCGTTCCTGACGCCGCGCTGGCAGGCTGCGCGCCCCGGCGGCGCGGGCGCTACGGCGGGCGACTGGGTGCGCCACCTGGCGTGGCAGGTGGCCGATACGGCGCTGGGGCGCGGCGTGCGCAGCATCGAGCGCCACATCAAGGCGCGCGCCGGCCAGCCTATGCGCAAGCTGCTGCGCTTGCAGCGCGCCGAGCAGTCGTTCTTCGACGCCCGCGACGAGTTCCTGGCGGGGCGGGTGGTGTGGTCCGACGTGGCCGCGCGCGGCGGCTATTCCGACCAGGCGCACTTCTGCCGCGAGGCGCGCGAGATCACCGGCCACAGTCCGCACGAACTGGCCCGCATCATGAAATCCGAAGACGAAAGCTACTGGATCTACCGCATCTGGACCTAGCGCAGCGTGCCGCCCCAGGCGGCGGGATCGATGTCGGCGATGGTTTGGGTGAAGGTCCAGATATGGCCGCCGGGATCGGCCACCGAATACTGCCGCTCGCCGAACGGATAGCCGGTCGGCGGGCTGAGCGAACGGGCGCGGGCCGCCATGGCGCGCTTGTAGTGCTGATCGATGTCGGTGATGCGCACCATGATCGAGTGGCAGGGATGCGGGCAGGGCGGCGCCGGCGCGGGACGCTGCGCGACCACCACCGCGCCGGCGCCGCCGTCGATGTCGAGCTGGATGCGATGGTCGCCGATGCGCAGCCGCTCGCTGAAGCCGAACGCGCCGCACAGCCACTCGGCCGCCAGCGCCACGTCGGGATAGTGCAGCACCGGTATCACCAGCACCGCCTGGATCGAACGGTTGGGCGCCAGCGGCGTCATAAAGTGCCTCCGCAGGCGCCGCGCACCAGCGGGAATTCGATGCGCTTCAGCGCGCCGTTGCGCTGGCCTTCGATGCTGGCGCGCAGCGTGGACGGCGCCTCGTAGCGGTAGATCACGCGCTGCGGAAAATCGTGCTCCAGGTTTTCAAACACCACTTCCGTGGCGCTCTGCACGATGGCGCGGAAGCTGGCGGGCGGCTTGCCGGCCGGCTGCGCATGGAACACGGCCTTGCCGTCGCCGCCGTCGGCGATGCGCATGAATTCGTACGTGACCAGCTTGCCGCCCCGGATGGTGCGGCCCATGCCCAGCATGGAGCCGGCGGCGGGCAAGGTCCATTGCTCGCCCGATCCGGCCTCGCCGGCGGGATCGACCCAGCAGCCGCTGAGCCAGGACAGCTGCTCCAGCGGCGCCGCGTGGACGGAGCACAGCGCGCCACAGGCTGCCAGTAAAACGGTCATGTTGCGCATGCGGATCCTCGTTGTGGTGGATGGTCAAGCCGGCAGCATGGATTCGATGCGGTTGCGGCCGTTGCGCTTGGCCAGGTAGAGCGCGCGGTCGGCGGCGCCGATCAGCGTTTCGATCTCGACCGCCGTGTCGACCTTCTGCGTGGCGATGCCGATGCTGACCGTGATTTGCGGCAGCTCGCCGTTGTTGCGCTCGTGCGGGATGGCCAGCTCCTGCGCGCGGGCGCGGATCGCCTCGGCCATCACGGTGGCCTGCTCGACGTCGGTCTCGGGCAGCACCATCGCGAACTCCTCGCCGCCGTAGCGCGCCATCAGGTCGCACGGGCGCTTGAGCATGCCCGCCAGCGCGGCCGCCACCTGGATCAGGCACTGGTCGCCCTTCTGGTGGCCGTAGTGGTCGTTGTAGGCCTTGAAGTGGTCGATGTCTATCATCAGCAGCGACAGCGGCGTGCCGCCCCGCTTGGCGCGGCGGTGCTCCTTTTCCATGGCGACGTCGAAGTGGCGGCGGTTGGCGATGCCGGTCAGGCCGTCGGCGAAGGTCTGTGAGCGCAGCACCATGGCTTGCTCGCGCAGCAGCTTCTCGCGGCCGACGGCGATGCTGACGTCGTTAATCTGGATCAGGCAGTGGCGCGGCGCGCCCTCGACCGCGATCGGTGTCACTTCCACCGCCTGCTGGATGCGCTCGTTGCGGGCGGCCGTCACCGGGCTGGCGTGCAGCACGAACGGCGCTTTGTTGAGCGTCTGCGACAGCAGCGAGGGGAAGTTGTTGTACAGCGCCTGCTGGATGGCGGCCTCCATGCGGCCGCCGCGCAGGCCGGGGCAGACGGTGAAGAAATCGGCGCCGATCACCTTGTCATGGCCCAGGCCGGAATGCTTGATCATCCACGAATTCCACAGCACCACGCGGCGTTCGTTGTCGAGCACGATGGCGCCCAGGTTCACCGCGCACAGCACGCTGTGCAGCAGGTGCAGGCGGTGGGCTTCGTTCACGGGATTCATCATGCCTGGCCCATGGCGCGGGCGATGTACAGGTTGATCTGCTCCTTCAGGTCGTGCAGCGCCGAGATGTCCAGCACGAAGGCGACGTAGCCGTGGATCTGGTGCTTCTCCAGCACGAAATCGATGTGCAGCATCAGCACCACGGTGTCGTGCCGGCTGCCGGAGGCGATCAGGATTTCATCGCTGGTGCCGATGTGGTACTCCGGCAGCGAGCCGTGCAGCTCGCGCTGGAAGATGTTGGCCAGCGTGCCGACGCAGGAGTTGAGGATGATGTTGCCGATCTCGCACATGGCTTCCTGCTCCATCTCGGTCAGCTCCTTGAGCGGCACCGACTCGCCCACCATCAGGCGCACGATCTCCAGGCTTTTATCCTCGGGGAACATGAGGATGGCCTCGGTCGAGAAGGCGCCCTCGTAGTGCTGGCTGACGCCGCAGATGGCGCCGGCCTCGGGCGCCTTGCCGTCGAGCAGGCGGGCGGCGTCGGTGCGGTTGATGAAGCTCACCGACGGCACCGACATGCGCACCGTTTCGTTGACGATGGCGCTCATCGACGCCGCCGCCTGGCCGACGCCGATGTTGAAGATCTCGATCAGCGCATCGGTTTCCAGTTCGGACAGGGAGAACATGATCACGCCGCCTCCAGCGCGGCCAGCAGCTGCGCGATGCGCGCCTCGGTGATCGGCTTTTCCATGAAGCCGATGCCCAGCTGGGCCGCGCGCTCGCGCGTGGCCGTCTGCACATTGGCCGTCAGCAGCGAGATCGGCACGGCGGGGAATTCCTGGCGCAGCTGCTCGGCGGCGGCGATGCCGCCCATGCCGGGCATGTTGACGTCCATCAGGATCAGGTCGGGCGGCGTGGCGCGCGCCTTGACCAGCGATTCCTCGCCGGTGCCGGCCTCCTCGACGATCCAGTCGGCGTGCAGGCCGGCGATGTACTGCCGCGCCATCATGCGCGAAACACGGCTGTCATCGACAATCAAGACTGTTTTGGCTGGCGTCATGTCTCATCCCCGGGGATCGTTTTTGGACCTGCGTGCACTTCATTCTCGCATATCCGGCCGCATCGCTGGCAAGCATCGTTGCATAGACGCAGCGCTTGTGCCAGTCTGCGACACCGGCGTCCGCGTGGTGTTGTCTGAGCGCAATTTTTGGCTGAAAACGGTGGCGGACGGGGGCGATCCGTTAAAATAGCGGGATTGAATTCCCCTCTCTTATAGAAACATCATGACCCAAGACGAACTGAAACAAGCCGTAGCCCGCGCCGCCATCGATTACGTGGTGGACAACGAGATCATCGGCGTCGGCACCGGCTCCACCGCCAACTTCTTCATCGACGAGCTGGCCAAGATCAAGCACCGCATCAAGGGCGCCGTGGCCTCGTCGGAAGCGACCGCGGCCCGCCTGCGCGGCCACGGCATCGAAGTGTTCGACCTGAACGACGTGCCGGCCATCGCCGTCTACATCGACGGCGCCGATGAAATCACCAATACCGGCGCCATGATCAAGGGCGGCGGCGCGGCGCTGACGCGCGAGAAGATTGTCGCCTCGGTGTCCGGCCAGTTCGTCTGCATCGCCGACGGTTCCAAGCTGGTCGACGTGATGGGCAAGTTCCCGCTGCCGGTGGAAGTGCTGCCGATGGCGCGCGCCTCGGTCACGCGCGCGCTGGCCGCCATCGGCGGCACGCCGAAGCTGCGCCTGAAGGCCGGCACCGACGAAGCGTTCATCACCGACAACGGCGGCATGATCATCGATGTCGCCGGCTTGTCGATCACCGATCCGGTGGCGCTGGAGCAGCAGATCAACCAGATCGTCGGCGTGATCGCGGTCGGCCTGTTCGCCGCGCGCGGCGCCAACGTCTGCCTGCTGGGCATGGCGGACGGCGTCAAGACCCTGAAGTTCTAAGCGCTGTCCACCTTACCCGGGCTTCCATGAAACGCTCCTTGATCCTCCTGCTGTGCGGCACGTCCTTGCTTAACGCCTGTTCGCTGCTGCCCGCTTCCATGGGCAAGGCGCGCGAGGAAGCGGCGCCGCCGCGCAAGCCGGCGCCGCGCACCACGGCCGACGATGGCACGCCGATCAGCTACAACGACGGCGTCGAAATCCAGAAAGTGCCATTCCGCGCCGGCGTCTCGTCGGCAACGGTGGAGAAACTGGCCAAGCAGCAGGGCTGCAAGGGCGGCTGGGGGGCGGGCTTGGTGAGCGAACCGGGACCGGTCGAGGTGTATCGCATGACTTGCGAAAACGGCAAAGTTTTCATGGCAAGATGCGAGTTAAAGCAGTGTAAAGCGATGTGAGGTACTACACACCGGCGGCAGGCGCCGCCGGCGTTGTCCGGATTTACTCGGTCGGCGGCACGTAGCCCATGGCCGCGTCGGCGCCGTCGCCGAAGAAGTGTTTCTCCATCTGCGTCGCCAGGTATTTGCGGGCGCGCTGATCGGCCAGGTTCAGACGGTTCTCGTTGACCAGCATGGTCTGGTGCTTCAGCCAGGCAGCCCAGGCTTCCTTCGAAACCGATTCATAGATCTTCTTACCCAGTTCGCCCGGATACGGCGGGAAGTCCAGACCTTCGGCTTCTTTGTTGAGTTTGATGCATTGAACGGTGCGGGCCATCTGTGTTGCTCCTAAAGCGGTATGTAAAACGACATTATAAGGTCTTAATCAAAACCTGGGACTTGCGCTGCCAGTTGTACATGCGCTGGCGGTCCTTGGGCAGGGCGTCCACGGTGACGGGCACGAAGCCGCGCTTCTGGAACCAGTGCGAGGTGCGGGTGGTCAGCACGAACAGCTTTTGCACGCCGATGGCGCGCGCGCGGTTCTCCATGTGCTTGAGGATGCGCTCGCCGTCGCCCTGGGCCTGGACTTCCGGGTTGACCGTCAAACATGCCATTTCGGCCATTTTCTGTTCCGGGAACGGATACAGCGCGGCGCAACCGAAGATCACGCCATCGTGCTCGATGACGGAGAAGTAGTCGATCTCGCGCTCGATCAGCTCGCGGCCGCGCTTGACCAGCGTGCCGTCGGCCTCCAGCGGTTCGATCAGCTTGATGATGCCGCCGACGTCCTCGATGGTGGCCTGGCGCAGCGATTCCAGGTTCTCGTGCGAGATCATGGTGCCGACGCCATCGTGGGTGAACAGCTCCAGCAGCGCCGAGCCGTCCATGCTGAACGAGACGATGTGCGAGCGTTCGACGCCGTTGTCGCAGGCCTTGATGCAGTGCTTCAGGTAGAAGGCGGTGGCGTCCGGCAGGAAGCCGGCCTGCAGCACGGCCTCGGCCTGGTGCGACGACAGTTCGCGGATCTCGGTGCCGCCGGCGTCGGTCATCATGCCGGTCTCGGTGATGAAGATCAGCTTGTCGGCGTGCAGGGCGATGGCGGTGCTGCACGCCACGTCTTCCATGGTCAGGTTGAAGGCTTCGCCGGTCGGCGAGAAGCCCAGCGGCGACAGCAGCACCAGGCCGTCCGAGCCGAGGATGGAGTGGATGGTTTCGGCGTCGACCTTGCGGGTGACGCCGGTCAGCTCCAGGTCCACGCCGTCGATCACGCCCAGCGGACGGGCGGTGATGAAGTTGCCGGAAATGATGCGGATGGCCGCGTTGGACATCGGCGTGTTCGGCAAGCCCTGGCTGAAGGCGGCCTCGATATCGAGGCGCAGCTCGCCGGCGGCTTCCTTGGCGCACTCCATGGCGGCGATGTCGGTGATGCGCACGCCGTTGTGGAAGCGGCCTTCGACGTTACGCAGGGCCAGCTGCTCGGCCACCTGCGGGCGCGAGCCGTAGACCACGGTGACGTTGATGTCGAGCGCGTGCAGCAGCGACAGATCGTGGGCCAGCACTTGCAGCGCGCCGGCGCTCACGAGCTCACCAGGGAAGGCGACCACGAAGGTCTTGCCACGGAAGGCGTGGATGTAAGGCGCGACTGAGCGCAGCCATTGGACGAATTGGGTAGGGTTTTCCATTAGCCGCATTATAATTCGGTGCGCGACTTCCGCGCCAAAACCTTTGTAAAAAACAATGTCAGAAGCCAGCAACAAGTCTAAAGGCGCGTCCAGCACGCCCGCCAGCACGCAGAACCGCCCCTCCCGCACCCCGCAAGCGCCCAACGCCCGGCCAGGGCAGGGCCAGCCACGCCCGCAAGGGGAGGCCCGCCCGCGCAGCGGCGAACCGCGTCCTGCCGGCCAGCCGCGTGCACCGCAGCAGCCGCGCGCCGCACGGCCGCCCCGCGCAGCGCTGCCGGACGGCGAGGGCGGGCTGGTTGCGCCGCCGCGCCGCGAGCCCCGGCCACGCCTGACGCCTGAAGAGCAAGCCGCCCGCGACGCCGAACGCGCCTTCCGCAACCCGCTGCCGCCGATCACCTATCCCGAAGACCTGCCGGTCTCCGGCCGCCGCCACGAAATCGCCGAAGCGCTGCAAAACAGCCAGGTCATCATCGTCTCCGGTGAAACCGGCTCCGGCAAAACCACCCAGCTGCCGAAGATCTGCCTGGAGCTGGGCCGCGGCCAGAAAGGCCTGATCGGCCACACGCAGCCGCGCCGTATCGCCGCCTCGTCCACCGCCAAGCGCATCGCGCAGGAACTGGGTACGCCGCTGGGCGAAACGGTAGGCTTCAAGGTCCGCTTCGCCGACACGCTGACCAAGGGCGCCTCGGTCAAGCTGATGACCGACGGTATCCTGCTGGCCGAAACGCAGACCGACCCGCTGCTGAAGAACTACGACACCATCATCATCGATGAAGCGCACGAACGCAGCCTGAACATCGACTTCCTGCTCGGCTACCTGAAGCAGCTGCTGCCGCGCCGCCCGGACCTGAAGGTGATCATCACCTCCGCGACCATCGACGCCGACCGCTTCTCGCGCCACTTCGGCACGCCGGAAAAACCGGCGCCGGTGATCGAAGTCTCCGGCCGCCTGTACAAAGTGGAAGTGCGCTACCGCCCGATCGAAAGCGATATCGTCAATCCCGCCGTGGCCAACGCCGAAGGCAAGGGCCAGCGCACCGCCGCCGCCCGCGAAAAGCGCGACCTGATGGACGCCGTGGTCGACGGTGTCGACGAACTGGCCCGCCTGGGCTCGGGCGACGTGCTGGTGTTCCTGCCCGGCGAACGCGAAATCCGCGACGCCGCCGAAGCCCTGCGCAAGCACCATCCGCCGCACGTGGAAATCCTGCCGCTGTTCGCCCGCCTGTCGGCCGAAGAGCAGGAGCGCGTGTTCAAGCTGACCAACGCCCGCCGCATCGTCCTGGCCACCAACGTCGCCGAAACCTCGCTGACCGTGCCGGGCATCCGCTACGTGGTGGACGCCGGCCTGGCCCGCGTGAAGCGCTACAGCTACCGCAACAAGGTCGAGCAGCTGCAGATCGAACCGATCGCGCAATCGGCCGCCAACCAGCGCGCCGGCCGTTGCGGCCGCGTGGCCGACGGCGTCTGCATCCGTTTGTACGAAGAGCAGGACTTCCTGCAACGGCCGAAGTTCACCGAGCCGGAAATCCTGCGCTCGTCGCTGGCCTCGGTCATCCTGCGCATGAAGTCCCTGCACCTGACGGACGTGGAGACCTTCCCGTTCATCGAACCGCCGCTGGCCCGCGCCATCGCCGACGGCTACCAGCTGCTGCAAGAGCTGGGCGCGGTCGACGAATACAACCAGCTGACGCCATTGGGCAAGAAGCTGTCCAAGCTGCCGCTGGATCCACGCGTAGGCCGCATGATCCTGGCCGCGCTGGACAACGTCTGCCTGAACGAAGTGCTGATCATCGCGTCCGCGCTGTCGGTGCAGGATCCACGCGACCGCCCGATGGAACACCAGCAGGCGGCCGACGAAGCACACAAGAAGTTCGCCGACGAGAAGTCGGAGTTCCTCAGCTATATCAAGATCTGGAAGTGGTTCGAAAACGCGATTGAGCACAAGAAGACCAATCGCCAGTTGATGGACAACTGCCGCACCAACTTCTTGTCGCAGCTGCGCCTGCGCGAGTGGCGCGACGTGCATTCGCAGTTGCTGACCATCGTGAAGGAGCAGGGCTGGCGCATCAACGAGACGCCGGCCACGTACGAGAACCTGCATCTGGCGCTGTTGACTGGCCTGCTGGGTAATATCGGCTTCAAGGGCGAGGACGAACCGGGCGCCGGCTACCTGGGCGCGCGCGGCATCAAGTTCAACATCTGGCCGGGCTCCTCGCTGCTGAAGAAGCCGGGCAAGTGGATCATGGCGGCCGAACTGGTCGACACCACGCGCCTGTATGCGCGCTGCGTGGCGCAGATCCAGCCGGAGTGGCTGGAAAAGGTCGGCGGCCATCTGCTGAAGAAATCCTGGGGCGAACCGCGCTGGGAGAAGAAGTCCGCGCAGGTCAGCGCATCCGAACGCGCCACCTTGTATGGGCTGGTGGTGTACAGCCAGCGCCGCATCAACTACGGTTTGTTCAACCCGGTCGAGGCGCGTGAGATCTTTATTCGCGATGCGCTGGTCGGCGGCGACTATGAAACGCGTGCGCCATTCTTCGCCCACAACCACAAGCTGATCAAGGAGATTGAGAACCTTGAGCACAAGTCGCGCCGTCTCGATGTGCTGGTGGACGATGAACTGATCGCCGCCTTCTACGACAAGCTGATACCGGCCGACGTGGTCAACGGCGCCGGTTTCGAGAAGTGGCACAAGGATGCGACGTTCGCCGAACCGAAGCTGCTGTACCTGAACCGCGACGAATTGATGCGCCACGAAGCGGCCGGCGTTACCACGGACCTGTTCCCGAAGATGATGTCGGTGACGGGGCTGGAGATGCAGCTGACCTATCACTTTGAACCAGGCAGCGTGCGCGATGGCGTGACCATGGCGGTGCCGCTGTATGCCTTGAACCAGCTGCCACGCGAACGCTGCGAGTGGCTGGTGCCGGGCATGTTGAAGGAGAAGGTGCATCTGCTGCTCAAGTCACTGCCGCAGAAGCTGCGCCGCCATTGCGTGCCGCTGCCGGATTACGCCGCCAAGTTCTGCGAGCGTGTGCATGAAGCGGGCGTGTTCGGGCGCGGCGATCTGGTCGACGCGATCATCGCCGACATCCGCTCGCAGATCACGATCTCGGTGCTGACCAGCGACTTCAAACCGGAGACGCTGCCGGCTCACCACTTCATGAACTTCAAGGTGATCGACGAGCACGGACGCCAGTTGGACATGGGCCGCAACCTGGCCACGCTGCAAGCCGAATTCGGCACGCAGGCGCGGGAGAGCTTCCAGAAGATGGCCGAGTCGTCCGGCGGCCAGGGTGTGAGCATGCGCGCGTTGGGTAGCGGCGGCAGCGCGTCGTCTGCCGCATCGTCGTCGGCGTCGGCGAAAGCTGGCGCGCCGGCGGCGCAAGGCAAGGGGGCTCCTGCCGCCGCCGGCGCCGCGCCGACGGCCACCAGCGGCATCACGCTGACCGGCCTGACCTCGTGGACCTTCGGCGAACTGCCGGAGCTGCTGGAAATCGCGCAAGGCAAGCTGACGCTGATCGGCTTCCCGGCGCTGGTGGACAAGGGCACGCACTGCGACCTGGAAGTGTTCGACGATCCGACCGTGGCGGCGCGTACGCACCGTATCGGCCTGCGTCGCCTGTTCGCATTGCAGATGAAAGACCAGATCAAGTTCATCGAAAAAAGCATCCCTGGCTTGCAGCAGATGGGCATGCAGTTCATGAGCATGGGCACGCAGGAAGAACTGCGCGAGCAGATCATCAACAAGGCGTTGGACATCGCCTGCTTGCAGGATCCGCTGCCGGTGGACGCGGCCGGCTTCTCCAAGCGCAAGGACGAAGGCAAGTCGCGCCTGGTGCTGCTGGTGAACGAGATTGCGCGTCTGCTGTCGCAGGTGCTGACCGAGTTCCATGGCCTGCCCAAGCGCTTGCAAGGGTTGCCCGCGCAGGCTGCGTCGGATATGCAGGCGCAGTTGCAAGGACTGGTCAACAAGCGCTTCCTGTCGGAGAACGAATACAGCCAGCTGTCGCACTTCCCGCGCTATTTGAAGGCGATGAATGTGCGTATCGAGAAGCTGCGTGGCGACCCCGCGCGCGACGCCAAGCTGATGGCCGAATGGCAGCAGGCGGCGATGCTGTACCAGCGCGCCAACAAGGATAAATCGGCCGGCAAGAACACCGATCCGAAGATGGTGGAATTCCGCTGGATGCTGGAGGAGTTGCGCGTGTCGCTGTTCGCGCAGGAGCTGCGTACGCCGATGCCGGTATCGGCCAAGCGCTTGCTGAAAGTGTGGGAGTCGATGCAGCGCTAAGCGCGTTGGCGCACGCAGGCTGAAGGAGGTTCGGAGTAGACTTTATCGCAACAGGAGATCGCCGCGATGAAGAGAGCCGCCAGCAGTTTGTTACGTACTTTGGTCCGCTCGGGGAAGCGGCAGAGCCGTTCCGTCAGCAAGATCGTGACGGCGCTGTTTGCCGTACCCGCAGCCGCCAAGCCTAAACGAAAACGCAAGCCCGCCACGAAGGTCGCCAGGGCGGCGACGCCGCGTGCACGCGCTTCGCCGGCCGCGATACACGTTCCGCCGTCGCCCGGAAAATGGCTGGCCTCCCACTTCTCCGCACCGCCGGGCATCGGCACGCCTGCGCGCCGCATGAGCTATTGGCTCTATCTGCCCAACAATCGGCCTGAGGACACGCAGCGCAAAGGCTTGCCGCTGCTGGTGATGCTGCACGGCTGCCAACAAACCGCCACCCAGTTCGCGCAAGGCACGCGCATGAACCAGTGGGCGGAGCAGATGGGGTATGCAGTCCTCTATCCGCAGCAGTTGGTCAGCACTCATGCCCAGCGCTGCTGGAAGTGGTACGACCGCGCCACGCAGGAGGGCGGTGGCGATGTGCCCATCATCGTCGGCATGATCGATAAAGTAATGACGCAGTATGCCATCGACCGTTCGCGCATCTACATCGCCGGCATTTCGGCGGGCGCCGGCATGGCCAACATCATCGCGCTGAATCATCCGCACTTGTTCGCCGCCGTGGGGCTGCATTCAGGCCCCGTGTTCGGCGCGGGGCACAACACCATCGGCGCGCTGGGCGTGATGCAGCACGGCGCCGCCCTGCGCGCCGACGCGGCCGCGCACGAAGTGCTGACGCGCCATCCCCAGTTCCCCGGCATGCCCGCGATCCTGATCCAGGGCGCGGGCGACAACGTAGTCCGTCCCATCAACCAGATCCAGCTTGCGCGCCAGAGCCAGTTGCTGAACCGCTTGTCGGCGGCGCCGAAGATCACCCACAAACCGCAAGGACGCAGCGGCCGCCACAACGCCCACCAGCTGCACGACTTCTACGAAGGAAGAAAACTGCTGCTGCGCGTCGCCCACATCGCCGACCTCGAACACGCCTGGAGCGGCGGCGATCCGGCCCTGGCCTTCAACGCCAAGGCCGGGCCGGATGCTAGTAAAATGATGTTGGAGTTCTTTTCTCGTCACCAGCGCGCATGAGCTGGGCTGGCAGGAGGTGATTGTGATGCTTGAGTTAAAGAAGTGGGACAGTGCCGAGTACCTTCAGACCAAAGAAGATATGGCCCTCTATTTCGATGCCTGTATTGAGGAAGCCGGGGACGATATCGCTTTCATCGCCAAGGCACTGGGCAATATCGCCCGGGCCTACGGGATGACGCAACTTGCCAATCAAACGGGAATGGGCCGCGAAAGCTTATACAAGGCCCTTTCCGCCGATGGCAATCCAAGCTTCGCGACCATCTTGAAAGTCATGCGTGCGCTTGGATTGAAATTCCAGGTCGAGGTGGCTAGAGCAGAAACGCCAGCGCAGCCACGGCCGTCGGCGCCAGCGCGCCGGCCAGCAGGCCGATAGCGCCTATCGATTCATCCTGGAAGCCGCGCCGCAGCAGCGATACGCCGGCCGGATTCGGCGCGTTGGCGATCACCGTCAAACCACCGCCCGCCACCGCGCCCGCCACCAGCATGTATTGCGACTGCGCCGAAATCCCTTCGATCAGCGAGCCGAGATAGGTCAGCGCGGCATTGTCGGTAATCGCCGTCAAACCCAGCGCGCTGAAGAACAGCGCCACCGGCGGCAGGCTCTCGACGATGGGCTGCAACCACCATTGCTGCATGCCGCCCAATACCACCAGCCCGGCCAGGAAGAAGCCAACCAGCAGGCCCTCCTTGACGATCAAGGGATTCTGGTAGCGCTGGTAAGCCTGCGTGAATCCCAGGAACAGCATGAAGATGCCGAGGAACAGTACCGGGTGATGTCCCAGCACCACCACCGCAGCCAGGAAGGCCAGATGAATGGCCGTCACCATCAACGGCACGGCCGGCGCCGCCTCCACCTCGGCCGACGCGGCCGCAGGCGCGCGCAAATGCGGACGCAGGATGAAGCTGACCGCGGTCGCGTTGATCACCACCGCAATCGCCGCCTTCCAGCCGAAGTGCGTGGCCATGAAGGCGCTGTCCCATTGCCAGGTGGTCGCCACCATCAGCACCGGCGGCGCGGCGTAGGCGGTCAGCGTGCCGCCTATCGAGACGTTGACGAACAACACGCCCAATGCGCCGTACTTCAGCCACTCCGGCATGCCCTCGCGGAAGATCAGCGGCGCCAGCATCAGCGCGGCCAAGGTCATCGCGGCCGGCTCGGTGATCAGCGAACCGGTCAGCGGCACCAGCGCCAGGCCGAACCACACCAGCGCCAGTTCGGTGCGCATCGGTAGCAGCCTGGCCAGTACCATCAGCATGCGCTGCACGATGTCCAGCACCGGGCGCGACGCGGCCACCACCATCACTGTGAACACGAACAGCGGCTCGGTGTACTGGCGCGACTCGGCGTAGCCGATGGCGGCGTCGCTGCCGCTCAGCACTGCCATGGCGATGATCAGGATGAAAGCCCAGAAACCGAACACCACTTCCACCTCGCCCAGCAGGTGGAACAGCCCGGCATGACGCGGGTGGCGGTGCGATAACACTTCGAAGGATTTGGCTGCGAAGGTGTGCAGCAGCGCCAGTCCGAACAGGATGGCGCCGACCAGTTGGATGGTTTGCAAAGGATGTCCTTGTTGAGTTGCCTGAACTACATGGTACAGCATGGGGCGCACGATACAGATTTGACCTTGCCAAAATCGGCTGCAAATAGTACTGTGTATTCATACAGTATTTGCGGTAAAATCCGTTTCATATCATGAACCGATCAGCTACTCTTGCCGCGCCTGAAGCCGTCCATCCATCGCTATGGCTGGCGTCGCAGTTGGCGCACAGCGCTACCCGCTGCGTCGACACAGGCTTTGCCGCCTTGTCGGCGCAGTTGCCGGGCGGCGGCTGGCCACTGGGCGTGCTGATCGACCTGCTGGTGCAGCAGCACGGCATCGGCGAGCTGCGCCTGCTGCGGCCGGCGTTGCTGGGGCTGGGCAAGCGGCCCATCGCGTTGCTGCAACCGCCGCACGCGCCGCAGGCGCTGGCCCTCGCGGCGCTGGGGCTGGAACCGTCGCAGCTGATCTGGATACGCAGCGGCGCCAAAAGCGGCGACGCCTTGTGGGCCGCGGAGCAGGTGCTGCGTAGCGGCTGTTGCGGCGCGCTGCTGCTGTGGCAAAACCATGCGCGTGGCGAAACGCTGCGCCGACTGCATCTGGCTGCGCAAAGCGGGGACACGCTGTTCTGCATGTTGCGGCCGCTGGCGGCCGCGCAGGATGCATCGCCCGCGCCGTTGCGGCTGTCGTTGCACACCGCGCCGGGCGGCGTCAACATCGGCTTTGTCAAACGACGAGGACCGCAGCGCGACGCCCCCTTGTTCTTGCCCTTAACCCCATCGCTCTTACAACGCCATGCGCCTCTGGATCGGAATACACCTGCCACGGCTCCCGCTCGAAGTGTTCTGCCCGCGCTGGTCGGATGACCGCTGCACGGTGGTGCTGGAACAGGAGCGGGTGGTGGCCATGTCGACGCTGGCGGAACAGGCCGGGGTAGAGGAGGGCATGCGGCGCGGCGGTGCGCTGATGCTGGCGCCGCAAGCGCAGTTCCAGCAGCGCGCGCTGCCACTGGAAGCGGATGCCCAGCACGCGGTGGCGATGGCGCTGCTGCAATTCACGCCGCAGCTGGCGCAGGCGGAGGAGGCCACGCTGCTGCTCGACGTGGGCGCCAGCCTGCGCCTGTTCGGCGGCGTGCGTGCGCTGTGCCGGCAAGTGGCGGCCAGCATGGAGGCGCTCGGTTTTACCGCTGTGCTCAGCTGCGCATCCACCGCGCGCGGAGCCTGGCTGCTGGCCCGTAGCAACGCCGGACGAGCCTTGACGATGGAGGCGTTAGCGCGGCGCATGGACCGCTTGCCCAGCAGCCTGCTGCCCCCGGCTCGGCCCTACCTGAGCTGGTTGGAGGGCATAGGGTGTTTGACGCTGGGCGAGATGCGCCGCCTACCGCGTCCCGGCTTGCAGCGCCGCTGCGGCCGGGCCTTGCTGGACATGCTGGATGACGCCTACGGCGAACGGGCCGAGATGCACCAGTGGCTGGCGGCGCCGGCCAGCTTCCGCGCCAAGCTGGAACTGTTCGACCGCGTGGAAAACGCCGAGGCCCTGCTGTTCGGCGCGCGCCGCCTATTGCAGCAGCTGACCGGCTGGCTCAGCGCGCATCAGTTCGCGGTCGAGCGCATCCGCCTGCTGCTGGAGCACGAGCGCGGCAAGGTGGCCGGCCCGCCGACGGTGATCGACATCGTGCTGGCCGAGCCGGTCTGGCGCGACGAGCATCTGGTGCGCCTGCTCAAGGAGCGCCTGGCCAAGCAGGTGCTGGATGCGCCGGTGATCGGCCTGTGCCTGGAGGCGCCGCAGGTGCAGCCGATGGCGCCGCCGAGCGACTCGCTGTTCCCCGAGCCGGGCGGCAGCAAGGAGGATTGGCAGCGCCTGCTGGAAGTGCTGACCGCGCGGCTGGGGCCGGAGAACGTGTTGCAAGCCGCGCCGCGCGCCGACTACCGCCCCGAGCAGGCCAACGCCTGGGTCAGCGTGCAGGAAAAAATCCGTCCCGCCGACGCCCGCGCCCAGCTGCCGCCGGACATGCCCAGCCTGCCGCGTCCGGCCTGGCTGCTGGCCAAGCCCATCCCCTTGCTGATGCGCGACCACCGGCCGTTCTACGGCTCGCCGCTGAAGATCATGTCCACCGGCGAGCGCATCGAGGCCGGCTGGTGGAGCACGATGCAAACCCGCGACTATTTCATGGCCGAGGGCGAGGACTTCGCCCACTACTGGCTGTACCGGGAGCGCACCGGCCACGAGGGCGAACAGTCGGCACGCTGGTATCTGCACGGTTTGTTTGGTTAAATGGAGGCTGTTATTTACAGCAGGAAGCACCATGCGATCTGAACGACTGGAATTCCCCGGCGCCGACGGCCAAAAGCTGGCGGCCCGGCTGGATAAGCCGACGGGGGAGATCAAGGCCTATGCCTTGTTCGCCCATTGCTTCACCTGCGGCAAGGACGTGTTTGCCGCCAGCCGCATCGCCCAAGCCTTGACCGAGCATGGCTTTGCCGTGCTGCGTTTCGACTTCACCGGCCTGGGCGCCAGCGAAGGCGAATTCGCCAACACCAATTTCTCGTCCAACCTGGCGGACTTGCTGGCTGCGGCCGACTATCTGCGCGGCAGCCGCATGGCGCCCAGCCTGCTGATCGGCCACAGCCTCGGCGGCGCGGCGGTGCTGGCGGTCGCGGCCCAGGTGCCGGAAGTGAAGGCGGTGGTGACACTGGCCGCGCCGAGCGACCCCAGCCAGGTGACCGGCATGTTCAGCCAGCACCTCGATGAAATCGCCCGCACCGGCGAGGCGCAGGTGCAGCTGGCGGGCAGGCCTTTCCGCATCAAGCAACAATTTGTCGAAGATGCGGGCGGGCATAATTTGAAGGGGAAGATCGCGGCCCTGAAGCGGGCCTTGCTGGTGATGCACGCGCCGGGCGATGACACGGTGGGCATCAGCAACGCGATGGAGATTTTTACCGCCGCCAAGCATCCGAAAAGCTTCATCTCGCTCGACAGCGCGGACCACCTGCTGACCGACCGTGACGATGCCGTCTACGTGGCGAACCTGATCGCGGCCTGGAGCGATCGATATATCTGAATAACATTGTTATATAATATTTTCTTTTGTTTAATGCCTGGCGGCGCCGGCAAATCAGGAAAGGTTAGCGATGAACGTATTCAAACAGAGCTTCAGGCAGTGGCGCGCACTCGGCGCGGTCGTCGGCATGGCCGGCGCGATGCTGGCGTTGCCGGCCCATGCAGACGGGCGCAGCGCAACGCACAACCTGCTGGCCAATATGGCGCGCGCCAACCGCAGCTTGGGCATCACGGAAAAGGACAGCCGTGCCATGCCCACCCTGGTGCGCGGCATGTACGTGTTGAACGACAATAAAGGCGCTTTTATCGGCATCATCAACGAAGCGGGCACGATTTACGGCGACGTCAACGGCTTCCAGGTGCTGAGCACCAATAGCACGCCGCCCCGCAAGATGACCAGCGAAGAGATGAGCGATTTGCAGCAGGAAGTGCTCGCGGCGATTGAGTACGACAAGCTGATCAAGGTCACTTACGGCAATGGCGGCGGCCGCAAGATCGTGCTGTTCTCGGCGGTGGATTGCGGCTTTTGCCAGCGTTTCGAGCAGGACTTCATAAAAAAAGGCAGCGGCGTGAACACCACGTTCTACGTCGTGCCGATGTCGCTGCAGGATTTCAACGGCGGCGTGGCGAAATGGCAGACCGTGTCGCGCATCTGGTGCGCCGACGACAGCACCGCTGCATGGAGGAAGTACTGGAACACGCTGGACGCGGCGCCCGGCCACAGTTGTGAATTCGATCCCAAGAGTGCCGAGCAGGCGGCGCGCTATCTGAAGCAGGTGTTGGCGGCCGTGGGCAGCCGCGCCGGCGGCACTCCCAGCTTTGTGCGTGAAGACGGTTCCATCCTGAACAACAAGGCCGATATGGATAGCGCTTACATGAAGAAGACCTTCGGCAGCGATGGCATGCCCAAGCTGGCGGCGGCCAAGCAGCCGCAGTGGCTGGTGGCGGCGGCCGATGTGCCGTCATCGCAGAATGGCGACGACGCACAGCAGACCGCTGCGCAGCCGGGCGCGCAGCAGTCGAAGAAAATCAAGATCGATGTGAAGGATGCGTTGAAGAAGCTGTTTAACTAAGGCCGGGCTTACTCGTCGTCGAATTCTTCGGCGAGGTCTTTCCAGCCCTTGCCGGCGGCGAAGGTGTTGAATTCGTCCGGCGCTTCCAGCACCAGCAGTTTGCTTTCCTGCAGGACGGAATCGCCGGCGGTCAGCGCCGGGCCCTTGTAGCCGACGGTGCGCAGTTGCGCGACCACGGCGTCGATCAGCGATTTGTCCTTGTGCAGGCCGCTGATCGAACCAGAAAAGTCCACATACACGTCGATCGCGCCGTAACCTTCGTCGAAGATACGGATCGCCTTGGCGTCATGGGCACGGCCGGAGCCGTCGGTGGCCTTGAAGGGGCCGCTGAGTTGGATGTCGGTGTCTTTGTTCATACGATTAGCATACACCAAATCATCCATACGCCGAAGCGCCCGGGTCTGCCGCACCTAGCGCGAGACCGTGTTGCGTCCCTTGTGCTTGGCCCGGTACAGCGCCTGGTCGCCCAGTTCGTAGATCTGGTCCTGGCTCAACGTCGAGTCCGGCTGTATGAAGGTCAGCCCCAGCGACAACGTCACGTGGCCGCCCGGCGTGTTGGCCTGGTGCGGGATGCGGCGCGCTTCCACGTTGGCGCGTATCCGTTCGGCCAGCGCCTCGCTCTCATTGCTGCTGTTGCTGGCGAACAGGCAGGCGAACTCGTCGCCGCCGATGCGAAAGCACAGGTCGCCCGGCCGGTGCAGCGCCTGGCCCATGGCGTCGGCCACGGCCTTGAGCACCTGGTCGCCCTGCGGATGGCCGTAGTGGTCGTTGTATTCCTTGAAGCGGTCGACGTCGATCAGCAGCAGCGTCAGCAGGCGCTGGTCGCGTTGGGCGCGCTTTTGTTCTTCGCCGAAGCGGATGTTGAAATAGCGGCGGTTCTTCAGGCCGGTCAGCTCGTCGGTGACGCTGTCGGCCTCGGCGGCCTTGGCTTCGGTGATGTCGGTGGAGACGGCGCAGGTGGCGTAGACCTCGCCCTCGTCGTCGAGCAGCGGGAATTTCACGGTCATGTAGGTGTGCAGCGCCTTGTCGCGGTGGTAGACCGATTCCTCTTCGTGGATGGCGCGCTTTTCCAGCGCGGCCGTGCGGTCGTTGCGCCACAGCTGTTCGGCGATTTCGCGCGGGAACAGTTCGAACACATTGGCGCCGACGAAGCTTTCGGCATCGTAGCCGTCGAGGATGTTGAAATGGCGGTTGGCCATCGTGATGTTGCCTTGCAAATCCTTAGTCGAGATCAGGATAGGGGCGTTGTCGAGCAGGGCGCGGAAAATGCGGTCGGACGCGCGCAACTCTTCTAGCTCGGTGCGCGGTGGAGGATGGATGTCGGTCCGATCTGGCATGGGGCCAGTATAACCCGATGGGGCGCCGGCACAAAGCCCGGCCCCCAACGTTGTGACAATTACTTCAACGGTTGCAGAATTGCCTCAAGGCGATCCGGCGTGCCTTCGATGCGTTCCAGGCGTGGATACTTCAGGCCGCCGTGGTAGTCGAGCGCATAGGTCTGGTACAGATTGCCCTTCTTGACCAGCAGGCTGATCGGCTCCTTGCCGGTCTTGGCGGCGGTGACGGCGGCGCGCAGCACTTCGGCCTTGTAGGCGCGGCCGTTGACGGCCAGCAGCGTGCTGCCGCCCGACAGGCCGGCCTTGAAGCCCAGGCCTTCCCACTGGAAGGCTTCCAGCTTGCCATCCGCGCCCACCGAGAAGCCCAGCGAGTACTGGAAGTTGGCCGACTTGCTTTGCTCTTCCTGGGCCTTCATGAAGTCGGTCGGCTTGTCGGTGTAGACCAGTTTCCAGCCGGCGCGGGTCAGGCCGTCCAGCGGGGCGCCGGGGCCGTGGCCGTCGAGGCGGGTGCGCAGGAAGCTGGCCCAGTCGTAAGGCTGGATCGCGTTGAGCGCTTTCACCACGTCATCGAAGGTGTAGTGCTTGGCCACGTTGACGCCGTCGTCGACGCCGAAGAAGTTGCGGGCGAAGTCGTTCAGCGAACGCTTGTCGCCGGATTTTTCGCGTATCAGCGTGTCGGCGTCCAGCCAGATCAATTCGCCTTCCGAATAGTAGTCTTCGGCGCGCTGCCAGTTGTTCCAGCCTTGCGGGCGGCGGGCGTTGACGATAGGGTCGTTGGTGGTGTCCTGCACCGCGCGCCATTCGCGGCCGCGGGTGTTGTCGTAGCGGGCGGCGGTGGCGGCCAGCAGGTCGCGCGTGTGCTCGGTCTTGATCAGGCCGGAGCGGGCGGCGATCACCGCGCCCCAGTACTGGGTCTGGCCTTCGTACACCCACAGCAGCGAGTTCTGCAGCGGCGTGTTGAAGTTGGGGACGTTCTGGTCGGCCGGGCGGCGGAACTTGCCGTTCCACGAGTGCGTGAATTCATGCGGCAGCAGTTCGCGCCGCGCCTCGTGCTTGGCCCACTCGCTGAAGTAGCCCAGCTTGACGCCATTCTCGCTCGACTGGTGATGCTCGCGGCCGATGCCGCCGAACTCGTCGCTGATGGCGAACAGGAAGTCGTAGTGCTGGTAGTGCTGCGAGTTGAACAGCTTGTAGGCCTGCTGCACCATGGCGCGGTGCGGGGCGATCTGTTCCGGCGTCGCTTCCAGCTGCTCGGCCGAGTCGGCCACCACGTTCAGATGTACCGGTATTTTCGCGCCCGGGTCGAGGTCGATGCGGCGGAAATGGCGGCCGGCGAACAGCGGCGAATCCATCATCGCTTCCAGGTCCAGCGGCTTGAAGGCGATCTCGTCGCCGTTGCGCGTGGCGGTCTCCAGCGCGGTGCCGTATTGCCAGCCGGCCGGCACGGTCAGGTTGGGCTGCATGGTGATGCGGCGGCTATTGTAGCCGGCCGGATACAGCGTCAGCGATTGCCATTGCACGCCGAGGATGTCGTTGGTCATCGTGGTGCGGCCCTGGTTGGCTTCCACTGGCGACAGATACTGGAATTCCACATCCACCGACGAGGCATCCTTCGGCACCTCGATATGGAAGGCGTAGACGTTGACGGTGTCGCGCTTCCATTCCAGCGGCTTGCCGTTGGCGCTGACCTTGAGGCCGGCGAACTGGTTCAGCGCGCCGCTCGGGCCGTGGTTGGCCGGTATCCACTGCGGATACAGCAGCGTCAGCTTGCCCGGCCTGGCGGGGATGCTCTCGCGCACGCGGAAGATTTGTTGCGCCGTGTTGGTGGCATCCACTTTCAAGACGATGGTGCCTGGGTAAGGCTGTTCGGAGATGGCTTCTGCCTGGGCGCTGAAGGCGGTAGCCATCAGGACGGCGAGGGCGGCACGAGATATGGACATGTGGTCGATAAATGGGATGGACAAGAAGAAGAGTGTAGCACGGGGGTAACTTGCAAATCTGGCAAAGGCATGGCGCAGTGCAGCGTAAATATTTTTAAAAAATTTGCGGCGCTGGGGATCTTGTGGCCGTTTTTCAAGGCCTTGAAAGCCCCGGAAACCATCCTATATCGGACTCAGTGGTTGCCCAGATGGGGACCACCAGAGGGGAATCTTCCCCGCCCATATCGCTTAACTTTAAAAGGATATCTACCATGCGCAACTTCGACCTGACCCCATTGTATCGCTCCGCCATCGGCTTCGATCGCCTGGCACAACTGCTGAACGACGCCCAGCGCGGCGATGCCACCCCGAGCTACCCACCGTACAACATCGAGCTCGTCTCCGACGACCAATACCGCATCGTGATGGCGCTGGCCGGCTTCGACCGTTCGGAAATCGACATCACCTTCGAACGCGATTCGCTGCACGTGGTCGGCCGCAAGCAGAAGGACGCCACCGAGCGCACCTATCTGCACCGCGGCATCGCGGCCCGCGATTTCGAGCAGCGCTTCCAGCTGGCCAACCACGTCAAGGTGACCGGCGCCAGCTTCGACAACGGCATGCTCAGCATCGAGCTGGTGCGCGAAGTGCCTGAAGCGCTGAAACCGCGCAAGATCGTCATCGGCGGTGGCGAGAACGTCACCGCCCTGGAGCAGCGCCAAGCCGCCTGATCCGTCATTCCCGCGCAGGCGGGAATCCATAGAACGCTGGCTTAGCCGGCTCAGCATGGGTTCCCGCTTGCGCGGGAACGACATGCTGCAAACTGGCCGGTATATCCGGCCAGTTTTGCGTAAACTTCACTCTGCTTGTAAGCAATTGTATAGTTAAGACGGGTCTAAGTTTTTACCCTCATATTGGATACATCTACAAACCTCATTCATTCAGGAGTGCAGCTATGTCCGTATCGACTCTCAAACGTGCAGCCCTTGCCGTGGCCGTGCTGGGCGTGATAGGCGTGGGAGGCGCCGTCGCCGTTCAACAGGGAACCGCCGTTGCCGCCGCCCCCGCCGTGGCCCAGGCCGCCGCGCCGCAAGCGGGTACGCCCGTCGCCGTGCCTGCGCCGACCATCGCGCTGCCCGACTTCAGCGTGATCGCCGCCCATAACGGCCCGGCCGTGGTGAATATCAGCGTTACCGGCAGTACCAAGACCGCCTACGATGGCGGCGAGCAGACAGGCCGCGCAGATCCGTTTGCCGACGACCCGTTCTATGAATTCTTCCGCCGCTTCCAGGGCCCGCAGCAGCGCGGCGGCCAGCGCAGCGTGCCGACCCATGGCCTGGGCTCCGGCTTCATCATCAGCGCCGACGGCATCATCCTGACCAACGCCCACGTGGTGCGCGACGCCAGCGAAGTGGTGGTCAAGCTGACCGACCGCCGCGAGTTCCGCGCCAAGGTGCTGGGTTCCGATCCGAAAAGCGATGTGGCCGTGCTGAAGATCGACGCCAAGAACCTGCCGGTGGTGCCGCTGGCCAAGGGCAACGACCTGAAAGTGGGCGAGTGGGTGCTGGCCATCGGTTCGCCATACGGCCTCGACAACACCGTGACCGCCGGCGTGGTCAGCGCCAAGGGTCGCTCGCTGCCGGACGGGAATGTGCCGTTCATCCAGACCGACGTCGCCGTCAATCCCGGCAACTCGGGCGGCCCGCTGTTCAACACGCGCGGCGAGGTGGTCGGCATCAACTCGCAGATCTACAGCCAGACCGGCGGCTACCAGGGCCTGTCGTTCGCGATTCCTATCGACGTCGCCGGCAAGATCAAGGACCAGATCGTTTCGACCGGCAAGGTCACGCACGCCAAGCTGGGTGTGACGGTGCAGGAGATCAACCAGGGCTTCGCCGATTCCTTCAACCTGGCCACGCCTGAGGGCGCGCTGGTGTCCAATATCGAGAAGGGCGGCCCCGGCGACAAGGCCGGCCTGAAACCGGGCGATGTGATCCGCACGCTCAACGGCGCCAAGATCGTCAGCTCCGGCGATTTGCCGGCAATGGTGAGTCTTGCCACGCCAGGTGATAAAGTGACGATAGAAGTCTGGCGCCAGGGTAAGCTGGAAACGCTGAAGGCCACGCTGGGCAACGCCAACGACAAGGTCGCGGCGGCCGATGGCGAGCGTACCGACCAGGCCAGCGCCAAGCTGAAGCTGGGCTTGTCGCTGCGTCCGCTGGAAAGCATAGAGAAGCGCCAGTCCGGCATTCCGAACGGCTTGCTGATCGAGGATGCGCGCGGCGCGGCGGCCAACGCCGGCGTGCAGCCGGGCGATGTGCTGCTGTCGGTGAACGGCCGTCCGGTCAACACCATTGAGCAGGTGCGCGACGTGGTCGACAAGTCCGGCAAGTCGGTGGCATTGCTGATACAGCGCGGCGACGATAAAATCTTTATCCCGGTGCGACTGGGCTAAGCCGCTAAGCCGGCAGAACGCAACACAAAAACAGAAAGGAAACAATATGCGACTTCTGCTGGTAGAAGACGACACGATGATCGGCGAGGTGGTGCTCGACCTGCTGAGGGCCGAGCACTACGCGGTCGACTGGGTCAAGGATGGCGACATGGCCGACACCGCGCTGCAAACCCAGACCTACGACCTGGTGCTGCTGGACCTGGGCCTGCCGCGCAAGGACGGCCTCGACGTGCTGCGCTCGATGCGCGCGCGCAAGGAGCTGACGCCGGTGCTGGTCGCCACCGCGCGCGACGCCAAGGAACAGCGCATCGCCGGCCTCGACGCCGGCGCCGACGACTACGTACTCAAACCCTACGACCTCGACGAGCTGCTGGCGCGCATCCGCGCCTTGCTGCGCCGTTCGGCCGGCCGCGCCGAGCCGATCTTCGAGCACGGCGGCGTCAGCGTCAATCCGCAAACCCGCGAAGTGATCGCCGACGGCAAGCAGGTCAACCTGTCGGCGCGCGAATGGGCGGTGCTGGAAGCGCTGATCGCGCGGCCGGGCATCGTGCTGTCGCGGCATCAGCTGGAGGAAAAGCTGTACAGCTGGAAGGATGAGGTCAACAGCAACGCGGTCGAAGTCTACATCCACGGCCTGCGCAAGAAGCTGGGCGCGGAGCTGATCCAAAACGTGCGCGGCCTGGGATACATGGTGCCCAAGCTATGAAGGTGAAGATGCCGTCGCTGCCGCGGGTGCCCGTGGTGACGCACTCGCTGCGCGGACGTTTGCTGTGGTTCCTGCTGGCGGCCATCACGATGGCCGCCATCGCGCAGGCGATGATCGCCTACCGCAGCGCGCTCAGCGACGCCGACCAGATCTTCGACTATCACATGCAGCAGATGGCGATGTCGCTGCGTTCCAGCGCCACGCTGACCAACAAGGCCGCCGACACGGCGGCCGATCCCGAAAACGACGACCTGGTGGTGCAGGTGTGGACGCCGGACGGCGCGCAAGTGTTCCGTTCGCTGTCGCGCGCGGCGCTGCCGCAGCGGGCCGTGCTGGGCTTCTCCAACGTCAAGGCCAACAACACCACCTACCGCATCTTCTCCGTTCAGACCAGCAACCAGACCGTGCAGGTGGCGCAGGACATGGCGGTGCGCCAGCGCATGGCGGGCACGCTGGCGCTGCGCACGGTCGGCCCGATCGCCGTCATGGCGCCGGTGCTGATGCTGGTGGTGTGGTGGGTGGTCAGCGGTTCGCTGGCGCCGGTGTCGCGCGTCAAGCGGCAGGTGGCGGCGCGCCAGGCGGACGATCTGTCGCCGGTGTCGGAAAACGATTTGCCCGATGAAGTGCTGCCGCTGGTGCACGAGCTGAACCTGCTGTTCGGCCGCGTCCGCACGGCGTTCGACGCCCAGCAGCACTTCGTCGCCGACGCGGCGCACGAACTGCGCTCGCCGCTGGCGGCGCTGAAGCTGCAGGTGCTGAGCCTGGAACGGGCGCAGGACGAGGCCGCTCGCAGCGTCGCCATTGGCCGCGTCACGGCCGGCATCGAGCGCGCCACGCGGCTGGTCGAACAATTGCTGGTGCTGGCGCGGCAGGAAGGCTCGGTCAACGACGTCAAGCTGGAGCCGGTGCCGATCAGCGACCTGGTCAAGCGCACGCTGGGCGACATGGCCGGCCTGGCGCAAGCCCGTCAGATCGACCTGGGCCTGCACCACGCCGACGAGGCCGCCGTGGACGGCCAGCCCGATGCGCTGATCATCCTGCTGCGCAACCTGGTCGACAACGCCATCAAGTACACGCCGGCCGGCGGCACCGTCGATATCGACCTGCGCCGCACCGCCGGCGCGACCAAGGCCGCGCCGGGCCGCGTCATCCTCAGCATCGAGGATTCCGGCCCCGGCATCCCGCCGGAAGAGCGCGAGCGCGTGTTCAGCCGCTTCTACCGCGTGCCGGGCAGCTCGGCCGGTGGTAGCGGGCTGGGGCTGGCGATCATCAAATCCATCGCCGAACGCCACGGCGCCGTGCTGACCCTGGACCAGTCCGAGCGCCTGGGCGGCTTGAAGGTCAAGGTCGATTTTCCTGAGACTGCGAGGGCCACTCCAGTCTAAAATGCAACTTTGACATGGCGTTGGAGTGGCGTATGAGGAAAATCGGCTTTTCGGGCACCCTGGACCCGATCACCAACGGGCATATGTGGGTGATGAACGAAGCCCGTTCGCTGGCGGACGAGGTGGTGGTGTTCCTGTCCGAAAACCCGGCCAAGAAGCCCAAGTTTTCGGCCGAGGAGCGCAAGAACATCATCGCCCTCAGCTGCGCCGAGCAGGGCTGGGACAATGTCCAGGTGGTCATCGTCAAGGGCGACTACACGGCGCGCGCCGCCAAGAAGCAGGGCGTGCACTGCCTGATACGCGGCATCCGCACCACCGCCGACTTCGACTACGAAAACCTGATACAGCAAACCAACGTCGATGTGCTGCAAGGCGCCAAGACCATCTTCGTCATGCCGCCGCGCGACCTCGGTTCGGTCAGTTCCAGCTTCGTCAAGGCGCTGGAAGGGCCGATCGGCTGGAACTGGATCATGAAGAAATTCGTGCCCGGCCCGGCCTACCACGCCTGGGTGCTGAGCTGGCTGCGCAAGGAATGGGAAACGCTGTGGGACTACGCCCACCGCGACGCCACCGCCATCGCCCATGCCGACCAGTGGTTCGCGCAGCTGACCGGCGCCACGGCCTACGGCGGCCCGGCGCGGCACTATCACAACCTCGACCACCTGGTGCACGGCCTGTGCGAGATCCGCGTGTGGGCGGCCAACACCGGCCCCGATCCGGCGGACGTGGACATCGTCAAGCAAGCCTTCTGGTTCCATGACGCCGAGTACGGCCACGGCGGCGACCCGGGCGCGCTGACCAACGAGGAAGCCAGCGCCCAGCTGTGGCTGGGCAGCCACCTGGGGCAGGAGATGGGCGACGCGGCCGAGCTGATACGCGCCACCGACCATTTCCAGGAAGCGTCGATCAGCCACCGGCTGAAGGATACGCTGCTCAGCGTCGACCTCGCCATCCTCGGTCAGGACGACGAGGTTTACCAGAACTATGCGCGCGCGATCCGGCAGGAATACATCCATCTGCCGGACGCCGAGTACCGCCGGCAGCGCGGCGGCGCATTGGCCCACCTGTGCCGCAAGGCCGATGCCGGCCAGCTGTTCGGCAATGCCTACTTCGCCGACCAGTACAACGAGCGCGCCATCGACAATATGCAGCGGGAGATGGAGCGGCTGGCAGCGGAGGGTGTGGAATAAAGCCTGGTTCGCCAAGCAAGGCGGCATTATAATTACGGCAATATTTCAACCAGGGAGTTGGTATGCCGTATATACGCGTGATCGATGGGGTAATGCAGGAGTTTGACGAGACCGGCATGAACGTTGGGCCGGTTGCCACCATCGCCTTGAATTCCTATAGCTATCTTGAGCGACGCCAGTGGAACAAAACCACGAAAGTGGGAACCGGTCCCAATAATCCGGACTACACCGACGACCTGCCTTTCCTGCATGCGCAAGGATACAAATATGTGCAGGTGATGATGGCGCCGTTTTCGGGGGCGGTCAAGGCGGGCGCCTATTTCAACTGGGGCGCTGTGGTGGGCGAGCCCAAATTCAACACTAGCAATAACTCCGTCAGCGATCCGGGATTCAAGGATTCTTATTGGGACGCGGTCAAAGCCCTGCTCGATTGCGCGGTCGCGAATAAAATCGGGGTGATCGCCTGTCCGTTCTGGCGCGTGAACGCCATTTGCGAAATGGTGGGGGAGAGCTTTACCGCGCTGACCGATGCCAATTCCAAGACGCGGAATTACATGCGCGTGTTTGCCGCTGCCTTTGTCGCCAGGTTTGGCCGGCATGCCGGTGTCGCCGCATGGATGGCCAACCAGGAAATCCTGAATGTCGCGATAGAGAAAGTCCCCGTGCTGAATTACGATACCGCCTCGGCGATATTGAAAGAGACTGCCACCATCATGCGTGCCAACGATCCGCTGGGACGCATGATCTCTTCGGGGAATGCGGGCATCGTCCACCGCTATCCTAAAACCGAATCATTGGATTGGTACACCTCGGTGGTGATACCCAAAATGAATCCCGATCCGATCGATTGCATCTGCGAAAATCTGTTCATCAACAACGAATACGTCAGCAGCGCCATGGCCGCGGATGCCAATACCCCCGCCGGGTTTGTGACGAGCTCGCTGGGCTATCTCAAATGCATGCAGGCAGTGGCGGTCGCTCTGAAAAAGCCTTATTTCGTGGGCAGCTTTGGCGTATCGACGGTTCAAGAGAAGACGTACAACGATACCGACCAGACCAACCTGAAGGCCTTGCTGGCCAATATGGGGAAAACAGGGGTACAACTGGCAGCCTTTTGGGTATGGAACGGCGGCATGCCGATGGAAAATGAAGGATGGAACGTACTGACTGGATCGGGGACTGACAACGGCCGCATCCAGGCATACAACGCGCTCACGGCCGCCAATAATTCCTGGGAGTACAATCGGGCCGACCCGGTCATCACCCGTTCGCGCGCGCTGTTCTATCGGCAGGTGCTGCAGTTCAGCGCCTCCAGGGTATCCGATTGCTACTTCAATATACCGGGCGCCGATGCTTATGCCAGCGCTGATTTCTCGGTGTCGTTTACGATCCGGCAGATAGATTTCGCTGATGTGACCCGGGAAATTATCGCCAACACTTCGGGAGGCCGGGGCTGGAAGGTGCTGGAAGCAATAAAGTCCCACCATCTTCAACTGTGGAGCGGCATCACTGCCACCAACGATAACGGTCTTGGCAGCAATGATTCAGGACGCGGCAGCCCGCCGCCTGGTCTCGATAGCGGCTGGATACGTTGTACTTATACCGTCAAGCATGACGGCGCCATTTCGTTCTATGCCAATGATTTTCTGCTGGCGCAGCAGAGCGCGAATATGTCGCCGCCGTTCTTAAATAATATTGCCAAGACACCGATCATGGTTGGCCGGCAAAGACAGTGGGATGCGCAGAGTCCCGGTGCGACCGCAACGTGGCAAATGTCGGACTTGATCTTGTATGACCGGGTGCTGACGGCGCAAGAGGTATTTGACTACGGCGTCTATCGCAAAGTCGACCGGCCGGTAGGGCGCTGGACATTGGACGGCGATCTGAAGGACTCCAGCGTCAATGCCAATACCGGGCTGCTCAACGGCAATCACGGTGTAGCCGTCGCACAAAAAACGCCACCGGTTTTTGTTGCCATACCAGGCTGATTGGCCTGCGGCGCAGCTGCTTCGCTTACGCAAGGGATTCCTTGCGATAGCGTGAAAATAAATCAGCTGCGCCGCTCATAGGAGCGCCCCTTCGCCGGTGATAAAGTGTGTAGATTCGATGCATATTGCGAACTATAGTGCATTGACTTTCCGCAAACTTTCTCACCGGAGGAGTTATGCCTGCTCATCTTCAAGTGATCGCCAATTCCGATGATGCCCTGCTGGCCTGGACGCCAGAGCCCTGGAGCGATGACATCGTCGGCTTCCGCCTGGAACGCAAGGATTTGCTGACCGGAAACATCAAAGTACTCAACAACCGCATTCCCGCCAGTTCGGCGGGGACGGCCGTGCCGGCCGGCGGCATCGCCTCCACCGACTCGCCGATACGCCGCTGCATGTGGGTGGACCATGATGTCGAACAGGCCGGCAAGGCCGCCTACCGGGTGACGCCGATGGCCGCCGCCGCCGGTGGCTTCGTACTGCGCGAGGCCGAGGCTTCGGACTGGGTGGAGTCACCGGCGGCAGCGCAGCCATCGGACGGTGTGGCCGTCTACTTCAATCGCGGCACCATCATGTCGCAGGTGGTGACGCGGCTGGTTGGCGGTGAAGTCAGCATCAAATCGCTGAAGGCGTTGAAGGCGCAGCTTGCCGAACCCGGTTATCCGGGGCGCCGCTACCTGTCGGGCCAGGCGCGTCATGCTCTGCTGGATTTCATGGCCAATGCCGACCGTCGCGGCAACCACATCTACGCCGCGCTGTACGAGTTGAACGATCCCGAGCTGATCGCCGGCCTCAAGGCGTTCGGCGAGCGCTGCCATCTGTTGCTGGGCAACGGCAGCTCCACCTTCGACGATACCGCGCATGAGCTGGAGGCGGCCGGCGTCATCGTCAAGCATCGCGATCTGTCGCACAAGGGCGCGTCCAGCCCCAGCGTGCACAACAAGTTCGTGGTCGAGGTCGAAGCCGCAGGCGGCCAGGCGCAGCGCGTGCTGACCGGCAGCACCAACTGGACCACCACCGGCCTGTGCACTCAGCTCAACAATGTGCTGGTGGTCGAGCGTCCCGTGACCGCCAACCGTTTCTACCAGCAATGGCGCAAGCTGGCCGAAGTGGGCGACGACATGCCCGATGCACTGCGCGTCGCCAACGGCCGTCCCACGGACGATGGCAAGGTGACGACCTTGTTCGCCGCCACCAAAGCCCAGGCGGAATTCGCGCCGGTGCTGGAGGCGATCGCCAACGCCAAACAGGGCGTGCTGTTCCTGATGTTCATGCCGGGGCAGTCGCCGCTGTTGCAGGCGCTGCTGGCGCGCGTGACCGAGACGGACGCGCCCTACATACGCGGCGTGGTGTCGGCGGTGACGCAGAGCGAGAAGGGCGTCGTCACCGAGCACAACGCGCAGGTGATCGCCAACGGCGCCGACCTCAAGCGCTTCCATAACGAAGTGTTGAAGCCGGACGGCGTGCCGCCAGCCAATCTGCCGGCCTGGGCGCTGGAGGAATTCCAGCGCAGCATGTACCTCAATGCCGGGCTGAACGCGATCATCCATTCGAAGACGCTGGTCATCGATCCGTTCTCGGATGATTGCATGGTGGTGACGGGCTCGCACAACTTCTCGCCTGCTGCGTCGAGCAAGAACGATGAGAACCTGGTCATCATCCGTGGCGACAAGGCGCTGGCGCAGGCGTATGCGGTGCATATCGAGGGTGTGTACGACCACTTCGCTTGGCGCGCCTTCCTGTCGAACGGCGGCGATCCGAAAACCATCTTCCAGCCGTTGACCGGCTGGAAGAGCGGCAACCGCGCCAAGGAGTTGGCGTTCTGGATGAGCCAGGCTTAGTGCGGAGGCAGTTCGACCTGTTCCTTGCGCGCGGCGATCTGGGCGCCGAGCGCATCGAGGTCCAGCTTGGCCTTGCGGGCCTTGGGGAACATCTCGGTCTCTTCTTCCTTGACGTGATGGTCGATCAGCTCGGATAGGACCTTGACCTTGGCGTCGTACAGATCCTCGGTGGGCTCCATCGAAATGATTTGCGCGATCAAGTCCTTGGCTGAAGCATGCTCGACGACGGCTTCGTCGAGCATGTCGTCATCCTTGGTGGCGGCGCGCACGGCGGGGTAGAAGATTTCCTCTTCGGCGGTGGCGTGCTTGGTCAGTTCGGTGCAGATCTGCAAGGCCAGTTTCTGCTTGCTGACGTGCGCGCGGTCGCCCAGTTCTTCGTATTGTTCGAACAGCGACTTGACGTGTTCATGGTCTTCCGTCAGCAGCGTGATCGCATCCTGGGGATCGGTTTCGGTCGGGATAGGCTTGGGGATTTTGTCGTGCGTGCGTGCGGTGGTTCTCATGTCGGCTCCTTGCGTGGCGAATGATAGGGGAGAGTGCTTACCCAGTCTAGGAGCGCGACCAATGACGGTCTGTGCGTTGCTCAACGCTGCCGTTGTTGTCGCTGGCTTTGTAAAATCCAGAATGCGATCAAGATCGTTGATCGCTTCTGGCATCAGTTCCAGGCGTGCCATGATCTGATCAGGAAGTGAATTTCTTAGGCGTCGGCGGTGGAGGGGTTTCGCCAGCAGCTCGTCGCTCCATGTAGTTGCTGGCTTCTTCCCAAGAAACGGACTGCTTGTCCTTCAGGAATTTCTCGAACCTTTCATCGGCGATCGCGTGGATTTTTTCTTTCCCCATGAGCTGGGCAATCTTTTCCGCTATCGACTCCAGGATAAATTCCTGCGCTTTGATTTTGTCGTTGTCCGTTATGGCATTGAGACTTCGACTGAGTGCGGTTGGCAATTCAATGGTGAGTTTTGGCATGACATTCTCCCGCAGCGATAGTCGATTCTAGCACTGCGGGCCTGCCGGATTTACGACGCCGTCAAACGCGCGTCAGAAGCGATTCCAGTTGTTGTGGCGGTGTTCGGCGGCTTCCTTGAGCAGGTAGCCGGCGCGGCGTTCGTCCTTGGGACTCAGCGCGTCGCCCAGTTGCACCGTCATCGCCAGCTCCTGGATCGCCGGCGGATATTCGTGTTCGGCGGCTTCTTCCAGCAGGTGGCGGGCGCGCGCCGTGTCTTGCGCCACGCCCCGGCCTTCCTGGTAGATGTTGGAAAGCAGGAACATCGCGTGCGGATTGCCAAGCTCGCTGGCGGCGTTCAGCCAGTGCGCGGCCTGTGCATCGTCGCGCGCGACGCCGTCGCCGTTTTTGTACAGCATGCCCAGCACCAGCGCCGCCTTGGCATGGCGCTGCCCGGCCGCCATCGCGTACCACGGCGCCGCCGCAGCCGGCGCCGCCTTCACGCCGACCACGCCCACCCGCAGCATCTCTCCCAGTTGGAAGGCGGCATCGACGTCGCCGCCGCGCGCGGCTTGCTCGAACAGCTTGAGCGCGTCGGCCCGCTGGTCGGGACGGGTTTGATACAGCAACGCCAGCTCGCGTTGCGCCACCGGCATCTGCTGCGCCGACCACGACATCAGCTTGCGCTCGGCGCTGGCGTCGGCTTGCTGCATGGCTTTCATGCCCACCGTTTCGATCTGCGCCGAGGTCGGCTTCTCCTGCTGCAGCTGGCAGCCGAACAGGAACACGCCGGTCAGTACAGCAATCAGCGCGACACCGGGATAATTTTTAACTTGCATGATATGGACCTCACGATAAGCGGAGCCGGCGTCACCGGCCCCGCGCACCACGCTTTTTTGCTCGGACTTACTTGCTCAGATCCACCACGTACTTGGCGAAGCCGTTCGCATCCGTCGCGCCTTCAGCCGTGACGGCGGTGATGCCGCTGCTCTTGGCCAATGCCAGGTGGCCAGGCGCCGAACGCAGGATCACCGGACCGGCCGTCGCCACCTTGACGAAGCTCCAGCTGCGCGCGCTGCCGTTGGCCGCCAGCGTGACCTTGCCACTGGCCGCGCCTTGCGCCGTCAGGTAGTTGCTGACCACGGTCTGGTTGGCGTCCGGCGACTTGATGATGGTCTTGCTGCCGTCGATGCCAGGCACGGCGCCGCCGCCGCCGGCGCGGTAGTCGTTGGTGGCGACGATGAAGTCGTCACCATCGGCCACTGCCTTGCCCAGGTAAGTCAGGTTGACGATGCGGCTGCCTGCCGGCTTGGTCACGTCGATCTGGTAGGTCAGCGCATTGTTTTCGGCGTAGAACACGTCGTAGTTGTAGATCGTGCCGTACGACGGTACCAGATCCTGCTCGGTGGTCTTGGTCGGATCGATCTGGCCGAACTGCTTGGCCGCCGTTTCCAGCCACGCCTTCAGGTCGGAACCCTTGATCTTCACCGCTTGCAGGTTGTTGTTGCTGTACAGGTAGAGGTCACCCGGATTGCGCACTTGCAGGCCGACCGGCGCGGCGGCGCTGGCGCCCGGCGCGACGTCGGTGAAGTCCGACGCGCCGTTGCGGCCCGCCTTGAACGGCGCGCTGCACGAGATCACCGGAATGTTCTTGTAGCTGGCGATGGTGGCATCGGTGCTGGCGGCGATGAATTTCTTCACGTAGTCCAGCTGCGCCTGGTTGACCAGCTGGATCGCGCTGACGTCGCCCACCAGCGCGAAGTAGGCCGACATCTCGAAATCGGTGGTCACGCCCAGCGGCTGCTTGGCGTAGGCGATGGTGGCCGCGTGCTCGGTGGCGACGATGGGTGCGATGGCCGGGTCGGCCTTGACGATGGTGGCACCGTCGGTGTACTTGAAGCCGCGCGATTCCACGCTGGTCTTGTCCTGCTGCACCACCCACTTGCCGCCGGTGTAGACCAGCGTCATCTTGATGATGCCCAGGCGACGGCCCCAGCTCTGCGCCATCACGGTCGGCACACCGTTGACGAAGCCGTTGACGGCATCGATCTTGGCGCTGGCCGGGAAGGCGGCGAATGATGGATCCAGTGCCGCCGCGCCGGTCTCTTTACCTTTCGGGAAGATCAGGTGCGAGTGGCCGATCAGCAGCGCGTCGATGCCGGTGGTGGTCAGGTGATAGCTGCCGTTTTCCATTTTCGGGCTGTAGGCGCTTGGGTCCAGGCCGCCGTGCGACAGGGCCACCACCAGGTCGGCGCCCTTGCTGCGCATCTCGGGCACGTACTGCTTGGCCGCTTCCTGCACGCCGGTCACGGCGACTTTGCCGGCCAGGTTTTTCTGGTCCCAGTCCAGGATCTGCGGCGGCACGAAGCTCATGATGCCGATGTTCATCTTGACGTCGAGCTTGCTGCCGTCCGGCTTGATGGCCGAGAAGGTGCGCGGCAGCAGGGTGTATGGCTGCACGATGGGCTTGTTGCTGGCCACGCCGGTGACGTTGGTCAGCACCAGCGGGAAGGTCGGCGCGCCGCAGGTGCCGGTCGGCTTGGCGACGCCGGGAATGCCGAAGTCGGTATTGGTGATCTGGCTCAGCAGCGGCAGGCCGTAGTTGAACTCGTGGTTGCCGAAGCCGCCGCCGTCGTACTTCATGGCGTTCATGACTTTGTGCACGGCCAGGGTGTCGGTGCAGGCGATAGGCTTGGTTGCGGCTTGCAGGTCGCCCAGCAGGGTGCCCTGGATGACGTCGCCGTCGTCCAGCAGCACGTTGTTTGGATTCTCGGTGCGGGCGGCGCTGACCAGGGTCGAGGTGCGCTCCAGGCCCAGGCTGGTGTCTTCGGCCAGTGAGTAGTAGTTGTAGCTCATCACGTTGGCGTGGATGTCGGTGGTTTCCATCAGCGCCAGGGTGACTGTCGTGCCTTCCGGGATCGCTGGAGGAGGCGTGTAATCGCCGCCGCAACCGACCAGACCAGCTGCCGTCATCGCAGCCAACATCACCAGATTTAGTTTCATCGAGACCTCAAAGATTAAGAAAATTCAAGGTGGCGACTGTACCCAACGCAGATGACATGGCCGTGACAAAACGCAAACAATTACGTACTAGTAAGCCCAGAGCGGCCCCTGCTTGCCGTTGACGGTGGCGCCCTCCATCACCACGAACACGCGGCGGCCGTAGAAGAAGGGCAGGCCCCAGTCGAAGTAGCTGCCGGCGGCGGTGGCCGCGCCCACCGTGCCGCCGACCTGCGCCGCCGAGATGGTGGACGCCAGCTGCACCAGGTTGGCGACGTTGAAGTTGACGGCGCCGCTGGCGCTGCCGTCGGCGGCGGCATTGACCGCGCTGAGCGACAGCGTGGCGGCGGGGCAGTAGAAGTCCCCGCCCGAGCAGGTGCGTATTGTACTGTCGCTGAAGAAGTAGCCGTTGGAGCCGCTGTCGATGAAGCTGGACGCGTAGGCCTTGCCCTTGTAGGTGGTGCTGAAGTCGCCGCTGCTGTTGGTCTTGAACAGCGTTTCGCCGGCGATGGTGTTGTTGGCCTGGGTGTTGACGCCGAAGATCAGCGTGCCGCTTACCGAGGTCAAACCGGCGGTGCCGACGCCGGGCAGCACCAGCAGCACGCCGTTGTTGTTGACCGCGAACGAGGCCACCGGATTGCTGACCTGCGACGCCAGCGGCATGCTGCTGGCCGTGCAGCCGTTGGCGGTGCAGGCGTAGTAGGCGCCGCCGACGGCCGACCTGGCGCAGCTGTCGCCGCAATCCTGCTTGAACAGGCCGACGCCGAGTATGCCCTTGGCGCCCATCGCCGCCAGCGTGCCGAGGTTGTTGCCGGCGCTGCTGCAACTGGACGGCGTGGCCGCGTAGTTGGCGCCGCTGTCACCGATGACCTGGATGGAGATGCCGGCCGCCTGTTCATCGGCCATGCGCACGTCGGCCTGGCGCACCGCACCCCAGGTGTAGCCGCTGATGAACTTGCCGCACTCGCCGGCGTCGGCGCCGGACGGCGTGCTAACGGCCGGCAGTTTCAGCGCTGCGTCGAGCGGGGCCAGCAGGCGCAGGCCGTAGGAGCCGGTGTCGAGCAGCACATGGTCGATGGTCTGGCAGGTGCTGGTGCCGGGCCGGCACACCGTCACGCTGACGTAGGGGATGTTGATCGCGCCGTTGACGCCGGTCGGGCCGCTGTCGACGACGATGGCGGTGCTGTTGCTGAGCGGCGCGGTCACGCTCAGCGCGGCGCTGGCATTGACGTTGCCGCCGTCGCCGCTGCAGGACAGGTTGTAGACAAAGTTTCCAACCGCGTTGGGCGCGATGTTGACCGAGCCCGAGGTGGCCCTGGCGCCGCTCCACGCGCCGCTGGCGGTGCAACTGGCGGCGTTGGCCGACGACCAGCTCAGCACCGAACTCTGCGCGGTGGTGATGCTGGCCGGCGCCAGCGTGATGTTGACGGTGGGCGAAGGCGGCGGCGTGCTGATGACCACGCTGGTCGTCTTGCTGATACCGCTGCAAGTGACGGTGTAGTAGGCGGTGCCGGTGGCGCCCGCCGTGACGGTCTGCGTGCCGCTGTTGTCCAGCGCGCCGCTCCACGCGCCGGACGCGGCGCAGCCATTGGTAGTGGGATTGCTGACGCTCCAGCTCAGCGTGATGACCTGGCCGACGGTGGTGGCGGTCGGCGTGGCGCTGATGCTGACCACGGGCGTGATGGCGGCGGCAGCCTGCGTAGTGGCTGTGCTGGCGACGGTGCTGCTGTCGCCGCCACCGCCGCAGGCGCTCAGCATCAACGCCAGCAGCATCGTACCGGCGCGATGCAGCATCCGGCCGGAGGCAAGGGAAGGAGGCATGCGCAATTCCCTATTCGATGACGCTGGTGTCGAAGCCGGCCGGCAGCGCGCCCGGTATCCACGCGTGGCCGGCATAGGCGCGCATATGGCCGCCGGAGACGATCACCACGTCCTGCTGCTCGACCGCCAGTTGCGAGTGGCCGGCCTTGGGACGCTTGGCGGCCGTGCCGGTCAGCACCGCGAACTTGTCGCCCAGCAGCGTGCGCAGGTCGGGCAGGGCGGGGCCGTTCCAGCTGACTGCGAACACCGCGCCGTCGGCGTTCATGTACTCGCGCACCACGGTGCCGCTGTCGAGCGTGCTCTGGCTGACGGTGTAGACCGCCGCTGCATAGTCGGCGCCGGCCGCAGCCAGCGCGCGCGCGCCCTGCCGGACCGGCGCCGTGCCGAAGTTGGATGGGGAACTGCCCAGCGCGGCATAGGCGAGCGCGCCTTGCAGCAGCGAGAGTACCAACATGAGTAAGAATGCCCGGCGCATTGTCCGCTCCTGTGCCTAAGATGGAGGCAGTGTAGAACGGCGCCGGGTTGGATGACGTTAGCGAGATGTAAGCAAACGTTACGCATCCGCTCTCTTGGCGCATCGCCAGCGGAACCGGGCAACGGCGGACTTCATGGTATCGTCCGCCTTCATTTGGATATCAGAAAGGCAATGATGATCACAGGACCGGCCCGCTGGCTGACAATGGTGTTGATGATGGTTGTGTTGGGCGGCTGCGCCTACCCCAGTTTTAATAGCCAGACGCTTGATAAGCGCGTGCGGGTGGCCGGCTTGGACCCGCGTTTTCCCCTGCTCAAGGCATACCAGGAATGCACGCTCAATTGCCCGGATTGCTACCAGTCCTGTGATACGCCGGAAAACGCCGCCAGCCATACCTTTGTCGATTTTGACGAGCGCAGCATGGCGTACACCGAAATCATCACGCAGGACAATGGCCAGACCCACACCTTCTCGTACCCCTCCAGGCTGCTGCTGCTGTCGTACAGCGCGAAGCCGGCCGTGCGGACCTTGAGCACCTTTCAACTCGTGGGGCGGTTCGACTACAACCAGTATCTGATCTTTTATCGTCCGGCGCCCGACGGCCAGCCTAAACGCCTGCTGGTCAAGCTGCCGCGTCGACATTGCCCGGCGATCGAGGAAAGCACACAGACCACCGGGAAGGGCATCGATTTGTGGCAGAAGGTCAAGTTTGTCGTGGTGGTGGAGGAGCAAGTGACCATCTTCACCGAACCGAAGGCCGATTGCCCCGGCCTGCGCGTCAAGGATGTGCTGGGCGAGGCCGCCGGTCTGCCGGCCGATCTCGCTGGCCAGACTTATGTGGCCTACACCGCCGACGCCGCGCAGGGGCGCGACGGCGTCGTCGTGGCGGAACGGCTGGCCAGTCCGCGCTGCGGCGTGGCCGCGCCATGCAACGGCAAGACCGTGACGCTGGCGCTCGAACGCGATCCGCTTCCCGATCTGCGCATGGGGCCGGACACCCAGGGCTACGTCTGCCGCGTGCACACCTCGTCCACCGACTGGAACCTGTTTGCAGGCATGGCGGCGAAGCGGTATGGCGACGTCTCGTACTCAAGGCGTTGCAAGCCGCAAAAATAGCGTGGATGTGAAAACGGCGCCCGCAGGCGCCGTCGATGCTCACCGCAGCAAGCTTAGAACTTGACGTACAAACGGCCGAAGTAGGAAGCGCCGTTCAGGCCGAACTGCACGCTTTCATACTTGAAACCGTTGTCGGTCTGGTCCGGGTTCTGCGTGGTCGGCTTGACGTTGAAGATGTTGTTGCCGCCGAAGGTGAACTTCATGTTTTTGTTGATGGTGTAGGTGAGGCTCAGGTCGGCCGAGGTCTTCGACTCGTAGTGCTGGTTAGGCACGCCGGCTGCCGTACCGTCGAAGGTGCCCAGCGTCTGCGGACCGAAGTGGATGATCTTCAGATCGCTTTCCCACGGGCCGGTCACGTAGTCGAAGCCCAGCGTGGCCTTCGAACGCGGCGCGCCTTGCTCGATGTACAGGCGTTCCTTCTCGGACAGCAGCACGTCCTCGAAGCCCTTCAGCGAAGCCGGCGCGTGGATGCCGGTCACTTCCGTCTTGCTGACGTTGAGCGCCAGGAAGGTGGTCAGCTTGTTGGGACCGAAATTGGTCTTGTGCGAAGCCGTCAGGTCCAGGCCCTGGGTCTTGGTGTCGACCGAGTTGACGAAGAACTGCGCTTCGCCCACGCCCAGCTTGGCCAGGCGCTCGGCCAGGGCTGGATAGGTGTCGGCATTGAAGCGGCCGGACAGCACGATGCGGTCCTTGATCTTGATGTTGTACAGGTCGGCGGTGACGGAGACGGCGGCGTTCGGCGTCCAGGTCGTGCCCAGCGTGAAGCTGGTCGATTTCTCTTCCTTCAGCTTGGGAATGCCGGCCGCGTTGGCGACGGCGCCGCCGTTGGGCGCCAACACCACGTCGGTGGCCACGCCGCCGATGAAGTCGGTGAAGGTGGACGAGAAATACACCTGCTGCAGCGACGGTGCGCGGAAGCCGGTGCTGGCCGAACCGCGCAGCAGCACGCTGTCGGCCACGCGCACGCTGCCGGCCAGCTTGCCGGTGACGGTCGAGCCGAAGTCGCTGAACTTCTCGTAGCGCACCGCGCCTTGCAGCTTGACGGTCTTGCTCAGGTCAGCTTCCAGGTCGAGGTAGGCGGCGGTGCTGTGGCGCTTGGCGTTGACCTGGTCGCCAGGCTGGAAGCCGGGGAAGCCCTGGCTGCCGGCGTTGCCGCCGAAGCCGATGCCGTCGACGTCGTTGTACGAGCCCGCTTCGCCGGCGAAGATCTTGTAGTTCTCGCTGCGGTACTCGCCGCCGAAGGCGACGTTCAGGCCGTCACCGACCAGGCCGTCGTAGTAGTGGTTCAGGTCGAGGTTGGTGGTCAGCTGCTGGAACGAGAAACCGCCGGCGTCAAAGCGGTCCGGGCTGATGCCCTTGCCGCCGCTCAGCAGATCCTTGTTGGCGATCGATGCGTTGATCGTGTGGCTGATGTTGTACTTCATCTTGTTGTAGCCGTAGGTCTGCGACACGTCCATATTCCAGTCGCCCAGCGTGCCGCGGTGGCCGACGGTGGCGTAGCGGTCGTCGATGTCGGCGTTGATGAAGGGCACGAAGCCGTTCGGGTACATGGCGGCCGAGTTGCGGCTTGGGATGTCGTCGGAACCGACGCCGCCGCGCGCGAACGCGGCGCTCGATGCGTCGCGGGTCTGGGCGCCGGCGGTGAAGTAGAGCTTGCCGGTGCCGGTGGTCGGCAGTTCGCCGTTCAGGTACAGCGACTGGTTCTTGGTCTTGGTGTCGCCGATGATGCGCGGGTTGCCGGCGTCGGCGCGGTTGGAGCGGCCACGGTCCAGGTACTCGCCGGTGATGCCGAGCACGCCGCCGCTGCCGATCTCGAAGCCGCAGTAGGCCGAGGTCAGGTAGTTCTTGCCGTCGCGCTTGGAGTATTCGCTGAAGCCGGCGATGGCTTCGCAGCCCTTGCTCTTTTTCAGGCCGATGTCGATCACGCCGGCGATGGCGTCCGAGCCGTACTGGGCGGCGGCGCCGTCACGCAACACCTGCACGTCCTTGATCGCCAGCAGCGGAATGGTGTTCATGTCGGTGCCGGTGTTGCCGCGGTTGCGGGCGCCGAACAGGTTGACCAGCGCGGTGGTGTGGCGGCGCTTGCCGTTGACCAGCACCAGGGTCTGGTCGGAGCCGAGGCCGCGCAGCGCGGCGGAGTCGACCAGGTCGGCGCCGTCGGAGCCGCTCTGGCGGGTCGAGTTGAACGATGGCGAGATATAGGTCAGCGTTTGCGCCAGATCGAACTGGCCGCCTTGTTCTGTGGTCTTGCTCATCGGAATGATATCGACCGGCACGACGGTGTCGGTGGACGAACTGGCCGCGCGGCGCGAACCGACCACACTGACCGACTGCATCTGGGTTTCCTGTTTGGCTTCAGGGGCGGTCTGCGCGAAGGCGGAGGGGGCGAAGCCCAGGGCTGCTGCGCCGTACAGGCTGAGCAGTACGGCATGACGTAAAGGCGTGGTGGCGAACAAGTTTTCTCTCCCGTGAAAAATTTGATTCTAGTCAAATAGTTCATAAGGAAATGAGTTTTTTGACAATTTTGCAGCCAAACTTTATTTACTGTTGTTTTTGCCGCGCCGGCCCTGCGTAGTCCTACGTAGGGCCATAGTTTTAGCCAATAAATTCGCCGGCACGGCCTATTAAGTTTGTTCATGGCATATCGTCGCCCAGGGTGTATTATACTGTATAAAAACACAGTATGAAATCATGGGCACATCATCCGTCCAGGGCTTGCCGGCTTATGCCGAGCTGTTCTGTATGACCAATTTTTCCTTCCTCCAGGGCGCGTCCAGCGCCGAGGAGCTGGTCGCGCGCGCCGTGCAGCTCGATTATGCCGGCCTGGCGATCACCGACGAATGCTCGCTGGCCGGCGTGGTGCGCGCACATGCGCAGGCCAAGGCTGCCAATCTGCCGCTGCTGATCGGCAGCCATTTTCACCTGAAGAACCCGGACGGCAGCCCGGCGCTGTCGCTGATCGCGCTGGCGCAGGACCGCGAAGGCTACGGCAATCTCTGCGAGCTCATCACGATAGGCCGCAACCGCGTCGCCAAGGGCAGCTACCTGCTCACGCCGGCCGACCTGGCGGCGCCGCCGCCCGCCTATGCACACCTGAAAGGCTTGCCCGGTTGCCTGATGATCTTGTTGCCGCATTACCCGGCCTTCCAGTCGGACGATGTCGACCGCCTGCACGCGCAGGCGGCGTGGATGGAGGCCAACTTCCCGGGCCGCAGCTGGATGGGACTGAGCTTGCTGCAGCGTGCTTTCGACGAGGCGCACCGTCTCAGTATCGACGAGGTGGCTTTGCAGCACGGCATGCGGGTGGTGGCGGTGGGGCATGTCTGCATGCATGTGCGTTCGCGCAAGCCGCTGCATGACACCCTGTGCGCGGTGCGCGTCGGCAAACCGGTGGGGGAGTGCGGTTACGCGCTGGCGCAGAACGCCGAGCAGCATCTGCGCTCGCGCTTGCGGCTGGCGAACCTGTATCCGCCGCAGGCGCTGGCGGAAACGTTGAGCATCGTGCAGCAGTGCAGCTTCAATCTCAACCAGCTGCGTTACGAATACCCGCGCGAGCTGGTGCCGCAAGACCATACACCGGCCAGCTATCTGCGGCAGGAAGTGTATGCCGGCGCGCAGCGGCGCTTTCCGGCGGGCCTGTCCGTCAAGGTGCGCGGCCAGATCGAGAAAGAGCTGGAGCTGATCGCGGAGCTGAAGTACGAGCCTTACTTCCTGACCGTCTACGACATCGTCCGCTACGCCCGCTCCCAGGGCATCCTGTGCCAGGGGCGGGGATCGGCGGCCAACTCGGTGGTCTGCTATTGCCTCGGCGTGACCGAGGTCGATCCCGAGCGCAGCAATATGCTGACCGGGCGCTTCATTTCCCGGGAGCGCAACGAGCCGCCCGACATCGACGTCGACTTCGAGCACCAGCGGCGCGAGGAGGTGATCCAGTACATCTACAAAAAATACGGTGCGGACCGTGCGGCACTGGCGGCGGTCGTCATCAGCTATCGCCCGAAGAGCGCGCTGCGCGACAGCGGCAAGGCGCTGGGCGTGGACCTGGCCATCGTCGAGAAGGTGGCCAAGGCCCATCACTGGTTCGACAGCCGCAACGACCTGCTGGGCCGTCTGGCCGAGTGCGGGCTGGACCCGGAGTCGCAACTGGCGCAGCAATGGGCCGCGCTGGCGATCAGCCTGCTGGGCTTCCCGCGCCATCTGTCGCAGCATCCGGGGGGCTTCGTCATCTCGCATGACAAGCTGTCGCGGCTGGTGCCGATCGAGGCCGCCACGATGGAGGGGCGCTGCGTGATCCAGTGGGACAAGGACGATCTGGAAGAGCTGGGCTTGATGAAGGTGGACGTGCTGGCGCTGGGCATGCTGTCGGCGCTGCGGCGCGCGCTGGACCTGGTGGGCGCACAGCGCGGCGAGCCGTTCCGGATGCAGGACATTCCCAAGGAAGACCCCGCCACCTACGACATGATGTGCGAGGCCGACACCATCGGCGTGTTCCAGATCGAATCGCGCGCGCAGATGAGCATGCTGCCGCGCCTGCGGCCCCAGAAGTTTTACGATCTGGTGGTCCAGGTGGCGATCGTGCGGCCGGGGCCGATCCAGGGCGGCATGGTGCATCCGTATCTGCAGCGGCGCATGCACCCCAGGCTGATCGATTCTCCGCCGGGGCTGGACGAGGCGCTCAAGCGCACGCTCGGCGTGCCGATCTTCCAGGAGCAGGTCATGCAGGTCGCCATCATTGCCGCCGGCTTCACCGAGGGCGAGGCCGACCAGTTGCGGCGCGCGATGGCCGCCTGGAAGCGCAAGGGCGGCGTCGATAAATACCAGCAAAAAATTATGGATGGCATGAGGGAGCGCGGTTACGAGGAGGCGTTTGCGGCGGCCATCTGCGAGCAGATCAAGGGCTTCGGCGAATACGGCTTCCCCGAATCGCACGCCGCCAGCTTCGCATTGCTGACATACGCCAGTTCCTGGCTCAAGTGCCACGAGCCGGCCGCCTTCCTGTGCGCGCTGCTCAACAGCCAGCCTATGGGTTTCTACAGCCCGTCGCAACTGGTGCAGGACGCCAAACGCCACGGCGTGCAGGTGCGCGAGATCGACGTCACCGTCAGCGGCTGGGATACCTCGCTGGAAGAGCGGGTGGGCAAGCGCGGCCAGCCGGCGGTGCGCCTGGGGTTGTCGATGCTGAAGGGCATGCGCGCCGAAGCGGCCGCCCGCATCGAGCAGGCGCGGGCCGAACGCCCCTACGCCAGCGTGGCCGACCTGGCGCGGCGCGCCGACCTGGAGCGCCATGACCTGCAAGTGCTGGCCGGCGGCAACGCCCTGCATCAGCTGTCGGGCAACCGCAGGCAAGCCTTGTGGCAGGCGGTCGGCGCCGTGCCGGACAAGGATCTGCTGCGCCCGACCATGCCGGACGAAGACCTCCCCGTGCTGAAGCCGCCGACGGAGGGCGAGGAAATCCTCGGCGACTACCGCTCGCACGGCCTGACGCTGGGCCGCCATCCGCTGGCGCTGCTGCGCCCCAAGCTGCTGGAGCACCGCTTCCTGCCGGCCGCCGCGCTCAACACCTACACCAACGGCATGCTGGCGCGCGCCTGCGGCATGGTGACGGTGCGGCAGCGCCCCGGCACGGCCAAGGGCGTGCTGTTCATCACCATCGAGGACGAGACCGGCAACGTCAACGTCATCATCTGGCCGGCGCTGGTCGAGCAGCAGCGGCGCGAAGTACTGAGCGCGCCGCTGCTGGGTGTGTATGGCGTCTGGCAGCAGGAGGGCGTGGTGCGCCACCTGGTGGCCAAGCGGCTGGTCGACATGTCCCACCTGCTGGGAAGGCTGCCGACCATCAGCCGGGATTTCTGCTAGCGCAGGCCGGCGCTGCGGTCGCCGCTGGTGCCGTAGTAGGTGTGGATCTGGCTGGCCCAGGTCTGGTTGGCCATGTTCGGCCAGTGGTCGGTATCGAAGCCGGGAGCGTTTTCGATGCGGTCCTTGTCCAGGTTCAGCGTGAAGCGCTTGTTGATGGTGTCCAGCGTCAGCGCTTCCCACGGCACGGCGAACAGTTTTTCGCCGATCGTGAACACGCCGCCGTACGACATGACCGCGTAGGCGATGTTGCCTGTGCGCATGTCCAGCATGATTTCCTTGATCTCGCCCAGGTGTTCGTCTTTCAGATTGTGGACGTGGTTGCCGATCAGCGTATCGGCGCCCATCAGTTCCGGGCCGGGGCCTTTATGGCCGTTGTCCACATACATGCCCAAGGCATCGAGTTCTTCGTAGTTCATCATGACCTCCCTAATTGAATGAGTTGTCATTTTTGCTCGCTTGCGGATGCCGGTCTGTACGGTGCAACACCGTGCTGACGGATAGGCAAGCTGGCTATTTTTGCACTTTCCGTCATAGGAGTTTCCCGCCCGGTTGAGGATTTTTCCGGGCAGGAAGGTGAAGAATCGGACGTTTTAGGGTATAATTTCAATTTCCCGCACGTGCCGTTCGGCACCATCTGCAATGACCAAATTTGTCTTCGTCACTGGCGGCGTCGTGTCTTCCCTTGGTAAAGGGATTGCCGCCGCCTCTCTCGCCGCGATCCTCGAATCGCGCGGCCTCAAAGTCACCATGCTCAAGCTCGACCCGTACATCAACGTCGATCCTGGCACGATGAGCCCTATGCAGCACGGTGAAGTATTCGTCACCGACGACGGGGCCGAAACCGACCTCGACCTCGGCCACTACGAGCGCTTCATTTCCACCCGCATGAAAAAGGTGAACAACTTCACCACCGGCCAGATCTACGAATCGGTGATCCGCAAGGAACGCCGCGGCGAGTACCTGGGCAAGACCGTGCAGGTGATCCCTCACATCACCAACGAAATCCAGGACTACATCCGTCGCGGCGCCGAAGGCTACGACGTGGCCCTGTGCGAAATCGGCGGCACCGTGGGCGATATCGAATCGCTGCCGTTCCTGGAAGCCGCCCGTCAGCTGAGCCTGCGCGCTGGCCGCAAGAACACCGCCTTCGTCCACCTGACGCTGGTGCCGTTCATCGCCTCCGCCGGCGAGCTCAAGACCAAGCCTACCCAGCACTCGGTGCAGAAGCTGCGCGAAATCGGCATCTCGCCGAACGCACTGCTGTGCCGCGCCGACCGCGCCATCCCGGAAGACGAACGCGCCAAGATCTCGCTGTTCTCGAACATCGAAGAGCAGGCCGTGATTTCCGTGTGGGACGTCGACACCATCTACAAAGTGCCGCAGATGCTGCACGACCAGGGCCTGGACGCGATCATCTGCGAAGCGCTGGACCTGAACCCGGCCCCGGCCGACCTGTCGGTCTGGAGCCGCCTGATCTACACGCTGGAGCATCCGAAGAGCGAAGTGTCGATCGGCATGGTCGGCAAGTATGTGGAACTGACCGAGTCGTACAAGTCGCTGACCGAAGCGCTGCGCCACGCCGGCATCCACAACGAATCCAAGGTCAACATCGAGTACATCGACTCGGAAGAGATCGAGACCACCGGCTGCGCCGCGCTGGGCAAGTACGACGCCATCCTGGTACCGGGCGGCTTCGGCAAGCGCGGCGTGGAAGGCAAGATCATGGCCGCCCAGTTCGCCCGTGAAAACAAGATCCCTTACCTGGGCATCTGCCTCGGCATGCAGGTGGCGCTGATCGAATACGCCCGCCACAAGGCCGGCCTGACCGCCGCCAACTCCACCGAGTTCGACCTGGACACCGCGCAGCCTGTGGTGGCCCTGATCGACGAGTGGCAAGGCCAGGACGGCAAGGTCGAGAAGCGCGACGAGAACTCCGACCTGGGCGGCACCATGCGCCTGGGCGCGCAAACCTGCGCCATCAAGCCGGGCACGCTGGCTTCGGAAATCTACGGCGCGGTCGTCACCGAGCGTCACCGCCACCGCTACGAAGCCAACAACCACTACCTGCCGCGCGTTGAAGCGGCCGGCCTGGTGGTCGCGGCGCGCACCCCGACCGAAGACCTGTGCGAAATCATGGAACTGCCGCGTACCGGCGAGAACTCGCACCCTTGGTACATGGGCGTGCAGTACCACCCTGAATTCAAATCGACCCCGCGTGACGGCCATCCGCTGTTCACGTCCTACATCAAGGCAGCACTGGCCCACAAGGCCGCCGGCGGCAACCGCCTGCACGCTGTCGATGTTAAAACTGCGGATACTCTGCAAGGAGATGCAGCATGAAACTGTGCGGATTCGACGTTGGCCTCGACCAGCCGTTCTTCCTGATCGCCGGCACCTGCGTGATCGAATCGCGCCAGATGGCGTTCGACACCGCCGGCGCGCTGAAGGAAATGACGGCCGCGCTGGGCATCCCGTTCATCTACAAGTCCTCGTTCGACAAGGCCAATCGTTCCTCCGGTACCTCGTACCGCGGTCCGGGCCGCGACAAGGGCCTGGAGATCCTGGGCGACGTCAAGCGCGAACTGGGCGTGCCGGTGCTGACCGACGTGCACTCGATCGATGAAATCGCCGAAGTCTCTTCGGTGGTCGACGTGCTTCAAACCCCGGCCTTCCTCTGCCGCCAGACCGACTTCATCGTCGCCTGCGCCGAGTCCGGCCTGCCGGTCAACATCAAGAAAGGCCAGTTCCTCGCCCCGCACGACATGAAGAACGTCATCGACAAAGCCCGCCTGGCCGCCAAGGCCAAGGGCCTGAACGAAGACAACTTCATGGCCTGCGAGCGCGGCGCTTCCTTCGGCTACAACAACCTGGTCTCGGACATGCGTTCGCTGGCCATCATGCGCGAATCGAACTGCCCTGTGGTGTTCGATGCGACCCACTCGGTGCAACTGCCAGGCGGTAATGGCACGTCGTCCGGCGGCATGCGTGAAATGGTGCCGGTGCTGTCGCGCGCGGCCGTGGCGGTCGGCGTGGCCGGCCTGTTCATGGAAACGCATCCGAACCCTGCAGAAGCCCTGTCGGACGGCCCGAACGCCGTACCGCTGGGTCGCATGAAGGAGTTGCTGTCCACGCTGATCGAGCTGGATCGCATCACCAAAAAAGCTGGCTTCCTGGAAAACAGCTTCAACTAATGCAGCATACCTGGCGTACGAGTTTTCGTATGATCGGCCCTCCGGCGCCGGGTACAATTCCCGTTATTTCGTCCGCAACGCGCATCAGAACGCGTAGCGACTTCGCATCGCCTAACTTTGGAGAATGACATGAGTGCTATTGTTGACATTATCGGCCGTGAAATCATCGACTCGCGCGGCAATCCTACCGTCGAATGCGACGTGCTGCTGGAATCCGGCGTCATGGGCCGCGCCGCCGTACCGTCGGGTGCATCGACCGGTTCGCGCGAAGCGATCGAGCTGCGCGACGGCGATCCGAAGCGTTACTTCGGCAAGGGCGTGCTGCAAGCCTGCGAGAACATCAACACCGAAATCTCGGAAGCCATCATGGGCCTGGACGCCAATGAGCAAGCTTTCCTGGACCGCACTCTGATCGACCTGGACGGCACCGAAAACAAGGCACGCCTGGGCGCCAACGCCATGCTGGCCGTGTCGATGGCTGTCGCCAAGGCCGCCGCTGAAGAAGCCGGCCTGCCGCTGTACCGCTACTTCGGCGGTTCGGGCGCGATGCAGCTGCCAGTGCCGATGATGAACGTGATCAACGGCGGCGCGCACGCCGACAACAACCTGGACATCCAGGAATTCATGATCATTCCAGTGGGCGCACCTTCCTTCAAGGAAGCGGTCCGCTACGGCGCCGAAGTGTTCCACACGCTGAAAAAGATCCTGCACAAGAAGGGCCTGAGCACCGCCGTGGGCGACGAAGGCGGTTTCGCGCCATCGCTGGCCAACCATGAAGAAGCGATCAAGCTGATCATCCAGGCGATCGAAGAAGCCGGCTACGAGCCAGGCACCCAGATCGCCATCGGCCTGGACTGCGCCGCTTCCGAGTTCTACAAGGACGGCAAGTACGAGCTGGAAGGCGAGGGCCTGAGCCTGACCGCCACCGAGTTCACCAACCTGCTGGCGACCTGGTGCGACAAGTACCCGATCATCTCGATCGAAGACGCGATGCACGAAGGTGACTGGGACGGCTGGGCGATCCTGACCAAGGAATTGGGCAAGAAGATCCAGCTGGTGGGCGACGACCTGTACGTCACCAACACCAAGATCCTGAAAGAAGGCATCTCGAAAGGCATCGCCAACTCGATCCTGATCAAGATTAACCAGATCGGCACCCTGACCGAAACCTTCGCCGCCATCGAAATGGCCAAGCGCGCCGGCTACACCGCCGTGATCTCGCACCGTTCGGGCGAAACCGAAGATTCGACCATCGCCGATATCGCGGTTGGCCTGAACGCCCTGCAGATCAAGACCGGCTCGATGTCGCGTTCGGACCGCATGGCCAAATACAACCAGCTGCTGCGTATCGAAGAAGATCTGGGCGATATCGCTTCCTACCCAGGCCGCGACGCGTTCTATAATCTGAAGTAATTAAGCAAGCGCGGCCGGATCACTTCCGGCCGCTGTTCACTCCATGCGTCTGATCACCCTCGCACTGGCAGCCCTGCTGCTGTTGATACAGTACCCGCTCTGGCTGGGGAAGGGCGGGTGGCTGCGCGTGAAAGACTTCGAGGCCCAGGTCGACACGGCCCACAAGAAAAACGCGGAACTGATCGCCCGCAACGCCAAGCTCGACTCCGAAGTGCGCGACCTCAAGGACGGCACCGGCGCAGTGGAGGAGCGTGCTCGCTACGAGCTCAGCATGATCAAGCAAAACGAAATCTTCATCCAGATCGTCGGCAAGGGCCAGGCCGCTGCGCTGCCGCCGCTGGCGCCCAAACCTTCCGACCACTGATTCTTCCATGGCGATCCGCGCTGGCATACTGCTGATGTTGGCCACGCTTACTCCGCTGGCACAGAGTGCAGGCGTTTGCACGCCGCTGCGGGTCGGCTATATGGACCAGAACCGGCCGCCCTACTGGATGGGCGAGGGCGAGCAAGTGCCCGAGCCGCCCGGCGCGGCGGTCGACCTGATACGCAACGCGGTCATGGGTTCAGGCTTCAATTGCCTGCCGACGCTGGTGCGCTTGCCGGTGGCGCGCCTGAGGGTGGCGCTGGAAGCGGGCGACATCGACATGACGCCGCTGGCCGAGCAGCCCAGTTATTCCGCCGAGATCGCGCTGCCGCGCGACAAGGACGGCCACGTCGACCGCAACCGCGCGCTGCACAACACGCTGGTGGTGCTGGTGCGCGTGAAGGACAAGATACCGGCCAGCGTCAATCCCAACGACTACTTCCGTGGCAAGGTGCTGGGTTCGCCGCAAGGCAATTCCTACAACGCGCGCCTGCGCGAAGCCGGCCTGACCATCGACGACGGCGCCCGCGACCTGGAGCGCAATATCGAGAAGCTCAAGCTGGGACGGGTGGATGGCGTGGTGGTCAACCTGGTCAAGCCCGAGCATCTGGCCTTGACGCTGAAACGCTATCGCGGCGCGGTGGTGCAGTTGCCGCAGCCCTTGATCAACACGCGGCTGTGGCTGGCGTTCAACGCCGGCTACTACCGCGCCCATCATGACCAGGTCGAAGCGCTGTGGAGCTGGCTGGACGCGCACCGCGGCCGCCTTGGCGACGTCATGCAGAAATACCGCAAGCAGGAGTGAAGCCATGAGCAATCCTTTGCACCAACTCAGCGCCATCAGCCTGTTCGTTGAAGACGTGGCGGCGGCCAAGGCGTTTTATCTCGACGTGTTCGGCGTGCCGGTGGTGTATGAGGATGCGGTCTCGGCGGCGCTGAAGTTCGATCAGTTGATTATCAACCTGCTGCATGTGGGGAGCGCGCCGGACATCATCTCGCCCGGAGTCGTGGCGCCGCGCGATGCCGGCTCGCGCTTCCAGATCAGCGTCTGGGTGGCGGATGTGGATGCGGTCTGCGCCCAGTTGCAGCAGCGCGGTGTTATCATTCTGGCAGGCCCCGTCAACCGCCCCTGGGGCATGCGCACCGCTAACTTCGTCGACCCCGCAGGCCATAGCTGGGAAGTCGCACAACAACCGGAATCCTGACTATGCTGCATCACATTTCATTCGGCGTGCGCGATCTCGCGCTCGCCGGCGCCTTCTATGACGCCGCCATGGGCGCGCTCGGTTTCCGCCGCGTGTTCGAGGACGATGACGCCATCGGCTATGGCCTGGAGGACGACAAAGACCTGCTGTGCCTGAAGCTGCGCCCCGAGGCCGTAGCGCCGGGCGCAGGCTTCCACATGGCTTTCACCGCGCCGACCCGCGCTGCGGTGGACGCCTTCCACGCAGCCGCGCTGCGCGTCGGCGGCAGCGACAACGGCGCGCCCGGCCTGCGCCCCGACTACGGCGACCATTACTACGCCGCCTTCCTGGTCGATCCGGACGGCCACCACATCGAAGCGGTCATCAATAAGAGTCTGTGATGACGATGAAACAGATAGTGCTCGCGTTGTGGATTTCTTGCTGCGCCCAAGCCGCGCTTGCTGACGAATTAAGGATAGCCATTCCAAACGAAGGATGGACGCTGAAACTGGATGCGCCTCCCATGAGCGAAGTTCCCATGGCACGCGAAGGCCATGTTTATACCGGAAACTCCGGCAAGCTGAATTTGTCTCTGCATGTCAGCAAACCCCTGTGCGAAGGTGGTGATAGCGATGACAACCGCTATAAATGCTTCGTCAAGAAGATGCAGAACTATCCCTATATCGTCAGCAATTCCGTGAGGGCCAACACTGTGGCGGGTGGTGTGCAGGTGACGTATCTGATCGAGGTACCGGTTGGCGAGGCCAAGGTGCGCGCGTTTAATCTGTACTACTTGTTTGTGAAGAATGGCAAGTGGGTTGATTTGCATGTCTCCGTGATCCAGCCGACCAAGGACGAACTGGAATCAGTTTTTAAGCTGATCGAGACCGTCGTTGTCATCGACGAGAAGGCCGTGCCACATTAACGCCATGAAAAAAATCTATCTATTTGCCTTTGGGGCGGCCTACGGTCTGTTGATGCGCCTGGTGTTCGGTTTGGCGCCTTTTCTCAGCACCGAGTACCGGAACGCGGGAAGCGGGCCGATGCTGACCTCTTTCGTCGTACTGGTACCGCTGGTGCTAGGCATCTACACCGTCTACGCTGCGCGAGATGACGCACCCAAGTACGGTTTTGCGGTCATCGCGCCGTGGGCCCCGATGTTTGCCTTTGTCGGCGGCACCGCCTTGCTGATGATCGAAGGTTCGATCTGCATCGCCATGGCGCTGCCTATCTTTATGATTTCCGCATCGGTGGGTGGCCTGCTTGGTCTGGTGCTGGTGCGCAACGTCAAGTTTAAGTCGCATTCGATGAACGCACTGTTGATGCTGCCTCTGCTGACCGGCTACGCGGAAACGCATGTGCCGCTGCCGCAGCAGCTGAGCCGCTCGACCGAGTCGGTCTACATCGCCGCCAAGCCGGAAGTGGTGTGGGGGCTGATCAACCACGCGGTCGACATCCAGCCGGCCGAGATGCGCGGCGGCCTGGCCTACGCGATAGGCTTGCCGTATCCGATCGAAGCCGTCACCCAGCCGGTAGACGGCGGCCGCGTGCGCAAGCTGCGCTGGGCCAAGGACGTGCATTTCGACGAGCCGATCACGGCGTGGGAAGAAAACCGCTACATCCAATGGACCTACGACTTCAAGCCGGACTCCTTCCCGCCTGGCGCGCTGGACGACCATGTGCTGATCGGCGGCCGCTATTTCGACCTGGTCGACACCTCCTACCGCCTGACGCCGGAGGCCGGCGGCACCCGGCTCGACATCATCGTCAACTACCGCGTCAGCACCAACTTCAACTGGTACGCCGCGTGGTGGGGCAGGGTGCTGGTCGACGATTCGGCACGCGCCATCCTGCGCTTTTACCAGCGCCGCAGCGAACGCGCCTGACGCGCAGGCTTAAGCTAGAATAAGCGCCCTTTACGTCATTCGAGTCTGGCTTGAGAGTCTTATTTTTTGTTGCATCGCTGGCGGCTGGCGCAGCCGGTGCAGCCACCGTCGGCCCGAAGGCGCATGGCCCGGAAGTGCTGCGCGCCCAAGTGCTGCTGGACCGCGCACATTTTTCCACCGGCGAAATGGACGCCGCCTACGGCAGCAATATGCGCCAGGCCATACTTGGCTTCCAGAAGCTGCACCAGCTGCCGCTGACCGGCGTGGTCGATGCCGCCACCTGGACCGAACTGGAGCGCGACCAGGCGCCGGTGCTGGACAGCTACACCATCACCGCGCAAGACGTCGCCGGACCCTACACGCCTATCCCGGCCGGCATGATGGCCAAGTCCAAGCTGCCCGCGCTGGGCTACGCCAGCCTGGCCGAAGCGCTGGGCGAACGCTTCCATTGCAGCCCCGACCTGCTGCGCCGCCTCAACCCCGGCAAGCCGCTGACGCGGGCCGGCACCCGCATCACCGTGCCCAACGTGGCTGCCGCCAGGCCGCTGCCGAAAGCCAGCTCCATCCTGGTCGATGCGAAAGACGGCACGCTGACGCTGCTCGACGCGGGCGGCATGCCGTTCGCGCAGTTCCCCGCCAGCACAGGCAGCAAGCACGACCCGCTGCCCGAAGGCCGCTGGCAGGTGCGCGGCGTCGCCACCGATCCCGAATACCGCTACAACCCCAAGCTGTTCTGGGACGCCAAGGCGGGCGACGCCAAGGCCCGCCTCGCGGCCGGACCCAACAATCCGGTCGGCGTCGCCTGGATAGAATTGAGCAAGGAACACTACGGCATCCACGGTACGCCCGAACCCGGCAAGATCGGCAAGACCCAGTCGCACGGCTGCATCCGCCTCACCAACTGGGACGTGATGGCCGTGGTCCGCTCCATCGCGCGCGGCGCGGTGGTGTTATTGCAAGAGTAGTGACATTTCAATAGATTTCCGAAAGGAAATTTTTTATACAATCGGCTGGTCGATTTTTCATGAGAACAATCCACCATGTCCCGCCTGCTACTGACGATCACCTTGCTCTGCGCCAGCGCCGCCGGCCACGCGCAAGTCTACAAATGGGCCGACGCCCAAGGCCGCATCCATTACACCGACAACAAGGACGATGCCGGCGACTTGCCCGTTGCCGAGTTGAAGATGAACGGCCAGCCGACCGTGCTGCCGGCGCCGCAAGCCCATGGCCCGACCTGGCAGCAGCGTGACGCCGAGTTCAAGCAGCGCCTGCAATACAAGCTGCTGGCGCCCGGCTTCCGTCCGCGCCGACAGGTCGCGCACGAGCAGGTGGGGGAGCGTCAGTCCTGACAGCTGGTTGTGTGGGGGGCGTGTGGCGCAAACACAGCAGGCTCCTTCATGTCGCTGGCATAGACGCGACCGCCGGGCTACAATCAACGCTCAACGTTGTTTTTTGGATAACCTTTTGAAAGGGACTACCATGGCGACACCTGAGCAACTGGCGCAAGTGAAGGAAAATGTCAGCAACCTGATGGACCTGACCAACCATGTGCACGACTACATGCAGGACGTCCTCAGCGGGGTCTACCAGGAGCTGTCGCAGGATGCCTCGCCCGATCCTGGCCAGAAAGAACTGTCCACGTTCTTCACTGCGGTGTTCAGTTGCATCGGACTGCTTGATTTTCCAGGCGCGGGTATCTTCGGCACCTTCCTCGGCACTTTCTTCGGCGCTTACTCCGGCCCGGACGAGCCGCCCAGCCTGAAATCCACGTTTGGCTCGCTGTGGCTGCGCATGAACCAGACCTTCCTGCAGGCCAATGACGATCTGTCGCTCATCCATGCCGATCCGGCCGCGTACTGGAACAAGAGTTATATCAATCCGCTGAATCAGCAAAGCGCGCCGGTCTCCAGCTTGGGCGATCCCAAAGTGACCCTGCCTGCCAAGTCCGATCCGAAATTCCAGCAAATCACAGACGCCATCATCAACAAGTCCTGGTATGAAACGACGCGCACCACCATCGGCCAGAAGTTCCATATCGCGCTGGTCACTACCGAACCGGCGGACCCGTTTCTGGCTGGGGAGACCGACGCCCAATTCGCGCAGTTCGGCGCCGACAGCATCGGCAAAAAAACGTACAGCTATTTCGCGTCACGCCACGCCTTTACTAAAAATTGCTGCGGTGATCCTTTGGACGGCATACAGTACTCGCAATTCGGCCTCAGGACGTCGAATGGATGGGCAGCGCCGGATCTGTGCGCGTGGCTGTTCCGAGACAACCAGTTTGGTACGGTTACCAATCCGCTAGGCATTGCAAACCGTTTCGAGGTGTTTACCCAATGGGAAATTCCGGGAACCGATTTGATACTAAACTGGCCTGGCTCCGTCTGGTCCGAGGCCCCGGCCGCCTTGTCGCCGCAAGATCAGGAGCATGCCCAAGCCTGGAACCGCCTGCTCGAAGGCACGTCCCGGCAGGAACTGGAGAAGCGACTGATACGTAAATTCTACGCAGACCCTGCCTTCGCCCATGCACTGATCAGCGAGCCGGAAAAGGCCATCGCGGCCGAATTAGGTGTGGAACTGCCATCGCTCGTCAAGGTCGAAGTACTGCGCGAAACGCCCGGCAACTACAAGCTGGTCATCCCGACTGTTGGCCTTGCCGCTTATCTCGCGCCGTAAGCATGGTCCAGAGCTCCGCTTCGCTAAAATGAGAACAGGAGGTGCGTATGACTATCCATCTTGATCATTTGTTGATACCCGTGCGCGACAAGATCGCCGCGGCAAAGCAGCTGGCGGAACTGCTGGGCGTGCCCTGGTCGAGCACCGGCGTAGGACCCTTCGCGCCGGTGTTCGTCAGCGACAGCCTGACCATCGATTTCGACCAGTGGCCGGAACCCATCCCGCTACAGCACTATTGCTTCCGCGTGGAGCAGGCGGACTTCGACGCCATCCTCGGCCGCATCAAGGCCGCCGGCATCCCTTACCGCAGCTCGGTCCACAGCGGCGTCGACCATCAGGTCGGCAGCTACAACGGCGGCAGCATCGTCTACTGGAACGAGCCCGATGGCCACCAGTGGGAAATCCTGACCATCAGCTACGCCCGCCCCGAGGCCTGAGCAAAAATACCCGGCGGCGTGTATGCTTGCGGGCCGGGCCTGCGCGTCGCGAGGCCGGTTTTGCGGAGGGAGCGCGGTTGAAAACAATAGGCCTGATAGGCGGCATGAGCTGGGAATCGACGGTACCTTACTACCGGCAGATCAACGAGACAGTGAAGCAACACCTGGGCGGCCTGCACTCGGCCAAGGTGGTGCTGTACAGCGTGGACTTCCACGAAATCGAACGCCTGCAACACGCGGGAGACTGGGACGCGGCCGGCGCCGTGCTGGCCGATGCGGCGCGCTCGCTGCGCGCTGCCGGCGCGGATTTCCTGGTCCTGTGCACCAACACCATGCACAAGGTGGCGCACGCCATCGAGGCGGCGGTGGACATTCCGCTGTTCCACATCGCCGACCCCACCGCCGCTGAAATCAAGCACGCCGGCCTGCACAAGATCGGCCTGCTGGGCACGCGCTTCACGATGGAGCAGGCCTTCTACAAGGACCGCCTGCGCGAGCGCCACGGCCTCGACGTGGTGGTGCCCGAGCAGCACGACCGCGACATCGTCCACCGCATCATCTACGAGGAACTGTGCCTGGGCCGCATCGTCGACAGTTCGCGTGACGAATACCGCCGCATCATCGCCGGCTTGGTGGAGCAGGGCGCGCAGGCTATCATACTGGGCTGCACAGAAATCTCGCTGCTGGTCGCGCAGCGGGACGCCGCCGTGCCGCTGTTCGACACCACCGCCATCCACGCGCGCAAGGCCGCCGAATGGGCGCTGGCTTAATTATTGGAGAAAACATGAAATTAATCGGTATGCTGGATTCGCCCTACGTGCGCCGCGTGGCCGTCACGCTGCAGTTGATGGGCGTGCGCTTCGAACACCAGTCGCTGTCGGTGTTCAGCACCTACGAGCAATTCCGCCAGATCAATCCGGTGGTCAAGGCGCCGACCCTGGTGGCCGACGACGGCACCGTGCTGATGGATTCGACGCTGATCGTGCAATACGCGGAAGCGCTGGCCATGCCGGCCAGCCGCCTGACGCCGTCGATGCCGACTGAACTGATGCGCTCGCTGCGCGTGCTGGGGCTGGCGCTGGCCGCCTGCGACAAGGGCGTGCAACTGGTGTACGAGCGCATGGTGCGTCCGGCCGAGAAGCTGCACCAGCCGTGGGTGGACCGCGTCACCGCGCAGATGCTGTCGGCCTTCGATGGTCTGGAGGCCGAGCTGCGCGCGCATCCGTTGTCGGTAGCGGCGCTCGACCATGCCGGCGTGATGACGGCCGTCACCTGGCACTTCATGCAGCAGATGCTGCCGGAAGTGGTCGATGCATCCCGCTATCCGCTGCAAGCAGAGTTCTCGCGCCAGGCCGAAGCGCTGCCTGCCTTCCAGGCCGCGCCGCACGGCGACACCACCTACATCGCATAAACGACATGCCCATCTCCAGCTATCTGAACACCAGCCCCGTTCTGGGCGAAAACATTTATCTGCACGCCTCCGCGCAAGTGATCGGCGACGTGCGCATCGGCCGCGACAGTTCGGTCTGGTGCAACACCGTGCTGCGCGGCGACGTCAACCGCATCGTCATCGGCGAGTGCAGCAACGTGCAGGATTTCGCCATGGGCCACGTCTCGCACAAGAACGCCGCCAAGCCGGACGGCTCGCCGCTCATCATCGGCGACTACGTGACCATCGGCCACTCGGTGCTGCTGCACGGCTGCACCATCGGCAATGAATGCCTGATCGGCATGGGCTCCATCATCATGGACGATGTGGTCGTGCAGGACCAGGTGATGGTCGGCGCGGGCAGCCTGGTCTCGCCAGGCAAGGTGCTGGAAAGCGGCCACCTCTACGTCGGCCGCCCGGCGCAGAAGGTGAGGGCGCTGTCCGCCGAAGAAATCGCTTATCTGAAATATTCGGCGGAGCACTATGTCCGCGTGAAGAACAACTACCTGGCGGCCTGATAGTTATCGGGCCGCAGTTTCTGGCTGGCCCAATAACCATAGTCGACATCGATGTTCTCCAGCAGCGCCACGAAGTCGGTGGCCTGGCTGGCCACCAGCTCGGCCGATTGCGACATCAGGTTGCTCTGCTTCTCCACCAGCTTGGACATGGTGTTGGCTTGCCGCAGCTGTCCATAATCGTCGATCAGGATGGCGCAGCCCTTGTGCCAGTTCTGATGCTGCACATACAGCCGCTGCATGATGGCCGCCTGCAGCTGCGTCCATTCACTCCAGACCACCGGATCCCATAGCCGCGTCACCAGCGCCATCGACACGGCGCTGTTGTTGACCAGGTGCGTGGCGTCTTTTTGCAGCAGCCTTTGCGCGGTCATGGCATGCGCAAAGGGCGCGATCGCATTCGATGCGATGGCTGCGGATTCGGCGGCGATGCCTGCTGTGTCCCCATGCAGGCTGGTCGAGACGGGAAATTTGCTCATTGGATTCTCCTTGTTCGCTCAAGCGCACAGGCGGTCAAGCATGGCGTGTATCGCCTTGATCTGCACCGCGTGGCGCGAATAGTACGGCGACGCGGCGTCCTTGTTGCTGTATCCCCACCAATCCCAGCAGCCATCCGGATTCTGGATGGCGCCGTTGTCCGTGCCTTCGGCTTGCGGATAGAGCACGATGATGTCGTTGCTCTCGGCAATGTTGTTGTAGCCCGTCGTCGTGATGTAGCGGTTGCCGTACGGCGGCTGGTTGGCGATGTCGGCGCGTCCGTTGACGTAGTCGGTATAGTTGTAGCCCTGCTTGCAGCCGTGCAGGGCGATATGCACGCGCGGCGCTTTCACCGCGCCTTCCAGCACTCTGGATGGAATGTAGGCGTAGCCGAAGCGGCTCATGCTGGCCCACGGCGCATCCTCGCCCAGGAACTCCGTCTGGTCGAAGCGCAGCAGCTGGCCGGAGGCCCGCTCGGCCGGCGCTTTCAGGTCGCCGTAGATATGGCGCAGGATGTCGTGGGATTGCATGAAGCCGCCGTTGTTGATGTAGGGCGGCTGGTTGGTCTGCAATTCCGAATCTTCCGGGTTGTCCGTGATGATGCTGTGGCCGGCGGGCACGTCGTCGTGGTAGGCGATGTTGTCGCGCTTCACGCCCAGCATTTCGTAGAACTGGCGGGTTCTCTCCACGACGTCGGAGTACACCACGTCATCCTGGCTGCCGGTGAAGATGTAGAGCCGGTCGTCGGCGAGGTTGGCGATGTCGTCGATCAGGCCGGCCTGGGCGGTTTCGCGCGCCATCTCGACCAGGCGTTGCGCGTCGGGACCGGTTTGCGGGATCAGCGGGTTCATGCAGATGTACAGGGAGTTTTCGATGCGGGCGTCCTCCGCCGTCACCAGTCCGGCGGGCTGGTAGGTTTCGGCGCAGCGGAACGGCCCGCCCGCGATGATGCCCGCGCCCGCAAAGCTGGCCGACCGGGCCAGGTGCAGCTGCACGGTCATGAAGGCGCCGGACGACAGGCCGGAGATGGAGTTGTTTCCCTTTGACGCCGCATACGATCCGAGTTGAACGATTTTCCCGTCTGCACTAGCAACCATCGTGGACCTCCTGTCATGAATTTTTCGGGGGAATTGGCCTGTACTGCCGGGCCGGGTGGAAGCGGTATTCTGCGTGCGCCTCACGGCGGACTCTTGAGCTTCATCAAGATACCCGAAGAATAAAAAGATGCAAGAAGAATAATGTTTAACTTTTATCTAGCAATGTGGTCGCGGATTCTCACCGCGCCGCTGCTTGTAAATGAGAATCATTATTGTTAGAATGTATTTTTGCCAGCAATCGCCGTAGGTCCGAGAGCCAGCCGTCACCCCCACTCTTGGAACTCTATGGCCGCTATCATTTCGGGCGCCCGGCATACGGCCGCGCCTTTGTCTCCCCACGCCGTGACACTGGCGGTGCGATCCGCTTTGCTGACCTTGCTTGGCGCCGCGCTGCTGCCTGCCGCTTATGCCACCAACGCCGCCGATGCGCCCGCCGCATCCGCCGCGCTGGGCGAAATCCTGGTCAAAGCCAAACGCGACGACAGCAGCAACACCCGCAGCGGCGCCACCATCGCCATCGGCGCCGAGCAGATCAGCCAGAACAACGCCATCGACATGGCCAATATCGCCCGCTACGCGCCGCTGATCAGCGTGCCGACGGCGGCCAGCGGCTCCGGCAATATCTGGGACGGCGCCGGCAATACCGGCATCAACATCCGTGGCGCCGAAGGCAACCGCGTCAGCCTCGAACTGGACGGCATCGCGCTGCCGGATGCCGCACCCAAACCGGACGGCAACTCCACCAACTCCTTCGGCATCGGCCGCGACTACTTCGATCCAGAAACCTTCCGCGAAGTGCGCATCGGTTCCGGCACCAGCCCGGCCGGCGCGGGCACGCCGGGCATCGGCGGTTCGGTATCGTTCGTCACCAAGACGCCGGAAGAGTACCTGACCACCCGCAAGCTCTACGCCGACTACAAGGCCGGCTACACCTCCGACCGTGGCGCCCGCGTGCACGCGGTCACTGCGGCGGCCACGCTGAGCGACAATCTGAAGGGCCTGATCGTCGGCGTGCACCGCGCCGGCGACGAAGGTAAGAGCCGGGGCAATGTCGCACTGAATCCGGACGACTGGACTTCCGACGCCGTACTGGCCAAGCTGAACTGGACGCTGACCGGCAACCAGAAGCTGGGCTTCACCGTCGACAATTACAAATCCACGCACGACCGCGTCTACGCCAACAAGCTGGGGCCGTCGTATCCTGAAGGCGCGGCGCAGAACTCGCGCACCGAGCGCACCCGCTACAGCATCGAGCATCACTACACGCCGGGCTCCGGCCTGCTGTTCGACACGCTCGACACCCGCGCCTACACGCAGAACGCCTCGGTGGTCGACCTGACCCGCGCCAGCTACATCACCGGCAACCAGCCCTACCTGCGCAACATCACGACCGGCTTCTACAACAACAGCAAGGGCCTGGCGGCGGACGCCACCAAGCAGCTGGACGCGAACACCTTGCTGAGCTACGGCATCAGCTACGAGCAGCAGGAGACCCGTCGTCCATGGCAGGAAGACCGCACCGTCATCAAGACCGGCGCGCACCAGATCACCATGAAGAACCGCATGGCCGACATGGACACCGACAAGCTGGCGGCCTATCTGCGCGGCGAGTTCGGCTTTGCGATGCTGGGCCATCAGGCCACGCTGACGCCCGGCCTGCGCGGCGAGCAGCGCAAGCTGCATCCGAAAAACCTGTCGGCCTACTTCATCGCCGTGCCGGGCGCGGCCAAGGAAATCAAGGATGAAACGGATTCCTTCTTCACGCCGAGCCTGAACCTGTCGGTCGAGCTGATGCCGGGCTTCAGCGCCTATGCGCAGTACAGCCGTGGCACCCGCCTGCCGACCGCAGCCGAGCGCACCGGCACCTACGATTCGTTCACCTACACCGCCGCAGGCAATGCCTACGCCGTGATGGGCAATCCGAACCTGAAGAAGGAAACCAGCAACGCCTTCGACGTCGGCCTGAAAGGCGCGCCGGTTCCAGGAGTGGAGCTGAGCACCTCGGTGTTCTACACCAGCTACAGCAACATGATCGAATACGCCGCGCAGCCGCTGGACCCGGTCAACTATCCGACCATCACCTTCGGCCTGTTCCGTCCTGAAAACGTCGGCAAGGCCAACACCAAGGGCATCGAAGTCAGCAGCCGCTTCCAGCTGGGCCAGTGGCTGGCGCCGATGAAGGGCTACAGCGTGGCGCTGGCGGGCGGCATTTCGCAAGGCACGGCGGAAAACCGCACGACCGGCAAGAAAGCCGATCTGCCGTCGGTGCAGCCGTACAAGGCCAACGCCGTTTTCGCCTATGACGATCCGGCATTGCGCGGCGGCGCATCCTTCGCGGTCAGCACCGTGCGCGGCAAGAAGGCTGCCGATGACGTGATCTCCGACACCAGCGCCGCGCGCTTCAATGTTCCAGGTTCGACCGTGATGGACTTCACGGCCTACTGGAACATCGGCAAGCACGTGGTCCTGAATGCCGGCGTCTACAACATCGGCGACAAGAAGTACTGGGACTATGCTTCGGCGCGCAGCCTGCCGGTCGGCACCACCGCCGCCACGCTGGCCGATATCGAACGCTATGTCCGTCCGGGCCGCAACTACGCGGTCAACCTCAAAGTGATCTACTAAGGAGTTACCCATGAAAGCTCACCACCGCTTTGCCCTGGCGCTGACCGGCGCCCTGTTGCTGAACTATCTGCCAGCGAGCGCCGCCAGCCTGTCCGAACGCTACGACGCGCTGCGCGCCAGCCAGCCCCGCCTGCAAGCGCGCGACGCCGCCAAGACCTTGAACGTGTCCGAAGCCGACCTGCTGGCGATCGGCATCGGCAAGACCGTCACCCGTTTGCAGGAAGGCGAAAACGTGCCGCGTGAAATCATGCGCCGCGCGCTGGACCTGGGCACGGTGATGGCGCTGACGCGCAACGAGAACGGCGTGCTGGAGCGCACCGGCGTCGCCACCAAACTCAAGCCGCAGGAAGAAATCACCGGCCTCGACGCCGACAAGGAAAAGGAACGCGAAGCCCGCATGCGCAACATCGCCGGCGGCTACCTCGGCGGCGAGATCGACATGCGCTTCACCTTCAAGAACTGGAAGTATGCGTTCGCCGTCGTCCAGCCGGGCAAGGATGGCGTGGTGTCGCGCAGCCTGCAATTCTTCGATGCCCACGGCGACGCCGTGCACAAGGTCTACGTGAAGAGCGAGGCCGGCGTGCCGGTGTTCGACAAGCTGGTGGCGGACTTCCGCAACCCGGTGCAAAGCGCGGACCTGAAGGTGACGGCGGCGCCGCTCAAGGCGGCCGAGAAGCCGGACAGCGCCATCGACGTCAAGGAATACCAGATGGCCTGGAACGAGCTGACCGATGTGCACCAGTTCAACCGCCTGCTGGGCGAGTTCGGCATGTCGCGCGAACAGGCGATGCGCCTGGCGCCGGCCAGTTCCGTGCAGCGCGTGACGCCGCTGGCGGTGCGCCAGTTGCTGGAAGAGTCGGCCAAGCAGAAGCTGGAGATCATGGCCTTCCTCGGCAACGAGGCGGCGATCCAGATCTACAGCGGCAAGGTCAGCAAGGTGCAGGAAGCGGGCGGCTGGTTCAACGTGCTGGACCCTGAGTTCAATCTGCACCTGCGCGACAACGCCTTCAACAGCGGCTACGTGATCAAGCGCGCCGGCGTAACGTCGGTGGAATTCTTCGACAAGAACGGCGAGCTGGTGGTGAGCTTCTTCGGCGTCCGCGAGCGCAACAAGCCGCAGCCGCAAAGCTGGGTCGACGTGACGGCCGCGCTGCCCAAGGCCGGTGCCGATCGCCACTGATCAGTAGAAATAGAACGAACTTGCATGCGAAAAGCCAGCTGTGGCTTTTCGCGCAGGTCGGAAAGTAACTGTTGATTTTTCAACTGGACGATGTCAAATTGCATACATTATAAAAAATGCATGGAGGCCGGAATGAAATTGCTGCCCGTCGTCAGTGTGCTCTTGTCCGTATTGCTGGCCGGCCCCGCCGCCGCCGATGAAACCTGCAACTCGCCCTACATGGCCAACCTGATCAAGGGCCAGGAAGACTACGTCCATGTGTGGACGCTGGGCATTGCCGGCATCGGCAATGGCCAGGACAAGCTGGTGACGATAGACGTCAACCCGGCCTCGCCGAAATACGGCAAGGTGATCAACTCGCTGTCGGTGCCGGGCCGCGGCGACGCCCACCACGTCGGCTTCACCGAAGACCGCAAATACCTGTGGGCCGGTCGCCTGCAGGACAGCAAGATCTTCGTGTTTGATGTCGGCACCGACCCGGCCCATCCCAAGCTGGTGAAGACCATCAACGATGTCGTCGACAAGAGCGGCTTCGTCGGCCCGCACACCTTCTACGCGCTGCCGGGGCGGATGCTGGTCGGCTTCCTGTCGAATCCGCGCGACATGGGCGGCGCCACCGGCATGGCGGTGTACAACAACAAGGGCGACGTGGTGGCCCGCTATCCCAACCCGACCGACAAGATCGGCGACGTGCAGGGCGACGGCTATGGCTACGACCTGGCGATCAATCCCGGCCGCAACGCCATGCTGACTTCCAGCTTCACCGGCTACACCAACTATCGCACCGACCTGGGCAAGCTGATCAAGGATCCGGCGGCCATGCAGAAGTTCGGCAACACCATGGTGCTGTGGGACTTCAAGGCCATGAAGCCGCAACAGATCTTCAGCACACCGGGCGCTCCTCTGGAAGTGCGCTGGTCGCAGGCCCCGGGTGACAACTGGGCGATCACCGCCACCGCATTGACCTCCAAGCTGTGGCTGGTCCGGCCCGATGCCGACGGCCGCTGGCAGGCGCGCGACGTAGGCCCGATAGGCGACCCGGCCAAGATTCCGCTGCCGGTCGACATGTCGATCACGGCCGACGGCAAGGGCCTGTGGGTCAATACCTTCATGGATGGCAAGACCCGCTTTTTTGATCTGAGCAATCCTGAAGCGCCGCGCCAGGTCTATGAGAAAGTCACCGGCAAGCACGTCAACATGGTCAGCCAGAGCTGGGATGGCAAGCGGCTGTATATCACCACCAGTCTGCTTGAACACTGGGACCTGGACAACGACGACCATTTCATCAAGCTCTATCACTGGGATGGCCGCGAGCTGAACCAGCAATGGAAGATCGATTTCTACAAGGAGAAGCTGGGTCGTCCGCACCACATGAAGTTCAGCGCGAAGCCTGCTCCCAATGTGGCGTCGATACGTTAGCATCTGGCCGCTGCTGCCGCTCCTGCTGTTGAGCGGAACGGATGGCGTGCGGCCGGCCGTCGCGGCGCAGCGGCCGGCGGCCATGCCGTCGCAGCTGATCATGCCGGTGGCCGGCAGCTACCGCCTGCCGGTGATCCAGCAGGGGCCGCGCGGTATGGTGCTCGACAGCGACGGCCGCGACAGGCCGCTGGAACGCTATACCACCGGCCGTGTCACGCTGCTCAACTTCATGTACACCTATTGCAGCGATCCGACCGCCTGTCCGGCGTTGCTCTCCACCTTGAACGGCTTGCGCGAGCGTTTGCTCAACACGCCGGCGATGGCGCGGCGGGTACAGTTCGCCAGCATCTCCTTCGACCCGGTCAACGACACGCCGGAGGCGATGCGTTTCTATGGCGGCGCGCTGGGCAGCGCAGGCCAGCCTTTGCGCTGGCACTTCCTGACCTCGCGCTCGGTGGAGAAGCTGCAACCCATCCTCGACGACCTGGGGCAGAGCACCTCGGTGCAGCTCGACGCCCAGGGCAAGCCGACGCGCCTGTACTACCACCAGGTCAAGCTGTTCCTGCTCGACAAGCAGGGGCGGGTGCGCGAGATCTACAGCCCGGCCTTCCTGCAACCCGAGCTGATCTACCGCGATATCCAGACGCTGTTGCTGGAAACGGATACCGTTCAGGCGGCGGACAGCCGGCGGCGGTACTAGCTGCCGTGTCGACGCACAGCCCCATGTCGGCCAGGCATTCGGTGGTCATCGTCGGCGGCGGCGCGGCCGGCATCGCCACGGCGGCCAGCCTGCTGGCGCGGCAGCCTGGACTAGACGTCGCCATTGTCGAACCGGGCGATACCCATTACTACCAGCCCGGCTGGACGCTGGTGGGCGGCGGCGCCATGCGCAGCGCCGCCACGGCCCGGCCGATGGCCAGGGCGATGCCGCGCGGCGTGCGCTGGATCAGGGCGGGGGTGGCCGGCTTCGCGCCGGAGCGCGACGCCATCGTGCTGGCCGACGGCGGCATGCTGCACTATCGCCAACTGGTGGTGTGCCCCGGCCTGAAGCTGGACTGGGATGCCATCGCCGGATTATCCGATACGCTGGGCCGCAACGGCGTCACCTCGAACTACCTGCACCGGCTGGCGCCGTACACATGGCAGATGGTGCGGCAGCTGCGCGGCGGCCGCGCGCTGTTCACCCAGCCGGCCATGCCGATCAAGTGCGCGGGCGCGCCGCAAAAGGCGATGTACCTGGCGGCCGATCACTGGCGCCGCAACGGCGTGCTGGGCGATATCGAAATTGAATTCTGCAGCGCCGGCGCGGTGCTGTTCGGCGTTGCGGATTATGTGCCGGCGTTGATGGAGTATGTCGATGCTTATGGCATCGATCTGCGTTTCGGTAACACGCTGGTCGCGGTGGACGGCGCTGCCAGGACGGCGACCTTCCGCCGCGCCTTGCCGGATGGCGGCAGCGAGGAAATCCAGCGCGGCTTCGACCTGCTGCATGTGGTGCCGCCGCAGACGCCGCCCGACTTCATACGCGCCAGCGTGCTGGCCGACGCCGGTGGCTGGCTCGATGTCGACCCGGCCACGCTGATGCACAAGCAATGGAACAACCTCCACGCGCTGGGCGATGTCATCAACTGTAGCAACGCCAAGACCGTTGCCGCCGCCCGTCGCCAGGCGCCGGTGGTGGCGCACAATGTGCTGGCCGCGCTGGGCAGTGCGCAAGGCCTGGCGCGCTACGATGGCTACGGCGCCTGCCCGCTGACGGTTGCGCGCGGCAAGGTGGTGCTGGCCGAGTTTTGTTATGGCGGCCGCTTGTCGCCCAGTCTGCCCCGCTGGCTGATCGAGGGCACCCGCCCGTCGCGGCTGGCCTGGCTGCTCAAGCGGCATGTGCTGCCACCGGTGTACTGGCAAGCCATGCTGAAGGGACGGGAGTGGCTGGCCAAGCCCGACATCGATTGCATTTAAATTAATATTTCGCTATGCTGCGCACTCCATCGAATCAAGGAGCAGGCCATGTGGACCCATGTCGCAAGCATAGAAACAAACGCCACGCCGGCAGCCGTCTGGACGCTGTGGTCCGATGTCGCGGGCTGGAAGCAGTGGAACGCCGGCATCGTGAATATCGAACTGCACGGCCCCTTTGCCGACGGCACGCGCTTCACGATGCAGGTGCCGGGTGACGACATCTTCACCAGCACCCTGTTGACCGTGCGCGAGAACCAGGAGTTCACCGACGAGACCATCATCGACGGCAACCGCGTGCTGGTGTTCCACCGCATCGAAGCGCTGCCGTCCGGCCTTACGCGCATCAGCTACAGCACCGAGATCACCGGCCCGCAGGAAGCGGAATTCGGGCCGATGGTGGTGGGCGATTTCCCCGACGTGCTGGCGGCGCTGAAGCGCCTCGCGGAAAATCAGTAGGCGTAGCTGGCGTAGACCGCGGCGGTGGGGCTGGTCTTGCGCTCGGTGAGCGGGCTGCGCGACGCTTCGCGCAGCAGGTGGGTGGCGCCGACCATCGTGGTGATGCCCCATTTCTGGTCGAGCTTGTGCTGCCATGTCAGCATGACGTTGGCTTCGTACAGGCCGGACTTAGGCTGGTAGGCCTTGAACTTGGACGTGCTCGCCTGCTTGGCGGTGACGCCGTAGTAGGTCTGCGCGTATTTGCTGTCCGCAAAGCCGGCCCCGACGCCCAGCGAAATCTGATCTTTGGGCGCGTCCAGCAAATGCGCCGTTATGCCGGTGTGGAAGGTCTTGCCGTTCTCGCGCTGCGACAGCGGGATGTCGGCGCTGACGTTAAACTCCAGCAGGGGGATGGGCTTGTAGCCCAGGCTCAGCATGGCGTTGGCGCTGCCCTTGATGTCGCCCATGCCCTTCAGGTCGGCGCTGCCGGTGTTGCCGAACAATCCTTTCTCATTCTTTTCCTTGCGGTCGCCGCGATAGCCCAATGCCGCGCTGTAGGTCAACGGGCCGCCTTCGCCGCCGTAGCCGATGCCGCGCAGGGTGCTGGCGAAGAAGCCGCTGGCGTGGCTGTAATCGATCAGTATCACCGGCGCGACAGTGTTCTGCTTGGAGCCGGAGTAGCGCGCGCCGGCGGCCACGCCGCCGCCGAGCATGAGCTGGCTGTCGTCGGCCGCGACGGCCAGGGTGGGCAGCAGCAGGCAGGCGGCTGCTGCGGCGGAGATCAGGCGTAAGTTCATGGTGAAGTCCATTCAAAAGTAGTGCCGGCGCCCCAATGGCCCGGTAAACTGCGAGCAGTATGTTCAACACGCATGAAGGCAATCTGAGCCTTTGATGAAGAAAGCATGAAGATGGCTCTTTAGCTCATCTTCAGATTCGGATGTTCTAATACCGCCTATGAAAATCCTGCTGATAGAAGACGACCTGGACCTGGGCAACGGCGTGCGCATCGCGCTGTCGGAGCAGGGCATGGACGTGGTCTGGGTACGCACCCTGGACGACGCCTCACGCAGCCTGGCGCACGACGGTTGCGACCTGGTGCTGCTCGACCTGGGCCTGCCGGACGGCGACGGCCTGACCCTGCTCGCCCAGTTGCGCCGCAATCCGGTGCAGGGCGACAGCGGCGGCTTGCCGGTGCTGATCCTCAGCGCCCGCGATACGCTGGACGACCGCCTTGCCGGCCTGGACCGGGGCGCCGACGATTATCTGGTCAAGCCCTTCGTGCTGGCCGAACTGTTGTCGCGGGTGCGCGCGCTGGCGCGGCGCAGCTACGGCTTCGACGGCGAGAGCATCGAGGTGCGCGGCCTGGTGCTGCATGCGCCGACGCGGCGCGTCAGCGTGGGCGGCCGCGCGGTCGAGCTGACCGCCAGCGAATACGCGCTGCTCAAGATGCTGATGATGCGCACCGACCGCGTGCTGACGCGGCGCGTGCTGGAGGAGCAAACCCTGCCCGGCAGCCAGACCAACGCCAGCAACACGCTGGACGTACACATGGCCAACCTGCGGCGCAAGATAGGCGAGGGCTATATCCGCACCGTGCGCGGCATCGGCTACGTGATCGACCAGCAGGCGCGCGGCGGTGCGGCGTGAATTTCCTGCGGCGCTGCTGGCGCGTGATTGCCGAGCCGACGCTGGTGCGGCGGCTGATGATGGTGCAGGTGGTTCTGGTGCTGGTGATGTGGGGCGGCGTGATCGCCATCATCGTCCACAACGGCGGTGACAGCTCCACTTATCTGAACTCCGCCAAGTCGTTCGAAGCGGTCATCAGCGTGGCCGAGAACCTGGCCAGCCAGCCGGTGTTGCAGCAGCAAACGCTGCGCATCATCGACGATGCGTTGCGCGAGGAGTTCGATGTCAGCGACCTCCACGAGCTGGGACCGATGCTGCTGGTCTGGCAGGGCGAGCGCCTGGTCTACCAGTCGAAGGGCGCGCCGACCGGCTTGCGCGGCAAGGGGGCGGCCGGCCTGGAGACGGTGTATCTCGAAGGCGTGCGCTACCGTGCGCGCACCTTGCGCTCGCACCGCTCCGATACGTTGTTGACGGCGGCGGCGCCGGTCGGTTGGGTCAACGTGTTCGTGACGATCAATTCACGCGGCTATTTCCTGCTGCCTTTGGTGATCAGCCTGCCGCTCTTGCCGTTGCCGGCATGGTGGTCGATCCGCATCGCGATGCGGCCGTGGCGGAAGGTGGCGCAGGAGGTGGCGGCGCGTGGTCCGCATGATCTGACGCCGTTGCAGTTCAGGCCGCCGCACCGCGAGCTGGCTGCGATGGTCGACAGCGTCAACGCCTTGCTGTTGCGGGTCAGCCAGAGCGCGCTGCGCGAGCGCAGCTTCATCGCCGATGCCGCGCATGAACTGCGCACGCCATTGGCGGCCATGCGCGTCAATGCCGAAGCCTTGCAGGGACAGGACAACGGGCCGGTGCAGCGCGAGCTGTTGAACGGCATCCTTAGCAGCGGCAACCGCGCCGGGCGACTGGTGGGGCAGCTGTTGCAGCTGATGCGCAGCGACGCCACCGGCAACGAGCCGCACGTGCGGCTGGCGCTGGATGCCTTGCTGCAGGATCGGCTGGCGGCCTTGTCTGGGCTGGCTTCGCGCGACGGCATTGAGCTGGAGCTGGCGGTGGCGGAGCCGGTGTGCGTGATGGGGCAGCGCGAGAGCCTGGTGTCGCTGGTGGACAATCTGGTGGAGAACGCGATCAAGTACAGTCCGCCGCATGGCGTGGTCCGGGTGAGTTTGTCGCGGGCGGCGGGGCGGGCCTTGTTGACGGTGGAGGACCAGGGGCCGGGCATCGCGCCGGCGTTGCGCGAGCGCGTGTTCGACCGTTTCTTCCGCGATCCGCAGCAGACCAAGAGCGGCAGTGGGCTGGGGCTGGCGATTGCCGCCTCGGCGGCAGCCAGCCACGGCGGCAGCATCGAGCTGGGTGATGCGCAGGGCGGCGGCCTGCTGGCGCAAGTACAGCTACCGCTTTGCTGGGGTCAAGTCTGACATTCGGACACGAGCTCTACTGCGGTTGCTGTAGAGCTCGTGTCCGAATGTCAGACTTGACCCCAGCCTTTCAGGCGAGGGCAGCCCGGCCCAGCGCCGGGTCGTCGGTGAAGAAGCCGTCCATGCCGGTGGCGATGTAGCGCTTGATCTCGGCGATGGAACCGGCCTCGTTGCGCGCCGTATCGCCGGCGTTGTTGCGGAAGTCCGCCGCCAGGAAATGATTCTCCGGACGGAAGGTCCACGGCTCCACCCGCAAGCCCACCTTGTGCGCGTCATCCACCAGCGAGCTAGTCTGGTCCAGGCTGCCGTCCTTCTTCAGCGGGATCAGCGCGCGCGTCGGCGGCGCCACCACGTCGGCGTATTGCGCGATGTCGCGCAGGCCGGCCGGCGTGCACATCTGCGCGAAGGTCAGCGTGCCGCCGGCCTTGGCCACGTCCATCGGCCGCACGTTCTCGGCGATCACCAACTGCATCAGGCGCAGGTTGGCGCGCTGGCCCAGCTTGCCGCGCATGTATTTCAGGTTGGCCACTTCGAAGGACTGGATCTCGACCGGGTTGCGGCGCGTGTAATCATGCGCGGCCAGGATGGACAGGAAACGGTCTTCCAGCGGCAGGCCGACGCTGGCGAAATACGTCGAATGCTTGAGCTCGGGCACCAGGCCGATGATGCGCCCGCGCGCCGCCGCTTCCGCCGCCGTGAAGTCGATGATCTCTTCAAACGTCAGCACCTGGAACATGCCATCGTAGCGGGCGCTGCCCGGACGGTATTGCGGCAGGCGCTCGACCGCGCGCAGCGTCTTCAGTTCGGCCAGCGTGAAGTCGTCGACGAACCAGCCTTCGTGGGTTTCGCCGTCGATGGTCTTGCGCGTCTTGCGGCTGGCGAACTCGGGATGATTGGCGACATCAGTGGTTTCGCTGAGGAAGGCTTCATGGCGCGCGACCAGCACGCCATCCCTGGTGCTGCACAGGTCCGGTTCGATGTAGTCGGCGCCGTCGGCGATGGCCTTGGCGTACGAGGCCAGCGTGTGCTCGGGACGCAGCGCGCTGGCGCCGCGGTGGCCGAACACCAGCGGTGTCTTCGGGCCCGCGCCGACCGCGCCCACGCCCGGCATGCCGGACAGGTCGGGCGTGGCCGAAGCAGTGGCCGCCGCCAGCACGGAGCCGGGCAGCATCAGCGCGGCGCCGGCTGCCGCCGCCGTCTGGATGAAGCCGCGCCGCGACAGGCGTTGAGGTAAATACAGTCCGTTCATCAGAAGTCCGCCATCAAAGTCAGGAAGCCCTGACGTGGTGCAATCGGGAAGGTATTGTAAGTCCCGCTGGCCGCGCCGACCACCACGTTCAGGCTGCCTTCGCGATTGGCCAGGTTGCTGACGTTCAAACGGTAGCGGGCGTTCTTCACCCAGCTGTTGTTCAGGAAGGGCAGCTTGCCCGATACGCCCAGGCTCATCAGGAAGTAGCTCGGCACGTCCAGGTCGTTGGTGTAGGTGGCGTAGCGCTTGCCGACGTAGTCGCCGATCAGCTGGAACTCGGTGTCGGCCACGGTGGCGGTGGCGACGAATTTGTTCATCCACTCAGGGCTGCCCGGTACGGACTTGCCGGAGGTCGGCACGACATCCTTGCCGTTGTTGTAGTTGTCCGAGTAGGTCGAACGGTTGAACGACACCGCATCGTAGAACGAGAACATGCGGCCGAAGTGCAGCGTGCCGGAAATGTCGATACCGTCGGTCTTGACGCTGCCGACGTTGGCCAGCACCGGATTGCCGCCGATGATGGAGGTGATCACCGGCGTCGGGCTGATGGTCAGCAGGCGGTCCTTGAAGTCGACGTGGTACAGGCTGACCTGGCCGTCGAAGGCTTTCAGCGGACCCAGGTCCAGCTGGTGGCTGGTGCGCATGCCCAGCTCGTAGGTGATCGAGGTCTCAGGCTTGGCGCTGCTCTTGAACAGGTCGAACGCGGCCTGGCTCGCCAGGCTCCACGGCGAGGCGCCGCCGCCGCCGTAGGTGACGAACTGGCGCATATTTTTTTGCACGTTGACGAACATCTGGTCTTGCGACGTGATGTCCCAGCGCGCGCCAACCTGTGGCAGGAACCATTTCTTGGTGATGATCTCGCCCACCGGCAGGGCCAGCGAACCATTGGCGATGGCGCCCTTGGCCGGTTGCACCGGGAACTGGCCGTCGGCAAACTGCAGGCTGGACTTGAAGCCTGCTTGCAGCGCCAGGTCGTTGCGCACGCGCCATTCGTCCTGCACGTGGATCTGCGCGACCTTGTTGTTGATCTCGCTGCCGTACTGCGTGATCAGCGGATTGCTCGGGCGGTCGTATGGCGAGCTTGGGTTGTTCACGTCCAGCGCGTACCAGCGGCGGTAGGCCGACGAGCGGTTGTGCTCCAGCCACAGGCCGCCTTGCAGCTTGTGGTTGCCGAACTCGCTGGTCAGCGTGGACAGCCAGCCGTTGCGGTTGATCGCGTATTCGGTGGTGCGGGTGGCGTAGCCGGAGTTGCCGAACACTTGCTTCAGGTTCTGGCCAGGGAAGTAGACCGCGAACAGGCCAGGCAGGCCGGCCACGCCGATCGGACCGGCCACCACGCCGACGCCGTCGTCGTTATGGTAGTAGACCTGGTTGGACCAGGTGGTCGACTCGCCGATGTTCATGTCGAACTTGGCGTAGGTCAGGTAATCCTTGCGCTGGGCGTCGCTGTAGTAGTTGCGGTAGTTGTTGCCTTCGGCCGCAGGCGTGGCGCCGGTCGGCGACAGGTAGTTCAGCGCGGTCTGGAAGTTCGGATACATGAACGGACGGGTGTACGGCTGGTACTTCTCGGTGGCCGAGCGCACGGTGGCGTCTTCGTTCGGCTCGATCTTGTCCGAATAGTTGAAGTACAGCGTCAGCTTGCCGGCGTTGCTCTGGTTGACATACTTGGCGTTGACCTGGTCGCCGCCCTGGCGGCCGTTGAAGTCCCAGGCCTTCTGCTCGTGGTGGACGGCCGAGATGTAGGCGCTGTTGCCGCTGCCGAAGTCGCCGGTGTCGTAGCGCAGGAAGGTGCGCGAGGTGTTGTAGCTGCCGACGGTCTGCTGCACGGCCAGGTTGCGGCTGCGCTGCGGATCGCTGGAGAAGGTCTCGATGGTGCCGCCCAGGTTGCTGGTGGACGCGGTCGACAGGTCGCCGGCGCCGGACGACAGGATGACATTGCCGACGTTCTCGCTGATGACGGCGCGCTGTGGCGACAGGCCGTTGTAGTTGCCGTACTGCTGGTCGCCGAGCGGCACGCCATCCATGGTGTAGCCCAGTTGCGGGCCGCTGAAGCCGTGGATGAACAGCGACAGGTTCTGCTCGTTGTTGCCCCATGGGTCGGCGGTCTGGAAGCTCACGCCCGGCAGGGTTTGCAAGGCCTTCAACGGGTTAATGCCCGGCAGGATCTTCTGCATATCGCCCTTGGTCAGCGCGACCGAGGAGCGGGTTCTGCGGGTGGCGATCTCGATCGTGGCAACCGGAGCGGCGGCCGCCGCTTCGGCTTCCGTAGCGTGGCCGGCTGCGGTTGCCGGTGCATCGGCGGCCATGTCGGCCACGGCGGCGGCGACGTTGGCGGCCATCGCCAGCATAGGGAAGCTCAGCGCGGCGAAGCACACTGCGGATAATTTCTTGTTCATGATCGACCTTGAATACCAGTTGGAGGGGAATGAAAACTTTGCGCATGATAGGCACTGAGTGTTACCGGATCATGACGCCGGTGCGATACACTGCTGGCTGCAAACAAGGAGAGGATCACGATGCGCAAACTTTTGATGCTGGCGCTGGCGGTGCAATTGGCCGGCTGCTATACGGTGAACCAGGCGGCGCTGGGCAACTTCGTCACGCAGACGGTGCAGCCCGGCATGCCGCTCGATCAGGCGCTGGTGCGCATGCGGACCGAGGGCTTTTACTGCAATACCAGTTCGGCCGGCACGGTGACAATCTGCACCCGCAACCAGGAGCGTTTGCTGCGCGGTTCCTGCGTCGAGCGGGTTGACCTGGTGCGCAGCACCACCTCCACCCAGACCCTGGGCACCATCGACGTGATGGAAACCCGCTGCGCCAAGTACTGACCATGGATACCAAGCCGAGCTTCCAGGACTGGGCGCTGGCCGCGATCGGGATCATGTTTGTCTTGATGGGGCTGGTGATACTTCCACGCGATCTCAATATCGGCGTGACGACCATCGCCTTGTTCGGCGTGTGCGCTGCGGTGGGCATCAACACGATCGTGCGCAAGCGGCGTTATGCGCGGCAGCGCGTGGACGGGATACAGGTGGTCGGCGGCGTGCGCATCCGGCCTTCGCGGCTCCGGCTGGCCTTGTTTGGCGGCTTGCTGCTGGGACTGGGCATCGTGCTGGTGGTCTTCAGTTCCACCGCGCCGTATCTGATCTGGCTCAGCTTTTGGGTGATCGTCGGCGTGGGCGCGCTGATGCTGGTCGGCGTCGCTGTAGGGTATCTGCCGAACCAATATATCGAGTTCAGGCCGGACGGATTGGTGTTGGGCTTCAAGAGCTGGACGGTGCTGCTGCCGTGGGAGCGGATAGCGCGGGTGTCCGCCGGCGAGATGCAACGCAATCCGGTGCTGCTGCTGTCGCTCGATGCACCGGAAACCTGCGACGTTACGCCGCCCGCCAAGCTGGGCAAATTCCTGAAATACGTTGGGCAAAGCCGAGGCTGGATTGGCGCCGATATCTTCCTGATGACGACGCACTTCGGCATCGATCTGCCCGTCCTGGTCGGCGCCATCAGCCGCTACGTGGAAGACCCCGCAGCGCGCTCCGAGCTGGCGTCGCCGGCGATGCTGAAGGGGTGACGTCGGCATGAACTCGTCCTCCCGGCGACTGGTCACCCAGCGCCTGCTGCTCACGCGCCCTGAGGCCGGCGACAGCGCCATGCTGCTGGCATATCGCGAGGCGAACCGCGTTCATCTTGCGCCGTGGGAGCCGCAACGCACCGAGCAGTTCTATACCATTTCGGCGGTTGAGGAGCGGCTTCGCCAGATGGCGGAGCAGGTCGAGGAAAATCTGGCGGTCTATTGGCTGCTGCGGCATCCGCAGAGCGCGGAAGTGGTGGGGGAGTGCAGCTTCACCAATATCGTGCGCGGGCCTTTTCAGGCGTGTCACCTGGGATTTGCGCTGGACAGCCGGCACACCGGGCAGGGCCTGATGCATGAGGCGCTGGTGGCGGCGATCGCGGATATCTTCAACGTTCACGGATTGCACCGCATCATGGCGAACTACCAGCCTCAGAATAGCGGCAGCGAGAAGCTGCTGCGGAGGCTGGGTTTCGAGCGGGAAGGGCTGGCCAGAAAATATCTGAAGATCGGCGGAGTGTGGGCCGATCATGTGCTGACTTCCTTCATCAATCCGCGTGACGGATGAAACCCCGTACGCCTAAGCGAGACGGCAGTGCGGGGTTTAGTGCTTCACTTCACCAGCTGGTATCAGCGCTTCGACCGGCGCGTCGGTGGCGAACAGCTGGGCGCAGTCGACCTTGTCGTAGTCGTAGTGCTGGCCGCAGAAATCGCAGTTGACGCCGACCTGGCCTTGCTCTTCCAGCACGCTGTCGACTTCGGCGCGGCCCAGCATCTTCAGCATATTGCCGACCTTCTCGCGCGTGCAGGTGCAGTGGAAGGCCGGGTGCAGCGGCTCGAACACGCGGATGGTCTCTTCCCAGAACAGGCGCTCCATCAGCACGTCGATGGTGGTCGACAGTATCTCTTCCTGCTTCAGGGTCGAGCCCAGGATCACGGCGCGGTTCCAGGTTTCCAGCGCGTCGTCTTCGGTCAGCGGCGCGGTCTCGACGGCGGTCTTGCCGCCGTTGTAAGGCAGCTTTTGTAGCAGCAGGCCGCGTGAGACGTTGTCGTCCGCCGCCAGCCACAGCTTGGTGTCCAGCTGTTCCGAACGCAGCATGTAGTTTTCGATGACGGTGCTGACATCGTCGCCGTCCAGCGGCACAATGCCCTGGTAGGGCTGCTGGCCGGGCATCTTGTCGGTCGGGTCGAGCGTGATGATGAAGCGGCCCTTGCCGTGTTCGTTCAGCAGCGCTTGCAGCTTGGCGTCGTCGGCGATGACCGCGTCGGGATCGAGCTTGGCGGTGGCGCGCAGGTTCAGGTCGGCGTCGCATTCGACCACCAGCAGGCGCAGCGGACCGTCGCCATGGATCTGCATGATGATGGTGCCGTTGAACTTCAGGTTGGCCGACAGCAGCGCGGACGCAGCCACCATCTCGCCCAGCAGCTTCTTGACCGGGGCAGGGTAGGCGTGGCGCGACAGCACCTCGCGCCAGGTGGCGGAAATGTCGATGAATTCGCCGCGCACGGCGGCGTTATCGAAGATGAATTTCTGCAGGGTGTCCTGGCCGGTGATGGGGGTAATGCTCATGTGTTATCCGATCTTTTTGAGTTGCGTCTTGAACAGTTGGCCGCGCTTGACATAGCTGTCGGCGCTGGCGAGCAGGCGGGCCGCGTCTTCGGCGGTCAGCGTGCGTACGGCTTTGGCCGGCGAGCCGATAATCAGCGAGTGGTCCGGGAATTCCTTGCCTTCCGTGACCAGCGCGCCGGCGCCGACCAGGCAGCCCTTGCCGATCTTGGCGCCGTTGAGGATCACGGCCTGGATGCCGATCAGGGCGCCGTCGCCGATGGTGCAGCCGTGCAGCATGGCCTGGTGGCCGATGGTGACGTTGCTGCCCACGGTGAGCGGGTAGCCCATGTCGGTGTGCATGACCGTGCCTTCCTGGACGTTGCTGTTTTCGCCGATGGTGATGCGTTCGTTGTCACCGCGCAGGGTCGCACCGAACCACACCGAGCTGTTGGCGTGCAGGCTGACTTTGCCGATGATGGTGGCAGAGTCGGCAACAAATGACGATGCATCGATCTCGGGCGCGTGTTCGCCCAGTTGATATATAGACATTGGAAACCTTTGTTGAGTGCTGAATACAGCGCTGATGAGCGGTGGGATGGCGCTATTTTACGCTTGAGCGGCTATCGAACGGTCGTGCTATTATTTTACTTCATCGCCAGCAAGCAACCGATATTGCGCCGGCTTACGCATTTTCAAGGACCATCATGACCTTCACTTCGTCCCGCTCGGAATTCCGGACCATCCGCGGCCTGCGCTGCCACGTGCGCCACTGGGGGCGGGACGGCGCCCCCAAGATCTTCATGCTGCACGGCTGGATGGACGTCGGCGCCTCGTTCCAGTTCGTGGTCGACGCCCTGCAGGGCGACTGGCACGTGATCGCGCCGGACTGGCGCGGTTTCGGCCTGTCGCAGCGCTGCGGCGGCGATACCTACTGGTTCCCCGACTACCTGGCCGATCTGGACGCCATCCTGCGCCACTACTCGCCGGACGAGGCGGTCAACCTGCTGGGCCACAGCATGGGCGGCAACGTGGTCGGGCTGTACGCCGGCGCGCGGCCGGAGCGCATCCGCAAGCTGATCAACCTGGAGGGCGGCGGCCTGCGGTCCAGCAAGCCGGAGCAGGCCCCGGGCCGCTACGCCAAGTGGATGGACGCGCTGCTGGAGCAGCCCGAGCTGCGCAACTACCCGTCGCAGGCGGCCGTTGCGGCCCGCCTGCAAAAGACCAATCCGCGCCTGGGCGACGAGCGCGCGGCTTTCCTGGCGCAGCACTGGTCGGCGCAGAACGATGCGGGCGAGTGGGAAATCCTCGGCGATCCGGCGCACAAGCAGCCCGGTCCGCTGCCCTACCATGTGGAAGACATCATGGCGTGCTGGAGCGCGATCACGGCGCCGGTGCTGTGGGTCGAGGCCGAGCAGACCAATATGTGGACCTGGATGGGCGGCGAGCAGGAAGGGCGCGCCGAACTGGAGCGCCGCCTGGCGCACCTGCGCGACCTCGAATGCAAGGTGCTGGCCGACGCCGGTCACATGCTGCACCACGACCAGCCCGAGGAACTGGCCCATCTGATCGAAGCCTTCCTGGCGCGCTGACAGGAATCGCTTGCCAAGGCTTTAGCTATTTGGCATGATTGAACGCATGACCTCTTATCCGACCATCTTGCCAACCCGCCGCCACGTCGCTTCCGACGCTGGTGCTGCTGCGTTGGCCGGTCGGAGCCTGTCCGCCGTCTCCATTATTCGAATTATTCAGGGTCGCTGAGCTGCGGCTGCGCCGGTGCTCGGCGCCCCCAGCCTCCACGGGCTCAGCCCGCATTCCCTCGAATATTTTATGGAGCAGCACCATGAGCACATCCTATCCCTCGCTGGCCGAGATCCGCGACACCGCACATCGCCTGCAAGGCAAGATCCTTGAAACGCCCGTGTGGCGCTGGCAGACCGGCGTCATTGAAGAGCAATTGGCCGGCGGCGAAGTCTGGCTGAAACTGGAATTGTTCCAGAAGACCGGCACCTTCAAGCTGCGCGGCGCCCTCAACTGCATCGAAGCGCTGGATGAGGCGGCACGGCGTCGAGGCATCGTCGCCGTCAGCGCCGGCAACCACGCGATCGCGGCGGCCTATGCCGCGCGGCTGGCCGGGTGCAGCGCCAAGGTGGCGATGCCGCAGCACGCCAGCCCGGCCCGCATCGCCGCCTGCCGCGAACTGGGCGCCGAAGTGCTGCTGATGCCCGATGTGCATCAGGCCTTCGCGCGCGGCCGTGAGATCGAGCGCGACGAGGCGCGCACCATGCTGCATCCCTACGAGGGGCCGCTGACGGCGCAGGGCACGGCGACCATCGGCCTGGAACTGATGGCGCAGATCCCGCGGCTGGACGCGGTGGTGGTGCCCGTGGGCGGCGGCGGCCTGTGCGCCGGCATCGCCGCCGCCGTCAAGCAGATCAACCCGGCCTGCGCCGTGTACGGCGTGGAGCCCTACGGCGCCGATGCGCTGTACCGCAGCTTCGCCTCGGGCGTGCCGGAGGCCCTGGAGCGGGTCGATACCGTGGCCGACAGCCTGGGCGCGCCGTACGCGATGGCCTACAGTTTCGGCGTGTGCCGGCGCTTCGTCGACGAGGTGGTGCGGGTGAGCGACGACGAGATCTGCCTGGCGATGCTGCACCTGTTCCGCGACGCCAAGCTGGTGGCGGAACCGGCGGCGGCGGTGGTGACGGCCGCGCTGTTCGGGCCGCTGCGCGAGCGGCTGGCGGGCAAGCGCGTGGCGCTGCTGGTGTGCGGTTCGAACATCGATCCGGTGCGCTTCGCCGAGTTGCTGGCGCGGGGTGCGCGCGTCCGCAGCGCCGGGCTTGACGCGGCGGCACATGGTTTGAGCGCAGGCAGCGTACAATGATCACTTCATTGCCGTAATCATTGAGCCATATGTTGAAAGTCGATCTGCACTGCCATTCCAATGTTTCCGACGGCGTCCTCGCGCCGGCCGCCGTGGCGCAGCACGCGCGCAAGGCGGGGGTGGACGTGTGGGCCTTGACCGATCATGACGAGGTGGGCGGCATCGCCGCCGCCCGCGTGGCCGCCCAGGAACAGGGCATGCGCTTCGTCACCGGGGTGGAGATTTCCATCACCTGGGCCAACGAAACCGTGCACATCGTCGGCTTGCAGATCGACGAACACAATGCAGGGCTGGTCGAGGGCCTGGCCCGCACCCGTTCCGGCCGCGACAACCGTGGCCGCGAAATCGCCCATCAGCTGGCCAAGGCCGGCATCCCCGACGCCTACGAGGGCGCGCTCAAGTACGTCGGCAATCCCGACCTGATGTCGCGCACCCACTTTGCGCGCTACCTGGTGGAAGTGGGCGCCTGCGCCAACATTCCTGAAGTGTTCAAGAAATACCTGTCCGAAGGCAAGCCCGGCTACGTGCCGCATTGCTGGGCCACGCTGGCCGACTCGGTCAACTGGATACGCGGCGCCGGCGGCGTCGCCGTGATCGCGCACCCGGGCCGCTACAAGTTCAGCCAGCTGGCCCAGGGCCAGTTGTTCGACGAATTCAAGCAGCTGGGCGGCACGGCGATCGAGGTCGTCACCGGCAGCCATACGCCGGACCAGTACGCGGTCTACGCGCAGCTGGCCAACAGCTATGGCTTCCTGGCCTCGCGTGGCACGGATTTCCATGCGCCGGGCGAGTCCCGCGTCGATTTCGCGCTGCTGCCGCCGCTGCCGGCCAACGTCACTCCGGTCTGGCACGACTGGTACTAAGCGGTAAATTACCGCGTCGATTACCGGCGCGTTGTAAGAGCTTGTATCTTGAATTTGCGTTCGCGCGGTCATACCTTATGATTTGGGCAAATTTTTTGCCTGTACCGGAGACCTTCCCATGAAACGCATCATCCTGTTTATCGCCACCAACCTCGCCGTGATGCTGGTGCTGTCCATCGTCCTGTCGCTGCTGGGCATCGGCCGTCCGGGATCGGGCAGCACCCTGCAGCTGGGCAGCCTGCTGGCGTTTTCGCTGGTGGTGGGCTTTACCGGCGCGATCTTCTCGCTGCTGATCAGCAAGCCGATGGCCAAGTGGTCGACCGGCGCCCGCGTGATCGCGGCGCCGTCCTCGTCGACCGAGCTGTGGCTGGTCAACACCGTCAAGGCGCTGTCCGAGCGCGCCGGCATCGGCATGCCGGAAGTGGCGGTCTACGACGGCGAACCGAACGCCTTCGCCACCGGCGCCTTCAAGAACTCGGCGCTGGTGGCGGTGTCCACCGGCCTGCTGGAAAACATGAACCGCGATGAGGTTGAGGCCGTGTTGGGGCACGAAGTCGCCCACATCGCCAATGGCGACATGGTGACGATGACCCTGATCCAGGGCGTGGTGAATACCTTCGTGGTGTTCCTGGCGCGGGTGGTGGGTTTCTTTGTCGATAACATGCTGCTGAAGAATAACGACAATGAGCGCCGTGGTCCCGGCATCGGCTACATGGTGACGGTATTCGTGTGCGAGATCATCTTCGGCCTGGCCGCCTCGCTGATCGTCGCCTGGTTCTCGCGCCAGCGCGAATTCCGTGCCGACGCCGGTTCCGCCAAGCTGCTGGGCAGCAGCGTGCCGATGCAGCACGCGCTGGCCCGCCTGAACGGCATGGAGCCGGGCGCCTTGCCGCAATCGATCGCGGCGGCCGGCATCACCGCCGCCGGTGGCTGGAGCGCGCTGTTTTCGACCCACCCGCCGTTCGAACAGCGTATTGCCGCCCTGCGTAGCGTACAATCCTAAGCGTTATTAACAGCGGCCGGGAGCATGCCCCGGCAGCGGCCATATGAGTCAATTTTTCCAGGTCCATCCCGTCAATCCGCAGCCGCGCCTGATCAAGCAGGCGGCGCAGATCGTGCACGACGGCGGCATCGTCGCCGTGCCGACGGATTCCTGCTACGCCCTGGTCTGCCATCTGGATGACAAGGCCGCCGTCGAGCGGCTACGGCGCATCCGCGGTATCGATGAAAAACACCACCTGACCCTGCTGTGCCGCGACCTGAGCGAGATCGGCGTCTACGCGCGGGTCGACAACCGCCAGTTCCGCCTGCTGAAGGCGGCCACGCCGGGCCCGTTCACCTTCATTCTGGAAGCGACCAAGTGCGTGCCGCGCCGGCTCAGCCATCCGTCGCGCAAGACCATCGGCCTGCGGGTGCCCGAGGACGCCATCGTCCACGCGCTGTTGGAAGAATTGCAACAGCCGCTGCTGGGCACGACGCTGATCATGCCGGGCGAGGATGAGGCGCTCAACGACGCCGACACCATTTGCGAACGCCTCGGCAAGCAGATCGAGCTGATCATCGACGGTGGCGCCTGCAGCATGGAGCCCACCACGGTGATCGACCTCAGCGGGTCCGGCGCCGAGCTGGTGCGCCAGGGCAGGGGCGATGCGGCCATGTTCGGCCTGTAAGTCCGGCCTAAGCCTGGGCTGTCATTGTCAGGTACTCAACAGGGCAAGTGCGCCGGCCCCTGACGGCGCAGCAAGTGGCTTACCCCGCCTCTGGTAAAATCCCCCTCATGAACGAAACCGACAGTATTATCCAGACCATCACGGTCTACCTGATCCCTGTTCTTTTTGCAATTTCCCTGCATGAAGCCGCACACGGATACGTCGCCCGCTATTTCGGCGACCCCACCGCAGCCAACGAAGGGCGCCTGACCGCCAATCCGCTGCGCCACATCGATCCTTTCGGCACCATCATCCTGCCGCTGATCCTGAGCCTGCTGCACCTGCCCGCGCTCGGCTACGCCAAGCCGGTGCCGGTCGACTACGGCCGCCTGCGCAATCCGAAGAAGCAGATGGCGCTGGTGGCGGCTGCCGGTCCCGCAGCCAACTTCGCCATGGGCCTGGGCTGGATGGCGCTGTGGGTGGTGATGATCCAGGCGCTCGGCATGCCGCCGGACGACTTCTTCGTCAAGATGGCCGAGGCCGGCTACGGCGTGAACTCGGCGATGTGCATCTTCAACCTGATACCGCTGCCGCCGCTCGATGGCGGCCGCATCGTCACCGGCATCCTGCCGATGCCGCTGGCGCGCAAGTACGCACAGATCGAGCGCTACGGCGTGTATGTGTTCATCGGTCTGATCGTGATGATGCAGTTCGGCTTGCTGACCGGCTTCCTGGTCGGCGGCATGCACTTCTTGCAAAGCATCTTCTATGTGCTGTTGTACCCCCTTATTTTCATTCTAAGCTGAGCCCGACTATGTATCCCGATCGTGTTGTATCCGGCATGCGCCCCACCGGGGCCATGCACCTGGGCCACTACCACGGCGCCTTGAAGAACTGGATCAAGATGCAGTCCGAGTTGCCATGCCTGTTCTTCGTGGCCGACTGGCACGCGCTGACCACGCACTACGACGACCCGACCGTCATCGAGCGCAGCACCTGGGACATGCTGGTCGACTGGCTGGCCGCCGGCATCGATCCATCGCAGGCCACGCTGTTCATCCAGTCGCGCGTGCCGGAACATGCCGAGCTGCACCTGCTGCTGTCGATGGCCACGCCGCTGGGCTGGCTGGAGCGCGTGCCGACCTACAAGGACCAGATCGAGAACCTGGCCAACAAAGACCTGGCCACCTACGGCTTCCTCGGCTACCCGCTGCTGCAGGCCGCCGACGTGCTGATCTACCGCGCCAGCCAGGTGCCGGTGGGCGACGACCAGGTGCCGCATATCGAGATGATGCGCGAAATTGCGCGCCGTTTTAATCACTTGTACGGCAAGGAAAAAGGCTTTGAAGAGAAGGCGCAGGACGCGGTGAAAAAGCTGGGCAGCAAGCGCGCCAAGCTCTACAACGAGCTGCGCACCGAATACCAGCAGGACGGCAAGGAAGAGGCGCTGGAGCAGGCCAAGGCCATGCTGGACGACGCCCAGAGCCTGTCGATGGGCGACCGCGAGCGCCTGTTCGGCTACCTGGAGGGCAGCCGCAAGCTGATCCTGGTCGAGCCGCAAGCCCGTTTGACGGCCGCCTCGCGCCTGCCGGGCCTGGATGGCCGCAAGATGTCCAAGAGCTATGGCAACTCGATCGCGCTGCGCGAAGACAAGGCCTCGGTCGAAAAGAAAATCCGCACCATGCCGACCGACCCCGCCCGCGTGCGCCGCACCGACGCCGGCGATCCGGCGCGTTGCCCGGTCTGGCAGTTCCATCAGGTGTATTCCGACAACGCTACCCAGGAATGGGTGGTAAAAGGATGTAAATCCGCCGGTATCGGTTGCATCGAATGCAAACAGCCGGTGATCGACGCCATCGTCAAGGAGCAGGAGCCTATGCACGAGCGCGCCCAGCAGTATCTGGACGATCCGTCGCTGGTGCGCGCCATCGTCGCCGACGGCAATGACGCAGCCCGCAAGCTGGCGCTGGAAACCATGCGCGACGTGCGCGAAGCGATGGGACTGGCCTACTCATGAGCGAACTGATCTCTCCTTGGGTGCAGCGCTATGCACCGCTGATCCCGGGCGGCGAAGTGCTGGACCTGGCTTGTGGCAGCGGCCGCCATTCGCGCCACCTGGCCTCGCTGGGCCACGCCGTGGTGGCGGTGGACCGCGACGCCGAGGCGCTGGCCGCCGCGGCCGGACCGGAAATCACCACCAGCGCCATCGACCTGGAAGAGGCGGGCGCCGCCTGGCCTTTTGGTCCCGATCGATTTGCCGGCATCGTGGTCGCAAACTACCTGCATCGCCCGCTAATCGCCGACATGTTGACCAGCCTGGCGCCGAATGGCGTGCTGATCTACGAGACCTTCGCGGACGGTAACGCCCAGTTCGGCAAGCCATCGAATCCCGCCTTTTTGCTGCAGGCCGGCGAGTTGCTGGAATTGGCCCGCAGCCACGGTTTGCGCGTGGTGGCCTTCGAAGACGGCGTCATCGATACGCCGAAAGCTGCCATGGTGCAACGTCTGTGCGCCGTGAAGCCTGATTTTCCCCGCGTGGCGGCACTTTTACCGCCATTTTGACGGCCGATTTGTCGCCCCGAATGCACCATATCGGCGGCCTATCGTCTACAATCGTTGTTTTAATACTTTATGCAGTGGTTTCCTATGATTAAGGGCAGCATAGTAGCAATCGTCACCCCGATGAACGCAGACGGCAGTCTGGACTTCGAGGGTCTGAATCAGCTGATCGACTGGCACATCGCCGAAGGTACGGACAGCATCGTCATCGCCGGCACCACCGGCGAATCTGCCACGGTGAGCGTGGAGGAGCACTGCGCGCTGATCAAGGCGACCGTCGCCCACGCCAAGGGCCGCATCCCGATCATCGCCGGCGCCGGCGCCAACTCGACCGCCGAGGCGATCAAGCTGACCCGTTTCGCCAAGGAAGCCGGTGCGGACGCCACGCTGCAAGTGGTTCCTTACTACAACCGTCCTACCCAGGAAGGCATGTACCAGCACTTCAAGGCCATCGCCGAAGCGGTGGACCTGCCGGTGATCCTGTACAACGTGCCGGGCCGTACCGTTGCCGACATGAGCAACGAGACCATCCTGCGCCTGGCGCACATCCCGAACATCGTCGGCGTGAAAGATGCGACCGGCAACATCGGCCGCGGCTACGACCTGCTGCGCCTGGCGCCGAAATCGTTCGCCGTGTACTCCGGCGACGATCCGACCGCAATGGCGCTGATGCTGGCGGGCGGCGCGGGCAACATCTCCGTCACCGCCAACGTCGCCCCGCGCGACATGGCCGACATGTGCGAAGCGGCGATCGCCGGCAATATCGCCAAGGCAGTGGAACTGAACAATAAAATGTTCCCGCTGCATCAAAAACTGTTCATCGAGCCGAATCCGGTGCCGGTCAAATGGGCGCTGGCGGAAATGGGCAAAATGCCAGCCGGCATCCGTCTGCCGCTGGTGCCGCTGGCCGCCGACTGCCACGAAGCGGTGCGCGCGGCCCTGCGAGAAGCCGGCGTGCTGTAAAAACCTTAGCAACAAGCCCCGACTTCGGTTCGGATCAACCCTGATTTGCTGCTTTTCAGCTTCTTAAACAGTAACGACATGACTATTCGCAAGACAGCTTCTATTTCCTCGCAGCGCGCCGTCGTAGTTGGCGCATTGATGGCCAGTTTGACCGGTTGCGGCATGATCGGTTCGGTAGTCGGTAACGACAAGGTGGACTACAAGTCCGCCAAGAAGGCCAGCACGCTGGACGTGCCGCCGGATCTGACGCAATTGCAGAAAGATAACCGCTACTCGCTGCCGGATTCGAACAACGGCGTCGCCACCGCTTCCGGCTACAACGCCTCCAAAGGTATCGTCGCCGGTCCTGGCGCCATCATTCCGGGCACGCCTCCTGCCGGTACCGTGGTGCCGACCAGCATCAACGATATCAAGGTCGAGCGCGACGGCAACCAGCGCTGGCTGGTGATCAAGCAGACGCCTGAGCAACTGTGGCCGCAGCTGAAGCAGTTCTGGGAAGATTCGGGCTTTGTGCTGGCCAAGGAAAACGCCACCGCCGGCACCATGGAAACCGAGTGGAATGAAAACCGCGCGAAGATACCGCAAGACTTCATCCGCAACACCATCGGCAAGGTCTTCGATTCGGTCTATTCGAGCGGCGAGCGCGACAAGTTCCGCACCCGCATCGAACGCCGCGCCGACGGCGCCAGCGAGATCTACGTCAGCCATCGCGGCGCGCAGGAAGTTGTCACCGGCGCCCAGAAGGAATCGACCACCTGGACCCCGCGTCCTAACGATCCGGGCCTGGAAGCTGAATTCCTGGCACGCCTGATGACCAAGCTGGGCAATGGCGCCGAAGTGGCGCAGGCCAAGACCGCCGTCGACGGCGCGATTGTGCAGCCGCAGCATGCATCGCTGGTGGGCACGGGCGCCGAGCGCGCCGTGCAGGTGGACGAGGGCTTCGACCGCGCCTGGCGCCGTGTCGGCCTGGCGTTGGACCGCGCCGGCTTCACCGTTGAAGACCGTGACCGTACGCAAGGTACTTACTTCGTCCGCTACGTTGACGATACGACGGAAACCAAGGGCTTCTTCGGCAAGCTGTTCAGCTGGGGTTCGTCGTCGGAAGCCGATAAGGAAGCGCAGCGCTATCGCATTTCGGTGAAAGCCGGCGCGGGTAATAGCAGCACCGTTACCGTGTTGAGCAATGCTGGCAAAGCGGAAGCATCGCCGGTGGCAGATAAGATCCTGACGCTGCTGCACGAGCAACTGAAGTAATCGGTCTTTATCAGGCCCCAATAAAAAAACCGGCCTTGGCCGGTTTTTTTATATCTGCATCTACATGGTTCTTTCCATTTGGATGCAAAAGCTTGAGGCGAAAAAAAACCGGCCCGAAAGCCGGCTTTTTTTCGCAAGCTGATTACTTCGAAGCAGCAGGAGCAGCAGCAGCCGAAGCGGCTGGAGCAGCAGCAGCGTCCGAAGCAGCAGGAGCAGCAGCGGCTGGAGCAGCAGCGTCAGCAGCTGGAGCAGCGGCTGGAGCAGCAGCAGGAGCAGCAGCTTCTGGAGCAGCTACTGGAGCTGGAGCAGCAGGAGCTTCTTCTTTTTTGGAGCAAGCAGCCAGAGCAACAGCCAGCAGGGAAACGATCAGCAGGGATTTTTTCATGGGGTTTTCCTTAATTAATTCAAAATTAAACACAATTGTTGCGATTAATAATTACCGGTAATTATCGCTCATTAGGTCGTCTTCGAAGGCTTTCGTACCGAAAATGGTGCCTGCCAGACAACGGAAACTTCCTAACCGAATATTATAGCGATTTTTAGTGCGTCGCAATAGGACAAACAGCCGTTTCCACAACTATTTTGCGATATCGCAACATTTCGGTTTCGACTCCACTTTAGCAGAGTTTGCACGAAATACCAGTGTTCGCATCGAACACCGGCATTTTACCTTGAACTGACTCATAATCCAGTTGAGTTTGCGTACAATCCGGGCGCTGACTCTAACCAAATTGTAATAAAACGTTCGGCACTGGTTTGGGTATCTTCCGGCCCGTCAAAAATCGCTTCGCCACGGAAATGATCGGCATGAAAGCGGCGCACAATATGGCGCTCATCGGCGATGCAGAATGAGTCCGTCAGCTGGCGCAATTGCTGGCTGGTGCGGCGCACTTCCACCAGATGGCCGTAGTCCTTGATCAGGCGCAGAAAGCGGGGTGCGTCGCGCTCGACGGCGCGGCCTTCGTGCGCCGCCAGTTGCAGGCGGCCGCCGTTTTTCAGGTAGTGCCGCAGCTGGGCGTCGGTGGAACTGGCGCCCAGTTCCCAGATGTGGAAATCCGGGTCGAACATGGTCAGCGTATGCTCGGCGCGGGCGATGCAGCTGGACAGGTGCTGGAGAAATTCCGCCCTGGTGGTGAATGGAAAACTCTGTCGTTCCATGCTGCTTCCCCCGTGGTTAGCCCAACTCTATCCAGCCGTCCTGATACCAAGTGTATAACGCGTCCATGACGTCGTCCGACGCCTGGCCCACTTCGGCGCCGGTCAGCGCGCGGTTGTTGGCCAGCAGTTCCAGCGTGATCTTGTCGGCGCGGCTGACGCCGAACGATTCGCCGTTGATGAACACATGTTTGCCGCGGTACAGCATTTGCGTCTTGCGCGACAGCGACAAGCCTTTTTTCGCCGCGCTTTCGCCGAACTTGCCGAACGTCAGCGGTTTGGCCGGGCCGGTGAAGAACACATTGTGCTTAGGCTCGGACATGTACTCGCCCAGGAAGATGGTGATGTCTTCCTCGGTGAAGCTGACCTTGTTGATTTCCTCGGCGATCGTGTTCAGCATGTGGCGCGGGATTTCCGCCGGCTTGGCGGTCGCCTCCAGCTCAGGATCGCCGTAGCGGCCCGGCAGGTCGATCGAATCGGCCATGAACTGCAGGAAGGCTTCGCCCAACTCCTGGTAGGACGGCGAGCGGAAGCCGATCGAGTAGGTCTGGCAATCACCGATGGCGATGCCGTCGTGCGCGTAGTGCGGCGGCAGGTACAGCATGTCGCCCGGGTTCAGCACGAACTCCTCGTTCGGCTTGAAATTGGCCAGTATCTTCAGCGGCAAGCCTTCGACCAGCGTCAAGTCCTTCTGCGGGCCGATGCTCCAGCGGCGCTGGCCCTGGGCCTGCAGCAGGAACACATCGTAGGAATCGAAGTGCGGACCGACGCCGCCGCCATCGGTGGCGAAGCTGACCATCAGGTCGTCCAGGCGGGCATCGGGAATGAAGCGGAACTGGCGCAGCAGCGCGTCGGCCTTGGCGTCGAACAGATTGACGCCCTGGACCAGCATGGTCCATTCCTTCTGGTCCATAGGCGGCAGGCTTTCCAGCGGGCCGTGCTGCATATTCCACTGGCCGTCGACGTTGGTCACCAGGCGCGATTCCGCGTGGTTGGTCGAGGCCAGCTTGGTCAGCGCCTCCATGCTCAGCAAAGGCTTGAATCCGGGGATGGCGTTGCGGATCAGCAGGGGCTTCTTGTGCCAGTAGTCGCGCAGGAACTGCGCCGGCGTGATATCGCCGAGGAGAGGTAATTTTTTCATACGCTCATTATAACCATCGCCGCGCCGATTGTCGGGCTGGCGGCGGTCCGGCAGGCGATCCAAGGTATAATTCCGGGGCTTATATACAGAAAGGAATTACAAAATGAAGATTGCCAAGAACACGGTCGTGACTGTGAATTACAAGCTGTCCGATGCCCAGGACAATCTGATCGAAGACGGCCGTCAGCCCATGGTTTACCTGCACGGCGGCTACGAGAACACGCTGCCTAAAATTGAAGAAGAGCTGGACGGCAAGGAAGTCGGCTATTCGTCGACTATCCAGATCGAGCCGGAAGATGCATTCGGCGACTACGACGCCACGCTGGTCAAGGTCGAGCCGCGCAACCGCCTGCCAGAGCCGCTGGAAGTGGGCATGCAGTTCGAAGGCATGCCGGACGGCGACGATGGCGAAGAAGCGATGATCTTCACCGTCACCGATATCGCTGACGACAAAGTGGTCCTGGACGGCAATCACCCGCTGGCCGGCATGGCGCTGCGCTTCTCGCTGAGCGTTGCCGACGTGCGTGAAGCCTCGGAAGAAGAAATCGCCCACGGCCACGTGCACGGCGCCCACGGCCACCACCACGGTGACGAGGACGACGAAGGCGAAGACGGCGATCACGTCGCCATCCACCCGATTCACTAAGTGAATTAAGGCGTCGCTTCGGCGCTGCCGCCCTTGAGCGTGAACAGGGCGGCGGTGCCGGGTGCGACGCGCACCTCGGCCCATTCCGCGGCCAGGCTCAGATGTCCCACATTGCCACGCCAGACGATGGCCGGCTCGGTCCCCGCGCCGCTTTGCGTATCGACCAGCAGCACCTTCCCTTTGAATTTTTCCGCCATCGCCCGTATCTGCCGGCGCGGTTCGGCGAAGCCATCCTGTTTCGACTGAAAACTCGGCAGCAGTGAGAAGCCTTGCTCCGCCTGCACGCCAACATCGCCGTCCGAGAACAGCACCAGTCCCTGCATCTTCTGCCGCTCCGCCAGCGTGAACAGGCGGTGCAGCCAGGCGCGGTTGGCGACCAGACGGTCTTCGTACTCGCTGTTGCGGCCCGCCTCGGCGCGGAAGTGGTTGTTATTGGCCGGCAGGTTGATGGTGGCGAACAGCACCTTGCCGTATTCCCAGTGCGCGTTCTCGGCGTAGCTGCGGAACTTGGCGCTGGCCGACAAGCGCGTCAGCGGCAGGCGGCGTTCGCCCAGCGATTCGCCGTCGGCGTAGAACAGTTCGCGCAGGCGGTTCAGGCGTTCGATGGCGTTCGAGCGGCCGATGGAATTGACGCAGGCGCTCCAGTCGCTGCCGGCCAGCGACACGATCACCGGCGGCGCCGCTTCATTGAGCAGTGCGCGGCGCTGGGCATACAGCCTGTCGCTGCAAGGCTCGGTGCTGGCCTTGATGCCGGTGGCGACGATGAAGGCGGGCGCGATCAGCGTGGCGTCGGCAATGGCGCGCTTGAGCACCGATTCATCCGGCCCGCTCTTGAACGAGTGGCCGATCACGCCGAACTGGAAACCGCGCACCGCCGGCTGCACGGCCTGCGCCGGGCCGGCCGTCAGCGCCGCCAGGCCCAGCGCCACGGCGAAACGGTGGGCGCGTTGCGGCATCATGCCTGGGCTGTCTCCGTCAGGCGTTTGAGTTGGTACAGGCGCTCCAGCGCTTCGCGTGGGGTCAGCGCATCCGGATCGAGATCGTCGAGCGCATCGAACAGTTCGCGCATCGCCGGGCTGGTGGCGGCCGGTGCGCTGTGCGCCGGTGCGGCGAGTTCCTCGTCGTCCGCATCGGCGGTCGGCGCGGCGAACAGGTCCAGCTGCGGCGTGGCGTCCAGCGCCTGCGCCTCCAGGCGGGCCAGGTGCTTGCGCGCGGCCTTGATCACCGGCTGCGGCACGCCGGCCAACTGCGCCACCTGCAAGCCGTAGCTCTGCGAGGCAGGGCCATCCTGCACCGCATGCAGGAACACGATGCTGTCCTTGTGCTCGACCGCCGACAGGTGGACATTGGCCGCCGTCGGATGGCTTTCCGGCAGCTGCGTCAGTTCGAAGTAGTGGGTGGCGAACAGCGAGAAGCTGCGGCTGGTGTCGATCAGGTGGCGCGCGATCGCCCACGCCAGCGCCAGGCCGTCAAAGGTCGAGGTGCCGCGGCCCACTTCATCCATCAGCACCAGCGAATGCTCGGTGGCGCCGTTCAGGATCGCGGCCGATTCGGTCATCTCCACCATGAAGGTCGAGCGGCCGCCGGCCAGGTCGTCGGTGGCGCCGATGCGGGTGAAGATGCGGTCGATCGGGCCGATGGTCGCGCTGGTGGCCGGCACGTAGCTGCCCACGTAGGCCAGCAGCGTGATCAGCGCCACCTGGCGCATGAAGGTCGATTTACCGCCCATGTTAGGGCCGGTGATCAGCAGCAGGCGGCGGTCTTCGACGAAGCGGCAATCGTTGGCGATGAAGCGTTCGATCTGGTTCTCCACCACCGGATGGCGGCCTTCGGCGATGTTGATGCAGGGCGTATCCACCAGCTGCGGCGCGCACCAGTTGTGGCGCAGCGCGTGGTCGGTCAGCGAGGTCAGGGCGTCCAGCTGGGCCAGCGCCTTCGAGATGGTTTGCAGGCTGCCGATGAACGGCGCCAGGTCGGCCAGCAGCTGGTCGTACAGCATCTTCTCGCGCGCCAGCGCCTTGTCCTGCGCCGACAAGGCCTTGTCCTCGAAGGCCTTCAGTTCCGGCGTGATGTAACGCTCGGCGTTCTTCAGCGTCTGGCGACGACGGTAGTCGTCCGGCACCTTGGTGGTCTGGCCGTGCGTGACTTCGATGTAGAAGCCGTGCACCTTGTTGTACTCCACGCGCAGGTTGGCGATGCCGGTGCGGGCGCGTTCGCGCGTCTCCAGGTCGACCAGGAACTGGCCGGCGTTTTCGGACAGCGCGCGCAGCTCGTCGAGTTCGGCGTCGAAGCCGCGTGCGAACACGCCGCCGTCGCGCACCATCGCCGCCGGCTCCAGCGCCACAGCGCGTTGCAGCAGATCGAGGCAGGCTTCGGGCGTGGCCATGTCGGCGTGGATGGCGGCCAGCAGGCCGTCGGTGTCGGTCAGTGCGCGCTGCATCGCGTGGCGCAGGGCGGGCAGTTGCTGTACGCCGTCGCGCAGGCTGGCGAGGTCGCGAGGGCGTGCGGACAGCAGCGCGATGCGGGTGGTGATGCGTTCGATATCCGGCACCTGCGCCAGCGTGTGCGACAGCGTGCCGGTGGCGTCGGCCTGGCCCAGCGCGGCGATGGCTTCGTGGCGCGAGCGGGCGATGGCCTGGTCGCGGCGGGCGTGGTGCAGCCAGTGGCGCAGCAGGCGCGAACCCATCGCGGTGCGGCAGTGGTCCAGCAGCGAGAACAGGGTAGGGGATTCCTGGCCGCGGATGGTCTCGGTCAGTTCCAGGTTGCGGCGGGTGGCGGCATCGAGGCCGATGAATTCGTTTTCGGTTTCGGTGGTCAGCGAGCGTACGTGTTGCAGGCCGCGTCCCTGCGTGGACTGGGCGTAGCGCAGCAGCGCGCCGGCCGCGCCGAACGCCGCGCCCAGGCCGTCGGCGCCGAAGCCGGTCAGCGTCGCCACGCTCAGCTGGTCGAGCAGCGCCTTGTGGCCGCCGACCACGTCGAAGTGCCAGTCGGGCACGCGGTTGACGTGGCAGCTCAGGGTTTCTTCGAACAGGTCGGCGTTATCGCCGCGCAGCACCTCGGCCGGCGCGATGCGCTCCAGCTCCTGCTGCATGCGGGCGGTGACGGTGCGGGTGTCGCCGGAGAACTCCATCAGCTTCAGCGCGCCGGAAGCCAGCGACAGCCACGCCAGGCCGGCCGTGGCGACCTTGCGCTGGCTGATGATGCACATCGCCAGCAGCGGACGTTCGGCTTTTTCCGGCAGCAGGTCGGCGTCGGTCAGCGTGCCTGGTGTGACCACGCGCATTACCTTGCGTTCGACCGGGCCTTTGCTGGTGGCCGGGTCGCCGATCTGTTCGCAGATCGCGCACGACTCGCCGATCTTGACCAGCTTGGCCAGATAGCCTTCGAGCGAATGGAAAGGCACGCCGCACATCTTGATCGGCTGGCCACCCGAACTGCCGCGCGCGGTCAGCGTGATGCCCAGCACGCGCGCCGCCTTTTCCGCATCCGAGTGGAACAGCTCATAGAAATCGCCCATGCGGTAGAACACCAGCATGTCCGGGTACTCGGCCTTGATGCTCAGGTACTGCTGCATCATCGGGGTGACTTTTTCGGTGGGGCTGTTCTTGATGGCGGCGGCGTTGATTTCGTTCGGGACGGTGGTCATTGGTTCTTTTTCGGCGGTGCGTGAGTCTGGTTTTGCAAGGGCTAAAACAGCCCAGGCGCGTAACCCGTCATTCTACCGCTTTCAAGCCTGCTGTCCCAGCGAACCATGCAGGCATGGCCGTCCTGGCGGGCGCAAACGAAAGCCGGTGCTACGCCGGCTTTCCCTTTTTCATCGCCTTGCAAAACATACAAACCAGAGCTGTGTATTAAAGACAACAGTAATGTTTTGCATTTGTGTCTGAAACGCTCATGTTTCATGTTCATTACAAAAAAATCGTCAAGGAACTGTTGTGACAATAAATTAAGTAAGTAATACTTAAGTTGAAACTTTTACATGTCTTGTTCGCAATGCGTGAATGTTTCGTTGAACATATAGATTCTTGCTGCACAGGGAAAACGGACCTTTCGGATCAACAATAAAATTAAGGGTATAGCAGGCATGAAACTTTCAGTGAATCCGTCATCGACTCCCCGCCTCAAAAAGGCCAGGGCAACGCTGCGTCCTACCGCTGGACGCATGTTATTCGCTTTCATGGCATTGGGCTGGACCGCTTCCGGCTCCGCCGCCGTCATCGCCCAGGAGGCGCAGGTCCAGAGCCAGCCTACCGGCGACTTCTGGCAAGACGTCGGCCCCGCCGGCGGCCGGACCGCGCAGGCCGCCAGCACCACCGGGCCGCGCCGCTTCCACGCCGCCAGCCTGAACCGCAACGGCTTGAAGAAGCTGGCGCAATCGGCGCCGCTGGAGCGCTCCGAGGCCGCCGCCGTCAGCCCGCTGATCATCTCCCTGCCGCACCCGGACGGCGGCTACCAGCGCTTCGCCATCGTCGACTCGCCGATCATGGAAGCCGGCCTCGCCGCCAAGCACCCTGAAATCAAAACCTACGCCGGCAAGGGCATCGACGATCCGAACGCCAGCCTGCGCATGGACATCACGCCGCTGGGCCTGCACGCTTCGGTGCGTACGCCGAAGGGCGCCTGGTATGTCGATCCGCAAACCGCGCTGGACGACAGCGTCTACAACAGCTACCACAGCCGCGACCTGGCCAACAGCCACGGCGCCTTGCGCGAAGCACCGCTGACCGAGGCGCAGATCGCCGTGTCGCAGGGCTTCTACCACGCCGACGACAAGGTCGAGGTACGCGGCGCCGGCTTCACGCCGGGCGCTTCGGTGACGGTCTCGGTGCGCAACGAAGGCGATACCGGCAGCCGCCAGAGCCTGGTGGTCACCGCCAACGCGGAAGGCGTGATCAACGCCACGCTGGTGGCCGACCCGTCGCGCAACCTCGGCGCCTACGAAGTCAGCGCCACCGACGGCGCGTCGACCAGCACCGTGTCCTACCACGTGGTGGACGACCAGGCCGCCGCCGCTGCCGCCACCGGCAACCAGCTGCGCACCTATCGCCTGGCGCTGGTGACGGATCCGTCCTACGCCACCTATTTCGGCGGCCCGGCCAACGTCACGGCGGCCAAGGTCACGCTGATCAACCGCGTGACCCAGGTCTATGAAGACGAGACCGCGATCCGCCTGATGCTGATCAACGCCACCGACGCGCTGAACCTGGACACCCCGGCGCTCATGACCGGCACCAACGGGCCTTGCGGCGCCAGCGCCTGCTTCAGCGCTTCCCAATCGGCCAGCTGCGGCAGCGGCACCTTGAGCCGTAACCGCATCGTCGCGGGCCTGCTGGCCGGCGCCGGCAACTTCGATGTCGGCCACATCGCACTGGGCCTCAACGGCGGCGGCATCGCCAGCCTGGGCGTGGTCGGCAGCAGCAGCAAGGCGCAGGGTTGCACCGGCATTCCCACCCCGGTCGGCGACTTCTACGCGGTCGACTATGTGGCGCACGAGCTGGGCCACCAGTTCGCCGGCAACCACACCTTCAACGGCGTGATCGGCAGTTGCTCGGGCGGCAACCGCAACGACACCACCTCGGTGGAGCCGGGCAGCGGCTCGTCGATCATGGCCTACGCCGGCATTTGCGGCACCGACAACCTGCAAACCCACAGCGACGCCTATTGGTCGCAGCGCAGCTTCGATGAAATCGTCACCTACACCTCGGGCAGCGAAAGCATCGTCAACGAAGTGCAGATGCTGGCCCTGACCAATTTCTCCGGCACCCAGCAGTTCAAGCTGCGCTACAACGGCAACGATTCGGCCGCCATCATCCGTGGCACCAACTTCACCACCGCCGGCGTCAAGGCGGCGATCCAGGGCATCAGCGGCTGGCCTGCCGGCGCCACCGTCACCGTCAGCTCGCTGAGCGACGCTGCCGCCACGATCACCTTCGGCGGCACGCTGGCCGGCACCAACGTCCCGATGCTGCAGCTGGTTAATTGCAGCGGCGGTTGCAGCGGCTATGTCGGCGAGATCACCGTCGGCGGCGCCACCACCCGTCGCGGTTCGGTGTCGGCCACCGGCAATACTGCGCCGGTTGTCAGCGTGCCGACCGGCTACACCATTCCGGTGCGCACGCCGTTCGCACTGACCGGCAGCGCCACCGACGGCGAAGGCGACACCCTGACCTACCTTTGGGAACAGAACGACGTCGGCAGCGCCAACGGCGTCGGCCTGATCGCCAACGGCAAGACCAACGGTCCGCTGTTCCGCCAGTTCGGCGTACAGGCCGTGGTCAGCAACGCCGACACCATCAAGTATGGTTCGCCGGGCGAGAACCACGTCAGCACCGATCCGACCCGCGTGTTCCCGGACCTGGCGCAGATCCTGGTCAACAACACCAATGCCGAAAGCGGTGCCTGCCCGACCGCCGCCGCCACCCCGACGGCTGCGGATATCGCGTGCTTCTCGGAATACCTGCCGACCGCCGCCTACGTCGGCAGCGGCGCCAACGCCAATCCGGCCGCGCTGAACTTCCGCCTGACGGTGCGTGACGGCCGCGGTGGCGTGGGCAACGCCAGCACCAAGCTGGTACTGGCGCCAAACGCCGGTCCCTTCCTGGTGACGTCGCCGAACAGCGCCGTCTCGGTGGATGCTGGTTCGACCCAGACCGTGACCTGGTCCGTGGCCAACACCGACGTCGCACCGGTGAACACCGCCAACGTGAAGATCACGCTGTCCACCGACGGCGGCAACACCTATCCGTACACGCTGGCGGAAAGCACCGCCAACAACGGCAGCAAGTCGGTCACGCTGCCGCTGGTGGCCAGCACCATGGCGCGCGTCAAGGTGGAAGCGGTCGGCAATGTGTTCTTCGATGTGTCGAACGCTAACTTCACGATCCGCCTGGTGGGCGACATCAATGCCGACGGCGCCGTCAATTGCGACGACTATGCCATCGTCAAGGCGTCGCTGGGCAAGCGCACCGGCCAGGCCGGCTTCGATGTCCGCGCCGATCTGAACAAGGATGGCCTGGTGGATGCGCGCGACCTGGCGGTCGTATCGCAACGCATCGCCGGCGGTTGCCGTCTGTAAGCGTACCTGCTGTCGGCGCCGCCTGATCGCGGCGCCGATGTCGAATCTAAGCCCGATGGGCAAAGGAAAATGAATATGTTGAGTTTGAATAAATGGAAATACCAGGCCGGCGCCGCGCTGCTGGCCGCCGCTTTCTCCGCACCGTCGGCCTACGCCGCCGATCCGTCGCTGAGTATCGTCGCCACGCCGTCGACCGGCGTGGTCGGCTCGACCATCGACCTGGACATCCGCATCGCCGGCGTCACGGATTTGTACAGCTACAATTTCTCGCTGCTGTTTAACCCGGCCTACCTGCAAGTGACCGGCGCGAGCGAGGGCGGCTTCCTGGGCACGGGCGGCGGCGCCACCGACTTCGGCGTGGTCGACCTGAACGGCACGCCGGGGCTGGTGTCCTATGTGTACGGCGCGAAGTTCGGCGCCGTGCCCGGCGAGAGCGGCAGCGGCAGCCTGGCGCACCTGAGCTTCAAGGTGATCGGCGCCGGCACCAGCACCCTGAACTTCTCCGACGTCGGCTTCTTTAACTTCGCCGGCAACGACATCGCACCGCAGTACGGCGCGCTGACGCTGGTGACGACCGCCGTGCCGGAACCGGAAACCTATCTGATGATGGGTGTCGGCCTGATCGGCCTGGCGGCATTGCGCCGCCGTCGCGTGGCCTAAGGCCGCGCCGCGCTGCCGCCGTGTGGCGGCAGCGCTTCATACTTCTTCAGCAGTAGCGGCAGGCGCTTGCGGCCCTTGCTGCCCATCCAGCTCCACATCTCTTCCACGGCCGCGCCGTGCGAGCCGTAGTAATCCTTGTTGACCATCAACCACAGCGAGTGTGAACTCCACAGCTGTTCCAGCCGCACCAGATCCTTGCCGTGTTCGCGCGCCAGCACCTCGTCCATATCGCCGGGCAGGTTCAGCGAGATGGCGACCGCGTCGACGCGATGGCGTTTGAGTTTGTCGAAATTGCGGCGCGCATCGGCCGCGCCATCGTCCACGGTCAGGCCGGCGGCGCGCAGCTCGCCGGCAAACGAGACGCCGTGCGAGACGCCCACCCGCCGCTGGCGCAGGAAGCCGGACAGGTCGCGCTCGGCCGCCGCGCGGTCGGCGGCGCGCACGATGATCACGGTGGAGTGTTGCAGGCCGCGCGCCGGATCGGGCTTGCCGTCGGCGCTGCGCGGATAGACCACGGACGGCAGGCCGGCCGGCGGCGAGGCCAGCGCGGTGGCGTCGATCTGGCCGGCGTTCACCGCCAGCAGCAGGCGCGCGGTCGGCAGGCGTACCAGTTCGGTCTTGCAGCCGGCGGCTGCGGCCATTTCGTTCAGGAGGTCAACGGTGGCGCCCGGCGTCGCCGGGATGGTGTCCGCGCCGATGAAGTAGGGCGGGGCGTTTTGCGAGGTGTAGCCAATGCGCAGCACGCAGGCATCGGCGCCGGCGCCGAGCAGAACCAGTAGCGAGGCGAGGAAAGGGCGCTTTAAGTTCATAAATTATGAATGATCACTTGCTGTTTGGCTGATTGATAGCCATGAATTTAAATCATATAGTGATTGCACTACCCACCCATTCAGGAGCCTAACATGAACACCAGCACCACGATTCTTCGCCGCACCATACTTGCCGCAGCACTGGTTTTGAGCACCGGCCTGGCCGCCGCAGCCGCCGCCCCGATCGACGTCAAGGTCGCCGGTTTCACCGACAAATATGCGCAAGTGAACGGCGTCAAGCTGCACTACAAGGTCGGCGGCCAGGGCAGCCCGGTCGTGCTGCTGCACGGCTACGGCCAGACCGGCCATATGTGGACGCCCGCCATGGCCGAACTGGTCAAGCGCCACACCGTCATTGTGCCCGACCTGCGCGGCGCCGGCGGCTCGGAAAAACCGCAGAGCGGCTACGACAAGAAAACCATGGCCACCGACATCCATGAACTGGTCAAAGGCATCAGCAAGGAGCCCGCCGCCGTGGTCGGCCACGACATCGGCCTGATGGTGGCCTACGGCTACGCCGCCCAGTTCCCGGCCGACACCAGCAAGCTGGTGTTGATGGACGCCTTCATTCCCGGCGTCGGCGACTGGCGCAACGCCTTCCCGGCCAAGGCCGTGTGGCACTTCCACTTCTACGGCGACACCCCGCTGGCGCTGGTGAAGGGCCGCGAGCGCATCTACTTCGAACACTTCTGGAACGACTTCTCGGCCGATAAGACCAAGTCGGTCAAGGAGGCGGACCGCAAGCTGTACACCGCAGCCTATGCCCAGCCGGGCGGCATGCGCGCCGGCTTCGCCTACTTCAGCGACTTCGAACGCGACGCCGCCGACTTCGCCCCGCTGTCGCAGACCAAGCTGACCATGCCGGTGCTGACGCTGGCCGGCCAATACTCGGCCGGCGAATTCCTCGGCAAGCAGGTCGGCGCCGTGGCCACCAACGTCAAGAGCGTCATCATCCAGGGCTCGGGCCACTGGCTGATCGACGAAGCGCCGGAACAAGTGGTGCCGGCCATCGTGGGCTTCATCGACCAGTAAGCCATCTGTCGCGCCGGCCTTCGGGCCGGCGCGCGATGACTGCAATAAAAAATATTTTAAAAATATTTTAAAAAGTCTGTCGATTTGGTTCGTGCTGCTTCGTCGTGGAGGTAGAGTGAGCGTTCTCACTCGGTTCAACCCACACTTCAAGGAGAGCACCATGACTGCAAAAGTAGATCCCATCCCGAAAGACATGCACAGCGTTACCCCGCACCTGGTGGTGGACGGCGCGGCGGCCGCCATCGAGTTCTATAAAAAAGCCTTCAGCGCCGTCGAGACCGCGCGCATGGGCGGGCCTGACGGCAAGATCATGCACGCCGCCGTGCGCATCGGCGATTCCCAGGTCATGCTGGTGGACGAGTTCCCGGACTTCGGCAACCTCGGCCCCCTCAAGCTCAAGGGCAGCCCGGTGACGCTGCACATCTACGTGCCCGATGCCGACGCCACCTACGCCCAGGCGATAGCCGCCGGCGCCACGTCCAGGATGCCGCCGGCCGACATGTTCTGGGGCGACCGCTACGGCCAGGTCACGGATCCGTTCGGCCACGTGTGGTCGATCGCCACCCACGTCAAGGACATGACGCCGGAAGAAATGGCCGAGGCCATGAAACAGCAGACGCCTAACTGCGGCTAAGGGGAGAACGACATGCGCTTCATGATTATCGTAAAAGCCACCGAGGATTCCGAGGCCGGCAAGATGCCCAGCATCGAGCTGATGACGGCGATGGGCAAGTTCAACGAAGAACTGGTCAACGCCGGCGTGCTGCTGGCGGGCGAGGGCGTGCATCCCAGCTCCAAGGGCGCGCGCATCCGCTACGACGGCGCCACGCGCACCGTCACCGATGGCCCGTTCGCCGAGACCAAGGAGCTGATCGCCGGCTTCTGGCTGCTGCAGGTGAAGTCCAAGGAAGAGGCTATCGAGTGGATGAAGCGCTGCCCGAATCCGTTCGACGTGCCGTCGGAAATCGAAATCCGCCAGGTGTTCGAGATGGAGGATTTCGGCGAGGTCGCCACGCCGGAGCTGGTCGCGCAGGAAGAAGCCTTGCGCGCCCGCCTGTGATGCTGCTACCTTAGCGGAAAAAGGAGCATGCGATGGAATTCATGATACTGCGCCGCGCCAACCAGAGCACCGAACGCGGCCAACAGCCGCCGGCGCTGGAGCCGGGGACTTTTCTCAAGCCCAGCACGGAGGCGGTGCGCCTGTTGCGCCGCGACGGCGAGTGGAGCCAGTTGCACGGGCCGTTCGCGCCCAGGGAACTGGTGGCCGGCTTTACGCTGATCGAAGCGGCATCGAAACAGGATGCGATCGAGCAGGTGCGCTGGTGGCCCTTGTTCGACAGCGGCGCAGTGTATGAAATCCGCGACGCCGGCTGTGCCGGCAATTGCCACGGCTTCGACGAGCGCGGCACGGTGGCTGGCAACATCCCGCGCCGTGACGAGGCGCTGACGCGCTACGTCATCTTCATCCGTTCCGACGCCGGCGCCGAGGCCGACCTGGCGCCGCCGCCGGAAGTGATCGACCGCATGAACGACTACAACGAGGCCGGCGTGCAGCAGGGCGTGCTGCTGGCGGGCGAGGGCCTCAAGGCCACGGCCACGGCCACGCGCGTCCATTTCGCCAATTCGAAAACCTCCGTGGTCGACGGTCCGTTCACCGAAGTGAAGGAACTGATCGCCGGCTACTGGATGGTGCAGGCGGCGTCGCTGGACGAGGCCATCGCCTGGGCCAAGGTCTACCCCTATCCCGGCGACGGCGACCTGACGCTGGAGATACGCGAAGCCTGCGAGCGCATCGCCCACCAGGAGTTCACACCGGAGATGCGGGCCGCCGAAGAGCGCCTGCGCGCCGAGCTGCTGGAAACCGAGCTGCGCGAAGCATTCAAGAAAAAAGCCCGTGGCGGATAAGCAGCACAAGGTCGACAAGATCGTCGAGGCGGTGTGGCGGATGGAGTCCGCCAAGATCATCGCCGTGCTGGCGCGCATGCTGCGCGATGTCGGCCAGGCCGAGGAGCTGGCGCAGGACGCGCTGGTGCTGGCGCTGGAGCGCTGGCCGGAAACCGGCGTGCCCGACCAGCCGGCCGCGTGGCTGACCACCGTGGCCAAGAACCGCGCGCTGGACGTGCTGCGCCGCCGCCAGATGCATCAGGAAAAAGAGGCGGAGCTCACCTACGAAATCGAGGGCGTGCTGCAGGACGCCGCGCCCAACCTCGACGCCGCCGTTGCCGACGCGCTGGAAAACGATATCGGCGACGACCTGCTGCGGCTGGTGTTCGTGGCCTGCCATCCGGTGCTGCCCACCGACGGCCGCGTGGCCCTGACCCTGCGCCTGCTGGGCGGCCTGAGCACCGAGGAAATCGCCCGCGCCTTCCTGGTGCCGGAAGCGACGGTGGCGCAGCGCATCGTGCGCGCCAAGCGCACGCTGGCCGAGGCCAAGGTGCCGTTCGAAGCGCCGCGCGCACACGAGCTGGTCGAGCGGCTGGCGTCGGTGCTGCAAGTGATCTACCTGATCTACAACGAAGGCTATTCCGCCAGCGCCGGCGCCGACTGGATGCGGCCGGCCCTGTGCGAGGAAGCGCTGCGGCTGGGCCGCATCCTGGCCGAGCTGGCGCCGGACGAGGCGGAAGTGCACGGCCTGGTGGCGCTGATGGAGATCCAGTCGTCGCGCGCCCGCGCCCGCGTCGGTCCCGGCGGCGAACCTATCCTGCTGCTGGAGCAGGACCGCTCGCGCTGGGACCAGCTGCTGATACGGCGCGGCCTGGCCGCATTGGCGCGCGCCGAGCAAACCGGGCGCGGCCTCGGTTCCTACGGCGTGCAGGCGGCCATCGCGGCCTGCCATGCGCGCGCGCTGCGCGCCGCCGATACCGACTGGCAGCGCATCGCCGCGCTGTACGACGCCTTGTCGCAGCTGGCGCCGTCGCCGGTGGTGGAGTTGAACCGCGCGGTGGCGCTGGCCATGGCCTTCGGGCCGGCGGCGGGACTGGAAGTGGTGGATGGCTTGATGGAGGTGGCGGCGCTGAAGCACTACCATCTGCTGCCCAGCGTGCGTGGCGATTTCCTGGCCAAGCTGGGACGGCACGGCGAGGCCCGTCTTGAATTCGAACGCGCGGCACAGCTGACGCAGAACGAGCGCGAACGCACGCTGCTGCTTGCGCGCGCCGCCGCGCAATAAAAAAAGCTGGCCCCACGGGAGTTAAGGGCCAGCAAACCTTGGTACAACAGACTCTTACAACAACCTCTTTACAACTTCAAACTACACCTCACAGCTTGGCGCGCAGACCCAGGTAGAAGGTACGGCCGTTCGAGTAGAACGCACGCGGCTGGTCAGGCGTTTCCGCGTACATCTTGATGGTGGTGTTGGTCAGGTTCAGCGCATCGAAGGTGATGGTCAGCTGCTCGTTGATCTTGTAGTTCAACGAGCCGGCCAGATTGCCCGCACCCTTCACGTGCTGGCTGGCGCCACGGTCCACGCCGGCCTTGTAGCTGGAGCGGTAGTTGTACGCCAGGCGGGCGCTGAACTTCGCATCCTCATAGAAGCCGGTGATGTTGTAGGTGCTCTTCGACGAGTTCAGCAGCTCGGAACCGTCGGCCAGCTTGCCGTCCGCATAGGTGTAGTTGGCCAGCACGCCGAAGCTGTTGAACAGCGGCTGCTGGTAGCTCAGCTCCACGCCCTTGTTCTTGCCGCTGGTGGTGAATGGCGACGTGATCTGGTACTCCGTCATCTTGTTCTGCTTGTTGTTGAAGAAGGTGCCCACGCTGCCACCTTGCGCAACCACCGACACCAGGTCCATGTAGAACAGGCCTGCCGACAGCGAGGACTTCGGCGCGAAGTACCACTCGGCGCTGACTTCCGCGTTGTTGGAGCGCACCGGATCGAGCTTGACGTTGCCGCCGGTGGCGCTGAGCGCGTCGTCGTTCAGCGATACCGAGCCGCCCAGCGCGCTGTAGTCGGGGCGCGAGATCGCCCGCGACAGTGCGCCACGCACCACCAGGTCTTTGTTCACGTCGTACTTGATGTTGGCGCTAGGCAGTACGTCGTTGTAGGTGCGTTCGAACGTGGTCGGGGTGTAGTCGCCGAAGGCCGAGCCTTTGATCGGATTGGTGCCGCCGGACAGGTTGACGATCGAGGTCTGCTTGGTACGCACGCCGCGCAGGCCGACGTTGCCGCTCCAGCTGTCGCCAGCCAGGTTGGCCATGCCGTATATCGCGGTGGTTTTTTCGTTGACCTTGAATTCATCCTGCCAGTTGTGGCGCGCCACGAAGTCGATCACGCGGTTGCCCGGTACCGCGCCCCATGCGCCCAGCGCCGCGCCGTCATAGCGGAAGTAAGCCGACGACAGGCCGCCGCCCAGGTTGGAGGCGAAGTCGCTCGGATACTGCTGGCCGCTCCATGCAGGGCCGGGATTGGTGCCGCCCAGCGGACCCAGTTTGGATTCCAGCGGGTGCTCGGCGCTGCGTTTGTGGTCGGTCAGGCGGACGCCGAACTTGACCGAGTCGAACACGCCCTGGCTGATGCGCAGGTCGCCGTCCAGCTGGGCGTAGTGTTCCTTGTCGATCGATTGCGATTCGCCGCCGCCGGCCCAGGCGGTGCTGCCAGGCGAGGTGGTGACGCCGCCAGGGTAGGAGACCGAGGCCGGGCTCAGGCCGTTCAGCTGGTAGGTCATGCCGCCGCTGACGTTGTTCTGGTAGTAGACGTCGCCGTGGTCCCAGCCTTCGCCGTGGGTCATGCCGGCCTTGCCGCTCAGGGTCAGGTCTTGCGTGGCGCGGTACCTGAAGTTGAAGTCGACGTAATAGGCCTCGCCGCCGGCATCAGGACGGTAGATGTTGTCGACCTCGCCCGAGTTGGTGGCGAAGCTGGCGGCGGTGATGGTATTGCCCTTGACGGTGTAGGCGGTCGGCACGCGGTTGTCGCGGTTGAACGAGTTGCCGGGAGCGGCCAGCCAGTTGGTGTTCTGGTGCGGTGCATCGAGCTTGGAGTAGAAGCCGTTCAGGTCCAGCGTCAGTTCTTTCGACGGCTTGATCTCGACGTCGAAGGCGCCGCCTTCGCGTTTTTTCTTTTGCTCGAACAGCGATGCGCCGATGAAGGTCGGCACGTACAGGCCGGCCAGCGATGGATTGGCCTTGGCGGCCGCGCTGTTCTTGCCGACCGTCACATAGCCCAGCACTTCCTGGCCATCGCGGCGCACCGTGGTTTTTTCGGAGAAGCCTTGCACCAGCACGCCGACGGTGTTGCTGTCGTTCTTCCAGTTGAACAGGCCGGAGAATTGCGGCTCGGTCTTCTTGGCCAGATCGTTGTACACGGCTTGCACCGACGCTTCCAGCGTCAGCGCTTTCTTGAATTCCAGCGGACGGCGGGTGATGACGTCGATGGCGCCGGAGACGCCGCCTTCGACCAGGTCGGCGGTCTGCGATTTGTGCACGACGATGGAGCTCACCAGTTCGGACGGCAGCAGCGAGAAGCTGCTGGAACGGCCGACGTTGCCGCCGAATTGGTTCAGCACGAACCAGTCGCCGGTGCTGATGGCGTGGCCGTTGAACAGGGTTTGTTGCAGGGAAGGGCTGGTGCCGCGCAGACTGACGCGGTCGTTCTCGCCGAAACCGCCTTCGCCGCCGGCGGAGGACTGGATGTTGACGCCAGGCAGACGCTGGATGGCGTCGGCGACGTTTTTGTCCGGCATCTTGCCGATGTCTTCGGCGGTGACGACTTCGACCACCGAGTCGGCATTGCGTTTTTGCTTCAGCGACTGTTCCAGGGCGGCGCGTACGCCCGAAACGGTCACGATGGCTGCCGGCTCTTCAGGTTGCGTCGCCTGTTGCGCCATGGCCGGCACCGCCAGGACGGCGCTGGCGATCATCAAACCGACCGCGGCTGCGATCGGGGTCAGGCCGGCGCGGGCCGGCGTAGTAGTTGCTGCGTGCTGTTGAAACTTCATTGCCAATCTCCAATATGGCCCTAGCTTGAGCCTGTTCACTTCTTGTGATGATGAATCTTTCGCAAGATTCCCCCTTGCAAACCAAACAACAAAACCAGTTCGATGCCAATATACTGTAAACAATGATACCAAAGCGCTACCAGTTACAAAATAATTGTGATTGTGGTGCTTTTTAGACAAAAAATGCCTTAGTATTCACCGTATTGGTGCAAATAATTAAAAATACACCAATGTTTCCGTGATATTTTGGTACTAAATTGGTACTTGTTTGTGGGTAGAGGGAATCAAATGGTGACGCTAACCAACATCATGCAAGTGCTGAGCGAGAGCAGCAGCTTGCCGCTGTATCACCAGTTGCAGCGCGCCTTGCGCGAGGCCATCGCCCAGCGCGTGCTGCTGCCGGACGACGCCCTGCCGCCGGAGCGCAAGCTGGCCACGGACTTGAACGTGTCGCGGCTGACGGTGCGCAAGGCGCTGGATGGGCTGGTGGCGGAGGGCTTGCTGGTGCGGCGTCCCGGTTCCGGCAACTTCATCAACCACACCCGCATCGAGCAGAATTTTTCCAAGCTCACCTCGTTTTCCGAAGACATGCGCGCGCGCGGCCGCCGGCCCAGCAGCACCTGGCTGCACCGCGCCGTCGGCATCGCCACCAGCGAGGAGGCGGTGCGGCTGCGGCTCAGCCCTGGCGAGCAGGTCTACCGCTTCCACCGCATCCGCTTTGCCGACGACACGCCGATGTGCGTGGAGTACGCGACCGTGCCCGGCTGTTATCTGCCGTCGATGGAGTCGGTGGACAAATCGATGTACGAGGCCTTGAACCGCTACGGCAACCGGCCGGTGCGCGCCTTGCAGCGCTTGTCGGCGCTGTTGTTGAATGCGGAGCAGGCGCGGCTGCTGGACGCGAAGGAGGCGGATGCGGGGCTGGCCGTCGAACGCCTGGGTTTCCTGTCCGACGGCCGGGTGGTGGAGTTTTGCCGCTCGTACTTCCGCGGCGACGCCTACGATTTCGTGGCGGAGCTCAGTTCGGTCTGAAGCCAGGCCAGCGCGTCTTCCCACAGCGGCTGCGCGCTGGCCCTGAAGTAGCCCATGTGGCCGATGGCGCCGATGCCGGCGCGGGCCGGGTCGATGTCGGCGGTGCTGACGCTGGCGTTGCGGTAGCCGGCCATGAAGGCGTCGCGCGAGGCTGGCGGCGCCCACAGATCGTCCAGCGCGTTGACCGCCATCACCGGCATGCGCACGCGGTCGTAGCTGCTGCGGATGTCGCCCATCCTCGGATCGTCGAAGAAGTAGCGCGGGAAGCCGCACCAGCGTTTCCACTGGCGGTAGACCGACAACGGCAAATCCTCACCCATGCCCAGCTTGCTCCACGCCAGATAGCCGTGCCAGCGCGTCAGCAGCGGGCCGGCGACATGCCAGGTGAACCAGACCTTGACGCGTTCCAGCGGCGGCATCCAGCCGTGCCAGCCGGCGCTGGTGCCGAACAGATAGCAGGCGGTGATCTTGTGCTGGTTGGGCAGCAGGCCGAGCGCGTGGCCGCCGTAGGAATGGCCGATCATCAGCAGTGGCAGCGGTTCGTCGGCCATGTAGTCGACGGCGGCGGCCAGGTCGAGCCGGCCCCAATCCAGGAAGTCCACCTCGAAGCCCTTCAGCGTTGCCGGGCTGGACAGGCCGATGCCGCGATAGTCCAGCGTCAGCACGCGGTAGCCGCGCGCGGCGGCGAATTCGGCGAAGCGGCGGTAGTAGCCCTGCGGCACGCCGGTGGCGCTGGCGACGATCAGCTGCGCCTGCGCTGCGCCGGCGGCCGGGTAGAGCGTGGCGACGACCGGGTAGCCGTCGGCCGCTTTCAGGGTGAGCTGCTTAGTCATGGGCGTTTCCTTGAAGTTGGGTGCGCAGCAGCGGGAACAGGGTGGCGCTGACCAGTTCCATCGGCGCCACGCTGCCGGCCACGCGGGCTTGCAGCAGCGCGCCTTCGTAGGCGGCCACGATCAGCGCGGCCAGGCCGGCGGCGTTGGCGATTTTCCCCGACGCCTGGAAGGCCAGCGCCAGGCGCTTGCGGATGGCGGCGAAGCCGTCGGCCAGCGCCTTGCGGATGGCGATGTCGTCCACCTCCGACTCCAGCGCCACCGTGGCCAGCGGGCAGCCGCGCTGGAAACCGCTGGCGGCCAGCAGCTGTTGGGCGCGGGTGGTCCATAGTTCCAGCGCGGCCACCGGGTCGGCGGCGGCGGGCAGCAGCTTGTCGAGCAGGGCGCACAGTTCGGCCACCTGCTGTTCGATGGCGGCCACGGCCAGTTCGGTTTTACCGCCGGGGAAATGGTGGTAGAGGCCGCCCTTGGGCGTGTCGGCGGCGGCCAGGATCTCGCTCAGGCCGACGCCGTGCAAGCCCTTGCGTTGCAGCGCGTCGCCCATGGCGCGGATCAGGCGGTCTCGGGTAGGTGGGGTGGTCATGGGTTTACTGTACAGACCGGTCGGTCTGTTGGCAAGCGAAAAAATAGTCCCGGGGGCCGGGACCATGGCTTGTCAGGCCAGCGTGGCTTCGAGGATCTTGACCAGCATCTCGATGCCGTCGGCGTCGGTCTGGTCGAAGCGGTTCGGCAGCGGGCTGTCGAGGTCGAACACGCCGACGATCTCGCCGCCGGCGCCGCGCACCGGCACCACCAGCTCCGAGCGCGAGTTGACGTCGCAAGCGATGTGGCCAGGGAATGCATGCACATCCGGCACGACGATGGACTTGCCTTCCACCACGGTGGTGCCGCAGACGCCGCGACCCTTCTTGATGCGGATGCAGGCCGGCTTGCCCTGGAACGGCCCCAGTACCAGCTCGTCGCCCTTGAGGAAGTAGAAGCCCGCCCAGTTCAAGCCCGGCATGCTGTTGAATACCAGCGAGCTGAAGTTGGCGGTGTTGGCGATCAGGTCGCGCTCGCCGTGCACCAGGCCGGTCAGCTGCGAACGCAGGTCGTCGAACATGGCGAGCTTGGCTGCGGGAGTGTCGGTGCCGTAGGCGGTGTCGCTGAGGGTGAAAGTCATGATGTTCTTCTAAGAAAAATATGCCGAGGACGATATGGTAGCCGTTTCCGCGCCGGCCCGCTGCGGATCAGCCCAGCGTCTCGGCGGCCAGGCGCCGCAGCAGGGCGGCGGCGGGATGGCCGTCGGCGACGATCAGGCCGAGGCCGGCCGCCAGTTCGTCGCCTTCCTTCAGCTTGCGGTAGGACACGCCGCTGCGGCTGATCGCCGCGAACGAGGCTGGCAGCAGCGCCATGCCCTTGCCGGCCGCCACATCGCTGAGCAGCACGTGATGGTCGTGCGGCTCCAGCAGGAAGCGCGGCGCGAAGCCGTGGCGGCGGAACACGGCGTGGCTGTGGTCGAAGAAGGCCGGCTGGCGCGCGCGTTCGAACCAGTACACCGGCTGGTCTTGCAGGTCGGCCAGCGACAGGCTGCGGCGCCTGGCCAGCGGATGGCGGCTGGCCAGCGCGACCAGCGTCGGCTGCTTGCCCAGCTGGAGCACGGGCAGGTCGAAGGTCTTGGTCGGCAGCGCGATGATGGCCGCGTCCAGCCGCCGCGCGCGCAGGCGGGCCACCAGCCGTGGCGAGGCGTCGAACACCGTGTCCAGCGCCGCGCCATCCATTGAGGCCGTGACGCCGTCGGTGAAGGCGCGGAACAGGTCGGACTCCATCGACGATGTCATGCCCAGCCGCAGCCGCGTGGCCGGCTGGCGCGTTTGCAGCGACTGCTCGGCTTGCTCCAGCAGCGCCAGGATGCGCAGCGCGCGCGGCAGCAGTTCGGTGGCGGCCGGCGTCAGCGCGACGTGCTGGGTGTCGCGCTCGAACAGGCGCACGCCGAGGCGTTCCTCCAGCTGCCGCACGGCGCGGCTCAGCGGCGGTTGCGTCATGTGCAGCTGCTCGGCGGCCTGGCGGAAGTTCAGGCATTGGGCGACGGCGACGAAGATCTCCAGTGCGTGGGTATCGAGTTTTCTCATGATACCGAAAAGGTATCACGATTTTGCACATTCCGCATGCCGCCCATGCTGGCTAGACTCGCCTGCATCGACAAACAAGGAGGTCAGCATGAAAAAATTATCGGGTATCGGCTTGGGTTGCATGGGCATGTCGGAGTTCTACGGTTCCACCGACGACGCGCAATCGCTGGCGACGCTGGAGGCGGCCTACGAGGCCGGCGTCACGCTGTACGACACCGCCGATTCCTACGGCGCCGGCCACAATGAAGAGCTGCTGGGCCGCTTCCTGCGCGGCAAGCGCGAGCATGTCACGCTGGCCACCAAGTTCGGCCTGGTGCGCAAGGCCGGCAGCTACGAGCGCCGCGTCGACAACTCGCCGGCCTACATCCGCGAGGCGTGCGAGGCCTCGCTGCGCCGGCTGAGTGTCGAGCATATCGATTTATACTATATACACCGTTTGAACCTGGCGGAGACGCCGCTGGAAGTCTCGATGGAGGCGCTGGCGCAACTGGTCCGCGAGGGCAAGATCGGCGGCATCGGCCTGAGCGAAGTATCGCCCGCCACCTTGCGCCGCGCCGCCGCCGTGCATCCGGTGGCGGCCGTGCAAAGCGAATACTCGCTGTGGACGCGCGACCCGGAGGACGGCGTGCTGGCAGCCTGCCGCGAAGTGGGCGCCGTGTTCTGCGCCTACAGCCCGCTGGGCCGCGGTTTCTTGACGGGCAAGGTGATGCCGCTGGAAGAGGGCGATTTCCGCAAGTTCAGTCCGCGCTTCGCCGGGGATAACCTGGCCGCCAACCAGCGCATCGTCGACATCGTGCGCGAGATCGCCGCCGCCAAGGGTTGCACGCCAGCCCAGCTGGCGCTGGCCTGGCTGCTGGCGCAGGGCGACGATATCGTGCCCATCCCCGGAACCAAGCGCATCCCTTATCTGCTGGAGAACCTGGGCGCGCTGCGCGTGCAACTGAGCGGCGAAGAGCTGGCGCGCATCGGCGCCGCGCTGCCGCCGGGCATGGCCGTTGGCGACCGCTACCCGGCCGAGGGCATGAAGGGTATCAACTCCTAACGACTCCTAGCCGTTTTCCGTGACACTCCTACGATAGTTGTAGGCAGCCTCCGATGGCGTGCGCGCGCTGCCCGCGATACTCTGGAGGCGGTGCGCTGCGGCCTGTGGGCCGGGCGTTTTGTTGACCACTTAAAACGGAATGCATATGTCGACCAGAAAAAAGAACGCCGTCCTACCGCGTCAGGGAAAACAGGGAATATCGTCCAGGGAAGAGAAGACCGCGCCATGCGGACCACCACGCTTGTCGCCGGAAATGGGCGCCATGCTCATGGTGGGCGAAGAGCACATCATCATCAATCAGGAGGTGAACGACAACATCGGTTTCATGGCGGACTACATCGAATCCGTCTGAGTCAAAAATGTAAGGGACATTCGGTTAGCCGACCAACCGGTACCCGGAATGATCCTACGTGGTTGTCTGCATGCGTCCTATATTGTGCGGTTGGGTCGTGCACTACGATGACTGCTCCTGTGCAGCAAGCAGGATCAGTCAGCAGTAGGTAACCACAGGAGGCAATCATGGCCACTTCCAATCAGGGCAGCGACCAAGGCAGCAAGCAAGGCGACAAATCCGGCAGCCAGCAGAAGGACACCAGCAAGCGCGGTTTCGCTTCGATGGACCCGGCGCAGCAACGTGAGATCGCGGCCGAAGGCGGCCGCGCCGCTCACGAGAAGGGCACGGCGCACGAATTCACATCCGAAGAAGCGCGCCGCGCCGGCAGCATGAGCCACAAGAACGATGCCCGCAGCAGCCAGAGCAGCACCGGCGGCAGCGCATCGCAAGGCAGCGGCAGCAAGGGCCGCAGCGACGAGGATGAGGATGACAACAGCCGTAGCGGCCGCAGCGGTTCCAGCCGTTCGGGGTCGTCCGGCGGCAGCGCCAAGTCCTGATCGATAGCACGCCGGGGGCAATTCATCTGCCCCCGTTTTTTTTACAGGCAGATCGTGGTGTGGCGCCCTGGCTGCGTCGATGCGCGGCCGCTGAGGGCGGCCCGGGCCAGCTGGAGCAGCTGCTTCATCTTGCCGGCGCCCGCGTCCCAATACTCGGCGCTCTGGATGCGCACCCGGATCAAGGCCAGGTGCGGATCGTCCAGGCCGCCTGGGAACCAGCCGCGCACCATCGGGTTCCACAACTCGCGCGCCTTGGCCCTGTCCTTCAGCAGATAGGCCCGGCCGGCCACCGACAGGTACAGGTTCTCGGCCGGATTGGAAAAACTGACATTGACGCCGGGATGGCGCTCCAGGTCGCCCGCAAAGTCGGCTTCGTCCGACGTGAAAAACCATAGATTGCCTTCGTTGTCGATCTGCTGCGCGGTCAGCGGACGGCTGCTGATCTGCTCGTCTTCGCCGGCCGTGCTGAACATGCCGAAGCGCACATCCTTGATCTTGGCGGCGAGGGTGGTGATTTGTTGCTGAGTGTAGAGCGGCATGATGCGCCTCCATGATGGTCGTGGACGGTCATTCCCAGCTTAACCCGCCTGCGCCATGCCCACCGTGCGCGACTTCACGTAGTTTTACATTGTCGATACATGATGGCGATTGACTTCGCAAATGATAATCATTATCATCTGCATTTATCCCATTGAAGGAAAGCCCTTGAGCGCCCCAGCCGCAGCCTCCACCCGCAACGCCAGCCGTGCCGTTTGGCTCAAGCATCTGCACCAATGGCACTGGGTCAGTTCGGCGATGTGCCTGATGGGCATGTTCTTGTTCAGCATCACCGGCATCACCCTGAACCACGCGTCGCAGATCGAGGCCAAGCCCGCCGTCGTGCGCCAGCAGGCCACCGTGCCGGCCGCGCTGACGGCGCAGCTGCGCGCCTACGCCGCCGGGCACGACGGCGCCAAGCAGCCGCTGCCGGCCGCCGCCGAGCAATGGCTGCTCGCCACGTGGAAGGTGCAGGCCGGCGGCCGCGCCGCCGAGTGGGCCGCCGATGAAGTCTACCTGCCGCTGCCCAAGGCCGGCGGCGACGCCTGGGTGCGCATCGCGCTGGAGGACGGCGCGGCGGAATTCGAAAACACCGACCGCGGCTGGGTCTCCTGGCTCAACGACGTGCACAAGGGCCGCAACACCGGCACGGCCTGGAACTGGTTCATCGACATCTTCGCCGGCGCCTGCCTGGTGTTCTGCATCACTGGCCTGCTGATCCTGAAATTCCACGCGGCCAACCGCCCGTTCACCTGGCCGATGGTGGGCCTGGGCGTCCTGATTCCTTTTGTCATCGCACTGCTGTTCATTCATTAATCTCACGACAGGTACTCCATGAAACTACGCTATTCCATCGCACTCAGCCTGCCTCTGGCCAGTGCCTCGGCCATGGGCGCCGATCTGGCCCTCAAACTCGAAGTGCCGCAACTGAACGTGGCGGAGTACCACCGTCCCTACATCGCGGCCTGGCTGGAAAACGCCGATCAAAAAGTAGTGGCCAATCTGGCCGTGCTGTATGACACCAAGAAGAAGGACAACGCCGGCACCAAGTGGCTCAAGGACATCCGTCAATGGTGGCGCAAGAGCGGCCGCGATCTGGAGATGCCGATGGACGGCGTGAGCGGCGCAACCAGGGCGCCGGGCGAACAGTCGCTGAGCTTCCCGGGCGCGAAAGCCACGCTGGACAAGCTGCCGGCCGGCCAGTACACGCTGGTGGTGGAAGCCGCGCGCGAAGCCGGTGGCCGCGAAGCGGTCAAGGTGCCGCTGCAATGGCCGCCGAAGTCGGCGCAGAACGTGAGCGGCCAGGGCAAGGAAGAGCTGGGCGCCGTGGTAGTCCAACTCAAACCTTAAGGCCTGTCCATGAAACTGTATAAATCGTTGATCGCCCTGGCGCTGGCCGGCCTGTCCCTGAGCGCGCAGGCGCACAAGCCGTGGCTGCTGCCGTCGTCGACCATCGTCGAAGGCAAGGAAGCCTGGGTGACCGTGGATGCCGCCATCTCCGAAGGCTTGTTCGATATCGACCACCAGCCGCTCAAGCTGGACGGCATCGTCATCACCGGCCCGGACGGCGGCAAGCTGGCCATGGAGAACGTCGGCAACGGCAAGCTGCGCAACACCTTCGACGTCAAGCTGCCGAAGCCGGGCACCTACCGCATCGCGCTGGTGTCGCAGAGCGTGATGGGCAGCTACAAGGACAAGGCTGGCGAGATGAAGCGCTTCCGCGGCACCGAGGAAACGCTGGCCAGGGATGTGCCGGCCGACGCCACCGATGTCAAGCTGACGCGCACGCAGGGCCGCCTGGAGACCTTCGTCTCGACCGGCTCGCCGGACATGGCGGTTTTCAAACCGACCGGCGTTGGCCTGGAGCTGGTGCCGGTCACGCATCCGAACGATATGCGTGCGGGCGAGAAGGCCACCTGGCGCTTCCTGTTGGATGGCAAGCCTGCGGCCAACCAGGGCTTCAGCCTGATTCCGGGCGGCGTGCGCTATCGCGGCACGCTGGGCGAGATCCGCAAGAACACCGACGCCAACGGCGAAGCGACGTTCGAGCTGCCGGCTGCGGGCATGTACCTGGTCAGCAGTGCCTGGCCGGCCGCCGCGCCGCAGGTGCCGGGCCAGCCGCCGCAGATGGCGCCGCGTCGCGTGACCTACGCGGCGACGGTAGAAATCCTGCCGCAGTAAGTTGCTGATGCGTCGAGTCCTGTTGCCGCATGTGGTCGCCGACGAGCCGGCGCCCGCCGATGGCGTGATCCGCGATTTCGGCGGCCGCAGCATGGGGACCGGCTGGTCGGTGCGGCTGGCGGCCGCGCCGGACGACGCCTGCGCCCGGCTGCAGCAAGGTTTGCAGCAGCAACTGGACGCGGTGGTGGCGGAGATGAGCCACTGGGAGCAGGACTCCGACCTGGGCCGTTTCAACCGCGCCGAGGCGGGCAGCTGGCGTCAGCTGCCGCCGGCGTTTTTCGATGTGCTGGCGTTTGCGATGGAGGTGGCCCGTGCTTCGGGCGGCGCCTACGATCCCTGCGCCGGCGCACTGGTGAACCTGTGGGGCTTCGGCCCGCACGGCAGGTTCGACCAGCCTGATTTCGCACCGCCCGCCGACGCCCAGATCGCCGCCGTGCGCGCCGCGCTGGCCGCGCATCCGGTGGTGCTGGAGCGCGACGGCCGCCGCGCCTTGCAGCCGGGCGGCGTGCAGCTGGACTTGTCGGCGGTGGCCAAGGGCTACAGCGTCGATCGTCTCGCGTATTTTTTGAAGTCGCAGGGTTATGCCCACTACCTGGTCGAAGTCGGCGGCGAGCTGCGCGGCGCTGGCGTCAAGCCGGACGGCCAGCCGTGGTGGGTGGCGCTGGAGCAGGTGGACGATGCGCAGCTGGATGAACTGGTGCTGGCCCTGCACGGTCTTGCGGTCGCGACCTCGGGCGACTACCGCCGCTACTTCCAGTTGAACGGGCAGCGCTATTCCCACACCATCGACCCGCGCAGCGGCATGCCGATCGCCAACGATCTGGCCTCCGTCACCGTGGTCCATCCACAATGCATGGCCGCGGACGCCTGGTCCACCGCCTTGACGGTGCTGGGCTGCGAACACGGCCTGCGCCTGGCCGAACAGCAAGGCCTGGCGGCGCGCTTCGTCACCCGCCATCGCGACGGCGGTTTTACCGAACACATGAGTACCCATTTACGCAGCATGCTAGACGAATGATCTGGACCAACGACCCCACCCGATTGATGCTGGTGGCCAGCCTGGCGATGAGCTATGCGCTGGTCTGCCTGGCGCCGTATCTGCGCGCGCGCCGCAAGCACCTGGCCGCGCAGCGAGCCAAGGCCGAGGCGGCCGCGAACCCGGGCTGGATCGTCGCCTACGCCAGCCAGACCGGCAACGCCGAAGAGCTGGCCGGACAAACGCTGGCGACGCTGCGGCTGGCCGGCATCCCGGCGCAGTTGAGCGAACTGTCGGCGTTGCAGGCCGAGGATCTGCAACGCGCCGAGCGCATCCTGTTCCTGGTCAGCACCTACGGCGAGGGCGACGCCCCCGACGGCGCCGCCGCCTTTGCCGGCCGCCTGATGACCACGGGCCTGGCGCTGCCGCAATTGCATTACGCCGTGCTGGCGCTGGGCGACCGCGCCTACGCCCAGTTCTGCGGCTTCGGCCGCGCGCTCGATGCCTGGCTGCAGGAGCAGGGCGCGCAAAGCCTGTTCCCCCGCGTCGAAGTGAACCGCAGCTCGGCCGAGGCCATCGGCGCCTGGCGCCAGCAGCTCAGCCATCTGGCCGGCACCAGCGATGCGCCGGACTGGGGCGCGCCGGCCTTCGCGCCGTGGCGCCTGGCCGCGCGCGTGCTGCTCAATCCCGGCAGCGCCGGCGCGCCGGTCTACCACCTGGAACTGGAACCGCAGGACGGCCTGCTGCCGGCCTGGGAATCGGGCGACCTGGTGCAGGCCGCCGCGCCGTCCGATCCCGAGCGCGCCCGCGAATACTCGATCGCTTCGATACCGGCCGACGGCCGCGTGCACCTGCTGGTGCGCCTGCATACGCATGCCGACGGCAGCCACGGCGCCGCCTCGGGCTGGCTGACGCAGCAGGCCGAGGTCGGCCAGGCGGTGCAGCTGCGGCTGCGCCAGCACCGCCGCTTCCGGCTGGAAGACAATCTGCAGCGGCCGCTTATCCTGATCGGCAACGGCAGCGGCATCGCCGGCCTGCGCGGCCATCTGAAAGCGCGCGCGGCGGCGGGCAGGGCGCGCAACTGGCTGCTGTTCGGCGAGCGCAACGCCGCCCACGACTACCACTACCGCGATGAACTGGCGACCTGGCAGCTGCACGGCAAGCTGGAAAAACTGGACATGGTGTTCTCGCGCGACCAGCCGCAGCGCCGCTACGTGCAGGACCGTCTGGCCGAGCAGGCGGACGAGGTGCGCGCCTGGATCGCGGCCGGCGCCGCCATCTACGTTTGCGGCAGCCTGGACGGCATGGCGGCCGGTGTCGACGCCGCCCTGGCCGCCGCGCTGGGCCGCGAAGCGCTGGACCAGCTGGCCGCCGCAGGACGCTACCGACGCGATGTTTATTGATGTTTTATTACAACGCACCGTAATGGTGCAAATTTGATAATTCTGGGAATGCAAAAATTACACGTTTTATTATTTGGAAAACGAATATAAATAGAAATTAAATTTTGGAAAATGTGAGCAAAGTCGAACTTGTGAGGTTTGTGCTTTATTTGCTTCAATAATGTATCAAATTGTAGTCCCAGCCCCGATAATTCTTTTATCGAAGAGCAATATTGATGGTATTGCCTTCGATTTCTATGTTTTTATTCGGGAGTTTGAATGGTATTGCAAGAAAAAATCGGCGTACGCTCCGTGCGCATCGCTTTGAGCGTGCTGACCGGCACGGTACTGATCGCTGGCCAGGCCTTTGCAGACGAGGCTATCCAGAAAGTTGAAATCACCGGTTCGAGCATCAAGCGTATCGCCGTTGAGGGCGCGCTGCCCGTGCAGCGCCTGTCGCAGGAACAAATCGCCAAGACTGGCGCCACCACCGTTGCCGACCTGATCCAGTCGCTGCCGGCCATGCAGGGTTTCAGCATCGCCGCCACCGCCGCCGGTTCGAACTCGGGCGGTATCGTCTCGGCCTCGATCCACAACATCGGCGAGAGCTACACCCTGGTCCTGCTGGACGGCCGCCGCATCGCGCCGACCGGCTCGGGCAGTACCATCAACCTGAACTCCATCCCGATGAGCGCGGTTGAGCGCGTCGAGATCCTGACCGACGGCGCTTCCGCCCTGTACGGTTCGGACGCGATCGCCGGCGTGATCAACTTCATCCTGAAGAAAAACGCCCAAGGCGGCACCGTCGACGCCACCTGGTCGCAGCCGACCGCCGGCCGTCCAGGCCAGTCGTACAACACCAACCTGACCTATGGCTTCGGCGATCTGCAGGAAGACCGCTTCAACATCCTGGCGACCTACCGCCATGACGAGCAGAGCCCGGTCAAGGCGACCGACCGTTCGTTCGCGTCGACCTCGTACATTCCGTTCAACTACAACGGCCACAACTACATCTACGACCGCACCAGCCCTGCGGCGGCACCGGCCAACGTCGGCGTCACCTTCGGCAACGGCCTGGCGCCGATCGGCTTTAGCCCCTACCTGGCGAAGAACGGCAGCTGCCCGCAGCAGACCTACCTGAGCCTGAACAACACGGCCGATACCCGCAACTGCTCGTTCGACTCGACCCCGGCCGTGGAAATCTCGCCGCAGAACAAGCGTGACAGCTTCTTCTCCAAAGCCCAGTACAAGGCCAGCGACGACATCACCGTGTTTGCCGAAGTGGCCCTGTCGCGCCTGGACCTGACCGCGCGCATCGCCCAGAACGTCGCGCCGTTCACCATCACGCCTGGCTCGGATCGCTACAACACCTACGTGCTGCCTTACCTGACCGCTGAGCAGGCCGCCAACGTCAAGCAAGTGTCGGGCAGCTACCGCACCTACGACTGGGGCACCCGCAACAGCCAGACCGTGACCGACTCCCAGCACCTGGTGGTGGGCGCGGACGGCGAGATCGGCGCCTGGAGCTTCGGCACCGGCCTGACCTGGTCGCGCAACAAGCTCGACGAGCGTTATGTGGGCGGCTACGCGCTGACCAAGGAATTCAAGGACATGTTGGCCACCAACGCCTTCAATCCGTTCGCACCGATCGGCGCCCAGAGCGACGCCACCAAGGCGCAGATCGCCAACTCGATCTTCCACGGTTCGGTACGCGAAGCATCGACCACGCTCAAGGGCGTGGACGCGCACGGTTCGCGTGAAGTGTTCACGCTGCCTGGCGGCGCCGCCAACCTGGGTATCGGCGCCGACTACCGAGAATACGCCTACCAGCAGACGCCATCGGCTGACGCGGCCGGCGGCAAGATCTACAACCTGACCGCGCAACCTGCCTACGACATGAAGCGCGCATCGTACGGCGTGTTCGGCGAGCTGCTGGCGCCTGTGACCAAGGAACTGGAAGTGAGCCTGGCCGGCCGTTACGACAGCATCGCCGGCGTCGACAACCTGCTGGCTCACCGCAAGATGGGCGAGACCCAGTCGGCCAGCACCTACAAGGTGTCGGCACGCTGGCAGCCTGCCAAGACCGTGCTGGTGCGCGGCTCCTACGGCACCGGCTTCAAGGCGCCTAGCATGCTGGACATCGGCCAGCCGCTGGTCAGCGCCGGCGTGACGTCGAACAGCTACGCTTGCCCATTCCCTGGCACCGACCTGTGCCGTCCAGGCAATGTGCAGTACAACCTGCTGTCCGGTGGTAACGAGAACCTGAAGCCTGAGCGCTCCAAGCAGTACTCGATCGGTTTCCGCGTCGAGCCTAGCCCGTCGTTCTCGTTCGGCGCCGACCTGTGGGATGTGAAAATGACCGACGCCGTGTCGTCGATCAGCGAGCAGCAGATCTTTGCCGCTCCGGGCAAGTTCCGCGACCTGTTCACCACCTTCACCGAACCGTCGACCGGCAACACCTACTGGGCGATGAAGAGCCTGTCGATCAACATCGGCAAGACCCACAACCAGGGTATCGACTACGACATGGTCGGCCGCCAGAAGTTCTCGTTCGGTCAACTGACCGCCAACCTGAACGGCACCTACCTGATGAAGTCGGACTATACCCGTCCGGGCACCGATGGCGACTGGACCAGCGACATGAACTTCTTCGGCGTCGACAACAAGGTAGCGTTCCGCCACATCGTGCGCGCCGCGCTGACTTTGGACACCGGCAAGGTCAGCAACACGCTGAGCGCCAACTACCGCAACGGCTACCAGGATGCGCAAGCCACCGTGCGTAACGTCGACACCGGCAAGGACGAGAGCATCCGCCTGTGGGTGCCGTCGTACCTGACCATCGACTGGCAGGGCAAGCTGGCGCTGAGCAAGACCGCGTCTATCCGCATGGGCGTGAAGAACCTGCTGGACCGTGAGCCGCCGCTGTCGCTGCGCGCTTCGTCGGGCCACCAGGTCGGCTTCGACCCACGCTACACGGACCAGCTGGGCCGCTCGGTCTACCTGACCGGCACCATGGCGTTCTAATCTGCTGAGCTTGTAAGTAAGAAGCCCTGACCGGTCGTTCTGGTCAGGGCTTTTTTTATTCCGCGCCGGCTTGTTCGAGGCCGCGCGCGAGGCTGGAGATGCTGGGGTTGTCGATGAACACGCAACGCTTGCCGGTGCGCTTGCAGTAATCCTTGACCCGCCAGTAAGCGCTGTGGCTGATGCAGCCGGTCTGGCAGATCACCAGGTCGGCCGCCGCCAGGCTGGCGTCCAGGCGGTTGGCGTTGTCTTCCAGGCCGCCGTCGTGGTGGGCGAACTGCGCGCCTTCGCGCTCGATCAGCTCGCGGTAGGTGGCGACGTTGCCGCTGCGTCCGCCCACGCACAGCACGGCGCGGTCGTTCAGGCTGAGCGGCATCTTCATGACGTGCTCGACGATCTGGCGCGTCTCTTCCTGCACCGGTTCGGCCGCCGTCTGCAGCTTGCCCAGTTCGAGCTTGAGCTCGTTGATCTGGTTGCGCATGGCGCGTTCGCGTTCTTCCATCTGGCCCAGGCGCTCGGCCAGCTTGGCGCGGCTTTCCAGGCCGGGGATGGACTCGCGCAATTGTTCCAGCTCGACCTTCAGCGAATCGATCAGGCTGTCCTTGCCGACCGATTGCGCGCGCAGCTGCATCAGCTGGGCCGCGTGCCGTTCGGCGTCGCCGCTCTTGTCGGCCAGCAGCGCGGCGTTGCGCTGCTGCGCCTTGGCCAGGTCATGCGTCAGGCGCGTATTCTCGGCCAGCGTGGCGTTGAACTTGGTGATGTCGGCGCGCACGCAGGCGCCGGCCTGGTGCTGCACCATGTGCAGGTCGCGGCACATCTGCTCTTCCAGCTCGGCGTTGCAGCGCGGATGCGTCAGGCCGGCCCAGAAGGCGCCGGCGACGTCGCCGTTGGCCACGGCGGTGCGCCACATGGCGGCGACCTGTTCGGTGCTCTTGGCGGCGCGGAAGCGCAGCAGCACGGCGGCGTAGCGGCGCTCCAGTTCCTTTTGCAGCGCTTCCGACAGGCGGTTGCGGTTGCCGCACTCGGTGACGGCGCCGACGTGCACTTCATAGTCGTCGGCCAGCACCTTGCCGGACGTGACCTTGTCGACCAGCTTGCGCAGCACGCCCAGCGGGAAGCCGACGCCGACCAGCGGGCAGTGGCAGGCATGGCCCAGCTCCCACAGCCGGCGGCGGCGCGAGGCGTGCGAATCTTCCTGCTGCAAGGCGTCCATGACATTGCCGATCACCGGCTTGAGCACTTGCTGTTCGGCGGGGCGGGGTGGGGCGGCGGCGGGCGCCAGCGTGCCGGCCACCTGCGGCATGGCGGCGGCGATGATGGCCGCCAGCGGATCGTGTTTCTCGCACATGGACGGGCTCCTCAGGCGGTGGCCGGCGCGGTGCGCGCGCGGGCCATGATGCGGCTGAGGAAGTTGGTCTTTTCCTGCAGGTGCATATTGCGCTCGACCTCGGTGGCCCACTGCTCGGACAACTGCTGGCAGGTGGCGCTGAGCACCGGCGCCAGGTCCGGCAGGCTGGCCAGCGCTTTCAGGTGGCGTTCGATGACCGAGGCCAGCTTCACGCAGCCGCCGGCGTCGTCGCTGCCGGCCGTGTAATGCGACATCAGATGCAGCACGGCGGACAGCATCAGTTCTGGATTGTGCCCGCCATGGGAGGGGGCGAGAAAAATCGGATTGCTACGGTCTATGGCCATCAAACGCTCCTGGATTCAGTGGGAGTCTGGCTGGCGATGGCTGGCTTGCTCTAGGGGAGTGCGGGCGCGGTGGCGCCCGGGTTCACGCACAGTGAACGGCTGACATCATGCGGTCAGGATCAGCTTGTTGAGCTGGGTGATGCGCAGACGGTAAATGCGGCCCGAATGTTCGATCTCGACTTCGCGGCCATCGCCCATCAGGCTGGCGCTGGTGATGCGCTTGGTCGGCACGACGGCCGGTGCGGCCACGAGGGTGGCGGCGTGGGCGGTGATGGCGGGTGGGGTGGCGGGCATGGTCGTGGTCATCTTCTGGGCTCCTTAAATAAGAATGATTCGTATTTGCATTCATTATTGTAGAAGAGCGGAAGGAATGCAAGGGTTATTTCAACGTTATTTAAAAGTTATTTGACGGAGGTGCGGGGGGAGCATAAAAAAAGGCCCGGCTGGAGAGACCGGGCCCAAGCTGGGTAAGGCGGCGGGGGCCGCGGGGAGCTTACAACGCAGCGAGCAATTGACCCGGTGTGACGCTGTCGCCGGCCTTGGTTTTGGCGGCCGCCAGCTGCTTGGCGCGGGTGCGGGACGGCGGCAGGCGGCGCAGGGTTTTCAGCGCTTCGGGATCCTTGATGCCGATGGTGCGCTGGTCGACGCTGATCAGGCCGATCTCGTTGAAGGCCGACAGCGTGCGGCTGACCGTTTCCAGCGTCAGGCCCAGGTAGCTGCCGATTTCGTGGCGCGTCATGCGCAGGTTGAACAGTTTGCTGGAATAGCCCATCTGGGCGAAGCGTTCGGCCAGCGACACCAGGAAGCGCGCCACGCGCGCCTCGGCGCTCAGCGCGCCCAGCATGCCTATCATGGCTTGCTCGCGCACCAGCTCGCGGCTCATGACGCCGTACATCATGTTCTCCAGTTCCAGGTGGACGCGTCCCAGCGCCGTCAGCTTTTTGAACGGCAGCAGTATCAGGTCGCAATCGGACAATGCCACGGCCTCGGAGGAATAGTGGCGGGTGTGGATGCCGTCCACGCCGAGCATGTCGCCCTTCATCGGGAAGCTCAGCACCTGCTCGTTGCCGAACTCGTCGATCAGCACCGTCTTCAGGAAGCCGGAGTTGACGATGTACAGCGTGTCGAAGGGCTGGCCGATGGTGTGGATGCGCTGGCCGGTCTTGAACTGCACGTGCTGGAACAGCAGTTCCTCGGTGGTGATCGAGCACGCCGCCGGAATGTGCAGCAGGTCGCAGACTTCCTTCAGGTTGGACCAGAGCCGGCCCTGACGCTGACGGCCCGCCTCCATCGACGAGGACTGCATGGTCGCGGTGGTGGCCGGGCGAATTTCGGACGTTTGCGTAGACAGCATGGTGATCTCCTGTGTACAGGTATTGCTTTTTGAAAGGACGGGAACTGGGCTGTGCCGCGCTGCTTGGTTTCCTGTTGTGGTGTCGCACGGCATGTGCTGCCTGTCTGGTGCCGTGCAGCATGAATCGTATGGTTTCAGTATGCCAACGCGATGGGGAGATAGATATCAGCAATGGCTGAATATGCGCGTAGGAGCCAGCGCAGGCTTGTAGGAGTTGTCCTAACGACGGACGGGGAGATCAGGTCTTGAAGGGGGATAACAAACGATGAGCCACGGCATATTGCACCATCTCCGAGAGCGAACTCATGCCCATCTTCTGCATGATGCGGGTCTTGTGGGTGCTGACTGTCTTGACGCTCAGGTGCAGGCTGTTGGCGATTTCGGTGATGGATTTGCCGGCCACCAGCAGCGAAAACACTTCGAATTCGCGGTCCGACAGCTGTTTATGCAACAGGCTTTCGTTGGGCATCATGATGTTGAGCGCCAGTTGCTCGGCCACCTCGGTGCTGATGTAGGGGCGGCCGGAGGCCACCTTGCGGATCGCGCCGACCAGCTGGGTGCCGGCGCTTTCCTTGGTCAGGTAGCCCTGGGCGCCGGCGCGGATGGCGCGCACCGCGTACTGTTCCTCTTCGTGCATGGTGAGGATCAGGATGGCCAGCTTGGGCGCCTCCGCCTTGATCTGGCGGATCAGGTCGACCCCGCTGCGGCCGGGCATGGACAAGTCCAGCAGCAGCAGGTCGAAGCCGCCCTGGCGCACATGGCCCAGGACTTCGAAGCCGTCGATGGCTTCGCCTACGATATCGATGTCGGGTGCGCCGTCGAGTATGCGCTTGAGACCTTCGCGCATGATGGTGTGGTCGTCGGCAATGACAATACGAATCATAGTGGTGCTTAAAAAAGTGATTAAAAGTAAGTAATCTTATTTTTGAACTAATCTTGTGATCTTACTACAAAAATGTAGCAGGCCCGCGCTTTATTTGCTGCCGGGCTCCTTGATCAGGCGATGCACCAGCACCGGTGTTTTGGTGTGCGACAACACCTTGTTGGTCACGCTGCCCAGCAGCAGCTGGCCCCAGCCGCTGCGGCCGTGCGAGCCCATGAAGATCAGGTCGCAACGGTGTTTTTCCGCCACATCGACGATCTTCAGCGCCGCGCTTTCCGCGAACGCCGTCAACGCCTCGCAGGGCACGCCGCGCCTGGCGCAGGAATCGACCACGTCCTGCGTGTGCTCCTGGCCGGCGCGCAGCATGGCGGCGCGGTATTCGTCCTCGCTGGGATAGCTGGGCGGGATGATCTCGACGTAGATCGGGTACTGATACTCTGGCGCCACGAACAGCACCAGCACCTCGGCCTTCATCTGCTCGGCAAAGGCCACCCCGGCGCAGGCGGTTTTACTGGAAACGGCGGAACCGTCGGTGGTAATCAAGATTTTGCGGTACATGATGAACCTCCTTTTAAAACCAGCTGGCTGCTCTTAATTGTAGTCCCGATTCACATTATTGTTAGTATGGAAAGACTTGATGATTATCAAATAAAAGCCGTTTATCCCTTAGGCCCCGTGTTGGCTTTCATACTTTTTACCTGCTTTTTTTGCACCCGAGCACTACTTTTGTGTCGCAAGGCGTGTTTTGTCGATCTAACCAATGTTAGTATCTCCAAATACAACGAAACTTGGCTTGGACCCGGAGCGCAGGGCAGGCGACCCTACTCCGGGATTGAATAATCTGGCTGCGCCCTGCTACACTCGGGTAAGTGCGTTATATTGCCGAGCGTCATCACAGACAAGCAAGTTTAGGGCAGCAATTTTACAAATTATGGAGAAGCAGGGATTATGACCAACGCCGCTGACGATTTCGACGCATTATTTGATGAAGTGTCTGCTCAGAGCAAGACCGCAGCGCCCGCTCCAGCGCCTGCTCCCGCACCAGCTTCGGCGGAAGACGACCTGGAAAGCCTGTTCGACGAAGTCGCGTCGGCCCGGCCAGCGGATGCGGTGGCTGCCGCGCCTGCTCCAGCTCCTGCGGCCACCGCCGCCGCGCCGGCCGAGGGCGCCGAGGGAGAAGACAAGCCGATGTTCGAACGCCTGGGCGGCATCGTCCGCCTGCTGCACGATTCGCTGCGCGAACTGGGCTACGACAAGGCGCTGACCGAAGCGTCGTCGCAGATCAACGACGCCCAGGACCGCCTTGAATACGTCGCCACCCTGACCGAACAAGCCGCCAACAAGGTGCTCAACACCCTGGACGAAGGCATGCCGGAGCAGGACACGCTGTCGAAAAAATCCAAGGACATGGAAAACCGTTGGGCCGACCTGTTCGCAGGCAAGCTGAGCCTGGACCAGTTCAAGCAACTGGCCGGCGACTCGCAAGCCTTCGCCGTGGCCGTGTCGGCCGCCACCGAGGCCGAAAAAGCCCGTCTGCTGGAAATCATGATGGCCCAGGACTTCCAGGACATCACCGGCCAGCTGATCAAGAAAGTCGTGACCATCACCAAGACGGTGGAGCACGAACTGGCAGAACTGCTGCGCGACAATGCGCCGCCGGCGGTACGCGAGAAAATCGCGCAAAAAGAAGTGTCCCTGATGTCCGGCCCGTCGGCTCCTGCCGTCGCGCTGAACCAGGACAATGTCGACGACCTGCTTGCTGACCTGGGATTCTAATGGACGATATGCTCAAGGATTTCGTCGTCGAGGCGATGGATCTTGCGGTCAACGTTGAAGAGCATCTGCTGCGGCTCGAACGCGACCCGGACAACAAAGAGACACTCAATGCGGTGTTCCGCTCCTTCCACACCATCAAGGGCGGCGCCGGGTTCATGGGCCTGCCTGCGCTGGTGGCGGCCTGCCACCTGACCGAGAATCTGTTCGACGCGCTGCGCACCGGCGCCGCGCCGGTCACGCCGATCGCGATCGAGGCGGCGCTGCAAGCGTCGGGCTTCGTGGCCGACCAGCTGGCCGAACTGAACAACGGCGCCGAGCCGGACAGCCTGCCGGCCATGCCGAAGGATCTGGAAGTCATCCTGACCGACGCCATCGAAGGCAAGACCACCGCTGCTCCGGCCAAGGCCGCCGCACCGGCCCCAGCCCCTGCGGCTGCGCCGGCTGCCGCCGCTGCGGTCGCCGCGCCAGCCTCGGCGCCGTCGGCCGACGGCTTGGACTGGGAAGGCATGTACGAAGCCGTGATGCCGGCCGGTAGCTACACCAAGCCTGCGGCCTCCGCCGCGGCGCCGGCGGCGCAGGCAGCGTCCGCGCCGATCCCGGCCGCCGAGCTGGCCGCCGTCGTGGCCGCCGTGCACGCCGCCGCGCCGACTTCGTCGCCGGCCAAGCGCGAGGCCGCCGAAAAACGCGAAGAGCGTCCGCACGCCGCACCGGCCAAGGAAGAATCGATCCGCGTCGACGCCGTCAAGCTGGATGCGCTGCTGGAAGTGGCCGGCGAATCGGTGCAGGCCGCCAACCAGGCCGCCGTGCTGCTGGAGCGCCTGCTGCAATTCAAGTTCGAAGGCCAGGCCCAGACCCTGATGGCGACGCTGGCGGAAACGCTGGAACGCGCCTCGCGCTACTCCACCGAACTGCAACGCGCCACGCTGGCGACCCGCATGCAGCCGGTCGGCCGCCTGTTCCAGAAGTTCCCGCGCCTGGTGCGCGAACTGGCGAAAGACCTGGGCAAGGACGTCGAACTGACCATCGAAGGCGCGGAGACCGAAGTCGACCGCGTGGTGGTGGACAGCCTGTACGATCCGCTGGTGCACATGCTGCGCAACTCGCTGGACCACGGCGTCGAATCGCCGGAAGACCGCCTGGCCGCAGGCAAGCCGGCCAAGTCCTATATTTCGCTCAAAGCATGGCAAGAAGCAAATAGCGTTATGATTGTGCTTCAGGACGACGGCAAGGGCATGGATCCGGTAGTGCTGCGCACCAAGGCCCAGCAAAAAGGCTTGATCTCGGAATCGGTGCAGCTGACCAACGACGAATGCTTCCAGCTGGTATTCTTGCCGGGCTTCTCGACCAAGGAAGTCGCGTCCAGCGTGTCCGGCCGCGGCGTCGGCATGGACGTGGTGAAGACCGCCGTGGAGAAGAACCGCGGCGCCATCCACATCGAATCCGCGCTGGGCAAGGGCACCAAGTTCGCCATCCGCCTGCCGATCGAGCTGTCCATCGTGCCGACCATGCTGGTCTCGACCTCGGGCGCCGCGCTGGCGCTGCCGATGGCCGTGGTGCAGCGCGTGGTCGAGCTGCCGGAAGTGTTCATGGAAGTGGGCGGCGCGCCGGTGCTGAAAGACCAGGGTCGTCCGCTGCCGGTACGCTCGCTGGCCGATTCGCTGGGCTACGAGAGCTGCCGCGAGAAGGTGGGTATTGTTGTCGCTGCACCACAGCCGTACATCCTGGCGGTGGAAGCGGTCGACGGCACTGCCGACCTCGTAATTAAACCGATGACCGCGATTACCGTCGAGGGCATCACCGGCACCGCGCGTTCGGCCGAAGGCGAACTGGTGCTAGTGGTGGGCCTATCGTTCCTAATGGACGGATGTCGAGGTAGTGTACGCATGGCGGCCTAGTCTGGGGACTGGGCCAGATAGACCAAAAGCCTGCGTTCACGCAGGCTTTTTTTTATTTGTAGTTTTATTTTCAATACCGAATTTTGCAAAAGGAGTCATAAAAAGTGTATCGGTAGGCGGAACTGCATCGGCTCACGAGGCCGGCCAGCGGCGGCCGCTACCGCATTGCACAATATGGCATAATCGAAGTGGATCACTCACACAGGCAGCAGTAGTTCCCTTGATTGGGTACGCATAAATCATGATGAAGACGCTTTACGACAAACTCTGGGAATCCCACGTGGTCAAGGCCGAGGAAGACGGCACCACGATCTTGTACATCGACCGCCACCTGGTACACGAAGTCACCAGCCCGCAGGCTTTCGACGGCCTGCGCGCCGCCGGCCGCCAGCCGTGGCGCATCTCGGCCAACCTGGCCGTGGCCGACCACAACGTGCCGACCACCTCGCGTGCCGAAGGCATCGCCGATCCGGTCTCGCGCTTGCAGGTGGAAACGCTGGACAACAACGCCAAGTCCTACGGCCTGACGTATTTCAACATGAACGACAAGCGCCAGGGCATCGTCCACGTGATCGGGCCTGAGCAGGGCGCGACGCTGCCGGGCATGACGGTGGTCTGCGGCGACTCGCACACCTCCACCCACGGCGCCTTCGGCGCGCTGGCGCACGGCATCGGCACCTCCGAAGTGGAACACGTGCTGGCCACCCAGACGCTGCTGCAAAAGAAATCCAAGGCCATGCTGGTGCAGGTCGACGGCGCGCTGCCGGCCGGCGTCACCGCCAAGGACGTGGTGCTGGCCATCATCGGCAAGATCGGCACCGCCGGCGGCACCGGCTACTGTATCGAGTTCGGCGGATCGACCATCCGCGCGCTGTCGATGGAAGGCCGGATGACGGTCTGTAACATGGCGATCGAAGCGGGCGCGCGCGCCGGCATCATCGGCGTCGACGACACCACCATCGACTACGTCAAGGGCCGTCCATTCTCGCCGGCCGGTCCGCACTGGGACCGCGCGGTCGATTACTGGCGCACGCTGCACAGCGACGCCGGCGCCAGGTTCGACCTGGTGGTCACGCTCAACGCCGCCGAGATCAAGCCGCAAGTGACCTGGGGCACGTCGCCGGAAATGGTGACGGCTATCGACGGCCGCGTGCCGGATCCGGACCAGGAAAAGGACAGCGTCAAGCGCGACGCCATCGAGAAGGCGCTGGTCTACATGAACCTGAAGCCGAACACTGCGATCGAGGACATCCGCATCGACAAGGTCTTCATCGGTTCCTGCACCAACTCGCGCATCGAGGATTTGCGCGCCGCCGCCGACGTGGTGCGCGGCAAGCACCGCGCCTCCAACGTCAAGCTGGCGCTGGTGGTGCCGGGCTCGGGCCTGGTCAAGGCGCAAGCCGAGCAGGAAGGCCTGGACCGCGTGTTCCGCGACGCCGGTTTCGAATGGCGCGAGCCGGGCTGCTCGATGTGCCTGGCGATGAACGCCGACCGCCTGGAACCGGGCGAGCGCTGCGCCTCCACCTCGAACCGCAATTTTGAAGGACGCCAAGGCCAGGGCGGACGCACCCATCTGGTGTCTCCCGCGATGGCAGCGGCAGCCGGTATCGCCGGCCATTTCGTCGACGTACGCAGCCTGCGTTGATTCGATCACACCATAACGAGAAATCCTCATCATGAAAAAACTATTCGCCCTGTCCATCATCGCTCTGCTCCTGACCGGCTGCAACACCGTCAACGGCTTCGGCAAGGACGTCAAAAAGGTCGGCGAGTCGCTGGAAGGCGCTTCGACCAAAAAATAAACCGCAGCACGGCGGGCCGCGACGGCCCGCCGTCGCACAACCCGAACGAGAATCATGGACAAATTTACGATCTACGAAGGACTGGTGGCCCCGCTCGACCGCGCCAATGTCGACACCGACGCCATCATTCCGAAGCAATTCCTGAAGTCCATCCACCGCACCGGCTTCGGCCCGAACCTGTTCGACGAATGGCGCTATCTGGACCACGGCGAACCGGGCCAGGACAACAGCCGCCGTCCGCTCAATCCCGACTTCGTGCTCAACGAAGCACGCTACCAGGGCGCATCGATCCTGCTGGCGCGCAAGAACTTCGGCTGCGGCTCCTCGCGCGAGCACGCGCCGTGGGCGCTGGACCAGTACGGCTTCCGCGCCATCATCGCGCCTTCGTTCGCCGACATCTTCTTTAACAACTGCTACAAGAGCGGCTTGTTGCCCATCGTATTGCCTGAAGCGCAGGTCGATCACCTGTTCAATGAAGTCAAGGCCTTCCCCGGTTATCGCCTGGTGGTCGACCTTGAACAACAGCGCATCTCCACCAGCAATGGCAGCGTCTCCTATCCCTTCGAGATCGACGCCTTCCGCAAATACTGCCTGATGAACGGGCTCGACGATATCGGCCTGACGCTGCGTCACGCCGACGCTATCCGCGGTTTCGAAGAGCGCCATCTGGCAACCCAACCTTGGTTGGCCAACGTCATCTAATCGAAGAAGAACTATGAAAATCGCTATCCTCCCGGGCGACGGCATCGGCCCGGAAATCGTCGCGCAAGCTGTCAAAGTCCTGAACGTGCTGGGCGAAAAATTTGAGCTGGAAAGCGCGCCGGTCGGCGGCGCCGGCTATGCGGCCCACGGCCATCCTCTGCCGGAAGGCACGCTGGCGCTGGCGAAAGCCGCCGACGCGGTGCTGTTCGGCGCCGTCGGCGACTACCAGTACGACACGCTGGATCGTCCGCTGCGTCCCGAGCAGGCGATCCTCGGCCTGCGCAAGCAGCTGGGCCTGTTCGCCAACCTGCGCCCGGCCATCCTGTATCCGGACCTGGCCAACGCCTCGACCTTGAAGCCTGAAGTGGTGTCCGGCCTGGACATCCTGATCATCCGCGAACTGACCGGCGACATCTACTTCGGCCAGCCGCGCGGCGTGCGCGAGTGCCCGGACGGCGCCTTCAAGGGCCAGCGCGAAGGTTTCGACACCATGCGCTACGCCGAAGGCGAAATCCGCCGCATCGCCCACGTGGCGTTCCAGGCCGCGCAGAAGCGCGGCAAGCGCCTGACCAGCGTGGACAAGGCCAACGTGCTGGAGACTTTCCAGTTCTGGCGCGACATCGTCACCGACGTGCACAAGGAATACCCGGACGTGGCGCTGGAGCATATGTACGTCGACAACGCCGCGATGCAGCTGGTGCGCGCGCCGAAGAAGTTCGACGTCATCGTCACCGGCAATATGTTCGGCGACATCCTGTCCGACCAGGCTTCGATGCTGACCGGTTCGATCGGCATGCTGCCTTCGGCCTCGCTGGACGCCAACAACAAGGGCCTGTACGAGCCGTCGCACGGTTCCGCGCCCGACATCGCCGGCAAGGGCATCGCCAATCCGCTGGCGACGATACTGTCGGCCGCGATGATGCTGCGCTACTCGCTGAACAAGGCCGAACAGGCCGACCGCATCGAGAACGCCGTCAAGCACGTGCTGTCGCAAGGCCTGCGCACCGCCGACATCTACGAAGCCGGCACCACCAAGGTGGGCACGGAACAGATGGGCGACGCGGTGGTCAAGGCTTTGGTGTAAATAGTATAAATCATTAAAAGGGAAGAAAATGAAACTCGTAGGCTTGGTAGGTTGGCGCGGCATGGTCGGTTCGGTCCTGATGCAGCGCATGCAGGAAGAGGGCGATTTCGCCCACATCGAACCGGTGTTTTTCACCACCTCGAATCCGGGCGGCGACGCCCCGGCGATGGCGAAGAATGAAACCAAACTGAAAAGCGCCACCGACATCGACGAACTGAAAAAGTGCGAGATCATCATCTCGTGCCAGGGCGGCGACTACACCACCGAAGTGTTCCCCAAGCTGCGCGCCGCCGGCTGGAACGGCTATTGGATCGACGCCGCCTCCACGCTGCGCATGGAGAAGGACGCCGTCATCGTGCTGGACCCGGTCAACCTGCACGTCATCAAGGACGCGCTGGGCAAGGGCGTGAAGAACTACATCGGCGGCAACTGCACCGTGTCGTGCATGCTGATGGGCCTGGGCGGCCTGTTCCAGCACAACCTGGTCGAGTGGATGACCTCCATGACCTACCAGGCGGCATCGGGCGGCGGCGCCCAGCACATGCGCGAGCTGCTGACCCAGTTCGGCACCATCAACGCATCGGTCAAGTCGCTGCTGGACAATCCGGCTGCGGCCATCCTGGAAATCGACCGCCAGGTGCTGGCTACCCAGCACGGCCTGAGCGCCGAAGAGACCAAGCAGTTCGGTGCGCCGCTGGCCGGCAACCTGATCCCGTGGATCGACAAGGACCTGGGCAACGGCCAGTCGAAGGAAGAGTGGAAGGGCGGCGCCGAGACCAACAAGATCCTGGGCCTGGGCGCGGACTTCGGTTCGAAAGCCATTCCGGTCGACGGCCTGTGCGTGCGCATCGGCGCCATGCGCAGCCACTCGCAGGCACTGACCATCAAGCTGAAAAAAGACGTGCCGATCGACGAGATCCACGACATCATCGCCGCCAACAACCAGTGGGTCAAAGTGGTGCCGAACACGCGTGAAGCGTCGGTCAAGGACCTGTCGCCGGCCGCCGCTACCGGCAGCCTGACGATACCGGTCGGCCGTCTGCGCAAGATGAGCATGGGCGACGATTACCTGTCGGCCTTCACCGTTGGCGACCAGCTGCTGTGGGGCGCGGCCGAACCGCTGCGCCGCATGCTGCGCATCGTGCTGGACAAGTAAGCAGCCGCCCGGCAAACGCGCAATTGTTAAAGCAGAAGGGGTTTTCTCTATGAGTTCTCATAGGGGAAACCCCTTTTTTTGGTTTAAAGTAGACATAGACGTTACACATCCTCATGTATCACTAGAGAAACATCGTGCAAAGCTTGCATGCTCTGGAGCATGATGATATGTTGATATATCTGGGAAAGTAACATTTTCCCTCTGACAACCAGATGCCGCCCACTATGCACGTACCAACTCGCCCCAGTATTGTTTCATTCGCGTTGAAGACGCTCACTGGAGCTGTCGCCAGCGCGGTCTTGGTGGCTTCGGCCAACGCAGCCGGGCTCGGCAAGCTGACCGTCCTGTCGTCGCTGGGGCAGCCGCTGCGGGCGGAGATCGAACTGACGGCCGTGTCCGCCGATGAAGCGGGCGCGCTGGTCGCCAAGCTGGCGCCGGCCGAAGCCTTCCGCACCGCGAATATCGATTTCAATCCGACCCTGCTGTCGCTGCGCTTCGAAGTCGAGCAGCGCAATGGCCGCCAGGTGATACGCGTGACGTCCACCCAGCCGGTCAACGAGCCCTTCGTCGACATGCTGCTGGAACTGAACTGGACCGGTGGCCGCATGGTCCGCGAATACACCTTCCTGCTGGACCCGGCCGACATGCGCGCGACGCAAGCGCCGCAAGTGGCGCCACCGGTGGAGCTGAACCGCAACACCGCGCCCGCTGCGGCGGCAACTGCGCCCGCCGCGTCCGCTCCGGCCGCCGCATCGGTTGCGCCTGTCGCGCCGAGCACGCCTGCGCCGGCACGCCAGCCGGCCGCCAAGGCCGCCGTCAACGAATACACCGTCAAATCCGGCGACAACCTGACCCGCATCGCCAACCAGGTCAAGCCGGTCGATGTGTCGCTGGACATGATGCTGGTGGCGCTGTACCGCGCCAATCCGGAAGCCTTCTCCGGCAACAATATGAACCGCCTGAAGTCGGGCCAGATCCTGGCCGTGCCGGATGCCGACACGATCCGCAACAGCGCGCCGGAAGGCGAGGCGCGCGGCGTGGTGGTGGCGCATGCAACGGACTTCAACGCCTATCGCGCCAAGCTGGCGGGGCAGGTCGCCAACAGCACGCCGGCCAAGGAGCCGGACACCACCCAGAACGTCTCGGGCAAGATCACCGCCAAGGTGGAAGAAAAGCCCAGCGCCGTCAACACCGCCAAGGACAAGCTGACGCTGTCGAAAGCCACCTCCAGCGCGCCGGTCGAAGGCAAGACCGGCCTGGCCGTGGAAGACAAGATCGCCCGCCAGAAGGAAATGGACGAGGCCGCCGCGCGTACCAAGGAGCTGGAAAAGAACGTCCGCGATCTGGAAAACCTGATGGCGGTCAAGAACAAGGCTGGCGCGGAAACCGTCAAGCCATCGGCTTCCGCTTCGGCGGCGGCATCGATGCCTGCTTCGGCATCGGCTTCGGTCTCGGCCGAAGCGTCGGTGCCGCCCAAGCCCAAGCGCACGCTGGTGATCCCGGCGAAAAAGCTGGAGCCTAGCCTGTTCGAAACGCTGATGGACAACCTGCAGTACGTGGGCCTGGCCGGCGCCGGTTTGCTGGCCGCCGCGGGCGCGTTCATCGCTTCGCGCCGCCGCAAGAAATTCGAAGTGCCGAAGGAAGAGACCAGCATCCTCGGCGATACCGCGATGCCGTCGCAGGTGCTGATCGCCGAAGCTGGAGGCCAGAGCGTCGACACCAACAACAGCGTCTTCAATTCCAACTTCGCGCCATCTGCCAGCCAGCTCGACACCAACGAGGTCGATCCGGTGGCGGAGGCGGATGTCTACATCGCCTACGGCCGCGACGCCCAGGCGGAGGAAATCCTGAAGGAAGCGCTGCGCAGCCATCCGGAGCGCCATGCTGTCCGCCTGAAGCTGTTGGAAATCTACGTCGCCCGCAAAGACCCGCGTTCGTTTGAAACCCAGGCTTCCGAGCTGTATTCGATGACGCGCGGCCAGGGCGACGAGTGGGCGCAGGCTGCCGCCATGGGCCAGACGCTGGACCCGAGCAATCCGCTGTATTCCGAAGGCGCTGCCGCATCCGGCGACGACGGTTCCTCCATGTTCGCCGCGCCGGCCGCTGTTGCTGCCGCCGGCGTTGCCGCTGGCGCCGCAGCGTTCAGCGCCGCAGATTTCGTCAGCGACTTCAACGCGCCTGCGCCGGCTCCAGTGCCTGCCGCTGGCGGCCTGGACCTGGACCTGGGCATCGACACGCCGCCTGCCGCCAGCGACAATTCGATGGACTTCGGCAGCGACATGGATACCGCCTTGCCGCAAGCCGCCGACGCCTCCGTATCGCCAGCTTCGGTGGCGGCGGAATCCGACAACCTGATGGATTTCGATCTGGGCGGCCTGAGCTTCGAGCCGACCGCCGCCGCGCCTGCGCCAGCCGAGGCCCCGGCCGCCGAGCCGGAAGCGCTGCCGGAAGACGCCTTCAACCTGGCCTTCGACGCCCCGGCCGCGCCAGCCCCGGCGCCAGCGCCCGAGGAAGACCTGAGCATGGACTTCGGCCTGGACCTGCCGGCAGAAGCCGCCCCGGCCCCAGCCGCGTCCGGCCTGCCATCGTCCAGCAGCGATCCGCTGGACCTGGATTTGATGAACTTTGACATACCCGAAGTGCCGGCCATGCCGGCACCGGCCCCTGCCGCCGAAGTGGAGATCGACGACTTCGCGCTGCCTGAGGCGGAAGAGGTGGCCCCGGCGCCCGCGCCATCGGCGCAGGAGTTCGACCTGTCCGGCATCGACCTCGACCTGGACAGCGCGCTCGGCGGCGCCGGCGCCGCGGCTGCAGCCGATGCAGCCCCAAGCCATGTGCGCGACGACAACCTGTCGGCCCACCACATGGAAATGGACACCAAGCTGGACCTGGCGATCGCTTACCAGGAGATCGGCGACAAGGAAGGCGCGCGCGAACTGCTGGACGAAGTGCTGCGCGGCGGCAGCGACGACCAGATCGCCAAGGCCAACGCCATGCGCGCCCAATTGGGGTAAGGCGGCTCCGTATATAATGGCTGACTCAGACATTACATCGGGCAGCAATTGAAACGGATAGCAATCGGCGTCCAGTACGACGGAACCGCGTGGAACGGCTACCAGAAACAGGCGGACGGCCACACGGTCCAGGATAAGCTGGAGCAGGCACTGGAGAAATTCGCCAGGGTGCCACTGGCCACCACCTGTGCCGGCCGCACCGATACCGGCGTGCATGCGCTGGAACAGGTGGTTCACTTCGACACCGACCTGGTCCGCGACACCCATTCCTGGGTGCGCGGCGTCAACGCCTTCCTGCCGCCGTCGATCGCCGTGCGCTGGGCCAAGCAGCTCGACGGCGACCCGAGCGTCAACGACTTCTTCCACGCCCGCTTCAGCGCCCGCGCCCGCACCTATCACTACGTGCTGTACAACAATCCGACCCGTTCGCCGCTGCTGGAAGGGCGGGCCGGTTTCTGCTTCCGTCCGCTGGACGTGGAGCGGATGCAGCAAGCCATCCCGCCGCTGCTGGGCTGGCACGACTTTACCGCCTTCCGCGCCGCGCAATGCCAGGCCAAGTCGCCGGTCAAGCTGATGCATGACATCCAGATCAAGCGCCACGGCGAGCTGGTGGTGTTCACCATCACCGCCAACGCCTTCCTGCACCACATGGTGCGCAACCTGGTCGGCTCGCTGGTCTACATCGGCACCGGGCGCGAGCAGCCGGAATGGCTGGGCCAGCTGCTGGAAACCAAGGACCGCCACGCCGCCGCGCCGACCTTCATGCCGGACGGCCTTTACCTGGCGAAGATCGACTACGACCCCAAATGGGAACTGCCGCTGGAGACCACCAGCGCGCTGCCCTGGTTTTAAGGAACGTTATGCGCACCCGTATCAAGATCTGCGGCCTGACCCGCGTGGAAGATGTGCAAGCCGTGGTGGCTGCCGGCGCCGATGCGATCGGCTTCGTGTTCTACCCGAAGAGCCCGCGCTACGTCACGCCCGCGCAGGCCGCCGAGCTGATACGCGCCGTGCCGCCCTTCATCAGCTGCACCGGCCTGTTCGTCAACGCCACGCCGGACGAGGTGGCGGCCACCTGCAAGGTGGCGCCGATCTCGCTGATCCAGCTGCATGGCGACGAGACGGTGGAGCAGTCGGCCGCCATCGCCGCGGCGGCCGGACGACAGTTCATGCGGGTGTTCCGCGTCAAATCTGACACACAGCCGTCCGATTTGCTAGAATACGAGCAGCTATGCCGCGCCGCCAGTCCCTTGTTCACCAGCCTGTTGCTGGATACCTATGTGGATGCCTATGGTGGTGCAGGAAAGGGTTTTGATTGGTCTCTCATTCCAAAAGATCTCGCGCCTCGGGTCGTTTTAAGTGGTGGCTTGAGCGTACACAACGCGACTGACGCGGTGGTACGTGTACGCCCCTACGCGGTCGACATCAGCAGTGGTGTCGAAGCGTCCAAGGGGATCAAGGATGCCCGCAAGATCGCCGACTTTGTCGCGGCGGTGCGGGCCGGAGATGCCATGAAAGAAAGCGAAGCCCATCATGATGAACACCCCACCAAAGCCGCTGTTCCACGCTAAAGACTACCACCTGCCCGATGCCAAGGGCCATTTCGGCCCCTACGGCGGCTCCTTCGTCGCCGAAACCCTGACCTACGCGCTTGCCGAGCTCAACGAAGCCTATGAGCGCTACAGCAAGGATCCCGAGTTTCTCGACGAGTTCCGCTACGAGCTCAAGCACTTTGTCGGCCGGCCGTCGCCGATCTATCACGCCAAGCGCTGGTCCGAACTGGCCGGCGGCGCGCAGATCTACTTCAAGCGCGAAGACCTGAACCACACCGGCGCCCACAAGATCAACAACGTCATCGGCCAGGCCCTGCTGGCCAAGCGCATGGGCAAGCCGCGCATCATCGCCGAGACCGGCGCCGGCCAGCACGGCGTCGCCACCGCCACCATCTGCGCCCGTTTCGGGCTGGAGTGCGTGGTCTACATGGGCAGCGAGGACGTCAAGCGCCAGGCGCAGAACGTCTACCGCATGAAGCTGCTGGGCGCGACCGTGGTGCCGGTGGAGTCCGGCTCCAAGACCCTGAAGGACGCGCTCAACGAAGCGATGCGCGACTGGGTCACGAACATTGAAAACACCTTCTACATCATCGGCACCGTGGCCGGCCCGCATCCTTACCCGATGCTGGTGCGCGACTTCCAATCGGTGATCGGCGAGGAGTGCCTGGTGCAGATGCCGGAGATGACCGGCCGCCAGCCCGATTGCGTGGTCGCCTGCATCGGCGGCGGCTCCAACGCCATGGGCATCTTCTATCCGTACATCGACCAGAAGCAGGTGCGCCTGATCGGCGTCGAGGCGGCGGGGGAGGGGCTGGATGGCGACAAGCACGCCGCTTCGCTGACCAAGGGCTATCCGGGCGTCCTGCACGGCAACCGCACCTATCTGCTGCAGGATGAGAACGGGCAGATCATCGAGACCCATTCGGTATCGGCCGGCCTGGACTATCCGGGCGTGGGGCCGGAGCACGCTTACCTGAAGGACAGCGGCCGCGCCGAGTACGTGTCGATCACGGACGAGGAAGCGCTGAAGGCCTTCCACGACTGCTGCCATATCGAAGGCATCATCCCGGCATTGGAATCGTCGCACGCGCTGGCGTACGCGGCCAAGCTGGCGGCGACCATGTCGAAAGACAAGATCATTTTGGCCAACCTGTCGGGCCGGGGCGACAAGGACATGCATACGGTTGCAGAACGTATGGGTTTGAACTTCAACTAAGGAAAACGACATGTCCAAAATCGCAGCAACTTTCAGCGCCCTGAAGGCGCACAACAAAACCGCGCTCGTCACCTTCATCACCGCCGGCGATCCGTCGCCCGAGTCGACCGTGCCGCTGATGCACGCCATGGTGGCCGGCGGCGCCGACATCCTGGAGCTCGGCGTGCCGTTCTCCGATCCGATGGCCGAAGGCCCGGTGATCCAGCGCGCCTGCGAGCGGGCGCTGGCCAACGGCGTCGGTATCCATGACGTGTTCGGCTACGTGGCGGAATTCCGCAAGACCAACCAGACCACGCCGGTGGTGCTGATGGGCTATGCCAATCCTATCGAACGCATCGGCGCGGCGGCGTTCATCGCCAAGTCGAAGGCGGTGGGGGCGGATGGCGCCATCGTGGTCGATTATCCGCCGGAAGAGTGCGAAGAGTTCGCGGCCGCCATGCGCGCCGCCGGGCTGGACCTGATCTTCCTGCTGGCGCCGACCTCGACCGAGGCGCGCATCGCGCAGGTGGCCAAGGTGGGCGGCGGCTTCAGCTACTACGTCTCGCTGAAGGGCGTGACGGGCGCCGGCAATATCGACACGGTGGAAGTGGCTGAGCGCCTGACGGCGATACGCAAGCACGTGCAGTTGCCGATCGGCGTAGGCTTCGGCATCCGCGACGGCGCCACCGCGCGCGCCGTGGCCGAGGTGGCCGACGCGGTCGTCATCGGCAGCCGCATCATCCAGGAAATCGAAAGCGCCGGCAAAGACGGCGCCGTCGCCGCCGTACAAACCTTCGTCAGCGGCATCCGCGCCGCCCTCGACGCCTGACCTCCCGCAAATCCCGACCGCTCACCTTGATACATAGTTAAGAACTGACTATGTTGAAGGGGAGCGGTCGTGCGCTTCGAATGGGATGCCCGCAAAGCCAAGGCCAATCTGCGCAAGCATGGTGTCAGCTTCGAGGAGGCCCGCACGGTATTCGAAGACCGGGACGCCAGGATGGAGTTCGATTCTGCTCATTCCGACGAAGAGGACAGATTTTTGCTTCTTGGTTTTAGCGGTAGTGATCGCCCCCTTATTGTGTCTTATTGCTATAAGGATGGCGATTTGATTCGAATAATATCAGCTCGTAAGGCGGCGCCGCGCGATCAACTGGCCTACCGAAAAAGGTGACTTATGCGCAAAGATGTTGATTTTTCAAATGCAGTTCTTAACCCGCATTTCGAAAGTTTGAGCAAGGAGATAAGCTTCCGTTTGGACTTTCATTCGATAGAGTATTTTCGACAGCTCGGGGAGCCCTATGGCTTGTCAGCGGAGGATATGATTTACAGGTACTTGCGCCATATTGCGGGCTCGAATTACAAAGCGGATCTGGGATTATTGTCACTGGATCAACTTAAGGAGTTGCGCGAATCGCAGGAGGAGGAAGGCAAGCTCCCTCGCAAGGCGTAGTGGTTTACCTCTAAAAACCCATCAATTTCATGACGAACCTTAAAAATTGTTGTACAGCAAAGTTCGACAGGGGGGCAAGAAACGGCTACACTTCGGCCACAAGTTAGCTGCAAGGAGAATTTATGAGTTGGTTGGAAAAACTGCTGCCCCCACGTATCCAGCGTTCCGACGCTGCCGCACGCAAGACCATGCCCGAGGGCCTGTGGGTCAAATGCCCATCCTGCGAAGCCGTGCTGTACCGCACCGATCTGGAATCGAACCTGCACGTTTGCCCGAAATGCGACCATCACATGCGCATCCGCGCCCGTGAACGCCTCGACAGCCTGCTCGACGCCGGCGGCCGCTATGAAGTCGGCATGGACACCCTGCCAGTCGATACGCTGAAGTTCAAAGACAGCAAGAAATACCCCGACCGCCTCAAACAAGCCATGGAAGCCACCGGCGAGACCGATGCGCTGATCGTCATGGGCGGCGCCATCATGAGCCTGCCTTGCGTGGTGGCTTGCTTCGAATTCGAATTCATGGGCGGCTCCATGGGCTCCGTGGTCGGCGAGCGCTTCGTGCGCGGCGCCCAAGTGGCCCTGGAACAGAAAGTGCCGTTCATCTGCATCACCGCCACCGGCGGCGCCCGTATGCAAGAGGGCCTGCTGTCGCTGATGCAAATGGCGAAAACCACCGCCATGCTGACCAAGCTGGCCGACAAGAAGCTGCCGTTCATCAGCGTGCTGACCGACCCGACCATGGGCGGCGTGTCCGCCTCGTTCGCCTTCATGGGCGACGTCGTGATCGCCGAGCCCAAAGCGTTGATCGGCTTTGCCGGCCCGCGCGTGATCGAAAACACCGTGCGCGAAAAACTGCCGGAAGGCTTCCAGCGTGCCGAGTTCCTCGTCACCAAGGGCGCCGTCGACATGATCGTCGACCGCCGCAAGATGCGCGAAGAAATCGCCCGCCTGATGGCATTGCTGCAAAATCAAGCGGTGGAAGTGCTGGCCTAAAGCGGTCGCTTCAAAAAGACCGCAGCGGCGTTGCGGTGTCTCGCCGTGCTAACGCACTGTCTTCGCCACCGCGCCTTGCTGCGCTCATTTTGAAGCAACCGCCAAGCGACTTCCTCACGCAACGGCGCGCAATCGGCTATCATGCCGGCCTGCGCGCCGTTTTTCATTTCTGAGCCATCATCATGTCGAACCTCCCAACTACTTTGCCCGCCTGGCTTGCGCTGCTTGAATCGCGCCATGCCGAAACCGTCATCAACATGGGCCTGGACCGCGTACTCGCCGTCAAGGAGCGTTTGCAGCTGAGTTTCAGCTGCCCCGTCATCATGGTGGCCGGCACCAACGGCAAGGGTTCGACCTGCGCCATGCTGGAATCGGTGCTGATGCGCGCCGGCTACAAGGTCGGCCTGTACATCAAGCCGCACTTCCTGGACTTTAACGAGCGCGCCCGCATCAACGGCGAGCTGGCCAGCGACGAAGTGCTGGTGGCCGCCTTCAACGCGGTCGAGGCGGTGCGCGGCGATACCCCGCTGACGTATTTCGAATTCACCACGCTGGCCATCATGCACCTGATAGCCGGCGCCGGCATGGATGTCGCGATCCTGGAAGTGGGCCTGGGCGGCCGCCTGGACGCGGTCAACATCGTCGACGCCGACGTCGCCATCGTCACCAGCGTCGACATCGACCACACCGACTACCTGGGCGATACCCGCGAGGCGATCGGCTTCGAGAAGGCCGGCATCTTCCGCGCCGGTAAAACCGCGATCTGCTCGGACCCGGTGCCGCCGCAATCGCTGATCGACCACGCCAATGCCATCGGCGCCGACCTGTGGCTGATGGGCCGCGATTTCAATTATTCCGGCGACAAGCAGCAGTGGAACTACGGCGGCCGCTCGCAGCGCCGCAATTCGCTGGCTTACCCGAGCCTGCGCGGCGCCAACCAGATCCTCAACGCCTCGGCCGTGCTGGCCGCGCTGGAAGCCTTGAAGCTGGAATTGCCGGTAGGCGCGCAGGAAGTGCGCACCGGCCTGGTGACGGTGGAACTGCCGGGCCGCTTCCAGGTGCTGCCTGGCCGCCCGACCGTGATCCTGGACGTGGCGCACAATCCGCATGCGGCCTCGGCGCTGAACCAGAACCTCGGCAACATGGGCTTCCACCCCTACACCTACGCCGTGTTCGGCTCCATGCACGACAAGGATATCGACGGCGTGATCGCCGCCATGTCCGAGCATGTGGACCACTGGTGCCTGGCCACGCTGCCGTCGCCGCGCTCTGCCAGCGCCTCGGAACTGGCGGCCAAGGTGCAGATCGTGCAGGAAGAAAAGGCCGAGCGCACCATCAATATCTTCGACGATCCGGCTGCCGCGTATGCAAATGCGATCAGCCGAGCCGGGGAGAATGATAGAATTGTGGTCTTTGGATCTTTCCTCACGGTCGCCGGCGTCATGGCGGCGCGAAAATCCGCATTCCATTGAACGCACAGGACTGAAATCACGCATGGGCTTGTTCTCGAAACTCGGTAAAAACAAGCAAGAGACCGCTGGTCAAGACAGCGGCTATTACACCAGCGCAGATGACCAGGCCGCGACGGAGCGCGCACGCTCCAAGCGCGCCTCGTCGGCGGATGGTTCCGCCAAATCCCGCCGCAGCAAAGACCGCGAAGCGGATGACCCGGTGTTGCCGGAAAAGAAACGCGCACGCCGCCGCCTGGTCGGTGCGATCGCGCTGGCGCTGGGCGTGGCCATCGGCCTGCCGATGGTGCTCGATTCCGAGCCGAAGCCGCTGTCGTCCGATATCGAAATCAAAATCCCCGCCAAGGACAAGCCGGCTGAAGCCGCGCCTGCCGCCGCGCCGGTAGCCCAGAGCGCCGCGCTGGACAGCAAGGAAGAAATCGTCGAGGACGTCAAGCCGGCCAAACCGGCCGCCGCCGCTCCGGCAGCCGCGCTGGCCGCCGCCGCGCCGGCCACGCCGCCCGCCATCGCCCCCGTCAAGGTCGACACCACCAAGGCCGACGCCCTCAAGCGCGAAGCCGAGCTGAAGGCAGAAGCCAAGCTGAAAGCCGAGGCCAAGGCGGAAGCCATCGCCAAGAACAAGGCCGACAACGAAGCCAAAGCACGCCAGGACGCCGACTACAAGGCGGAAATCGAACGCAAGCAAGCCGAGGTGAAAGCCGAAGCCAAGGCCAAGGCCGACGCCAAGGAAACCGAACGCAAGCTGGCCGAAGCCAAGGCCGCCAAGCAGGCGGAAAGCGCCAAGCCTGCCGCCGGCAGCTCGGAAGATGCGCGCGCGCTGGCCATCCTGGAAGGCAAGGCCGCCGCCAAGCCTGCGGCCGCCGCCGAAACGGGCCAGAAATTCGTACTGCAAGTGGCCGCGCTGAGCGACCAGGGCAAGGTGGACGAGCTGCGCGACAAGCTCAAGAAAGCCGGCATCAGCTCCTTTACGCAGAAGACGCCGTCCGGCGACATCACCCGCGTGCGCGTGGGGCCGTTCACCAACAAGGACGAAGCCGAGAAAGTACGGGCCAAGCTGACCGCGATGGGCCTGAGCGGCCGTCTCGAAACCGTTTGATCCAGCAGGCTGCCCGACGTGACGATCTTTGATTACCTGGTGATTTTTGTATTGGTCGCGTCGGTCATCATCAGCATGATGCGCGGCCTGGTGAAGGAAGTATTGTCGTTGGCAAGCTGGGTGGTGGCCTTCGTCGTCGCCAACGCCTACGCCGCCGCGCTGGCGCAGATGCTGCCGCCGGTGGTGCCGGGCGAGGTGCTGCGGCTGATCCTGGCTTTCATCGCGCTGTTCATCGGCGTACGAATTTTGATGGGCCTGCTGGCCATGGCGCTGGGCGCCTTGCTCGATGCCGGCGGCCTGAGCCTGGTGGATCGCGCGCTGGGCATGGTGTTCGGCTTCGGCCGCGGCCTTGTAATTGTGCTGGCCGGTGTCATCCTGTGTGGGATGACGTCGATACCGCAACAAGCATTCTGGAAGAATGCGCTATTGAGTCCGCTCGCGGAGACCGGAGCGCATACGGTGAAAACCTTTCTTCCCGCTGCCATGGCGCAGCATGTGAATTTTTGAATTCTTTAAATCTGTAGCACCAAGTCCAGGAGCAACATCATGTGTGGCATCGTCGGCGTCGTATCCCATCAACCTGTCAATCAACTGCTGTATGACGCATTGCTGCTGCTGCAGCACCGCGGCCAGGATGCGGCAGGTATCGCGACCAATCACAGCAGCATGTTCGCCATGCACAAGGCCAACGGCCTCGTTCGTGACGTTTTCCGTACCCGTAACATGCGTACGCTGCAAGGCAATTCCGGCATCGGTCACTGCCGCTATCCAACCGCCGGCTCGTCGAGCGAGGAAGAAGCGCAGCCGTTCTACGTCAACGCCCCGTTCGGCATCACGCTGGCGCACAACGGCAACCTGACCAACTGGGAACAGCTCAAGAAAGAAATGTTCCAGAACGACCGCCGCCACATCAACACCGATTCCGATTCGGAAGTGTTGCTGAACGTGCTGGCCCACGAAATCCAGAAAGCCACCACCGGCATCTCGATCGACGCCGACACCATCTTCGAAGCCGTGACCGTGCTGCATCGCCGCGTGCGCGGCGGCTACGCTGCCGTGGCGCAGATCGCCGGCGTCGGCCTGCTGGCCTTCCGCGATCCGTTCGGCATCCGTCCGCTGTGCCTGGGCATCAATGAAACCGAGCAGGGCGCCGAGTACCTGATCGCTTCCGAGTCCGTGGCGCTGGAAGGCATGGGCTTCCGCTTCGTGCGCGACATCGCGCCGGGCGAGGCCGTCTTCATCGACGCCGACAAGCAGCTGCATTCGCGCCAGTGCGCGGACAATCCGTCGCTGAACCCTTGCGTGTTCGAGTTCGTCTACCTGGCGCGTCCTGATTCGGTCATCGACGGCGCTTCCGTCTACGCCACCCGCCTGAAAATGGGCGAGTACCTGGCCGAGAAGATCAAGCGCGAATTCAAGGATGGCGAGATCGACGTCGTCATGCCGATTCCGGATTCGTCGCGTCCCGCCGCGATCCAGCTGGCGCTGGCGCTGAACGTGGAATACCGCGAAGGCTTCATCAAGAACCGCTACATCGGCCGTACCTTCATCATGCCGGGCCAGGCTGCGCGCAAGAAGTCGGTGCGCCAGAAGCTGAACGCCATCGCGTCCGAGTTCAAGGACAAGGTCGTGCTGCTGGTGGATGACTCCATCGTGCGCGGCACCACCAGCCGCGAGATCGTGCAGATGGCGCGCGAAGCCGGCGCCAAGAAGGTGATCTTCGCTTCGGCGGCGCCACCGGTGATCTTCCCTAACGTGTACGGCATCGACATGCCTACCCGCGACGAGCTGATCGCCTACGGCCGCAGCACCGAGGAAGTCTGCCGCGAGATCACCGCCGATCACCTGGTCTACCAGGACATCGACGCGTTGAAGCGCGCCATCTCGGACGTCAACCCGGCGTTGAAGAACTTCGAGGCTTCGTGCTTCGACGGCGTCTACGTCACCGGCGACATCTCCAAGGACTACCTGGACAAGCTGGAATACGCGCGCCACCATCCGAAGGCCGCCGGTCCCGAGGACGCGGGCCGCTCGCAACTGAATCTGAATCTCGCGACCGCCGAAGGCTGATGTCGCGCCCGGTGCGGTTGATACCGCACCGGGCTTTTTTTTTGACTGCTTGAACATGAACGACAAGAAAAACTACGGCTTCACCACCACCATCCTGCACAACGATCGCCAGAAGGGCATCGAGCACGGTTCGCTGCACAAGCCCATCCACACCTCGGTCGCATTCGGTTACGCCGACGCGCGCCAGCTGGCCTCGGTATTCCAGGGCAAGGAGCCGGGCTTCCGCTACGGCCGCCAGGGCAACCCGACCATCTCCGCGCTGGAAGACAAGGTCAACAAGATGGAGCAGGGCGTCGGCACGATCTGCTTCGCCACCGGCATGGGCGCGATCGGCGCCGTGTTCCAGTCGCTGTTGCGCGCGGGCGATCATGTGGTGTCGTCGTCGTTCTTGTTCGGTAACACCAACAGCCTGTGGCAGACCACCATGGCGCAGGGCGTGGGCGTGTCGTTTGTCGACGCCACCGATGTGGCCAATGTCGCCGCCGCCATCACCGAGCAGACCCGCGTGGTGTTTGTCGAAACCATCGCCAACCCGCGCACGCAAGTGGCCGACCTGAAGCGCATCGGCCAGCTGTGCCAGGAGCGCGGCATCCTCTACATCGTCGACAATACGATGACCACGCCTTATCTGTTCCGGCCGAAGTCGGTTGGTGCAGGGCTGGTGGTCAACGCGTTGACCAAATCGATTGGCGGCCACGGCAACGCGCTGGGCGGCAGCCTGACCGATACCGGCGCCTACGACTGGACCCGCTTCCCGAACATCTACGAGAACTACAAGAAAGCCGCGCCGCTGCAATGGGGGCTGGCGCAGATTCGCGCCAAGGGCTTGCGCGACTTCGGCTCCTCGCTGGCGCCTGAGGCCGCGCACCACATCGCCGTCGGCGCCGAGACGCTGGCGCTGCGCATGGAACGCACCAGCGCCAACGCGCTGGCGCTGGCCAAGTTGCTGGAATCGGACGAGCGCGTGGCGGCCGTCTACTACCCGGGCCTGGCTTCGCACCCGCAGCACGCGATTTCCAGCGAGCTGTTCCGCAGCTTCGGCTCGCTGCTGAGCTTTGAGCTGAAGGATGGCATCGATTGCTTCGATTTCCTGAACCGCCTGAAGCTGGCGATCCCGGCCTCCAACCTGGGCGATACGCGCACACTGATCATCCCGGTGGCGCACACCATCTTCTTCGAGATGGGCGCCGAGCGTCGCGCTTCGATGGGCATTGCCGAATCATTGATACGGGTGTCGGTCGGCATCGAGGATACCGACGATCTGTTGGACGATTTCACCTGCGCACTGGAAGCTTGCTGATCCCTGCGGCCAGTTGTGATAATCTAAGCTTTCAATTTTACTAAGCGCGGGAGGGGGCGTCATGAGAGCAGCATGGGTTCTGGCTTTGACCGTGCTGTCGAGTAACGCCTTTGCCGAAGAGCCGTCCCGCCGTCTCGCCCGGCAAGCCGAGATCGAGTACTACACCAGCCACTACGACGGCGCCGATATTGCCCTGGCCCGCTTCGAATGCCAGCCGCCCTACATTCCGATGCGCCCGGCTACGGCCGGCCGCGCAGCGGTGGCGCAGGCGCTGGCCGCGTGGCGCGCCTGCTACGACAGGTTCCTTGCCAACTACAACGCTGCGCTACCGGTCGGCAAGAGCATCCCCGCCGATCTGGCGGACCTGATGACCGACGATGAGATGAGCGCCGCGCAAACGCTGATGAGCCAGGTGTTCGTGCAAGTGGCGGACGACGCCAAGCGCCAGGCGGACGCGGTCACGGTGGCGGAGGCCGCGTGGGAGGGCCGGCGCGGCGACATCGCCTTGAGCGCGCGCGAGCTGCCGCACCTGCCGGTAACGGCCGGCAAGCGCTAAGCGCCTGGTCCGGCGTCGACGCCGGGTGATGTTCAGTGCCAGCTGCGCATCAGGCCGACCGCCAGGCCTTCCAGCGCGAACTCGTCCGCTTCAGGATCGACCTTGATGATCTTGAAGTCCGGGTTTTCCGGCAGTAGCTCCACGGTGGAGCCGGTCTTGCGGTAGCGCTTGACGGTGACGTCGTTGCCGATGCGGGCCACGACGATCTGGCCGTTCTTGGCGCTGTCCACCTTTTTCACGGCCAGCAGGTCGCCGTCCATGATGCCGGCGTCGCGCATTGACTCGCCGCGCACCTTCAGCAGGTAGTCCGGGCGGGAGGAGAACATGGCCGGGTCGACGCTGTAGCTGGTTTCCAGGTTTTCCTGCGCCAGGATGGGCGAGCCGGCGGCCACGCGGCCGATCAGCGGCAGCGACATCATCAGCGACACCGGTACTTTCGGCGTGGCCGGTTCGGCGTGCACGCCCAGCAGGCGGATGCCGCGCGAGGTGCCGGCGGCGATCTCGATCGCGCCCTTGCGCGCCAGCGCCTGCAGATGCTCCTCGGCCGCGTTGGCGGATTTGAAGCCCAGTTCGTTGGCGATTTCGGCGCGGGTCGGCGGGAAGCCGGTGTTCTCGATGGCATCCTTGATCAGATTGAGAATTTGTTCCTGTCTTGCGGTGAGCTTGATCATAGAGTGCTTTGGGCCTGTGTATATAGACAGTCTGTATTTTTGTACAGTGTGAAGCGAAAAGCAAGGGAATTTGTTGCTTTGCGCGAAATAAATTCATGGTGGGGTCAAGTCTGACATTTGGACACGGCCTCGACCGTAGCGACGCACTACGGTCGAGGCCGTGTCCAAATGTCAGACTTGACCCCGGATTGTCTTTTGCCGGAAAAGCTGATATAGTCGCGGGCTTACCTCTTCCCACACCTGTCTTGACGCCAGGGTGGGCTATATTCACAGTCCTTAAGGGAGTTTGTATGCGTCACTATGAAATAGTATTTATCGTCCACCCGGACCAGAGCGAGCAAGTGCCCGCCATGATCGAGCGTTACAAGACCTCGGTTACCACCCGCGGCGGCGCCGTGCACCGTGTTGAAGATTGGGGCCGTCGTCAAATGGCTTACTCGATCCAGAAACTGGCTAAAGCACACTACATCTGCCTGAACATCGAATGCGACAACGAGACCCTGGTCGAGCTGGAAACCGCCTTCAAATTCAATGATGCCGTGCTGCGTCACCTGACCGTCAAGATGAAGAAAGCGGAAACCGCTCCTTCGCCGATGATGAAGTCGGTACAACGTGAAGATGCAGCGAAATCGCATCGCACCGAAGCTCCAGCAGTTGCTGCTGCTCCTGCGGCCTAATTGTTGCCAGGAACCGAGCTGAACCAGCTCCAGTTTATTGCCTTGATCGCCGAACGGGACGCCTTGCGCTACACCCCGGCCGGCATGCCGATCGTGAATGCTGTACTCCAGCACCGATCCCAGCAGATGGAGGCAGGCATTGCCCGATTGAGCGAGTTTGAAATTTCCGCGGTTGCCGCGGGCGAGATTTCAGGCCGCTTCAGTCAGGCGCCACTGGCCGGCATGTATCAGTTCACCGGGTTCCTGAACAAGAAGAATCGCAATAGCAAAAGCCTGGTGTTTCACATCATTGATTTTAGTGCTGTCCCAGACAGCTCAATTTAGATACAGGAGCCTAAAATGGCATTCGGTAAAAAGTTCGACAAAAACAAGCTCAAGCTGAAAGAAAAGCGCAAGCAACAAAACCCACTGTTCAAGCGTAAGAAGTTCTGCCGCTTCACCGCAGCAAACGTTGAACAGGTTGACTACAAAGACGTCGACACCCTGAAAGACTTCGTCCAGGAAAACGGCAAAATCATGCCAGCACGTCTGACCGGTACCAAAGCGCACTACCAGCGCCAAGTTGACACCGCAATCAAGCGCGCTCGCTACCTCGCGCTGCTGCCTTACACCGATCTGCACCACGCTTAATCGCGTCGTCTAGATAAGATCCTGGAGAAGAACTATGCAAATCATTCTGTTAGAAAAAGTCGTCAACCTGGGCAACCTGGGTGAAGTCGTTAAAGTTAAAGACGGTTACGCACGTAACTTCCTGATTCCGCAAAAAATGGCCCGCCGCGCTACCGCGTCCGCCGTTGCTGAATTCGAAGTCAAGCGCGCTGAACTGGAAAAAGCTGCTGCTGAAAAGCTGGCCGCTGCTCAAGCTCAAGGCGAGAAACTGAACGGCATGACCGTGAACGTTTCGCAAAAAGCTGGTGTTGACGGCCGTCTGTTCGGCTCCGTCACCAACTTCGACATCGCTGAAGCCCTGACCAAAGCTGGTTTCGCTGTTGAAAAAGCTGCTGTGCGCATGCCTACCGGTCCTCTGAAGACCGTTGGCGAGCACCCAGTAAGCGTTGCTCTGCACACCGACGTGGTGGTAGAAGTGACCGTTGCTGTCGTAGGCGAAGCTGCCTAATATCAGACCAGGCGGCAACGTCTGGTCGGTATAGCAACACATTGAAAAAGCCGGGCTTGCCCGGCTTTTTTCTCGTCATAAATTTGTAATACGGCTCAAGCAAGCAGGTATAATTCGCGCCATGAACGCCCCCTCCGATCCGCAAGTAGATTCACTCCGCGTCCCGCCGCATTCCATCGAAGCAGAACAGTCCGTCATCGGCGGCCTGCTGCGCGATAATGCGGCGTTCGACCGCATTGCGGATATGATGAACCCCGAGGACTTCTACCGCTACGACCACCGCATCATCTTCGAGCAGATCGTCAAGATGATCAACGGTTCGCGTCCGGCCGACGTCATCACCGTGTTTGAAACCCTGTCCCAGCTGGGCAAGGCGGAGGACGTGGGCGGCCTGACCTACCTGAACGCGATGGCGCAAAACACGCCATCGGCCGCCAACATCCGCCGCTATGCAGAGATCGTCCGCGATCGTTCCATCCTGCGCCAGCTGATCACGGTGGCCGACGAAATCTCCGGCCAGGCCTTCAGCCCGCAGGGCAAGGAAGTCAAGCAGATGCTGGACGAGGCGGAATCGAAGATCTTCGCCATCGCCGAGCAGGGCGCCCGTGGCGCCGCCGGCTGGATACCGGTGCAGCCGCTGCTGACCCAGGTGGTCGAGCGTATCGACGAGCTGTACTCGCGCGAAAGCCAGTCCGAAATCACCGGCGTGCCGACCGGCTGGATCGACCTCGACCGCATGACCTCCGGCCTGCAGCCGGGCGACATGGTGGTCGTCGCCGGCCGCCCGTCGATGGGCAAGACCGCGTTCTCGATGAACATCGCCGAGAACGTCGCGGTGGAAGAGGGCCTGCCGGTCGCCGTGTTCTCGATGGAGATGGGCGGCGTGCAGCTGGCCATGCGTATGCTGGGCTCGGTCGGCCAGCTGGACCAGCACCGCCTGCGTACCGGTAAGCTGAACGACGAGGATTGGCCGCGCCTGACGCACGCCATCCAGAAAATGAACGATGCCCAGGTCTATATCGACGAGACCCCGGCGCTGAACCCGATCGAAATGCGCGCCCGCGCGCGCCGCCTGTCGCGCCAATGCGGCAAGCTCGGCCTGATCGTGGTCGATTACTTGCAGCTGATGACAGGCTCGACCCAGGGCGACAACCGCGCCTCGGAAATCTCGGAAATCTCGCGCTCGCTCAAGGGCCTGGCCAAAGAGCTGCAGTGCCCGGTGATCGCGCTGTCCCAGCTGAACCGCTCGCTGGAGCAACGCCCCAATAAACGTCCCGTCATGTCCGACTTGCGCGAATCCGGCGCTATCGAGCAGGACGCGGACGTCATCATCTTCTTGTATCGCGACGAGGTCTACAACCCGGACTCGCCCGATAAGGGAACGGCCGAGATCATTATCGGTAAGCAGCGTAACGGCCCAATCGGCTCGGTGCGCCTGACCTGGATCGGCCAATACACGAAGTTTGGCAACTACGCCGGTAATCTGGCGCTGTACCAAGGCGACTAATCTTTACGCCGTCCCGTACCCGGGGGCGGCGATCTGCAGTACACATTTACGGAGAATAAAATGTTTGGACGTTTGATGCCCACCGAGGGCAAATTTTTTGACCTGTTTAACCAGCACGCCGACCTGTGCGTCAAAGGTGCAAAAGAGATGCTGGGCCTGATGTCCAATTTCGACGATCTGGAAAACCGCGTGCACGCCATCGAATCGATCGAGAAGCAAGCCGACAAGATCACCTACGCCACCGTCGACCTGCTGCACAAGACCTTCATCACGCCGATCGACCGCGACGACATCCACAAGCTGATCACCCGCATGGACGACATCCTCGACCTGCTGGAGGACGCCGGCCAGACCGTGTCGCTGTACGACCTGCATTCGGTGACGCCGGAAGCCAAGCGCCTGGCCGAGCTGGTGCTGGCCTGCACCGAGAAGGTCCAGCAAGCCGTGGCCCTGTTGCACAATATGGACAACTCGCGCCAGATCGTCGCCATCTGCGAAGAGATCGACCGCCTGGAATCGGACGCCGACCACGTGATGCGCGCCGCCATGTCCAAGCTGTTCCGCGACGAACCGGACGTGCGCAACCTGATCAAGATGAAAGCCATCTACGAAATCCTGGAAACCGTGACCGACCGTTGCGAAGATGTGGCCAACATCATCGAAGGCATCATCGTCGAAAACGCATAACTACAAAAAGAATCGTCCAATATGCATACCCTACAAATCAGCATCTACGTGCTGGTCCTGCTGATCGGCCTGGCGCTGGTGTTCGACTTCATGAACGGCTTCCACGACGCCGCCAATGCGATCGCCACCGTCGTCTCGACCGGCGTGCTCAAGCCGCAGACTGCCGTCGCCATGGCCGCGCTGTTCAACTTCATCGCCATCTTCGTGGTCGGCCTGCACGTGGCGTCCACGGTGGGCAAGGGCACCATCGATGCCGGCGTCGTCGATCAATACGTGATCTTCGGCGCGCTGGTCGGCGCCATCGTGTGGAACCTGTTCACCTGGTACTACGGCATTCCTTCGTCGTCCTCGCACGCGCTGATCGGCGGCCTGGTCGGCGCCGCGGTGGCCAAGTCCGGCACCAGCGCCCTGATGGGCGACGGCCTGCTGAAGACCGTCAAGTGGATCATCATTTCGCCGCTGATGGGCTTTGTGTTCGGCTCCATCATCATGCTGATCGTGTCCTGGCTGTTCGTGCGCTCGACGCCGCGCCGGGTCGACAAGTGGTTCCGCCGCCTGCAACTGGTGTCGGCCGCTTCGTACAGCCTGGGCCACGGCGGCAATGATGCGCAAAAGACCATCGGCATCATCTGGATGCTGCTGATCGCCGTCGGCCAGGTGCCGGTGGACGCGTCGGCGCCGCCGCTGTGGGTGGTGATCTCGTGCTACGGCGCGATCTCGTTCGGCACCCTGTTCGGCGGCTGGCGCATCGTCAAGACCATGGGCCAGAAGATCACCAAGCTCAAACCGGTGGGCGGCTTCTGCGCCGAAACCGGCGGCGCCATGACCTTGCTGATCGCTTCGCACTTCGGCGTGCCGGTCTCGACCACGCACACCATCACCGGCGCCATCGTCGGCGTGGGTTCGTCGCAGAAGATGTCGGCCGTGCGCTGGGGCGTGGCGGGCAACATCGTCTGGGCCTGGGTCTTCACGATACCGGCTTCGGCGTTTGTCGCCGCGCTGGCGTTCTGGGTCGGACACCACATCATGTAAAATCAAAGGGAGCTTCGGCTCCCTTTTTTTTTACACTCGAATCGACCATCGCTTTGTTGGACGCAGCATGAAGAAAATTGATTTTCCCCAGTTGATGCAACTGGCTCAGGCTTCCGCCGGCATCACGGCGCCCTGCAGTTGCAACGCCGTTCCGCTGGCGGCCTGGCAGCGCTTGCCGACCTCGCTGGAGCTGGACCGCTTCGAAGAGATAGGCACGCTGATGGACGATCCGTACGACGAGCCGACCTTCGCCGAATACCATCCGCACGGCACGCGCTACGAGAGCGACGATGCGCCCATCGCGCCGCGTTACTATCCGTGCAACCGCAGCCAGCTGGCGCGCTGCCTGGACTGCGGCCGCCACTACCTGCGCTACAACGAGGCGGGCGGCTACTTCACCGAGCTGCGCATCCGCGCGCTGCAACCCGCGCTACTGGTCGACGCCGCCCTGTAAGCCCAGCATGCGCGCCGCCATGGCGCGCGCCAGCACCGCCGGCGCGGGCACCGCTATCGGCAGATCCGTGAACGCCTCGTCGATCGCCAGGTTGGCCAGTCCGTGCGCCAGGCTCCAGCCGGTCAGCGCCAGTTCCGGGCCGCGCTCCGCGTCGAAGTCCGTGGCCGCCATGACCAGCACGTTGAACGCCGCTTCCGCCGCTTGCTTCAAATCGGGGTAGCGCGATTTCTGCGCCAGCAAGGGGCCGAACATCAGGCGGAACTGCGCCGGCCGCGCGCGGGCGAATTCCACATACACCTCGCAGATATCCATCAGCCGCAGGCCCTGGCTGCGCGCGCCGTCGGCATCCGCCGCCGCCATCGCCGCGGCCAGCCCGGCGAAGGCTTGCGCCGCCACGGCGGCCAGCAAATGCTCGCGGCTGGGGAAGTGATGATACGGCGCGGCATGCGACACGCCGGCCGCCTTGGCGACCTCGCGCAAGGTCAGCGCCTGCGCGCCGTTCTGCGCCAGCAACTGCGCGGCGGCATCGAGCAGGCTGTCGCGCAGATTGCCGTGGTGGTAGGGTTTGGTGCTCATAAAGTCATCTTGACATGAGAAAGATATCGTCGCACTATACAGATCTTTCTTGTGTAAAGATTGGAGGCGATCATGTACCACTTCATCGTTGGCCGCAAGCTGCGGAGGGCGTTCAGGGACATCAACGCGGGCGCCTACGAGCGCGTGCTGCCGCAATTCGCCGCCACGCACCGGCATGTGATGCACGGCCACCACCCGCTGGCTGGCGAGCGCCGCACGATGGCGTCCACGACGCAATGGTATGCGCGCCTGAAGCGGCTGCTGCCCGGCCTGCGCTTCGACGTCGACGCCATCGCCGTCACCGGCTGGCCGTGGCGCACCATCGCCACCGTGACGTGGAAGGACCGTTTCACGCTGCCCGACGGCAGCAGCGGCGCCAACCAGGGCGTGCATGAGTTCGAATTGCGCTGGGGCCGCGTGCACAAGCTGGAGGTGCATTGCGATACGGCGAAACTGGAGAACTACTGCCGCCACATGGCCGCCGCCGGCATCGCCGAAGCCGCCGCCGCGCCGATCAGCGATGTCTGAGGGGGGCGAAAAATAGGCTATCATGCCGCCTCTTTACCCGGTTGATCGTTTTCCCCATGATAGTTCCCCGCAGCAAGCACTTTTCACCGCGCCGAAGCAAGCTGGAGGCGTTGGTGAATCTTGTCCTGATGGGGGGCGTGGTCAGTGCGCTGAGTTACCGCTGCGGCCTGCACGGCCGCCTCGGCGTGACCCGCCATGCGATCGCGCTGCCGGCCGGCAAACGCCTGCCGCGTCCGCTCAAGATCGCGTTTGCCTCGGATTTTCACGCCGGCCCACCCACTCATCCGGGCATCTTCCATGACCTGTTTGCCGCCATCGCCACCGAACAGCCGGACGTGCTGCTGCTCGGCGGCGATTACGTCTCCGGCCCGTCCGCCAATGCCGCCGTGATGTGCCCGCCATTGGCGGCCTGCCAGCCGCCGCTGGGCAAGTTCGCGGTGCTGGGCAACCACGACCTGTCGACCGACGACGCCGACATCTGCCGCCGCTTCGAAGCGGCCGGCGTGCAGATGCTGGTCAACCGCGCGCTGGCGCTGCCGGCGCCGTTCGACGAGGTCTCGATCTGCGGCCTGGACGATCCATGGACCGGCGAGCCCGACGCCGCCGCAACCTTTGCCGGCGCCGCCGGCTCCGCCGTGCGCGTGCTGCTGATGCACGCGCCGGACGGCCTGCTGGCGCTGGAAGGCCGGCAGTACGACGTCGCCTTCGCCGGCCACACGCACGGCGGCCAGATCGCGCTGCGCGACGGCACGCCGCTGGTGCTGCCGGCCGGCCCGCTGTCGCGTCCCTTTCATTATGGGCGCTTCCCGGTGCGCGGCAATGGCGAGCTGATCGTCAGTCGCGGCGTGGGTTGCAGCCGGATTCCGGTACGCATCAACGCCGATCCGGAACTGGTCATCTGTACTGTGCAATAATCTGCACACCATGCATACCGACATCCAACTCCAAACCGAAGATCCCGCCGCGCGCGATTCCCTGTTGTTGATGGAAGAGTTGTCGACGGCGCTGGAAGCCATCACAGGCGACAGCGGCAACGCTTCGTTCGACGCCAACGATGTCTACGGCCCGGCCGGCTGTTTCGTGGTCGCGCGCGACGCCAATGGCCACGCGCTCGGCTGCGGCGCGCTGCGCCCGCTGGAGCCGGGCGTGGCCGAGATCAAGCGCATGTATGCGCGCCACGGCACCAGCGGCGTCGGCAGCGCCGTGCTGCGTTTCCTGGAGGACGAGGCGCTGGCCATGGGCTACCAGGCCGTGTGGCTGGAGACGCGGCTGGTCAACCGCCGCGCCGTCGATTTCTACGAGGCGCGCGGCTATCAGCGCATCGCCAATTACGGCAAGTACATCGGCAACCCGCTGGCCGTCTGCTTCGAAAAACAGTTGCCTACGCCTTAGCAGGCCAGCCTTAAACGCACGTTAGCTGTCAGCCTGGTCTTACACGCAGAGTGCCCGTGCGCTGCTTACGTGCAGACCTGAAACTTGCGACAATGTTGCCTGAATTTTAAAGAAGACATTGGCTATCATGAAAATCATCGATCAGCGCTACCTCGCCAGCGACAACCGCTATTCCTCACAACCTTGCCTGCTCAGCATACTGGAGCTGGACCGCGACGCGCCTACGCCCGCCGCCATCAGCGCGCTGGAGCGCCGTCTGCAAGCGACCCTGCCGGGCCTGCGCCGCCAGCGCAACCTGGTGGGCAAGCGCTGCGCCGACGTGCCGCCGCTGGTGCAACTGGTGCAGCAGGTGGCGATGGAATTGCGCCGCCTGGCATTCAATGAAGTGACCCTGGGTTTTGTCGGCGTGGTGCCGCACATGCGCGGACGCTACCGCCTGGTGCTGCCGTATTCGTCCAAGGCCGCCGTCGCGCCGGCGCTGGCCATGGCCACGCAGCTGGTGGACCGCCAACTGGCCGGCCGCGCCTTCAATCTGCAAGCCGGCCTGACGCGCCTGCGCGCGCTGGCCGACCGCCGCACCATGCCGCGCAACGGCAAGCGCGCCTACTTGATGCAGACTGCGCGCACCATCTTGATGTCGGTAATGCCCAACAAGACTTTCTCGATGCCATCCATCTTCAAGGTCAGCATGCCGTCTTCCAGCGCGGCCGCCAGCAGCTGAGCTACGCGCGCATGCTCTTGCAGCAGCTTCTTGACCTTGTCGCTGCCTATCATCAGCTCGTGCAAGCCGACGCGGCCCTTGTAGCCCTTGTTGCACTCGTCGCAGCCGACCGCGCGGTATAGCGTGAACTTGCCGTCCTTGGCATAGCGCTGGCGCCAGCCGTCCAGCACGGCGGCGCGGCCGGCGGCGCCGTCCTTGATGAAGCTCTCCGTGTTGAGCAGCTCTTCACAAAACTCCGTCAACAGCAAATTCAGTTCTTCCTCGCCCGGCTGGTAAGCCTGCTTGCACTTGCCGCACAGGCGCTTGGCCAGCCGCTGCGCCAGGATGCCCAGCAGCGCGTCGGCGAAGTTGAACGGATCCATGCCCATGTCCAGCAGCCGCACGATGGATTCCGGCGCGCTGTTGGTGTGCAGCGTGGCGAACACCAGGTGGCCCGTCAGCGAGGCTTCGATGCCCATGCCCACGGTTTCCTTGTCGCGCATCTCGCCGACCATGATGATGTCGGGATCGGCGCGCAGGAAGGCCCGCATCACGGTGGCGAAGTCCAGCCCCGCTTTGCGGTTGACCTGCACCTGGCGCAAGCCTTTCTGCGTGATCTCGACCGGGTCTTCGGCGGTCCAGATCTTGGTGTCCGGCGTGTTCAGGTAGTTGAGCACCGAGTGCAGCGTGGTGGTCTTGCCTGAGCCGGTCGGGCCGCAGACGAAAAACAGGCCATACGGTTTCTCGATGGTGGCGCGCAGGCGCTCCAGGTTGAACGGCAGCACGCCCAGCTTGTCGAGCGGGATCGGTTCGCCGGCCGCCAGTATCCGCATGACGATGTCCTCGACACCGCCGGCCGACGGTATCGTCGCCACCCGCAGCTCGATGTCCAGCGGGCCGTACTTCTTGAACTTGATCTTGCCGTCCTGCGGCTTGCGGCGTTCGGAGATGTCGAGGTCGCACATGATCTTGACCCGCGCCACCAGCGCGCTGCGGTAGGATGCCGGAATCTCGATGTAGGGCACCAGCGTGCCATCCTTGCGGAAGCGGATGCCGGTCTTGCCCTTGCCGGGCAGCGGTTCGATGTGGATGTCCGACACGCCCTGGCGGTAGGCGTCGACGATGATCTTGTTGAGCAGCTTGACCAGCTCGTTCTCCACCGCCTCCGACACTTCGACCGAGCCGCCTTCGCTGTCGGCGTCGTCGTCGTCCATGCCGGACAGCAGCTCGCCGACGCTGCCCATGTCGCTGGTGGCGCCGAAGAAGTGCTCCAGCATCTGCCGGAACTCGCGGTTGCTGGTGACGCGGTACACCGGCTTGGCCTTGGGGAAGATCTGGTTGACGATGTGGGTGTGCGCCACCCGGTCCGGGTCCAGCGCCACCACCAGCATGCCATCCTTGCCGTCCTCCAGCGGCATCCAGCCGGATTCCTCCACGTACTGGCGCTTGAGGTTTTTCAGCAGCTCCACCGGCTTGATGCGCTCGGGGCGGAAGTGCTCGTACGGCACGCTGAAGTGCCGCTCCAGCGAGGCGCCGATGGCCGCCAGCTTGACCTGGAACTCGTCGATCAGCACATCCTCGACATCGAGCTCCTTCTTGCGGGCTGAACGCGTGGCCAGCTCCAGCTCGGGCAGCGACAGCACCGCGTCCGTCACCAGTCCGTCATATTTGGTGCGTACCATCTGCGGTGGTTTCATGCGCTGGCTGAAGGCCACCGACAGCGTGTCGCACAGCTCCTTGACGCCGGCCTCGGCGATGGCAGAGAAGGGGCAGCGGTCGCGGTTGTTGATGAACTGCACCACGCCCAGCAGCTCGCGCGATTGCACCGAGATCAGCGGCGCCACCAGCATCTGCTTGGTGCGGTAGCCGGTGCGCTGGTCCACGCCCTGCTGGAAGCGCAGCTCCGGCGAGTAGCGCGACAGCTCGGCCTGGTCGTAGACGTCGGCGATGTTGACGGTCTTGCGGGTCAGCGCGACGTAGCCGGCGATGGAGGCCGGCGTCACCGCCAGCTTGAGGTCGCGGAACGAGGTCAGCCCGGTCTTGACCTTGGAAACGATGTAGTCCTTTTCATGGTCCATCGCGTACAGCGTGAAGCGGTCGCAATTGAACAGGTCGCAGAACTCCATGCCGAGGTCGAGCATGATCTCGTCCAGGTTGCTGGTGGCGTGGATCTTGGTCGTGACCGTTTGCAGCTTCTGGAAAAACGCCAGCCGCAGGTCGACATCGCTGGGGCGTGGACTGGGATGGTCGGCGTCGTTCATGATCGCTTTCGCTAGGTCAAGTGAACTTCCATGCCTTCATAAGCGAGGAAGACCTTCAGATCACCCAGCAGCGGCGCGTGGCGCGCCATCACATCGGCGAACACGGCTTCGAGTTCGTCGTCGCTGCGGGTCGGTTCATGATGGGTGCAGTATAGCGCTTTGGCGCCCGTGCGCAGCGCCATGGCGAACGCGGAATCGAAGGTGCCGTGGCCCCAGCCCTGCTTGGCCGGGTACTCTTCGCGCGTGTAGGAGCAATCGACGATCAGCGCGTCGACGCCTTGCACCACGGCGTCGATGGCGGCGTTGCGTTCGGCCATCCACCGTTCGTAGGCGGCGTGCTCCGCGTGGCCGGGCGGATGGATGTTGTAGTGCGGCTCGTGGTCGCCGGTGAAGAACACGGATTTGCCGTGGCATTCGATACGATAGCCGAGGTCGGTCACCGGATGGTTCATCACCACGTTGTGCACCGTCGCGTCGCCGACCTGGACCGGCTCGTCGATGTTGAGCGTCTGGTATTCGATGGTGGCGTCCATCTGGGTTTCGCTGACCGGGAAGTAGCTGTTCTGCAGCTGCACGCCCATCACATGCTCGATGCCGTTGCCGGTGACGGGATCGGTGACGCCGTGCAGACGCACGCGGCTGTCGCGCACGAACAGCGGCGTGAAGAAGGGCAGGCCGTGGATGTGGTCCCAGTGGCTGTGGGTGATGAAGATGTTGGCGTGGATGGGCGCTTTCTTGTTTTGCAGCAGGGACTGGGCCAGCGAGAAGATGCCTGTGCCGCCATCGATGACGATCAGGGTGTCGTTGTCGGTGCGCACTTCGATGCAAGTGGTGTTGCCGCCATAACGCGCAGTGCGCGGGCCGGGGGAGGGTATGGAACCGCGCACTCCCCAAAAAATAAATTTCATACAAAGTCCCTGTTTTTTTTCGCTCTATGCTACGGCCGATGATAGCTTTTTTTCACGGTAACAGGGAAAAACCCGACACTGGCCGAGGTAATTTTGTGTCATGGACCATTTCCCGATGTACAACAGCTTGCGCCGGAGCTACACTTCCAAAGTACCCTGCGCGTCTTGCGGCAGCGAACGCTTTCCCAACAGGTAACGAAAAAACAACCATGCAAGAGTTGAATCAAACGCAGATCGCCCAGCGGCTGGACCAGCTGACCGAGCTCAGTGTCCAGCTGGGCAGCAGTCACGATACCGAGACGCTGCTGGAGCGCATCCTGATCGTTGCCAAAAGCATGACCAACGCCGACGGCGGCACGTTGTACCGGCCCAGCGAGGATAAACGTTACCTCGATTTCACGATCCTGATCAACGACACGCTGCAGACCCATCAGGGCGGCGTCAACGGCGCGGCCATCACGGCGCCGGGCGTGCCGCTGTTCGACGACAACGGCGAGAAGAACCTGGCCTCGGTGGCGGCCTACGCCGCGCACTTCGGCCTGTCGGTCAACATCGAGGACGTCTACAAGGCCGACGTGTTCAACTTCTCCGCCATGGTCAAGTTCGACCAGCTGCGCCACTATCATTCGCAATCGTTCCTGACGGTGCCGATGAGCGACCACGAAGGCGAGCTGGTCGGAGTGCTGCAACTGATCAACGCCAAGGACGACAGCGGCGGGATCCGTGCCTTCAGCCAGACCGACCAGCGCTTCATCGAAGCCCTGGCGGCGCAGGCCGCCGTCGCGCTGACGCACCAGCGCCTGATCGCCCAGTTGGAAGAGCTGCTGGAATCCCTGGTCAATCTGATCAACATCGGCATCGATGAAAAATCGCCGTACACGGGCCGCCATTGCCAGTTCGTGCCGGAGCTGACGATGATGCTTGCCGAGGCCGTGCACAACGCCGAGACCGGCCCGATGGCCGATTTCCGCATGACCGACGCCGACCGCAAGGAACTGTGGCTGGCCGGCCTGTTGCACGACTGCGGCAAGATCACCACGCCGGTGCACGTGGTCGACAAGGCCACCAAGCTGGAAACCATCTTCGACCGCATCGCCCTGATCGACACCCGCTTCGAAGTGCTGCTGCGCGACGCCGAGATCGCCGCGCTGAAGCGGCAGCTGGCGGCCGGCGGCGACCAGGCCGCCGTCGCCGCGATCGGCCAGGAGCTGGCTGAGCTGCAGGCCACGCTGCGCGCCGAGCGCGACTTCATCCGCGACGCCAACGTCGGCGGCGAGGGCATGCAGGCGGCCGACCAGGACCGCGTGCGCGCCATCGCCCAGCGCCGCTGGACCGGCCCCGACGGCGTCGAACGCGACTTCCTCGATGCCGACGAGGTGATGAACCTGACCATCAAGTTCGGCACGCTGACCGAGCCCGAGCGCAAGGTCATCAACAACCACATCTCGATGTCGATCCGCATGCTGGAGGCGCTGCCGTGGCCCAAGCATCTGAAGAACGTGCCGGAATACGCCGGCGGCCACCACGAGCGCATGGACGGCAAGGGCTATCCGCGCGGCCTGACCAAGGAGCAGATGTCGGTGCAGGCGCGGCTGATGGCGATCGCCGACATCTTCGAGGCGCTGACCGCCAGGGACCGTCCCTACAAGAAGGGCAAGATGCTGTCGGAATCGCTGCGCATCCTGGGCAACTTCTCGCTCAACGGCCACATCGATCCCGACCTGTTCGACATCTTCATCCGCAGCAAGATCTATCTGGAGTTCGCCCACAAGAACATGGACGAAAAACAGATCGACGTCATCGACGAAGCCCAGATCCCCGGTTACACGCCTTAAGCCGGGCAAGGAGAGCGCGTGCGCCTGTTTCCCGCCAAGTGGGCCAAGGCCCTGCTGAAGTACGGCCCGCGCTGGCTGCTGGGCATCCTGGTGACGGCGTTCGGCGTGGCCTACACGGCCGGCGTGGTCGAGATCGACGCCGTGCGCCGCCTCGACAGCCTGCTGGCCGGCGAGCGCATGAAGCTCGAACCGCCCGTGCTCGATCCCCGCATCGTCATCGTCGACATCGACGGCAAGGCCCTGACCGAAGTGGGGCGCTTTCCGTGGAGCCGCAACATCCAGGCGCGGCTGGTCACGCAGCTGACCCGGCACTACCAGGTCAGCGCCATCGGTTTCGATATCTCCTTCCCCGAGCCGGACACCAGTTCCGGCTACGGCGTGCTGGAGCAATTGTCCAACGGCGAGTTGAAGGACGTGCCGGCGCTCAGGCAGCGGCTGGCCACGCTGAAGCCGGCGATGGACTACGACGGCCTGTTCGCCGCCGCGCTCAAGGAGCAGCCGGTGGTGCTGGGCTTTAATATGTCGGCCGACCAGGTCAAGGGCCAGTTGCCGCCCCCCATCATCACCGAGCAGGACTTGAATGGCCGCGAACTGCTGGCCTATTCCGCGCCCGGCTACGAGGCCAATATCGGCGTGCTGCAAAGCGCGGCCGCCGGCGCCGGCAGCTTCAGCGTGGTGACCGACCTGGACGGCATCGTCCGCACCGCCGGCCTGATACAGCAGGTCGGCGACAACTATTACCCGGCGCTGTCGCTGGCGACGGCCGGCGTCTACCTGAAGGCGCTGGCGATCAAGCCCTTCCTGTCGCAGACGGTGGATCAGCTGTCGCAGAACCAGCTCTCCAGCGGCGGCTTCGATTCCGTCACCATCCTGCTGCCGGGCAAGCGGCAGCGCGTGATCCCGGTCGGCGAGGCGATGACCACCGTGGTCCAGTTCCGCGGCCAGGGCGGCCCGCGCGGCGGCGCCTTCCGCTACGTGTCGGCGGCCGACGTGCTGGCCGGGCGGGTGCCGCAAGCGCTGCTCAAGGGCACCATCGTGCTGGTCGGCACCACCGCGCCCGGCCTGGTCGACCTGCGCGCCACGCCGGTCAACCCGGAATACCCGGGGGTGGAGATCCACGCCAACATCATCAAGTCCATCCTCGACATGCGCTTCAAATCGCGCCCCGACTGGGCCGGCGCGATCGAGGGCATCGTCATCCTGCTGGTGGGCCTGGCGCTGAGCCTGGCGCTGGCGGCGCTGTCGCCGCTGCGCACCATCCTGCTGGGCGCGCTGGTGCTGGGCGCGGCGGTCGGCGTCAACTACTACGCCTACAGCGAACTGAACCTGATCTTCAACCTGGCCATGCCGCTGATCGTGATCTTCGCCGTGTTCGTGCTCAACGTCGCCTGGGGTTATTTCTTTGAGGTGCGCAAGGGGCAGGCGCTGGTGTCGCGTTTCGGCGAATACGTGGCGCCCGAGCTGGTGGCCGAGATGGCCGACGATCCCGAAAAATACAATATGGACGGCGAGAGCCGCGAGCTGACCGTGCTGTTCGTCGACGTGCGCGGCTTCACCACCATCTCCGAAGGGCTGACGCCCAAGCAACTGCGCGAATACATCAACCTCTACCTGACGGCGATGTCGGAAGACATCCGCGACAGCCATCGCGGCACGCTCGACAAGTACATTGGCGACGCCGTCATGGCCTTCTGGGGCGCGCCGGTGGCGTTTGCCGACCACGCCAGCCGCGCGGTCGCCACCTCGCTGCTGATGCAGGCCTCGGCCCACCGCCTCAACGACGACTTCGTGGCGCGCGGCTGGCCGCCGCTGAAGATAGGCATCGGCCTGAACTCCGGCCTGATGCACGTGGGCGACATGGGCTCGAAGATACGCCGCGCCTACACCGTCATGGGCGACGCCGTGAACCTGGGCTCGCGGCTGGAAGGCATCACCAAGGTCTACGGCGTCGGCATCGCCGTGGGCGAGGCGACCCGCGCCGCCGCGCCGGAGTTCGCCTATCGCGAGCTGGACCTGGTGCGGGTCAAAGGCAAGAATGAACCGGTGGCGATCTTCGAACCGATCGCGCTGGAAAAAGACCTCGATCCCGCCACCCGCGGCGAGCTGGAACGCTGGCACAAGGCCCTCGCTGCTGTGCGCTTGCAACAATGGGATCAGGCTATGCAGATTATTGTTGATTTGTCAGCAACATTTCCAGAGCGCAGCCTTTATTCCCTCTATACTGAGCGCATCACTTACTACCGAGCACATCCTCCCGGCGCGGACTGGGACGGCGTCACCACGTTCGAAACCAAATAGTAAAAAAAGCTCAAAGATGATGGCGAAACAATAAAGCGCAATCTAGCCACAAGCTGGGAAAAAACTGTCTTCCGGACAGGAAAAAAAGTGGCGGCCACGACAAAGAAGACTACACTGGTAAGTAACATTAGTTTCCCAGTAGCTATACTTTGCGGGGTGCTTTTATCCCTCCTGCACAACCAACCTGAAAACTCGCCTGCGGGGCATCCTGACGCCCAAGGGCACGAATCCACACCGGATAGAGGATGTCGTTATGAAAGCCCAGACCAGCCGCTCACCACAACGCCGCGCCGCAACCGCGCCGCTGCGCCGCAAACTGATCGCCGTGCTGGTGGCCACGTGCTATTCCACGGCGCAGGCGGGGCCGGTCAATCCATCGGTGGTGGCGGGGCAGGCCAGTTTCAACCTCACCGGCAAGACCTACTCGATCACCAACACGCCCAACACCATCATCAACTGGCAGAGCTTCTCGCTGGCCTCGGACGAGATGGCGCGCTTCATTCAGCAGAGCGCCGACAGCAAGGTGCTCAACCGCATCACCGGCCAGGATCCGACGCGCATCCTCGGCTCGCTGCAATCGAACGGCAAGGTGTTCCTGATTAATCCGAACGGTGTGATCTTCGGTGCCGGTTCGCGGGTGGATGTCAACGGCCTGGTCGCGTCCAGCCTGGCGATTTCTAACGCCGACTTCCTGGCGGGTAAAAACAACTTCAGCGGCAGCGCCACGGCGGGCAAGGTCAGCAACGCCGGCACGATCACCACGCCGTCCGGCGGCCAGATCTTCCTGGTCGCACCGGCGGTGGAAAACAGCGGCGTGATCTCGTCGCCGAACGGCGATGTGGTGCTGGCGGCGGGGCACAGCGTGCAGCTGTTCGACTCCAAGGATCCGAATGTGCAGGTGGTGGTGTCGGCGCCGGCCGACATGGCGCTGAACCTGGGGCAGATCGTGGCGCAGGGCGGCCGGGTCGGTGTGTATGGCGCGCTGGTCAGCCAGCGCGGCGGCATCAGCGCCAACAGCGCGGTGCGCGGCGCCAACGGCCAGATCATCCTGAAATCCAGCGGCACCACGCTGCTGGAGGCGGGCAGCACGACCACCGCCACCGGCAGCAACCTCAACACGGGCGGCGATATTCAACTGCTGGGCGCGCAGGTGGGCTTGACCGGCAATGCCTTGGTCGACGCCAGCGGCGCGGCGGGCGGCGGTTCGGTGCTGGTCGGCGGCGACTACCAGGGCAAGAACGCGGCGGTGCAGAATGCGCAGCAATCGTATGTGGGCAAGGAGGCCGTCATCAAGGCCGACGCCACGGGCTATGGCGATGGCGGCAAGGTCATCGTCTGGAGCGACAAGGCGACGCAGGTGTTCGGCAGCATTTCCGCGCGCGGCGGCGCGGCCGGCGGCAACGGCGGCTTCGTCGAAACCTCGGGGCACTACCTGGACATGCAGGGCAACGTCGATACCCGCGCGCCCAAAGGCGCCACCGGCAATCTGCTGCTCGACCCTACCAACATCTTTATCGCATCCAGCAGCGGCGACGCCATCACCCAAGGGATGGTGTCGACCGGTTTCGGTACCTTGTCGGGCAGCGGCCCCTTCCTGGAGATCGGTCTGTTCCAGGATTCGCTGCTGCTGACGTCTACGCTGCAAACCGCATTGAACAACAATACCGTCACGGTCAACACGGCCAACGTCAAGGGCAGCAGCAATGGCGATATCACGGTGGCGAGTGCGCTCGTCTTCGCCAACGGCGGCACGCTGTCGTTGAATGCCGACCGCGATATCAAGTTGAAGGCCCCGATCACGGGCACTGGCGTCAACCTGGCGCTGACCGCGGGCCGCACCATCGACCAGTCCACCCAGCCTATCGATGCACTGACCATCCAAAGCCTGAATGCGATGGCCGCCACCGACATCAAGATGGATAACGAATTCAACACCATCGGCGGGGCGGCGTCGCTGCAGACGACCAACGGCAACGCGACGCTGACGGCGGTCAACGTCAATCTTGGCAACAGCAACATCGGCGGCACGCTGGCGGCCAAGGCCAAGAACGGGGATCTCATCGTTAGCGGCAACGTCAGCAGCGGCGGCGATATGGCGCTGACGTCGACCAAGGTCAACGGCCTGGTTACGCTGAACAGCGGGGTTGCGGTGGGTTCCTCCGCCGGCAACATCACCGTGACGGCCGACAATATGACGCTCGACGGCATGCTGTCCGCCACGACCCAGCATGGCGTGCTGCTGACGCCGAACACGGCCTCCACCGAGATTCGGGTCGGCGTCGGCGCCACCGATAGCGCCGGGGTGCTGGGCCTGAGCCAGACCGAACTCAGGAATGTGAGCCTGCCGGCAAACGGCTCGCTGACCGTGGGCGGCAGCTCCGGCGGCCCCGGCAACGGCAGCAGCGGCCTGACCGTGGTCGGCAATCTGGATCTGACCGGCGGCTCCAATGCCGGCTCGCTGACGCTGCAAACCGGCGGCGGCGACCTGACCATCAACAACGGCGCCGGCATCAACAACACCGGTGTGATCAGCTTGCAGACGCCGTTCAGCGGCGATCACCACATCACCAATAACGGCAGCGTCACCTCGGTTTCCAACATCAATCTGAACGGCGCCCGGATGACGCTGGCGAACGGCTCGGTGAACGGTACTGCCATCAGCCTGTACACCACCAATTCAGTCAATCTGGGACTGGCCGATGGTCCGTCCAGCACGCTGGCGTTGAGCAGCTCCGACCTGGCCAGTGTGCACGCCAGCGACGGCGCGCTGCTGGTCACCTCCACAGCCGGCAACATCGTCGTCAGCCAGCCGATGACGTCGACCAACAAGCTGACGCTGACCGCTAGCGGCAACATCGACCTGCAAGCGGCGCTATCGCTGGGCGGCCTGACGCTGCATGCCGGCAGCGACATCACCGCCACCGGCGGCGTCACCGTCAACGGCGTATTCAACCTGGACGCGGGCAACTGGTCGCAGGTCAGCAGCCTGCCGGCCTTCAGCGCCTACGATTTCCGCATCGGCAGCGGCGGCAACTTCGTGCGCGCGGCCGACGGTGATGGCAGCAGCGGCGCCCCCTACCAGATAGTCGATGTGTACGGCCTGCAAGGCGTCGGTTCACTGTCGCGTGCCAGTCAATCCTATGTGTTGAACAACGATATCGACGCCAGCGAGACCGCGCACTGGAACCAGACCGGTCCCTCGGCCTTCTCCGGCTTCAAGCCGATCGGCGACTCTGATCACTCTTACGCCGGCACCTTCAACGGCAACCACAAGACCATCAGCGGCCTGAACATCTATCGCCCGGCCAGCAACCATGTCGGCCTGTTCTCGGTGCTCGGTTCGGGCACGATACAGGACGTCAAACTGACCGACGCCACGGTCGAGGGCTACGGCTACACCGGCCTGCTGGTGGGCAGCATCAACAACGGCGGCAGTGTCAGCGGCGTCGCCATCGAAGCCAACGTCATCGGCAACGACGCCTATGTCGGCGGCCTGGCTGGCTATTCCAGCGGCAGCATCAGCAATTCCTTCATGGTTGGCAACGTGACCGGCAAGACCGCCAACAGCACCGGCAAGACCGGCGGCCTGCTGGGCGGCCTGGATACATACGGCAGCTTGAACGCCACGTACGGCAGCGCCAACGTCAAGTCCAACACCAATGACGTCATCTACGCGCTGGTCGGTGACGGCGGCAACGGCGGCTCGGTCACGAGCAGCTTCTTCCTGACCGGCGGCCCCACCAGCGACAGCGCCGGCGCCGTCGGCCTGACCAGCACGCAGATCAAGCAGCAGGCCAGCTTCAGCGGTTTCGACTTCGTCAGCACGCCGGTATGGCGCATCTATGAAGGCCAGACGACGCCGCTGCTGAAAGCCTTCCTGACGCCGCTCACCGTCAACGTCACCGGCCCAGGCTCGACCAAGGTGTACGACGGCCTGCCGGGCAGCTACGTCCAGGCTTACAGCCACCCCGATGTCAGCGGTTCGATGGGGTATGTCGGCGGTGTCAACGTCGGCACCTACCAGATCGCCACCGGCCTGTATTCGACCAAGTACGACATCGCCTACAGTGGCTCGGCGCCGCTGGTCATCACGCCCGCCACGCTGAGCGTCAACCTGCTCAGCCGGGAGTACAACAACAGCACCAACGCCTCGCTGAGCGGCGCCACCCTGGGCGGTGTGCTGCATCAGGGCGAAGGACCGCTCGATGTGGTCACGCTGGTTGCCGGCGAAGGCAGCTTCGTCAGCTATGCCAACAAGAATGTTGGCGTCGACAAGACCGTCACCCTCAGCGGCTCCCCGCTGGCTCTGACCGGCGCCAGCGCCGGCAACTACATACTCGGCGCCAACCCCAGCATCAAAGGCACGATCACGGCGCGGCCAGTATCGAACTGGACCGGCGCCAGCAACAATGGCCTGTGGAGCGATGCCGGCAACTGGGGCGCGAACATCGCGCCGGACGGCGCCAATGTGCTGGCCGCAACCATCGGCAACGGCGCCGGCATCATCACCTATGACGGCAACGTCAGCCCCAATACCACGCTGGCCACGCTCACCGTCGGCACCGGCAGCCAGCTGACGCTGGCTGCCGGCGCACTCACGATTGCCAGCGGCGGCAGCAAATCCTACCTGACCGACGCCACGCTCAACCTCAACGGCGGCAGCCTGGTGCTGAACGGCGCGATGGAGGCGACCACCCTGACGCTGGCCAACGGCGTGCTCAGCGGTACCGACAGCACCGCCAACCTGACCGTCAGGAACCTGACGCAGACCAGCGGCAGCATCAATATGAGCGGCGCGCTGACCGTCAATGCCCTAGGCAACATCGCCATTGGCGGCCTGCGCGCGCAGAACGGCATCACGCTGAACGCCGGCGAGTCCGGCGCGATCACCCAGACCGGCGCGCTGATAACGGACAGCCTGCACGTGATGGCCTCCAGCGGCGTCACGCTGACCAACACCGGCAACCATGTGGGCGCCTTCCTCGGTTCCAATGGCTCCGGCGGCATCCAGCTCAACAACACCGTCGCCAGCGGCGAGTTGCAGCTGGGGCCGTTGAGCAGCTCCAGCGGCAACATCGTCATCGACAACCACGGCGGCATCCATACCAATGGCGCCATCCAGGCGAGCAACGGCAAAGTGACGATCGCCGCGCACAGCCCGGTGACGATCAACGACATCATCTCGGGCAGCGACATCGAATTGTCGGCCAGCACCGATATCACGCTGAGCAGCGGCTCGAACCTGCAAGCCAACAACGTCATCAGCCTGGCCGCCATCAACAACATCGTGCTGGGTGGCCATTTGGCGGTATCGGCGAGCGGCAGCATTTCGGCGGTCGCCAGCAACGGCAGCATTAGCGTTGACGGTTCCGCCGACATCAACAGCCACGGCGGCGCGGTCTCAATGGCAGCACCGTTCGGTTCGGTGAGCCTGGCGTCTGTGACGCTCAACGGCATTGTGCCGAACATTAACTCCGGCGACGCAGCCGCCCAAGCCGCCGCAGCCGCCGCCAAGGCCGCAGCCGACGCCGCCGCCAAGGCCGCAGCCGATGCGGCAGCCAAAGCCGCAGCCGATGCCGCCGCCAAGGCCGCAGCCGATGCAGCAGCCAAAGCCGCAGCCGATGCCGCCGCCAAGGCTGCCGCCGATGCCGCCGCCCAGGCCGCTGCGGATGCCGCCGCCAAAGCTGCCGCCGATGCCGCCGCCAAAGCCGCTGCCGATGCCGCCGCCCATGCCGCTGCGGACGCCGCCGCCAAAGCCGCCGCCGATGCCGCCGCCAAGGCTGCTGCGGACGCCGCTGCCAAAGCCGCCGCCGATGCGGCCGCCAAAGCCGCAGCCGACGCCGCCGCAGCAGCAGGCAACCAGGCTGCCACGCCGGTGAACCAGGCGCTCAACAACACGGTCAACATCATCAACACCATCACCCAGGCCACTACGGGCAAGAGCTCGCCGGTCGTCGCCACCACGCCAGATACGGCGCTCGCGTCCAATACCTCCAGCGGCGGCGGCAACAGCAAACCGGATGACAAGGTGCCGGATGAAAAGGACAAGAGCGGCGGCAAGGTGGAGCAAACCGCTAGCAAACTTGAACCGACCAAAAAGATGTACTGCAATTGAAACCGCATCGAACGCAAGGGGCCCGTCGCCGGGGCGGGTCCGTTTGTGAGCTGAAATGCCACACTATGCGCCAGCCCTATCAAATTCAACGTTTCAAATAGGCATTGCTTATAGCGGCTATGCTAGCATCGGAAGAGCGTTTGCAAACTGCGTCACCGTGCATGACAAACTTTCCAAGTTGGCAAAATACACGCGATAAAACTAAGAGCCTACCCATGAGAAATAGCCTAACGCGCCTCCTAGCTGGATCCCTTCTTGCCGCTGCCGTTGCCTCCGCCTGGGGCGCCCAGCCGGTCGACGATAGCGCCCCCATCCGTTTCGAGATTTCCCGTTTCGAGGTCAAGGGCAACACCTTGTTGCAGCAGGCCGAGATCGACGCACTGCTGAGCAAGTTCGTCGGCAAGGAACGCGACTTCGGCGACGTGCAGCGCGCGCTGGAGGCGCTGGAAGAGGTCTACCACCAGCGCGGCTACAACGTGGTGACGATCGAACTGCCGGAGCAGGAACTCAACCGTGGCGTGGTCGTGCTGCGCGTGGTGGAAACGCGCATCGGCCGCATCAGCGTGCGCAACAACCTGTACTTCGACGAGAACAATATCCGCCGCAGCCTGCCGGCCTTGCAGGAAGGCCGTACGCCGGACCTGAAGGCGGTCTCGGCCAATCTGAAGCAGGGCAATGAGAGTCCCGCCAAGGAAGTCACGCTCAAGCTGCAAAGCGGCGACAAGGACGATGAAGTCGATGCCGTGCTCGACGTGAAGGACCAGCGCGTCTGGAAGGGCATGGTCAACATCGACAACACCGGCACCCAGCAGACCGGCAAGACCCACCTCGGTTTCATCCTGCAGAACGCCAACCTGTTCAACCTCGACCACCTGGCTTCGCTCCAGTACACCACGTCGGCCGAGGAACCGGGCCGCGTCAAGGTGTATGGCGCCGGCTACCATATCCCCTTGTACGCGCTGGGCGATTCGCTGGACTTCTTCGCCAGCTATTCGAACGTCGACTCCGGTACCGTGTCGGCCGGCGCCGTCAACCTGGCCGTCAGCGGCAAGGGCGCGGTGTACGGCGCGCGCTACAACCAGAGCCTGGCCAAGCGCGGCGAGCTGGAGTCCAAACTCAGCTACGGCATCGACTACAAGGCTTTCAAGAACAATGTGCAGGTGCTGGACCAGGGACCGGGCCAGCAGTTGGGCAATGACGTCACCGTGCATCCGCTCAGCATCAGCTACCAGGGCACGCTGCCGATCAAGCAGGGGGAAGTGAGCGGACAGGTGACGCTGCTGCGCAATATCTCCGGCGGCAGCAAGGGCGACCAGGCCGCCTTCACGCTGGCGCGCGACGGCGCCAAGGCCGACTACACCATCCTGCGCCTGGCAGGCAGCATAACGCGCGCCATGGCCAACGACTGGCAGCTGCGCGCCATCGCCAACGGCCAGTACAGCAGCGATGCGCTGATCCCCGGCGAGCAGTTCGGCGCCGGCGGCGCGACCTCGGTGCGCGGCTTCGTCGAACGTGAAATCTCCAACGACTCCGGCCTCGGCGTCAACCTGGAAGCCTACACGCCCAATGTATGCACCCATGTTGGCTGGAACTGCCGCTTCCTGGCCTTCTACGACGCCGCCTACGTCAAGCGCAACCATGCGCTGGCGGGCGAGTTGACCAGTACCTCCATCGCCAGCGTGGGCGTGGGTGCGCGCTTTGTGCTCTCCACCTACGTCAACCTGCAACTCGATTACGGCCATGTGGTGCGCGCCGGCGCCACCGGCCGTGACAACGCCAACCGCCTGCACCTGCGACTGGGCCTGGCCTACTGACGCGGCACTGAAAACACTGGAAATCAAAATGCTACAGCCAAAAAACTCTACCGTACTCAAGACCCTGTTCCGGGGCTTGCTGTTGCTGGCGCTGTGCGGCATGGCCGGCGCAAGCTGGGCCGCGCAGGTGGCGGGCACCATCGTCCAGCTGAGCGGGCCGCTGCTGGCCAAGAAGGCGGATGGCGTGGTGCGCATCCTGTCGATGCGTTCCGAGGTCGAGAGCGGCGATACGCTGGTGACGGAGAAGAACACCTACGCGATGGTCAAGTTCATCGACAACAGCGAGATCACGCTCAAGCCAAGCACCACGTTCAAGGTGGAGAACTTCAGCTACGACGCCGGCAAGCCGGATGGGGACAGCGCGTCCTTCAACCTGGTCAAGGGCGGCCTGCGTTCGGTGACGGGTTTGCTGGGCAAGCGCAACAAGGAAAAATTCGCGATGAAGACGCCGAGCGCCACCATCGGCATACGCGGCACCACCTTCATCGCCGACATCGTCGAGCCGAGCGCGGAGGCGGTCGCTGCGCGCATGGCCTACAACCTGGCCAGCACCGCCGCGCTGGACCCGACGGCCGCGCCGGTGCAGCCGCTGATGCTGGCGCAGTTGACTCTTCCATCGCCGACCGCCGCCCGCCCGCCCGGCCTGTATGTGCAGGTGCTCGACGGCTTGATCCATGTGACCAACCCGTCCGGGACGAGCAACTTCAGCACCGGCCAGTTCGGCTTTACGCCGAATCTCAGGGTGCCGCCGGCGCCGCTGCCGGCCAATCCGGGCATCCAGTTCGCTCCGCCGCCGGCGTTCAACCAGAGCACCGGCCCGTCGTCCAGCACCGGCCCAAGCAAATCGAATACCGTCGATTGCGAAGTGCGCTGAAAAGGACTTGACCTTCCCATCGTGGGATACTTGATGCTGTCGTCATCGAGTCTTCCATTGGGTTAGCCATGTCCACCTCCGCTTCTCCTGTAGCGCAATCGATCAACATCGAGGGCATGACCTGTGCCTCGTGCGTGGGCCGCGTCGAACGCGTGCTGGCCGCCGTGCCGGGCGTGGACAAGGTCAGCGTCAATCTTGCCACCGAGTCGGCGCGGGTGGAGTCGTCGCAGCCGGTCGATTTCGCGCTGCTGGCGCAGGCGGTCGACAAGGCCGGCTACCACGCCACGCCTGAGCTGCCACCATCCTCGCCCGCAGCCGCACCGGCGGCGCCGACGCTGGCGCATCCGGGCGGCGGCCGTGCCGTGCTGCTGGCGGCCTTGCTGTCGCTGCCCTTGCTGCTGCCCATGCTGCTGGAATTCGCCGGCGTGCACTGGATGCTGGACGGCCGCGTGCAGATGCTGCTGGCGACGCCGGTGCAGTTCTGGCTGGGCGCGCGCTTCTACCGCGCCGGCTGGCTGGCCGTGCGTGCCCGCAGCGGCAATATGGACCTGCTGGTGGCCTTGGGCACCAGCGCGGCGTATGGCTTGAGCGTCTATCAGCTGCTGGCGGCGACGGTCGCCATGCCGCATCTGTACTTTGAAGCGTCGGCCGTGGTGATCACCTTGATCTTGCTGGGAAAATGGCTGGAGGCGCGGGCCAAGCGCCAGACCACGTCCGCGATCCGCGCCTTGCAGGTGCTGCGGCCCGAATCGGCGCGGGTGCGGCGCGGCGCGCAGGATGTCGATGTGCCGATCGCCGACGTGCGTCCGGGCGAACTGGTGGTGGTGCGTCCGGGCGAACGGGTCGCCGTCGACGGCGAAGTGGTGGAGGGCGCCAGCCATGTCGACGAAGCGCTCATCACCGGCGAGAGCCTGCCGGTAGCGCGCCATGCGGGCGACCGCGTGACGGGAGGCGCCATCAACGGCGAAGGCCTGCTGCTGGTGCGGGTGACGGCGGTGGGCGCGGAGAGCACGCTGGCGCGCATCATCCGTCTGGTCGAGGATGCGCAGGCGGCCAAGGCGCCGGTGCAGCATCTGGTGGACCGTGTGAGCGCGGTGTTCGTGCCGGTGGTGCTGGTGCTGGCGGTGCTGACCTTGGCCGGCTGGTGGCTGGCGACCGGCGACGCTGAGCGGGCCATCATCAATGCGGTGGCGGTGATGGTGATCGCCTGCCCATGCGCGCTGGGATTGGCGACGCCCGCCGCCATCATGGCAGGCACCGGCGTGGCGGCACGCTACGGAATACTGATCAAGGATGCGGAAGCGCTGGAGCTGGCGCACCGCATCACCACCGTGGCGTTCGACAAGACCGGCACGCTCACCGAGGGCAAGCCGTCGCTGGTGGCGCTGGAACCAGCCGGCATCGATAAGGCGCGGCTGCTGCAACTGGCCGCCGCCATCCAGCGCGGCAGCGAACACGCGCTGGCCCGCGCCGTCGTCGATGCCGCCGCTGCCGACAACGCTGCCGCCGCACCGAGCGTCACCAGCGTCGCCGCATTGCCGGGCCGTGGTGTCGCGGCCACCGTCGATGGCATGCGCCTGATCCTGGGCAGCACGCGGCTGATGCAGGAGGAGGGCGTCGCGCTGGATGCGCTGAACGCCCGCGCCGCAGAACTGGAACGGCAAGGCCTGACGATCTCCTGGCTGGCCGCTTCGAACGCACCGCAGCCCGCGCAGTTATTGGGCCTGCTGGCCTTCGGCGACCGCATCAAACCCCAGGCCCGCGCCGCCCTGCAAGCGCTGCACGACATGCACATCCACACCATCCTGCTCACCGGCGACAACCAGGGCAGCGCCGACGCCGTCGGCAAAGAACTGGGCGTAGGCCGCATCGTCGCCAACATGCTGCCCGCCGACAAAGCCGCCACCGTCGCCGCGCTGAAGAGCAAGGACAGCTGCATCGCCATGGTCGGCGACGGCATCAACGACGCGCCCGCGCTGGCCGCCGCCGATGTCGGCATCGCCATGTCCAGCGGCACCGACGTCGCCATGCACGCCGCCGGCATCACCTTGATGCGCGGCGATCCCGCACTGGTGGCAGCCGCCATCTCGATCTCGCGCCGCAGCTACAGCAAGATACGCCAGAACCTGTTCTGGGCCTTCATCTACAACCTGGTCGGCATTCCGCTGGCCGCCTTCGGCCTGCTCAACCCCATGGTCGCAGGCGCCGCGATGGCGCTCAGTTCCGTCAGCGTCATCAGCAACGCCCTGCTGCTGCGCCGCTGGAAGCCGGACCACCTGAAAGGACAAGCATGAACATCGGACAAGCGGCAACAGCCAGCGGCGTCTCCGCCAAGATGATCCGCTACTATGAAAGCATCGCCCTGATCCCGGCGGGCAAACGCAGCGAAGCCGGCTACCGCATCTACGGCGACAACGACCTGCACACGCTGCGCTTCGTCAAGCGCGCCCGCGCACTGGGCTTCTCGCTCGACCAGATCCGCGATTTGCTCTCGCTGTGGCAGAACAAGGGGCGCGCCAGCGCCGACGTCAAGACCATCGCGCTGGGCCATGTCGCGGAACTGAACCAGCGCATCGCCGAGCTGACCGAAATGCGCGACACCCTGCAGACGCTGGCCGGCTGCTGCCATGGCGACGACCGGCCCGACTGCCCGATTTTGCAAAGCCTGGGCGACTAAGTCCGCGCACGATAGGATTTGTGATTAATTCGGCAATGGTTTTGCGCTACACTCCCGCTCTCATCAACCGACCGGGAATACGCCCATGCCGCTCAACACCGACGTCAGCGCACTGCAGGACCTGTCCAAGCCGCTGCCGGACTTCCTGCTGGAGCTGATCTGGACCTGCCTGCCGTCGGTACTGCTGTACGGGATGCTGGGGCTGGCGCTGGCCATCGTCCTGATGGTCTGGATCGCGAAAAAAAACCTGCTGCGCCGTCGCCCGCGCGCATGGAATGCGCTGGCCAAGCTGAGTTATGTGCTGATACTGGCCGGCACCCTTGCCGCCTCCGTCGCCGTTGGCGTGGTCCGCCACCTGCAGCAGGAAATCATGGTCGCCTTTGAAACTACGGTCACGCCGGTGGTGCGCACCAATACCGTGTTACTGCGCCAGTACGTCACCATGAAGGCCAGCACTTACGCGCCCGGCCGTCCGGTGTCGGTGCGCGAACTGGTCGACTCGACGCTCAAGGACTTTTACTACAAGCCGGCGTCGGACAGCCCATGGGAGCACGGCAAGGCCGGTATCGTCAACTGGACCCTGCGCAAGCTGGGCGGCGATGTGCTGACGCTGGTCTTCCAGCAGGTCATCATCGGCAAGGCCCAGGGACTGGCTGATGCGCTCAAGACCGACATTCACGGTCAACCGCAGGGCGAGGCCGTCACGGTCGGCGTCGATCTGCTGAAGAAGATGCTGTTCGACGCCAACCACAAGGCCGACATGAAAACGTTGGACCGCACGCTGCCGCAGATCATCCTTGACCTGCTGCGCCAGCACATCAACGCCGGCTTCCACCAGGCCTACATGATCATCGCGACCATGTGGCTGGCCGCCGCCATGGCGATCGGCGCCGAGATGCTGCTTTACTTCCGCTGGTACGAAAAACGCCACAGCGCCGCATAAGCACGTATAATCCGCGACGTTTTGGTGCCCGCGCGTCTGTCCAGATGCGCAGTTAAACGGGAAACATGAAGCTGGCCACGCCAGCCCACATGTGCTGCCCCCGCAACGGTAAACAAGCGTCGTCGTTGACGACAAATCCGCCTCTTCAGACCACTGTGCCCGCGCATGGGAAGGTCAGGCGGTGTCGCTTGCCAGCCCGGATACCGGCCAAGACAGGTGGAAATGCCCAGGCATTTCTGTTCAATCCGCTCACGGGGAGGTGAGCGGCTTGCATCTGTTTTGATCTACACCTATGCATCGATTTTTCGCGCCACGGCCTTGCCGACTGGCGGCCGTGCTTTGCGCATGCGCCGTCCGCGTGCGCGCACGCCCTGATTTTCCCCTCCTGCCTATTGGACCATCCCATGCTTAACCTGCCCACCGACGCGGCCGTGCACTCCATCGAGACACTGCTGTACTCCATCTCCACCGTCCTGTACCTGCCCGTGCTGCTGGGGATCGCAGCGCTGGTGCTGCATATGCTGGTGTGCTTCGGCACCTTCGGCGCCGAATGGCTGGAACGCCGGCGCGGCGTGCGCGTGCTGGTCGCCACCGCCAAGCAGGAGATGGCCGCCGTGCTGACCGCGCAGGAAGGCGAGCCGGGACTGGACGCCCGCCTCGAACGCCTGGTGCAGCGCGCCGACGCCAACGGCGTACGCCGCCTGGACGGTGTGCGCTTCGTGGTGCGCGTCGGCCCGGCGCTGGGCTTGATGGGCACCCTGATCCCGATGGGCATCTCGCTGGCCGGCCTCGCGCAGGGCAATCTGCCGAAGATGGCGGAGTCGATGACCACCGCTTTCACCGCCACCGTGGTCGGCCTGGCGTGCAGCGTCAGCGCCTATGTTTTGAGCCTGGTGCGCGAGCACTGGCTGCGCACCGACCTCACCGAGATCGCCTACGTGGCCGAATCCCATCTGGCGGCGCAGGACCACAAGCCGCACCTGGTACGCGCGGGAGCCTGAGATGCGCTATATGAACCGCCACCGCTTCAGCCGCATCGGCGAGCATAACGAGGATCCGCTGTCCGGCGTCGCCAACCTGTTCGACGCCAGCATCGTCTTCATCGTCGCCATGATGCTGGCGCTGTTCTCGGCCTGGAACATGATGGACCTGCTGGATCCGAACTCCGAAGTCACCATCGCCAAGAAAAGCGCCGACGGCCATGTCGAGGTGCTGACCAAGAAGGGCTCTGAAATCAAGGTCAGCAAAGTGAGCGACAAGCCGCTGTCGGGCTCCGGCAAACGCCTGGGCACTGCGTATCAGCTGCCGGATGGGAAGGTCGTCTATGTACCGGAATAACAAGCTGTGGGCGCTGCTGCTGTTGCTGGCGTCCCTGTGCATCGGCGGCTATGTGCACTCCGCGCAGGCGCCGCGCACGCTGGCGCTGATGCTGGGCGATGTGGAGTCGCGCCCGGCCGTGCTGGCGGTGCGCGGCTTGCAGGCCGAGTTGAAGGAGCTGAACGTCGCCGTGCGCATCATCCCCGCCAACGGCATGACGCCGGCCGACCGCACGGCGCTGACCAGCGCCGACGTGGCCGTCGTCAACGCCAAGGGCCGGCAGGCCATGGTGGGGCTGAGCGCCGAACTGCTGGCGCTGCAAAAGGCGCGCCGTCCGGTGTTTGCGGTCGGCGGCGCCATCGATGACAGCCTGCGCGAGCAGGGCGTGCGCGATGACGCGGCCATACAGTCCTACCACCGCGAAGGCGGCGTGGAGAACGTGGGCAATCTGCTGCGCTACATCCTGCGCAACCACTTCGGCGCCAAGCTGTCCGTGGCGCCGGTGCATGCGATGCCGGAAGTGGGCCTGTACGACGTGGCGGCCAACCGCACATCCAGCAGCTACGAGCAGTACCTGCAAGGCTACGCCAACTACAAGGCCGGCGCGCCGTGGATCGCCGTGCCGTTCTACCGCGCCAGCCTGGTGGCGGGACAAACGCTGCCGCTGGCGGCCATCGTCGCTCGGCTGGAGGCCAGCGGCTACAACGTGCTGCCGGTGTTCGGCTATCCGTACGACGTGCCGCTGCGCTTCCTGCTCGATGAAAACGGCAAGAGCCGCGTCGAGCTGATTGTCGCGCTGGGCATGAAGGTGGGCGGCACCGCCAACACCGGCGCGCTGCTGGACAAGATCGGCGTCCCGGCCATCAACGCCATCACCTTGAGCCAGCAGTCGCTGGCGCAGTGGCAGGAATCGAAGATCGGCCTCGATATCATCGAACGCACCTGGCAGCTGGCCGGCGCCGAAGTGGCGGGCCTGATCCAGCCGACCGTGGTCGCCAGCCGCGAACGCATCAGCGATGCGCAGACCGGCCTGGCCTACGTCGAGGAGACGCCTATCCCCGAGCGCATCGAGCGCCTCAACGAGCGCGTCGCCAGCTGGATGGCCTTGCGCCAGAAGGCCAACGGCGACAAGCGCATCGCCATGATCTACTTTAACTATCCGCACGGTTCCGAGACCATCGGCGCGGCCTACCTGAACGTGCTGCCGGAAAGCCTGTGGCAGATCGTCCAGCGCCTGAAGCGGGACGGCTACCGGACCGGCGCCGCGCTGCCGCCGTCGCAGGACGAGCTGCAAGGCGAGATCCAGCAGTGGGGCAACTACCCCGGCAAGTCCAAGGGCGACTACATGGCGGGCCTGAAGCATCTGGCCGAAAGCGGCCAGGCGCTGCTGGTGCCGCTGGCCGACTACCAGAAATGGTTCGCCACGCTGGCGCAGCCGCTGCGCACGGCGATAGAGAAATCCTGGGGCAAGCCGGAGAACGCGCCTGTCCTGTGGCGCAACGCCAAGGGCGAGCCGTTCTTCGTCTATCCTGCGCGCCGCTTCGGCAATGTGCTGATGGCGCCGCAGCCCGGCCGCGCTTGGGAGCAGAACCTGGAGAAGCTGCACAACGAAGTGAGCATGCCGCCGTCGCATGAATACATCGCGTTTTATCTGTGGCTGCAAAAGGGCTTCCAGGCCAACGCCGTCATGCACATCGGCACCCACGGCACGCAGGAATGGCTGACCGGTAAAGAGGCCGGCCTGTCCGACAGCGATCCGACCGAGGCCCTGATCGGCGCCATGCCCAACATCTATCCGTATGTGATGGACGACGTAGGCGAGGGCATACAGGCCAAGCGGCGCGGCATGGCCGTCATCATCGACCACATGACGCCACCGTTCGACGTGGCGGGCCTCAATCCCGACCTGCGCGAGCTGGGCGCGCTGCTGAACGACTATCGCGTGGCGGAGCAAAAAAGCCCGCTGCTGGCGCGCAGCCACCTGACGGCGATCAACCGTCTGGCGGCCAAGAGCGGCGTGTTGAAGGACATGAAGAAGACCGAGCTCAAAACCGAAGCCGACATGGAAGGGCTGGAGGAGTACCTGGACGACACCGGCAGCAAGCTGACGCCGTTCGGCCTGCACACCTTCGGCGTGGCGCCGAAGCCGGAACTGCGCAACGCCACCGCGCGCGCCGTGGTCAGTCTCGATACCACATCGACGCCGGAACAGAAAACCAAACGCATCGCGCAGCTGGAAAACGATATCGAACGCAGCGCGGGACTGGAACTGGAGCGCCTGATGCAGGCGCTGTCGGGCCGCTACATCCCGACCGGCGCCAGCGCCGACCTGGTACGCAATCCTGACGCGCTGCCGACCGGCCGCAACTTCTTCGGCCTCGATCCGTCGCGCATCCCGAGCAAGACTACCTACGAAGCCGGCTATAAACTGGCGCAGCAGCTGGCGGAAGACTACCGCAAGCGCCACGGCGCCTGGCCGGACAAGTTGAGCATGAACCTGTGGGGCGTCGAAACCTCGCGCCACGAAGGCATCATGGAAGCGCAGGCGATGGCGCTGATGGGCGTGCGGCCGACGTGGGACGAGCGTGGCCGCGTGACCGGCGTGGAAGCGCTGACCCGCAAGCAGCTGGGCCGCCCGCGCGTGGACGTGACGCTGATCTCCTCCGGCCTGTTCCGCGACCTGTTCGGCAATCTGCTGATGTTGATGGACCAGGCGGCGCAGCTGGCGCAGAAGCAGGACGACAACGGTCCCGGCGAAGGCGGCAACGTGATGCAGGCGCACAGCCAGAAAACCGTGGCCGCCTTGCAGGCCAAGGGCATCTCCGCCGAAGAGGCGCAGCGCATGGCGTCGGTACGTATCTTCGGCTTGCCGAGCGGCGCCTATGGCACGCAGATCGAGAAGCTGATCCCGCTGACCAACGCCTGGCAGAACGAGAAGGAAGTGGCGGACGTGTTCATCAACCGCATGAGCCATCCGTTCGGCGCCGGCTACTGGGGCGACGACAAGGCCGATCCGGGCCAGCGCCGCGAGCTGTTCAAGCAGGCCATCAGCGGCAGCAAGATCGCGCTGCACAGCCGTTCCAGCAATCTGTTCGCGACGCTGGATAACGATGACTTCTTCCAGTACCTGGGCGGCACCGCGATGGCGATCCGCAGCGTGGACGGCAAGACGCCGGAGGTCATGGTCAGCGACCTGTCCAACCCGCGCAAGCCGGGCCACAAGACGCTGGAGCAGTACATGGGCCAGGAGATGCAGGCACGCTACCTGAACCCGCGCTGGGCCGACAGCATGCTCAAGGAAGGCTATTCCGGCGCGCGCTACATCAACCGCGTGGTCGATTATCTGTGGGCCTGGCAGGTCACGGTGCCGGAAGTGGTGGACGGCGGCAAATGGCAGCGCATGTACGACACCTATGTCGAAGACCGCCACGGTCTGAAGGTGCGCGAGCGCTTCGCCGGCAGCGGCAACCTGCGCGCTTTCCAGGCCATCACCGACCGCATGCTGAGTGCGATCGAACGTGGCTACTGGAAGCCGAGCGATGCGGTGCGTGAAAAACTGACGCAGCAGAACGCGCAGGCGATCAAGGATGGCGGCGTGTCGTGCAGTGCCGATTCGTGCAGCAAGGCGACGATGAAGATCGCGCCGCAGTTCAGCGGCCAGTTCGTGCCCAACGTCGGCACCAACCCGGCGATCGCACGCGGTGCTGCGGCGGCGCAGCTGCAGGCCTTGCAGGCCAAGGCGCAAGAGCCGCCATCGCCTGAGCCTTCGCCCGCGCCGGCGCACGCGAAAGACAAACCGGCCGAACCTGCGGCCAAGACCAAGCCCCCAACCGATGCCGCCGACGCCAAGGTCAACGGCTTTGAAATGGAAACCCTGGCCAAGCTGACGCCCGTGCAAAAAACCATCGGCACGCTGGCCTTGCTGGCGCTGGCCGCCGGCCTGATAGGCGTCGGCTACATCGGCCGCCGTAACAAATTACGCAAACTGAAGGAGTATCTATGATTGTTTCATCGTTAGTCGCGCTGGCGGCCGTGGTGCCGTTGGTCGCAAGTGAGAGTACCGTGGTGGAAGCTGTGGAAGTGCGCGGCCACTACGACAATGGCGTGGGCACCTCCGGCGCCGCAAGCCAGGGCTCGGTGACGGCGGCGCTGATCGCCAACCGTCCGGCGCTGCGTCCCGGCGAGCTGCTGGAGTTCGTGCCCGGCGTGATCGTCACGCAGCACAGCGGCGACGGCAAGGCCAACCAGTACTTCCTGCGCGGCTTCAACCTCGATCACGGCACCGACTTCGCCACCTTCATCGACGGCATGCCGGTCAATATGCGCACCCACGCGCACGGCCAGGGCTACACCGATCTGAATTTCCTGCTGCCGGAACTGGTCGACCGCATCAACTACAAAAAAGGCCCGTACTATGCGGATGAAGGCGACTTCGCTTCCGCTGGTGCGGCGCATATGGGCCTGGCCAACAAGCTGAAGGAAAACACCGCCAGCGTGACCGTCGGCGAACATCAGTACTACCGCGCCAATGTGACCGGCTCGACCCCGCTGGGCGAGGGCAACCTGGTCTACGGCGCGGAGCTGGGCCACAACAACGGGCCGTGGGTCAGCCCGGAAGCCTTCCACAAAAGCCTGGGCGTGCTGCGTTACAGCCAGGGTGGCAGCGACAACCAGTTCAGCATCACCGGCATGGCCTACAAGGGCGCATGGTATGCCAGCAGCCAGATTCCGAAGCGCGCGGTGCAGGGCGGCGAGATCGATCCCTACGGCGCTATCGACCCGACCGACGGCGGCATCACCTCGCGCTACAGCGTGTCGGCCACGCTGCGCAAGCGCAGCAGCGATACGCTGTTGCAGGCTAACGCCTACGTGGTGCAATCGAGCCTGGACCTGTATAACGACTTCACCTACTTCCTCGACGATCCCGTCAACGGCGACCAGTCGCGCCAGACCGAGAAGCGCCGCATGACGGGCTTCGACGTGGCGCATACCTGGTTCAGCAAATGGGGCGGGCTGGATGTGAACAACAAGGTCGGCCTGCAGGGACGCTATGACTATCTGTCGCCGCTGGCGCTGTACAGCACCGTCAAGCGCCAGATAACCGGCACCATTTCGGAATCGAAGGTCAAGGAGGCCAGCGCCGGTGTCTATCTCGAAAACACGGTGCAGTGGCGCGAGTGGCTGCGCACCACGGCAGGCCTGCGCTACGACCGCTATCGTTTTGACGTCAGCAGCAATATCGCCGAGAACACGGGCAAGGTCAGCGACGGCGTGACCTCGCCGAAGATCTCGATGGTGCTGGGGCCTTGGGCGAAGACGGAATTCTTCCTCAACTACGGCGAAGGCTTCCACAGCAACGACGCGCGCGGCACCACGGTACACCTGACGCCGAAGGAGCGAGAGCCTATCGATCCGGTCACGCCGCTGGTCAAGACGCGCGGCGCGGAGCTGGGGGTGCGCACCGAGTTCCTGCCTGGCCTGCAAAGCTCGATGGCCTTGTGGAAGCTGCGCTCCGCGTCCGAGCTGGTGTTCTCCGGCGACGCCGGCGATACGGCCGCAAGCCGCGGCAGCTACCGTTCGGGCATCGAGTGGAACAACCACTACATCGCCGCGCCATGGCTGTTGTTCGACCTGGACCTGGCGTATTCGCGCGCCCACTACACCGAGCATGACGAGGCGGGGGACTACATTCCCGGCGCGGTCGGCAAGGTGGCTTCCTTCGGTGCGACCATTGCCGATATCGGCCCGTGGTCCGGCGCGTTCCAGATGCGCTACTTCGGCCCGCGTCCGCTGATCGAGGATAACAGCCAGCGTTCGGCGACGACGGCGATCGCGTATGCGCGCATCGGCTACAAGATCGACCGCCGCTGGGCCGTGTCGCTGGATGCGTTCAATCTGTTCGACCGCAAGGCCAGCGACGTGGACTACTACTATCCATCGCGCTTGCCGGGCGAGCCGGCGGAAGGCGTCAGCGACATCCACTACCATCCGGTGGAGCCGCGCACCTTCCGCCTGACGCTGAAGGCTACGTTCTAGAGAACATCCAGATCGTCAGCACCGCGCCGACGATCACGACGAAGCCGCGCATGACTTTTTCCGGCAGGCGGTGGATCAGCCATCCGCCGCACAAGCCTCCGGCAATGCCGCCCACGCACAGCGCCAGCGCGGCGGGCCAGCTGATCAAGCTGGAGGTGGCGAAGATCAGCGTGGCGGCGGCGTTCATCGCCATCGCCAGCACGTTCTTGGTGGCGGCGGCGGTGCGTACCTGCTGGCCGGCGATCGTCAGCGCGGCCAGCATCAGGAAGCCGATGCCGCCGCCGAAGTAGCCGCCGTAGATGGCGATGCAGCTTTGCACCAGCACCAGCATCCAGCGTGGCATGCTGCTCGCCGCGTGCAGGGGCTTCTTGCGGAAGCTGCCCCACGCGAACACGCTGGTGGCGAACAGCACCAGCCAGGGCACCAGCCGCGCGAAGAACGACGGCGGCGTATTCAGGAGCAGGATGGCGCCGAAGATGCCGCCGATGGCGCTGATGACCAGCATCTGCTTGAACGTCAGCGGCCCGACGTCGCCGGTCAGCTTGCGGCCGGCGTAGGCGGAAGTAGTCTGGCTGGGGAATAGCGCGATGGTCGAGGTCATGTTGGCGGCCAGCGGATTCAGGCCGGCCAGCAGCAGCGCCGGGAAGGTGATGAAGGAGCCGCCTCCGGCCAGTGCGTTCTGCACGCCGGCCAGGAAACCGGCGGCGGCGACCATCAGGACGATGTGGATTTCAAGCGGCGGGACTGGCGGCATAGGGGCTCGGAAGTGGACAGGAGTGATCGGGGCAGCGGTCGATTATAACCGTGTGCTGCATATCGTTCCGGGCGCTGCGCGAAGCTTGTCAATGCTACTATCTTGGCATGACGACACCATATCAACTTTACTATTGGGACGGCCTGCAGGGCCGCGGCGAATTCGTGCGGCTGGCGCTGGAGGAAGCGGCGGCGCCGTATGTGGACGTGGCGCGACAGAAGAAGGGCATGCCGGAGCTGCTGGCCAGCCTGGATGGCGACAAGGTCGATCATCCCTCGTTCGCGCCGCCAGTGCTGCGCGCGGGCGAGCTGCTGATCGGGCAGACGGCCAACATCCTGATGTACCTCGGCGCGAAGCACGGCCTGGCGCCGCGCGCGGAGGCGGGGCGGCTGTGGGCCAACCAGCTGCAGCTGACCATCGCCGACATCGTCAACGAGGTGCACGACACGCACCATCCGATTTCCAACAACCTGTATTACGAAGACCAGAAGAAGGAAGCGAAGGCGCGCGCCAAGGCTTTCCGCGAGCAGCGCATACCGAAGTTCCTCGATTACTTCGAGGGCGTGGTGGCGCGCAATCCGGGGCGGGGCGGCCATGCGGTGGGCTCGCGGCTGACGTATGTGGACTTGTCGCTGTTCCAGCTGGTCGAAGGCTTGCGCTATGCGTTTCCGAAGACGATGGCGCGGCTGGAGCCATCGTATCCGTCGCTGATCGCCTTGCGCGACAAGGTGGCGCTGCGGCCGAATATCGCCGCGTATGTCCGGTCGAAGCGGCGGATACCGTTCAATGAAGACGGTATCTTCCGCCGCTACCCGGAGCTGGACAAATAATCAGGCCGCGCTGGTGACGGGATAACCCGCGTCGGCGATGGCTGATTTCAATGGCGCCAGCGCGCTGGCGCTGGCGATCCTGACGGTCTTGCTGGCCAGGTCGATCTCGACCTGCGCGGCCGCGTCGACAGCCTGCACCGCCTTGGTGACGGCGCCTACGCAATGGCCGCAGCTCATGTTTTCCACTTGCAGCTGATACATCGTGTACTCCCTAAACAGTTTCGATGTACATACTGTAGTCCTTCCAGTGGTGGGAAGGTCAAGCGCTGCTTCGCTGCGGCTTGGGCTCAGGGCGATTTGCGCCGGCGTAGCGCCACGCCGATCAGGCCCAGGCCGGCCGCCAGCATGGCGTAGGTCGCCGGTTCCGGCACGGGGAGCGCGTAGGTATAGGTGACGCTGCCATAGGCATCGAACATGGGCTGCACCAGCGAGCGCGTGTTGCCGGAGGTGCCGATCACGCTGCTGCTGGACGTGCCGACCAGGGATGCGTGCAGATTGCCCAGACCCGAGAACAAGGCCAGCGTGGGCAGGTCGACATAGCTCATGGTGCTGCTGAACGGTGCGCCCGAGAAGGTGAACACGGCCCCCGAAGCGCCGGCGAAATTGCTCAAGCCGTCGAACTTGGCCTCCGTGAAGACATGGCTGCCGCCCGATGTCAGCGTTTGCGTCAGCGTCGGTACCGTCATGGTCAGGACGCTGCCGGCCGTGCCGGTGATGGTGGAGACCGAGCTCTTGCTCAGGTTCTCCACGCTGATGGACGTATTGAAGTCGCTGAACAGCGTGATCTGCACAGATTGCAGCGTACCCAGGCTGAGGTTGAACTTGCTGAAGTCCAGGCCGGCCGTGTTGCCCTTGGCGTTGGCGATGACGTTGGAGTTGACGGTGTAGCTTTGGGTCGGGACGTTGGCGTATGCGTTGCTTCCCGCAATAGCAGTACCGGCCAGCAGCAGTTTGGTGAGATTTTTCATGGCATTCCCCGCGTGATATCCGTTGACGTTGGCCGTGGATCAGGCTTGCTTGGCGCGCGATTGCTGGCGCCTGGCGAGCATGCCCATCAATCCCATGCCCAGCAACAGCATGCCGTAGGTTTGCGGCTCGGGCACTGCGGGAGTGTAGGCGTAGGTCACGGTGCCATAGCCGTCGGCCGTGGTGGCGAACTGCACGTCGATGCCATCGCCGAACACGGTGGAATTGGCTTGTGCAGTGATCAGCGTATTGATGCTGCCGGGGCCGCTGAACAGGGCCAGGTCGCCCGGCCCGCTGTAGGTGGCGGAGTTGTAGGCCAGCAGGCTGTTGCTGGTGCCGCCGGAGCCGCCGCCGCCCGGCACGGTGATGACGGTGTTGAACAGCGAGGCGCTGATCAGCACCAGGTTGCTGTTGTCGGGACGATTGAGGAATACGCTGACGTCCAGCGTCACGGGAACGTCGGCGGGATCGTCGTTGTAGTTGGTCAGCGTGACGCTGCCGGCGATGTTCGAATACAGCTCGAACTTGACCGAGGTGAGGGTGCCCAGGGCGGGGTTGAATTTCTGGAAGTTCAGGAAGTCGGACCAGTCGGTATCCTGGCTGACGATGACATTGCTGTTGTTCGATACGGTCAGCGTGGTGGCTGATACAGCAGTCGCCATCAGGCAGGAGGCCGTCAGCAGCAGCGCTGCAATGGTGTTGAGCTTCATAGATTTCTCCTTAGGCACATCGTCTTCCGAATGAATCTAGATTAGCATCCGGTAAGAAATTTGCATTCCTTTTTTGAATTTATTAGTACATTTTTGCAACTGAAATGACGCCAAAGAAATCTTCCGTGGCCTTGTACCCACAGCGCTAATTTTCTGTTGTGATTACAACAATTTCTGGACCGCCAGCGGGGCTGGTGATAGTATGAAACAGCAGTCAGGCCGGGCCTCCGTCTCACTTTCCGTGGGTGCTGAATACATGAATCCTCATCCTGCCACGCGCGATTTGACGCAACTCGGCATTGACGAGTTGGTCGAAGCAATTCAATGCATGCCCGTGGGCGTAACGATTATCGACAGCAGCCTGACGATGCGGTTCTGGAACGATGCGTTCTGCCGGCTGCTGGATTTTCCGGATGAGATCATGCGTCCCGGCGTGGCGCTGGAGGATCTGTTTTACTTCAATGCGCGGCGCGGGGACTTCGGGCCCGGCAACGCCGATGAGCAGGTCCGCGAGCGCATTCGCCTCAGCCTGATGTTCGAACCCCATCATTTTGTCCGCACCCGTCCCAATGGAACCATCCTCGACATCACCGGCCGCGTGATCCACGGCAGGGGAGGCGAGGTGATCGGTTTCGTCACCATCTACCAGGACGTGACGGTGGAGCGGCAGCACGAGCAGCGTCTGCTGGCGACCAATAAGGAGTTGCAGGTCGCCTACGACGATTTGCGGCTGGCGCAGATCGGCTACGCGGCGATGGAGGAGGACAGGCGCCACTACTATCAGCTGGCGGTGCGCGATCCGCTGACGGGCCTGTTCAGCCGCTACTACATGGAAGACGCCGCCGCGCGCCTGATTGAAATGCACGAGCGGAACACGTCGACGCAGCTGGCCCTGCTGGTCTTCGATATCGACCGCTTCAAGGGCATCAACGATGCGTACGGCCACCTCAGCGGCGATATCGTGTTGCGCCGCATAGGCGAGCTGCTGAACCAGCAGTCGCGCCGCACCGATGTCGCGGTCAGGTTTGGCGGCGATGAATTCGCGGTGTTCCAGTCGGGCGTGGGCGAGAACGAATGCCTGGCGTTTGCCGAGCGTTTCCGCATGGTCGTGGGCGCGGCGCAGTTCGACGGCGACATGGCGGGGATCAGGCTGTCGATCAGCCTGGGCGTCGCCGAGCACCGGATAGGCGAGTCGATGAACGATCTGCTGTGCCGGGCCGACGCCGCGCTGTACGAGGCCAAGCGCGCCGGCCGGAACTGTGCGCGCAAGGCGCTGTAGCGGGGGAGGGCTTAATCCTCGGGCGGGTCGTCCAGCTTGGCCAGGTCCAGGCTGACCAGCGCCCAGATGCCGCCGGCGTAGTCCGGCTCGCGGGACAGGTATTCCACTTCGGAAGGTTTGATTTCGAAAGCCTTGCCTTGTTCGACCAGTTGGCCGACGTGGCCGTAAATGGCCTTGGTGGCGTTGCTCATGGCCTTGTCGACTGTTTCACCCGTGGTGACGCAGCCGGGAATGTCCGGCACGGTGACACCATACTTGGTATTGCCTTTTTTTCGGATCAGGATAGGGATGTCCATGGTCTTACCTCGGCGATAGGTCCGAAAGGCTGGCGAAATCAATGACTTGGAGTGTCTAGTGTCATACAGGTTGATGCGGGTTTCAAGCAATTTCGTGGCTGACTACGCTGATATTGTGCATCGCATTAACGATTGACATTACAAGTTGCCTGCGATACCATTTATATAATGCTTATCCGCATCTAAAATTTCCAAAATGCAATATTCGTCCGGTCCCCAATCCTCGTGCCGGCTAGCATCTCCGTACTAGCAACCACTCACTCCACAGGGACACACATGAAATCCATCAAATTCGCAGCAGTTGCACTCGCCTTGGCCGCCATCGGCAGCTCCAACGCCGCCGTCATCACCTTCCAGACCGGCAGCTCCGGCGCCGGCCCATTGGTCACGGCGGACGACTACCGCAGTGTGGTGGACGCCGCCGTCGTGGGCGGTCACTCGACCGTGCTGGGCAGCTACGACAATGTATCGAACAACTCGATATTTGGCGCCGGCACGACGAACATCGCTTTCAAGTCCACCATCGATTTCGGCCTGAGCGCCGCCGGCACCTACTCGTTCCGCGCCGGTGTCGACTTCGGCCGTGGCGGCGCCGTGTTCCTGGACGGCAGCGCTGTCGCGCTGAACACCAACGACATGTGGTGGAACTACGACTACAACACCGCCAACGGCTCCTTCCTGATCAACAACCAGGCCCTGTCGGCCGGCAACCACACGCTGACCATCTACGGCCTGGAAGGCTGCTGCGACGGTGGCCAGCAGGTGCAGTACGCCGCTGCCGGCAATGCGTTCCAGAGCTTCAGCGCCAACACCCTGGCCCCGGTGCCTGAGCCGGAAACCTACGCCATGCTGCTGGGCGGCCTGGCCCTGGTCGGCGGCTACGCCCGTCGCCGCAACAACAAAGCCTGATAGAAAAAAGAAGCCCCGCCGGCATTGCTGCGGGCGGGGCTAACAGGTACGGGCTTATTCTACTACATCACAGAACGTCACTCGCGTGGTCTGCCAGGCGCGAGCGTTCGCCGCGCGCCAGCGTCACGTGACCGCTGTGCGACCATCCCTTGAAGCGATCCACCACATACGTCAGGCCGCTTGACCCTTCGGTCAGGTAAGGCGTGTCGATCTGCGCGATATTGCCCAGGCACAGAATCTTGGTGCCGGGACCGGCGCGCGTCACCAGCGTCTTGACCTGCTTCGGCGTCAAGTTCTGCGCTTCGTCGATGATCAGGAACTTGTTGACGAAGGTGCGGCCGCGCATGAAGTTGAGCGACTTGATCTTGATGCGCGAACGGATCAGGTCCTGCGTTGCCGCGCGACCCCACTCGCCGCCGTCCGAATCGGACTTGTTGAGCACTTCCAGGTTGTCGTCGAAGGCGCCCATCCATGGCGACATCTTCTCTTCCTCGGTGCCCGGCAGGAAACCGATGTCTTCACCGACCGGCACCGTCACGCGGGTGACGATGATTTCGTTGTAGAGCTTGGTCTCCAGCACTTGCGCCAGGCCTGCGGCCAGGGCCAGCAGGGTCTTGCCGGTACCGGCCTGGCCCAGCAGGGTGACGAAGTCGCATTCCGGATTCATCAGCAAGTTCAAGGCGAAGTTCTGCTCGCGGTTGCGGGCGGTCACACCCCACACATTGTTCTTGTTGTGGCTGAAGTCGCGCAGCGTCTGCAGCACGGCGGTCTTGCCGTTGATCTGCTTGACCTGGCCGTAGAACGGCGTTTCGCCATTCTTGGGCTCCAGGAAGATGAACTGGTTGACCAGCAGCGAAGGCACGAACGGGCCGGTGACGCGATAGAACGTCGCGCTCTGGCCGTTCTTGTTTTCCTGCCAGCTCTCCAGATCCTTGCCGTGCTTGGTCCAGAAATCGTCCGGCAGCTGGACGATGCCCGAGTACAGCAGGTCGGTGTCTTCCAGCACGTGGTCGTTGAAGTAGTCCTCGGCCGGCAGGCCCAGCGCGCGCGCCTTGATGCGCATGTTGATGTCCTTGGACACCAGCACAACAGGGCGGCCTTCCTGTTCCGCTTCCAGCGAGCGGACCACGGACAGGATCTGGTTGTCGGCCTTGCCGACCGGCAGGCCGACCGGCAGGTCGGCCGTTTGCAGGCGCGTCTGGAAGTACAGGCGGCCCTTGGCGTCCTTGTTGCCCAGCTTGGACAGCGGGATGCCGTTCTCGATGGCGTCGTCGTCGGTGTTGGACACCAGCGCATCCAAGGTGCGCGACACCTGGCGGGCGTTGCGCGCCACCTCGGTCATGCCCTTCTTGTGGTTGTCCAGCTCTTCCAGCGTCATCATCGGCAGGTAGACGTCGTGCTCTTCGAAGCGGAACAGCGACGATGGATCGTGCATCAGCACGTTGGTGTCCAGCACGAACAGCTTGGTGGTGCCGGTCTGGTCGGCGTGGCGGCTGGTCGACGACTTGATCGCCACTTCATGCGGCTTGTGCTTGGCCGGATGCGGGGCCTCGGCGGTGATCGGCGTGACCTTGCCGCGCGCGGCCGGCACAGGCTTGGCCTTGGCGGCCGGTTTGGCAGCAGGGTTGGCAACTGCCGCGGCAGGCGCGATGCCGGCTGCGGCGTTCTTCAATACGGCAGGGGCGGCCTTCAGTACGGCCGCCACGGCTTTGGACTTGCTGCTGGTTTTCGGTGCTTCGGCTTTGGCTTTTGCTACAGGCACTGCTTTGACAGGCGCCGCTTTCTTCGGCGCGGGCGCGACTTCAGCCACCGCTGCGATGGCGGGGACTGGGCGCGGCCCTGTCGCTTTTGGATAATCTTTCGCCAGAAGTAAAGTCGCTGGCTTACTAGGTAATTTTGGCAGTGGCATCAGGATCTCATTTGAAGAATATCTGGAGGAATCCGCCCATTGGTGCAGCACGCTTCCGGGTCAAGGAAACGTTGGGACCGTTGGGGTGGATGCTGGGTAAAAACAGGGTTTAAAGACTGCCGACGGGCGCTCATCATGCCCGGAGAAAGTACCGCGTGGTGGCCGGCTGGCCACCATGTAGGGTGGTGGTGTGAATTACAGTGATGACTCAAAATAGCTGAATAGGCTTGGTTCGGTTGGGCAACTCCGGAAGCTGCAACGCGCATCCTGAAACTAAGCCTGACGCGCTACAAATTCCAGCACTTCATCGACGTGACCCGCTACCTTCACGCCTCTCCATTCTTTCACCAATTGACCGGTAGCGTCAATCACAAACGTACTGCGTTCGATACCGCGTACAGTCTTACCGTACATTTGCTTCATCTTCATGACGCCGAACTGCAGGCAGACGGCCTCGTCAGGGTCGGAAATCAGCTCGAAGGGCAGGCCCAGCTTGGTCTTGAAGCTTTCGTGCGAGCGCAGCGAGTCGCGGCTGATGCCGTAGACTTCGGCGCCGGCGGCCCGGAATTGCTCGTGCAGGTCGCGGAAAGCCATGTTTTCGGTGGTGCAGCCCGGGGTGTTGTCCTTGGGGTAGAAGAACAGCACGGTATGGCGGGCGGGACGGCCCGACAGCTGGAAGGTCTGGCCGCTGGTCATGGCGGCGGAAAAATCGGGTACGACGGATGGGCTATCAGCCACAGGCACTCTCCTGAACGATACGCATTAAGAACGGGCGGCGCCCTGTACGATCAGCTGTCCCGAACGACCGGGCAGCTCGCCCCAGGTGATCGGACAAACCGGCATGGTCTGATGCCGGACCTTCTGATGGTAATCGGCCATCGACGCCAATGTGTAACCCTGCGCCTTCCAGCCAGCCAATAACTGCTCGAATATGGGGGCGAGTTTTTGCCCTTCAAGTTCGGAATGCAAAGTATAAACGTGGTCGCGCGTGGCGCCGGCCGTCAGCTTCAGCAGGAAGGCGGCGATGTTGCCGGTGCCGATGGTGACGCCGTCGATTTCGCGGCCCAGCAGCTCATCCAGCGTCGGCAGCGTGGTCGGCAGCTGGATGTGGGACAGCACCTGGTCGCCGTCGGATAAACGATGCGGGCCGTCGGCCGGATTGGCCAGCGTGCCGTTGTCGTTCAACACGCAGCGGCCATCGGACGCGTAGGCATAGCCGGCGGCGTCATGCTCGGCGAAGGCGGCGTTGTTCATCTGCCAGCCGGCGGCGCCGTGGGTGCGCGGCGCGGCGCCGAACACTTGCGAAAAGCGGGCGGCGGCCTTGCGCATCATGCTGGTGGACCATTTGCCGTCGCGCTTGGCGACATTGTCCTGCCACAGCACGTGGTCCCAGGTGTGGATGCCGCATTCGAAGCCGGCGTCGCGCACGGAGCGCATCTCGCCGGCGCAATCCTTGCCGATGTCCGGACCCGGCAGCAGGGTGCCGTACATCAGCGTCTTGAGGCCGTAATGCTCAACGACGGACGTGCGCGAGACTTTGCTGAAGAAACCCGGACGCAGCGCGCGGCGCAGCGCCCAGCCGGTGTGATCCGGCCCCAGCGAAAACAGGAAAGTCGCCTGGGCCTGGTGCGCCTTCAGCATCTGCACCAGGTTCATGGTGCCTTCACGGGTGCCGCGGTAGGTGTCGACATCAATCTTCAACACCATCAGCGGCGCTTGCGTTTGCAAAGTCTCGGTCAAATCTTAGTCCATCAGTTTTTGTGCTTCGGCCACCTGGCCGCGGTAGGCGTCGAAGATTTTCTTCAGCGCGTCGGCCATCGAGGTGGTCGGCTTCCAGCCCAGCTCTTCGCAGGTGTTGGTGATCTTCGGCACGCGGTTCTGCACGTCCTGGTAGCCGGTGCCGTAGTAGGCGCCCGAGGTGGTCTCGACGATCTTGACCTTGGCCGCGCCTTCGGCGTACTCGGGGTACTGCGGCGCCAGCGCCAGCATCATGGCGGCCAGCTCGCGGATCGAGTAGTTGTTGACCGGGTTGCCGATGTTGTAGATCTTGCCCGATGCGGCGCCGTTCTTGTTCTCGATGATCTTCATCAGCGCGTCGATGCCGTCGTCGATGTCGGTGAACGCGCGTTTCTGCGCGCCGCCGTCGACCAGCGAAATGTTCTCGCCGCGGACGATGTGGCCGAAGAACTGCGTCACCACGCGCGACGAGCCTTCTTTCGGCGTGTGGATCGAATCCAGGCCGGCGCCGATCCAGTTGAACGGACGGAACAGGGTGAAGTTCAGGCCTTCCATGCCGTAGCCCCAGATCACGCGGTCCATCAGCTGCTTGGCGTTGGAGTAGATCCAGCGCGGCTTGTTGATCGGGCCGCAGACCAGTTCCGAGTTCTCAGGATCGAACTCATCGTCGTGGCACATGCCATACACTTCCGAGGTCGACGGGAATACCAGGTGCTTGCCGTACTTGGCGGCCGAGCGGACGATGGGCAGGTTGGCCTCGAAGTCCAGTTCGAACACGCGCAGCGGTGCTTTGACGTAGGTCGATGGCGTCGCGATGGCGACCAGCGGCAGGATCACGTCGCATTTCTTGACGTGGTACTCGACCCATTCCTTGTTGATGGTGATGTCGCCTTCGAAGAAGTGCATGCGCGACTTGTAAGCCTCGTTCTCCAGCACGTCGGTGATGCGGTCGGTGCTCATGTCCATGCCGTAGACATGCCAGTCGGTCGTTTCCAGGATGCGCTTCGACAGGTGATGGCCGATGAAGCCGTTGACGCCGAGGATGAGGACTTTTTTCATTTGATAGTTACCCAGGTAATGTTCATTGTCCGCCAGCGGACAGCTCCGCCAGGCGGGATTGCAACTGCTCAGCCGTTACGGGTTCCCCGTCGGCCGTCAAGGCGGAAATCGTCAGCATGCGGCCATCGCCGCACACGCCAAAGATGCAATTATCCACTACTGTCAAGCCAGGTGGCAAACTTAGCGATACAACATTGCCGAAATTGCCAGACAAACGGGCGCGTTGCAGCACATAGCGTACACCGCCGATATCGGTGAAGGCGCCCGGGTAGGGCGGCGCCACGGCGCGGTGCAGGTTGTACACATCCTGCGCCGGCATCAGCCAGTTGATGCGGCCATCCTCGGGCTTGCGGCCGCCGAAGTAGCCGCCCTTGCCCAGGTCGTTCTTGATGCGCGGCGCCGTGCCGTCCAGCAGCGACGGCAGCACGCGCCACAGCGCCTGCTCGGCCGCCACGGTGACTTTGCCGAACACTTCGTGCGCGGTGTCGTCCGGCAGGATGGGTACTTCCATCTGCGAGACGATGGCGCCGGCGTCGGGCTTGACGGTCATCTCGTGCAGCGAGGCGCCGGTGACGGTGGCGCCGTTGAGCACCGCCCAGTTGACCGGCGCGCGGCCGCGGAACTCAGGCAGCAGCGAGCCGTGCATATTGAACGCGGGCGCCACCGCCAGCAGTTCGGCCGGCAGCATGTTGCGGTAGTAGAAGCTGAACATCAGGTCCGGCTTGGCGGCCTTGACCTGTTCCAGCAGCTCGGGCGACTTGGCGTCGGCCGGCGTGATGTAGGGGATGCCCTCGGCCTGGCACAGCGAAATCACCGATTCGAACCAGATGTTCTCGTTGTCGCTGTCTTCGTGCGTGACCACCAGCGCGACGTCGACACCGCCGGCCAGCAGCACCTTCAGGCAGCGTACGCCGACGTTGTGGTAGCCGAAGACGACGGCGCGTTGCGGTTTATCGAAATCAGTCATGGCCTCGGCCTACGGTACGTTTTTCCACGCCGGCCGGCACGTCGAGCGACTGGCCGGGTTTTTGTTCCAATATCGTTTGTACCACGTAGCGGGGGCGCGCGCGCACTTGCTGGAAGATGCGGCCGACGTATTCGCCCAACAGGCCGATGCCGAACAGGATGGTGCCCATGAAGAAGAACGCGATCGCGAACAGCGTGAACAGACCCTCGGCTTCCGCGCCCAGGAACAGGCGGCGTATCAGCAGCACGAACACCAGCAGGCCGGAGGCCAGCGACAGCAGGATGCCGAACATCGAGAAGAATTGCAGAGGCACCAGCGAGAAGCCGGTGACCAGGTCGAAATTCAGGCGGATCAGGCTGTACAAGGAGTACTTCGATTCGCCGGCCGCGCGTTCCTCGTGCTCGACGATGATCTCGGTCGGCTTGCGGGCGAAGCGGTAGGCCAGCGCCGGCACGAAGGTGTTGACCTCGCCGCACTGGTTGACCAGGTCGATCACATTGCGACCGTAGGCGCGCAGCATATTGCCCTGGTCGGTGATCTTGATGTTGGTGATGCGCTCGCGCAGGTGGTTCATGGCCTTGGACGCGTAGGTGCGCCACGCCGAATCCTGGCGCTTGCGGCGGATCGAGCCGACGTAGTCGTAGCCTTCGCGGATCTTGGCCACCAGGTTGCCGATTTCCTCGGGCGGGTTTTGCAGGTCGGCGTCGAGCGTGATCATGATGTCGCCGCGCGAGGCTTCGAAGCCCGCCAGGATGGCCATGTGCTGGCCGTAGTTACCGTTGAACAGCACCACGCGGGTGACGTCGGGACGAGTGCGGAACTGCTCGGCCAGGATGGAGACCGAGTTGTCGCGGCTGCCGTCGTTGACGAACACGATCTCGTAGGTCGTGCCCAGCTTGTCGAGCGCCGGGTAGAGGCGGTCGAACAGCGCCTGCAGGCCGGCCTGTTCGTTATAGATCGGGATAACGACGGTAATTTCAGGTTTCATCAACGACACGCTCATTTGATCAAAATCGCTTTCACGGCTGCGACGGCACGGTCGACATCGGCCGTAGTCATGGCATAGAACATCGGCAGGGTGACAGTCAGGCGGCCGATTTTTTCCGAGACCGGGAACATGCCCTCCTTGAAGCCGCGCTCGCGGTACATGGTGAACAGGTGGATAGGTGCGTAGTGATAACCGGTGCCGATGTTGTAGCGCTCCTGCATCGCGCGCATGAAGTCGGCGCGCGTGGTCGGGCCGTTATCCGGCAGCACGATCTGGAACAGGTGGTAATTGCTGGTTTCGAACGCTTGCAGCGGCAGCTGGGCGCCGGACTGGGTTTCGAAATCCGGGCCGAAAGCCTGGTAGTAGTGGCGCGCCAGGTTGCGGCGGTGCGCGGTGATGTTATCGATATTGGCGAACTGGCCCAGGCCGATGGCGGCCATGATGTCGCTCATATTGTACTTGCCGCCCAGGACATCGACATCGATGCCGTCGACGCCGCTGCGGGTCACGCCTTGCAGGCGGTACTTCTCGGCCAGCCTGGCTTCTTCCAGGTTGTTCAGCACCAGCGCGCCGCCTTCGCCGGTGGTGATGTTCTTGTTGGCCTGGAAGCTGAACGAGACGAAATCGCCGAACGAGCCGATGCGCTTGCCATTCCACTCGGAACCGAAAGCCTGGGCCGCGTCCTCGATCACGCGCAGATTGTGCTTCTTGGCGATGGCGTACAGGCGGTCCATGTCGACGGGCAGGCCGGACAGGTAGACCGGGATGATGGCCTTGGTGCGCGGGGTGATCGCCGCTTCCACCTTGTCGAGGTCGATATTGCGGGTGACCGGGTCGATATCGGCGAACACCGGCGTGGCGCCCACTTCGATGATGACGTTGGCCGTGGCGACCCACGAGATCGACGTGGTGATGACTTCGTCGCCGGCGCCGATGCCGGCGATGCGCAGCGCGATTTCCATCGTGCAGGTGCCGGAATTGAAGGTGCGCACGGGGCGGCCGCCGAAGTATTCGGACATCTGGGCTTCGAAGGCTGCCACTTTCGGGCCGCTGGTGATCCAGCCGGAACGCAGCACGTCGCTGACGGCGGCGATGGTTGCCTCATCGATCGTTGGTTTCGAAAAAGGCAAGAAGGGTAAGGCGGAGGTCATTGGGTAGTTCGCTCTCGTTGTTTTTGGCTTATGGCCGCATTCTAAATTGTTCGTCAGGTACGCGCCAGCAAGGCGACGCCCACCAGGATGATGCCGATGGCGACCAGGCGCTGCACCGTCAGCGCTTCGCCGAACAGGTACCAGGCGCCGATGGCCGTCACCACATAGCCCAGCGACAACATCGGGTAGGCGATCGACACGTCCACGCGCGACAGCGCGATGATCCACAGCACCACCGACAGCACGTAGCAGGTCAGGCCGCCGATGATGGGCAGCTGGGTCGCCACCTTGAGGCCGACCGAGAACAGGTTGCTCAGCGTCAGGTGGATCTCGCCGATGTTCTTGGTGCCGGCCTTGAGCAGCAGCTGGGCCACCGCATTGAGCAGCACGCCGAAGACGATAAAACTAAAAGTTGCAATATTCATTAATATTATTTATAAGATTTACAGATTGGCCACCACGACGCGGCGCGTATCTTCGGCCACCACGCGCATGGTCAAGCCGTCTTCCTTGAGCTCGGCGTACTTTTCCGGGCTGAGGATGGCCAGCGCCTTGACGCCTTGCGCGGTGTGCTGGTTCCACAGCACCACGAACTGCTCGACCGTCGGGATCGACAGCTCCGGCTGCTGGCGCAGGCCGAAGGTGAACTCGTCCCAGTAGTCGACCAGCACCACGGTGCGCTGCAGGTAGAAGGTCATCGACTGCTCGTAGGTGTCGACCGAATAGATCTTGGTATCGGGCTTGAGCTCGGGCAGCGTTTTCATCGCCACCGTTTTACCGGCGCGCATTTTGCCATACGGCTCGAAACCGGTCAGTATCAGCTGGGTCGCGATGAAGCCGGCCACGGCCATGGTGAGCACCGTCAGGTCGCGGCGCAGGTGGCGCGCATGCAGCAGCGCCAGCGCGCCGCCGGCCGCGGCGATGATGCCGGCCATCAGCACCCACGGCTGGTAGGCTTCCAGCAGCGCGGTTTCCTCGTGATGGCGCACGGCCATGTGCACCATCTGCGGCACGGCGGCCACGCCGCCCACGCCGATCAGCACCAGCAGGCCGGCGGCGATCATGCGGTTGCGGCGCGAGGCGTTTTCCAGGTAGACGGCGATCAGCAGGGCCAGCGCCGGGAAGATCGGCAGGATGTAGCCGGGCAGCTTGGAGCTGGAGTAGCTGAAGAAGAAGAAAATGAACACGGCCCAGATCAGCAGCATCAGCTTGGGCTGGAACACGCCGTTGCGCTCGCGGCGCACGGCGCCCCACAGCGCCTGCGGCAGCACGCCCAGCCACGGCACGATGCCGGGGATCAGCATGGCGAAGAAGTAGTACCACGCGCCTTCGCGATGGTGGGTCTTGAGGAAGAAGCGTTCCCAGTGCTCGTGCACGAAGAAGAAGTGCGGCTGCTCGGGATTGCGCAACGCCACCAGCACGAACCACGGCGTGGCGACGGCGAAGAACAGCAGCAGGCCCTTGCCCAGGTGCAGGCGCTTCCAGATGGCGATGTCGCCCGACAGCGCCGAGTACAGCACCAGCACCGCGCCCGGCAGCACCAGGCCGATCAAGCCCTTGGCCAGCACCGCCAGCGCCATGCCGGCCCAGCACAGCAGCATCCAGTTGCGGCGTTCGCTGTCGGAGGCGCCGTCGCGCTGGGCGATCAGCACCGCGCACAGCACGATGGTCATCATGCCGGACAGGCTCATGTCCAGCGAATCGATCTGGCCGGAAGCCACCCAGAACAGGCTGGAACCGAGCGCCAGCGCGGCGTAGAAGCCGGCGCGCGCGCCGAACACGCGGTTGCCGGCGTAGCCGGTCAGGATCACGCCGCCCAGGCCGCACAAGCCGGTCCACAGGCGGGCCTGCCACTCGCCCAGGCCGAACACGGCAAACGAGGCCGCGTTCATCCAGGTTTGCAGCGGCGGCTTTTCAAAGTACTTGATGCCGTTCAGGCGTGTGGTGATCCAGTCGCCGTTGACGAACATTTCGCGCGCCATTTCGGCGTAGCGGCCCTCGTCGGGCGGCACCAGCGTGCGCACGCCCAGCACGTACAGCCAGACGATGATGAACGCGGCCAGCAGCGTCCAGACGAATTTCTTGGAGTTGTACAGGTCGTTCATCAGGCGGTTTTGCCCTCGGTGTGGTCGATCGAATTGTCAATGACGAGGGCGAGCGTGACCTTGCGGCCTTCGCCCATCAGGATGTTGTAGGTGCGGCAGGCGGCCTGGCTGTCCATGCATTCGACGCCGATGCGGCGCATGGTCAGCGCGGCGGTCAGGCGTGGGTGGATGAAGCGCTGCCTGGCGCCGGTGCCGAGGATGACGACGTCCGGATTGTCGTCGCCGATGGTGGCGAAGTGCTCTGCGGTAATAGATTCGAAGGTGGGGGCATCCCAGGCGCGCGGCGGGATTTCCGGCAGCACGATCAGGCTGTAGTTGTAGCGCTGGGCGTTGATTTCGACCCCGGTTTCATCGTAACCGGTCACGGTCTGGTATTTTTGAGTATCGCTGGCGTGGAGCTTCATGACAGAAATCGTGGGTTTAGTCGGCAAAAGAAGCGCCATTGTAGCGTTTTTCCGGGGTGTTCCTGAGCTTTACACCCCTTACAGGTTGATTAAATGAGATGCTTTCGGCAGAATGGGTCTTTTCGCATTGCAGCACGGGCCGCCGGGGGCATTTTGGCAGTCCTGAGCGGTTTGCCTCACCAAGACAGGATTTTATTTTGCGACCGATTCAAAAATCGAACAAATTAGCGGAAGTCTGCTACGAGATCCGCGGCCCGGTGCCGGAAAAAGCCCGGCAAATGGAAGAAGAAGGCCACAAGATCACGAAGTTGAATATCGGCAACCTCGCCGTGTTCGGTTTCGATCCGCCGGATGAAATCGTCCAGGACATGAAAATCAACCTGCACAATGCTGCGGGTTACACCGATTCCAAGGGCATGTTCGCGCCGCGCAAGGCCGTGGTGCACTATACCCAGGGCAAGAATATTCCCGGCGTGACCATCGAGGACGTCTACCTCGGCAATGGCGCGTCCGAGCTGATCGTGATGTCGATGAACGCGCTGCTCAACACCGGCGACGAAGTGCTGGTGCCGGCGCCCGACTATCCGCTGTGGACCGCCGCCGTATCGCTGTCCGGCGGCACGCCGGTGCACTATGTGTGCGACGAGATGCAGGACTGGTTCCCGGACATCGAGGACATGCGCCGCAAGATCAATTCCAACACGCGCGCCATCGTCGTCATCAACCCGAACAACCCGACCGGCGCGTTGTACCCGGTCGAGCTGCTGTTGCAGATCATCGAACTGGCGCGCCAGCACCAGCTGATCATCTACGCCGACGAAATCTACGACAAGGTGCTGTATGACGGCGCCGAGCACGTGTCCATCGCCTCGCTGGCCGATGACGTGCTGTTCGTCACCTTCAACGGCCTGTCGAAGAACTACCGCGCCTGCGGCTATCGCGCCGGCTGGATGGTGGTGTCGGGCGAGAAGGGCCATGCGAAAGACTATATCGAAGGCCTGAACATGCTGGCCTCGATGCGCCTGTGCGCCAACGCGCCGGGCCAGTTTGCGATCCAGACCGCGCTTGGCGGCTACCAGTCGATCCACGACCTGGTGGGGCCGGGCGGACGCCTGCTCAAGCAGCGCGACCTGGCTTACAAGCTGCTCACCGATATTCCAGGCGTAACGTGCGTCAAGCCGAAAGCTGCGCTGTACATGTTCCCACGCCTTGATCCGAAGATCTACCCGATCGCGGACGACCAGCAATTCGCTTACGAGCTGCTGGCTGAAACAAAAGTGCTGATCGTCCAGGGCAGCGGTTTCAACTGGATCGCGCCGGATCACTTCCGCGTCGTGTTCCTGCCGAATTCGGACGATATGATCGAGGCCTTCGGCCGCATCGCCAAGTTCATGGAAGGCTACCGGAAACGTCACGGCGCCAGCTTCTAATAAACAATAGAAACGATTTATATGAAACCAATCAAAGTAGGCTTGTTAGGCGTCGGCAATGTCGGCGGCGGTACGTTCGATGTGCTGTTGCGCAACCAGGAAGAAATCCGCCGCCGCGCCGGACGCGGCATCGAAGTGGTGGCTGTCTCGGCCCGCAACCTGGAGCGCGCCAAGAAGCGCACCGGCGGCCAGGTCAAGGTGGTGGCCGACCCGTTCGACATCGTCAACGATCCCGAGATCGACATCGTCGTCGAGCTGATCGGCGGCTACGACCAGGCCAAGGCGCTGGTGCTGCAAGCCATCGCCAATGGCAAGCACGTGGTCACCGCCAACAAGGCGCTGCTGGCCGTGCACGGCAATGAAATCTTCGCCGCGGCGCAAGCCAAGGGCGTGATGGTGGCGTTCGAAGCGGCCGTGGCCGGCGGCATCCCCATCATCAAGGCGCTGCGCGAAGGCCTGACCGCCAACCGCATCGAATGGCTGGCCGGCATCATCAACGGCACCACCAACTTCATCCTGTCCGAGATGCGCGACAAGGGCCTGGACTTCGCCACCGTGCTCAAGCAGGCGCAGGAGCTGGGCTACGCCGAGGCCGACCCGACCTTCGACATCGAAGGCGTGGACGCGGCGCACAAGGCCACCATCATGTCGGCGATTGCCTTCGGCATACCGGTGCAGTTCGACAAGGCGCACGTTGAAGGCATCTCCAAGCTGAACGCCATCGACATCCGCTACGCCGAACAGCTGGGCTACCGCATCAAGCTGCTGGGCATCGCCAAGCGCGCCAAGGTCAACGGCGTGGAAGGCGTGGAGCTGCGCGTGCACCCGACGCTGATCCCGTCGAAACGCCTGATCGCCAACGTCGAAGGCGCGATGAACGCCGTGCTGGTGCATGGCGACGCTGTCGGCGCCACGCTGTACTACGGCAAGGGCGCAGGTTCCGAGCCGACCGCGTCGGCCGTGATCGCCGACCTGGTCGACATCACCCGCCTGGCCACCGCCGACGCCGAGCACCGCGTGCCGCACCTGGCCTTCCAGCCGAACGCGATGACCGATATCGAGATCCTGCCGATGGCGGAGATCACCACCAGCTACTACCTGCGCATGAACGTTAGCGACCAGCCGGGCGTGCTGGCCGACCTGACCCGCATCCTGGCCGACGCCACCATCTCGATCGACGCCATGATGCAGAAGGAACCGGCGGAAGGCGAGACCCGCACCGACATCATCTTCCTGACGCACCAGACGCAGGAGAAGAACGTGCTGGCGGCCATCGCCAAGATCGAAGGCCTGTCCACGGTGTGCGGCAACGTCACCAAGATCCGCCTGGAAAACCTGAGCTAAGCTACCCCTGTGGCCGCTTCGCGGGTTTAATGGGCAAAAAAAAACCGGACGGCGTCTACGCACGCTGTCCGGTGAAGGGTTTCTCCTAGTTACACGGGGTTGCTGCTACTACGGTACTGCGGTACTGCTTACTTCGAAGCGACGGTCAGTTCGCTTTTCACTTCTTTCACGCCAGGCACGGCCGAAGCGACCTGAATCGCCTTGGTGCCGATGTCGGTGCTCGCTACCGAGCCGCTCAACACAACCACACCGTCGGTGGTGGTCACGCCGATTTGTTTTTGATCTGCCAGGGAAGCCTTGATTTTGCTGGTGATGGCTTCGTCATTGGTGGCGGTGCCGGTCTTGGCGGCGCCGGCCATGGCGGCTTCGGTCTGGCCTGCGGCATACGCGGTGCCGGTGGCGGCAGCGGCGGTCAGGGTGGCGGCAACCATCAGGCGGGCGATCAGTTTGGTAGTCATCATGATTTGCTTCCTTTTTCAGTTTGAGGGTGAAACGTCAGTGACGTTATCCTCTCCTTTGCAAACCCCGTGCCAGCTCTGATAACTACTTATAAATCAATGACTTATATGTGATTTTCCTACTGGAAATCGACTGTCCGTGGTATTTCAGGCCATATTGCCCGGGATTTGTCGGGGGATGGCGACAAACTTCCATCGCCATTCCACAAGCGGTTGATTTGTAAGGGATTATTCTTGTCGCTCGATAGCGACAGCACGGAACAGGCTGGCGTCCAGGTCGTGTTTTTGCAGCAGACGGTAGAACTCCGTGCGGTTGCGTTCGGCCAGGCGGGCGGCGTCGGCCACGTTGCCGTCGGTCAGTTTCAACAGCTGGACCAGGTAGTTGCGCTCGAAGCGCTGCTTGGCTTCGGTGTAGCTCAGCACCTCCAGCGACGGCACCCGCAGCGCCCGCTGCACCAGCGACAGGGGCACCAGCGGCGCGGTCGCCAGCGCGCACACGTGTTCGACCACGTTGTACAGCTGCCGCACATTGCCCGGCCAGGCGGCCGTGGTCAGCGCCTCCAGCGCGCCGGGCGCATAGCCGCGCACGGTCTTGCCGTACTTGGCGGCCAGCGTTTGCAGGAACTGGGTCGCCATCGGCGCGATGTCTTCGCGGCGCTGCGACAGCGGCGGCAAGGTCAGCGTGATGACGTTGAGGCGGTAGTACAAGTCTTCGCGGAACTGGCCTTCCTGCATCGCCACGTCGAGGTCGCGATGGGTGGCCGACAGGATGCGTACGTCCACCGGGCGCGCGATGTCCGAACCCAGCTGGCGCACCACGCGCTCTTGCAGCACGCGCAGCAGCTTCACTTGCAGCAGCAGCGGCATGTCGCCGATCTCGTCGAGGAACAGCGTGCCGCCGTCGGCCGCTTGCAACAGGCCTTCGCGGCTGGCGACGGCGCCGGTGTAGGCGCCCTTGACGTGGCCGAACAGTTCGGACTCCAGCAGCGCCTCCGGTATCGCGCCGCAGTTGACGGCGATGAAGGGCGCCTTGCTGCGCCGGCTGGCGCGGTGGATGGCGTTGGCCAGCAACTCCTTGCCGGTGCCGCTTTCGCCGCGTATCAGGATGCTGGCGTCGGAGGCGGCCACCAGACGCGCCTCGGCCAGCAGCTCGTCCATGCACTGGCTGCGGCTGATCAGGCCGGCGCGCCAGGCGTGGTCGCCGCTGGCCGGGCCGGGCTCGGGCGCGGACAGGCTCAGCGCCTGGACGATGCGCTCCAGCAGCGTCTTGGCGTCGAAGGGTTTGGTCAGGTAGGCGTAGGCGCCCAGCGTGGTGGCTTCGACCGCGTCGGGGATGGTGCCGTGGGCGGTCAGCAGGATCACCGGCAGGGCCGGATAGGTGCTGCGGATTTCCTGGAACAGCGACATGCCGTCGCGGTCGGGCAGGCGGATGTCGCTGATGACCAGGCGCGGCAGCTCGATCGACATGCGCGCCAGCGCGGCCTCGGCGCTGCCGACTGCGGTGACGCGGTAGCCGTTGGCGGTCAGGCGCATGGACAGCAGGCGCAGCAGGTCGGCGTCGTCGTCGACCAGCAGCAGATGGGCGCCCTGGCCGGCGGCGGCGCTGCGCGGGGCGCCGTTGTCGCGTTCGCGGGTCAGCGTGCCGGGCTCGCGGGCCTGTACGCCTGACTCACGCCGCAGGCCGTCCGCCGCCGGATCGGCGCCGGTCGCCATGTCATCGGCCCGGGCGCTCATTTGATCACCGCCTGTGGCCCTACCGCCGGGCGGGCCGGCAGCGTGCGTTCGATGGTCTTCAAGCCCTCCAGCATCTCGTTGAGCTGGTCGATGCGGCGCTGGCTGTCCTTTTGCTGCGAGGCCAGTTTGTCGGCGTGCTCGGCCAGCCGCCGCGTCTCCGCGCAATTGCTGGACAACAGTTGCGCCAGCGCCTTGAACGGCTGCGCCTCGGTCTCGGTGGCGGTGGCCACGCTGTCGAGCAGCGCTTGCGCGCGCGCCAGGTCGCCGCTGCCCCGCGTCAGCATCAGCACCATGCCCATCTGGATCGCCACGCGTGGACTGCGCTGTTGCAGGCCCAGGCCGCTCAACTCTTTCAGCATGTCGCCCTGTGTCATCTTGCGCAGTTGCTGGTGATAGCTGAGCAGCGGCCCGACCTCGTCCGGCGGCGGTGGCGGCGGCAGTTCGACGATGACCGGTGGCGGCGGCAGCGTCACCTCGGCCGGCGTGGGCAGCGTGGGGCGGGGCGGGTTCAGCGTGCAGGCGGCCAGCGACAGGCTGAGCATCAGCAGCAGCCAGCGGCGCCCGGCAACGGAAGTTAATTCATAGGTCATAAGGCAATTCGATTCGGAAATGCGCGCCCCGTTCGGAGGGCAGCAGTTGCAGGGCGCCGCCATGGGCGGCAACGTATTCGTACACGATGGACAGGCCGATGCCATTGCCCCGGCGCGCACCGGGCGGCTGGCGCGCGCCCTGGTAAAACGGTTCGAAGATGCGGGCCGCGTCGTCCGGCGCCACGCCCGGCCCCTGGTCGATGCAGTCGATGCGCAGCTTGCCGTCGGCCTCGGCGAGATGGAAGGCCACCTGTCCGCCGTGCGGGCTGAAGCGCACCGCGTTCGACAGCAGGTTGCCGACCGCGACCGCCAGCTTCTCGGCGTCGACGGCGATGCTCCGGGCCGCACCCTCGACCGTCACGCTCAGCCCGGCGGCCTGCGTTTGCAGGCGCTGGCTGGCGATGGCCTGGGCCAGCAGCGCTGCCACGTCGGTCGGTGCGCGTTGCAGATGGTGGGCGTCGAAGGTGGCGGCGTTGTAGCGCAGCAGCGCTTCGATCTGCGATTGCAGCGCTGCCGTGTTCTGGTTGAGGATGCCTGCGATCTCGCGCTGGTTGGGCGACAGCGCGCCGGCCACGCCATCCTCCAGCAAGGCCACGCCTTCGCGCAGCGCCGCCAGCGGCGTCTTCAGTTCGTGCGAGATGTGGCGCAGGAAGCGCGCCTTGTCCTCTTCCAGGTCCGACAGCCGCTGGCGCAGCCAGTTCAGCTGCTGGCCCACGCGCTGCAGATCGCTGGGGCCGCGTACGGCGATGGCTTGGTCGTAGCGGTTCTCGCCGAGCCGGTCGATGGCCGATTCGATCTGCGCGAGCGGGCGCGACAGCCACAGGCCGAAGCCGCCCGCCAGCAGCGCCGCCAGCACGATGGACGCCATCACTTGTCCCTTCAGCACGCCGCGCCGCTGGTCCAGTTCGCTCAACAGCACGCTGTTGCGGCGCTCCACTTCCAGTTTGACCTCGTCGGCCAGCTCGGCGTTCAACGACGGCAGCGGCGCCAGCACTTTCTCCAGCGCCTGCTGGCGGGCGCTGGAACGCGGCCGCGCGGGCGCTTGCAGGATGTCCCAGGCCTGCTCGCCGGCACGGCGCCAACGGTCGAAGGTGCCGGGCGGCGTGTAGGGCAGGGCGGCGGCCACCGCGTCCAGCGCCGCGCGCGCCTCGCGCCAGGCGTCGGCGTAGCGCGTGCGGAAGGCGGGATCGTCCAGCACCAGGAACTGGCGCGCACTGCGCGCCATCGCGACGCTGCGCTCGGCAAGTTGTTGGGTGTTTTCGGTCAGTGCCAGGGCGTGGCGTCCGCTGTCGCGGCTGTGGGCGGCGAGCCGGTCCAGGGTCCACAACGCGTGCAGCGAGGCCGCGCTCAGCAGCACGGCGATCAGCAGGAAGACGCCCAGCAGCAGCTGGCGAAACGAAAGTTTCGTTAGCATCGTCGTTAATTAGTCTCTATATGGTCTGAATGATATGGTGAAAGCGGCCTTACGGCCTGTTCGATTGGTTGCGTTGTTGTTCGGCACGGAAGCGGAATATTATGTTGCGCACGGCAACACTCTTCGATTACGCTGATTTACAAATGTAGTTGTGCCGATTTAACCTTTGGGGAGTGTCATGGCTAGTCTTCTGCGGCGTTTGTCGATCCAGCAAAAACTGATGCTCAGCATGGCGGCCTGCCTGCTGCTGTTCCTGGCGATCTCCGCCACGCTGAGCGTGGTCATGACGGGCAACAGCATCCGCGAGCGGGTAGTCAACCAGGAGCTGCCGGCCGAGGTGGGCGAAATCCGCAACGACATCCTGCGCCAGATCGGCGAACCGCTGGCGGCCACGCTGTCGGTCAGCGGCAATACCTTCCTGCTGGACTGGGAAAAGGCGGGCTTGCCGGACAGCGGCGTGCCGGCCTGGATCGCCTACTCGGCCAGCATCCGCAAGACCATGAAGGCGGCTGCCGTCTCGTGGGTCTCCGGCAGCACCGGCAAGTATTTCGACGACAAAGGCTACAACCGCACGCTGGACAAGGGCGCGGCGGGCGACCAGTGGTTCTACGGCTTCCTCGCCAGTGGCAAGCCGTATTCGCTGAACCTGGACAAGGAACCGGGCGCGACCACTTACAACGTCTTCATCAACACCCGCTTCGATACCGGCGACGGCAAGATCGGCGTCGCCAGCCTGGGGCTGTCGGTCAACAAGCTGGCCGAGAACATCCGCAGCTACAAGGTCGGCGAGTCCGGCTTCGTCTACCTGGTGCGGCCGAACGGCATGCTGATCGTGCATCGCGAGACCGCGCTGGCGGACGGCCAGCATTTCATGAAGGATCTGCCGGGCTTTAACGCCGAGCTCAGTACCAAGCTGCTGGGCGGCCAGAACTACGCCAGCGCGAGCTATTCGGCGCCGGGCGGCAAGCGCCTGGTGGCCTCGTCCTTCGTGCCGGAGCTGAACATGTATGTGATTGCCGAAGTGCCTGAGGCCGAAGTGCTGGGCGCGGTGACGCGCTCGGTGACGATCTCGGCGCTGGTGGGCGGCCTGGTGGGCGGCGGCATCGGCCTGTTCGTGGTGTTCCTGGTCAGCCGCGCGATCGCCGCGCCGGTGGCGCGCGCCGCGCAGATGCTGGGCGAAATCGCCGACGGCAATGGCGACCTGAGCCGTCGCATGCCGGTCGAGAGCGAGGACGAGGTGGGTGCGCTGGCCGATGGCTTCAACCGCTTCGTGTCGTCGCTGAACGCGACGATACGCAAGGTGCGCGACAGTACGGAAACCATCGCCACGGCATCGAGCGAAATCGCCAGCGGCAACCTGGATTTGTCGTCGCGCACCGAGGCGCAGGCCTCCAGCCTGGAAGAGACGGCGTCGGCGATGGAAGAGTTGACCGCGACCGTGACGCAGAACGCGGAAAGCGCCAAGCACGCCAACCAGCTGGTGCAGTCGGCCTCCGGCTATGCGACCGAGGGCGGCGAAGTAGTGGGGCGCGTGGTGCAGACCATGGTGTCGATCAAGGACAGCTCGCGCAAGATTGTCGACATCATCGGCGTGATCGATGGCATCGCCTTCCAGACCAATATCCTGGCCTTGAACGCTGCGGTGGAAGCGGCGCGCGCCGGCGAGCAGGGACGTGGTTTCGCGGTGGTGGCGTCCGAGGTGCGCAACCTGGCGCAGCGCTCGGCCAGCGCGGCCAAGGAAATCAAGGAACTGATCAGCGATTCGGTGCTGAAGGTGGATGCGGGCAGCGTGCTGGTGGATGAAGCCGGCGTCACGATGAGCAAGATCGTCTCGTCGGTGGAGCAAGTGACCAGCATCATGGGCGAGATCGTCGCCGCCAGCCACGAGCAGAGCGAAGGCATCGCCCAGGTCAACCTGGCGGTGACGGAAATCGACAGCACCACGCAGCAGAATGCCGCGCTGGTGGAGGAAGCCGCAGCGGCGGCGGGCTCCTTGCAGGAGCAGGCCGCCAACCTTGCGGAAGTGGTCAGCGTGTTCAAGCTGGAAGAGGCGCCGCGCGCCGCGTCCTCCCGCCTGGCGCTGCGCTAAGGCTGGTCGCGGAACGTCAGCACGCGGTCGATCAGGCCGTACTCCGCGCCCTGCTGGGCCGACATGTAGTTGTCGCGGTCCGAATCCTTTTCGATCCGCGCCAGCGGCTGGCCGGTGCGTTCGGCGTAGATGCTGTTGAGGCGGTGGCGCTGATAAAGTACTTCACGCGCCTGGATCTCGATGTCGGCCGCCACGCCCTGCGATCCGCCGTGCGGCTGGTGCATCATGATGCGGGCGTTGGGCAAGGCGTAGCGCTTGCCGATGGCGCCCGCCGCCAGCAGGAAGGAACCCATGCTGGCGGCGAAGCCGGTGCACAGCGTCGACACGTCCGGCTTGATGAACTGCATCGTGTCATACACCGCCATGCCGGCGTACACCGAGCCGCCCGGCGAATTGATGTACAGCGAAATATCCTTGCCGGGATCGTCCGATTCCAGGAACAGCAGTTGCGCGACGATCAGGTTGGCCGATTGCTCGGTCACTTCTCCCACCAGGAAAATCACCCGCTCCTTCAGCAGGCGTGAATAGATGTCGAACGCGCGCTCGCCGCGTGACGTGTGTTCGATGACGGTGGGTACCAGGCCGAGCGCCTGCGGAGTATGCGAAGTCATGATGGTCCTTTTGCGATAGAGTTGGGTATCGCTTGACGTTTGCGGACCTGCGCTGTGTGACAATAAAAAAATATATCGCCGGCGTGTCACACTTGGGCCCTGCCGGGCGTCAAGTGGCACCAGCCTCATACAAGGAGATTTCCATGCCCAGCATTGCCGACACCGATGGCGCCCTGTTCGAGCGGCTGCGTCCGCGCCTGAAAGCGATCAGCTGCCGCATCGTCGGCAGCGAGGCGGAAGCCGAGGACATCGTGCAGGATTGTTTTCTCAAGTGGCGGGTCGCCGAGCAGGGCGCGCTGGCAACGCCGGCCGCCTGGCTGACCACCGTGGTGCAGCACCAGTCGATCGACCGGCTGCGCAGGCGCGCCCGCGATGCGGCGGCCGCGCACGCGGCGATGGAACTGGCGTCCGATGCGGCGGCCGAGACGCCGGAAGAGGGCTTGCTGCGGCGCGCCGAACTGGGCGAGGCGCTGGCCCGTTTGCTGGCCTGCCTGTCGCCGTCCGAGCGGCTGGCGGTGGTGCTGCACGATGTGTTCGAATGCGAACATGCGGAGGTTGCGGCCAGGTTGGGCATCAAGACGGCGAGCGCCCGCCAGCATCTTGCGCGCGCCCGCAGGCGCTTGCGCGAGGACGAGGTGCCGCCGGGCGAAAAACTGTGCCGCGAACTGCTGCGCCGCTTCCAGGCCGCGATCAACGGCCTGGACGTGCCGTCGATGATGATGCTGCTCGGCGATGAACAGCCGGTGTCGGTGCTGGCCTCGCGCCGCGTGCAGGCGTGCGCCAACGATGCGTGCTACGCGCTGGCGGCGTAAATGTCCGTTATCGGACAGCGGAGGATGTCCGATAATGAACAGCGGGCGAAGATATGCCGGTGCAGCTGTGCGAAAGCGTCGCTTTTCGCTTGGCACAGGACTTGCTGAATAGCCCGCGTCACCTTCATCCAAGGAAAACCTCCATGTGCAAGCGCCCATGATCAACCTGCGCGATTTTCGTATCGGCTTGCGTCTGCTCGCCAAAGAACCCGGCTACTCGGCGGTCATCATCCTGGGATTGTCGCTCGGTTTCGGCGTCTGCCTGCTGATGCTCGCGTATGTGCGCCATGTATCGAGCTACGACGCCTCGGTGCCGGATGCCGGGCGCATATTCCTGGTCAAGTACAAATACAATCTGATCCCCAAGCCGCAGTGGTTCGAACTTGCGCCCTTGCCGTTGATGGAGGTGGCGCAGCGCAGCGGCCTGGTCGAGAGCGCGACGGCCCTGAACGCGATGAAGGTGACGGCCAAGGTCGGCCCGCTGGCCGAGGTGGTGGAGCTGGCGGCCGTGCATCCCGGCTTTGAACAGATATTCGGCGTCGCCGCGCTGGAGGGCGATCTGCACAAGGCGCTGACGCAACCGGATATGGTGGCGCTCACGCGCGGCATGGCGCTCAAGCTGTTTGGGCGGGAGCATGTGCTGGACCGGACGCTGCAGGTGGCCGGCAAAACGCTGACGGTGGCTGCCGTGCTACCCGATCCGCCATCCAATTCGACGGTCAGCTATACCGGCCTGGTGGGCATTGAAACGACGCTGTGGCCGGCCGAGGAGCGCAAGATGTTGTTCCAGTCCTGGTCCTTTATCTACGCCAAGATCTATGTGAAGCTCAAGCCCAACGCCTCGGCGGCGGTGCTGGACCTCATCATGCAGGACGCGGCCGCCAAGTCGCCGCTGGCGCATGAGATATCGGCCGAAGACCAGGCGCGCATGGGACGCCGCAGCGTGGCCGAGATCCGCCTTGGCGCCTTGCCCGGCATGTATTTCGACGCCGATACCGCCGGTTCGCCCGACAGCAGCGAGCACGGCGACCTGCGCGCCACCTATGGACTGGCCGGCATCGCGCTGCTGATCCTGCTGCTGGCGACGATCAACTACGTCAATCTCGCCACGGTGCGCACCTTGCAGCGCCGGCGTGAGATCGCGGTGCGCAAGGTGCTGGGTGCGTCGCTGGGCCGGGTGGCGGCGCAATTCCTGGCGGAGTCGCTGCTCGTCGCGCTGCTGGCGACCGCGCTGGGCCTGCTGATCGCCTACCTGCTGCAGCCGGTGTTCGCCGCTCTGGTCGACCGCAAGGTGGATCAGTTGTTCACGCTGCCGATGCTGACGTGGAGTCTGGCCCTGGGCGTGCTGGTGGGACTGGTTTCCGCCGTCTATCCGCTGTGGGTGGCGATGCGCGTGCGGCCGCCGGAGGCGATGGCCGGCCGTGGCGCCGGCGAGACGGTTGGCGCCTCGTCGATGCGTCGGCTGTTGACGGTGCTGCAGTTCGCCACCGCCATCGGCCTGACGGGCGTGACGCTGTCCATCGCCTACCAGACCCGGTTTGCCATGCAGTCCGATCCCGGCTTCAACGCCGATCCATTGCTGGTCGTGAACCTGCCTGCCAACCTGTCGACGCCGGAGGCGGCCGGCTTGCGCGCGGCGTTGTCGCAGGTGCCCGGTGTCGAGGGCGTGGCCGGCGCACAAAGTCCGCTTGGCGTCGGCTTCACGGGGCGCTTTTACACGGTCACGCGCGACGACGGCACTGCCGCCAGCATCGTCGCGCGGCCGGTGACGCCGAATTTCTTCGACGTGTACGGTATTGCCCCGCTTGCGGGCCGCCTGTTCGACAGCCGCCGCGACCAGGCCGACGCGCAGGACAACATCGTGATCAGCGCCGCCGCGCTGCGGTCCTTGCACTTCGCCTCGCCGGAAGCGGCCGTCGGCAAGAGCGTCAGGCTGGGCGCGAACAGCGCCACCATCGTTGGCGTGGCGCCGGACATCAAGCTTGAGGGACTGCACAAGGCCAGCCGCGCCGTCATCTACTCCACCAGCAAGGAGGTCGGGGTGCTGACGGCGCGCACCGGCGGCGACGTGGCCGCGCTGGCGGAAACCGTCAACGGCTTGCTGCGGCAGTATTTCCCAAACGACGTGATTGACGTGCGCCGCGCCCATGGCCACTATGCGCAGGGCTATGCCGAGGATGTCCGCCTCGTCAAACTGCTGGGCGTGGGCAGCGTGATGGCGATTGCTATCGCCGCCTTCGGCATCTATGTGCTTGCCGCCTGCACGGTGCAGCGCCGCGAGCGCGAGATCGTCATCCGCAAGCTGCACGGCGCCACCGCACGCGCCATCGGCATGCTGGTCGCCGGCGAGTTCGCGCTGTTGACTGCAATGGGGGCGGCGGCCGGCCTGCCTCTCGCCTGGTATGCGAGCCGCGTGTACCTGGCGACGTTTGCCGAACTGGCGCCGCTGGGCATGCTGCCCTTGGCTGCCGCGCTGCTGGTGCTCCTTGTCGTTGCGCTGGGGGCGACGCTGACTCAGACTGTCAGGGCGAGCCGCCTGGCGCCTGCGGCGGCGCTGCGCACGCTGTAGACAGGCTCGCGCTTCACGCCGGGCGCCGAACAGGAACGGCTGCGCCGCGCAGCAGAAGCAGCTGGCCGATCGACAGGATGGCTGTCGCGGCCAGCAAGGCGATCGACATCGGCTGCATGAACGCTTCCGCGCCGAAGGCGAAGAAGGCCGAGTGGATCGCCACGGTCAGCAAGCCCAGGAACACCATCAACTGGTAGCAGCGCAGCGCGCGGCTGGTCTGCGCGCTGACCTGGCCCTGCGCGTACAGCACCAGCGCGATGATCGGCAAATTCAATAAAAGGTTTATCTGGTTTCCGCCGGGGATGCGGAACAGTTCCCACTCGTGCCAATAAGCCGCGTCGATCTGGTGCGTGATGAGCACCGCTGCGTTCAACAGAAAGGTCGTTTGCAGGCGCGGATTCAGGTTCATGGGATGCCTTGTGCAGGGGAGGAAGTAGGGTTTCCATTGTGCACCAAGTTGAGGTAAGCTTGTAAATTAACCAAGTTACCAGGAGCGTTGATTGAACCAGTCGTTTTCCTTGAAATATGCCGTCGCAGCACTGCTGTGCGCTTTCATCATGGCGCCACCGGTAGCCGCCGCCGATCAGCAGGACGGCGTCAACATCGGCGCCTATCACGTCGATGCGGTCAGCGCGGGCAGCGGCCCGTACACCGTGATTTTCGAATCGGGCTTTGCCAGCGACCTGTCGGTCTGGCGGCGCGTGGCGCCGGAGATCGCCAAGTCGGCCAAGGTGTTTGTGTATTCGCGAGCCGGCATCGGCAAATCCGATGCGCGTCCCGAGCCGCGCACGCCGCAGCGCAGCGCCGCCGAATTCGAACAGGTGATCGAAGCCGCGCACCTGTCGCCGCCTTTCATCCTGGTCGGCCATTCCTACGGCGGCTATCTGATACGGCTGTTCGCCCAGCGCCATCCTGAGCAGGTGGCGGGCATGGTGTTTGTCGACGCCAGCATGGAGCGCTTCGACACCGAGCTGAAAAAGATCGACGCCGCCAAGGTGGCGCAAGACCAGAAGTATCTCGACTCCCTGACGCCGGCGCCGCTGAAGGCGGAGAGCAAGCTGGTGGACGAGGCTTTTGCGGCGGCCAGCCTGCTGCCGACGCCGAAGCTGCCCGACGTGCCTGCCGTGGTGCTGACGTCGACGATGGTGCGCGAGCAGCCGGAGTTCTTCATGCACACGGTGCCTGCGGTGGCGGTGTGGCGCTCGCTGCATGAGCAGCTGTTCACGCAGTTCTCCAGCGGCAGCCATGTGGTAACGGCCAACAGCGGACACAATATCCACCTGGAGGAACCGGCGCTGGTGGCCGGCGCCATTCAGCAGGTGATCGCCGGCGCGACGGAGAAGGAACGGCGCCGCGTGCGCAAGCTGGCGCAGGAAAAGCTGATGGGTACACTGGACCGCGCCGGCGTGCTGTTGCAGTCGAAGCGGGACGGCGAGGCGGGGCAGTTGGTGGCGAGTGCGCTGAAGGAGAGCGGCTTGGTCGAAAACGAGATCAACGGCCTGGGTTACACGATGCTGGGCAAGCGCAAGCAACCGCAGGTCGCGGCGCTGGTCATGAAGTTCAACGCCGACACCTTCCCGGAGTCGGCCAACGCGCATGACAGCTACGGCGAGCTGCTGCTCGAAGTGAAGCAGCCCTTGCAGGCCAAGGCGCAGTTCCAGCAGGCGATCGCGCTGGGTACGGCCGGCGGCAAGAGCCCGCAGGCGATGGAAGGCTACCGGAGCAACCTGGCGAAAGCCGAGAAGGCGCTAGCTCAGTAAGAGCATCAGACGGCTGGGCCGACGTCCATGCCGTCGTAGGATTCGAGCTGGTGCTCTTCGGCGAACTTGTAGAGTTCCTGGTTGCGGACGTGCAGCGTATCGGCGGTGTGGTGCTCGACTTTTTCAACGTGCAGCCACCACAGTGCAGGTACGCTGGCTTCCGGCTTGGAGTCGTAGATGCCTACGATCTGATAGCCCTGGGCCTTCAGCAGCGCCGAGACGCCTTCCAGTTTGCTCTTGGTCGGGTCGGCGAAAAAATAGCCCCACAACAGCGGCTTCGAAATATCCCACGGTGCGTTCTGCTTCATGTCGGCAAACAGCTCGACCATGTCTTCTTTGGTGATCATGTACTTAATCCTTCTTGCGGTGATAGAACGACACGCCCACTCTTTCGATGTGAGCCAGTAGTTCAGGGTTGTCGATCCGGTCTCGGATCGACAAATCTATTTTGTAGGGCAGCAGCAGGTCGTCCAGCTGGTTCTCTATCTTCAGCAGCAGCGGCAGGTTCAATCCGTCACCGATCAGGCACAGATCGATATCGGAGCCGCGCCTGAAATTGCCTTTGGCGCGTGAGCCGTACAGAACCACCTGCTTGACTTCGGTGAACATTGAGAAAACAGAATTCATGTCGTGAACGACGCTGGGCTTTAGCCCGAACACGAGCAGTTCCAGATCAGACGACATCGGCGAACTCCATTGGCAAGCATATCTTGCCGGCTCAGACGAGTAGCGTATTTTACCGCAGCGGCGGTGGGGAGGTCAGGCGGGAGGGAAGGTGACGGTGACTTTCAGGCCCTGGCCGCCGGCCGCTTCGTCCAGCGCGATGCTGGCGCCGTGCAGGGTGGCGATGTCGCGCACGATGGCCAGGCCCAGGCCCGCGCCGCCGGGGTTGCGCTCCAGCGTCGCTGCGGCACGGTAGAAGGGCGCGAAGACCCGCTCGCGCTCGGCGGCGGCGATGCCATGGCCGCTGTCTTCCACTTCCAGCATCACGCCGCCCGCGCCGGCGCCTGGCCGCACCCGCAGCGTCACCGTGCCGCCTTGCGGCGTGTAGCGCAGCGCGTTGTCCACCAGGTTGGCGATCAACTCATGCAGCAGCAAGGCCTGGCCCTGCACCACGCATTCGCAGTCCGCCTCCAGCGACAGGTCGATCTGCTTGGCCACCGCCGCCATCGCCATCTCCAACCCCACCTGGCGCGCGATGTCGCGCAGCGAGGCTGGTTCCGACTGGGCCGCAGCGCCGTCTGCATCGCCGCCATGCTCGATGCGCGCCAATGTCAGCAGGCGGTTGGCCAGGTTGACGGTCGAATCGGTGGTGGCGGCGATGCTGTGGACGATCTCGCGCAGCGCCGCCCGCGTGGCCTGCGGATCGGCGTTCGGCCGGTCGCATTCGCGCAGCGCCAGTTCGGCTTGGGTCTTCAGCACGGTCAGCGGCGTGCGCAGTTGATGCGAGGCGTCGGCGATGAAGCGGCGCTGGCTGCTGATCAAGATCTGCAAGCGCGAGCGCGAGCTGTTCATCGCCGCAACCAGCGGCCGCACTTCCTTGTGCACCAGCGTCGGATCGACATCGGAGGAGTCGTTCAGCTTGCGCGTCTCCACCGCGATCTTCAGCCGCATCAGCGGTTGCAGCACCAGCCGCACGGCGAACCACACCAGCAGCGCCAACGCCAGCAGCAGCAAGGCCTGCCACGCCAGCGTGTCGAACAGGATCTGGTTCGACAGCCCGCGCCGTGCCTCCAGCGTTTCGCCGACCTGGATCAGCGCGATGCCGCGCATCGAATCGTCGTACACCGGTTGCAGCAGCGCGGCGATGCGTACCGGCTGGCCGTTGTAGTTGGCGTGATAGAAGCGCACCAGCGCCGGATAAGCCTCCGAGCGCGGCACGTTGGCCGGCACCGGCGGCAGGTCGGCATAGCCGGACACGGTCTCGCCCTTGATGCCGGTGACCTTGTAGTAGATGCGGCCCAGCGTGTCGGTCTCGAAGCTGTCCAGCGCCACGTAGGGCACGTCCGCCACCACCTTGCCGTCGACGATGGACACGCGTTCCGCCAGCGCCCGCGTGGAGGCCAGCAGCGAGCGGTCATAGGCGACATCGGCCGCGTCCAGCGCGTTGCGGTAGACCGATATGGTGTTGAGCGCCACCAGCACCAGCAACGGCCCCAGCAGCCAGCGCAGCAGCTGGCCGCGCAGGCTGCCCAGCGGCGCGCTTGGCCCGAAGCGGCGCGCCAGTCGGCCCAGCAGCGGCATGCGGCGCGGCGCGTCGGTCAACGTCAGCCGCCTTTGGCGCCGGCCGGCGCTGGTGCGGGAGCGGGCCGCGGTTGCAGCAGGTAGCCGATGCCGCGCAGCGTGGTGATGACGGCGGCATCCGGCGCGGCGATGTCGAGCTTCTTGCGCACGCGGTGGATATACAGCTCGATCGCATCGAGGTTGGCGTCGTCCGCCAGCGCGAACACTTCGTCGAACAGCTTCTCCTTGGAGACGGCGCGGCCGGAGCGGGTAATCAGCGTCTCCAGCACCGCGTGTTCGCGCGGCGTCAATGCCAGCGCGGTGCCGGCGTAGGTGAACATGCGGGTGACGGTGTCGAAACTGAGCGCGCCGCAGCTGTGCACCAGCGCTTCGTTGCCGACGCTGCGGCGCAGCAGGGCCTTGACGCGGGCTTCCAGTTCGGCCAGTTCGAAGGGCTTGGCCAGGTAGTCGTCGGCGCCCAGGTTCAGGCCCTGCACGCGGTCTTCCAGGCCGCCGCGCGCGGTCAGTATCAGCACGGGAGTCTGGCCGCGCGGGCCGCCGCGTGCGCGCAGGCGCTTGAGCACTTCCAGCCCGTCCATGCGCGGCAAGGTCAGATCGAGGATGAGCAGCGCGTAGTCCTGGGTGTGCAGCAGCGCGTCGGCATCGGCGCCGTTGTCGGCGCATTCCACCGTCAGATTGGCGTCGCGCAGGGCTTTGGACAGCCAATGTGATAGCTCGGTGTGGTCTTCAACTAACAGAATGCGCATAAATTCTTGCCAACAATATGAAATAAGTTCAGTGTAAGGCCAGAATCATGGTCTCAGCCGCCCCAAAAGGGAAGCCCTTGCCTGATTTGTGGTGCATGGACGACAGCAAACCATGTCGAAGCAGCTATGAAAGGTAATTGAAAGGAAGCGACTCCTATAGTGACAGCCTGATTGCAAAAATCAGGCATCACCAATAACTACATCCTCTGGAGACCTACATGAAAAAATCCTCGTTGACCCTCGCTATCATGGCATTGGCGGCAGCCGCCGGCGGCGCCGCCCACGCCCAATCGAACGTGCAGGTCTACGGTTTGCTGGACGTCGGTGTGGAAACCGCCAACAAGAAGACACCGACCGGCGGCAGCATGACCAGTGTGATCTCTGGCGGCATGAACACTTCGCGCTGGGGCCTGCGTGGCACCGAAGACCTGGGGGGCGGCCTGAAAGCCGTGTTCAACCTGGAAGGCGGCATCCTGATGGACACCGGCGCGGCTGACGGCCCGCTGTTCAAGCGCCAGGCCAACGTCGGCCTGGAAGGCGCCTTCGGCCGCGTGATCATCGGCCGTTCGTTCACCAGCGTGTACGACACCGTGATCTCCTTCGACCCGATGGGCTTCGCGCCTTACTACTCGTGGGCGACTTCGGGACCGGCCACCGGTCCTAGCAAATACGGCTTCACCACCCAGTACGACAACATCATCAAGTACACCGGCAGCACCGGCGACTTCAAGTTCAGCGCCAACTACGGCGCAGGCGAACAGACCACCGGCGCGCAGGACAGCGCCAAGGTCGGCATGGCCGGCGTCTACAAGATCGGCGCTGCCAATCTGATGGCGACCTGGGAACGCAACAACGGCAACACCGTGCCAGCCACCGGCAACCGCGACAAGAACACCGTCTGGCACCTGGGCGCGAACTATGAAGACGGTCCTTTTAAACTGTGGGGCGTGATCCGCGACTACAAACTGGTGGCCGGCAAAGCGCTGACCCCCGACGTCAAGGCCACCACCACCTGGGCCGGCATCGCCTACAAGACCAACGACGTGACCACGCTGACCGGCGCGATCTATCACGTCAACGTCAAGAACGTCGCCGCCGGCAAGGACGCCGATCCAACCATGTACGTGGCGCGCTATCGCTACGCTCTGTCCAAACGCACCGACCTGCATGTGTCGGCTGCTTATGCCAAGGCCAAGAATGGCCAGCTGACCGGCTTGTCGCGTGACGACGCCGGCTACGGCGACACCCAGCGCGGCGTGACCGTCGGCATGCAGCACCGCTTCTAAGCCGAAGAATGGAGCGCGGCATTTTGTTAAAAAATGCCGCGTTCTGAAAGCGCTTTGAAAGCTTCACCGTTCTAAGATAACTACCAAGATGACTAAAGTTTTGCTGGCTTTGATTGCCGCGCTCTTTTTGTGCGCGGCAGCGCAGGCGGCAAGCCTGGAGTGCATCGTACCGTCCAAGCCGGGCGGCGCGATGGACCTCACTTGCAAGCTGGCGCAAAAGGGTTTGCAGGGCTTGCGCGGCACGCCGAAGCCGCCACCGTCGGATATGCACATCAGCTACCTGCCGGGCGGTATCGGCGCGGTGGCCTGGCATTCGCTGGTGTCGCAGCGGCGCGCGGAACCGAACACGCTGGTGGCTTTTTCGGGCGGCTCGCTGCTCAATCTGGCGCAGGGCAAGTTCGGCAAGGCCAAGTCTTCCGATGTACGCTGGGTGGCGGCGCTGGGCGCCGACTACGGCATGATCGCGGTGCGCGCCGATTCGCCCTACAAGACACTGGGCGAGCTGGTGGCGGCGCTGAAGGATCATCCGCAGAAGGTGCTGATCGGCGTCTCCGGCACCATCGGCAGCCAGGACTGGCTGAAGATGGCGATGGTGGTCAAGACCGCCGGTGTCGATCCCAAGGTGCTGCGCTTCGTGGCGCTGGAAGGCGGCGGCGAGGCCTTCACCGCGATGCACGCGAACTATGTGCAGGTGGTGTCCGGCGACGCCAGCGAGGCGACGCTGTACGCGGCGGGCGGCAATACAAGGGTGCTGGCGATACTGGCCGAGCACCGCCTGCCGGGCGTGTTGGCGAATGTGCCGACGGCGCGCGAGCAGGGCATCGATGTGGTGTGGCCCATCATCCGCGGCGTATGGATGGGGCCACAAGTGTCGGATGCGGATTACCAGCACTGGGTGTCGAACTTCGACCGCGTGCTGGCCAGTCCGCAGTTTGCGCAGATGCGCGCGGCGTCGGGCCTGTTCCCATTCGGACTGACCGGCGATGCGCTGGCAGCATATGTAAAAAAGGCCGTGGACGATTACGGCAGGCGCGCCACCGAACTCGGTCTGGTGCGCTGATCACCAAAATATCAATAACGACGGAGACAATCATGATGTTGAAAACCACCTTGGCCGCTGCATGCGCCACCCTGTTTGCCGGCGCGGCCTTTGCACAGGTTCCCGCCGGTTATCCCGCCGACTACCAGAAGATCATCGACGGCGCCAAGAAGGAAGGCAAGCTGGTAATCTACGGCGCCACCGACAGCAAGGCCACGCAGCCGCTGATCAAGGACTTCAACGCGCTGTACCCCGGCATCACCGTCGAATACAACGACATGAACTCCACCGAGGTGTACAACCGCTTCATCTCCGAAGTGGCTGCCGGCGGCAATACCGCCGACGCCATGTGGTCGTCGGCGATGGACCTGCAAATGCGCCTGGCCTCCGACGGCTACGCGCTCAAATACAAATCGGTCGAAGCGGCCAAGATCCCCGGCTGGGCGGTCTGGGACGACCAGGCCTACGGCACCACGTTCGAGCCGGCCGCCATCGTCTACAACAAGCGCCTGGTGGACGCCAAGGAAGTGCCGCAGACGCACGCCGACTTCGCCAAGCTGATCGTGCAGCCGAAGTTCAAGGACAAGGTCACCACCTACGACATCGAGAAATCCGGCGTCGGCTTCATGTTCATGACCCAGGACGCGCGCGAGAATCCGAAATTCCTGGAGCTGGAAAACGCCTTCGGCGAAGCCAAGGTGCGCGTGCAGTCGTCCACCGGCACCATGATGGAGCGTATCTCGTCGGGCGAGAACCTGATCGGCTACAACGTGCTGGGCTCCTACGCGCTGGTGCGCGCCAAGGCCGATCCGTCGATCGGCGTGGTGCTGCCGAAGGACTACACGCTGATCCTGTCGCGCGTACTGTTCATCAACAAGGCCGCCAAGAACGTCAACGCCGCCAAGCTGTGGCTGGACTACATGCTGTCGCACCGCGGCCAGGTCATCATCGCCAATGATTCCAAGCTGTTCGCGATCCGCGCCGACGTCACCGGCGAAACCACCTCGGCGGACCTGATCAAGATGATCGGCAAGGACAACGTCAAGCCGGTGCCGGTCCATCCTATCGTGCTGCAGTTCCTGGGGCCGGCCAAGCGCATGGCCTTCCTCAAGCAGTGGAAAGAAACCGCAGGCAAGAAGTAATCGCTGACAGGCCAGCCCGCACGCCGCGCGCATTCGCCGCGCCCCGTGCGGGCCGCAACATCCCATCCGCCTCATCGGAAATACTATGCAAACTCTGACTCTCCCAGGCTCGGGCCGGCGCAGCATCAACTGGACGCGCGGCGTCGTGGTGACGCTGGCCGCCACCGCCATCTTCCTGCCGCTGCTGCTGATCTTCTACCAGAGCTTTTTGAACGCGCCGTTCTTCATGCCCGCCAAGGAGCTGGGCCTGGACGCCTACCGCTTCATCTTCGAAGACCCCGATTTCTCGGTGGCGTTCAAGAACGCCTTCCTGCTGGCCGCCGGCCTGACCGCCATCGCCGTGCCGCTGGGCGGCATGCTGGCCTTCCTGATGATACGCACCGACCTGCCTGGCCGCGGCTTCATCACGCCGATGCTGCTGGTGCCTATCTTCGTCTCGCCGATGGTGATGGGCTTCGGCTACGTGGTCTCGATGGGGCCTGTCGGCTTCTATTCGCTGTGGGCCAAGGACATCCTCGGCTTCATCCCGTGGAATATCTACTCCTTCACCAGCATCGTGGTGATCGCCGGCCTGACTCACGTGCCGCACGTCTACTTGTACGCCTCGTCCGCGCTGAAAAGCCTGGGCTCCGACGTCGAGGAAGCGGCGCGCGTCACCGGCGCCTCGCCGCTGCAAGTGATGTTCAACGTCTCGCTGCCGATGATCACGCCGGCGCTGGCCTATGCCGCCGTGCTGGTGTTCTTCCTCGGCTTCGAAGTGTTCGGCCTGGTGCTGGTGCTGGGCGATCCGGAAGGCCACCTGGTGCTGGCGACCTATCTGTACAAGCTGACCAACAAACTGGGCACGCCGTCCTACCACCTGATGGCCGCCGTCGCCGTCTGCCTGGTGATGGTGACGATGCCGCTGGTGATGATACAGCGCTGGCTGCTCAAGTCGGCCAACAAGTTCGTCTCGATCAAGGGCAAGGGCGCGCGCTCCAAGGCCATGCCGCTCGGTAAATGGAAATGGCTGGCCTTCGCGCTGATCTTCGCCTGGCTGATGTTCACCATCATCATGCCGATGTCGGGCATCGTGCTGCGCTCCTTCGTGCAGTACTGGGGCGAGGGCGTCAACCTGCGCGACGTGCTGACGTTGCAGCACTTCCGCGAAATCATGGAGCAGCCGGCGCTGATGCGCGGCATCCTCAACACAGTCCTGATCGGCGTGATCGGCGGCGCCTGCGCGGTGATCTGCTACTGCGCCATCGCGCTGGCCATGCACCGCAAGCCGGACGGCATCACCCGCTTCCTGGACTACAGCGTGCTGGTGCCGCGCGCCGTGCCTGGCCTGCTGGCCGGCCTGTCCTTCCTGTGGGTGTTCCTGTTCGTCCCAAGCTGGCTCGATGGCATGTTGAAGGGCATGGACAACGGCGTGGCGCTGTGGCTGAGCGAGAACGCGATACCGCTGCTGCGCTCCGTGCGCTCGACCATCTTCGCCTTGTGGCTGGCGTATTCGGTGGTGTGGCTGGCCTACGGCATGCGCCTGATCTCCACCGCGCTGCTGCAGGTGGGACCGGAGCTGGAAGAAGCGGCGCGCGCGGTCGGCGCATCGCGCAGCCAGGTCACGCGCGACGTTACCGTGCCGCTGGTGAAGTACGGCCTGCTGGGCGCGTGGCTGATGGTGTTCCTGATCTTCGAACGCGAGTATTCCACCGGCGTGTACCTGCTGTCGCCGGGCACCGAGGTGATAGGCGCGATGCTGGTGTCGCTGTGGGCCACCGGCTCCACCGACCTGGTGGCGGCGCTATCGTTCATTAACATTTCGCTGGTGGCCATCGGCCTGGGCGTGGCCCTGCGCTTTGGCGTGAAGCTGCATAACTGATAAAAATTATGAAACGAGACCTCATCATGAATGAACTGACCGTCAACGACCTGCACCTGGACTACGGCACCGGCGCCCACGCCAACCAGATTCTGAAGGGCGTGTCCATGCACCTGCAAAAAGGTGAAGTGGTGGCGCTGCTCGGGCCTTCGGGCAGCGGCAAGACCACGCTGCTGCGCGCGGTGGCCGGCCTGGAAAGCCCGAAGCAGGGCACCATCGCCATCGGCGACCGCAATGTGTTCGACGGCGCGAAGAACTTCGAGATGGCGGCCGAACACCGCAACCTGGGGCTGGTGTTCCAGTCCTATGCGCTGTGGCCGCACAAGACCGTGTTCGACAACGTCGCCTATGGCCTCAAGCTGCGCAAGATGGGCAGCAGCGAGATCAAGGACAAGGTCAGCGACGTGTTGAAGAACCTGGGCCTGGGCCATCTGGCCGAGCGCTTCCCGCACCAGCTGTCGGGCGGCCAGCAGCAGCGCGTGGCGATTGCGCGCGCGCTGGTGTACAACCCGCCGGTGATTTTGCTGGACGAGCCGCTGTCCAACCTGGACGCCAAGCTGCGCGAGGAAGCACGCGCCTTCCTGCGCGAGCTGATCGTGCGACTGGGCCTGTCGGCGCTGATGGTCACGCACGACCAGGCCGAGGCGATGGCGATCTCGGACCGCATCCTCTTGCTCAACAACGGCAAGATCGAACAGCAAGGCACGCCGCAAAGCATGTACGAAACGCCGGACACGCTGTTCACGGCCGAGTTCATGGGCAGTAACAACCGCCTGCCGGCCAAGGTGGTGCAGCGCGACGGCGCCAACGTCATGCTCGATATCGGCGGCGCGAAACTGCAGGGCGTCGCGCGCGGCGCCGGCAGCGGCGAGCCGTCGACCATCATCCGCGTGGAGGAAGTGAAGGTCAGCGCCACGCCGGTGGAGAACGCGATCGAGCTGCCGCTGCTGACCTGCATGTACCTGGGCGACCGCTTCGAATGCCTGTTCAAGAGCGAGGGCGGGCCGGAGATGAGCTTGCGCGCCTACTCCAAGCACAGGCTGGAGGCGGGCAAGTACTGGCTGCAACTGCCGGCCGACAAGCTCTGGGTGTTCTGATACTCCTGACGTCCCGGGCCGCCGCACAGGCGCGGTCCGGGGCGCGTTCCTCGCTTTCGCATTCCCCGCGAAACATGCACTCAACAGTGCTGAAATCACCTCTACTCCGCTGCTTTTGCTTTCTTCTGCCAAAAAACGTGATTTTTGGAGAGAATCTGCGCTGTCGCATGCACAAAATATGATGGTAAACGACAAAAAAGTTGCCCCAAGTCTATTTATTTGAGGTGGCAGCAAGAACTGTCGTTTATAATTTGAAAAGTACGTCGGCTGGCTGTTCTGCGGCATGTGAGCATGAGGTCGTACCTTCTTTTTATCTCAAAGCTCTGGATTATTTAACAACATGCGTACGAATGGTGTCAGTTTTTCTATTTCCCGGCATGCCGAATGGGCGCCGGGCCTGACCGGACCTGAAGCCTGGGAACAATGGGCGCAAGCGCCGTTCGCCATCGAGCCCGGTGAAGAGCCGGGCGTCAAGGCGATGCCGGCTATGCTGCGCCGCCGTGCCGGTTTTCTCGGCAAGATGGCGCTGGAAGTCGCCTATCAATGCCTGGACGGCCGCACCGATATTCCGACGGTTTTCTGCTCGCGCCATGGCGAGGTTGCGCGTTCTGTTGAACTGCTGGCCGATCTGGCGCGCGGCGAGCCGCTGTCGCCGACGGCGTTCAGCATGTCGGTGCACAACGCCATCGCCGGGCTGCTGAGCATCGCCCGCAGCGACCGCGCCAATCAACTGGCGCTGGCCGCCGGCGCGGCCACGATCGAACATGCGGTCATCGAAGCCTGCGGCATGATGGCGGACGGCGCGCCCATGGTGCTGCTGGTCGCTTGCGATTGTCCTTTGCCGGCCTTGTTTGCGCCGTTCCAGGATTGCGAAGAACAGCCGTATGCGTGGGCGTGGCTGTTGACGCCCGCAGCCGCCGGCGATGCGGTCTCGCTGAGCTGGAGCGCGAGCGCCGAGGCGCCGTCCGCCGGCATGCCGGCAGGACTGGAAGTGGCGCGCTTCCAGCTGCGCGGTGCGCGGCAGATGGAGCGCTGCGATGGACGCCTGCGCTGGCGTTGGAGCCGCGATGCTTGACGGACTGCGGGCCAGGCTGTTCCTGTACTGGCGCGTGTTCGCCACCGGATTGAGCTTCCTGGTCTTTGGGATCGGCGGACTGCTGTTGCGGGTGGCGGTGTTCCCCGTGCTGAATGTGCTGGTGCGCCAGCCGGAACGGCGCGTGGCCGCGGCGCGCACGGTGATACGGCTGGCGTTCCGCAGCTATGTCGATTTGATGCGCGCGCTCGGCGTGCTGCGCTACGAAGTGCGCGGCATCGAGAAGCTGGACCGGGGCGGGTTGCTGATACTGGCCAACCATCCGACGCTGATCGATACCGTGTTCCTGATGGCCTTCGTGAAGAACGCCGACTGCATCGTCAAGGGCGCGCTGTGGAACAACCCGTTCACGCGCGGGCCGGTGCGGGCGGCGGGCTACATCAACAACGAGGGCGGGGCGGAACTGGTGGACGACTGCATCGCCTCCCTGCGGCGCGGGAATAACCTGATCGTGTTCCCTGAAGGGACGCGCACGCCGGCCGATGGCACGATCAGCATGAAGCGCGGCGCGGCCAATATCGCGGTGCGCGGCGCGCGCGACATGACGCCGGTGCTGATCCGCTGCGAGCCGGCCACGCTGGGCAAGGGTGAGAAGTGGTGGCGGGTGCCGCCGCGCCGTGTACTGATACGGATAGACGTGCAGGACGACTTGGCGGTAGCGGCATTCACCGACACTGCCGCCAGCGAGGTAATGGCGGCGCGTCAATTGACTGAATTTTTACAGAACTATTTTACCGGGAAGTGCCAAAGCCATGCTTGAACTGGAAGTGAAAGAACTGATCATCGATGTACTGCAGTTGGAGGACATCACGCCGGCCGATATCGATAGTGCGGCGCCGCTGTTCGTCGAGGGCCTGGGCCTGGATTCGATCGACGCGCTGGAACTGGGCGTGGCGCTGCAGAAGAAGTACGGGATTTCGCTGTCCGCCGATTCGGAGGACACCCGCCGCCATTTCGCCTCTGTGCAGGCGCTGGCGGCGATGATCGACAGCCACAGAAAAAAATAAGGGAGTAGTACATGATTGATTTGAATGAAATGAGCAAAGACCAGCTGCAGGCGTGGGTGGTGGACCTGCTGGCCGAGATGTTTGAACTCGACAAGGCCGACCTGAGCGCCGAGTCCAACCTCTACGCCGACCTGGATATCGACAGCATCGACGCGGTCGACCTGGCCGTGAAGCTCAAGCAGTTGACCGGCAAGCGCTTGCAGCCGGAAGTGTTCAAGACCATCCGCACCATCGGCGACGTGGTCGATGCGCTGGCCGGCATGACGGAGCAGGCGGCGTAAGCACGATGCCGATGACTGTATTGACGGCGGCGGTGACGCTGCTGTATCCGCTGGCGATCTGGTTCGGTCATGGACAGGTGGAGCCGCGCTGGCTGGCCGGCCTGCTGCTGCTGGCCGTGGCCACGCGGCTGCCGGCGCTGAAGCTGAGCGGCGTTGCGCGCTGGTCGGTGGCGGGCGCGCTGGTGCTGATGGCCTGCGCGGCGTGGAGCAACCTGCTGCTGCCATTGAAGCTGTATCCGGTGCTGGTCAACGCGGCGCTGCTGGCGGGCTTCGGCTACAGCCTGGCGACCCCGGTGTCGGCGGTCGAACGCATGGCGCGCCTGCGCGGCGAAGACTTCCCGCCGGTGGCGCAGGCGTATATGCGCAAGGTGACGCAGGTGTGGTGCGGCTTTTTCATCGTCAACGGCGCCATCGCTTTCGCCACGGCGCTGTGGGCGTCGGAGGCCGTGTGGTCGCTGTACACCGGCGTGGTCTCGTACGCGCTGATGGCATTGCTGTTCGGCGCCGAGTATCTGGTGCGCCTGCGTTTCAAGCGTCTGCATCATGTCTGAACGGATTGAAAACCTGTACGCGGCCGTCGCGGCGCGGCCCGCCGACGGCGTGGCCGGCTGGCGTGCCGGCGCCGCCGTGGGCAACGCGGCCTGGCTGGCGCGTGCGCGCGCATGGCATGCGCTGCTGCGCGGCCTGCCGGGCAGCGACTTCGCACTCTACCTGGACGACAGCCTGGAATTCGGCGCGGCCCTGCTGGGCGCCTGGCATGCCGGCAAAACCATCTGGCTGAGCGCCGACACGCTGGAGGCCAGCTGCGCCGCCTTGCGCGGCTCGGTGGACGGCTTCCTCGGCCAGTTCCCTGCGGAGCTGCTGCCGATGCAGCCGGCGGAATCGGGCGCGGTGTCCAGCCCCGAACAAATGGACGGTCCCTTGTCCGCCGATCTGCCTGCGCTGGTGGTGTTCACCTCCGGCAGCACTGGTGCGGCGCAAGCCATCCCCAAGAAACTCTCGCAACTGGCGAGCGAGGTCGCAACCCTCGACGTGCTGTTCGGCGCCGCCGCCGGCGACGCCGCCGTGCTGGCGACGGTCTCGCACCAGCACATCTACGGCCTGCTGTTCAAGGTCTTGTGGCCTCTGAGTACCGGCCGCGCGATCCACGCGCTCAGCATCGCCTATCCGGAAGAACTGGCGGCAGCCATCGCCGCCGGCCCTTGCGTGCTGGTGGCCAGCCCGGCGCACCTGAAGCGCTTGCCGGACCATCTGGACTGGAGCGGCGCCGCGCGCGCGCTGCGCGCCGTGTTCTCGTCCGGCGGCCCGCTGGCTGCGGATGCCGCGCTGGCCGCTGGGGCGCTGCTGGGCAGCGTGCCGGTGGAAGTGTATGGCAGTTCGGAGACCGGCGGCGTGGCCTGGCGCCAGCGCAGCGGCGTCGCCGACGACGCCTGGCAGCCTTTCCCCACCGTGGCATGGCGCCTCGGCGCGGACGACACGCTGGAAGTACGGTCGCCGCACCTGGCCGACGACAACTGGCTGGCGCTGGCCGACCGCGCCGCGCGCAGCGGCGAGCAGCGCTTCCTGCTGCTGGGCCGCAGCGACCGCATCGTCAAGATCGAAGAGAAACGCATCTCGCTGACCGCGATGGAGGCGGCGCTGCTGGCCTGCGGCCTGGCGGCCGAAGCCCGCGTGGTGCTGTGCGAGCCGGATGGCGGCGAACGCCAGCGCCTGGCGGCCTTCGTCGTGCCCACGCCGCAAGGCCGCGCGCTGCTGGCGGCCGAAGGCAAGCCCGTGCTCAACGCCCGCCTGCGCGCCGTGCTGGCCGCGACCGTGGATGCGGTCGCGCTGCCTCGCCGCTGGCGCTACCTGGATCAGATGCCGGTCAACGCCCAGGGCAAGACCACGCTGGCCGCCTTGCTGGCGCTGCTCGACGGCGACGACGGCGCGGCCAGCCAGCGCCCGCGCTTCCCGCGCATGCGCGAGCTGGAGCGCGAACCGCTGCGCGTGCTGCTGGAAGTGGAAGCGCCGGCCGACCTGCTGTACTTCGACGGCCACTTCGATGTCGCGCCCATCCTGCCGGGCGTGGTGCAGGTCGACTGGGCGATCCACTACGGCCGCCAGTATTTCAGCCTGCCGCCGCGTTTCCTGGGCGTGAACGCGCTCAAGTTCCAGCAGGTGATACAGCCGGACATGCCGGTGCAGCTGGAGCTGGTGCATGACACGGCCAAGGGCTGCCTGCAGTTCCGCTACGTGTCCGACGGTGGCCAGCACGCCAGCGGCCGCGTCATGCTGGGAGGCGCGGATGCCTGACTTTAAACCCTGCATCGTGGTCCCGGTGTACAACCATGAGCACGCGGTCGGTGCGGTCCTGGACGGGCTGCTGCGCCACGGCGCGCCGTGCATCCTGGTCGACGACGGCAGCAGCGCCGCGTGCGCCGCCGTGCTGGACGCGCTGGCGCTGCGGCATGCGGGCAGCGTCACGCTGGTGCGCCTGCCGCAGAACCAGGGCAAGGGCAGGGCGGTACTGGGCGGCTTCCGCCGCGCCGCGGAACTCGGCTACAGCCACGTGTTGCAGATCGACGCCGACGGCCAGCACAACACCGCCGACGTGCCGGCCTTCCTGGCGCAGGCGGCCGCCCATCCGGACGCCGTCATCGCCGGCCATCCGGTCTACGACGAGTCGGTGCCCAAGGCCCGCCTGTACGGCCGCTACGCCACCCACATCTGGGTGTGGATCAATACGCTGTCGTTCGACATCAAGGATTCGATGTGCGGCTTCCGCGTCTATCCGGTCGCTCCGGTCAATGCGCTGGCGGCGCGCCGTCCCATCGGCGCGCGCATGAACTTCGATACCGACATCCTGGTGCGGCTGTTCTGGGACGGCCTGCAGGTGATCAACCTGCCGACCCGCGTCAGCTATCCGTCGGACGGCGTATCGCACTTCCGCGTCTGGCGCGACAATGTGCTGATCTCGTGGATGCACACCAAGCTGTTCTTCGGCATGCTGCCGCGTATCCCCCGTCTGCTGGCGCGCAAATGGCAGGTCCGATGAGCGCGCGCGGTCGGCACTGGGCCTCCATCAACGAACTGAGTTTCGTCGCCGGCATGCGCCTGCTGTTCTGGATCTGCCGCATGTTCGGCCGCTGGCCGTTCCGCGTGGTGCTGTATCCGGTGCTGGGCTGGTATGTGCTGACCAAGCCGCTGCCGCGCCGCGCTTCGCAGGAATACCTGCGGCGCGTGGCAGGCTACACGTCGACGGCGGTGCCGGGCGTGCTGCGCCACTTTGCCGCTTTCGGCGAGAGCATTCTGGACAAGATGCTGCTGTGGGGCGGTTTGTTCAAGCTCGATACGGTCGACCTGCACGGCAGCGAACTGATTACCGACGCGCTGGCGGCGGGGCGCGGCGGCCTGCTGATCTGCGCCCACCTGGGCAACCTGGAGCTGTGCCGTGTGCTGTCGCGCCAGCGCCGCGACATGAAGCTGACGGTGCTGGTGCACACCAAGCACGCGCAGGCTTTCAACGACATGCTGGCCCGCCTGAATCCCGACAGCCAGCTCAATCTGATGCAGGTGACGGAGATGTCGCCGGCCACCGCGATCCTGCTGTCCGAGCGCGTGGCGCGCGGCGAGTTCGTGGTCATCGCCGGCGACCGGGTGCCGGTGTCGCACAATCCACGCGTGGCGATGGCGGACTTTCTCGGTGCGCCGGCCGCTTTCCCGGTCGGCCCCTATGTGCTGGCCAACATCCTGCAATGCCCGGTCTACCTGCTGTTCTCTGCCCGCCAGGGGCGCCGGTCGGCCGTGCATTTCGAAGCTTTCCGCGACGCCGTGCGCATCCCGCGCCAGGGCCGCGACGCCGCCTTCCAGCAGCTGGCCGCCGATTATGCGCGGCGGCTGGAGTACCACAGCCTGCGCACGCCGCTGCAGTGGTTTAATTTTTACGATTTCTGGCACTTACCCCAATTGGAACGTTCCGATGCACCTCGCTGACATAGCCCAACTTAACACCACGCCGCGCACCGTGCGCTTCGACCGCAACCGTCTGACGATCGAGGATATCGTCGACATCGCGCAAGGCCGCGCTGTCGCCGAGCTGTCGGACGAGCCATCCTTCCGCGCCGCCATCGCGCGCGGCGCCGATTTCCTGGATCGCCTGCTGCGCGAAGACGGCACCGTCTACGGCGTCACCACCGGCTACGGCGATTCCTGCACCGTGGTGGTGCCTCCGGAACTGGTGGCCGAGCTGCCGCACCACCTGTACACCTACCACGGCGTCGGCCTGGGCGAGTATTTCACGCCGCCGCAGACGCGGGCCATCCTCGCATCGCGCCTGGCGTCGCTGAGCAAGGGCTATTCCGGCGTCAGCGTCGAGCTGCTGCTGCAGATCACGCGCCTGCTCGACGCAGGCCTGTTGCCGCTGATTCCATCCGAAGGCTCGGTCGGCGCCAGCGGCGACCTGACGCCTCTGTCCTATCTTGCGGCAGTGCTGTGCGGCGAGCGCGAAGTGTGGCGCGACGGCGTGCAGGTGCCGGCCGCCCAGGCCTTGCAGGAAGCGGGCATCACGCCGCTGCGCCTGCGGCCGAAGGAGGGGCTGGCGATCATGAACGGCACCGCCGTCATGACGGCGCTGGCCTGCATGGCCTACGACCGCGCCGAATACCTGGTCCAGCTGACCACCCGCATCACGGCCATGGCCTCGTTCGCGATGGACGGCAACGCCCACCACTTCGACGAAGTGCTGTTCTCGGTCAAGCCGCATGGCGGCATGCAGCAGGTGGCGGCGTGGCTGCGCAGCGACCTGCCGACCGACCAGTGGGAACGCAACGGCAAGCGCCTGCAGGACCGCTACTCGATCCGCTGCGCGCCGCACGTGATCGGCGTGCTGGCCGATGCCATGCCGTTCTTCCGTTCGTCGATCGAGAATGAACTCAATAGCGCCAACGACAATCCGCTGATCGACGCCGACAACGAACGCGTGCTGCACGGCGGCCACTTCTACGGCGGCCATATCGCCTTCGCCATGGACGGCATGAAGAACGCCGTCGCCAACCTGGCCGACCTGCTGGACCGCCAGATGGCGCTGCTGGTCGACAGCCGCTACAACCACGGCCTGCCGGCCAACCTGTCCGGCGCCACCGGCGCGCGCGCGCCGATCAACCACGGCCTGAAGGCCTTGCAGATCAGCGCATCGGCATGGACGGCGGAAGCGCTCAAGCTGACCATGCCGGCCTCCGTTTTCTCGCGTTCGACCGAATGCCACAACCAGGACAAGGTCAGCATGGGCACCATCGCCGCGCGCGACTGCCTGCGCGTGCTGGAATTGACGGAGCAGGTCGTGGCCGCGCTGCTGATCACCGTGCGCCAGGGCGTATGGCTGCGCTGCCAGCTCAGCCCCGAACTGCAACCGCAGGCCGCTCTGGCGGCGATGCAGGAGGCGTTGGGCGCCGATATCCGTCCGGTCGAGGAGGACCGCCGTCTGGAGCCGGACCTGCGCCTGCTGTTGGAACGCATTCGTGCCAAGGCATGGGATCTGTATGCGCCGACTTAACAAGGAAAGCCGCTGGTTCGCGGAAATCGAGATGCAGGTGCAGTTCTTCGACCTGGATCCGATGGAGATCGTCTGGCACGGCCGCTACGTCAAGTACCTGGAAGTGGTGCGCTGCGCGTTGCTGGACAAGATAGGCTACAACTACCCGCAGATGAAGGAGTCCGGCTACGCGTGGCCGGTGATCGACATGCAGCTGCGCTACGTGGGTTCGGCGACGTTCGGCCAGACGCTCAAGCTGCGCGCCGATATCGTCGAATGGGAAAACCGCCTGAAGATCGACTACCTGATCACCGACGCCGCCACCGGCAAGCGCCTGAACCGCGCCAGCACCACCATGGTCGCCGTCGATATCGCCACCAAGGAGATGTGCTTCGTGTCGCCTCCTGTGCTGTTTGAAAAATTGGGAATAGAGCCTGTATGAAGCTGATGAAATCGATCCTGCTGGCGGCTGCGCTGACCGCGCTGGGCCAGGCCCGCGCCGCCGTGCCGGTGGCGAAGATCCAGGCCATGCTGGCCAAGCCGCCGGTAATGTGCGGCCGCTTCGACCAGAGCAAGCAGCTGGCGGGCATGAAGAAGCCGCTGGCCGCCAACGGCCGCTTCTGCGTGGTCGCAGGCAAGGGCGTGCTGTGGCGCACCTTGCAGCCTTTCCCCAGCACGCTGCGCCTGACGCGCGACGAAATCGTCAACTACCAGGGCGACCGCGTGGCGATGCGCCTGGACGCCAAGACCGAGCCGACCGTCCGCATGATCAACAACGTGCTGTTCTCGCTGCTGTCCGGCGATCTTGGCCAGCTGGAGACGCTGTTCGAAGTGGACGGCACGGTCGACGCCAGCAGCTGGAGCGTGATGCTCAAGCCGCGCCAGGCGGCGCTTGAAAAAGCGATCGGCACCATCAAGCTCGATGGCGGCGCCTACGTGAAGACCATCGTCATGGGCGATGCCGCCGGCGACCGCACCACCATCGTGTTCTCGGCGATCCAGTCGGGCGAAGCCGCGATGAGCAAGGAAGAGGCGGCGCTGTTTTGATCCGCACCCGCCAACTCGCGCTGCTGTGGGCCTTTGCCGTCTGCCTGCTGCTGGGGCATAACGCCTATCTGTGGCTGGTGCAGCGCATCGTGCCGGACACCGACATCATGGCGCTGCTGCCGGTGCAGGAGCGCGATCCGCTGCTGCAGCAGTCGTTCAGCCACATGGTCGATGCGGCGCAGCAGCGCGTGGTGGTGCTGGTCGGCGCCGCCGACTGGGAGGACGCCAGGCGCGCAGCCGATGCCTACGGCGCCGTACTCGCGGCCCGCAAGGATGTCTTCGAGGCGACGCCGATCAACGAGCAGACGCAGAGCGACTGGCTGTCGCTGTTCCAGCGCCATCGCCTGGCGCTGCTGACCGCGCAGCAGGAAGCGCAGCTGCGCCATCAGCCGGCGCAGTTCTGGCTTGAAGCGGCGTTGAACAAATTGTATAGCCCGTTCGGCGGCCCTAACCTCGGCTCGTGGCGCGAAGATCCGTTCGGACTGTTCGCCGGCTGGGTGCAGGAGCGCGCGCAGGAAACCCCGGTGCGTCCGCGCGACGGCCACCTGTTCGTCGCCGATGCGCAGCGCCAGTATGTGCTGCTGCCGCTGACGCTGAAAGTGCCCGCGCTGTCGATGACGGCGCAGGACACCGTGCTGCCGCTGCTGAAGCAGGCCGGCGACGCCGCCCGCAAGGCCACGCCGCAAGTCGAATTGATACAGGCCGGCGTGATCCTGCACGCGGCCAACGCCAGCGCCCAGGCCAGCGGCGAGGTGTCGACCATCGGCATCGGCTCGCTGCTGGGCATCGTGCTGCTGATGTGGTTTGCCTTCCATTCGTTCAAGCCGATTTCCCTGATCCTGCTGTCGATCGGCATCGGCTGCCTCGGCGCGCTGTCGGTGTGCTGGCTGCTGTTCGGCCGCGTGCATCTGATGACGCTGGTGTTCGGCGCGAGCCTGATCGGCGTGGCGCAGGATTACGGCATCTACTTCCTGTGCAACCGCCTGGCGGCCGACGAACAACTGGCGTCGCCGGCGCTGCTCAAGCGCCTGTTGCCCGGCCTGGGCCTGACCCTGCTGGCGGCGGTGATCGGCTATATGGGACTGGCATTGACGCCGTTCCCCGGCCTGCGCCAGATGGCGGTGTTTTCCGCGCTCGGCCTGGTGTTCGCCTGGCTGACCGTGGTGTGCTGGTTCCCGGCGCTGATCGGCAGCCGCACGCTGAAGAGCGGGGCGCTGGTGCGCGGCTACGGCGCGGCCCTGCTGCGCTGGCCGCTGCTGCGCGCGAACCGCACCACGCTGCTGGCAGCCGTGGCGTTCGCGCTGGCTGCGGGCTATGGCATCAGCCGCCTGGGCGCCAACGACGATATCCGCCTGCTGCAAAATCCGCCCAAGCACTTGATCGCCGACCAGCTCAAGCTGAGCAAGCTGCTGGACGCGCCGACGCCGGTGCAGTACTTCCTGGTGCGCGGCGACTCCGTCGAGACGGTGCTGCAACGCGAGGAGGCGTTGAAGGCGCGTCTGGACCTGATGGCCGCAGGGCGGCGCATCTCCGGCTACCAGGCTATGTCCAACTGGGTGCCGTCCGCGCGCACGCAGGCGGTGCGCCTTGCGCTGGTTGAAGAAAAGCTGCTGGCCGATGGCGGCCCGCTGCAAGCCATCGCCGCGCAGACCGGCGAGGACGCGCAGTGGATCGCGGCCACCGCCGGCGGCCTGCGCGCAGCCGGTGCGCCGCTGACGCTGGAAGACTTCCTGAAAACCCCGGCCAGCGAGCCCTGGCGCCATCTGTGGCTGGGCGAAACGAATGGCGTCTACGCCAGCATCGTCGCCCTGCGCGGCCTGTCCAACGCCGCCGTGCCGCAGGTGAAGCAGGCCGCCGACGGCCTGCCTGGCGTGCAATGGGTGGACAAGGTGGCCGAGATTTCGTCGGTGCTGGGCCGCTATCGCGAGTACATGGGCTGGGTGGTGCTGGGCGCCTACGTGGTGGTGTTTGCGCTGCTGTTCCCGCGCTACCGCCGCCGCACCTGGCGCGTGCTGGCGCCGACCGCGCTGGCCAGCATCGCCACGCTGGCCTTGCTCGGCTTCGCGTCGCAAAATCTTCAGCTGTTCCACGTGCTGGCGTTGATGCTGCTGTTGGGCGTTGGCGTCGATTACGGTATCTTCATGCAGGAGCACCCGGATCGGCGCGACCGCACGCCGTGGCTGGCGGTCGGCATGTCGGCGGCGAATACGATCCTGTCCTTCGGTTTGTTGGGATTGAGCTCCACCCCGGCGCTGCAAGCGTTCGGCCTGACGATGCTGCTGGGGACCGCGCTGGTCTGGCTGATCGTTCCCTGTTTTGGCTCCACTAAAGAAAGCAACAATGACTGACGCAATGAACATCGAAGCCGTTGAAATCCTGATCGTCGGCGCCGGTCCCGCAGGTTCCGTGGCGGCCGCGTTGCTGCGCCAGCAGGGCCGCCAGGTGCTGGTGATCGAGCGCGAACAGTTCCCGCGCTTCTCCATCGGCGAGAGCCTGCTGCCGCAAAGTATGGCCTATCTGGAGCAGGCGGGCATGCTGCAAGCCGTGGTCGAAGCGGGCTTCCAGTTCAAGAACGGCGCCGCCTTCATGCGCAACGGCCATTACACCGATTTCGATTTCCGCGACAAGCATTCCGCCGGCTGGGGCACGACCTACCAGGTGCAGCGCGCCGACTTCGACCACGTGCTGGCCAAGGAAGCGGAACGCTTCGGCGCCGAGGTACGCTATCGCCATGAAGTGCTGGACATCGAACTTGGCAAGGACGGCGCACCCGCGCTGGTGACGGTCAAGGGCGCGGACGGTGCGCAGTACCAGGTGCGCGCAGGCTTCATCCTGGACGCCAGTGGCTTCGGCCGCATCCTGCCGCGCCTCCTGGACCTGGAGACGCCGTCCAACTTCCCGGTGCGCGGCGCGATCTTCACCCACGTCGAAGACGGCATCCACGGCGGCGGTTTCGACCGCACCAAGATCCGCGTCACCGTGCACCCCAAGCATTGCAATGTCTGGTTCTGGACCATCCCGTTCGCCGGCGGCCGTTGTTCGCTCGGCGTGGTGGCGGAGACCAGCTTCCTCGACCGCTACCAGGGCAGCGCCACCGAGCGCCTGCAAGCCATCGTGGCGGAGGAGCCGTCCTTGTCGGCGCTGCTGGAGAACGCGAAGTGGGATACGCCGGCGCGCCAGATCGTCGGCTACTCGGCCAACGTCGACAAGCTGTGGGGCGAAGGCTATGCCTTGCTGGGCAACGCGGGCGAGTTCCTCGATCCGGTGTTTTCGTCGGGCGTCACCATCGCCTTCAAGTCGGCCAGCCTGGCCGCCGCCGCGTTGCAGCGCCAGTTCGCGGGCGAGCAGGTGGACTGGCAGGCCGATTTCGGCGCGCCGCTGCGCAAGGGCGTGGACACCTTCCGTGCCTTTGTCGAGTCGTGGTACGCCGGCGGCTTCCAGACCATCATCTTCCACGACAAGCAGCAGCCGGAGGTGCGGCGCATGATTTCGTCCATCCTGGCCGGTTATGCCTGGGACCAGAGCAATCCGTTCGTCAAGGACACGCCGCGCCGTCTGGCGGCGCTGGAGGCGGTATGCGCGGCAGCGTGATACGCCGCTGCGCCCTGGCGTTGCTGCCGCTGCTGCTGGCCGCCTGCGCCACCACGCCGCCGCCGCAAGCCAGGCTGGGATTGAAGCTGGCGCCGGCGGCGCTGGGCACGTCCATCAGCGTGCAGCAGCATTTGAAGGTGGAGCGCAACGGCCGCACCGACGATCTCGACGTCGCGCTACAGGTGGAGCCGGACGCGATCGACGTGGTGGGCCTGGCGTTCAGCCAGCGCGTGCTGACGCTGCACTACGACGGCAAGGAACTGAGCTCGTGGCGGCACGTGATGCTGCCGTCGCAGGTGCGCGCCGAGGACGTCCTGGAAGACATGCAGCTGACGCTATGGCCTGCCGAGGCGATTGCCGCCGCGCTGCCCGAAGGCTGGCGCATCGCCGAGCAGGGCGCCTACCGCACCCTGTTCCTGAAGGATGAACCGATCATGCAGATCAGCTACAGCGGCACGCCGCGCTGGAGCGGCACCGTGGTGCTGGACAATCTGCGCTATCACTATAAGCTGACGATACAGTTTGCGGCGCCTACCGACTGAGACCGAGGAATGTTGAATTTTTATCTGAACGCTTGCGGCATCATCTGCGCACTGGGCGACAGCCCGGAGCAGGTGAAGGCGCGCCTGTACGCGGGCCTGACGGGATTGGCAGCGACCGGGCGCCATTCGCCCGGCCGCGCGCTGCCGCTGGGATGCGTGCAGGCGCAGCTGCCGTCCGTCGACCATCTGCCGCTGCATCAGCGCAGCCGCAACAACGCGCTGGCGCTGGCGGCGCTGGCGCAGATCCGTCCCCAGGTGGATGCCGCCGTCGCGCGCTATGGCGCGGATCGCATCGGCGTGGTGATCGGCACCAGCACCTCCGGCATCGGCGAGACCGAGCAGGCCATGGCCAGCCACATCGCCAGCGGCGAACTGCCGCGGGACTTCCACTACGGCCAGCAGGAGATGGGATCGCCGGCCGATATGCTGGCGCGGGAACTGGGCCTGGCCGGACCGGCCCATGTGCATTCCAGCGCATGCTCGTCGAGCGCCAAGGCGATGGCCAGCGCGGCCCGTCTGATAAAGATGGGCTTGTGCGACGCCGTGCTGACCGGCGGCGTCGATTCGCTGTGCGCATTCACGGTGGCCGGTTTCGCCGCGCTGGATTCCGTCAGCGCGGCGCAGTGCAATCCGATGAGCGCCAACCGCGACGGCATCAATATCGGCGAAGGCGCGGCCTTGTTCCTGATGACTACAGAGGCGGCGCCGGTGGCGCTGCTGGGCTGGGGCGAATCGTCGGACGGCCATCATATGTCGGCCCCCGATCCGGCTGGCGTCGGCGCGCGCCTGGCGATGACGCAGGCGCTGGAGCGCGCAGGCGTCGCCGCGGCGCAGATCGACTACATCAATATGCACGGCACGGCGACGCGGCAGAACGACGCCATGGAGTCGGGCGTGATCGCGGCGCTGTTCGGCCACGAGGTGGCGGTCAGCTCGACCAAGCCGTTCACCGGCCACACGCTGGGTGCGGCCGCCGCCATCGAGGCGGCGCTGTGCTGGCTCGCCATGCAGGACGATAACCAGCAAGGCCGGCTGCCGCCGCACCTGTGGGACGGCGTTGCCGATCCGGCGCTGCCGGTGCTGAACCTGGCGGCGCCAGGTGCGGTGCTGGGCCGTCCGCTGCGCCGTGTGCTGAGCACCTCCTTTGCGTTCGGCGGTTCCAATGCGGCGCTGCTGCTGGGGAGGACCGCATGACGACGCCCGATGTGCGCGAACTGGTGCCGCATTCCGGCCAGATGGTGCTGCTCGACCGCGTGCTGAGCGCGGACACCGATACGCTGTGCGCCGAGGTGCGCATCCACGCCGGCAGCATGCTGGCCGGGGAGGGCGGCGTCGGCGCCTGGGTCGGCATCGAATACATGGCGCAGGCGATAGCCGCGCACGCGGGCTGGCTGGCGCTGCAGCGCGGCGACGCGGTCAAGGTGGGCTTCCTGCTCGGATCGCGCAAGTACGCGTGCAGCGTGCCGCTGTTCGCCACCGGCAGCGTGCTGCATGTGCATGTGCAGCGCGTGCTGCAAGGTGAAAACGGGCTGGGTGCTTTCGACTGCCGCATCGATGTCGCGGACGGCGCAAGCGCGGTGGCGACGGCCACGGTGACGGTGTTCCAGCCAGATAATGTCAATCAATTTCTCAAAGATGGAAACGCGGTATGAATCAGAATAAGTCCATGAGCGTGCTGGTGACGGGATCGTCGCGCGGCATCGGCAAGGCGATTGCGCTGCGCCTGGCGCGTGACGGTTACGATGTGGTGCTGCATTGCCGCAGCGCGCGCGGCGAGGCCGATGCGGTCGCGCAGCAGATCGCGGAAATGGGCCGCGCTGTGCGCGTGCTGCAATTCGATATCGGCGACCGCGCCGCCACCGCCGCCGCGCTGGAAGCGGACATCGCGGAGCATGGCTGCTACTACGGCGTGGTGTGCAACGCCGGCGTCGCGCGCGACAACGCCTTCCCGGCCATGTCCGGCGAGGACTGGGACATCGTTCTGCAAACGAATCTGGACGGCTTCTACAACGTGCTCAATCCGCTGGTGATGCCGCTGGTCCAGCGCCGCAAGCCGGGCCGCATCGTCACGCTGGCGTCGGTGTCGGGATTGATCGGCAACCGTGGACAGGTCAACTACAGCGCGGCCAAGGCGGGCATCATCGGCGCCACCAAGGCGCTGGCGCTGGAGTTGGCCAAGCGCGCCATCACCGTCAACTGCGTGGCGCCGGGATTGATCGAAACCGACATGACCAGCGAGGTGCCGATGGAAGAAGCGCTGAAGATGATACCGGCCCGCCGCGTCGGCAAGCCGGAAGAGGTGGCGGCCGCGGTCAGCTTCCTGATCGGCGAGGAGGCCGGCTACATCACCCGCCAGGTCATTTCCGTCAACGGGGGGCTGGCATGAGCCGCCGCGTAGCCGTCACCGGCATGGCCGGCATCAGCCCTCTCGGCAACGACTGGGCCACGATACGCGAACGCCTGGGGCAGTACCGCAACGCCGTGGTGCGCATGGAGGAGTGGGACGATTACGAAGGCCTGAACACGCGCCTCGGCGCGCCGGCCGCGCCGTTCCCGCTGACCGAACGCTATAACCGCAAGGCGATCCGCAGCATGGGCCGCGTCGCGCTGATGGCCACGCGCGCCAGCGAACTGGCGCTGGCCGATGCCGGCCTGCTGGAGCATCCGCTGCTCAAGGGCGGCGACATGGGCGTGTCCTTCGGCTCGTCGGCCGGCACGCCGAGCGCCATCGGCGACTTCGGCCGCATGATGGAGGAACGCACCACCAAGGGCATCAACGCCACCACCTACATCAAGATGATGGCGCATACGGCGCCGGTCAACATCGGCGTCTTCTTCGGCATTACCGGCCGCGTCATCACCACTTCCAGCGCCTGCACCTCCGGCAGCCAGGGCATAGGCTACGCCTACGAGGCTATCCGCGGCGGCAAGCAGCTGGCGATGGTGGCCGGCGGCGCCGAGGAGCTGTGCGCCACCGAGGCGGCGGTGTTCGACACGCTGTTCGCCACCAGCACCCGCAACGATGCAGGCCACACCACGCCAAGGCCGTTCGACGGCGGCCGCGATGGGCTGGTGATCGGCGAGGGCGCGGGCTGCCTGATCCTGGAGGATCTGGACCATGCGCAGGCGCGCGGCGCCGTGATCCACGCGGAGCTGGTCGGCTTCGGCACCAACAGCGACGGCTGCCATGTCACCCAGCCGAATGCGGCCACCATGCAGAAGGCGATGCAGCTGGCCTTGCAGGACGCCGGCCTGCAGCCGTCGGACATCGGCTACATCAACGCGCACGGCACCGGCACGCACCAGGGTGACATCGCCGAGTCGCAGGCGACGCTGGCGGTGTTCGGCGGCGGCACGCCTATCAGCTCCCTCAAGAGCTACATGGGCCACACGCTGGGCGCTTGCGGCGCGCTGGAAGCATGGATCAGCATCGAGATGATGCGCGAGGGCTGGTTTGCGCCGACCATCAATCTGGACGCAGTCGATCCGGCGTGCGCAGCGCTGGATTACATCGCCGGCGAAGGCCGGCAGCTGGAGTGCGAGTACGTGATGTCGAATAACTTCGCTTTCGGCGGCATTAACACGTCGCTGATTTTTAAACGGTACGTCAAATAGGAAGGTGATGATGAAAAAACTGAGTTCCGCACTGGCATTGCTGGCATTGGCCGCAGCACCGCTGTACGCATCGGCCGCAGATACGATGGTCAAGCTGCCGATCGCCGGCGCCATGGGCGCCAACAACGCGCAGCAGCGCCTGGACGTGGGCGTGAAGTTCTACTTCGCCGACCAGCCTACGCCGAAGGTGCAAACCAAGATCACCAGCGACAGGACCAGCCTGCGCACCAATGGCTTCGGCAAGTCCACCGAGAAGGCCTGCAACTGGGTGTTCCTGTCGGCGATGCTGTCGCTGCAGAAGCGCGCGCAGGAACTGGGCGCCGACGGCGTGGTCAACATCGTCAGCAATTTCAATGACAAGGAAATGGCCAGCCAGACCGAATTCGAATGTGCTGACGGCTCCATCATGGCTGGTGTCGCGTTCAAGGCCGATTTCGTCCGGTTCGCCAAATAATTCTACCGTTTGACCCACTCAAAGAAAGATCGCCATGAATAAAAATATCCGTAACGCCGTGCTGGCAGCCGCTATGGGCGGTGCGCTCCTGATGACCGGCTGTGCGACCAAGATCAAGGCGAGCAGCGCCCAGAACCCGCCGCCGAAGGAAGCTTTCGCCGGCTACGGCCGCATCGAAGTGAAGCCGGTGGTGTTCAAGACCGGTTATGTCGGCGACGCTTCCGGCCTGGCCAAGATCGACGAGAACTTCCGCGCCGACCTGGCTGCGCCGCTGGCGGAGTGGAACCAGCGTCCGGCCAATGGCCGCACCCTGGTGATCGAGCCGGTGGTCGACGAACTGTCGTTCAAGCACGGCGCCAAGCGCGTGCTGCTCGGACCTTTGGCCGGCAGCTCGGGCGTTCTGATGCACGTGTCTATCCACGACGCCAACGGCAACGTGATCGCCAATCCGGAATTCTTCCAGCGCGCCGGTGCGATGGGCGCCGGCTTCACGTTTGGCGTGCATGACAACATGATGCTGACGCGCGTGGGCAAGATGGCGGCCGGTTACGTGATGGCCAACTACGACAAGGCAGTAGGCGGCCCGACCGGCGCCGACGACCAGGCAACCGCACAGAAATGATGGCTGCCGCCTCGCTCTGGATGGCCGATGTCGACGGCGTAGCGGATGAGGATTTGCCGCGTCTCTGCGATTGGCTGTCGGCGAGCGAGATGGCGCGCTATCGGCGTTTCGTCCGCGCCCAGCGGCAGCGCCAGTTTGTCGCCGGCCGCGTGCTGGCGCGGATGGCGCTGGGCTCCTTGCTGGGCGTGGCGCCGCGCGATATCGTGCTGGAGGACCGGCCCGGCCTGGCGCCCTTGCTGACGTCTCCGGCGCCGCGCGGCGGCCTGCCGGGTTTCAGCATCGCGCACAGCGGCCGCTGGGTGGCGTGCGCGGTAAGCGGGCAGACCGCGCTGGGACTGGATATCGAAATGCGCGATCCGCAGCGCGATCTCGCGGCATTGGCGGCGCAAGCCTTCGATGCGGACGAGATGGCGCAGTGGGCGGGTTTGCAGGAATTGGATGAGGCGCGACGCGTAGCCGGTTTCTACGGCTTGTGGAGCGCGAAGGAAGCCCGCTTCAAGCTGGGCGTGGCGGCGGCAGCGCATAGCGTGATGCTGCCGCACGAAGAATTATCGGTGGTGCTGTGCAGCGAGCTGTCGCTGAAGGCGCCGCCGGCGATAGCGCGGATTACCTTGCCCTGATCACTGCCACAGCCAGCCCCACAGGCCGGGCAGGCGCTGTTTGGCGGCAGGGTCGTCGACGGTGCGGGCCAGTGCGGCGCGCTCCAGTTCCGCGCGGTCGTCGTAGAAGGGTTTGTCGGCCAGCGGCACGTTGAGTTCGCGCGCGACGTCGAGCAGGATGTCCAGGTATTCCTGGATGTGGCGCGAGGTGTAGGTGTTCACGTCGTGGAAGGTGACGACCACCGGCGTGCTGCCGTCCACCGCCGGCATGGCGCCGGCGGCCCAGCGTACGCGCGTCTCGGCCAGGTGCGTGAGCATGTTGGAGCGCTTGTGCCAGCTGAAGTTGATGCCGTAGATTTTGCCGTCGTTGGCATTCAGGTCGGTCAGCAGCATGTGCATGCCGTGGCGATGGTAGGAGTCCAGCGTGCCGGCGTCGTAGGCCCAGAACGGCGGGCGCACCAGTTTCGGCGCGACGCCGGTGACGGCGGTCAGGTCGTCGACGCCGCGCTGCATCGATGCGTCCAGCGTGTCGCGGCTCATGAAGCGGTGGTTGGAATGGAAGGTGGTGGCGCTGTGCAGTGCGACCACGTGGCCTTCGTCGTGCTCGCGCCGTATCAGGGCGCGGCCGACGTCCGTGCCGCCGCCGTTCCAGGCGCGGGTCTGGGTGAAGAAGACGGCCTTGATGTGGTCCTGCAGCGGGTTGCTGGCCAGCGTTTCGAGGATATGCACGGTCGGATTGTCGCTGCTGGCGGCGGCCGGGCCGTCGTCGAAGGTCAGCAGGAAACGCACCGGCGCGGGCGGCGCATCCTGCGCTGCGGCGGGAGCATTCAGCAGCAGCGCGCAGGTAACAAGCAGCAAGCGGGAAAGATGGACTGGCACGGGCAATCTGCATGGCGTTTAAAGCGGGACCGGTATTGTACGTTGGTTTGCCGCCAGGGTCGCTTTTTTGACATTTTATAAACTACAGAACAACAAAGGTTTTTATGAGCGCCAACCTGGATTTACTACAGCCACCGGCGGAGCCGCATGTGCCGGAGACGGCGTTCGGCAAATGGTTTCTACGCACCGAGACCTGGACCGTGCATGTGCTGGAGCGCGCGCTGGTGGACTTGCAGCGCCTGATGCCGGCCGGCCAGCCGCGCGAGTTCGGCGTGGTGGCGGACGTGGGCTGCGGCTTCGGCCGCTCGCTCGGCAAGCTGCATCAGCGCTTCGCGCCGCAGCGCCTGATCGGCATGGATATCGATCCCGAGATGCTGCAGGAATCGGCCAGGGAAGTGGCGGCGCTGGGTATCGCCGCCGAGTTTATTTGCTGCTCCAGCTCCAACATCAAGCTGGAAGACAACTCGGTCGACCTGCTGTTCTGCCACCAGACCTTCCACCATCTGATCGACCAGGAGCGCGCCATCGCGGAGTTCTACCGCGTGCTGAAGCCGGGCGGCGTGCTGCTGTTCGCGGAATCGACCCGGCGCTACATCCACTCGTGGATCATCCGCCTGCTGTTCCGCCATCCGATGGATGTGCAGAAGACCGCGCCGGAGTACCTGGCCATGGTGCGTGCCGCCGGTTTCGCCGTGCCGGACAGCGCGGTGTCCTATCCCTTCCTGTGGTGGAGCCGCGAAGACCTGGGCCTGCTGGAGACGGCGCTGCGCATCAAGCCGGCGGCCGTGCGCGAGGAAACGCTGATCAACCTGGTCGCGGTCAAGCCGCGCTAGAACGTTAAAAAGCCCCATCGGCCTGGACGCGATCAAGATCGCGCCCGGTGCCGATGGGGCTTTTTTTTATGTGCTGCGGGCTAGCTTAGAAGCTGTAACGCACGCCAGCCGAGAACATGTCGGCTTTGATGTTGGCCGAACCGTCTTTGGCGACTTTGCCGAAGTTTTCGTATTCAGCAACGAAGCTCACTTGCTTGTTCAGCGCGAACGCTGCGCCAACGCTGATGTATGGCGTGGTGCGGTTTTCGCTGCCGGACTCGTAGGTCGAACGGTATTTGGCGGTCACTTTTTCGTGGGCGGTTGCAACGCCCAGTTTGCCGAACAGCGAGAACTGTTCGTTCAGTGGCAGGGTGCCGGTGGCGGCGACGTAGAAAGCCGACGGCTTGGAGGTCAGCGTTGCGCCGTTGCCCGATACCGATACTTCACGCAGGTCTGCGTAGCCGATTTCAGCGCCGAAGTTTTTGTTGTAGTTGAAGCCGCCAACCAGCTTGTAAGCGGTGGCGCTTTCTTTGAACGTCGCGTCGACCAGGTCCGCTTTTTGTTCCGCACGGCCGATGTTGCCGCCGACGTAGAAGCCTTCAGCCTGAACTGCCAGTGGAGCGGCCAGGGCTGCGATCATTGCGATCATGGTGATTTTTTTCATTGTTGTTTCCTTTAGTGGCTAAATTTAATGGCTAAAAAAGCGAAACGAAATGTCCGGCCAAAACCGGGCATTTCGTTTCGCGAGGGCAACATTATACAGTTTGGTACTAAATCCGGCAAGTCATCTCAAACCAGCTTAATCATCCAGGCTCCAGACGTACTGCATGCGCGTCCAGGATTGCTGGGGCACGCCGTCCAGCGTGCCGGGCTTGAACTTGCACAGGCCCAGGCCGACCTGGGCGGCGCGGTCCAGCTCGCGGAAGCCGCTGGATTTCTCCACTTTTGAATCGGCCACGCGGCCATCGGTGCCGATCAGCAGGGCCAGCGTGACGGTGCCGGTGTCGCCGTTGCGCAGGGCGCTCTTCGGATAGTCCGGCTTGGCGCAGGCCCTGGAGTCCACCACCGCCGCCACCAGCAGCGGTGCGGCCTTGACCACGGTTTTCTCTCCAGGCTCGGCGATCCCGGGCTGCGTCGGCCGGGCCGGCGGCTGCTCCGTCAGCGGGTGCGCCGTGACCGGCGGCGGGTTGGTGGGCACCACCGGCGTTTCCATCTGCGGTACGAAGATATCCGGCGGGGCCAGCTTGGGCAGCGGCACGTCGGGCGGCAGCACTTTTGGCGGTGGCGGCACGGGCGCGGTCGGCGTCAGGTCGATCACCGATTCCTTGACCTTGAACACAGTCAGCTTGGAGCCATGCAGGAAGGCGGCCAGCAGCGCCACGTGCAGAACGGCCACGACCGTCATACCGGTGAGATTCTTTTTCTGGTGCATAAAGTGCTCCTTGGTGGTGGTGGGAATTGCTATGTGTTGGAAGTATACTATTCCATGTAATAGCAAAATAAAAGGAATTTTGAGGAATATTTTGCGCGGCGCCGGTGTGTTATGCTTCCACCATCAGGTAGTAAATATTCCAGGAGGTAGTAGTGAAGAAAATACGGGTGATGCTGGCGGACGACCATCCGATCGTGATGACGGGCTTTGCGATGTCGCTGGAAGGGCAGGGGCTGGACGTGGTGGCGCAGGCGCGCACGCCGGAAGAGGCGGTGGCGCAGTACCGCGAGCACAAGCCGGACGTGGCCGTGCTCGACCTGCGCTTCGGCGAACAGCTGACCGGCCTGGATGCGGCCAAGCAGATCCTGGCGCACGCGCCGGACGCCGCCATCGTCTTCCTCAGCCAGTTCGACCAGGACAGCCTGATCAAGGAAACCTACCGCCTCGGCGGCCGCGCCTTCATGACCAAGGACTGCGATCCGGCCGACCTGGCGGCAGCCGTGCGCCGCGCCCATGATGGCGAGCTGTACTTCCTGCCGCATATCGCCGAGCGCCTGGCCAACCTGTCGGTGCGCGGCGATGCGTCGCCGCAGTCGCAGCTGGACGAGCGCGCGCTGGAGATCTTCACGCTGATGGCCGAGGGACTGACCAATGCGGAGATCGCCGAGAAGCTCGATGTCTCCACCAAGACCATCAGCAATATCAGCCAGGCGGTGAAGGAGAAGCTGGGCGTGCACCGGCCGGCCTACATCACGCGGCTGGCCGTCAAGCACGGACTGATCGAGCCGTAAGCGGATGCGCTTCGACTTCTGGCGCCACTGGAGCGTGCGCGCGCGGCTGCTGTGCGTCACCGTCATCCCGCTTGCCTATATGTTCTGCACCTTCGTCTGGTACGCCTATCACTCGCGGCTGTCCGAAGTGCGCGAGGAGATGGCCGAGCGCGGCCCGCTGGTGGCCAAGGTGCTGGCCGAGAGCAGTGAATTCAGCCTGGTGTCGCGCCGCTACGATGACCTGCGGCTGACCATCAACGGCCTGCTGCAATCGGACGCCAGCATCGACCGCATCGAGGTGCTGGACGCGCAGCGGCACGAACTGGTGCAAGCATCGACCCGCGCGCCGGGCCGGCCGGACGCCCGCTACTACGAGGCGCCCATCCTCAAGCGGCTGATGTTCGTCACCATGCTGGCGGCCGACGGCAAGCCCTATCTGAAGGACAAGCCGGCCGGCAGCAGCGTCGCCGTCGAGACCATGGGCTATGTGCGGGTGACGATGTCGCCGTCGGCGATGCTGGTCAAGCAGACGCGCCGTTTTTACGTCGAGCTGCTGGTGGCCAGTATGGGGCTGCTGGTGTGCGCGCTGTTGGCGTGGCAGCTGTCGCAGGGATTGAACGAGTCGTTGCAGGCGTCGATGCACAAGCTGCGCGCGGCCGATGCCGAGAAGCGCCGCCTGATCCGCAAGGTCAATACCGCCGTCGAGGATGAGCGCAAGAGCATCGCGCTGGAGATCCACGATGAGCTGAACGCGACGCTGATCGCGGCGCGGCTGGAAGCGCAGCGCATCGTCGACGTCAGCCCGGCGGGTGAGGTGCGCGAGCGCGCGCAGTCCATCATCACGCTGGCGCTGGGGCTCTACAACAGTGGCCGCACGCTGGTGCGCCGGCTGCGCCCCGAGGTGCTGGACATGCTGGGACTGGACGGCGCGGTGGAAGAGATGGTGCGCCACCACGACCGCGCCGGCTGCCGCTTCGTTTTCCAGGCCGAGGGCGATTTCGCGCGGCTGGAAAGCGGCATCGGCATCTCGGCCTACCGCATCATGCAGGAAGCGTTGTCCAACATCGCCAAGCACGCCCGCGCAACGCAGGCGACGGTGGCGCTGTCGCTGGACGCGCAGGGGTTGCGCATGGAGATCGCCGACAACGGCAACGGCTTCGACGCGGCCCAGGCCTCGCCGGGCATCGGCCTGGTCGGCATGCGCGAGCGGGTGGCCGCTTTCGACGGCCGCATCGAGGTCGCCACCGCCGTCGGCGCGGGTACGCGCATCGTCATTTTCCTGCCCTGCGTGATCGGGCTGCAAGCCACCTGAGTCGGTGTATAGTAAAACGGTGACATCAACGCGAGATTCATCATGGAAACCGCAGTCGATCTGTTCGCGCGGGTGTTTGGATGAACATCGCCTTGATCGTGACGGACGCCGGCCCTCTGATCACGCTGGCCGTGGCCGACGCGCTCGATACGTTGACCATGCTGGGCGTGCGCGTCGTCATTCCTGCACGGCCTGCAGCGCCGGCAACTGATACCTGACGCTGAGATGATCCTGGACCGCGCCACCGCGATCCGTGGCCCGACGGCGCGGAAGATATCCTGAATGCCTGGCTGGATTGATCTGCCGCTATCTTATTGCCCGCTGGCATGTTCGTGCTGAACGGCATGAGGTTATAATCCGCTCAATCTTTCCGTAACACCCACCAGAACGGATCCCGCACGATATGAGCCAGCCCAATCAGTTTTCCCTGTTGACGCAACGCCGCTTCGCGCCGTTCTTCTGGACCCAGTTCCTCGGCGCGTTCAACGACAACCTGTTCAAGACCGCGCTGGTCGTGATGCTGACCTTCGATGCGCTCAGCTGGACCACGCTGTCGCCGTCGCTGATCACCAACCTGATCCCCGGCCTGTTCATCCTGCCCTACGTGCTGTTCTCGGCCACCGCCGGCCAGTTGGCCGACAAGTTCGAGAAGTCCGGCCTGACGCGCTTCGTCAAGTGGCTGGAGGTCGCCATCATGTGCATCGCCGGCATCGGCTGGATGACGCACACCCTGTGGCTGCTGGTGACGGCGGTGGTCGGCATGGGCATCCACTCCACGCTGTTCGGCCCCGTCAAATATGCCTACCTGCCGCAGCAGCTCAAGCCCGATGAACTCATCGGCGGCAACGGCGTGACCGAGATGGGCACTTTCGTCGGCATCCTGCTGGGCGAGATCCTGGGCGCGGTGCTGGTGGTGCAAAAGCCTAACGGCATCGCCTTCGAAGCCGTCGCCACCATCGCCGTGGCGCTGCTTGGCCTGATCGCCAGCTACCGCATCCCCAACGCGCCGGCGCCGGTACCTGAACTTAAAGTGAGCTGGAACTTCGTCGGCGAATCGATCCGCAACATCAACTTCTCGCGCAAGAACCGCGTGGTGTTCCTGTCCATGCTGGGCAACTCGTGGTTCTGGTTCTACGGCGCGCTGGTGCTGGCGCAGTTCCCGGTGTACGCCAAGGATTACCTGCACGGCGACCATAGCGTGTTCGTGCTGCTGCTGACGGTGTTCTCGCTGGGCGTGGGCAGCGGCTCGCTGCTGTGCGAACGCCTGTCCGGCCGCAAGGTGGAAATCGGCCTGGTGCCGTTCGGCTCCATCGGCCTGTCGCTGTTCGGCGCCGACCTGTATTTGTCCAGTAACGCCTACGCCGCTGCCGCCGCCAGCGCCGCGCTGGCGGCCGGCCCGCATCTCGACGCCTTCGCGATGATGGCGCAGCACGGCATGTGGCGCATCCTGCTCGACGTGCTGATGATCGGCATGTTCGGCGGCTTCTTCATCGTGCCGCTGTTCGCGCTGATCCAGACCCGCTGCGATCCCGCCCACATGTCGCGCACCATCGCCGGCATGAACATCCTCAACGCGCTGTTCATGGTGGCGGCGGCCGGCCTGGCCATCGTGCTGCTGGGGCAGGGCTTCACGATTCCGCAGCTGTTCCTGGTGACGGCGCTGCTGAACGCGATCGTGGCGCTGTATATTTTCTCGCTGGTGCCGGAGTTCCTGATGCGCTTCCTGGCGTGGATGCTGATCCACACCGTGCACCGCGTGCGCACCATCGACGCCGACCGCATCCCGGCCGAAGGCGCGGCGGTGCTGGTGTGTAACCACGTCAGCTATGTCGACGCCATCGTCATCGGCGCCGCCAGCCCGCGCCCGATCCGCTTCGTGATGGACCACCGCATCTTCAAGCTGCCGCTGCTGGGCTGGATCTTCCGCACCGCGCGCGCCATCCCGATCGCGCCGGCCAAGGAAGACCCGTGGCTGATGGAGAAGGCCTACGTCGACATCGCACAGGCGCTGCACGAGGGCGACCTGGTATGCATCTTCCCCGAAGGCCGCCTGACGAGCACCGGCGAGATCAATGAGTTCAAGGGCGGCGTGGCCAAGATCGTCGAACGCACCAAGGTGCCGGTGATCCCGATGGCGCTGCGCGGGTTGTGGGGCCATCTGCTGAGCCGCAGCGGCGACAATGTATTCGAGCGCGCCTTCCGCACCGGCCTGCGTTCGCGCCTGGCGCTGGCGGTCGGCGTGCCGGTGGCGCCGCACGAGGTGACGCCGGAGGGATTGAAGGAGCGCGTGCTGGCGCTGCGCGGCGACTGGAAGTAGCGGTCGCTTACGGGTGGTTACAAAGTAGTTATTTAAAGATACAAGTTTTCTTTAGAATAAGTCCCTGTCTTACCAAGACACTGCACACTCTAGGGGAAACCATGCAAGCACAAAAAAAACTCATCGCCGCACTGGCTGTCGCCGGCGCCTTGACACTGGCCGGCTGCGGCGGTGGAGACTTCATTCCCGTCCCGAACCTGTTTCCGGACTACGGAACGCCGACGGCATCGACGGTGACGATCGACTTCAACAACGGCATCGACGGCTGGAGCACCGATGTCGCCGACTACACCGACCATGACCGGCCAACCGAAGTGGCGTCGGCCTGGAAAGACCTGCCGGCGCCCTTGAGCGGCAAGGGCTACTACATGATCTCGCATAACAACAGCGACGACGTGCTGACCTACGCCAGGCGCCAGCTGGATGGCCTGGTCAAGCACGCGAAGTATCGGGTCACCTTCGAGATGCGTTATGCGACCGACGCGGCCACCGGCTGCATGGGCGTGGGCGGCTCGCGCGGCGAGAGCGTGTGGATGGTGGCGTCCGCCAGCTTCGACTACATCAAGACCATGCCGCAACCGAACGGCAACTATCGCGTGAACATAGACCGCGGCAACCAGGCCGCCTCCGGCCCGCAGGGCAAGGTGCTGGGCACGCAGGGCGTCGAAGGGCTGAGCTGCTCCGGCGGCAAGTGGGCCAGCACCACCCGCAAATCGAGCGAGGCGGTCGAGGTCCACGCCGACAAGGATGGCCGCATCTGGATCATGCTGGGCACCGATTCCGGCTTCGAGGGCACCAACGCCGTCTACCTGCAAGGCGCCACCATCCACATCACGCCGGTCTGATACGGCCTCAGCGCGCCGCCTGCACCTGCTCGCGGTTCTGGCGCGCGCCGGCCAGGCGGATGATCTGCTCCAGCTCCACCGGCTTGACCAGGTGATGGTCGAAGCCCGCTTCGCCGGTGCGGCGGCGGGCGTCGCTCTGGCCCCAGCCGGTCAGCGCGATCATCAGGATGCGTTCCGTGCCGGGCCGCTGGCGTATCGCCCGCGCGGTCTCGTAGCCGTCCATGCCGGGCATGCCGAGGTCCATCACGATCATGTCCGGCATCGCCTCGGCCGTCGCGGCGATGGCGCTGGCGCCGTCGTACACGGCGCGCGCGTCGAAGCCGTCGATCTCCAGCAGCGCCGCCAGCGAATCGGCGGCGTCGCGATTGTCGTCCACCACCAGCACCTGCATCTTGCGGCCATCGGCGCCGTTGGCGGCCAACTGCGGCGCCGCCTCGCGCGCCGCGCTGCTGACCACCGGCAGGCGGATTTCGAATTCGCTGCCGCGCTCCGGGCCTTCGCTGTGCGCTTCCACCGAGCCGCCGTGCATCTCGGCGAACTGGCGCGCCAGGCTAAGGCCTATCCCCAGGCCGCTGGAGAACTGGCCGGAGACGGTTTTGCTTTGCTCGAACATGCGGAAGATGCGCGCGATCGCCTCCGCATCCAGCCCGATGCCGCTGTCGCGCAGCGTCACCCGCAGCTCGTCGCCGCTGCGTTCCGCTTTCACCAGCACGTTGCCGCCCTGCGGCGTGAACTTGACCGCGTTCGACAGGATGTTGGCGAAGATCTGCACCACGCGCGCGTAGTCGGCATCGAGCATGATCTCTTCCGCCGGCAGCTGCCAGGCGATGTGGATGCGCTTGGCGTTGGCGGCCTGCACGCAAAGCTCGCTGACGTGGTTCATCACCGCGCTCAGCGAGACCAGCTGGCGCTGCAGCTTGATCTTGCCGCTGGTGATGCGGGCCACGTCCAGCAGGTCGTCCACCAGCCGTGTCAGCAGCCGCACCTGGCGCTCCACCATGTCGCGGATGCGCGCCACCGGCGCCGCGTCGGGATACATATGGGTCAGCAGCGAGACCGAGGTGCGGATCGGCGCCAGCGGATTGCGCAGCTCGTGCCCCAGGCTGGCGAGGAATTCATCCTTGCGCCGCGCCGCCTCGCGCACCTGGTACTGCTTTTTGCGCGCGCGCAGCGTCGCGTGCAGGGCGGTGATCAGGGCCAGCGAGCGCACCGGCCGCTCCATCAAACTCAGGTTGCCCAGGCCCGCCACGGCCTGGCGCACCGCCGCCGAATCGGCGCCGCGGTGGGTCAGCAGGATGATCGGCAGGTCCGACCAGTCGGGTTGATGGGCCACGCATTCCAGCAGCAGCTTGTAGCCGCCCGGCGCCAGCGCTTCCTCCACCGTCAGCACGGCGCCCGCACCCAGCTCCAGCTGCGCCGCCAGCTCGGCCAGCGAGCGGCAGACATGGCTGTCGATCGACGCCATCGCCAGCACCTTGGCCGCCAGCGGGGCGTCCTGGCCGGTGGGAGCGTAGATCAGGATGCGCGTCTCCATCGCGCTCAACCTGGCGAACGACCGGCGCTTGGCCCGTCGTAGGTGGGCACGCCGGTCAGGATGCCGTGGAAGTCCTTCAGCACCGGGCCCACTTCGATGCCGCCGCTGCCGATCAGGAAGCGGCGGATGGTGCGTTCGTGCTCGCTGCCGCGCTTCTTGAACACGGAGATCGCCTGCCGCACCTCGCCTTGCGCCTCGAAGTAGCGCAGCATGATGACGTTGTCCGCGATGTAGCTGGCGTCGACGGTGGTGGTCATGCCGCTGCCTATCATGCCCTGCTGGACGCCGACGATGATGCTGACCACGCCGCGCTGGCCCAGGTAGGTCAGCAGTTCGTGCAGGTAGATGGCGAGGAAGCGTTCGTCCGGCACCGCGTTCAGGTAGCCGTTCAAGCTGTCGATGACGACCACGCGCGCGCCGCGCTCCACCGCCTGCATCACCGCGTGCGAGAACTGGCCCGGCGCCAGCTCGGCCGGGTCGATCTGCTGTATCGTCAGCAGCTCGCGGTCGATGGCCCCGGCCAGGTCCATGCCCAGGCCCGCCGCACGGTTGAGCATATTATTGCGCGCCTCCTCGAACAGGAACATCGCGCACCGCTCGCCGCGCTGGGTGGCGGCGTGGACGAACTGCGCCGCCAGCGTCGATTTGCCGGTGCCGGGCGGGCCGGAGATCAGCGTGCTCATGCCTTCTTCCAGGCCGCCGCCGATCTGCTGGTCCAGCGCCGGCAGGCCGCTGGACAACTGGCGCCGCTTGCTGGCCACGCGGGTGGCGGCAGCCACCAGGCGCGGGAAGATTTGCAGCCCGCCGCTGATGATCTTGTAGTCGTGGGCGCCGCCGTGGAAGGCGATGCCGCGGTACTTGACCACGCGCAGGCGGCGCCGGTCGGAGCCGTAGGCCTGGTCGGCCAGGTCCAGCGTCAGCACCGCATGCGCCACGCTGCGCACTTGCAGGTCGGTGCTGAGGGCGGTGCGGTCGTCGAGGAAGATGGTGGTGCAGCTGCGGCTGGTCAGATACTGCTTGAGCGCCAGCACCTGGCGGCGGTAGCGCAGCGGGCTTTCCGCCAGCAGCTGCAACTCCGACAGCGAATCGAGCACCACGCGGCGCGGCTTGTACTTGTCGATGGCGTTGACGATGCGCTGGGTGGTGTTGCCCAGTTCGATCTCGGACGGATGGAAGATGGTGTACTGCTGCGCGGGGTCGAGCACGTCCTCGTTGGGCAGGATCTCTTCGATGTGGATGCCCTCCATGGTCCAGCCATGCGAGTTGGCGACGCTGAGCAGTTCGACGGCGGTTTCGGCCAGCGTGATGTACAGCACCGATTCGCCCAGGCGCGCGCCCTCGTTGAGGAATTGCAGCGCCAGCGTGGTCTTGCCGGTGCCGGGCTCGCCCTCGACCAGGTACAGGCGGTCGCGGGTCAGGCCGCCGGCCAGGACTTCATCCAGCCCGGGCACGCCGGACGAGATAAAGAGGTTGGTGATGCTGTTCTGGGTTTGCATAGCCGCGATCCGATAGAGAGGCGCCGCCGGCCGGATGCCACGGCTGATTTTCGGCTGATACTACCTGAATTGAGCGACGCGGGATTTTCGATAGCAAATGTGCGTACGCTGGCGTACATAAGGGTGCTGCGGCGGCGGCGGGTCAGCGCCGCGCCCGCTGCTGCACGCTTTGCTGCTTGTTGAGGTACATGGCGCGGTCGGCGCGGCCGAGCAGCATTTCGATGTCCTGCGGGTCGTCCGGATGGTGGATGGCGATGCCGATGCTGGCGCTCAGCGAGACGGTGGCGGTCTTCAGCGTGAACGGCTGTTGCAGTGCAGGGTGCAGCTTGTCGGCGGTTTCCTGGGCGGCGGCGTCGCTGTGCAGGTTCTCCAGGATGACCACGAATTCGTCGCCGGCCAGCCGGCCCACGGTATCGGTCTTGCGGACGATGTGCTGCACGCGGCCGGCGAACTGGCGCAGCAGCTCGTCGCCTTCCTCGTGGCCATAGCGGTCGTTGATCTGCTTGAAGCGGTCCAGGTCCAGGAAGAACACGGCGCAGCTCTGGCGCAGGCGGTTGGCGCGCTGGATCGCCTCGGTCAGCGCGGCCATCAGCGCGCGGCGGTTGGGCAGGCCGGTCAGCGTGTCGCGCAGCGCCATCGCCTCCATCGACGCGAACAGCGACTTGCGCTCGCTGATGTCGTGCAGGAAGGCGATGAACAGGTGGCCGCTGCTGCGCGGCACATAGGCCAGCGACACTTCCACCGGCAGCTCCTGGCCGGCGCGGTTGTGCAGCGTCAGTTCGATGCGGCGGTTGAGCACCGTGTCGGCGCCGCTCTCGGCCAGCTGGCGCATGTCGCGCTCGTAGGCGCGGCGCAGCAGCGGCGGCAGCACCATGGCCGCCAGCGGCTGGCCGATCACTTCGGCGCGGCTCCAGCCCATCAGCTTCTCGGCCTGGCGGTTCCAGTCCAGCACCACGCCGCCCGGATCGAGGGCGATGAAGGCGTCATGGGCGTTGTCGAGAATGGCGCGCAGCTCGGCGGCGCGTTCCTGCAGCAGCAGTTGCGTGCTTTGTTCCTGCGCCAGCGCGCGCTCCAGCAGCAGCGCCTTGCGGGCGATTTCGCGGGTGCGCTCGGCCACCGTCGATTCCAGCTGCTCGTTCATGCCGCGCAGCGTGGACAGGTGGCTTTGCTCGTTGTGTACCAGGTCGGCCAGCGCGCGCGACAGCACCTGCGCCTCGTGGAAGCTGTCGACCAGCGGGATAGCCGGCAGCGATGCCGGCGCGGTATCGGCCGGCGCGGCGGAGCGTTCCTCGATGTTCTTGCTGAGCGCATTGAGTGGGCGCGTCAGGCGCCGCGCCGCCGCCGACGCGGCCAGCGCCATGGCGATGCCGAGGATGGCGCCCAGCAGCAGGATCTGGCGCTCCAATGCGCGCGCGCCGGCCAGCGCCACGTCCTCGGACTGGCGCACCAGCACCGACCAGGTCAGCGTGGCGGGATCGTTGGCGTTGCCGGTGCGCGAGAAGCCGGTCAGGTAGCTTTGGCCGTCGGCCCAGGTTTCCTTCATCGATCCCGGCACGCCCGACTGCGACAGCGCCAGGCTGGTGCTGTTGAGGGTTTTTTCTTCCATGCCCTTGGGGCCCAGCATCACGGTGCCGTCGCCGCGCACCACGAAGATATCGGCCGAGTACTGCTTGTCGGCCGGCGCCAGGATGGTCTGCACCAGGCGCCGTGCCCAGCTCCAGCTCATGTGCACGCACAGCACGCCGCGATAGCTGCCGTCCGAGCGCAGCACCGGGCCGGCCGCGTCGACGAAGCGCCACGGGTCGGCGCTGTAGGGCAGCTTCTTGCCGAGCAGGGTGGCGGGGTGGAAGTCGCCGGCGTACAGCTTGTCGTGGCCGCCCTTGAACCAGGCGCGCCCGCTGACATCCTGGCCTTCGAGCAGGCCCTGGGTGGCGGCGTAGACGCTGCCGTCCGGATTGGCGAGGCCGATCCAGGCGTAGTCGGGGAAGGTCTTTTGCAGGCTTTCCAGCACCTGGCGGATTTCGGCGGGGGACTTGGCATCGCGGATCTGCGGCAGCTCGGTCAGCAGCTGGACGTCGCCGGTGGCCTTCTGCACCACGCGGTTGAGCGAATCGCGCATCTGCCACGACAGCTGCTGCAAGCGCTGGCCCGCTTCGCGCTCGGCGTAGTCGATGGCGAAGTGATCGACCAGTACCAGCAGCGACAACACCGACATCAGCACCGTCGCAGCGACGCCCACCGTCACCAGCGTGGTGAGGCGAGGCCGTGCCGTGCTTTTGGTAAGCGGCGAAATCATGTACGCGGGCCGGAAAATGATGTCCTGAAGTAATTAATTGATTGTAGCACCGGCCATGGCGCATGCCCCTGCCACCCCGAGAAATTCACTGCCGGGAGCCACGTTCTACCTTGCACCGCACAAAAAAGTTGCTTGACTTAATTAGAATGATCGTTCATTCTACGCTTTATGCACATTTTTTATACAGAAAGTCCCACTATGGAAGCTCTTTTCTGCAGGACAGCTGCCCTGATCACCGCAACCGTGCTGATTGCCGGTTGCTCCAAATCCACGACCGAAGCACCGGGCGCCAAAGGCGCACCGGTGGCGGAAGTGGGCGTTTTTAAAGTGGCGCCGGAAGCGCTGCAGATCACGACCGAACTGCCGGGCCGCACCGCCGCCTTCCAGGTGGCCGAAGTGCGCCCGCAGGTCAGCGGTCTGATTCAAAAACGCCTGTTTGTCGAAGGCGCCGACGTCAAGGCCGGCGTCGCGCTGTACCAGATCGATGCGGCCAGCTACCAGGCTGCCTACAACTCGGCCAAGGCCGCGCTTGCGAAGGCCAAGGCCAACCTGATGACCAGCGGCCCGAAAGTGGCGCGCTACAAGGACCTGGTGGCGATCGAAGGCGTGAGCCGCCAGGACTACGACGACGCCGTCGCCGCCAACGAGCAGGCCAAGGCCGATGTGGAATCGGCCGCCGCCGCGTTGGAGCAGGCGGCGATCAACCTCAAATACACGCATGTCGATGCGCCGATCAGCGGCCGCATCAGCCGTTCGGCCGTGACGCCGGGCGCGCTGGTGACGGCGAACCAGGCCGCCGCGCTGACCACCGTGCAGCAGCTGGACCCGATCTACGTCGATGTGACGCAGTCGAGCGAAGACCTGCTGCGCCTCAAGCGCGAGATGGAAAGCGGCGGCTTGAAGCAGTCCGGCGGCCAGGCCAAGGTCACGCTGCTGCTGGCGGACGGCAGCAAGTACGCGGAAAGCGGCAAGCTGCAGTTCTCCGATGTGACGGTGGACCCGGGCACCGGCAACGTCACGCTGCGCGCGCTGTTCCCTAATCCCAAGCACGATCTGCTGCCTGGCATGTTCGTACGCGCGGTGCTGGAATCCGGCGTCAACGAGCAGGCCATCGCCGTGCCGCAGCAGGGCGTGACGCGCAATCCGAAAGGCGAGGCGACCGCGCTGGTGCTGAACAAGGAAGGCAAGGTCGAACAGCGCACGCTGGTCACCGGCGGCACGCTGGGTAACAAGTGGCTGGTCAAGTCGGGCCTGAACGCGGGCGATCTGCTGATCGTCGAAGGCGTGCAGAAGGTCAAGCCGGGTGCGGCGGCCAACGCCGCCAAGCCTGTCGCTGCGCCGGCTGCCGTCGCTGGCGGCGCCATGCCGTCCAACGCCAAGAGCGCCCAATAAAGGAGCATCGTCATGTCACGTTTCTTTATTGACCGCCCGATCTTCGCGTGGGTCGTCGCCATCGTCATCATGCTTGCGGGTGTGATCGCGATTCTCGGCCTGCCGATATCGCAGTATCCAAGCATTGCCCCGCCGTCGATTTCGATCAGCGGCTCCTACCCGGGCGCCTCCGCCAAGACGGTGGAAGACGCCGTCACCCAGGTCATCGAACAGAAGATGAAGGGCATCGACGGCTTGCGCTACATGTCCTCGTCGAGCGACGGCACCGGCGGCATCAGCATCACGCTGACCTTCAAGAGCGGCACCAACCCGGACATCGCCCAGGTGCAGGTGCAGAACAAGCTGCAACTGGCGACGCCGCTGCTGCCCGCCATCGTTACGCAGCAAGGCCTGGTGGTGGCCAAGGCCACCAAGAACTTCCTGATGGTGCTGGGCTTCGTGTCCGAGGACGGCAGCATGAAGCAGGCCGACCTGGGCGACTACGTGGCCGCCAACGTCATCGATCCGCTGAGCCGCGTGCAAGGCGTGGGTGACGTGACGCTGTTCGGCGCCCAGTATGCGATGCGCATCTGGCTCGATCCGGCCAAGCTGCAAAGCTTCCAGTTGACGCCGGCCGACGTAACCGCCGCGATTACCGCGCAGAACACCGAGGTGTCCGCCGGTGAGCTGGGCGGCGCACCGGCCGTGCCGGGCCAGCAGCTCAACGCCACCGTATCGGCGCAGAGCCGCCTGCAGACGCCGGAGCAGTTCGGCGCGATCCTGCTGAAGACCGCGTCCAACGGCGCCACCGTGCGCCTGCGCGACGTGGCCCGCATGGAGCTGGGCAGCGAGAACTACAACGTGCTGGCGCGCTACAACGGCAAGCCGGCCACCGGTGTCGCGATCAAGCTGGCCACCGGCGCCAACGCGCTGGAAACCGCCAACGCCGTCAAGGCCAAGATCGCATTGATGGAGAAGCAGTTCCCAACCGGGATGAAGGCCGTCGTGGCGTTCGACACCACGCCTTTCGTCAAGCTGTCGATCGAGGAAGTGGTCAAGACGCTGGTGGAAGCGGTGATCCTGGTGTTCCTGGTGATGTACCTGTTCCTGCAAAACTTCCGCGCCACGCTGATCCCGACGATGGCGGTGCCGGTCGTGCTGTTGGGGACCTTCGCCATCCTGTCGGCGCTGGGCTATTCGATCAACACACTGACCATGTTCGCGGTGGTGCTGGCAATCGGCCTGCTGGTGGATGACGCCATCGTGGTGGTGGAAAACGTCGAGCGCGTGATGACGGAAGAGGGCTTGTCGCCTATCGAAGCCACGCGCAAATCGATGGGCCAGATCAGCGGTGCGCTGGTGGGTATCGCGATGGTGCTGTCGGCGGTGTTCGTGCCGATGGCCTTCTTCAGCGGCTCCACCGGCGTGATCTACCGCCAGTTCTCGATCACCATCGTTTCGGCGATGGTGCTGTCGGTGGTGGTGGCGATGGTCTTTACGCCTGCCTTGTGCGCGACCTTGCTCAAGCCTGTGGCCAAGGGCCATACGGCGATCAACACCGGCTTCTTCGGCTGGTTCAACCGTAGCTTCGAGCGCAGCAGCGTGAAGTACCAGGGCTGGGTCGGCGCGCTGCTGAACCGCAGCGGACGTTCGCTGGTGATGTACGCGCTGCTGCTGGCGGTGCTGGCCTTCGTGTTCATGCGCCTGCCGACTTCCTTCCTGCCGGAAGAAGACCAGGGCGTGCTGTTCTCGCAGATCCAGCTGCCGACCGGCGCGACGCAACAGCGCACGCTGAAGGTGATTGAAAAAGTCGAGCAGCACTTCCTGAACGAAGAGAAGGATTCGGTAGCGTCGGTGTTTGCGGTGGCTGGCTTCAGCTTTAGCGGCAACGGCCAGAACACCGGTATCGCCTTCGTCCGCATGAAGGATTGGGCGGAGCGCAAGAGCGCCGACCAGCGCGTGAAGGCGATTGTCGGCCGCGCCATGGGCAGCTTCTCGCAGATCAAGGATGCGATGGTGTTCGCCTTCGCGCCGCCTGCGGTGCTGGAACTGGGTAACGCCAGCGGCTTCGATTTGCAGTTGCAGGACCAGGGCGGCGTCGGCCACGATGCGCTGATGGCTGCGCGTAACCAGATGCTGGGCATGGCCGCGAAAAATCCGGTGCTGATGGCGGTCCGTCCGAACGGACAGGAAGATACGCCGCAGTACAAGATCACCGTCGACCAGCAGAAGGCTACGGCCCTTGGCCTGTCCATCGCCGATGTGAACAAGGTGCTGAGCACCGCCTGGGGTAGCGCCTACGTCAACGACTTCGTCGACCGCGGCCGCGTGAAGAAGGTGTACATGCAGGGCCAGCCCGATTCGCGCATGTCGCCGGAAGACCTGGGCAAATGGTTTGTCCGCAACGCCGACGGCGAGATGGTGCCTTTCTCGGCCTTCTCGAGCGGCAAGTGGGTGTTTGCGTCGCCGCGCCTGGAGCGTTACAACGGCCTGCCGTCCACCGAGATTCTCGGCATGCCTGCGCCGGGCCAGAGCTCGGGCGCCGCGATGGCGGAGATTGAAAAGATGGCGGCCCAGCTGCCGCCGGGTATCGGCTTCGAATGGACCGGCCTGTCGACGGAAGAACGCGATTCCGGCTCGCAGACCACGCAGCTGTATGCGATCTCGATCCTGATCGTGTTCCTGTGCCTGGCCGCGCTGTATGAAAGCTGGTCGATTCCGTTCTCGGTGCTGCTGGTGGTGCCACTGGGTGTGATCGGCACGGTGCTGGCGACGTTCGTGTTCAAGCTGTCGAACGACGTGTACTTCCAGGTCGGCTTGCTGACCGTGGTGGGCCTGGCGGCGAAGAACGCGATCCTGATCGTGGAGTTCGCGAAGGAGTTGCAGGAGCAGGGCGTGGAGCTGAAACAGGCGACCTTGCAGGCTGTGCGTCTGCGCTTGCGTCCTATCCTGATGACGTCCATCGCCTTCGGCCTCGGCGTGCTGCCGCTGGCGATCAGCAGCGGCGCCGGCTCCGGCAGCCAGAATGCGATCGGCGTCGGCGTGTTGGGCGGGATGCTGTCGGCTACCTTCCTGGGCATCTTCTTTGTGCCGGTGTTCTTTGTGCTGGTGCGCGGTTTCTTTAGTAAAAAGGCCGCCGCTCCAGCTGCTGCTGTGGAGGCGCATTAATCATGAAAAAATCCTTAATCACGATGGCGGCGCTGGCGATGTTGGCCGGTTGCAGCCTGGCGCCGGTGTATGAACGCCCGGCGCAACCGGTGGCGCAAGCCTGGCCGGCAGGCGACGCCTACAAAGGCGTGCCTGCTGCGGCGGCCGATGCCAAGCCGGTATCCGAAATCCAGTGGCGCGAATACTTCGCCGATGATCGTCTGCGCAAGGTGATCGCGCTGGCGCTGGCGAACAACCGCGACCTGCGCGTTTCGGTTCTCAACATTGAGAAGGCCAAGGCGCAGTACAACATCGACAGCGCGGCGTTGCTGCCCAAGCTGTCGGCCAACGTCGGCCAGAATGCGTCGCGCACGCCGGGCACCATGACCGGCACCGGCGAGGCGGCCATCAACCGCCAGTACAGCGGCGGCCTGGCGATGGCGTCGTATGAGCTGGACTTCTTCGGCAAAATACGCAACCTGTCGGAGGCCGGTTTGCAGACCTATCTCGGCACCGAGGAAGCGCGCCGCGCGCAGCAGATTACGCTGGTGGCCGAAGTGGCCAACGCCTACCTGACGCTGATCGCCGACCAGCAACGCCTGAAGCTGGCGGCGGAAACGCTGCAAAGCCAGCAGACGTCCTATGATCTGAGCAAGAAGCGCTTCGATTCCGGCGTCACCTCCGGTGTCGACATGTATGAAGCGCAGACCAGCGTGGAAGCGGCGCGCGGCGACATGGCGGTCTACACCGCTCAAGTGGCGCTGGACCAGAATGCCTTGACGCTGCTGGTCGGCGGCAGCGTGCCTGCGGACTTGCTGCCTGTCGGCGAGCCTGGCGCGGTGACGCAGATGGCGGCGATTCCCGCCGGCCTGCCGTCCGACCTGCTGCAAGACCGTCCCGATGTGCAGGAAGCGGAGCGCGCGCTGCGTGCGGCCAACGCCAACATCGGCGTGGCGCGTGCGGCCTTCTTCCCGAGCATCTCGCTGACGGCTTCGGGCGGCAGCGCGAGCAACAGCTTGTCCGGATTGTTCAAGGCCGGTTCGTCGACGTGGAGTTTTATCCCGCAGATCAACCTGCCGATCTTCGATGGCGGCGTCAATCGCGCCAACCTGAATATCGCCAAGGCCAATCGCGACATTTCGGTGGCGCAGTACGAGAAGGCTATCCAGGTGGCGTTCCGCGAAGTGGCCGACGCACTGGCACAGCGCGGCACGCTGGACCAGCGCATCGCCGCGCAACAGGCACTGGTCGATGCGGCCGAGAAGAGCTTCCGCATCCACGAGGCGCGCTACCGCAAGGGGGCCGACTCCTACCTGAACGCGCTGGTGTCGCAGCGCGCGCTGTACGCGGCGCAGCAGGGCCTGATCACGGCGCGGCTGGGCAAATCCAGCAACGCCGTCACCCTGTACAAGGTGCTGGGCGGCGGCTGGCAGCCGGAAGTCTAAGCCGGCGGCGGGCGTGGATTGTTGCGCGCCCGCCGCCTTTGACTGCTGGTTAATTGACAAAAGCAGCCCGCTTCGCCACAGTACCGCCTCAGGCAAGCCAGTTCCCCAAGGAAGACCCCATGACCACAGCCCCCACCGCAAAACGACGCACCGACCCTGAACGGGCGCAGAACCGGCGCAACCAGGTGCTGGAGGCGGCCGCCGTCTGCTTCGCCCGCAGCGGCTTCCATGGGGCCAGCATGTCCGAAATCTCCAAGCAGGCCGGCATGAGCGCAGGCCATATCTACAACTACTTCGACAGCAAGGACGCCATCATCCTGGCCTTTGTCGACCGCGAGGCCGAATACGTGTCCGGATTGCTGCGCGACCTGGCGACGCGCGACGATCCGCTGGAGGCGATACTGGATGATGCGCCCATCCACATCGACGAGTCGCTCGACCCGCAGCCTTGGACTGTGCCGCTGGAGATGTTTGCCGAAGCGTCGCGCAATCCGGTGATCGCCGCCAAGCTGCGCGAGAACGAAGAAGTCTCGCGTGCGCAGTTGCGGGCGCTGGTCAAGAGCGGCCGCGAAAGCCGCCAGCTGCCGGTGGACGATGTGCTGCTCGATGGCCGTCTCGATACGATGATTTCGTACTTCCAGGGCCTGTCGATCCGCGCGCTGTACCGGCCGAACATGAACCGCGCAAGCCTGGTCGAGGCCTTCCGCGTCGCCATGCGCGCGCTGCTGATGACCTGATTTGTCTCGTATTGTTTCCGTCCGCTGCACGCGGATGGAGGCTGTTGTACCATGATCGATCTGCCGTTTCTGCTGATCGGAGCATCATGACTTCCTACGTAATTCCCGCCCACGACATCGTCGGCCTGCCGGTTGCCGGCACCGCCGATCTGTTCCCTGTACGCCGCGTCTACTGCGTCGGCCGCAACTACGCGGCGCACGCGCGCGAGATGGGCTTCGACCCTGATCGCGAGCCGCCGTTCTTCTTCTGCAAACCGAATGACGCCCAGGCGGTGATCGCTGTCGCACCTGGTCAGGTGCTGGACCTGCCATATCCGCCGGCCACCGCCAACCTGCACTACGAGTGCGAGCTGGTGGTCGCCATCGGCAAGGGTGGTAGCAATATCGCGGTGGAAGACGCGGCCCAGCACATCTTCGGCTACGCCGTGGGGCTGGACATGACGCGGCGCGATCTGCAGTTCAAGATGCGCGATGCCGGCCGTCCCTGGGAGATCGGCAAGGCCTTCGACTATTCGGCGCCGGTGGGCGTGATCCAGCGTGCGGCCGAAGCGGGCGATATCGGTCACGCGGCGATCCAGCTGGATGTGGATGGGGTGACCAAGCAGTCGGCCACCATTGCGCATCTGATCTGGTCGGTCAGCGAGACTATCGCTAACTTGTCGACGCTGTTCGCGTTGGCGCCGGGGGATTTGATTTTCAGCGGTACGCCCGAAGGTGTGGGCGCGGTGGTGCGCGGCCAGACGCTGGTGGGCAAGGTTGAAGGCTTGCCGGGCATCGCCATCAAATTGGTATAAACAGTTTAGCTGCGGGTTGGCAGCAGCTCGGCGATCCCGGTCAGGGCGGCGAGGGCGCCCATCGCCAGGCCGACGTCGAGCGCGTTGGCGACATTCGGCTCGCGGGGATTAATCCGTATCATGCGGCCGTTGTGTTGCATGATCACGCGCTGCCCGAAATTGCGCACCGACGGTATCACCGAACCGGCCCCCAGTTCGATCACCAGCGGGCGTTGGGCCTTTTGCAGCAGCGCCTCCAGGCGGGCCTCCTGCAGTACCGCGCGGCGTTCATTCCATCCCCAATCCCCGAACATCAGGATGTTCGGCCGCGCCATGCCGCCGCAGTACGGGCAGGTTGGCGGGTGGTTCAGCAGGCGGCAGGCTTCGGTGTCGACTTCCGGGACGAACTGGTCGGCGCTCCAGATATCGGGGCCGCAGGGTTGCATGCATTGCAGGTGGTGGATGGAGCCGTGACATTCGTAGATGCGCTGCGGGTCGAAGCCGGCGCGCTGGAAGTGGCCGTCGACGTTGCTGGTGAAGACGCCGTAGCCGCCATCCATCGCGTCGCCCCAGGCCTTGAGCAGGGCGAAGCCCGCGTGCGGCGGAGTGTCGCGGTAGAGCTGCAAGCGGTGGCCGTAGAAGCCCCAGGCCTGGGTGGGATCGGAGCGGAAGGTGTAGGGCGTGGCGACGCTGGAAAATTCCATGCCGGCGCGGCCGAGGGCGGGGTAGACCTTCCAGAAGCCGTCGTTGCCGCGGAAATCGGGCAGGCCGGAATCGACGCCCATGCCGGCGCCGGCGGCGACGATCAGCGCGTCGGCTTGATGGATGAGGTCGGCGGCTTGTTGCAGTGCGGCGAGTTCGGCGGAGGCGGGCATGCGGGTTTTCGATGGCGGGCGGAAGGGCTCATCTTACTCCTGCGGCGGGCGGGGGGCGGTTGCAACGCGGGTCAAAAGCAAACATGACAAATACTTAAAGCGGCTGCTATAATTCCAAATTCGTCGGGGCGTAGCGCAGCCTGGTAGCGTACTTGCATGGGGTGCAAGGGGTCGGAAGTTCGAATCTTCTCGCCCCGACCAATAGAATCAACAGCTTAGGCCAGTCTTCGGACTGGCCTTTGTTGTTTTTACAAGTCTGTACCCCAACAAATACCCCAACAAACTTCTTTTAGCGGTCAAACCCCAGTCTCACGATTTTCTGCCGGTGTTGGGGTACAACTGCGACTGGCGTGGATACGGCTTTCTACCCAGGCCAGCACCTCTTCCCGAACCCATGCCGAAGCGTGCCTGGTTATCTTAACCCGCGCCGGGAATTCGCCGCGCTTGGTGTAGGCGTAGACGGTGCTGCGCGACAGCCCGCAGATCGCCATCACTTCCGGCAGGCGGATCATTCGTGTGGTGCGGGGCAGGGGTGATCGTTTCATGTCTTCCTCCGTTGTCCATGTGCTGCCAGTACTGTCCTCCGATTGCCGCGCAAGTGCGACCCGAAATTGGCCCCGTTTTTGGTGTCGATTCTTCGCTAGCTTCGTCGACAAATAAATCGAGGAGAATTTTAGGTAGGTGATGCCGGCGCGATGCCAGGTGGAGGACAATATGCTTTTCGACGCGAAGGGATCGCCCTTCGCGCAACTTGGCATCGCGCCAGGCGTAGCGCTCGTCACGCGCCCTTAGATAATGCATTCGTGCATAGCTTCAACTTAGATCGGCTTCGCCTTTGAGCGAGCCTGTGATGGGCCGAAAAGCTGGCTACATCAACCAACGCCCGCACGTCATTCTCGCGAAAGCGGGAATCCAATTGCGCGTGCATCACCATGTACTTCCGAGCCGCACGCGCCGTCCAACAGCGCGTGCATATTTTTACGCCGCCCTTGTCTGCGGCGCAAATCGCGCGTCGTTACTGGCGGCCTGCTGCCAGTGACGACGCGCTAGCAACCAAGCGCTATATGGGCTCCGCCGCTGTTTTCTCAGTGACGGCGGCCAGTGACAGCGGATCTACCGCCATCAACGCAGCAGAACGCTGCTTGCCAACCTTTCCCCTCGTGGGCCGACAACGTGTGCGAGGCACACCCCATGGACCCTGGGTAATTGGTCCCACCGCGATCATGCTTCTACAAGGAGCGGATCGCGGCGCCATACGCGCATGCGGCGCGGGCAAGCAGTGAACATACCGCATATACGGGAGTGGTGTCCCGGGGGCTTTAAAAACCGTCCTTGCTGCGGCAAGCACGGTGGCCAGAAACACTCACCTGACTCGATCACACCAAGTTTGATTTTAGGAGCATGCGATGCGCGACTTGAACTATCAACTCAAGCAGCTATGTGACCGCAATCGTGACGGCAGCTATGCCACGCAGTCCGACCGCGCGCGTATACTGTCGCACGTCGCCAACCAGTTGCACGATCTCGGATATCGCCATATGAACGCTGACAGTCTGCGTCCCAAGCATGTGGACGCGCTGGTGCAGCAGTGGAAGGCCGATGGCGTCAGCGCCGGCACGATGAAGAACCGTATGAGCGCCATGCGATGGTGGGCGCAGAAGATCGGCAAGGACAACATCATCGCGCGCGACAACGCCAGCTACGATATGGACAAGCGCACCTTTGTCACCAATATCTCCAAGGCCAAGGTGCTTGACGATGCGCGCCTGGCGAGGATCACGGATACCTACACCGCGATGTCGCTGCGGCTGCAATCCGCGTTTGGATTGAGGCGAGAGGAGAGCATCAAGATCGTTCCTGCGTGGGCCGATGGCGGCGATCGACTGAAGCTCAAGGACACGTGGACCAAGGGCGGCAAGTATCGCGAGATCGCCATTCGTACGCCAGAACAACGCACCGTGCTCAATGAAGCCCAGCGGCTTGCAGTTGACAGGAGCCTCATTCCATCTGACCTGCGATACCGCGATCAGCTTCAGCGCTTTCGAGCACAATGCGATAAGGCAGGCATCCATGGTGTTCATGGACTGCGCCACAATTACGCACAGGAACGCTACCGTCAGCTCACCGGGTGGCAATGCCCAGCGCGAGGTGGACCCCGGTCATTTCAGCTGGCGCCGGAGCAAAGGCAGCGTGATCTATCGGCGCGCTTGCTACTGTCGGAAGAAATGGGCCACGGTCGCGAACAAATTACGGCGGTGTATTTGGGCCGCTAGAGCAGGAAACTGTCCTCAGTTTTGTGTGAACGAGCCTGCTGTGACAAATTGTGATTTTTACTTGATGGCAAGAATGCTATGCTGGCTGCGGAAGCGATATTCACTCGATGGGTAGAGTTCGGCCATCTGCGGCCGTTCGTTTTTTGTTGCTAAGGATATTTGTGGGGAAATTTCGACATCATCAGTATTTTGCTAAAGCAAAAGATATCCAGGCTTACCGCTTTCCGTACGTTTGCCTCCACTGTAGGAAGTCCTTCAAATATCCGAGGAAAATAGAAGAGCGCGTTTGCCCACAATGCCGTGGAGGCATGGTGATGCTTAGTCGAAAATTTGCGGCACCTCGCTCAAAGGAGCTCTCTCAGTGGGAAAAGATTCGATTCTTGATTGACCATGGATTCCGATTTTATCCGGTCTTTGAGCCCTCCTGTGGAGGGATGAAGGCCGTTCGATATCCGGCGACGCTCGCTGAGGCAAAGGACTTTGTACGGAGATTTGCACCACAAAAGACCAGACAGACTGTAATGACAAGCTTGGAAGCGGCTTAGGCTGAGTTCGGCCAAAAGCAGCCGGCCCCAAATCTGAAACAGGTACATTGACGAATGAGTCTGGAAGAACATACGCTCCGCAGAGAGATTCCTCCTGCCACACGAGACGAGCTTGAACGACTGATTTCCGACGGCTACTGGATTCACAAGGAATGGAGTAACGGCATCGAGCTAAGGAAAGGTAAGAAATTTCGAGGCTGGCTCCTGTTCTTGCAGGTGTTGTGTCCAGTAATGTTATTTCCGGGGTTTATGCGTAGCGTGGTAAACAACTTTTGCGGCTATCGATACCGCCTGTTCGTGACTATCGACGCCAACGAACCGAAAATTATGATGGTCTGACAGCGGCCACAAGCCGCCTCTCGCCAGAGCAAGTTTTTTCAATTGGGATTTTATGTACACCATCCAAGCCTTTATAGCGAAACGTGATTCATTTCCACTTCGGTTGCCGGAGACATTAGTTTTAGTTGAGCTTGACCAAGGTATCCAGATGATTCCAGTTGGAGAAAGTGTGCAGCAGCGGTATGGGATTTCAGACCTTCCACTTATGGATGATAGAAATACTGAGCTCCCAGCGTCATTGCTTGAATTGTTCAGAGAGCTCAGTAGTGCAGGAAAAGTCGCCTACATTGAAGCAGAAATATTTGGCGGTGTTGGTACGCAGGCCTACGTTTATGCCGAGACTGGCAAGGTAGACACCGCAGTGGTTGGGGACCGTGCAATCAACGCCGCGCTCCAGCTATTGGGAGTAATGCGAAAACCTGGCTTTGATGAGTTTGACTCAGTTGGTCTTGGAAGAAACCGTAGTGTAGAAGGCTGGTTGAATGGTACAACTCTTCAATAGCCGAAAACGGCCAGCAGCAGACTGTCAATAAAAAATTTTTGAGCGAAATAATATGCAGTGCTGGATATGTGGTAAGGATGCCGATAGTGGGGAGCATCTAATCAAAGCGTCAGATTTGAAGATGATTTTTGGCAAAGTACGCCAAGATAAGCCGCTATACATGCATACCGATGCGCAGCGAAATATTCGCGTGGCTGGGCTCCAGTCTAATAAGTTAAAATATGAAAAAGTGATTTGTCGCGATTGTAATAGCAGCCGCACGCAGGCCTCAGATAAAGCATGGGAACTACTTTCGCGATTGCTTCAAAATAGAACACCGGCGATCAAAGCGGGGAGTTGCGTTCGGTTGGCCAAATTTTTTCCTGGCACCGTAAACAAGACCATGACACTGGTTCAGTTGTTCTTTGTTAAGCAATTCGGGTGTTTGATCTCTGAGCACAATATTCCTCTTGATACGGCTAGCTTTCGCGAGGCCATTCTCAATGTTAAACCGCACCCGGAGGTATACTTGCGTTTTCTTACTGGGCTTGAAGATCACCAGATTCAACTGCTAAGTCGTTCACCGGTAAATGCGATAGAGAAAAACGGTAAGGTATGCTTTGCAACTTGGATTTATATGGTTGATCGAATTGCAGTTAACGTCGTGTATGCTGGCGAAGATGAATTCAAAGAGCGCTTGCGTTGTGCCTTTCATCCATTGCGCGGTACTCGTGTAATCAGATTCCAATCGTTTGACGAATAGTGTGAACTGATGGAGATGAAGCTAGCGGCCAATAGCCGGCACTTAGGAATGTAATTTTTTTCGGCAAAGCCCCAATGGCTAAGAATTTTATTCGATAATTCTCTATTGAAAATATGACCCCTCAATCTGAAGCAGTTCGATTACTCGAAGAGTCTTTATCTGAAAATGAAGCAACGAAAGGATCATTATTAGCGGCGGTGCAAAAGCTTTCTCGCGCTGCTGCCTTGGTGGAAAATGAGGGAATTAAAAAGTGGTGTTCCATCCAACTTGGCGATCGAAAATATACTTCAACTCTTGCGGAGGTGTTGACGGTTTTGCAAATCGAAGATAAAGACGAGCGTGAACCAAAACTTGAGGTATTGAGAGATAAATTAAAGAGCTTGGGGCTTGGAGACATGCACCATGAAAATGAAGAGTTAAATATAAAAGTGCATGAGGAAGGTGGCGGCTACGCAAGTATTGGCTTTATTGAAGAGCGTTACGCCGACCTTGTTAGGCTAAAAAAAGGAAACGACGGAACGTACTATAAAAATCACTTAAACAGGCATATTAATTACGTCCGCCGAAGATCTCATGAGTTAGCATCCGAACTGTTAAATCAAATTCGTTTTGCTGGAACATCAAGCAATTGCTTTGATATACTGCGAGTGGCAGTTGATGATAAGTTGCTAGACCTCGATCCGGCATTGGGCGAGCAGCTCATGCTTGCATTCAAAGGGGTCTCGAGCAACAGCGATGAAGAGTGGTCTCAGGCGATGGCGACCTGCCGTCGTCTTCTTGAAGGATTGGCCGATATACTATACCCTCCAAACGCAGATGCTTCGGCCGGACGCCAGCTAACTCAGGCACAGTATGTTAACCGTCTTTGGGCGTTCATGGATAAGTCCATAGAATCTGATGCGAATAGAGCGCTGGCTAAGAGTCACGTAGATTTCCTTGGCGCTTGGATGGAGAAAGTCAATAAAATCGCTAACAAGGGAGTTCATGCAGAAGTTGGGCAACTGGAGGCCGTTAAGGCTATATTTCATACCTATATCTTAGTGGCAGACATTCTTGATTATCTAAAGGATATCCCGAAAGAAAATGCAAAGCTGGACATAAATGTTGCGACCATGGATGAGTTTGAAGCATTGCTTGATATAAAGCGTGCTACAGCCAAGGAAATTATTAAGGCGCGAGTCGCCAATGGTAGGTTGGATGCCACAATACTGAAAAAAATACCAGGTATTGGAGAAAAAACTCTCGACAAGGCGATTTCTGTATTCTCGCTATAAGTCACTATCAATCGTTCAAGTACGTATGTCCGATATGGGGCCAGGCTGTGTGAAAACGCCAGCAGACCTTGCCTGTGTGAGTGGGAGCCTGCGAAATCTGCAGTTTGACGATGAACCGAACTTAAGAAAGGGCTTACAGCCCGTTCAGAGCCGCTTTCAGGCC